>BNJT01002439.1_pt1 | contig 196542 bp, 233 predicted proteins | sample 8540491 | NCBI WGS metagenome assembly BNJT01 (sample SAMD00202455, study PRJDB9452) | human saliva metagenome | host: Homo sapiens | reverse complement strand
CGGTATAGTAATAACGACAAGGTTTGTACGCCTTGTTTTTTTGTTTTATCTTTATAAATTTCGGCTTTTTGTTAACTATAGTGGGTTGGAGTCAGCTAATATTCTGAGAAGGCGATTGGTGTCTTTTTTTTGAAATTTAGAGTATAGTATGAAGGGTGTTGATATGCACAGTGGCTCTGGAGCATCGCGATCTCACATTTTTCTTTGTAGCTGCTTCCTCCAATATTGCAACGTTTGGGGATGAAAATGGACTAGAAGCAATGATGTCTCTTTTAATAGCATCTAAAACTGGTAGTAAATAATGTTTTTAAGATTTATTCTGAATATAAAATTTTTTGATAGCTATTTAATGTTACGGCACTGGTTTTGATGATATAAATTGTCGTTGAATGATGTTCTCAGCTTACTTACCAGTCTCTATTTTGGTCTTGAATATACAATATAAGTGCACAATAAAAACTCGCTCTGTTGTAAAATGAAGTGCAACACAAAAGACATGTCTATCTGATATACTAGAGTTGCGAAAAACAGTATAAAGGAAGAGAAACATGTCCACAAACTATTCTACCACAAATCAATCATACAAGCACTTATCTGAAGCTGAGCGAGGAGAAATTGAAGCTTATTTAAGCGTAGGACTCAAACCTGCTGTGAGATTGCTCGTAGACTGGGAAGAAATCGCTCTACCATTACTCGTGAAATGAATCGAGGTTCTATAACACAAGTGAAACAAGTAAATGGATAGAAGGTCTATTATCAACACTATTATGCAGATGCTGCCCATAACCGCTATCGTCAGGCCAGAGAAGGCAGCTATTATCTGAAACTGGATCGTGTATCGGACGACTTTCTGACAAATTTACAGAAGCAATGAGAGAGAAACCAAGGGTGCATAGCGTGGATACCTTTGTTCATACCTACAGACTCCAACATGTAGATGCAGTTGTTCCTTCAACCAAGACGCTCTATAACTATATCCATCAAGGTTTGTTAGAGATTAAGGCTATTGATTTACCAATAGGAAAGTCAATTGAAGAAAGGCCAGAAGAGATCAATAATCGCTCCCGTTTTGGAGATTGGGAAATCGATTCTGTTCTGGGTGGAAAGACAGTAGGGGAAACTTCTATTCTGACCTTGGTAGAACGACAAACACGCTATACTGTCACAGAAAGAAAGCAGAGTATGTCAATCAAGCAGTCTTAGAGTGTATGAAACCTTATCCCATTAAGTCCATAACTGCAGATAATGGAAATGAATTTTCATCATTGAGTAAGATAGAGGGATTAGATGTTTATTTTGCACATGCCTATTCATCTTATGAACGAGGTACAAATGAGAATTTCAATGGATTATTAAGAGAGTTCATTCCAAAGGGAATCTCACTAAAAGAACTAAATCCGACACTTTTAGAGGACTATACAAAGGCTATCAATGAAAGACCCAGACGAATCCATGACTATCAGTCCGCAAAAAAGCTGTTTGAGCTAACTCAAACAGCTTGAAAGATATTCGCTTAATCAGAGGAACAACTTTGTTGCACTTGACTTGACAATTGGGGAAAGAAAAAATTTACGCTTGTGACGATTAAGTTCAGTACAAAGATGCTACCTTTTTAGTTTTTTTATCCATTTCGACGTTTGCGGGCTAGTAGGGCTCTGTAAAAGAAGATTTGATTGTTTTGGATATAGGGAAGGATTGTGAAACTAGCAATCCCAAAGGTAATCCAATTGAGGAAGTACCAAGGGAGTAGCTGGAAGTCGAGGAGAAAGCGCTGAAACTTATATCCTTTCATCAGGAAACGGCTGGTTTTTAGGATTTGCCTTGGTTTAGCTTGTCCTAAATCCAGAGTGTCGCAGAGGAGAAATTCTACCTGCGAGTAGGCGTAATGTTGCGGGATGTATAGGATATTGCCCACAATCATCAAGATGAGGCTCGCTAAAAAGTAGAGTCCAAAGGTCATAAGGAACTGATCGGTTTCAAGTGATGAGAGGTCAAGATTAGGAAATTCAGGATGTAGGGTAACAAAGTTCCGTGCTAGGAGGTTACTATAAAAGAGAAAGTAGACACCAATCAAACTAGGAATACTCCATAAAAAGAGATAGAGACGCTTGAGAAGCAAGGTTAGAAAAGTTTGAGAAAAATATTTTTCATCAAAGAGAGTCAGACATGATTTTAGAGAGAGTTCCGTTTCGGGATTTTTGATAAGTTTAAGTGTTGTAAAGGCAGATCCTGATAGAAGGATTGTAACAATAAAAGATACTAGTAGTGGGAAGAGATAGGCTTGAAGCACTTGCCCCAGCATACTGATAAATGATTGGTTTAGAATATCGTTACTTAGACGAGCCAAGGGATTCAGAAAGCTTGAGAAAATTAGTAACATACTAGGTAGAGCGAATATGAGAATGAGTCTTGGGTTGTCTGTCTGAAATTGTTTAGCATCTAGACGAATAGTTTTTAAATCAATTTTTGGGTATTTCATTCTCTCATTATACCATAGTTCGTGACAGTTCCAGTTTTTTTTGATAAAATCATACAGTATGCCTTTGGGCACAAAGTATGAACTGGGACTGTTTTTCCCAGCTTCGGAGGTAAAAAATGTCAGATTCACCAATCAAATACCGTTTGATTAAGAAAGAAAAACATACAGGAGCTCGTCTGGGAGAAATCATAACTCCCCACGGCACCTTCCCGACACCTATGTTTATGCCAGTTGGGACCCAAGCTACGGTCAAGACTCAGTCGCCAGAGGAGTTGAAGGAGATGGGTTCGGGGATTATCCTGTCAAACACCTATCATCTGTGGCTCCGTCCTGGAGATGAACTCATCGCACGCGCAGGTGGTCTCCACAAGTTCATGAACTGGGATCAGCCCATCTTGACGGATAGTGGTGGTTTTCAGGTTTATTCCCTAGCAGATAGTAGAAATATCACAGAAGAAGGAGTAACCTTTAAAAACCATCTCAATGGTTCCAAGATGTTCCTATCACCAGAAAGGCCATCTCTATTCAGAACAATCTAGGTTCAGACATCATGATGTCTTTCGATGAGTGTCCGCAGTTTTATCAACCTTATGACTATGTGAAGAAATCAATCGAACGTACTAGTCGTTGGGCAGAACGTGGCTTAAAGGCTCATCGTCGTCCGCACGACCAAGGTTTGTTTGGGATTGTGCAGGGGGCAGGATTTGAGGATCTTCGTCGTCAGTCAGCTCAAGACCTTGTCAGCATGGATTTTCCAGGCTACTCGATTGGTGGTTTAGCAGTAGGAGAAACTCACGAAGAGATGAATGCGGTCTTGGACTTCACAACTCAGTTGTTGCCAGAAAACAAACCTCGCTACTTGATGGGAGTGGGAGCGCCTGATAGTTTGATTGATGGAGTCATTCGTGGTGTGGATATGTTTGACTGTGTCTTGCCAACTCGTATCGCTCGTAACGGTACCTGTATGACCAGCCAAGGGCGTTTGGTTGTCAAGAATGCCCAGTTTGCTGAGGACTTTACGCCACTGGATCCTGAGTGCGATTGCTACACATGTAAGAACTACACACGCGCCTATCTTCGTCACCTACTCAAGGCTGATGAAACCTTCGGTATCCGTTTGACCAGCTACCACAATCTTTACTTCTTGCTCAACCTGATGAAGCAGGTTCGTCAAGCCATCATGGATGACAATCTCTTGGAATTCCGTGAGTATTTTGTAGAAAAATATGGCTACAACAAGTCAGGACGCAATTTCTAAAGTGTAAAAATAGAATGCTAAAATCCTACGTTTTCTCGTAGGATTTTTCTTCTTTTTTTGATAGAATAAAGTGTATAACGAAAGGGAGAATAAACTCGTATGCGTATTAAATGGTTTTCCTTGATTAGGATTACAGGTTTACTACTGGTACTTTTGTACCACTTCTTTCAGACAATCTTTCCTGGAGGGTTCTTTGGGGTAGATGTCTTTTTCACTTTTTCAGGATTTTTAATCACTTCTCTCCTTTTAGAAGAATTTGGGAAGGCACGCCAGATTGATTTACTGGGCTTTTTTAAGAGACGGTTTACCGCATCGTACCACCTGTGGTTCTGATGGTTTTGGTGACCATGCCCTTTACCCTCTTAGTTCGCCAAGACTATGTTGCTGGAATTGGCGGTCAGATTGCGGGAGTTTTTGGTTTTATGACCAACTTCTATGAGATGTTAACAGGGGGAAGTTACGAATCCCAGTTCATTCCGCATCTCTTTGTTCACAACTGGAGTCTAGCTGTTGAGGTTCACTACTACATCCTTTGGGGCTTGGCTGTTTGGTTCTTATCGAAACGTTCGAAATCTAGTAGCCAATTGAGAGGGATGGTCTTCCTCCTTTCTGCGGGAGCTTTCATCATTAGCTTTTTCTCCATGTTCATTGGTAGTCTCATGGCCAGTTCCTATTCATCTGTCTACTTTTCAAGTTTAACCCATGTCTATCCCTTCTTTTTAGGAAGCATTTTGGCGACAGTTGTGGGGGTTCGTCAGACGAGCGATTTAGTCAAGCAGTTTGACCGGATGTGGAATCTTCGTCAAAATCTCTTGGTATTTGCTGCGGGGCTTTTGGTGCTAGTGCTCTTGACTTTCTTTGTCAAGTTCACCTACCTGTTTGCGTACTTATTTGGCTTCTTGCTAGCAAGTTTAGCGGCCGTTGTCATGATTTTTGCCGCGCGTGTCTTGCATGAGAAAACGCCTGAGATACAAGAACCTCGGATAATTACATTTTTAGCAGATACCAGCTACGCGGTTTATCTCTTCCACTGGCCGTTCTATATTATCTTCTCTCAGTTGATGAGCAATCTGCCCGCTGTTATCCTGACAGTTATCTTTTCCTATTTCTTTGCTATCTTGTCCTTCTATATTATCGAGCCATTGATTGCTGGTAAGACCAATGCTTTAATACGGAAGCTTAGTCGATTACCTCATATTAAACCAATTAGTGCTAGTGGTGTTGGCATTCTTACTTTGCTTACCTTGATTATCATAGCTGTGGCTCCCCAAGTTGGAGCTTTTGAGACAGACTTGATGGTCAATGGTCTCAAACAAGCCCAGACCAATATAGGACAAACAAAGACCCTTGCTGAACAAGCCGAACTAAGTCGCCTAGGAATTTCTGAGGGAACAAGCCTGATAGGAGATTCGGTAGCCTTGCGTGCCAATACAGCCTTACAAGAGGCGCTTCCTGAAGCAAATATCAATGCCCAAGTTAGTCGAACGACTAAGCAAGCCAATGACATCATGCTCAATAATAGTCAGAACAAGGCACTGCTAAAAACAGTTGTCATTGCAACGGGTGTTAATAATCCTGAGGGTTACAAGAATGATTTAGACAGTATCGTTAACAATCTACCCAAAGGACACCATCTGATATTGGTGACACCTTATGAGGGAGACAAGAGCAAGGATACTTATACATCAGTAGAGCAGTATGCGGCTTATGCGCGAGAATTAGCTGAAAAGAATCCTTATGTGAGCATTGCTGACTGGAATAAGGTTGCTAAGGAGCACCCTGAAATCTGGGCTGGAACCGACCAAGTTCACTTTGGAAATGATAGTAACATGATTGAAGAAGGAGCTAAATTATATGCAGAGACGATTGCAGCTGCTGTTAAGGCTGCTCAAGAACTACCTGTGAAATCAAAATAAGATCAAAGAGTTGGAGAAATCCAGCTCTTTTAAAATATCTCCAGAAAATAGGTCTATACCATTTACAAATGAAAAAGAAAGGTTTATAATGTAATTGACATAATAAATTCTAGAATCAATCTATCAAGGAGGTTATCATTATGCCTAATTATATTAAAGCGGATCAGTTTTTCTACCCACACGGAGTTCGTCGTGGCGGTTACTTGGAACTTGTGGATGGTAAGTTTGGAAAGCATGTAGAAGAGATTCCTGAAGGTGCTGAGGTGATTGACTATACAGGCTACAGCATTGCTCCAGGACTTGTGGATACCCACATTCATGGATTTGGCGGTGTGGATGTCATGGACAATAACATCGAAGGAACCCTTCATACTATGAGTGAAGGATTGCTTAGCACGGGTGTCACCAGCTTCTTGCCAACCACTTTGACATCATCTTATGAGCAATTGCTCGCGGTAACAGAAAATATCGGTGCTCGTTATCAGGAAGCAAGTGGAGCCAAGATTCGTGGAATCTATTTTGAAGGGCCATATTTCACAGAGAAATACAAGGGAGCTCAAAACCCTGCCTACATGAAAGATCCTCGTATGGATGAGTTTCGTGCTTGGCAAAAAGCAGCCAATGGCCTGCTTAATAAAATTGCCCTTGCGCCAGAACGTGAAGGTGTAGAAGACTTTGTTCGCACGGTTACGGGTGAAGGTGTGACCGTTGCTCTTGGACATTCTAATGCGACTTTTGATGAGGCTAAAAAAGCAGTTGATGCTGGAGCAAGTGTTTGGGTACATGCCTACAATGGGATGCGTGGGTTGACTCACCGTGAACTAGGTATGGTGGGAGCTATGTATGAGTTGCCTCATACTTACGCTGAATTGATTTGTGACGGTCACCACGTAGATCCAAAGGCCTGTGACATTTTGCTCAAGCAAAAAGGAACTGAAAATATTGCCCTTATTACAGACTGTATGACAGCTGGTGGCTTGGAAGATGGAGACTACATGTTGGGAGAATTCCCGGTAGTGGTTGCCAATGGAACTGCTCGCCTCAAATCGACAGGCAATCTGGCAGGTTCTATCCTCAAACTCAAAGACGGTTTGAAAAATGTGGTCGAATGGGGCATTGCGAATCCGCATGAAGCAGTTATGATGGCAAGCTTTAACCCAGCAAAATCTGTTCACATCGATGATGTTTGTGGTCAAATCCGTGAAGGTTATGACGCTGACTTTATCGTGCTAGATAAAGATTTGGAATTGGTAGCAACCTACCTAGATGGTGTGAAACGTTATCAAGCCTAAGATGATAAAATAGGGGTCAGTAGAGGACTCCTATTTTTTTAATAGGCTGAAAAAGGTATTTAAGGAAGTCTTCCTAAAGTGAAAGGCAAGCAAAATCCTTTTCTTGAAATGAAAAATTAGTTATAATATACGATACAAAGGAAGTAGTAAGAATGTATCGTGTTATAGAAATGTATGGAGACTTTGAACCGTGGTGGTTCATAGAAGGCTGGGAAGAAGATGTCATCATGAGTCAATCTTTTGACAAGTATTATGATGCTCTAAAATATTATAAGTTATGCTGGTTTGAGCTGGAAAAGAAGAATCCTCTTTACAAGAGTAGGAGTGATTTGATGACGATCTTTTGGGATCCTGCTGACCAGCGCTGGTGCGATGAGTGTGATGAGTATTTGCAGCAGTACCATTCTTTGGCACTTTTGCAGGATGGGCAAGTCATCCCCGATGAAAGCTGCGTCCAGGCTATGAAAAACAAACAGGTCAAGAGAAGCACCGATCTTGCCGCATGAAATGGAGATAAAAAAGTAACTTTTTAAGTTGCTTTTTTTATTTTTTTGCGAATAGTTAGATAAGGAGGACGGTATGGTACAAGAAATTGCACAGAAAATTATTACTACTGCCAAGGAAAACGGGGCTCAGGATATCTATTTCATTCCCAAGGAAAAGTCCTACGAGCTTCACATGCGAGTTGGAGACGAGAGGCGTCTAGTTGACTCCTATGACTTTGAGGTTTTAGCTGCAGTGATTAGTCATTTCAAGTTTGTTGCAGGTATGAATGTAGGAGAAAAACGTCGCAGTCAGCTGGGCTCTTGCGATTACCAGTATGAGGAAAAGTTATCCTCTCTGCGTTTATCCACTGTAGGAGATTATCGGGGACATGAGAGTTTGGTCATTCGTTTGTTACACGATGAGGAGCAGAACCTGCATTTCTGGTTTCAGGATGTGAATGAACTGGGTAAGCAATACAGGCAAAGGGGTCTCTACCTTTTTGCAGGTCCAGTCGGAAGTGGCAAGACGACGCTGATGCACGAATTGGCCAAATCCCTTTTTAAGGGACAGCAGGTTATGTCTATTGAAGATCCTGTCGAGATCAAGCAGGAAGACATGCTCCAGTTGCAGTTGAATGAGGCGATTGGATTGACCTATGAAAATCTCATCAAACTGTCTCTCCGACATCGTCCAGACCTCTTGATTATCGGTGAAATTCGGGACAGTGAGACGGCGCGTGCGGTTGTCAGAGCCAGTTTGACAGGTGCGACAGTCTTTTCAACCATTCATGCTAAGAGTGTCCGAGGAGTTTATGAACGCCTTCTGGAGTTAGGTGTGACGGAGGAGGAACTAGCAGTTGTCCTACAAGGCGTCTGCTACCAGAGATTAATCGGGGGAGGAGGAATCGTTGACTTTGCAAACCAAAACTATCAAGACCACCAGCCAACTAGCTGGAATGAGCAGATTGACCAGCTTCTTAAAGATGGACATATCTCAACTCTTCAGGCTGAAACGGAAAAAATTAGCTACAGCTAAGCAGAAGAAAATCATCACCCTGTTTAACAACCTCTTTTCCAGTGGCTTTCATTTGGTAGAAATTATTTCTTTCTTGGGGAGAAGCGCCTTGCTGGAAAAGGACTATGTGGCCCAGATGCACCAGGGCTTGTCTCAGGGGAAATCTTTCTCAGAAATGATGGGGAGTTTAGGATTTTCAACTGCCATCGTCACCCAACTGTCACTGGCTGAGGTGCATGGAAATCTTCACCTGAGTTTGGGAAAGATAGAAGAATATTTGGATAATCTAGCCAAGGTCAAGAAAAAGTTAATTGAAGTGGCGACCTATCCTTTGATTTTACTGGGTTTTCTTCTCTTAATTATGCTGGGATTACGTAATTACTTGCTACCCCAACTAGATAGTAGCAACATTGCTACCCAAATCATTGGTAATCTGCCACAAATTTTTCTGGGCATGCTAGGGTTTGTTTCTGTACTTGCCCTGTTAGTCCTCACTTTCTATAAAAGAAGTTCTAAGATGCGCGTTTTTTCGATATTGGCAAAATTTCCCTTTCTGGGAATCTTTGTCCAGACCTATCTGACGGCCTATTATGCGCGTGAATGGGGCAATATGATTTCACAGGGAATGGAGCTGACGCAGATTTTTCAAATCATGCAGGAACAAGGTTCTCAGCTTTTTAAAGAAATCGGTCAAGATCTGGCTCAAGCTCTGCAAAATGGCCGTGAATTTTCTCAAACCATAGCGACCTATCCTTTCTTTAAAAAGGAGTTGAGTCTTATCATCGAGTATGGGGAAGTCAAATCCAAGCTGGGGAGTGAGTTGGAAATCTATGCTGAAAAAACTTGGGAAGCCTTTTTTACCCGAGTCAACCGCACCATGAATCTGGTGCAGCCACTGGTTTTTATCTTTGTGGCCTTGATTATCGTTTTACTTTATGCGGCAATGCTCATGCCCATGTATCAAAATATGGAGGTAAATTTTTAAAATGAAAAAACTCATGACAAAATTAAAAAAAGCCAAGGCTCAAGCTTTCACTCTGGTAGAGATGTTAGTCGTCCTTTTAATCATCAGCGTTCTTCTCTTGCTCTTTGTGCCCAATTTGACCAAGCAAAAAGAAGCAGTCAACGACAAAGGAAAAGCTGCTGTTGTTAAGGTGGTGGAAAGCCAGGCAGAGCTTTATAGCTTAGATAAAAATGAAGATGCTAGTCTAAGCAAGTTACAAGCAGATGGGCGAATCACAGAAGAACAGGCTAAAGCCTATAAAGAATACCATGCTAAACAAAATACCAGTCAAACCGTTAAAGATTAAGGCATTTACCATGCTGGAAAGTCTCTTGGTTTTGGGACTAGTGAGTATCATTGCTTTGGCTTTATCAGGTTCAGTTCAGTCCAGTTTTGCGGCGGTGGAGGAGCAGATTTTCTTTATGGAGTTTGAAGAACTCTATCGTGAAACTCAAAAACGTAGTGTAGCTAGTCAACAAAAGACCAGCTTGAACTTAGATGGGGAGACAATCAGCAATGGCAGTCAAAAATTGACCGTTCCCAAAGGGATTCAAGCACCATCAGGACAGACGATTCACTTTGACCGAGCTGGGGGCAATTCGTCCCTGGCTAAGGTTGAATTTCAAACCAGCAAAGGAGCGATTCGCTATCAATTATATCTAGGAAATGGAAAAAAATTAAACGCATTAAGGAAACAAAAAAATTAAGGCAGTGATTTTACTAGAAGCAGTAGTAGCTCTGGCCGTATTTGCCAGTATTGCAACTCTCCTCTTGGGACAAATCCAACAAAAATCGACGGTTAGAGGTAGAAATCTTGCAAAAAGAGGAAGTCTTACGTGTGGCTAAGATGGCCTTGCAGACGGGGCAAAATCAAGTAAAGGTAAATGGAGTGGAGATTCAGGTGTTTGCTGGCGAAAAAGGATTGGAGGTCTACCATGGTTCAGAGAAATTGCTTGATCTTAAAGAGCAGTAAGGTAAGAGCTTTCACTCTTTTGGAATCTCTGATTGCCCTCATCGTCATTAGCGGTGGCTTGCTCCTCTTTCAAGCTATGAGTCAGCTCCTCATTTCAGAAGTTCACTACCAGCAACAAAGCGAGCAAAAGGAGTGGCTCTTGTTTGTGGACCAGCTAGAGACTGAGTTAGAGCGTTCGCAGTTTGAAAAGGTGGAGGACAATCACCTCTATGTGAAGCAAGATGGCAAGGATATCGCTATGGGTAAGTCCAAATCAGATGATTTTCGGAAAACCGATGCCAGTGGTCGAGGTTATCAACCTATGGTTTATGGTCTCAAATCAGCACAAATCACAGAGGAAAATCAACTGGTTCGCTTTCGTTTCCAATTTCAAAAAGGCTTAGAAAGGGAATTCATCTATCGTGTGGAAAAAGCAAAAAGTTAAGGCAGGAGTTCTCCTATATGCAGTGACCATGGCGGCCATTTTTAGCCTTTTGTTGCAGTTTTATTTGAATCGGCAAGTTGCCCATCACAAAGACTTTACCCTAAACAAAGAAAAGTTGGTCGCTTTTGCCATGGCCAAACGAAGCAAAGATAAGGCTGAGCAAGAAAGTGGGGAGCGAGTCTTTAACCTGGGAAAAGTCACTTATCAAAATACCAAAATAGGTTTTGCGACAAGTGTTCGTATGCCTAAGAGCCAATATGAGTTCCTATTTCCTTCAGTCAAAATCAAAGAAGAGAAAAACGAATAAAAAGGAAAAGGTAGTGACTGATTCAAGTCAAGAACCAAATCAGACAAAAACAGAAGATAAGGCAGATAAGAAAGGTAATTCCTAGGCAATTCAACTTCTTTGTGTTAAACTAAAAGCATGAAACATGATTTTAATCACAAAGCAGAAACCTTTGATTCGCCCAAAAATATCTTTCTTGCAAACTTGGTTTGTCAGGCAGTTGAAAAACAGATTGCTCTTCTATTAGACAAGGAAATACTAGATTTTGGTGGTGGAACGGGTCTGTTAGCCTTACCCCTAGCAAAGCAGGCCAAGTCGGTTACCCTAGTAGACATCTCGGAGAAGATGCTGGAGCAAGCCCATTTGAAATCAGAAGAACAAGGAATCAGGAATCTTCAACTATTGGAGCAGGATTTACTGGCGAAACCCTTAGACCAGCAATTTGATCTGATTATTGTCAGTCGGGTTCTTCATCATATGCCTGATTTAGATGCGGCTCTTGCCATGTTCCACCATCACCTTAGGGAGAAAGGTCAAGTCCTTATTGCTGATTTTGTCAAGACAGATACCAACCACCATGGATTTGAATTGGCTGAACTGGAGAACAAACTCGACCAGTTTGGTTTTTCGAGCATTGACAGTCAGATTCTTTACAGTGCTGAGGGTCTTTTTCTAGGAAATTATGCAGAGCTCTTTTTAACAGTAGCCCAAAAATCACTTGCTGATTAAAGCAGTGATTTTTCTCTTCAGATGGAAAAAATGGGGGAATTTTGATAAGATAGGAATATGGATTTTGAAAAAATTGAACAAGCTTATACGTATTTACTAGAGAATGTCCAAGTCATTCAAGGTGATTTGGCGACCAACTTTTATGATGCCTTGGTAGAGCAAAATAGTATCTACCTAGATGGTGAGACTGAGCTAGAGCGGGTCAAGGAAAACAATCAAACCCTTAAGCGGTTAGCACTTCGCAAGGAAGAGTGGCTCAAGACCTACCAGTTTCTCTTGATGAAGGCAGGACAAACTGAGCCTTTGCAGGCCAATCACCAGTTTACGCCGGATGCCGTTGCCCTCCTCTTGGTATTTATTGTGGAAGAGTTGCTGGATCAAGAGGAAATAAGCATCCTCGAAATGGGTTCTGGCATGGGAATTCTTGGCGCTACCTTCTTGACTTCTCTCGCTAAAAAAGTGGATTACTTGGGAGTCGAAGTGGATGATTTGCTGATTGATCTGGCGGCTAGTATGGCAGATGTAATCGGTTTGCAGGCAGGATTTGTTCAAGGCGATGCCGTTCGTCCGCAGATGCTTAAAGAAAGCGATGTGATCATTAGCGATTTGCCTGTTGGCTATTATCCAGACGATGCCGTTGCATCTCGTTATCAAGTGGCTTCTAGCCAAGAACATACCTATGCCCACCATTTGCTCATGGAGCAAGGTCTCAAGTACCTTAAGTCAGATGGCTATGCTATTTTTCTAGCTCCGAGTGATTTATTGACCAGCCCTCAAAGTGATTTGTTAAAAGGGTGGCTCAAAAACGAAGTGAGTCTTGCTGCCATCATCACTCTGCCAGAGGATATTTTCTCAACGGTCAGTCAGGCTAAGAGTATTTTCGTTTTACAGAAGAAAAGAGACAAGGGAACAGAACCATTTGTCTATCCTCTAACCAGTCTGCAAGATCCAACTTCACTAATGAAATTCAAAGAAAATTTTCAAAAATGGAGCAAAGGTACTGAAATATAAGGTAAATTTTGTTATAATAGTTGAAACGCTTAAAAGAGGTATCATGTTATGACTAAAACAATTGCAATCAATGCAGGAAGCTCGAGTTTGAAATGGCAACTTTACCAAATGCCAGAAGAAACAGTATTGGCCAAAGGCTTGATTGAGCGTATTGGCTTGACGGATTCGATCTCAACTGTAAAATTCGACGACCGTTCTGAACAACAAATTCTTGATATTGACGATCACACACAAGCTGTTAAAATTTTATTAGATGATCTGATTCGTTTTGACATCATCAAAGGTTATGATGAGATTACAGGTGTTGGACACCGTGTTGTGGCTGGTGGTGAATATTTCAAAGAGTCAACCTTGGTAGAAGGAGATGTTTTAGAAAAGGTTGAAGAGTTGGGACTTTTGGCTCCTCTTCACAACCCAGCCAACGCAGCAGGAATTCGCGCATTTAAGGAATTACTGCCAGATATTACTAGCGTCGTTGTTTTTGATACTTCATTTCACACAACCATGCCGGAAAAAGCCTATCGCTATCCTCTTCCAAATAAATACTATACTGAAAATAAAGTTCGTAAGTATGGAGCACATGGGACAAGTCATCAGTTTGTAGCAGGAGAAGCAGCTAAAATTTTAGGTCGACCATTAGAAGATTTGAAATTAATTACTTGCCATATCGGTAATGGCGCTTCTATTACAGCTGTCAGCGGTGGCAAGTCTGTGGACACTTCTATGGGCTTCACTCCGCTTGGTGGTATTATGATGGGAACACGTACAGGGGATATTGACCCAGCTATCATTCCCTATTTAATGCAATATACAGAGGATTTCAACACGCCAGAGGATATCAGTCGAATCCTAAATCGTGAGTCTGGACTTTTGGGTGTTTCTGAAAAGTCAAGTGACATGCGTGATGTTATGGCTGCAGTAAAAGCAGGAGACCATAATGCGACCTTGGCCTACGAGATGTATATTGACCGTATTCAAAAGCATATCGGTCAGTATTTGGCAGTCCTAAATGGTGCAGATGCGATCATTTTCACAGCAGGTGTTGGTGAGAATGCCTCAGATGTACGTGGAGATGTTATTTCAGGGATTTCTTGGTTTGGATGTGATGTGGATCCAGAAAAGAACGTCTTTGGCGTGACTGGAGATATCTCAACTGATGCAGCGAAAATCCGTGTCTTAGTAATCCCTACAGATGAGGAATTAGTGATTGCACGTGATGTTGAACGATTCAAAAAAATAACTAAAAATAAGAAATAATGTACATGTAAAAAGAGTTGGAGAGTTTGCTCTCCAGCTTTTTTGCTTGGAAAAATCTCGAAAACCTTGCTGTTATTGGCTTTTTCGAAAAAAATATGGTATAATAGTAGTAATTTAAAGTGGGAGTTGGATTTTTTTGATTTTAAAAAGGATTGAAGAATTAAGAAATTGTATTTTTTTTAAGAAACTAACCAAAAAAACTAACCAAGGAATGTATATTTTTTTAGTCAATGAATATAGAATAAAAGTAGATCAGGAAGCTGGTCTATTTCATTTTTGTATTTATAGATATAAAAAGGTTGAATCGTCTGTCTGAAAGTGATACAATAGATATACAAGATAGAAAAAAAGGAGAATTGCTATGTCACAAATTGCTGTAAGAGTAGATGATGAATTAAAAAAAGAAGCGACTGAAGTTTTTTTAGTGAACTGGGTTTAGATATGACAACTGCTGTGAAGTTGTTCTTGAAGCAAAGTGTGTTGACGAGAAGTATTCCGTTTGAGTTAAAACTTGATTCAGATTATGAAATTGAGTTAGAAAATGGTGATTATATTCGTACAAGAAATATAGATGAATATAATGAAGTTACTCAGAAGGCTTTTAAAGAGAGTATTAGTAAATATAAAAATGAGGGGATAACAAAAAGTATCGAAAGCGTAGATGATTATTTTGAAAGAATGGTAAGAGAAAATGCTTAGTTATGAGTTCTCGAATAGGTATAATAAAGATTTAGCTAAAATAATTAAGCGTGGAATAGATGTAACTCCTATCAAAGAAGCGGTTAAGAAGATAATAAATGATGAAGAATTGGGTTATGAATATAAAAAGCATGTTTTAGAACCTAGAAAAAGAATACCAAAGCTGTGGGAAATTCATATTGGGGGTAGGAATTCAGATTTGCTTATGATTTATTATTACCTAGAAAGAGGTACTCATGTTGTATTTGAGCGTGTAGGTACACATTCGGATTTGTTTTAAGGAGATAGAATATGGAAATTAAGGAAATAAGTTATCATGATAGACTTCCAAAAACGATGAATTCGAGATTTAATTACTTTGTGAAGGACTTTTTGGAAGAGCATCCTAATCAGTTAGATAAGATGGATTTTGATGAAAATATAATATTTAAGAAAGAATATGAAGCGGATTTAGAAGTTTATTTTGTTGAATTCATGTTGTGTAAAAAGGGAAAAGGCGGATTTTTCTCTCTATCAAGGACGGATAATGAGTTATTTGTGTCTGTTAATGATGAACTTTGGGGAACTGTGATTTTAGAGTAAAAAGCGAAAGAAAATTAAATATTCCTGGATATTTAATTCGCTTTTTAGGTCAAAATAGGCAACTAGGTATTTAAAAAATATTCGGAAATAGAAAAAATAACACTATCTTAGATAATGTTATTTTTTTTGTTTTCTTTGAAAAATTTGGTGGCTATTTCTTTCACGTACACTTCGTAGGAACTTGGTATACCTGCATTTTTGAGATAGTCATGGTAGTTGAAGTGTTCATCTATCGGATACTCGCTGTTGATTAAGCTCATAAAATCAAGAATTCTCCCCTTTTCAGCTCTGTTTTCGATGCGTTGGGAGAAGGTATCGATATGAGCAAGGGAGTTATGGGAATCATCATTCAGTAAGTGGTGCTTCTCGTGTAGTAGGATATTGATTTTTTCTATATCTGTAGTGTCAGAACGTAGAAAGATGAAGTGTTGATTATTTACAAAAAGATAACGACCTTTTGTTTCTAAATGCTCTAGCAAGACGACCTTGCAATTTAGGGCTTCGATTTCTTCTATGACTTTTCTTAGTTCCATATTATTTCTTGCTTGCAAAGTATTCTTTTAGGAAGTCTTTGATAATCATTCTATCGTTATCTTTTATGGGTATACCATTATAGGCGACTGAGTTATCAATGGCTGTATCAATATCTGCTTCTAAAGTTGAATTTGGAATATCGGTTTGACCTAGTAGATAATCAGTAGAAACATTGAAAAAGTCAGCTATCAAGGTTAGTTTTTCTTGAGTAGGTTTTTTCTTGTTTCGTTCCCAATCTGCGTAACTTGATTGGGCTATATTTAACTCTTGAGCAATTTCTTTTTGAGTATAGCCCTTGTTTTTTCTTAGTTCTTTTAGTCTTTCAGAAAACATAAGAGATCCTTTCTAAATAAAAAAATAAATTTTTTCAAAAAAAGTGTTGGCAAAAATAGCCATTAGCTATATAATGTAAATATAGCTGATAGCGATAAAAGCAAAACAGCTATAATACATCTTTTATAGTTTTCTTAATTAAATCAACGGTTTCATCTGAGAGTAGTTGGTTCTTGTAAGAAATTTTATCAGCGTTGAGAATTGATTCGATACGAACCGTTCCATCAGATAAAAGTTCTTCGATAGAAACATTAAAGAAGTCAGAAAACATTTCAAGGGTGTTAAGGGTTGGCTTGCTTTTTACCGCTTTCCCATTTTTTTGATAGGATTGTTGAGTAATATTCAGCTCTTGAGCAATTTGTACTTGAGTAAGATTGGCTTTCAATCTTAAATCTTTTAAATTTTTAGAAAACATAAAAATTTTTAAAAAACCTGTTGACAGAACAGAAAAAAAGTTGTATTATAATAATACAGATTAAAAGTTGTTAAGTCAATACCTTTCATAAAAATAAATGAGGAGTAGAAAAAAATGAAACGTTCAGATGTGGCATTATTAGTGGTAGAAATAGAGAAAGAAGCAGAGCGTGACTTTCCATATGTTCTAAACCTTCGATATGGAATGAAGGAGGAGGACCTTTTAAAACGTTTTAGTGCAGAAGTTTTGGAAGAACTAAGACAGGCTTATAAAGAATATTCTGAAAAGCTGTCCAGTATTTCTAAGAATTTACTTAATGAAGTTATTGAAACTCTTCCAAAAGAAGAGTAAGGTCACGGTAAAATAATTCTTTAACTCCGAAGAAATCAGGTGTTCCTAGAGTGTCGATAAGAAGTCTAAGATAATTATTTTTAAATTCTTGGTATTTTTTATCGAATTCTTCGGTAGCATATGGAAATGATTTGAAGAAGTCAGTTTCCTCAAATTCACCAAATAACTCTTCGATTGTTCCGCGAGCAAGGGTTCGATTCGGTTTTTGTTCAAATCTTTCAGCTTTCTTGAATTCGGGTTCAATTAAAAAATTGAGTTTTGCGTTAATTTCGTTTTCGGTGTAAGGCATAATATAGATTCCTTTATTTAATTTAATGGTTCTTTAGTACAATCAAGTGTGAGTTGGTTGTACTGCTAGAGCTATTAAAGCTAGCTAGAGTGAAACTTATCTGTATCTAAAATTTTTAAGAAGAATAATCAATAGTTTGCAATTATGAGTTTTGTTTCAAGTAAGTGATTGAGTAGTTTCTTTTAAAAAGTGATAACAGGTATAAGTTATTTCTCTAACTAACGATAGTAGTTATTGGTCTTTGAAAATTAAATAAAAAAACGTGTCAGGCAATGATAGACACTGACCAAACACGAATATTAAATGTAGCAATTTAATTATATGTGAATTTTGGTAAAATGTCAAGAGTTGCTTGATTGTAGATATATTTCATGGAGTTTAGTTGCATTCAGAAATTTTAGACCTACATAGCAAGTTTTAGCCCAGAGGCTACTAGTTTGCCGGCTTTATATCCTGGATTACGTCCCTCAACCCAATCTGCTTTGACCTGTATTTTCAGGTGTTTGACGAATTCAGATTTCCCAAACTCAATGTAATTTTCAATCTCATTAAAGCTACGGAGAATTTTGATAGCCACATCTAGCAACTAGATTCCATGAAATGTATCTACAAAACTTTATAGATTCTAAACTCTTTGCTGACTTTTCTTAGTAGGACTAAGGGAAAAACAGATAACGTACAATCGTATAGATTGTACAAAAAGTTGTCATTTTGGGGTAGTATTCAAAAGATTTAATGTAAAGACGGACTAACAACTTCATAATGTTGTAGATAATGGATATTGTTTTAGTAATGATTTCAATCATAATGTTCTCTTTTCTAATATTTTTTTGAAAACAAAAATCCAGCAAAGTGTGTTTCCATCTTACTAAGCTGTTTACGATATTTTGTTTTTGGTGAATTGGTATTATTATACCATAAGTGAATGGAGTTGGCAAAGAGTTTAGAGTTTGTAAGGTTCACGTTGGGTGTTTTGTCCTTTCGCCTTAGTAGATAAGAAAAGGGAACTGACGGCTGTGGTACAGTCAATGATACTTCTTAGAAGGTAGCTAGAGTGAGATAGTGAGGTCTATGTGTTGTATGGTCGGTGTGTGAGATTAAAATCTTGCTAATGCCTCTGGGTAAGAAAGAGGGGATATTGAGTTATCCTTAAATTTGTGACCTTGGCGAAGGTAGTAGGCTGAGAAGCTGAAAGTATGCGAAGATAGGAGCATACATTTTTATATTGCTATATTCTATTGAAAAAAAACGTAAAAAGGCTTTGAAATAAGCCTTTTTATTTTTGCAAAAATTAACAATAACTAGATTTTTATAAAACAGGTTTTGTCCTGATAAGAATTGAAAGTATTGTTAGTTTTCACAAGGGAATATAAGAAGTATTCTTTTATGTAAACTAACAATATGAGTAGAGAACAGAAAAGAGGAAAGATGGATATTTGGATTTACTTAGTAAGAGTTGGAATGCTATTGTCTATGCTTATTTTGTTGATGTTTTTAATTTATTGGATGTTTAGTCATTTGATAATTCTGTTTGTATTTGTGTTGTTTGTGGTTTTCTTTTCGATTATCACATGGAATTAGAAAGGAAAAGGATTTATGTTGAATGTATCAATGGGACTTCGTTTGTATCGTGAAATGTATAATAAGTCGAAAGAGGACTTAGCGAAGTATTTAGAGGTTCAACCGAAAGCGTATGCTCGATATGAAAGTGGAGAACGTGAGCCTAGTCTTGAGAAACTGTATAAATTAGCTTATCTTTATAACTGTAAAGTTGATGATTTCTTTAATGTTGAAGAAAGTTTTAGTGTTGATCGAGATGATGTTGTGTCAACTAAAGATTTAGATAATTTAGGTTGTCATCATCAGTTTTCTCATGGATTGATGGTTATGATGACTGAGGGTAAGTCGTATGAAGAAATGATTCGTTTTATAGAAAATGATAGAACGAAGTATGCACGAAAATCTGAAGTAAAACAATTTCTACGTGAGTTAATTGAAAAGATTGGTTAGAGAGAGGTGAGTAAAATCAAAGATGTTCTTTTGAAAGGAGAAAGAGATGTAAAGACGTATTCTGAAGAATGGATTTTGGGAGAGTACAATAGAATTTATAGACGGTTTTGTTGGAATTTGAAAATCTATGCCCATGTAAAAAATGGTGCGGATGTTTATGTCTCTTCAAAAAGATGTTGTGAAGATTTGTATAATCGTTTGTATGCTGTTGGCCAAATCACTCGTAGTTATTGTAGTAAGATTGAATCGAAAATTGAAAAAACGTATCATCGTTTTTAGAGAAGATGGAGTGATTATTGAATTATAAGAAGGAGTAGTTGTATGGAATTTTATCCTTGTAAAAAATGTGGTGGAACTGTAGCTATTATGAAGCAAAAGATGTCAGGTTTTTCATATTTTAGAGTTAATCTTGATGGAAGTGATGCAGATAATAGTGATATGTATGATGGTTTAGATGTTAAGGATTGTTGGAAGAAATATAGATGTGTGGAGTGTAATTCAGTGATGCCTGTTGTTGAGTAGTGTATCTTGATTTAATTTGAATTAAGAGTCAGTTTTTACTGGCTTTTTTATTTTTGAAAGGAGAAGAAATGGTTTTGGTTATTTGTGAAAGGTCACGTTCACCATCTAATGAATGAGATCGAAAAAGAAAAAACATTATTTAAAATAAAAAAAGAAAAAAGGAGAAAAAATTAATGTTTAAATCTAATGAATATAAGGCTTTTGGTTCAATCCGTAAAACGAAAAAGGCAGGTGTTTGTGGAGTTATCCTTGCCTTTGCTATGATGGCTATTTTTGCTCAAGGAAATGCGTCGGCTGATGAAGTGAAGCCATCATCACCTGCGACTACACAAGTTGCAAAATCAGCTACTGAAGTTGTAAAACAAGAAACTCAAAAACCAGAAACTAAAGCAGAGGAAACAGTAAAACCCGTTGCGTCTCCTGACCTTGATTCTGCTGTTAAAAAAGCGCACGAAGTTGGTATTAAAACGACTGAAACTGAGAAAGTAGGTTACGATACCGAGGAACAAGCTAAAGCAGACGAAAAAGCGCAAGTTGATGAAATTGACAAGAAGATTGCTGAAAAAGAGCTGAATATCAAGGAAATTGAAACAGCTAAAGGTCAAAACAAGGAAATCCAAGCCGGAAATAAATCTGCTATGGAAAAAGCCGGCCTGAAACATACTGGTGATTATCCAAAGGATAAGAAATCTGTTGAAGGCTACAACGCAGGTGCCAAAAAAGAAAACGAAGTGAATGAAGCTAAGTTTAAGAAAGATAAATTGGCAGTTGAAGCAATTAAGGCTAAAAATAAAGCAATTATGGAAGCTAAAGGCTTGAAATTTACTGGTAACTATGCCCAGGATAAGAAAGCTGTTGATGAATGGAATAAAGCAAATGCAGGGAAAGTCATTTCGACTATCCAGACTGGTTTGACTGCAACGTCAAGTACAACATTTGAAGCCATTTCAGGAGCTTCTAAAGCTGTTGCTCCTGACTACACAGCAAACGTTATTCAAGGGTATGCACGGAATACTAATCTAGATGCTAACTTTAATAACGTGTTCCTTCTTGATGACAAGAGTGGAACAGCTAAAATCAAGGTAAAAAATACTTCTCATGGTGATGTTACTTTAACCTTTAGTGGTATTACTCCATCAGCGGAGTCAGGATTTATTCGTTCTTACGTTGCCTTGTGGGCAGCAGAGGACGGAGGAATTGGATACGGAGTATTCATTTCCGCTGGTGCTGGTGCCGCCAATGGCGGCGGTGGCGTTGACGGTCAAGGTGGCGGTGGTGCTTCTGGCGCTTATCGTAGTGATCGACAGGGCTGGGTTAAAATGGTTACTGTTGGAGTGGAAACAGATGCTAGTGATGTGAGCGAAGTGACTATCAATGACGTAGATTCCAACCAAGTTATTGATGTTTCAAATCTTGATGGTGCTAAAGTGAGAACTGGTGTAAACATTACACAAACTGGTAATTCATTTACAGCCAATGATTCTGCGCAATCACAAAGTACATCAGGTGTACTAGATTCTAACGGTATTGGTTGGTCATTTGCTAAAGGACAAAAGATTAACTTTTCTTTTGTCCACTCTAATACATCAGATACATCCTACTCTATTGTGGGTGGGGTATTCGGACGTGCTTCTCAAAAAGAAGTGAAGGAACAACCAATCTCTATTCAAGAGTACAATGATCCAAAATACACTCCTAAGCCGTATGTAACAATCAAGCCTTATGTGCCTGTCCCAGAAGAAAAACAGTTGGAACTTTCTTATCATAAGGCTTATGTTAAGGAAGTTCCTGTAACTCCAGAAACTCCTAAAACTCCTGAACCTCCAAAACCACAAGAACCTAACAAACCAACTCTTCCAAACACTGGGACTGCAGCCAGCATGCTTCCATTGGTTGGGATTGTTTCAGGCATGCTTGGTTTAGTTGGCTTGAAGCGTAAAAATGAGGCAGAATAAAATAGTTTAGTGCGCTGTAAAAGGTGGTAGAGTAACAGGAACTACCACCTTTTTATCTTTTTGAAAAAAATGTAAATAGAAAAGGAAAATTAAAAAAATGGCAAAAATTAAAAAAATCCCTGTTGGGTTGGAAGCGATTGGTACAAAAGTTGTAGTGAATCCGAAGTATCGTGAAATTGTAAATGGAAATGGAGAAAACTTTGTTCCATTCCGTGAGTTTGAAGTTTCAGGTGATCAACAGAATAGTGTTACTATCCGTGTTTATGGACTTGGAAATTCTGATACTCCAAAAAAAAAAGGTCTTACACTTGTAAAATCTGTTTCAGGATTGAACTTTGTGACTCGTTTGGTTGGTCGAAAAGAAGAAGTTCAGTTTGAAGCTACTGAATTACGTTTTGAAAAATAAGTATAGAAAGTAGGAAAAAGAAATAATGGCTTTTAATATTCGTAAGTTTAACAATTCAGAAATTCCTGTAAATGTAAAAGAAAAATTTGGTACGTTGACTTTTCTTGGTTTTGATGAAAACTGGAAGATGGTGGAAGGAAATCAAGTTGATTATCCTACGCATGCAGAAGTCTTTTCAGATAAAATGCAAGAAACTATTGCGGTTAAACTGGAAGAAGGGATTGTTATTGAAGAAATTCCTTTCATGTCAGAAGTTGAAATTGTTGGTGATGCTACAATTTGGATTTATGATTATGAAGATACGGTTTATCGTGGGAATAACAATGTCTCTGAAATCAAGGCGCTTGCTTTCTCATTGCGTGCTGAAAGTGTTAAGCGTGTAGGTTCTGGTCAACCAAAACAAGACCAGAAGCAGGATCAAAAACCTGAGCAAAAACAGGAACACAAGGGATAATTTTTAAAGGAGAGAGGATATGAGTTCACTTCCTACTTATCGTGGAATTAAGATTAAGCCTTATATGGTGAATCTAAGATACTATGTCTTTTCTTTTTTCTTTTTGTTGTTTAGTCCTTTGCTAGCTTTTTTTGTCTATTCAAATTTTGAGAAGATCAAGAATGTAGATATTTTCTCTATTGTTGTTTCAGTAGTTATGCTGATCTTGATAGTTGGTGTAAGTGTCTATTTGACTTGGTTATCACAAGAAAGAGTATTCCTCTTTCAAAAGATAGAAAGACTTGCTAAACTAGCTTTCTTTCTAAAGGAGAATGGATATACCTATACGAAAAAGGTTAAAACTGAATCAGGAACGGTTGATAAAGTTACATTTCCAACGATCTATTTGAAACAGAATCGGTATGATTTGGAAGTTGCTTTTAAAATGGCTGGAAATAGATTTCAGGATAAGTTCAAGAAGATTGGTAGTGATTTAGAAACTACTTTTTTCATGGACTTTATGGAAGTTCAGGACGATATTAAGTTCAAAACCTATAAACTAGCCTATTCTGCTTTTTTGAATCGAATTAAGGTGAGTGATGTTAATTATTCTGATAAGGGTATTCAACTGATGAAAAACCTTTGGTGGAATCCTATTGATGATCCTCATTTGTTAGTTGTTGGTGGTACTGGTGGTGGTAAGACTGTACTATTAAGAACTTTGATTCGTGCATTGGCAAAAGAGGGGGTAGTAGATATAGGCGATCCTAAACAAGCTGACTTTGTGACAATGGCAGAACAGAAGGCTTTTGAAGGGCGAATTTCATATAAAGCAGAAGATATAGTAGCTATGATTGAAAGAGCAGTAGATATTATGTTTGCTCGATATGCTTATATTCGTCAAAAGCGTGCTGAAAATGGGGATAAGGATTTAAAGAAGTTCTATGAGTATGGTCTTGATCCTTATTTTATAGTCTGTGATGAATATAATGCTTTGTGTGCTATGCTTGATTTTCAAACTAGACAGCGCTTGGATAATGCTATGGGACAATTTTTGCTTCTTGGAAGGCAAGCTGGTTGCTTTGCGATAACTGCTATGCAGAAGCCTTCAAGAGAAGATTTAGGCTCAAAATTACAAGCGAATATCAATTTCCGAATTTCTGTTGGTCGATTGGACGAGGTTGGATATGATTTAACATTTGGAGAAGTCAATAGGAATAAGGAATTTAAGTATGTTAAATACTTGGGCGGTAAGCGAGTATATGGTCGAGGTTATGCCTGTGTGTATGGAGAAGTAGCAAGGGAGTTCTACTCACCATTACTTGAAAAGAAATTCTCTTTCTATGATGAATATGAGAAGATTGAGCGACGAGAAAAATCCTTTTCAACCCTTTGGAAAATCCGAATGCTGAATTATCAGAAGAAGAAAAAGAGAATCTTCAAGCTGAAATGGAAGCTCAGGAGGAATTGGAAAAAGGAGAAGTTAAGAAGGCTGATCCTGGGCTTGTTCAGGAATTGATGTCTAGTAAACAAAAAGAAACTGGAAATGATTTAGTAAGAACGTTTGCGTTTTCTAAAGAAATTGGTGTGTCTGCTGGTTCAATGAGGAATTTAGTAGATAAGTTAGATGGTATTTTAGAATTTGAAAAGGAAGATAATGTAGTGTATTTGGACAAAGTTCAAAGAAATATTATAAAAGATTTGTTTGAATTGAAACAGAGCACAACTCAAAATTGGAGCGAGATTTTGGAGGATTTTCCTTTTGATGAATATTGATTTAGTTGGTTGTGAGGGGATTTCCCCCTCTTTTTTGGTTACTGTGCTAGTTGGTACAATCCAGCTTGCTAGTAGCTAGTAGCAGGAGCGAGGAAGCGAGTGCGACGAGCGACTGCGTGTACTAGCGTGTACTAGCAGGCTGGATTGTGCGAATTAACCCCCTATGACTAATAGGGGGGTAGAAGATGTGCGTAGAAGCATAAAGCCTTGATAATACTGACTTTTTGGCTTCAAAAAATGCAACACTATTGAAAAGTAAGGAGAAATATGGAATTTGGGAATTTAATTAAGGTACAGAAGATGTACGCTTTTTCAGATCAAGAAATATCGAACTATTTAGAAATTGATAGAGCGACTTTTTATCGTTGGAAAGAAGCTGGCGAAGTTCCTGATTCTTATGATTATAAAATTCAAAGTTTAATAGCTTTTAAGGAAGGTGTGCGAGATAGTGGTTTTTCCTTGGAAGGAAAAGTTGACTATGTGAAGGTTACATTTAAAACGCAAGATTATATAGATGTGATAGCGAAGGTATTGTGTCTCCAAAATAAACCTTTTCTTGAAGAAGAAAAGGGTGGTTCAGGATATGATACAAAATTTACATTTCAGAATATCAATGTTTTCATTTCAAAGAAAAGAGAAGATATGGGCTGTATGGTTGAATTAAAAGGTCAAGCATGCAGACAGTATGAATGGTATTTTGAGAATGAGCAGAAGTCAAGCTGGAGAGATTTCTTTATTCGTTGTTTCGAGTATGAACGTACAATTTCACAAGGTGAAGGGAAATTCATGAATATTCCTCGGCTTGATATAGCACTTGATGAAAAATATAACGAAGATGGAAATTTTGAACTTGGAAAACTGGTTGATCTTTGGAATAGAGGTTTGGTTGAAAGTCGATTGACCATGAAGCAAATTGAAGATAATGGTCAATATGGGAAAGCAAAAACGATTTACTTTGGTTCTCGTCAGTCTGCTTATCATTTCTGTTTTTATCAAAAAGATATTGAGCAGGCAAAGAAGCTAGGTCTTGATATAGACTTGATTCATTCATCATTAAAATTCAAAAATCGTTATGAGGTGAGAATGTGTGATGATGTCGCTTTGGACTTTGTTAGAAAGTCATTGAATGAAAAAATTGATATGGCTAGACTTGCTGTTTGGGTGATCAACAGTAAGATAAAAGTTTTTGAAAGAATGAATGGAGATAAGGTTCTGAATCGTGAGTGGTATTCACTTCTAGGTGAAGTTGATAGAATTGGCTTTTCAACCTCACCTGTAGAAACTGGTTTCTTTGACAAACAGTATAGATGGCTGAATGAAAATGTTTCAGGTGTGACTGCTTTGATAAAAAAGTGGGAGAATATTACTGGTGATAATAAGCTAAAGAAGATTCTTTTTGATGGAGAAATAAGTGATAAAAATTGGAAAAAATTGGAGCAAGCGAGGGTAGCTTATGAGAAAAGTCTACAAGAAAGTAGGTATTGAGTCCATAGTAGTAAATAACAGTGACTTGGTATTTTCAACTGATCGTGGGCTAAAATCAATTAGTCATTATTTACCTTCATTTGAGGGAAATGAAAATTTGACTGTGATTCCTATAGAAAATGAGCGATTGTTTTTGCCTTATTTTAGAGATTATGTGATTGACTGGTCAAGGATTCCTGATGAGGTGAATGCGATTCTTGATATGAAGAAGAAGGGAGATTAAAAGTGTGCGAGTATTGTTATCAATTAAGCCAGAGTTTGTAGAAGAAATTATAGAAGGAAGGAAAAAGTTCGAGTATCGGAAAAAGGTTTTTAAGTGTCCAGAGGTTTCTTCGATTGTAGTTTATGCAACGAAGCCATACGGTAAAGTAGTTGGAGAATTTGAAATCGAAACTATTTTAGAAGAGAATATTGATAAATTATGGAATGATACCAAACATCTATCTGGTATTTCTGAGGAATTTTTCTATGAGTACTTTAAAGATAGGGATAGTGGTTTTGCTATTCAGATTAAAATGTTTAAAGAGTACAAAAAACATCTTGACTTATCGGAATTTGATTCCACAATAAAAGCGGCGCCTCAATCTTTTTGTTATATAAAATAATAGGTAGAATGAAAGGATAAGTATATGAAAAATGAGGAGAAAAAACCTGTTGGTAGTTTGTTGGCGCAGAAACTTTTAAAAACTGAAGATATTAGTTCAGAAGAAGAGTCTGCATTTTGTTTAGGTCTAGTGTTGGCTTCGCTTTTTGTTATACTACTTCTTACTATGCTTATAACACAATGGAGTCCTTTTGATTTATTTGTGGGTGTTTAGCTATGAGTAAGAAAAAAATTACTGATGAGAAATTGAGGAAGTTAGTTTTTTTAATTCCTGCTCGGTATTTCTATGAAGGAGTTGTGACAAGTGATAAAGCTAGAAATTATCAAGATTATATAGATATTCAATGTCAAACCTATAGAAAGACTAAAAGTCGTAAAGAATGGCAAGAGGTAAAAAGATTGACGAAAGAGTATGAGGAGTTTTTAGCAAACGAAGTAGATATTAAGCGAAAATTATTGTTGTTTGGGTTGATGAAACGTGATCAGAAAGAAAGACAAAATGTGTATTTGTTGTTGGTTAAGAAATATCATTTAGAAAGATGGGTTTGAATTGATTTAATGGTAACTTCAAAGATATTTTTCAAAAGACTTAGAGAATTACGCTTCCGATATGGACTTACTCAAAATGAATTAGCTGAGATAATAGGAATAAAGAGAAATACGTATAGCGATTGGGAGAATGGAAAGACAGAGCCTAGCTTTGAAAATCTTGTTAAGTTAGCTGATTTATTTGAGGTTTCGTTGGATTGTTTACTTGGGAGAGAATAGATGAAAGTTAAAAAACGTTCACCTTCTTTTTTAGTTAAGGACAAGTTATAAAAAAAAATAGAAAAATAAGCGAAGAGGTAAGAAATGAAACTACAAGGAAAAGATAGAGAAGTTATTGAATTGTCAAATGAACTTGCTAAAAAATTGAAAGAAGGTGATTTCAAGTCTGCTTACAAGGTAGCAGGTGATTTGCACTATCTTTTAAAGGGGCGGAGGATTTAACTTTGTCTGAAGAAGTTGTTCAGGAAATTAAGAAAGATTTGAAAAGTTATTATTCCATGAATTATGAGTATAATAAGATTTCAAAACGTGCTTTTTGCGATTGGATGCAATTTGGAGCGTTCAGCTTCAATTTAGTTAAAAAAAGGTTAAGGAAGTCAATTATGGCTTCCCTTTTTATATGGAAAAGGAGAATAAAAAATGAATAAAAAATTTGATTTTCAAGTAGGAGAAGTGTTTCCTATTGTTGATAGAGAAAGTGCAAGTGACATTGTTTTGGTTCAGCAAGCATTTGTGGTATGTAATGCTTTACGGAGTGAAGCGTATTCTTATGAAAAATTTTTGGTAGAATATGAACTTTTAAAATCAATGGTACTCAAGGTTTTAAAAGCTAGAGATGAAGAAGATTATCCTGATGATTTGTCTTATTTAGAAGAAGGTTCAGATATGTTTTCTCGTGTTTATCAGACTTATCTTTGGGCAAAAATCTAATATTGAGTTGTGTGAGTTATCTGAAGAAGATTTCTTGAAAGAAATATCTAATCTTCAAACGGGATTTGAAGTGCACGATTCTGAAAACGTAGATTGTTTTATACTTACTTTTTCTGATATTTTAAGTTTGTTGAAAAAGAAATATATTCATTTTGAAGGCATAGAAGTTGTAGAAGATTGTATTGGAATTTGGAAATTGATTTTAGCTTAAATATGACAAGGAAAAAATGGTGCTGAATATGGCTTCAAAAGTATTGATTAAGAACCCAAAGAATTTAAGGCAGGCTTGGTTTAGCTTGCCTTTATATTTTGGAAGATTATCTCATATTGGTTTGACTGGTTCTTATGATGAACAGATTGAAATTGTTGATTATGAGGGTTCAGGATTTATTGGTTATGGTCTATTTAGCGTTGCTGATTTGGAACAGTTGAATAAGCAGGTAGAAGGTTAGTAAAGGAAGGTGAAAAATGGAATTAACAGCTTTAATTATGGATGATATGACAAAGAAAGTAAAACAATTTTCTTTGCCTGTTGAACTTGAATATGTAGCTTCTGAATTTGGATTTTATGTAGGAGATGTTTCTATAACGATTCAATCTATTGAAGAATTGCCTAATCTAGACGTTGAAAGAAGTCCTTTATTTGTGTTCAATGAACTTGCTGAAAAGTTGGAAAATGTAGATGAAGATATTGTTTTATCATTCATTGAATCAAATAGCTCTGATCCAAAGGATTTATTAAATGCTGAATTTGATGATTGCTGGTTATATCCTGATGTTGCAACTGATAGAGATTTAGGTGAATATCTTGTAGATGAGATTGGTTTTGAATTGTCAAGGGAAACATTAGAAAACTACTTTGATTATGAAAAATTTGGTCGAGATGTTCGCCTATCAGAAGGTGGTAGTTTTGTAGATAAAGGTTACTTTGTATCAAAATGATAGCAAATATAAGAGTTTTAAGAGAAGGGAATTTTGAATTTCTCTGTGAACTGGATATTATGAAATATAGTCAAGAACAGGTTCTTGAAAGAATGAATGAAAGAGGGATTGATAAAGGTAACTTTTTGTCTGTGGTATATCTGATTGGGAAGTAGATAAGGTGATGTCTTTGGACGAAGTTTACTTACTGAAGAAAGCTGTACTGGAGTTGTATGATGGCGACGAGTTCATTGTGAAATTTCAGTTGCAGCATTATGTTCCTGTAACTCAAATTGCGACTACATATTATAGATTCTGTTCTAAAGATGAAGTTAAGACAATGGTTGAGTTGACAAAAGAGTTAGATTATGAATCAGTTATCAATTACTTTTTTAGATGTGGAAGCTGGGTGACGGTATTTCAGGGATTCATAGATCATGGAGAAGTTTTAAATACTTCCCAAGGATTTTATAGAAAGGTTGTTCTTTAATTTTAAAAAAAAGGAAGGAAGAAAAATTGAGGTAATCTATTTGAAATGATAAGAGGATTTAAAAAAAGAGAAAAAAATCAAGAAAGGTTAAAGAAACTTTCTGATAAGAAAGTATACACTCCTAAGAAAATCAATCAAAAGGGTGCGAATTTAGTTTTTGGCTCTTTATTGATTGGTTTTGTAGTTTTTGTGGGTGCTGCTGGAGTTTTATCAATTAAGAATGTATCTAAAGTAAAGGAATTTGAAAAGAATCAGATTGCTAAAGTAGATAATAAGGAAATTGATAGACGACTGGAGCAATTTTTAGATAGCTATGTAAGCTATTATTTTACTTACAAGGCAGGTGAGAAGGATAGTGAAGAAAACGCAAAGCGTTTGAATGAATTCTATGGAACACCGCCTAGTGTCAAAAACCAAGGGCAATCAAAACAAGATATGTCTATTGTGAGTGGTCGTTTGCTTCAGGCGAAAGATGGAGTTGCAGTTTATGCGGTGACTTATGATACAAAGGTTGATAATAAGGTTCAACGTGTATCAATCGAGTTTTCAATCCCATACGTTGAAAAAGACGGTCGCTATTATGTTGATGGTTTGCCTTGGTTTGCTCCTGTTACGGATTTTAAGAGTCAGGAGATTGACAAAGAAAAACAACTGATTTTGACGGCAAATGATGGTCTGAGTGAAAATGACAGAAAAGATTTGGTTGCTTTTATTGAATTGTTTTTCAAGAATTATACAAGCAGTCAATCAAATCTTGACTTGATCTCAAAAAATATCAAAACAATTGGTGGAGCAACTGTTAAAAGTATTGACTATACCTATTTTGTAAAAGGTAGTGATAAGACACTAGCTTATGTGCAAGTTACCTTTGATGTTTTGGGTACAAGTCATAGTGAGAATTTTTCTTTCGAGTTAAGGAAAGATAAAGATAGTTATTTTGTAGATAAAATGGAGCATCAGATTCCATTTGATTATGCGAAGAAGGATAAAAAAGAAAATTAAGGAGAATGAGATAAATGAGTTTTTTTCAGTATTTAGTTGATAAGTTGGGTGTTCCTTTGATTGGATTGTTTGTATTTATTAAAGCGATTCGAGCTTGGAGGGAAGGAAAGACTTGGGGGATTTTGGTATCCATTTTGACCGGTGCTTTAATTTTATGGTTCTTGTTAAGTCCAGAAACCGTATTGAAAGCTCCTGCGACTTTATTTAATAAACTTTTAGAAGTTTTCAAGTAAGCTATGGAAAAAGAAGAGAAACAATTATTTTCGTATAAGCGTGGTTTTGACCAGCCTATATTTGTAAAAGAGTTATCGGATAATTTTAGTTTGCCTTTTGCGGTTGAGATGTCAACTTTGTTATATTTTATCTTTTTTACTCCGATTTTCTTTTTTCTCTTGATGTCAGTAGGTTTTCTTGAGTGGGGTTGGTGCTTAGTTATTGGTTCTGCTTTAGGCTGGCGATTGGGGAAAATTCTGACTAATAATAAAATTGATGGTAAAACGATAGTGATTTATCTTCGTGATTACATTTTTTATTTTTGGCATTATGGGAGATACGGTAAAAAGTATTATATAAATAAAGGTAAACGATATGTAAAAATAGAAAGGATATATCGTGGAAATTACGAGTAATTATTGGGACTTTGCGGACAGTTTGATACTACGTAAAAATGGTGGTGTTTTTGCAGTTTTTGAAGTTCCTAGTGAGGTTTTAGTTACGATAGACAAGAGGGGACGTGAGCGGTTTAAACAAACCGCTTTTTCAGCTTTTAGTAAAATATCGGCTTATGGTGATTTTGAATTGCATACGATTCCTATTCCAATAGATTTGTATGAGCGATTTGAACTCTTGCGCCAAGATATTGACCAAGATAGTGGTACAGCGCCTTTAGCAAATTTGATAATGGATAGTCTTCAAGAAAAGATTGAAGATGAGATTGAGTTTTTGTTTGAGTACAAGCATTATATTTCTGTTCCATTGAAGTCAAACAATATCAGTCCAGACCTAGTTTCAACTTTAAAGGACAGCGTGTCTTTCTACAAAAAAGAAACGTTGAAGTTGCTTGGACTGGGTGAATTACCTCCGCTTAATTGGTTTGAGGATTGGCAGCTGAAAAAAAATACTTTAAAACGTTCCTTGCATCAATTAAGGGTTCGTGAAGTTGAAAAAACGGAGTTGGAGTTTTTAGCTCGTTTACAATTTTTACGAGGTCAATTTTATGACAAGGAAACAGAAGTAGATGCAATTAAGAATTGTATCGATAATATCGATGATACAAATATCTATTTTGAGAATCACAAAGTATTGCGATTGGAGAATAAAGATGATGATAATTTTGTCGCTTGTTTTCCAATTGTGGACTATCCTCAAAATGTGTCTTCGATTCATCTACAAGAAGAATTGCAGTTCCTAGATTTTCCTGTAGAGAGTATCTATAAAGTTGCGTTCTCGGCAGATAAGGGTGTTTCTTCTCCTAAAAAGAAAGCGAGAAATAAACGTAAAAATTTGGAGAATGTGGTTGCTGAAATTGAGGAAGATGGCGATATTCAACGTTTAGAAGTGCTAGAAGCTCATGAAATGTTGGTTGATTATCAAGAAAAGGTTGAAAGTAAAGAAAAAATGGTTGATTTCTCCATTTCTTGGTTGTAACTGGCGATGATGAAGATGAGATTGAGGAAAGATATGATATTTTAAGTAAGCTCATAGCTAACTTAGGAGGTTCTCTTGCAAGAGGCTATGCGGATAGATTGTATTTTTTCTACAAAGGTCGCTTCACAGAATTGTTGGATAAAAAGCGTGAAAGCTATGTGCAGTATACTTCTTTAGAAGGCTTCTGTCAGAATATGTTTTTTGTCACAAAAGAGGTGGGAAACAGGGTTGGTTTTCCTATTGCTCGAATAGACAATGAAACTGCGAGTTGGGGCGGTGACTTTATGGCAGCCTTACAAGCAAGTAATCGTCTAGTCTTTTCAAATTTGCTTCAGGCGAATAAAATGGGGATTAAGGATAAGATTACAAATAATCCTCATGTTGCTATTACTGGAGAGACTGGAAATGGGAAATCGTTTCTTACAAAATTGTTATTTACATTGAATAGTTTCTTGAAAGTCAAGTCGGTTTATATTGATCCTAAAACTGAAGTGAGAAAACAGTATATGAAGATTTTGAAGGATTATGAGCAACAAAATATTCATGAGGAAGTTCAGGAGTATATTAAATCTATTCACTTTGTAACGCTGAATGCGAAGGAAGATAGAAATATTGGAGTTCTGGATCCGTTTGCTTATATTGATGAAAAGACGACGTTGACTGAAGTTGCTTCAGTTTTAATCTCAACTGTTTTAGACAAAGAGGATTCTAAGCAATTGAAATCTTACTTGTTAGAAAATATTGATAAGGTTTGGGATAGAAAACAAAATGGAGAAACGGTTGGAATGTTACATCTGTTTAAGACTTTTGAAGAAGAGAAAGACGAAGATGTAGCAAGGATTGGTCGTTATTTATCAAAAATGGGCGAAATACTTTATTGAAACTGTGCTTCTCTGATGGTTCTAATAAGTCTTTGCAGTCTGATAATAAGATTACTGTCTTTGAAATCGCTGGCTTGGATATGCCTGAGACTTCTAAGTATGAGGATATGACAGATACTCAGTTACGAAGTCTTGCGGTTATGTATGGTTTAACTTTCTTCTGTGCGGATTTTGGAGAAAGAGATAGAACACAAGAAACCTTGTTGTATGTGGATGAGGCGTGGCAGATGTTGTTGACTCCTGGTGGTCGTCAATTATTGAAGAGAATCAAGCGTACAGGTCGTTCATTTAATAATTTCTTAGTGTTGGTAACTCAGTCTGTAAAAGATGTTTCAACTGAAGATGATGGTACTGGTTTTGGTACAGTCTTTGCCTTTCCAGAAGATAGTGAGACTTCTTCGATATTGGAACATCTTAAAATCAAAGAAGATGATTTGTCTAAGGCATGGGTTGAAAATCAGACGATGGGTCAATGTATCTTCTCGGACGTTTTTGGTCGAAGAGAAAGAATCACAGTTGATGGTACCATATATGATTCGATAACTCCATTGTATGAAACTGTCACAACGAATCTGAAGTCTACAGGTTAGTAAAGGAGAAAAGATGAAGAAGAAACTAGCTCTGATTGTTTTTTTACTCTCGATTCTCTTTCCTTTGTTGGCATTCGCAGATATAGGAACAGTTTCACTTCCGAATGGTACATTGTCTGAAACTCCAGCTTTTGTAAAGGATAAATCTTCTTCGACAAGCTCGTCTAGTTCTAGTGATGGCTTAACGCTCCCCAATAGCGGTAATACGGGTGCAAGTTCTAGTATTGTTAAGCCTAGTCCATCTGAAAATAAAGATCCTTTAGAAAAAATTGCTGATGATACATTGAGAAGAAGTTCGGATGTTGTCGGTGCAAATGCCAATCAAGGTGTTGCTGATAGCGTTAAGGAAACTCAAAGGAAGCAAGAAGAAGAAAAGAAAAAGAAGGAAGAGGAAGAAAAAGCCAATACAAAATTAAGTTATGCCAATTTCAAGACAAAAATGAAACGCTTGACCAGCTATGTCTATTTTGACAAAGGTCTGTTTGGTCTTGGTGAGGTCGGAAATTATTGGATAAACAAAGTCGTTCAAGCTATTTTCTGGTTCTCTAAATTCTTGTTTGGAATCATTGTAAGTCTAGTATCTGCGGTTGAAAAAATGACGGATGTATCGCCATTCTTGAACAAGGTTGTAGAAATGGCAAGTGCTGTCTTCTTTGTCTTGTTTGGTGCAACGACAAAATATATCGCAGGTGTTTTTATGGCTGTATATATTCTGTCTGTATGGGTCAAAGGCGGACAAGTTTTCAAAACAGCTTTGAAACTTGGCTTGGTCTTTGCGCTCGTTGGCGGTTTTTTCACTAAAATTTCAATCAATGGCAGTCCTGAGCGTTATCTTCCCATTCATCTATACAATGTCACGGATGAGATTACAAGAGAATTTCAGACGGAGATTGTAAAAAAGGTGGGAACTGTAGATACGTCGATGGCTGAAAGCTATTTTAACTCAACGATTATCCCTGCATACAAGAATATGAATTCCAAAAAAGATAGTGAGGGAAATTATTATCTTTCAGAGGAAGATTTTCAAGACTTAACGAATTATCAGGAAGGTAAAGGGAATTTCAAGTTATCGGATAAAGAAATCAAAGCACTGACCAAAAAGAATGACAAAAACGAAACAGAAGATGTCAAAGGTCAAAATTTGGTTGATGAATGGTCTGATAAGTTCACTTATGCTTTTACCTCGATTTTTGATGTAGTTGTGGTTGGTGTTGTGTATCTTTCAATGGGTTTAGGTCGAGTAGTGATTTTGCTTTCCTATGCCGTATTGTTATTGATTTTACCATTTGCTTTAATTTTGAGCCTGTTTCCACAATTTAGTCATTATTTTGGTGGTATTTCTAAAAAAGGTATCTCCTTCTTGTTGATTTCGTCTGCTATCAGTCTGGCAAGTGTTATTGTTCCGATTATTTATGGAAATATGTCAAGTTACATAGAAGATTTTGGCGGAGGACCTGGTCTTGTAGCAACGTTTTTGAAATGTATTGTGATTTACTGGTTATTTAGGAATAGAGACAACCTGCTATCCTTTATGAACGGTAAGGGGAATCCTCTTTCTAGTTTGACAAGAGGTCGACTAGGTCGTCTAGGAAATGGGATGAACTTGCAAAGGGCAAAAACATTTGCAACGAAGGTTGGAGATAGAGTTCCTAACCGAGTAAAATCCTTGGCAAGAATTACCAAAAATAATGCTCAAAGATGGGTCGGTGACAAGGCAAAACCGTTGAAAAACTGGAATGAAAATCGCTTGGAAAAAAGAAGCAATCTAGCCAAAATGGAAGTTCCACAAAATGATGACTATATGGCTCGTAAGATAAAACGTGCTAAAAAAGTTGAATGGAGGAAAGCCCATAGACGAGAAATGCTTGACCGAGCCAAGATGAAAGTTGAGTATTTTAAAAACTATGGAGAAAAGGACAAAGACAAGCGAACAGTAAATGGAAAAAAATACACGACTTTACAAAAATAGAGTTCGTGAAAATATGTACAGAAAGCAGGAAATAAAAGGGCATAGACCAAAGGCAAGAACATTTGAAAATGGAGTATGGAAAGAAACGGCTGATTTGCCATCTTTGAAACGCTTGGAACGCAAAGAAAGAATCCGCAAACTACAGAAGAAAAAAAGGTAGACTTGGTTTACAAGAAAGGTTAGCTACGTAGATGAAAAAAAGACTAGACGAACCTTTGCCCTGCTTAGCTTTTTTCTACCGCTGCTTTCTTTTTTGTTTTTGATGCTTCTTCTTGGTGGGCTGATTACAAGTTCTGCTGGTGGTTCATCAGGAAGTACGACTGGAAAAAGAACACGTCTAACAGCGCAGGAAGTGGCTCAGAAAGCCAATATCTCTGTCGAAAGGGCAGAAGATGTCATTAAGATTCTAAACTGGCAACTATCAAGAGAAAAGTTTACTTTGGAAGGTGCTAGTGGTTCTCTGGCGAATGCAGAAAGAGAAAGTGACTTTGATCCAAAACTAACGAATCCGTCAGGCGGAGTTGCTGGATATTTTCAATGGTCAGGCTGGGACGGAAATACTATCAATGGTGATAGATGGGCGAATGCAAGTTCACGTACTTTAGATAGTACGGTAGAACTAGAATTAATGTCTTATGAGTTGAATCATGGCTACAAAAAAGTCAAGGACTACATGCAAAAGGCGACTGATCCTTTTGAAAGTGCCAAGTATTGGTCAGAACACTATGAAGGTGTTTCTTTATCAGACGGGCAGACTAAGCTAGAAAAACTGGAAAAGGACAGCAAGAAGTGGTATGAAGTCTTTAAGGGAACGATTGAATCGGATGGCTCGTCTAGTGGAAATGCTATAGCTGGTAGCTTAGATATTGCTCCTGGAGCTGTTGCGATGGAGATACCGAACGGATACTCCATTGACAAGGAAATCACTAAGGAAGGTTATATCACTCAATCCTATCCTTATGGTGAATGTACGTGGTATGTCTTTAATCGTGCTAAGGAATTTGGAATACAGTTTGATCCATACATGGGAAATGGTCAAGACTGGGCGCATAAGTCAGGATATGAAGTGACGAATACTCCGACAAAGCACTCAGCGGTTAGTTTTCAAGGAAGGCAAGCTGGCGGTCACCCTGATTATGGTCACGTAGCTTTCGTCGAAGATGTCAAGGATGATGGCTCTATCCTGATTTCAGAATGTAACTTTGTGCAAAGTGGACAAGGTACTGGAATCACAGATTATCGTGTATTTAGTGCTGAAGAAGCAAGAAATTTTTATTATGTAATTGGAAAATAGAGAAGAGGAAGAAATATGAATAAGAAATTAGTAACATTGTTGTCTGTAGCTATTTTGAGTTCGGCAACGACAACTTTTGCAGATACGCTTTCACTTGGTGGTGATAGTACAGTTACAAATGATACGACAAGCATTGTAGCAACTCCACCAACGGAAACAAAACCGACGGAGGAAAAACCAAAGGAAGACAAGTCATCAACGGTTGTGATTGGTGGTGAAAGTGAGAAGCCTATTGATGATAAAGCAGGTAGTATTGTTGTAACACCTACGGAAAAAGACAAGTCATCAGAAGCGCCTGCAGAAAAACCAGCACCTAAAGTGAATGATAATTTGGATTTGGGCGGTGATTCTGAGAAACAGCAGGAGAAGGACAATAAAGGCATTGTGGTTGATTCGCCTGCTCCATCAGAAAAACCGAAGGAAGAAACGCCAAAAGAAGATACGAAGCCTACTGTAGAAGATACTCCTGAAATCAAGGAGCAGAAACAAAAGGCAGAAGAAAATGTTGGAGTAAAAGAACAAGATACTCCGCAGCCATTGAATGTGACCAAAGAAGAAATTCAGGAACAGCCTATTGAAACCAATACAGGTCATAAAGTAGTTTCTACCAATCAAGGCAAGGTAGTCATTGAAACAAGTGAAGGTGATTATCAAGAAAAAGAACCTTATGAAGTAGGAGCTGTGAAACAGCAAGACGGTACAATCGCTTTGAAGGATAAAGAAGGACAGCTAAAAGTTCTTCCAAATACTGGAACAGCAAGTACAATCTTTGCGACGATTTGGGGCTTGATTGGACTGATTGCGACTGTTTGGGGGCGACGTAAATTGAATTAAGGGAGATAGTATGAAAGAGTTTTTTAGAATTTTGAAAGAAACAGATAAGTTGGGATATAAACTATCTGCGATTTGTGGAGTAAATTGGCTGGTAGGTCAGTTGTTTAAATGGCAATCTTTAGTGTTTGAAATGATAGCGTGTGCTGTTCTGATTAAGAAAAATATCAGCCATACTTGAAATTAGTTCAAATTATTTAGGATTTGTAATGATTATTTATATCTTATCTGTTTCTTTTTCAAAATTGCGTTTTGGTGTTGAGAGATTCATTTATTCATTTTTTGGAAGCTTTGTATTAGTTTCGATTTTTTTAATCGCAGTGGATTTTCCATTTCAAGAGAATGAATTTTTCATTATGGATTTTAATGGCTCTTATTAGCATTGGTATTTATCAGTTTATGAAGTGGTTTCAAACAAAAACTATTTCAACGATATTTATTTAAAAAAATGTCTTGAATAAGGAATATCTTGGTATTAAGAAGGCGACGGATTCTTTTCCTCCTGAAATCAATTTCTATGTAGATGCTGATGAAAGCGATGTAAACCAACGAATGGTTACGATTAATCAACGTGTAGTAAAAGAGGCTTATCAAGGAATTGTAGAGTTAAGTTTTTTGAATGTTGAAAGATTTACTGGTATTGCTTATTCTAGAGAAGCATGGAATGGTTTTGAAGCTCCTTTGAAAAAGAAATTTTCTGATGTAGATAAAGTGTATCATTTAGTGTTTAGAGTATATCCTTTTGGAAAAGAATTAGATTTTTATTTCAAATTGATTCGATTAGATTTAAGTCGAAGAAAGGCTTTTACAGTGAAAGGTGTTAGTGTGAAAGTGGTAAATAGTTAAGGTAGGGGCAACCCTGCCTTTTTTTGTTGTTTTAAGGAGTAGAAAATGGATCAAGTAGAATTGTTGAGAATGTATGCTGTAAGATTGGCTCAGAGATTAGGAGATAATCAAAAGTATTTGGAATTTACAGCTAGTCGTGATACTGGTTATGGGATTGAAACTATGTTCGTTGAGGTTAAAAGGTATAATCAGTATGCTCGTGTTGTTTATCATTATGAGGGTTGTCATGCCAACCAAAAATTACCAAAAAGACATTATGCTAGTGTATCTGTGTCAGTTGAGGAAGGCTACTATTTTGATTTTATGAGAGGAGCAGCCTATACTTATTTTCCTGATATAGAGAAATTGTTAGAAAAATTATGAAATAGCTTAAAATATGATAAGATAGAAAGGAGAAAAATGATTGAGGGGTATTCATTTATGGATTGGGTTACATTTGGTGGAATTGTAGCAACGATAGCTTCATTAGTTGGTATTGCTATTAAGTTAGCTAGAGATAATAGTGGTCTTAAAGCTGAAATGAAGGCATTGTCAAAAGAACGTGAAATGGAACACGAGAGGTTGTCTAAGGAACATGATGGTTTATACAAAGATCATCTGTCTATTAAAGAAGATACAAGATATATTTCTGATGAAATGAAATATGAGAAAATGGCTAGGGAAAATCTGTATAAAAACAGTACAAAAGCTAAAGAAATCTTGGAAACAATCGATTTGATGAAAGAAGTTGTATTTCAAAATTCAAGGTTGACAGAAGAAGTTACGAGATTGAAAGTTGAGAATCAAGAACTATCTAAGCCTAAACAAAATAATGAACTAGACAAAGTGTTACGTATTTTAGGAAGGATAGAAGGTCAGTTGGCTTCTCTTGAGGGTTATCGAGGTACAGAAGAAGTACAAGTAGTTTTGAAACGTGTTGAAAGTGAATTGTTGGAATTGAATAACTAGCATAGAAAGAATGGTAAGTCAGGAATGGCTTGCTGTTTTTTTGTCGTTTTATGAGAAAAAAAGTGAACATAAAGAAACCAGGATAGGATATAAAATTCGTATTTTAGGTCAAAATGGGCAACCAGGTATTTGAAATTTGTTCGGAAATAGGAGGGTGAAAATGGAAAAATTATATAATAATTATCCTGATATTTGTGTGTCAAAGAAGGATTTAAAAGCCAATTATTTTCCTTCGATTAGTATTAAAACTATTGAAAGACGATTAGACGAAAGTCAAAAGACGAAAGAATTTAAAGATATATCTTTTAGAACAGGACAAAAAGTATTGATTAATGTGAGAGGATTTTATCTATTCCTTCTGCATAGAGAGAGAGTTAGATATATTTGATTAGAAAAAAATGATATACTATAGTTATTGACTAGAGATATACTCATTTTTAAAAAGGAGTATAAAATGTTTTTTTTAGAGAATTGGAGAATGGAAAAATATAGATACTATGAAAAATATTTTGATTTAGAAGAGAGTAAGTGGAAACAAGTTTCTATAACTTTAACTTCTAAGACGAGGCAAGCTCAGAAACAGGCAAGAATCTTGCTGGATGAGAAAATAGAAAAAAAGAGGGAGAAAATAGAAAAGAAGAAGGAAGTAGTTAAGGATATTACCGTTAAACGAGCTTACGAAGAATATTTAAAAATTCGAAAATCTGAGCTGAAGAGGAGTACTTTTAAGTCTCAGAAATACACTATTATTGGTGAGATCAGGAAATTGGAAGATTATTTACTGGTGAATGTGACAAGTCGAATAATTCAGAATATATTGTTAGAATTGCCATGCTCTGCAGAACATAGGAAAAATAAGAAAGTTTTATTAAACTTATTTTTTAAGTATTGCTTAAATGTTGGTTATATAAGTGAGAATCCTATTGATAATGTTGTTTTGCCAAAAAGGAAGAAGAATTTAAAAAAAGTCAGGAAGAAACAGAATAAGTATCTTACTAGAGCAGAAGTAGTTCAGTATCTTAATTTTTTTTAGAAAAAAAGAAGAAAAAGAATCAACGAGTACGTTTGATTGTTGAATTTATGTATTTGACTGGATTACGTTTTGGAGAAGTTTTGGCTTTGACTCTTGAGGATATTGATTTTGAAAATAAGACACTAGAAGTTAAGCATACATTGCATACGAGTGGAAGTAAAGCAGAAATATTCCTAGATAGTCCAAAAAGTTTAGCTTCTTATAGAGTCATTGGTATTAGCGATAGAGTGTTAGAAATTATAGAAGAATATCTCCTCATGGAAAAAGAAGGGCGATTTATATTTACGAAAAATGGGAATCCTTTTATGATTTTTTCTTTTAATGATTTTTTGAAGAGAAGTTTTAAAAGAAGTGGAATCCAAAAAGAAGAGGATTTTGTATTGACTACTCATGTTTTTAGGCATTCACATATTAGTTTACTTGCAGAATTGGAAGTTCCAATCAAGGCGATTATGGAACGAGTAGGTCATACGAACGAGAAAATGACTTTGGGAGTTTATACTCATGTTACGGAGCAGATGAAGTTTAATATAACTGAAAAATTGGATAAATTGGACTTGTAAAAGCTAACCAAAAAGTAACCAAGAAATGTCTAAAAATGTCCAAAACAGTCCATAATCTTTGGAGTAAGAATGTAGAAAAAAGCCTTTATGTCTATAATTGACGGTATTTGTCTAGCTTTTATTGAGGGAAATTGTTATAATAGTAGTAATTTAATAGATGGAGTTGAGTTTTGAAAAAAAACTTTCGTGTAAAAAGAGAGAAAGATTTTAAGGAGATTTTTCAATATGGGACAAGTTTTGCCAATCGAAAATTTGTTGTCTACCAATTGGAAAACCAGCAAAACCATTTTCGAGTAGGACTGTCCGTCAGCAAAAAGCTGGGGAATGCGGTTACCCGAAATCAGATTAAGAGGCGAATCCGACACATTTTGCTAAGTGTAAGGGAGCATTTGGCTGATAACGTTGATTTTGTCGTGATTGCTCGAAAAGGCGTTGAAAATTTGGATTATGCAGAGATGGAGAAAAACCTACTCCACGTATTAAAGTTATCAAAGATTTACCGGGAAGGAATTAGGAGTGAAAAAGAAACTACAGTTGATTAGTCTACTGGGCTTGTCCCTATTTGTCATGGCAGCTTGTGGGACAAGCGATGTTACAGCGGATACTACAGATATATGGAGTAAATTTGTCTATTTTTTTGCTGAAATCATCCGCTTTTTGTCCTTTGACATTAGTATCGGAGTGGGGATTATCCTCTTCACAATATTGATTCGGACGATTTTATTGCCAGTCTTTCAGACACAGATGGTTGCCTCTAGAAAAATGCAAGAAGCCCAACCACGCATCAAGGCTTTGCGAGAGCAATATTCGGGTCGTGATATGGAAAGTAGAACCAAGCTAGACCAGGAGATGCGTAAGGTCTATAAAGAGTTAGGGATCAAGCATTCATCCTCTCTCTGGCCAATTTTAATACAAATGCCGGTCCTCTTGGCGCTCTTTCAAGCCTTGAGTCGAGTAGATTTTTTGAAAACAGGGCACTTTTTATGGATTAATTTGGGAGGAGTAGATACAAGTTTTGTCCTTCCGATTTTGGCGGCAGTCTTTACCTTCTTGAGTAGTTGGTTATCGAATAAAGCTTTACCCGAAAAAAGTGGAGCTATGACAGGGATGATGTACGGGATGCCGGTACTAATTTTTATCTTTGCCATCTCTTCGCCTAGTGGTGTAGCATTGTACTGGGCAGTATCCAATGCTTATCAAGTTTTGCAGACTTACTTCTTAAATAATCCTTTTAAGATTATTGAAGCGCGCGAAGCAGAAGTACAAGCTAAAAAAGATTTGGAAAATAGAAAAAGAAAAGCCAAGAAAAAGGCTCAAAAAATGAAGTAATAAGGAGGAATCTGGTTATGGTGTTATATACGGGTTCAACAGTTGAAGAAGCAATTCAAAAGGGATTGAAAGAATTAGGTCTTCCTCGAATGAAGACTCATATAAAGGTTGTGTCCAAAGAGAAGAAAGGTTTTTTAGGCTTATTTGGGAAAAAACCAGCTCAAGTTGATATTGAGGCGATTAGTGAGACGACTGTGATTAAGGCCAATCAACAAGCCGTAAAAGGTGTTCCGAAAGAAATCAATGAACAAAACGAACCTGTTAAGACAGTAACAGAGGCGACAGTTGATCTCGGCCATGTTGTTGAGGCGATTAAAAAAATCGAAGAGGAAGGTCAGGGTGTTTCTGATGAAATCAAGGCTGAAATCTTGAAAAATGAGAAACATGCTAGCACTATTCTTGAAGAGACTGGGCATATTGAAATTTTAAATGAGTTGCAAATAGAAGAAGCTAGAACAGAAGCGTCAACAGAGGCCAAAGAACTTGTAGATGAGCAAGAGAAGAAAAAAAGTCAGTCCCTAGAAGATCTAGGTTTAAAAGTTGAACAGAGCTATGATATTGAACAAGTAGCGACAGAAGTAACTGATTATGTTCAAACAATTTTGGATGATATAGATGTTGAAGGTGTCATTTCAAGCGATTATAATCGCCGCATTATCAACCTGCAAATCGATACCAATGAACCAGGTCGTATTATCGGCTATCATGGAAAAGTTTTAAAGGCCCTTCAACTCTTGGCACAAAATTATCTTTATAATCGCTATTCAAGAACTTTCTACATTACGATTAACGTCAATGATTATGTTGAACACCGTGCAGAAGTCTTGCAAACCTACGCTCAAAAATTGGCGACTCGTGCATTGGAGGAAGGTCGTAGCCAACAAACCGATCCGATGTCAAATAGTGAACGCAAGATTATCCATCGCATTATTTCACGCATGGATGGCGTGACTAGCTATTCTGAGGGTGATGAGCCAAATCGCTATGTTGTTGTGGATACGGAATAAACAAAATCAGGCTTGACCTGATTTTTTGTTATAAAAAAGGAGAAGAGACAGATGATGGAAACCATCAAAAACTACCTATCTTACGTGGGAATCCAGTATCGTAATCCAGATAAGGCTGGAGATGAACGAGAGAAGATGCTGGAATTGCGCCACAAAGGCCAGGAGGCTCGTAAGGCTTTTACAAATCTAGCCAAGGCCTTCCAAGCAAGTCATCCAGAATGGCAACTACAACAGACTAGTCAGTGGATGAATCAAGCGCAACGCTTGCGACCACATTTCTGGGTCTATCTACAGAGAGAGGGGCGGGTAACAGAACCCATGTTGGCGCTGCGTTTGTATGGAGCACCCGCTGACTTTGGAATTTCCTTAGAAGTCAGTTTCATCGAGCGCAAGAAGGATGAGCAGACACTGAGCAAACAAGCCAAGATTTTAGATATTCCACCAGTAGAAGGTGTTTATTACTTAGTCTACTCAAATGGGGAAAGTCATAAGATGGAGGCTACTGAGGAGAATCGTTGTACTTTACGCGAGAAGGTGAGAAGTCAGGAAGTCCGAAAAGTTTTGGTTAAGGTAGATGTTTCCCTCATTGAAAATCAGTCAGTAGAAGCAATATTGGAGAAGCTAGAAGATGCTTATGAGCGCTTGCTTCCCTATTATCAGGCGACTAGAGATTAGAAAATAGGAGACTTATCGAGCATCGAATTGTTTGATTGCTATTCTATGCATTTTTTCATATAATAGTAAAATAGGATGTGTGATTTATTGATCACCTCAAAGAGAAAGGAAATTCTATGTCAAATCTATCTGTTAATGCAATTCGTTTCCTAGGAATTGATGCTATCAACAAAGCCAACTCAGGTCACCCAGGGGTGGTTATGGGAGCAGCTCCGATGGCTTATAGCCTCTTTACAAAACAACTTCGCATCAATCCAGCACAACCAAACTGGATTAACCGTGATCGTTTTATTCTTTCAGCAGGCCATGGTTCAATGCTTCTTTATGCCCTTCTTCACCTTTCTGGTTTTGAAGATGTCAGCATGGATGAGGTCAAGAACTTCCGTCAATGGGGTTCCAAAACACCAGGTCACCCAGAATTTGGGCATACAGCAGGGGTTGATGCTACAACAGGTCCTCTAGGACAAGGAATTTCTACTGCCACAGGTTTTGCCCAAGCAGAACGTTTCCTAGCAGCAAAATACAATCGCGAAGGCTACAATATCTTTGACCACTATACTTATGTGATCTGTGGGGATGGAGACTTGATGGAAGGTGTCTCAAGCGAGGCGGCTTCATACGCAGGCTTGCAAAAACTTGACAAGTTGGTTGTCCTTTATGATTCAAATGACATCAACTTGGATGGTGAGACAAAGGATTCCTTTACTGAAAGTGTTCGTGACCGTTACAATGCCTACGGTTGGCATACAGCCTTGGTTGAAGATGGAACAGACTTGGAAGCAATCCATTCTGCTATCGAAGCAGCTAAAGCTTCAGGCAAACCATCTTTGATTGAAGTGAAGACTGTTATTGGATACGGTTCTCCAAATAAACAAGGAACCAATGCGGTACACGGTGCTCCTCTTGGAGCGGATGAGACTGCGGCTACTCGCCAAGTTCTTGGTTGGGACTACGAGCCATTTGAAATTCCAGAGCAAGTATATGCTGATTTCAAGGAAAATGTAGCAGACCGTGGCGCATCAGCTTATCAAGCTTGGACTAAATTAGTTACTGACTATAAAGAGGCTCATCCAGAACTGGCTGCAGAAGTAGAAGCCATCATCGACGGCCGTGACCCAGTTGAGGTGACTCCAGCAGACTTCCCAGCCTTAGAAAATGGATTTTCTCAAGCAACTCGTAACTCGAGTCAGGATGCCTTGAATGTTGTAGCAGCTAAGCTACCAACCTTCCTAGGTGGGTCAGCTGACCTCGCTCACTCAAACATGACTTATATCAATACTGATGGACTTCAAGACGATGCCAATCGCTTGAACCGCAACATTCAGTTTGGTGTTCGTGAATTTGCCATGGGAACGATCTTGAACGGAATGGCTCTTCATGGTGGACTTCGTGTTTATGGTGGAACTTTCTTTGTCTTCTCTGACTATGTGAAGGCAGCTGTCCGCTTGTCAGCCTTGCAAGGACTTCCTGTGACGTATGTCTTTACTCACGATTCAATCGCAGTTGGGGAGGATGGTCCAACTCACGAGCCAGTCGAACACTTAGCAGGTCTTCGTGCTATGCCAAATCTCAATGTTTTCCGTCCAGCAGATGCGCGTGAAACTCAAGCAGCTTGGTACCTTGCTGTGACAAGCGAAAAAAACACCAACTGCCCTTGTCTTGACACGTCAAAAACTTGACTGTTGAAGAAGGGACAGACTTTGACAAAGTTGCAAAAGGTGCCTATGTTGTCTATGAAAAATGCAGCTGACTTTGATACGATCTTGATTGCAACAGGTTCAGAGGTGAATTTGGCGGTCGCAGCTGCCAAAGAATTGGCTAGTCAAGGCGCAAAAGTCCGTGTAGTTAGCATGCCATCTACAGATGTCTTTGACGCACAAGATGCAGCTTACAAGGAAGAAATCCTTCCAAATGCAGTCCGCCGTCGTGTTGCAGTCGAAATGGGTGCAACTCAAAACTGGTACAAATATGTTGGTCTTGATGGTGCAGTTCTCGGTATTGATACCTTTGGAGCATCTGCCCCAGCACCAAAAGTATTGGCAGAGTATGGATTTACTGTGGAAAATCTAGTCAAAATCGTTCAAAACTTGAAATAATCGCAGAAATCAGAGTGAAGACTCTGATTTTTTATTGGCATAAAAGCAAGGCACAACCTTGTAAAAGTAGTTGAAATTTGATATAGTAGTCCTATGTAAAATACAAAGGAGAAAACAATGAATCCAAATATTACTTTTTTAATCATGTTAGTAGCAATGATGGGCTTGATGTTCTTTATGCAACGTTCTCAAAAGAAACAAGCCCAAAAGCGTATGGAAAGCTTGAACAAGCTTCAAAAAGGCTATGAAGTGATCACAATCGGCGGACTTTACGGAACAGTGGATGAAGTAAATACTGAGAAGCAAACAATCGTACTGGACGTAGATGGTGTTTATTTGACTTTTGAATTAGCTGCTATCAAGACAGTGTTGCCCCTTAAAGAAGCAGTGACACCAGAAGGAACAGTTGTTGACGAAGGCGGAGCAATTGAAGAATAAAACGGGATCCTATCACTCCCGTTTTTCTATGATATGAGAGGAAAAGGGATGAAAAAAATAGTATTTGTGTGCTTAGGAAATATTTGCCGCAGCCCTATGGCAGAGTTTGTGATGAAGTCCATGACGAGCGATTACCAAGTCGAGAGTCGTGCAACTTCATCTTGGGAGCACGGCAATCCGATTCATAAGGGAACGCAAGGGATTTTCCAGCAGTATCAGATTCCTTATGACAAAGACAAAACATCGCTTCAGATTGGCAGAGAAGACTTTGAGTCGTTTGATTACATTATCGGTATGGATGCTTCAAACGTTTCAGATTTGCGTCAAATGTGTCCTCAGGAATTCCAGCATAAAATCTACTCTTTTGCATCTGAAAGTGTTCCAGATCCTTGGTATACAGGAGATTTTGAGGAAACCTATGCTCGTATCACAAGTGGATGTCAAAGCTGGCTAGATCGATTAGAAAATGAGAGTGACAATGGAAAAGCTTAAAGAAATCTTTGAAAAATATCGAGTTTATCTAACTCGCCCGCGTATAGAGATTGCAACAGTCCTTCTAATCGCTATCTGTGCCGTGTCAGTTTTTCTATTAAACACACCAAAAAAGGGTGTCCTGACACTTGATAATGGAGCGCTTGTTTATGATGGAACCTTGGTAAGAGGAAAGATGAATGGTCAGGGGACCATGACTTTTGAAAATGGAGACCAATATACAGGTGATTTCAATAATGGAGCCTTTAATGGAAAGGGACTTTCCAGTCCAAATCTGGCTGGAAATACGAAGGCGATTTTGTAAACGGCCAGGCTGAAGGTCAAGGGAAGTTGACGACAGAACAAGAAGTTGTCTATGAAGGAACCTTTAAACAAGGCGTATTTCAACAAAAACAGTAGCCTCCTGATTAGGAGGTTTCGTTAGAACAATTAAGTAAGCGCTTACTTGCAAGTTTATCTATTTCCAAGAGCTTCTTACAAGGAATTTGTGAAATAAAAAATATTTGATGGAAAAATCACAATCTTCCGACAAGAAAGCCTGCACATAAAGAATATAAAAAAATTTCACAAGAAATCAAAAAAACTTTGTGAAATGTATATGAAACTGTTTACAAAACAGAAAGAATGCGTTATAATAAACTTGTGAAAAAATTAACAAAGGATTAAATCCTTGAAAGCTATGGAGGAAAATATGGCTGATAAAAAAACTGTAACACCTGAGGAAAAGAAACTCGCAGCTGAAAAGCACGTTGATGAGTTGGTACAAAAAGCCTTGGTCGCGCTCGAAGAAATGCGCAAGTTAGACCAAGAGCAAGTAGACTACATCGTAGCGAAAGCTTCTGTTGCAGCTCTAGATGCTCACGGAGAGTTGGCGCTTCATGCTCATGAAGAAACAGGCCGTGGAGTTTTTGAGGACAAGGCGACTAAAAACCTATTTGCCTGTGAGCACGTGGTAAACAACATGCGTCATACCAAGACTGTTGGTGTCATTGAAGAAGATGATGTAACAGGTTTGACGCTTATCGCTGAACCAGTTGGTGTTGTTTGTGGGATTACTCCGACAACAAACCCTACTTCAACTGCAATCTTTAAATCCTTGATTTCATTGAAGACTCGTAACCCTATCGTCTTTGCCTTCCACCCATCAGCTCAAGAATCATCAGCTCATGCAGCTCAAATCGTGCGCGATGCAGCAATTGCAGCAGGTGCTCCTGAGAACTGTGTCCAATGGATTACTCAACCATCTATGGAAGCAACTAGCGCTCTTATGAATCACGAGGGCATTGCGACAATCCTTGCAACTGGTGGTAATGCCATGGTTAAGGCGGCTTACTCATGTGGGAAGCCAGCACTTGGGGTAGGTGCCGGAAACGTACCAGCTTATGTTGAAAAATCAGCAAATATCCGCCAGGCTGCTCACGATATCGTAATGTCTAAATCATTTGATAACGGTATGGTCTGTGCATCTGAACAAGCTGTAATTATTGATAAAGAAATTTACGATGAATTTGTAGAAGAATTCAAGTCTTACCACACTTACTTTGTAAACAAAAAAGAAAAAGCCCTTCTTGAAGAGTTCTGCTTTGGAGTAAAAGCCAACAGCAAAAACTGTGCTGGTGCAAAATTGAATGCTGACATCGTTGGAAAACCAGCGGCTTGGATTGCAGAACAAGCAGGATTTACAGTTCCAGAAGGGACAAACATTCTTGCTGCGGAATGTAAAGAAGTTGGTGAAAAAGAACCATTGACTCGTGAGAAATTATCACCAGTTATTGCAGTTTTGAAATCTGAAAGCCGTGAAGACGGAATTAACAAAGCACGCCAAATGGTTGAATTCAACGGTCTTGGTCACTCAGCAGCTATCCATACAGCTGACGAAGAATTGACTAAAGAATTTGGTAAAGCTGTTAAAGCTATTCGTGTTATCTGTAACTCACCTTCTACTTTGGAGGTATTGGGGACGTTTATAACGCCTTCTTACCATCGTTGACACTTGGATGTGGTTCTTACGGACGCAACTCAGTTGGGGATAACGTCAGCGCCATCAACCTCTTAAACATCAAAAAAGTCGGAAGACGGAGAAATAACATGCAATGGATGAAACTTCCTTCAAAAACATACTTTGAACGTGATTCAATTCAATACCTTCAAAAATGTCGTGACGTTGAACGTGTCATGATCGTTACTGACCATGCCATGGTAGAGCTTGGTTTCCTAGATCGTATCATCGAGCAACTTGATCTTCGTCGTAATAAGGTTGTTTATCAAATCTTTGCAGACGTAGAACCAGATCCAGATATCACAACAGTTGAACGTGGTACAGAGATTATGCGTTCCTTTAAACCTGATACAATCATCGCGCTTGGTGGTGGTTCACCAATGGACGCGGCTAAAGTAATGTGGCTCTTCTATGAACAACCAGAAGTGGACTTCCGTGACCTTGTTCAAAAATTCATGGATATCCGTAAACGTGCCTTCAAGTTCCCATTGCTTGGTAAGAAGACTAAGTTTATCGCAATTCCTACTACATCTGGTACAGGATCTGAAGTAACTCCATTTGCCGTTATCTCTGATAAAGCAAACAACCGTAAATACCCAATCGCTGACTACTCATTGACACCAACTGTGGCAATCGTAGACCCTGCTTTGGTATTGACTGTTCCAGGATTTGTTGCTGCTGATACGGGTATGGACGTATTGACTCACGCAACGGAAGCATATGTGTCACAAATGGCTAGCGACTACACTGACGGTCTTGCACTTCAAGCCATCAAGCTTGTATTCGAAAACCTTGAAAGTTCTGTTAAGAATGCAGATTTCCATTCACGTGAAAAAATGCATAACGCTTCCACAATCGCTGGTATGGCCTTTGCCAATGCCTTCCTAGGTATTTCTCACTCAATGGCTCATAAGATTGGTGCGCAATTCCACACTATCCACGGTCGTACCAATGCTATCTTGCTTCCATACGTAATCCGCTACAATGGTACACGTCCAGCTAAGACAGCGACATGGCCTAAATACAACTACTACCGTGCTGATGAAAAATACCAAGATATTGCTCGTATGCTTGGCTTACCAGCTTCTACTCCAGAAGAAGGTGTAGAATCTTACGCAAAAGCTGTTTATGAACTTGGTGAGCGCGTAGGTATCCAAATGAACTTCAAAGCTCAAGGAATCGACGAAAAAGAATGGAAGAAACATTCACGTGAATTAGCCTTCCTTGCCTATGAAGACCAATGTTCACCTGCTAACCCACGCCTTCCAATGGTTGACCATATGCAAGAAATTATTGAAGATTCTTACTACGGTTACAAAGAACGTCCAGGACGTCGTAAATAATCGTTTATCAGCCTAGAGACAGGAAATATCCTGTCTCTTTTTATAGTCCTATTTCTGAAGTCAGAGTTGAACTATGAGAAGAGAAGGTTATGCGGATAGGATAGAAGAACCTAGAAATAAAAGTCTAGGGGAATGAAGGAACTTGAAAAGTAGAAAAGCAAGAGAGAAAATCAACGCCCATACTTGCAATTCTACTTAAATAGTTATATAATAATAATGTTGAAAGGTGATTTGTAGTGATTCAAGTTACTCTTTTCACAATAAAAATTTCATGATTTTCATAAGGAGGAAATCACTAATGGTAGTTAAAGTTGGTATTAACGGTTTCGGACGTATCGGTCGTCTTGCTTTCCGCCGTATCCAAAACGTAGAAGGTGTTGAAGTTACTCGCATCAACGACCTTACAGATCCAGTTATGCTTGCACACTTGTTGAAATACGACACAACTCAAGGTCGTTTCGACGGTACTGTAGAAGTTAAAGAAGGTGGATTCGAAGTTAACGGTAAATTCGTTAAAGTTTCTGCTGAACGTGATCCAGAACAAATCGACTGGGCTACTGACGGTGTAGAAATCGTTCTTGAAGCAACTGGTTTCTTTGCTAAGAAAGATGCAGCTGAAAAACACCTTAAAGGTGGAGCTAAGAAAGTTGTTATCACTGCTCCTGGTGGAAACGATGTTAAAACAATCGTATTTAACACTAACCACGACGTTCTTGACGGTACTGAAACAGTTATCTCAGGTGCTTCATGTACTACAAACTGCTTGGCTCCAATGGCTAAAGCTCTTCAAGACAACTTCGGTGTTGTAGAAGGATTGATGACTACTATCCACGCTTACACTGGTGACCAAATGATCCTTGACGGACCACACCGTGGTGGTGACCTTCGCCGTGCTCGCGCTGGTGCTGCAAACATCGTTCCTAACTCAACTGGTGCTGCTAAAGCTATCGGTCTTGTAATCCCAGAATTGAACGGTAAACTTGACGGATCTGCACAACGCGTTCCAACTCCAACTGGATCAGTTACTGAATTGGTAGCTGTTCTTGAAAAGAACGTTACTGTTGATGAAGTGAACGCAGCTATGAAAGCAGCTTCAAACGAATCATACGGTTATACAGAAGATCCAATCGTATCTTCAGATATCGTAGGTATGTCTTACGGTTCATTGTTTGATGCAACTCAAACTAAAGTTCTTGATGTTGACGGTAAACAATTGGTTAAAGTTGTATCATGGTACGACAATGAAATGTCATATACTGCACAACTTGTACGTACTCTTGAATACTTCGCGAAAATCGCTAAATAATTTTTGAGTCAATAAAAGCAAGGCCTTCTGGTCTTGCTTTTTCTATATAGAAATGGATGCTAGTGTCATCCATTTTGTTTTAATTCTGTTTCGAAAGTATCCGAGAGGGCAGTAAAACTCAATTTTTCTAAGGTGAGTGGGTGGGTAAAGGAAAGGCGAAAAGCGTGAAGCATTAGCCGACTTGTTTTTGATCTAGAGTTATAGAGAGGATCACCCACGATAGGATGTTTATGATGAGAAAGGTGAACACGAATCTGATGCGTTCGACCAGTCTTTAGTTTACAACGAACCAGAGAAGTCTTGTTTGGAAATTGCTTTAATCGACTCACCTGTGTTTCAGCATATTGCCCCCTTTTAGAATCCACCACCCGTTTTCTGCGATCGTGTCGATCACGACCAATTTTATCTCGGAAGATAAGTTCTTTACTCCCTATTTGCCCCTCTACGAGTGCCCAGTACTCACGAGCGATTTCCTTTTTCTCCAACAAACGATTGAGAATGGGAAGGATAAAAGGATTTTTGGCGAAAAGCACTAAACCGCTTGTTTCCATATCCAGGCGATGAACAACATAGCAAGTTTGCCCGACGTAGGCAGAGACATGGTTGAGTAGGGCAATTTCATCTGGTTGATTACCGTGCGTTTTCATCCCTTCCGGTTTGTTAACAACAATGAGATGTTGGTCTTGATAAACTTCTTTAACGAGGTCTGGGTTGCCCCAAAGGATTTCCTTTGTGGGATAATCTTCCTCGTCAAAAATTAATTGGCAAATATCCCCTGGTTTCACCATCTCGTTCCAGTGAACTTGTTTTTGATTGATTTTGATGTTCTTCTTGGTTCTTAGAAAGTGGCGGACTTTTCTAGGGATGAGGAGTTGTTCCTCTAGATATTGTTTGACCGTCATTTGAGGCAGGGATGATGGTAATGTAAATGTGAATTGCATACAGATATTGTAACAAAAAAAGCCCTATTTGGATAGGAAATAGCTAAATTCTTGAGTTCCTATGGTGAAGATGATAAAATAAACGCATGAAAATAGATAAATTATTTGAGAAGTTTCTTTCTCTCTTTAAAAAAGAAACGAGTGAATCAGCAGAGTCTGATTCTACTAGTATGCGTCGTTCTCGGAGCGATAGAAAAAAATTAGGCCATGTAGGCCCGATACGGAAATTTTGGCGTCGATATCATCTGACAAAGATTGTCATCATTTTAGGACTGAGTGCTGGTTTGCTAGTGGGAACCTACCTATTTGCAATAGCCAAGTCCACTAATGTCAATGACTTGCAGAATGCTTTGAAAACAAGAACTCTGATTTTTGACCGCGAAGAAAAAGAGGCAGGTGCCCTGTCCGGTCAAAAGGGAACCTATGTTGAGCTGACAGATATCAGTAAAGACCTGCAGAACGCTGTCGTCGCGACAGAGGATCGTTCCTTCTATAAAAATGATGGAATTAACTATGGTCGTTTCTTTCTAGCTATTGTCACAGCAGGTCGTTCTGGAGGCGGTTCTACCATCACCCAACAGTTGGCGAAAAATGCCTATCTATCTCAAGATCAAACTGTTGAACGGAAGGCCAAGGAGTTTTTCCTAGCTTTAGAATTGACAAAAAAATACAGTAAGGAGCAAATCCTTACTATGTACCTCAATAATGCCTACTTTGGAAATGGCATCTGGGGTGTAGAGGATGCAAGTAAGAAATATTTCGGTGTATCGGCTTCACAACTAACGCTTGATCAGGCGGCCACTCTAGCTGGGATGCTCAAGGGGCCAGAGTTGTATAATCCTTTGAATTCCATTGAAGATTCAACTAACCGCAGGGATACGGTGCTACAAAATATGGTTGCTGCAGGCTATATTGATAAAAATCGAGAAACTGAAGCAGCTGGAGTAGATATGGCTTCTCAATTGCAAGATAAGTATGAAGGTAAGATTTCTGATTATCGTTATCCATCCTATTTTGACGCGGTTGTCAACGAGGCAGTCTCTAAGTACAATCTAACAGAAGAAGAGATTGTCAACAACGGTTATCGAATCTATACAGAACTTGACCAAAACTATCAAGCAAACATGCAGGTTATTTACGAAAATACTTCGCTCTTCCCAACGGCAGAAGACGGAACGCATGCTGAATCAGGTAGTGTTGCTCTAGAGCCTAAAACAGGTGGAGTGCGTGGAGTTGTCGGACGCGTAGCTGGTGATGACAAAACAGGCTTCCGTAATTTTAACTATGCAACTCAGTCTAAACGCAGTCCAGGCTCGACGATTAAGCCTTTGGTCGTTTATACTCCAGCTGTGGAAGCTGGCTGGGCTCTGAACAAGCAACTGGACAACCACACCATGCAGTATGACAGTTATCAAGTAGATAACTATGCGGGTATTAAGACATCTCCTGAAGTACCTATGTATCAAGCCTTGGCAGAGTCACTCAACCTCCCAGCGGTTGCGACTGTAAACGATTTGGGGATCAATAAGGCTTTGAAGCTGGGACGAGATTTGGTTTGAATATGGATAAAGTTGATCGTGTTCTTGGAGTTGCCCTAGGTGGGGGTGTAGAGACGAATCCTCTCCAAATGGCACAAGCCTATGCAGCCTTTGCTAATGAAGGACTGATGCCTGAAGCGCATTTCATCACTCGTATCGAAAATGCCAGTGGACAGGTCATCAAGAGCCATAAAAATTCCCAAAAACGAGTGATCGATAAGTCGGTAGCCGATAAAATGACCAGTATGATGCTAGGAACATTTACCAATGGGACAGGGATTAGTTCTTCACCTGCTGATTATGTTATGGCTGGGAAAACAGGTACTACTGAGGCTGCTTTTAATCCTGAATATACTAGTGACCAGTGGGTGATTGGCTATACTCCAGATGTGGTAATTAGCCACTGGCTCGGTTTTCCGACGACGGATGAGAACCATTATCTAGCAGGTTCGACCTCTAATGGCGCTGCCCATATCTTTAGAAGTATGGCTAATACCATTTTGCCATACACTCCAGGTAGCACTTTTACAGTTGAAAATGCTTATAAACAAAATGGTATTGAACCAGAAAATACCAAGCAGCAAGTGGTTGAAAATGGAACGAATCAGACGGAAGATCCGTTGGGAGATATTCGTAGTCGAGCTCAAAATCTTGTAGACGAAGCGGGACGTGCGATTTCGGATGCAAAGATAAAAGAAAAAGCCCAGACAATCTGGGACTCTATCGTTAATCTCTTTCGTTAAGAGGCTTGTCAAAGCCCAGGTTTCTTGTTATAATAGATAAGATGGAGGCGTTATGGCACTAAAAAAAGCAAGCCTAGCTTGTGCAGTTTGCGGTTCAAGAAATTACTCAATCAAAATTAGTGGGAACCCCAAGCCAACACGACTAGAAGTAAATAAATTTTGTAAACATTGTGGAAAATATACGACACATAGAGAGACGAGATAGGAGAGAACGATGGGTTTTATTAAGGATATCTTCAAACTTCTTAAGGAAACAACATGGCCGACTCGCAAAGAAAGCTGGAGAGATTTTCGCTCCATTATGGAATATACAGCCTTCTTTGTGGTCATCATTTATATTTTTGACCAGTTGATTGTTTCAGGTTTGATTCGATTTATTAACATTTTTTAGAAGAAAAGCGGAGAACTTCTGCTAGCTTTCTTCTATTATGAAAGGAAATATCATGGATAGTTTTGACAAGGGATGGTTTGTTCTGCAAACTTATTCTGGCTATGAAAATAAGGTAAAAGAAAATCTATTGCAACGCGCGCAAACTTATAACATGTTGGATAATATTCTACGAGTTGAGATTCCAACACAAACCGTGCAAGTTGAGAAAAATGGAAAGAAAAAGGAAGTTGAAGAGAATCGCTTTCCGGGTTATGTCCTTGTAGAAATGGTCATGACAGATGAAGCATGGTTCGTTGTTCGAAACACACCTAACGTAACAGGGTTCGTTGGGTCACACGGTAACAGATCAAAGCCAACTCCACTATTGGAACAAGAAATCCGTGATATTCTGGTTTCTATGGGACAAACTGTTCAAGAATTCGATATTGATGTTGAAGTTGGTCAGACTGTCCGAATCATTGATGGTGCTTTTTGCAGACTACACAGGTAAAATTACTGAAATTGATAACAACAAAGTGAAGATGATTATCTCTATGTTTGGCAATGATACGATTGCAGAAGTGAATCTCAACCAAATTGCAGAATTATAACCCCAGAGAGGCTTTGCCTCTCTTTTTGTGTGCCGTTTAGAGTGGAAAGTATATAGAAGAGGAGAAGAGGATCAAAAGTTTTCTGCATTCTGCTAGACTAAAGGAAGAAAGGAGAAATCTATGAATCTAAAAGAATTATATGAAGAAAGCAAGGGGATTGTCCATAAGTGTCGGAAAGATTATCATCTCCATCTGTGGGAGAAAGAGGACTGGGACCAGGAGGGTATGATGTGCCTGTATGAACTGATCAGTCACCATCCAGAGTTACTAGAGGGAGAACGTCACCGACTATATGTCTGCTTCAAAACCAAATTCCGCAATCGCATCCTGGACTACATCCGTAAACAGGAAAGTCACAAGCGCCGTTTCGACAAAGAGCCCTATGAGGAGGTGAGCGAAATTAGTCATCGCTTAGGAGAAAAAGGACTGAGACTAGATGATTATTATCTCTTTCACGAACTTCTAAGAAATTACAGAGCAAGTCAGAGTAAAGAAAAACAAGAACAACTTGATCGTCTCATGGGAGGGGAATGTTTCAAAGGACGCAAGGCACTCCTAGGAGAATTAAGAGTGGTATTGAGTGATTTTAGATAAAATGAAAATAGCCCAAAAAAGTTCTTGACAAAGTAGGAAAAGTAGGTATAATAGAAAGAGTTGAAAAGCTCAGGTCCGTTGGTCAAGGGGTTAAGACACCGCCTTTTCACGGCGGTAACACGGGTTCGAATCCCGTACGGACTATGAGTGTATCGCAGGGTTGAAAAAAGTAAAAAAAGTTTCAAAAAAGTGTTGACATAGGTCAGCAGCTGTGATATACTAATATAGTTGTCGCTTGAGAGAGAAAGAGTGACAAAGACCTTTGAAAACTGAACAAGACGAACCAATGTGCAGGGCACTACAACTGAGGTTGTAGTACTGAACAATGAAAAAACAATAAATCTGTCAGTGACAGAAATGAGTGAGAACTCAAACTTTTAATGAGAGTTTGATCCTGGCTCAGGACGAACGCTGGCGGCGTGCCTAATACATGCAAGTAGAACGCTGAAGGAGGAGCTTGCTTCTCTGGATGAGTTGCGAACGGGTGAGTAACGCGTAGGTAACCTGCCTGGTAGTGGGGGATAACTATTGGAAACGATAGCTAATACCGCATAATATTGACTATTGCATGATAGTCAATTAAAAGGTGCAATTGCATCACTACCAGATGGACCTGCGTTGTATTAGCTAGTTGGTGAGGTAACGGCTCACCAAGGCGACGATACATAGCCGACCTGAGAGGGTGATCGGCCACACTGGGACTGAGACACGGCCCAGACTCCTACGGGAGGCAGCAGTAGGGAATCTTCGGCAATGGACGGAAGTCTGACCGAGCAACGCCGCGTGAGTGAAGAAGGTTTTCGGATCGTAAAGCTCTGTTGTAAGAGAAGAACGAGTGTGAGAGTGGAAAGTTCACACTGTGACGGTATCTTACCAGAAAGGGACGGCTAACTACGTGCCAGCAGCCGCGGTAATACGTAGGTCCCGAGCGTTGTCCGGATTTATTGGGCGTAAAGCGAGCGCAGGCGGTTAGATAAGTCTGAAGTTAAAGGCTGTGGCTTAACCATAGTACGCTTTGGAAACTGTTTAACTTGAGTGCAAGAGGGAGAGTGGAATTCCATGTGTAGCGGTGAAATGCGTAGATATATGGAGGAACACCGGTGGCGAAAAGCGGCTCTCTGGCTTGTAACTGACGCTGAGGCTCGAAAGCGTGGGGAGCAAACAGGATTAGATACCCTGGTAGTCCACGCCGTAAACGATGAGTGCTAGGGTGTTAGACCCTTTCCGGGGTTTAGTGCCGCAGCTAACGCATTAAGCACTCCGCCTGGGGAGTACGACCGCAAGGTTGAAACTCAAAGGAATTGACGGGGGCCCGCACAAGCGGTGGAGCATGTGGTTTAATTCGAAGCAACGCGAAGAACCTTACCAGGTCTTGACATCCCTCTGACCGCTCTAGAGATAGAGTTTTCCTTCGGGACAGAGGTGACAGGTGGTGCATGGTTGTCGTCAGCTCGTGTCGTGAGATGTTGGGTTAAGTCCCGCAACGAGCGCAACCCCCTATTGTTAGTTGCCATCATTTAGTTGGGCACTCTAGCGAGACTGCCGGTAATAAACCGGAGGAAGGTGGGGATGACGTCAAATCATCATGCCCCTTATGACCTGGGCTACACACGTGCTACAATGGCTGGTACAACGAGTCGCAAGCCGGTGACGGCAAGCTAATCTCTTAAAAGCCAGTCTCAGTTCGGATTGTAGGCTGCAACTCGCCTACATGAAGTCGGAATCGCTAGTAATCGCGGATCAGCACGCCGCGGTGAATACGTTCCCGGGCCTTGTACACACCGCCCGTCACACCACGAGAGTTTGTAACACCCGAAGTCGGTGAGGTAACCTTTTAGGAGCCAGCCGCCTAAGGTGGGATAGATGATTGGGGTGAAGTCGTAACAAGGTAGCCGTATCGGAAGGTGCGGCTGGATCACCTCCTTTCTAAGGATAAGGAACTGCGCATTGGTCTTGTTTAGTCTTGAGAGGTCTTGTGGGGCCTTAGCTCAGCTGGGAGAGCGCCTGCTTTGCACGCAGGAGGTCAGCGGTTCGATCCCGCTAGGCTCCATTGGTGAGAGATCACCAAGTAATGCACATTGAAAATTGAATATCTATATCAAATAGTAACAAGAAAATAAACCGAAACGCTGTAAGTATTTAATGAGTTTTCTAATTTTTGAAAAAAATTTATGACTGAAAGGTTAATAAGGTTAAGTTAATAAGGGCGCACGGTGGATGCCTTGGCACTAGGAGCCGAAGAAGGACGTGACAAACGACGATATGCCTTGGGTAGCTGTAAGTAAGCGATGATCCAGGGATTTCCGAATGGGGGAACCCAACAGGTATTACCTGTTACCCATATCTGTTAAGGATATGAGGAGGAAGACGCAGTGAACTGAAACATCTAAGTAGCTGCAGGAAGAGAAAGCAAAAGCGATTGCCTTAGTAGCGGCGAGCGAAACGGCAGGAGGGCAAACCGAAGAGTTTACTCTTCGGGGTTGTAGGACTGCAAAGTGGACTCAAAGATTATAGAAGAATGATTTGGGAAGATCAGCCAAAGAGAGTAATAGCCTCGTATTTAAAATAGTCTTTGTACCTAGCAGAATCCTGAGTACGGCGGGACACGAGAAATCCCGTCGGAATCTGGGAGGACCATCTCCCAACCCTAAATACTCCCTAGTGACCGATAGTGAACCAGTACCGTGAGGGAAAGGTGAAAAGCACCCCGGGAGGGGAGTGAAATAGAACCTGAAACCGTGTGCCTACAACAAGTTCGAGCCCGTTAATGGGTGAGAGCGTGCCTTTTGTAGAATGAACCGGCGAGTTACGATATGATGCGAGGTTAAGTTGAAGAGACGGAGCCGCAGGGAAACCGAGTCTGAATAGGGCGCTTTAGTATTATGTCGTAGACCCGAAACCATGTGACCTACCCATGAGCAGGTTGAAGGTGCGGTAAGACGCACTGGAGGACCGAACCAGGGCACGTTGAAAAGTGCTTGGATGACTTGTGGGTAGCGGAGAAATTCCAAACGAACTTGGAGATAGCTGGTTCTCTCCGAAATAGCTTTTAGGGCTAGCGTCGACATTAGAGATTCTTGGAGGTAGAGCACTGTTTGGGTGAGGGGTCCATCCCGGATTACCAATCTCAGATAAACTCCGAATGCCAAAGAATTATGGTCGGCAGTCAGACTGCGAGTGCTAAGATCCGTAGTCGAAAGGGAAACAGCCCAGACCACCAGCTAAGGTCCCAAAATAATTGTTAAGTGGAAAAGGATGTGGGGTTGCACAGACAACTAGGGATGTTAGCTTAGAAGCAGCTATTCATTCAAAGAGTGCGTAATAGCTCACTAGTCGAGTGACCCTGCGCCGAAAAATGTACCGGGGCTAAAAACAATTTACCGAAGCTGTGGATACCTTTATAGGTATGGTAGGAGAGCGTTCTATGTGTGAAGAAGGTATACCGTGAGGAGTGCTGGAACGCATAGAAGTGAGAATGCCGGTATGAGTAGCGAAAGACAGGTGAGAATCCTGTCCACCGTAAGACTAAGGTTTCCAGGGGAAGGCTCGTCCGCCCTGGGTTAGTCGGGACCCTAAGGAGAGACCGAAAGGTGTATCCGATGGACAACAGGTTGATATTCCTGTACTAGAGTATGTAGTGATGGAGGGACGCAGTAGGCTAACTAAAGCAGACGATTGGAAGTGTCTGTCTAAGCAGTGAGGTGTGAATTGAGTCAAATGCTTAGTTCTATAACATTGAGCTGTGATGGGGAGCGAAGTTTAGTAGCGAAGTTAGTGACGTCACACTGCCAAGAAAAGCTTCTAGCGTTAAACATACTCTACCCGTACCGCAAACCGACACAGGTAGTCGAGGCGAGTAGCCTCAGGTGAGCGAGAGAACTCTCGTTAAGGAACTCGGCAAAATGACCCCGTAACTTCGGGAGAAGGGGTGCTGACTTTAAGTCAGCCGCAGTGAATAGGCCCAAGCAACTGTTTATCAAAAAAACACAGCTCTCTGCTAAATCGTAAGATGATGTATAGGGGGTGACGCCTGCCCGGTGCTGGAAGGTTAAGAGGAGTGCTTAGCGTAAGCGAAGGTATGAATTGAAGCCCCAGTAAACGGCGGCCGTAACTATAACGGTCCTAAGGTAGCGAAATTCCTTGTCGGGTAAGTTCCGACCCGCACGAAAGGCGTAATGATTTGGGCACTGTCTCAACGAGAGACTCGGTGAAATTTTAGTACCTGTGAAGATGCAGGTTACCCGCGACAGGACGGAAAGACCCCATGGAGCTTTTACTGCAGTTTGATATTGAGTGTCTGTACCACATGTACAGGATAGGTAGGAGTCTAAGAGATCGGGACGCCAGTTTCGAAGGAGACGTTGTTGGGATACTACCCTTGTGTTATGGCCACTCTAACCCGGATAGGTGATCCCTATCGGAGACAGTGTCTGACGGGCAGTTTGACTGGGGCGGTCGCCTCCTAAAAGGTAACGGAGGCGCCCAAAGGTTCCCTCAGAATGGTTGGAAATCATTCGCAGAGTGTAAAGGTATAAGGGAGCTTGACTGCGAGAGCAACAACTCGAGCAGGGACGAAAGTCGGGCTTAGTGATCCGGTGGTTCCGTATGGAAGGGCCATCGCTCAACGGATAAAAGCTACCCTGGGGATAACAGGCTTATCTCCCCCAAGAGTTCACATCGACGGGGAGGTTTGGCACCTCGATGTCGGCTCGTCGCATCCTGGGGCTGTAGTCGGTCCCAAGGGTTGGGCTGTTCGCCCATTAAAGCGGCACGCGAGCTGGGTTCAGAACGTCGTGAGACAGTTCGGTCCCTATCCGTCGCGGGCGTAGGAAATTTGAGAGGATCTGCTCCTAGTACGAGAGGACCAGAGTGGACTTACCGCTGGTGTACCAGTTGTCTTGCCAAAGGCATCGCTGGGTAGCTATGTAGGGAAGGGATAAACGCTGAAAGCATCTAAGTGTGAAACCCACCTCAAGATGAGATTTCCCATGATTATATATCAGTAAGAGCCCTGAGAGATGATCAGGTAGATAGGTTAGAAGTGGAAGTGTGGCGACACATGTAGCGGACTAATACTAATAGCTCGAGGACTTATCCAAAGTAACTGAGGATACGAAGCGCGAGGTTTACTTGACATTTGATAGATATTCAATTTTGAGTAGGTATTACTCAGAGTTAAGTGACGATAGCCTAGGAGATACACCTGTACCCATGCCGAACACAGCAGTTAAGCCCTAGAACGCCGGAAGTAGTTGGGGGTTGCCCCCTGTGAGATATGGAAGTCGCTTAGCTTTTGGGAGTTTAGCTCAGCTGGGAGAGCATCTGCCTTACAAGCAGAGGGTCAGCGGTTCGATCCCGTTAACTCCCATAGGTCCCGTAGTGTAGCGGTTATCACGTCGCCCTGTCACGGCGAAGATCGCGGGTTCGATTCCCGTCGGGACCGTTTAAGATAACGGAAGTTATTTTAGACTCGTTAGCTCAGTTGGTAGAGCAATTGACTTTTAATCAATGGGTCACTGGTTCGAGCCCAGTACGGGTCATATTTGCGGGTTTGGCGGAATTGGCAGACGCACCAGATTTAGGATCTGGCGCTTAACGGCGTGGGGGTTCAAGTCCCTTAACCCGCATAATAGAGATTAGCCGGCTTAGCTCAGTTGGTAGAGCATCTGATTTGTAATCAGAGGGTCGCGTGTTCAAGTCATGTAGCCGGCATTTTTTTATATAGAATAAGAGGTCGATGCGAACGTAGTTCAGTGGTAGAACACCACCTTGCCAAGGTGGGGGTCGCGGGTTCGAATCCCGTCGTTCGCTTAGAGAGGCCGGGGTGGCGGAACTGGCAGACGCACAGGACTTAAAATCCTGCGATTGGTAACGATCGTACCGGTTCGATTCCGGTCCTCGGCATATACTAATGGGCACCCTTAGCTCAACTGGATAGAGTACCTGACTACGAATCAGGCGGTTAGAGGTTCGACTCCTCTAGGGTGCATTTTTTTATAAAACGGGAAGTAGCTCAGCTTGGTAGAGTACTTGGTTTGGGACCAAGGTGTCGCAGGTTCGAATCCTGTCTTCCCGATCATATTCTTCTTCAGAAGATGTGTCATTGTATTTCTATGAGTCTTTAACAACTATTAGTTGTAAATTGAGACTATACTCAGGAGAGAACCTTGTTGGTTCTCTCCTTTTTGGGCTCTTTGTCAACTGTAGTGGGTTACCAAAAAGTCATATTCTGGAGAGGACTAAATCAGTTCTCTCCTTTTTGATATTCAAAGCGATGAGGATTCTAGTTTTAAAATTGTCAAAGTTCCGAAAGCCGAAAGCGTTGCGCTTGATGACTTTGATGAGGTTGTTAGTAGCTTCTAGTTTTGCGTTTGAGTAGTGCAGTTCCAGTGCGTTCATGATCTCGTCCTTAACTTTCAAAAAGGTCTTAAAAACAGTTTGAAAGATAGGCTTCACACACGAAATGGTATCTTCAATGAGTTCAAAGAAATGGTCAGCCTGTTTCTCTTGGAAATGAAAGAGTAAGAGTTGGTAGAGCTCGTAATGTTCTCGTAGTTCTTGAGAGTAAGAGAGAAGTTTTTCTAGAATCTCTTGATTTGTCAAGTGCATACGAAAAGTAGGACGATAAAATCTCTTATCGCCCAGTTTACGGCTATCCTGTTGAATGAGCTTCCAATAACGCTTGATAGCCTTGTATTCATGAGATTTCGCTCAAACTGATTCATGATTTGGACACGCAAACGACTCATAGCACGACTTAAGTGTTAGAGTAAAACAGTCCAGTGGACTGTTTTAGCCTGAGTTCAGAAATATAATAACAAAGGGTGAAAGCGATCCAGAACGATTTTAGCGTTTGGAAAAAGTTGTCTAGCTAAGTCATAATAAGGACTAAACATATCCATAGTAATGATTTTCACCTGACAACGAATAACTCTATCGTAGCGCAGAAAGTGATTTCGAATGATAGTTTGTGTTCTGCCTTCAAGAACAGTGATGATATTGAGCTTATCAAAATCTTGCGCAATGAAACTCATCTTCATCTCCCGATTGAAACAGTCACTTTTTTTGTGATTTTTATTCTGTAATGTTCAATCAATCTGATCATGTAGTTTAGTACATAAACATTCACAGAAAATTTCTTTGAATGCTGTGCGAAATTTTGAACTGGTTTTCGGCGTTCATAGATTTTAACGTTATCCGAATAAGTTTCTTGCGTAGTAAAAGACCCCAAAAGTTAGATTTTCTTGTCTAACTTTTGGGGTGCAGTTCACTTTAAGTGCTGACTATTTATAATAGATAAATTGTAAAATATAGTGCAACAAAAAAACTCATAGCGTTTCATTGGTGTAAACTGTAAGTAACCACACAAACAGAATTCCGAGGAAAAACTATGAGCTACTTCCATCTTACCATAAGCGACCGAATAAAGATAGAAACCTACTTGGAATTAGGTTTGAAACCTTGCCAAATTGCAAGTAAACTTGGCGTCCATAAGTCTACCATTTTAAGAGAGTTAAGACGATGCCAAAATGGTTACTCCGCAGCCCTAGCACAGGAAAAGTATGACCACAGGGCTAAGCAAAAAGGTAGGAAGTCTCGTTTGACACCAACGTTGAAAAAGGAAATTGAGGACGGTTTAAAATCCTCCTGGTCGCCTGAACAGATTTGTGACCGCTATCAGCTTGAACAAAAGCCAATGGTAGCTTTTAAAACAATCTATAACTGGCTCTATGCTGGTTTGATTGATCTGGATTTGAGTGTCCTTCGTCGTAAAGGAAAAACTCGACAACCCATAGAAACACGTGGAAGATTTAGGATTGGCAGGTCGATTGCCAATCCTAAAGAGGAATCGTGAAACTTTTGGCCACTGGGAGCTTGATACTGTAGTGTCTTCCAGAGGCAAAAGCAAGGAGTGTTTAGCGACCTTTCTAGAGAGAAAAACTCGTTTTTACTTAGCTTTCAAGATACCAGACAGAACAGCCAAATCCATGTTTTCAGCCATCGAACAACTTTGTAGGCTATTTCCAAAAGAGGCTCTTAAATCCTTCACTTCAGACAGAGGAAAAGAGTTTGCCTGCTATCCTATGGTAGAAAACTTAGGAATTTCCTTTTTCTTTGCGGACGCCTATTCATCCTGGCAGAGAGGAAGCAATGAAAACGCAAATGGCTTGCTAAGAGAATATTTCCCAAAGAAAACAGATTTAGCCACTATCTCTTATGAGGCTTTAAACAAGGCTTTATATGATATCAATCACCGACCACGAAAATGTTTAGCTTACAGAACGGCTTGTGAAGCTCTAGAGGATGAGTTCAAGTAAATGTTGCACTTATTCTTGCAATTTATTAATATAAAAAAATCAACTGGAAATATGGAATTTTCTTGTTTAGAAAGATAGACCTAAATTTCTACTAATCAAAACCAGTAGGGCTAATAAGCTAAAAGCGATACCATTAACGATCATATGAAGTAAGATCGACATCTCTAGACGTTCTGTCTTATAGGCTGTCCAAGTCAGAACCGTAGACATCCCTCCATAAATAATCACAGAGGGTAGATTGGTTGGTGTATGGAGTAAGGCAAAGACAATTGCCCCAACAACAAAGCCAATTTTTTCCTTACCACGGAAGATTTTTTTAGGAATAATCCCCCGACACAAGATTTCCTCACAAATAGGAGCAATCAAGACTAGCAAGAAAAAAGTTGAAATCAAGGAACTGTTTTGAACAAAACCATTAATGGCTGATTGATTGCTGGTTGTCGTCTCATTCATCATGCGAAGCAAAGATGAACCAAACAAGTTGGTAGCAAAAATTACTAGATAACTCAACACCAGGCGAGCCAAGTCTTTTGCTTTGAAAAAGGATAGATTAAAAGTGGCAAGTTTTGTTTTTCGTGCACCAATAATGAATACAATCAAAACGACAATGGATAGGGCGGCAACGAAGAGTCCTGACTGTAAAAGTGGAAATTGTTTAACGGCCAACCAAGCAGCTAGTCCTATGGGAACTTGCGATAGAACAAAAGCCGCTAACAGGATGAGCACCCATTTCCCTCTGTTCAAAACCTCTTGCCAAATCGTCTTATCTTTCATGATGTACCTCCTTATAATTAAAAAGGGGAGACTCCCCTTTTTCTATTATACCATTTATAGCGCCATACTGATATAGTTAAGGATAAACAAGGCATCCAAAAATCCAAATCATGACATGGACATCCTTGGCTTGACCTTTGACAACTTTTGTCAAGGTATATGTCAAGAAACCAACAGCAATCCCTTGTGTGATAGAGTAGCTGAATCCCATAAAGATAGATGTGAAGAAGGCAGGAACCGCTTCAGACATATCATCCCAATGAATATTTTTTTCAAGCTAGCCAACATCATAATCCCAACGATAATCAAGATTGGAGCTGTAGCAGCTGTTGGTACAATCGCTAGAAGTGGGACTAAAGAAGCTTGAGATTGCAAAAACAGATTGCCACGACCAAGGCTGTCAAACCAGTACGTCCACCTGCACCGATACCCGCAGCAGACTCAACATAAGTCGTTACGTTTGAAGTACCTGCTATGGCACCAATTGAAGTAGCAATCAAGTCAGAATAAAGAGCCTTTGTCCAATTTAGCTGATTCATGGTTTTCACCCATTTGTCGCAATGATACCAACTTTTTCACCAGTACCGATTAGAGTACCAATTGTATCGAAAAAAATATCTGTTAATGAGAAAGGCAAGAATAGCCATCAAGAGTTTCAGGTAAGCGAGCTGTATCTGAAATCAAAAGCTCCCAAACCTTCTGAACCAAGAGCTGCACCAAAAAATGTTTCTTCAAATCTTCTACCGCTGCACCCAAGTGATTATTTGCAAAAAAATCAATGCTAGACAATATTAACTAAAACCAACTGCGATTGCAAGAACAGTCGTTGTTAAGATAGAGAGGATAATTCCCTCCCTTTAATCCCTTTGATGACAAAGAAGATAGTAATAGCAAGTCCTGCAAGAGCCACCAAAACAGCTGGATTATTAAAGTCTACCAATCCTGGAACTGCTGAAGAGTTTGCTGCAATCGTTGCTTGAGCTTTGTCAGCCCCTTCTCCTACAACAGTATAGTTGCCTGGATCAATCGTAAATTTCAAAAGGCCAGCATTCTTAATCCCTACGTAGGCAAGGAAAGACACCGATACCAGCTGAAATAGCTGAACGAAGAGCAGTTTAGGAATGGATTCAATGATCATTTTACGAACATTTGTCAAAGGTAATAATCAATGAAATAATTCCACAAATGAAGACCATAGCCAAAGCTTCTTGCCAAGAATAACCAAGTCCAAAGACAACTGTAAAGGTAAAGAAAGGCATTCAGTCCCATACCTGGTGCTTGAGCATATGGTAAGTTAGCATAGAAAAGCCATCATCAAGGTTCCTACTACAGAACCAATAATCGTTGCTAGGAAAGACACCCTGAGCAGGCATTCCTGTTTGCGAAAGAATTTGTGGGTTTACAAAGAGAATATAGCTCATTGCAAAGAAAGTTGTTAAACCAGCGAGAACCTCTGTACGAACGTCTGTACCCGTTCTCTTTTTAGTTTAAATAATTTGTCCATTATCAATCTCCTTTTTAATTTTTTTACGAACAATAATAGAATTATATCATTTATCATTCACTTTTTCAATATCTTTGTTTGATTTATTTAATAAAATGATGGAATTTCTTTTTTGTTTGGAATCTGCTTTTCTCTCTGCTTTTTGCTATAATAGTAGACATCTTATCTGGAAAGACACTAGAAAGGTTCATATGACGAAAAAAATTATTGCAGTTGACCTAGATGGAACCCTGCTCAACTCAGACAGTCAGATTTCTGACTTTACCAAAGAAACCATTAAAAAAGTTGCTGAAAAAGGGCATCAGGTCATTATTACGACAGGTCGCCCTTACCGTATGTCAAAAGATTTTTACCGTGAACTAGGCTTAGACACTCCTATGATTAATTTCAACGGCTCCCTTACTCATTTACCAGACCAAGTTTGGGATTTTGAAAAGTGTTTGACTGTAGACAAAAAATATCTGCTAGACATGGTTCGACGTTCAGAGGACATTCAAGCCGATTTTATCGCTGGAGAATATCGTAAAAAATTCTACATTACAAATCCTAATGAAGAAATTGCCAATCCCAAACTATTTGGTGTAGAAGCTTTCCAGCCTGAAGATCAATTCCAGCCTGAGTTGGTAACCAAGGATCCTAACTGTATTCTGCTGCAGACCAGAGCCAGTGACAAATATGCCTTGGCAAAAGAAATGAACGCCTTCTACCAGCATCAACTGTCTATCAATACCTGGGGAGGTCCGCTCAATATCCTTGAGTGTACCCCAAAAGGTGTCAACAAAGCCTTTGCTTTGGACTACTTGCTCAAGGTAATGAACCGTGATAAAAAAGATTTGATTGCCTTTGGAGATGAACACAATGATACCGAAATGCTAGCTTTTGCTGGGAAGGGCTATGCCATGAAAAATGCCAACCCAGAGCTACTCCCTTATGCAGATGAGCAAATTTCTCTGACCAATGACCAAGACGGGGTTGCCAAAACCCTACAAGACTTATTCTTATAGTTCATACTGACCAGCTTGCGAGCTGGTCTTTGTGCTCTTTTCACAGTCTCATCAACCAGTTAATCGATTGTTCTATTTTTTACCTCCAAAGCCTTGGAAAAGGCTTTCTTTTGTGATATACTTCACATATAAATACAAGAGAGCTCGTCACACTCGACTCTGTTGACACAAAAATCAATCCAGTCCTGTTTCTCCTGTTCTCAGTCAAATATCAAGGAGGATAGCTATGAAAGCTGTTGTTGTAAATCCAGAAAGCACTGGTGTTGCTGTTGAAGAAAAAGTACTCCGTCCACTTGAAACTGGGGAAGCACTTGTAGAGATTGAATACTGTGGTGTTTGCCACACTGACCTCCACGTTGCCCATGGTGACTTTGGTCAAGTACCAGGACGTGTCCTAGGACACGAAGGTGTTGGTATCGTTAAAGAGATTGCACCAGATGTGAAAAGTCTTAAAGTCGGCGACCGTGTCAGCGTTGCTTGGTTCTTTGAAGGATGTGGTACTTGCGAATACTGTACAACTGGTCGCGAAACTCTTTGCCGTACAGTAAAAAATGCTGGCTACTCAGTAGACGGTGGTATGGCTGAACAATGTATCGTAACTGCAGACTATGCTGTTAAAGTTCCTGACGGACTTGATCCAGCCCAAGCTTCTTCTATCACATGTGCTGGTGTAACAACCTATAAAGCTATTAAAGAAGCCAAAGTTGAACCAGGCCAATGGGTTGTCCTCTACGGTGCTGGTGGACTTGGTAATCTCGCTGTTCAATATGCTAAAAAAGTATTTAATGCTCATGTCATCGCAGTTGATATCAACAACGACAAACTTGCCCTTGCAAAAGAAGTAGGTGCTGACATCGTTATTAACGGCCTCGAAGTTGAAGATGTACCAGGACTCATCAAGGAAAAAACTGATGGAGGTGCTCATTCAGCTGTCGTAACTGCTGTATCTAAAGTTGCCTTCAACCAGGCTGTTGACTCAGTTCGTGCTGGGTGGTCGCGTCGTTGCTGTTGGTCTTCCTTCTGAAATGATGGAACTTAGTATCGTGAAAACAGTTCTAGATGGAATCCAAGTCATCGGTTCTCTTGTAGGAACTCGTAAAGACTTGGAAGAAGCCTTCCAATTCGGAGCAGAAGGTTTGGTAGTTCCAGTTGTTCAAAAACGTCCAGTAGAAGATGCGGTAGCAATTTTCGACGAAATGGAAAAAGGTCAAATCCAAGGACGTATGGTACTCGATTTCACCCACTAATCTAATAAAAACCTATTTTAAAAGTTGGAATGCGCTTCCAACTTTTTTATATTAAATTTTTAAAATAAAAGATATTCATTCCTCGAAAAATATTTATATATCAATCATCTTTCAAAAATATATGCTTTTTGAAATTTTTTTTTATTCTATATCAAATAGTTGCTTTTTTTATGAAAACGGTTTATACTTATCTAGTCTTAAAGTTTTCTTAAACAATGGGCACAACATTTTATAAGGAGGAATGACAATAATGAGTATCGGAATCATTATTGCGAGCCACGGTGAATTCGCTGCAGGTATTCATCAGTCAGGATCTATGATTTTTGGTGAACAAGAAAAGGTTCAAGTTGTAACCTTTATGCCAAATGAAGGTCCAGATGACCTATATGCTAAATTTAACAACGCTGTGGCTGCATTTGACGCAGAAGATGAGGTGCTAGTTTTGGCTGACCTTTGGAGTGGTTCTCCATTCAACCAAGCTAGTCGCGTGATGGGAGAAAATCCTGATCGTAAGTTTGCCATCATCACAGGACTTAACTTACCGATGTTAATCCAAGCCTATACAGAGCGCCTCATGGACGCTACAGCAGGTGTGGAAAAAGTCGCTGCGAATATTATTAAAGAAGCCAAAGATGGCATCAAAGCTCTTCCAGAAGAGCTTAAATCCAGTTGAGGAAGTTGCAAGTGCTGCAGCTGCTCCAGTTGCCCAAGCTGCTATTCCCAGAAGGAACTGTTATCGGTGACGGTAAACTCAAAATCAACCTTGCTCGCCTAGACACTCGTCTACTTCACGGTCAGGTTGCAACTGCTTGGACTCCAGATTCAAAAGCAGACCGTATCATCGTTGCTTCAGATAACGTTGCCAACGACGATCTTCGTAAAGAATTGATTAAACAAGCAGCTCCTAACGGAGTAAGAGCCAATGTTGTACCAATCCAAAAATTGATTGAGGTTTCAAAAGATCCACGTTTTGGAGAAACACATGCCCTTATCTTATTTGAAACACCTCAAGATGCCCTTCGTGCAATTGAAGGTGGCGTGCCAATCAAGACTCTTAACGTAGGTTCTATGGCTCACTCAACTGGTAAAACAATGATCAACAATGTTTTGTCTATGGACAAAGAAGATGTTGCTACATTTGAGAAAATGCGTGACCTCGGTGTTGAATTTGACGTACGTAAAGTACCAAACGACACCAAAAAAGATTTGTTTGACTTGATTAACAAAGCCAACGTTCAATAATCAGAATATCATACTATCGAAACAAATTCTAAGAAAGATTTTTCACTTTATTATCATTAAATAGAAAAGGAATAAAAACCATGTCAGATATTTCAATTATTTCTGCTGTCTTGGTTGTAGTTGTTGCCTTCCTTGCAGGTCTTGAAGGTATCCTCGACCAATTCCAATTCCATCAACCAATCGTCGCATGTACCCTTATCGGACTTGCAACTGGTAACCTCGAAGCAGGTGTTATGCTTGGTGGATCACTTCAAATGATCGCCCTTGGTTGGGCAAACATCGGAGCTGCCGTAGCTCCTGACGCTGCTCTTGCATCTGTTGCCGCAGCAATCATCTTGATCAAAGGTGGTAACTTTACTACTGAAGGTATCGCCGTTGCAACAGCAACAGCTATCCCTCTTGCCGTAGCTGGACTTTTCTTGACTATGATTGTTCGTACAATCTCAGTTGGTTTGGTTCACACTGCAGATGCTGCCGCTAAAGAAGGAAATATTGCAGCTGTTGAACGTGCTCACTTTATCGCACTTCTTCTTCAAGGTCTTCGTATTGCAATCCCTGCAGCCTTCCTTATCGCTATCCCAGCTTCTGCCGTTCAAGATGCTCTTAAATTGATGCCAGAATGGTTAAATGGTGGTATGGCTGTTGGTGGTGCTATGGTCGTTGCCGTTGGTTACGCTATGGTTATCAACATGATGGCAACTCGTGAAGTATGGCCATTCTTCGCTATCGGTTTCGCTCTTGCAGCGATTTCTCAATTGACTTTGATTGCCCTTGGTGTCATCGGTGTTGCCCTTGCCTTCATCTACCTTAACCTTACAAAACAAGGTGGAAACGGTGGCGGCGGAGCTGCAACTTCTAACGACCCAATCGGTGATATCCTAGAAGACTACTAGAAAGGGGAACAATCATGGCTGAAAAAATTCAATTATCAAAATCAGATCGTCAAAAAGTTTGGTGGCGTTCACAATTCCTTCAAGGTTCTTGGAACTACGAACGTATGCAAAACTTGGGTTGGGCTTACTCTTTGATCCCAGCTATCAAAAAATTGTACACTAAAAAAGAAGACCAAGCGGCTGCTCTTGAGCGTCACCTTGAGTTCTTCAACACTCACCCATACGTCGCTGCTCCAATCATGGGGGTTACTCTTGCACTTGAAGAAGAACGCGCTAACGGTGTTGAAATCGACGACGCGGCTATCCAAGGGGTTAGATCGGTATGATGGGACCTCTTGCTGGTATCGGTGACCCAGTATTCTGGTTTACAGTTCGTCCTATTCTTGGAGCCCTTGGTGCATCACTTGCTGCATCTGGTAACCTTGTTGGTCCCCTTCTCTTCTTCTTTGGATGGAATGCCATCCGTATGGCCTTCCTATGGTATACACAAGAGTTCGGTTACAAAGCTGGATCTGAAATCACTAAAGACATGTCTGGTGGTATCTTGAAAGACATCACTAAAGGAGCGTCTATCCTTGGTATGTTCATCCTTGCCGTTCTTGTACAACGTTGGGTGTCTATCAACTTTACTGTTAACCTTCCAGGTAAACAATTGGCTGAAGGTGCTTACATCAACTTCCCAGAAGGTGCAGTAACAGGTTCTGAATTGAAAGGAATCCTTGGTCAAGCACTTGGTGGCTTGAGTTTGGATAGCGTTCAACCTCAAACTCTTCAAGGTCAGTTGGACTCATTGATTCCAGGATTGATGGGACTTCTCCTTACTTTCCTTTGCATGTGGTTGCTTAAGAAAAAAGTATCTCCAATCACAATCATCCTTGCCCTCTTTGCAGTTGGTATCGCAGCTCGTTTCTTCAGTATCATGTAATTTGGATTAATTTTCATTCAAAAGAGGAGTAACTGTTCTGTTTTTGGCGGACTGGCTTCCAGTAGCCAATAATAGAAGTAGAAAATTTCTGCATAGAGAGAACAATTATAGTTCTCTCTTTTTTGATGATAAACTATCAGGACTAGTAGTCCAAAAGCATGTTTAGTTATGGAATGTGGCATGGACCAGCTATTATTTTAGGATTCACTATATAAGTCTGATTTAGGATGATATTCATCCGTTCCTAAAAGAAAGATGAATACTAGCGTATCCATCTTTTTCTTTTTATGGTAAAATAGAGAAATAATGTGGTGAAAAACCTTGAGGAGTGACCCTATGTCTAATAAAGCTAGTCAGGCAAAAACAGCCATTTGCGGAATTATCAATGTAACCCCAGATTCCTTTTCGGATGGTGGTCAGTTTTTGCTGTTGAGCAGGCGCTCCAGCAAGCCCGTAAATTGATAGCTGAAGGAGCTAGTATGCTAGATATCGGAGGAGAATCGACTCGTCCGGGCAGCAGCTATGTTGAGATAGAGGAGGAAATCCAGCGTGTCCTTCCAGTCATCAAAGCCATCCGCAAGGAAAGTGATGTCCTCATTTCCATCGATACTTGGAAGAGTCAGGTAGCAGAGGCTGCTTTGGCTGCTGGTGCCAATCTTGTCAATGACATCACTGGTCTCATGGGTGATGAAAAAATGGCTCAGGTGGTTGCCAAAGCGGGAGCACAAGTGGTCATCATGTTTAATCCAGTTATGGCTCGACCTCAACACCCTAGTTCGCAGATTTTTCCTCGTTTTGGTTTTGGGCAAGCATTTACAGAGAAAGAGTTAGCTGACTTTGAACAACTACCAGTAGAAGATTTGATGACGGCTTTCTTTGAACGAGCTCTAGCGAGAGCGAATCAAGCTGGGATAGCAAGAGATAAGATCATGTTGGATCCGGGAATTGGATTTGGTCTGACCAAGAAGGAAATCTGGTCCTTTTACGTGACCTGGATAAACTACACCAGCAAGGCTATCCAATCTTTCTTGGAGTTTCGCGCAAGCGATTTGTTATCAATATCCTTGAGGAGAATGGCTTCGAAGTCAATCCTGAGACAGAAGTCGGTTTCCGCAATCGGGACACGGCTTCGGCTCATGTAACGAGTATCGCTGCGAGACAGGGTGTAGAAGTGGTGCGCGTGCACGATGTAGCTAGTCACAAGATGGCAATTGAAATTGCCTCCGCCATTCGTTTGGCAGATGATGCGGAAAATCTAGATTTAAAACAATACAAGTAAGATGAACGAAATTCAAAACAATCAGTGGATTGCTCACTATCGGACGGACCAACCGCATTTTGGTTTGGAACGAATGGTTGAACTCTTGGCACTAAGAGGTAATCCCCATCTCAAACTCAAGGTCATCCATATTGGAGGGACCAATGGCAAGGGCTCTACCATTACTTTTCTAAAAAACATGCTGGAAAAGATGGGGTTGAAAGTTGGAGTCTTTAGCTCGCCTTATCTCATTCATTACACAGACCAGATTAGCATCAATGGGAAATCCATCCCCGAGGCGAGGCTAGAAGCCATGATGGCAGATTATGAGTCGTTACTTGAGGGGGAGAAGGGCCTTGCTTTACAAGGAACGACCGAGTTTGAGATTATCACAGCCCTAGCCTATGATTATTTTGCCGCTGAAAAAGTTGATGTGGCCATTATGGAAGTCGGCATGGGAGGACTTCTGGATAGTACCAATGTCTGTCAGCCGATTCTGACAGGAATTACGACCATTGGCTTGGACCATGTGGCCCTACTTGGTGATACTTTGGAAGCCATAGCAGAGCAGAAGGCTGGTATTATCAAACAAGGTATTCCCTTGGTGACAGGTCACATTGTTCCCGAAGCCTTGGCTGTTATTGACCGCATTGCGAAAGGGAAAGATGCGCCGAGAATTGCCTATGGGACAGATTATCAGGTTCGCCATCAAGAAAGTGTGGTAACGGGTGAGGTCTTTGACTATACAAGTGCTGTCAGACAAGCTTGCTTCCAGACAGGTTTGCTTGGTTTGCACCAAATAGAGAATGCTGGGATGACCATAGCTTTACTTGATACTTTTTGTCAAGAAGATGGTCGAGCCTTACCAGCTAATACCTTGGTTGCTCAAGCTTTGGAAGAAACAAGATGGCCAGGGCGTTTGGAGGTCTTGTCTAGTGACCCCTTGCTGATTTTGGATGGGGCCCACAATCCCCACGCTATCAAGGCTTTATTGGGCACCCTGCAAGAACGCTTTGCGGATTATCACAAGGAAATCCTCTTTACTTGTATCAAAACCAAGGCCTTGGAGGATATGCTGGACTTGCTAGAGACGGTGCCGGATAGTCAACTGACTTTAACCCATTTTGACGATAGTCGGGCGACTGATGAGAGCGTGCTGAAAGAGACAGCTGAGTCTAGAAATCTCAATTACCAAAACTGGCAGGAATTTTTAGATCAGAAAATGACAGAAGATGAAGAGAAAAAAACAGTTAGGATTGTCACGGGTTCCTTGTATTTCTTGAGCCAAGTGAGAGCCTATCTGATGGAGAGGAAGAACGAGAATGGATAAACAAAAGATTGAAACGGCTGTAAAAATGATTATCGAGGCCGTTGGTGAGGATGCTAACCGCGAGGGATTACAGGAAACACCTGCTCGTGTAGCTCGTATGTACCAAGAGATTTTTTCAGGTCTTGGTCAAACTGCTGAGGAACATTTGTCAAAATCCTTTGAGATTATTGACGACAATATGGTAGTGGAGAAGGATATCTTTTTCCACACCATGTGTGAACACCACTTCTTGCCCTTCTATGGGAGAGCGCACATTGCCTACATTCCAGATGGTCGTGTGGCAGGCTTGTCCAAGCTAGCGCGTACAGTTGAAGTCTATTCTAAAAACCACAGATTCAAGAACGTTTGAATATTGAAGTGGCTGATGCCTTGATGGAGTATCTAGGGGCTAAGGGGGCCTTTGTTGTCATTGAAGCAGAGCATATGTGTATGAGCATGCGTGGTGTTAGAAAACCAGGCACAGCAACTTTGACGACAGTAGCTCGTGGCCTATTTGAGACAGATAAGGATCTCCGAGACCAGGCTTATCGTCTAATGGGACTGTAAAAAAGAATCCGCTTGAAGCGGATTTTTCTAGAAAGGACTAGTTATGGATCAACTACAGATTAAAGATTTGGAAATATTTGCATACCACGGCCTCTTTCCAAGTGAGAAAGAATTGGGGCAGAAGTTTGTTATTTCCGCAAACTTATCCTATGATATGACAAAGGCAGCGACTGAGTTAGATTTGGCTTCTTCTGTCCATTATGGAGAACTTTGCCAACAGTGGACGACTTGGTTTCAGGAAAGCACTGAGGATTTGATTGAAACAGTAGCCTACAAACTAGTTGAACGCACCTTTGAGGTCTATCCTCTTGTCCAAGAAATTGAGTTGGAACTCAAAAAACCTTGGGCTCCAGTGCATTTGCCGCTGGATACCTGCTCAGTGACCATTCATCGCTGTAAGCAACGTGCCTTTATCGCTCTAGGAAGCAATATGGGCGATAAGCAGGTGAACTTGGAACAAGCTATCGATAAACTGCGAGCTCGCGGCATCCATATTCTCAAAGAGTCCAGTGTCTTGACGACGGAGCCTTGGGGTGGTGTGGAGCAGGATAGTTTTGCTAATCAGGTGATTGAAGTGGAAACATGGCTACCAGCACCAGTCTTGTTAGAGACCTTGTTAAGTATTGAGTCAGAAATGGGACGGGTTCGAGAGGTGCATTGGGGGCCTCGTTTGATTGATTTGGACTTGCTCTTTGTGGAGGACCAGGTCATTTATACAGACGACCTCATCTTGCCTCATCCTTATATAGCAGAACGCCTCTTTGTCCTTGAACCATTAGTGGAAATAGCTCCCCATTTTATCCATCCGATCTTAAAGCAACCAATTCGTTACTTGCTTAATCAGTTGGAGCAAGGCGATGCCTAAACTTTCTGAGACCTATAGCAAGTGGAAGAGCATCGGGGAGGGACTGCTTGCTATTATTTTAGGGATTCTTTTGATTCGTTTTGGACAAGTTGTTCCACGGATGGGGTACCAGTTGCTGATGGGCTACTTTTCCTTGTCAGCGGTTTGGCACTTGTTGACTCGCTGGTTTCAGGATAAAAAACGTAGGGAAAACATCCTTGTAATCTTGGCTAAGCTGATGGTTGCGGCTCTCGTATTTGACTCTATCATTTTGCAAGACCTTGCCCTCTATCTCCTGGTCTTTATCATTGCGAGTTACCAGCTGTTTACGGGCGCCATTAGTCTTGTGACCTGGTCCCTCTATCGAAAAATGCCATTCATCCTCGGCTTCATCATCTCTTTGATGCTGTATGGATTATAGGATTTGGTCTTTATAGCATCTCTCCTTTTCACGATGCGGCGAATTTTGAATTGCTCTTGCTTGGATTTTACTTGCTCATGCTAGGAGCCAGCAGTCTTCGGGACGGTTTCTTTTTTGAGAGGGTAGAAAGCAATCCTAAGCTGAAACGGCGAATGCGAATGACCTTACCGATCTTTATGACGGCTCTGATCCCTATCAGTACCTTACGCAAATTGAATGAGTGGCTGTCAAATCATGAAAGCCAAGAAGGAGAAGTTCATTCAGAAAGAAAAAACGACCAGACGGTTGATCTGGAAGTTTTTGTCCATACTTCAGAAACCTCTTTTTTCCTTGCCATGGGACATGTGGATATTTGTTATCAGGAGAGGGTTATTTCCTATGGTTCGTATGATCCCCACTCAGAGCGTTTATTCGGCATGGTTGGAGACGGTGTTTTGTTTAAAGCCGATCGGGAAAAATACATTGAACTTTGTAAGAGGGAAAGTCAGAAGACCTTGTTTGCTTATGGTCTGAGTTTGACAGACCGACAGAAAGCTGCTATCCAAGCTCGTTTGGCAGAGATAGAAGATTTGTTAATTCCTTGGGAGCCAAGCTCGCAGTTGATGAAAAGAAGAGAGGGCGAGGTCAAGCATACCTACTCCTACCAACTGCAACAGGAAGCAGATGCGACCCTCTATAAATTTAGCTCATCTGAGTTTAAGACCTACTTTGTTCTCAGTACCAATTGTGTCTTGCTGGCAGACTCAATCGTGGGAAAAGCTGGGACTGATATATTGAGTCCCCAAGGTTTCATCGTACCAGGTACTTACCAGGATTACCTTGACTTAGAGTATACAAAACCCAATGGTCTGGTTGTTAGTCGCTCCATTTATTAGAAAAATAAAACTCTAGTTCCTCAGTAGTTTGCGCCGAGAAGCTAGAGTTTTTAAAAAAGGTCATTTTCTTCAGGAAGGAGGATGGTTTCTTTCCCGTCCATGTCTAAAACAAGAACCCGAGGAGGGTAAAGAGGGTCGAAGGGATGATTAAAATCAAAGTCGATACTAGTCGGCAGATGCTGACTAGAGAAATGGAAGGTGATGGTTCCCTCATTATTGAGCAGTTGAAATTCGAGTTCTTCTTCTAATTCAAAGACGTTTTTCAAAAAATGATCGATAATAAACCATAAAGAGTCAATGACATCATCAGGCAAGCTGGTCACAACGCCAAAACTGGCCGAACGTCTCTGGGTATTTGTAAAAGCCATAGCCTCTCCCTCCTTTTTTTTCTTATCATACAGCAAACTGATTTAAAAATCAAGAAAAGTTTCTTCCTTTTTTTAAAATGTGAGTATCAAATGAAATTTTTTCAAAGTTTCTCTAAAAAATACTTGAAAGTGTTTACAATAAGTGATAAAATGGAGTAAACAGGTGCGTGAAAGCGAAATTTTCAATACAGAAAGGAAACGGAATGAACACAGACGATACAGTAACGATTTATGACGTTGCTCGTGAAGCGGGTGTTTCCATGGCAACTGTTAGCCGTGTAGTGAACGGAAATAAGAATGTCAAAGAGAATACTCGTAAAAAAGTTCTAGAGGTGATTGATCGTCTTGACTACCGTCCAAATGCGGTAGCGCGTGGATTGGCCAGCAAGAAAACCACTACAGTTGGTGTTGTGATTCCAAATATCACCAATGGCTATTTTTCAACCCTAGCCAAGGGGATTGATGATATTGCAGAGATGTATAAGTACAATATCGTCCTTGCCAACAGTGATGAAGACGATGAAAAAGAAGTTTCAGTAGTTAATACTCTCTTTTCAAAACAGGTTGACGGAATTATTTTTATGGGCTATCACTTGACTGAAAAGATTCGTTCAGAATTTTCCCGTTCTCGGACACCAGTTGTCCTTGCAGGGACGGTGGATATCGAACACCAGTTGCCAAGCGTTAATATTGACTACAAACAAGCGACGATTGACGCAGTGAGCTACCTTCTCAAAGAAAATGAGAAAATTGCTTTTGTGAGTGGACCACTTGTTGATGATATCAATGGCAAGGTTCGTTTGATTGGTTATAAGGAAGCGTTGAAGAAAGCAGGAATCTCTTATAGCGAGGGCTTGGTATTTGAGTCTAAATATAGCTATAATGATGGTTACACCTTGGCAGAACGCTTGATTTCATCACAAGCCACAGCTGCAGTTGTGACTGGTGATGAATTGGCAGCGGGTGTGTTGAATGGTTTGGCTGACCATGGTGTATCTGTGCCAGAAGAGTTTGAAATCATTACGACGGATGACTCTCAAATTGCACGATACACTCGTCCAAACTTGACAACTATTGCCCAACCTCTTTATGACCTAGGCGCTATCAGCATGCGTATGTTGACTAAGATTATGCATAAGGAAGAGTTGGAAGAACGTGAAGTTCTCTTGCCTCATGGTTTGACAGAACGTCGCTCTACACGAAAACGTAAATAGAAAAAATCAGGAAATCTTCACGATTTCCTGATTTTGTGTTCTAGAGAAGAGTATTAGCCTTCCATATAGTCTTTTAAGGCCTGTCCTTTTAGTCCAGCATTAAGGGCGATTAATAATTTGAGTCGAGCTTTTTGAGCATTGAGTTCTTTGACAAAGAGAACGCCAGACTCTTGCAATTGAACCCCTCCCCCTTGGTAAGCGTAGACGGGCTCGGCAATACCATTAAAGCATCGTGAAACCAGGGCGACGGGGATCCCTTTTTGGAGGAGATTTTCCAACTTTTGAGCTGTTTCTTTGGGAACATTTCCAGCTCCAAAAGCTTGAATGACTAAGCCATCCAGTTGTTCTAAGTCTAACATATCGATTAGCTCGTCTGTCATACCTGCATAGGCTGAGATGATGGGAACCAGACCTTGTATGCAATCAAGATCAAAGCGGACTCGTGGTTCGGCTGTTTTGAAGTAGAGGATTTCTTGCTTCATGATGAGACCAAGTGGTCCGTGTGTTGGGGTTTGAAAGGTGCTGACGTTGGTTGTATGAGTTTTGGTAACATACTTGGCTGCATGGATCTCATCGTTCATGACGACCAAAACGCCCTTGTCGGCTGCTTTATCATCGCTGGCAACCCGTAAAGCACTCAGATAGTTATATACACCGTCACTACCAAGTTCGTTAGAACTACGCATAGCTCCTGTTAGAACGATAGGCATGTGCGGGATTTCCATAGTATCAAGGAAGTAGGCAGTTTCCTCTAGCGTATCTGTCCCATGTGTGATGACAACCCCATCGTAGTTGTCTGCTTCCTCTTTAATCTTATGGTAGAGGGCTAGCATGTGTTTGGGTTTGATATGGGGGCTCGGAAGGTTTAAAAAATCGAGCGTATGGACTTCTATCCCTTTAAGAGGATTGGTGACGTGGTTCATGGGATTGTCCTTGCTGGTCACAACAGCGCCTGAAGCGTCTGCCTGCATAGAAATAGTCCCACCTGTATGTAAAACAAGGATTTTCTTAGTCATGATTTACTCACTCTTTCTGAAATGTGGTATAATCATTGTAACACAAAAGGGGGGAATGGGATAGGATGGAAGTCAAAGCTGTTTTTTTTGATATCGATGGAACGCTAGTCAACGATCGTAAGAGTGTTTTGAAATCCACTAAGGACGCGATTAAGATTGTCAAAGAACAAGGGGTGCTTGTTGGAGTGGCGACAGGACGAGGACCTTTCTTTGTCAAGGAATTTATGGAAGATTTAGACCTAGATTTTGCAATAACTTATAACGGACAATATATCTTTAATAAAGAAAAAGTCTTATTTGCTAGCCCGATTGCCAAGTCAAGCTTGCGTCAATTGATTGCCTATGCTAAAAAGGAGCGTAAGGAAATTGCTCTTGGAACCGAGCATGCAGTTGTTGGCTCCAAAATTATGTCCTTTGGTCTCGGATCCTTTTCACAGCTGGTTAGCCGTTTTATCCCGACTGTCTTAACAAGAACCGTTAGCCGTTCCTTTAATCGAATGGTTAGCAAGGCAGTCCCTCAAAAGGAAGATGACCTGCTTCGTTTGATTAATGAGCCAATCTATCAAGTGTTAATGCTGATGACTCCTGAAGAATCTGAGAAAGTTGCAAGTGATTTTGAAGATTTGAAATTGACTCGAAGCAATCCCTTCGCTGCAGATATCATCAACCAAGGGAATTCGAAATTAGAAGGTATTCGCCTAGTTGGGAAAGAGTATGGTTTTGACCTCAACCAAGTCATGGCTTTCGGAGATTCGGACAATGACTTGGAAATGTTGGCAGGTGTCGGCATGTCTGTGGCTATGGGAAATGGCAGTAGCAGCGTCAAAGAAGTTGCCAAGCACATTACTGCAAGTAACCAACAAGATGGTATCCACAAGGCGCTCGAGCATTTTGGTGTTTTAGCAGCAGAAAGGTATTTGTCAGTCGGGACTACCACTTCAATAAGGTCAAAACCTTCCACCACACGATGGATGAACGAACCCAAGAAGAGCCTAAGGCCTGGGATGTTGAAGGGGCAACCCACCGTGCAGACTTTAAAATTGAAGAATTAGTGGAGTTTGTTCGCGCAGCAAGTTCTTCAGAGGAAGAATTCCAGCAGTCGCTTACAAGTATGCATGAGGCGATTGATAAGGCTGCAGAGAAAGTGGTGAAAAAGACACCGGCCCAAAAAGATTTGATTGGGCAAGTCGATGCCTTGATTGATATACTTTACTTTACCTATGGTAGTTTTGTCTTGATGGGAGTGGATCCGGAACGTATTTTTGATATTGTTCATGAAGCGAATATGGGGAAAATCTTCCCTGATGGAAAAGCACATTTTGATCCAGTTACGCATAAAATCTTAAAACCAGATGACTGGGAGGAGAAGTATGCTCCAGAAGCTGCTATTAGAAAAAGAAATTCAACGACAAGTCAAGGCTTATGAGCGCCACAAAGAAAAACAGAAATAAGTCATAAAAAAAGGAGCACGGAGCTCCTTTTTTTATAATTACAACGTTTTTTCTCTTTCTCTCACGACCAGCAAGTCGACTTTCGCATGGCGGAGAATGTATTCAGATGAAGAGCCAACCAAGAGGCGTTCAAAGGCATTGAGTCCTGTTGCGCCAACGAGAATTAGGTCAACCCCTTCAGCGTCGGGAATAGTGCGGGCAAGGAGGGTTTTTGGATTTCCCATTTCGATGACGATGTGAATATCAGTCACACCAGCATCTCTTGCGCGCTTTTCGTATTCCTTCATCAGACTTTCAGCGTCGACTTGGAGTTCTTCGTAAACTTCAGCATCAAAGGTAGACACGCTTTGAAGAGCGCGTGTGTCAATAACATGAGCAATGGTGAGCTTGGATTCGTTGCGTAGAGCAGTGTAAACACCCTTGACGAAAGCCAAGTCCGCTTCTTTAGAACCATCAATTGCGACCATAACATTTTGGTAACGTTGTGCCATAATGAAACCTCCTGGAATTTTCTTACTGTTATTGTAACCCTTTTCACTAAAAAAGTAAAGTAAAAAAATATAAACGCATTAAAAGGTTCGACTTTACTAAACTTGGATATTTATGGAGTAATTTTATGGAAATAGAGTCTATGAAATGTAAAAAATGTATTTACATCTATCCCAGGATAATCTCTTTTAGGCAAATGAGACTTTGTTAAATCTTGTTGTATTTCATTGGTATGATTTTTAGCAAGGTTTTACTATTTTCTGCACCCCTCTCTTTCAGGAAACTTGTCGCAACCCCATTCTAGTGGTATAATGTTACTATCTCGATGAATTGAGGAAACAAGATGAAAGAATATAACAAATCTAGTAAGTTAGAGCATGTGGCCTATGATATCCGTGGTCCTGTTTTGGAAGAAGCCATGCGCATGCGAGCAAACGGAGAAAAGATTTTACGTCTGAATACAGGAAATCCTGCAGAATTTGGTTTTACAGCGCCAGATGAGATCATTCATGACTTGATAATGAATGCGCGTGATAGCGAAGGTTACTCTGACTCTAAGGGTATTTTTTCGGCGCGTAAGGCTATCATGCAGTATTGCCAACTGAAGAAATTCCCCAATGTGGACATTGATGATATCTACCTTGGAAATGGTGTCAGTGAGCTGATTGTTATGTCCATGCAGGGGTTGTTGGACAATGGTGATGAGGTCTTGGTACCAATGCCAGACTATCCTCTCTGGACAGCTGCTGTCAGCCTAGCTGGAGGAAATGCCGTTCACTATATCTGTGATGAAGCTGCAGAATGGTATCCAGATATTGATGATATCAAGTCAAAAATTACTTCCAATACTAAGGCAATCGTCCTTATCAATCCAAACAACCCAACTGGAGCCCTTTATCCTAAGGAACTCTTGTTGGAGATTATCGAGATTGCGCGTCAAAATGATTTGATTATCTTTGCAGATGAGATTTATGACCGCATGGTGATGGATGGTCATGTTCATACACCGGTAGCAAGTCTGGCTCCAGATGTCTTCTGTGTCAGCATGAATGGTCTTTCAAAATCTCACCGCATCGCTGGTTTTCGTGTGGGTTGGATGGTCTTATCTGGACCTAAGACCCATGTTAAAGGCTATATCGAAGGGCTCAATATGCTTTCAAATATGCGCCTCTGCTCCAACGTTTTGGCCCAGCAAGTTGTACAAACCTCGCTAGGAGGTCACCAGTCGGTGGACGAATTGCTCCTTCCTGGTGGTCGTATCTATGAACAAAGAAACTTTATCTACAATGCCATTCAAGATATTCCCGGTTTGTCTGCAGTCAAGCCTAAGGCGGGTCTTTATATCTTCCCTAAAATCGACCGCAATATGTATCGCATCGATGATGATGAGCAGTTTGTCCTTAATTTCTTGAAACAAGAAAAGGTTCTCTTGGTTCATGGTCGAGGATTTAACTGGCAAGAACCAGACCATTTCCGTATCGTTTACCTCCCACGTGTGGACGAGCTAGCACAAATCCAAGAAAAGATGACTCGTTTCTTGAAACAGTATCGTAGATAAGGGTTTCATAGGAAAAGCGAGAAAACATTTGCTAGGAACTATTGACAAAAGTGGCAGAATCAGATAGAATAGTAAAGTATGTTTAGTAACTGATCACTTTATAGCCGGCTAAACGAATACAAAATCTATGAGGAGGTATTCATCGTGAAACGTACTTATCAACCAAGTAAACTTCGTCGTGCGCGCAAACACGGATTCCGTAACCGTATGTCAACTAAAAACGGTCGTCGCGTATTGGCAGCTCGTCGTCGTAAAGGACGCAAAGTTTTGGCTGCATAATCCAAACGAATTCAACAAAGAAGTCAGTAGGAACTCGAGTCTACTGGCTTTTCTTTTTATCTTATATAGTGAATTGTCCATGCAATCGTCCATTTCAACTGAAACTCATAGAAGGCTTATTTAAAAGATCACATATAGAAAAACTCAAAACCAGATATGAGTTACTGATTTTGAGTTTTTGTTTATTCTTTTAAGTGATAGGAGTAGCTAGCGACAACGACATCTTCATGCCATCTGAGTGCGTATTTTAGTTTGAGGCTCATTTGATTGTGCAGGATATTTTGCCAAGGTTTGTTAGGGATAAACTGTGGGACGAGGACTGTAACGGTATAGTTTTTTTGCTTGGCTTCTTGGGCGATTCGTTTAACATACTTGACGCTAGGGGTGATGATGTTTCGGTAGCTGGTGTTGATATTTTTCAGAGTGATATTTGGGAAGTAATCGGCAAATTCCTGAAGAATTTCTTGGTCTTTTTCAGCCGTTTCTTTAGTAGAAATGTGCATGGCCAACACTTCGTCACCGATACTTTGAGCGTAGTTAATGGCTCCGACACTTACTCGAGTGACATTCCCTACTATGACAAGGACAAGGTTGCCGTCATAAGTGCGTTTTTCGATTCCATCGTAGAGTCGTAGTTGTTTTGCCACTTTTTGATAGTGACTGTGGATAGACAAAAAGAGGAAGGTTAGAACTAGGATAATTGGGAAGAATGGCCAGATATCACCTAGTCTGAAGAGGAGTAAAATGAGGACAATGGCATAACAAATGATGGCCCCAAGGATATTAGCAAAGGCAGGTTTTAAGAAGTTTGCTCCTTTTTCCTTTTTCCAATGACGAATCATTCCAGTCTGAGATAGGGCAAAGGGAACGAAGACCCCAATCGTATAAAGAGGAATCAAGCGTTCAGTATTCCCATTAAAAATGAGAAGAAGGATCATGGCCCCAAAAGCCAGAGTTAAGATACCATTGGAGTAGCCAAGACGGTCCCCTTTTTCCATAAAGAGATGGGGCATGTACTTGTTTTTTGCCATATTGTAGGCCAGCATAGGGAAGGCTGAAAATCCAGTATTTGCAGCTACAGCTAGAATCAAGGCTGTCGAGAACTGGAAGAGATAATAGCTAGCATGACCAAAAAATGAATCTCCAAGAATGCCCTTGGCCATTTGCGAGAGGATGGTTTCTCCGTGTTGAGGTGTGATGCCCATCCAGTAGTTTAGGAAGGTAATGCCTGCAAAAAGAAAACCTAGAATTAGTGACATGATGGTCAAGGTCTGAGCAGCATTCTTTTCTTTCGGAGCTTTGAAAAAAGGTACTGCATTTGAAATAGCTTCAACCCCAGTTAGAGAGGCTGAACCGCTAGTAAAGGCTCTCAATAGGAGAACGATGGAAAGGTTTGGAACAGTTTGCCCAATGGTTGAAGTCGCCTGATAGTTTAGGGAACCTGTGAATAGTTGAAAAAAACCATAAAGCAGGAGAAAGACAGTGCTGAAGATAAAGAGGTAGACGGGAATCATCAGAGAACTAGCAGATTCTTTTAAACCTCTTAAATTCAAGAGCATGAGCAGGCAGACTAGGAAAATAGAGATATGAAGATTGTAGGGATGGAGGGCAGGGATGGCTGCTGTAATAGCATCAGCTCCAGACGCAACGGATACGGCTACTGTCAGCATATAGTCAACAAGGAGGCTGCCTCCTGCAATCAAGCCTAGTTCGGGGGAGAGATTTTCCCGAGTGACCATATAAGCTCCTCCGCCTTGAGGATAGGCGTGTATGATTTGGCGATAGGAAATGGTCAAACTAGCGAGGAGTAAGAGGACAAAAATACCGATAGGGAGGCTCCACCAAATAGCGAGAGGAGAGAGACTGACTAAAACGAGAATGACTTGTTCAGGTCCATAGGCAATAGAAGACAGGGCATCACTGGATAACATTGCAAGTGCCTGCATTTTTCCTAATAATCCCCCTTCGCCGTCTGTGAGAGACTTGAGTGGCCGACCGATAAAGGTATATTTTAATTTTCTAAACATTTTCTTTTCCTTTGCTGAAAATTTCAATAAGTGTTATTATACTGCTTTGAAAAAAGGCAGTCAAGGGGGAACGATTGGTAGTAGAATATTTTTACAAGCCGAGGGATGCTATTTTTGGTATAATAGAGGGAAGAAAACGAGGTTAGAAGAGATGATTTTTGATACACACACACATTTAAATGTAGAGGAATTTGCAGGACGTGAGGCAGAAGAAATCTCCTTGGCTGCTGAGATGGGTGTGACGCGGATGAATATTGTTGGTTTTGATAAACCGACAATTGAGCGGGCCCTAGAGTTGGCAGATGAGTATGAGCAACTCTACGCAACGATTGGCTGGCATCCGACTGAAGCAGGAACTTACAGTGACGAGGTCGAAGCTTACTTGCTTGAAAAGTTAAAACATCCCAAAGTTGTTGCCTTGGGTGAGATTGGTCTGGACTACCATTGGATGACAGCACCTAAGGAAGTACAGGAGCAGGTTTTTCGTCGTCAGCTTCAGCTGTCTAAGGACTTGGATTTGCCCTTTGTCGTCCACACGCGAGACGCTTTAGAAGATACCTATGAGATTATCAAGAGTGAGGGTGTTGGTCCTCGTGGTGGGATTATGCATTCATTTTCAGGCTCTCTCGAGTGGGCTGAGAAGTTTGTTGAGCTTGGCATGACCATTTCTTTCTCAGGAGTGGTGACCTTTAAGAAAGCGACGGATATTCAAGAAGTTGCTAGAGAACTTCCTTTGGATAAAATACTCGTTGAGACAGATGCCCCTTACTTGGCACCTGTTCCCAAGCGTGGTCGTGAAAACAAGACAGCCTACACCCGCTATGTGGTGGACTTTATCGCCGACTTGCGTGGGATGACGACAGAAGAATTAGCTGCTGTGACAAGTGCTAATGCAGAGCGTATTTTTGGATTGGAAAAGCGATCATGAAAGAAAAAATTTCCCAAGTCATCGTAGTCGAAGGACGGGATGATACGGCCAATCTCAAACATTACTTTGACGTAGAGACCTATGAGACACGAGGATCGGCTATCAATGACCAGGATATAGAGCGCATTCGTCGCCTGCATGACTTGCATGGAGTCATTGTCTTTACAGATCCTGACTTTAACGGTGAGCGGATTCGTCGCATGATTATGACAGCCATTCCGACAGTGCAACATGCCTTTCTCAAACGGTATGAAGCGGCTCCGAAGTCCAAGACCAAGGGGCGTTCTCTGGGGATCGAACACGCCAGCTATGAGGACCTGAAAACAGCGCTGGCTCAGGTGACAGAGCAATTTGAAAACGAGAATGAGTTTGACATTAATCGTAGTGACTTGATTCGACTTGGTTTCCTAGCGGGAGCAGACAGTCGTAAGCGCCGAGAATATCTGGGCGAACAGCTCCGCATCGGCTATTCCAATGGCAAGCAACTCCTCAAGCGTTTAGAGTTGTTTGGTGTGACCTTGGCAGAAGTGGAAGAAGTGATGGCTAAGTATTCAGTCTAAGGGAGTCAGAAATGAAAAGAGTGATTATTACGGGTGGCAATAGTGGTATTGGCTACCAGGCTGCAAAACAATTAGCTGAAAAGGGATGGTCGGTGACTCTCTTTGTAGACGGGAAGAAGCTGCCGAGCAAGCTTGTGAGGAAATTCGTCAACAGACAGGAAATCGACATGTAGATTATATCTTGGTTGATCTATCTGATATGAAGAGTGTCAGGAAAGCAGTGGAACAGTATATTCAAAAAGAAGACGTTCTAGACGTTCTAATTAACAATGCAGCTGACTTTGATTTGTCAGTCAAAAAGCCCATCCTGACTAAGGGTGGTTTAGAAAAGCAATTTGCGACCAATGTTGCCGCCCCTTTCTTGCTGTCTATCTTGTTGAAAGGTTTGTTGGAAAGATCTGAGAGTGGTCGGATTCTTAATATTTCTTCCCAAGGGCTGATGCTTTATCCTTTCATGAAGCTTGATTTTGAAAATTTATCTGGTCAAAAACGTTACAGTCCTGCTAAGACCTATTATCAAAATAAACTGGCCTTGTTGATGCTGTCGCTTTATATGCGGAAATGGTGGAAAGGTATCAAAATTCAGGCAATCCGTGTGACCAATGTCAGAGTTGATATGCGCCGCTACAATCACCTCAACACTTTTATGAAAAATCTTTATAAAATCAAGTCAAGATTTTCGATTAGTCCTGAAGAAATGGCCAAAGTCTACACATCCTTATCTACAGAAGATGGATATGACGGTTTTTTGTATGACGAGAAATGCAGGGAAGTAAAAGCAAATAGAGCTGCTTACGAAGAAGAGGAGCGAGAAAATCTCTATTTCTTGCTTGAGCAATTGACTTTTTCAAGAGACAATTCCTAAAGGATGAGAAAAATAAATTTTAAGACTTGCTTCAATAGTAGAGGGAAGTCTAGCTATCTACATCTGTTTGGAGAACTCTGAAAAGTGATAACAATAACTAGATAACCCGAAAATATAAGGGTAATGTGTTACAATAGTAGTAACAGATAATAGAAAGAGAATAGATGAGAATTGCAGATTATAGCGTGACTAAGGCAGTGCTGGAGCGTCACGGTTTTACTTTTAAAAAGTCCTTCGGGCAGAATTTCCTGACGGATACCAATATCCTTCAAAAAATTGTCGATACAGCTGAAATTGATGACCGGGTCAATGTTATCGAAATCGGGCCAGGTATTGGTGCCTTGACCGAGTTTTTGGCTGAGCGTGCAGCTCAAGTTATGGCCTTTGAGATTGACCACCGTTTGGTACCGATTTTGGCAGATACCTTGCGTGATTTTGACAATGTAACAGTGGTCAACGAGGACATTCTCAAGGTCGATTTGGCGCAGCATATCCAGAATTTCAAAAATCCTGAACTGCCAATCAAGGTAGTAGCCAACTTGCCTTACTACATCACAACCCCTATTCTTATGCACTTAATCGAGAGTGGCATTCCTTTTAGTGAGTTTGTGGTCATGATGCAGAAAGAAGTAGCGGATCGCATCTCAGCACAGCCAAATACTAAGGCCTACGGTAGTTTGTCTATTGCTGTGCAGTATTACATGACTGCTAAGGTTGCCTTTATCGTGCCTCGTACGGTCTTTGTGCCAGCGCCAAACGTGGATTCAGCTATCCTGAAAATGGTACGCCGCCCAGAACCAGCTGTAGCAGTGGAAGACGAGAGCTTCTTCTTTAAGGTTTCCAAGGCTAGTTTCACTCATCGTCGCAAGACCTTGTGGAATAACCTGACAGGTTACTTTGGCAAGGCTGAAGAAGTCAAGGACAAGCTGACCAAGGCTTTGGATCAAGCAGGTTTGTCACCAAGTGTACGGGGTGAAGCTCTTAGCTTGGCAGAATTTGCTCGTCTAGCAGATGCGCTTAAAGGACAAGGACTCTAGGATGCAGGGACAAATCATTAAAGCCTTGGCGGGCTTCTACTATGTAGAGAGTGAGGGGGAAGTTTACCAGACGCGTGCGCGCGGGAATTTCCGTCAAAAAGGCCACACACCCTATGTTGGGGACTGGGTAGACTTTTCTGCCGAGGAAAATTCAGAAGGCTATATCCTCAAGATTCACGAACGGAAACAGTCTGGTCCGTCCGCCTATTGTCAATATCGACCAAGCCGTGGTGATTATGTCGGTCAAGGAGCCGGATTTTAATAGCAATTTACTGGATCGCTTCTTGGTTCTTTTGGAGCACAAGGGTATTCATCCCATCGTTTATATTTCTAAAATGGACCTCTTGTCAGATCGAGGAGAGTTGGATTTTTACGAGCAGACTTATCGTGCCATTGGTTACGACTTTGTGACTAGTAAGGAAGAGCTCTTGCCACTATTGACAAAGAAGGTGACAGTCTTTATGGGGCAGACAGGTGTTGGTAAGTCAACCCTTCTCAACAAAATCGCACCGGACCTCAATCTAGAAACAGGAGAAATCTCAGATAGTCTGGGTCGCGGGCGCCATACCACTCGAGCTGTTAGTTTTTACAATCTCAATGGTGGTAAAATCGCAGACACGCCAGGATTTTCATCTCTGGATTATGAAGTGTCAACAGCAGAAGACCTCAATCAGGCTTTTCCAGAGATTGCCACTGTCAGTCGAAACTGTAAATTCCGTACCTGTACCCATACCCATGAACCGTCTTGTGCAGTCAAGCCAGCTGTAGAAGAGGGAGCCATTGCCAGCTTCCGTTTTGACAACTATCTCCAATTTCTCAGTGAAATTGAAAATCGCAGAGAAACCTATAAAAAAGTCAGCAAAAAAATTCCAAAATAAGGAGAAACCTATGTCTCAATACAAGATTGCTCCGTCAATTCTGGCAGCAGATTATGCCAACTTTGAACGTGAAATCAAACGCCTAGAAGCAACTGGAGCAGAGTACGCCCATATCGATATCATGGATGGTCACTTTGTGCCACAAATCAGCTTTGGTGCAGGTGTAGTCGAGAGCCTTCGCCCCCATAGTAAGATGGTCTTTGACTGCCACTTGATGGTAACTAATCCTGAACACCATCTAGAAGACTTTGCGCGTGCGGGTGCAGACATCATCAGTATCCATGTCGAAGCAACACCTCATATACATGGTGCCCTCCAAAAGATTCGTTCTTTAGGTGTCAAGCCATCTGTCGTCATTAATCCTGGCACACCTGTTGAGACTATCAAGTACGTGCTTCACCTAGTTGACCAAGTCTTAGTCATGACAGTTAACCCTGGCTTCGGTGGGCAAGCTTTCCTACCTGAGACCATGGATAAGATTCGTGAGTTGGTTGCCCTTCGTGAGGAAAAAGGTTTGAACTTTGAGATCGAAGTCGATGGTGGGATTGATGATCAAACTATTGTTCAAGCTAAAAAAGCTGGAGCGACCGTTTTTGTAGCAGGGTCTTATGTCTTTAAGGGAGATGTCAATGAACGAGTGCAAACTCTCCGAAAACAACTGGACTAAAGTTGCCGTTTTTGCAGGTGGAGACCGCAGTCATTATCGGACGGATTTTGACTGCTTTGTCGGTGTGGATCGAGGATCGCTCTGGGTCTTGGAAGAAGACCTGCCTCTCGCTCTAGCAGTTGGAGATTTTGATTCTGTCACTGCAGAAGAGCGTCTGTTGATTCAAAAACGTGCCCAGCACTTTGTCCAAGCTCAGCCGGAAAAAGATGATACGGATCTGGAACTAGCACTCTTAACGATTTTCGAAAAGAATTCTCAGGCTCAGGTCACTATTTTCGGTGCCCTTGGTGGTCGCATTGACCATATGTTGGCCAATGTCTTTTTACCTAGCAATCCCAATTTGGCACCCTATATGCGCCAGATAGCGATTGAGGACGGACAAAATGTAATTGGCTATTGTCCAGAAGGGACCAGTCAGCTTCAACCACGTTCAGACTACGACTATCTAGCCTTTATGCCAGTTCGTGATAGTCAGCTGACTATTCTCGGTGCCAAGTATGAGTTGACAGAGGAGAATTTTTTCTTTAAAAAAGTGTACGCTTCTAACGAATATATAGATAGGGAAGTTTCGGTGACTTGCCCAGATGGCTATGTAGTCGTACTGCATAGCAAGGACAGGAGATAGGATGGAGATTTTACTTGTTATTTTATTAGTTGCTAATCTTCTTGGGCTCTTTCTCATTTGGCAAAGGCAGGATAAGCAAGACAAATATCTAGCCAAGAGTTTGGAGGACCAGGCAGATCATCTGTCAGACCAGTTGGATTACCGCTTTGAACAAGCCAGACAAGCCAGCCAGCTAGACCAAAAAGATTTGGAAGTGGCTGTCAGCGACCGCTTGCAGGAAGTGCGAATCGAATTGCATCAAGGTCTAACTCAAGTCCGTCAAGAAATGACAGATAATCTCCTCCAAACTAGAGACAAGACTGACCAACGTCTTCAAGCTTTGCAGGAATCAAATGAGCAACGTCTAGAACAAATGCGACAAACAGTCGAGGAAAAACTAGAAAAGACCTTGCAGACACGTTTACAAGTATCCTTTGAGACAGTTTCCAAACAACTGGAGTCTGTCAATCGTGGACTTGGAGAAATGCAGACAGTTGCCCGTGATGTCGGAGCCCTCAACAAGGTTCTCTCAGGAACCAAGACGCGAGGCATTCTGGGAGAATTGCAACTGGGCCAAATCATCGAGGACATCATGACGCCTGCCCAGTACGAACGAGAATACGCAACGGTTGAAAACTCCAGTGAACGAGTGGAGTATGCCATCAAGTTACCCGGACAAGGCGACCAGGAAACCGTCTACCTGCCAATTGACTCCAAGTTTCCACTGGCAGATTATTACCGCTTAGAAGAAGCCTATGAAGCAGGTGACAAGGAGGAGATTGAACGCTGTCGCAAGTCACTCTTAGCAAGCGTTAAGCGTTTCGCCAAGGATATCAAGAGCAAGTATCTGGCGCCACCTCGGACGACCAATTTTGGAGTGCTGTTTGTTCCGACAGAAGGTCTCTACTCAGAAATTGTCCGCAATCCGGTCTTCTTTGATGATTTGAGACGGGAGGAGCAGATTATTGTCGCAGGTCCAAGTACCCTATCAGCTTTGCTCAATTCCCTATCAGTTGGCTTCAAGACTCTCAATATCCAAAAGAGTGCCGACCATATCAGTAAGACTCTTGCTAGCGTCAAGACCGAGTTTGGCAAGTTTGGTGGCATTCTGGTCAAGGCACAAAAGCATCTCCAACATGCCTCTGGCAATATTGATGAACTATTAAACCGTCGCACTACAGCTATCGAGCGGACGCTCCGTCACATTGAGTTATCAGAAGGTGAGCCTGCGCTTGATTTACTCCATTTCCAAGAAGATGAGGAAGAATATGAAGATTAGTCACATGAAAAAAAGATGAGCTGTTTGAAGGTTTTTTTACCTGATTAAGTCAGCTGACCTGAGACAAACTCGCGCTGGGAAAAAAATTACCTAGCTTTTACCTTCCAAGATGATAGTGGCGAGATTGAAGGAAAACTTTGGGATGCCCAACCTCATAACGTTGAGGCCTTTACCGCTGGGAAAAGTAGTCCACATGCAGGGGCGCAGAGAAGTTTATAATAATACTCCTCAAGTCAATCAAATCACCCTTCGCTTACCTCAACCTGGCGAACCCAACGATCCAGCTGATTTCAAGGTTAAATCGCCAGTTGATGTCAAGGAAATCCGTGACTACATGTCGCAAATGATTTTTCAAAATTGAAAATCCTGTTTGGCAACGAATTGTTCGAAATCTCTACACCAAGTATGATAAGGAATTCTACTCCTATCCAGCTGCCAAGACCAACCACCATGCCTTCGAAACGGGTTTGGCCTATCATACAGCGACCATGGTGCGTTTGGCAGATGCCATTAGCGAAATCTATCCTCAGCTCAATAAGAGCCTGCTCTATGCTGGGATTATGTTGCACGACTTGGCCAAGGTTTTAGAACTCAGTGGTCCCGATCAGACGGAGTACACCGTGCGAGGCAATCTCATCGGCCATATAGCCCTCATCGATAGCGAAATTACCAAGACAGTCATGGAACTCGGCATCGATGATACTAGAGAAGAAGTGGTGTTACTGCGCCATGTCATCCTCAGTCATCATGGCTTGCTGGAGTATGGAAGTCCAGTCCGTCCACGCATTATGGAGGCAGAGATTATCCACATGATTGACAATCTAGATGCCAGCATGATGATGATGTCAACAGCTCTGGCTTTGGTGGACAAAGGAGAGATGACCAATAAAATTTTCGCTATGGACAATCGTTCCTTCTATAAACCAGATTTAGATTAATAATTTAAGAAAAACGAGCATTTTTTACGCAATAATGTTCGTTTTTTTATGTGAATGTGGTATAATGGATAAAATATCAAAAATTAAATGGAATGGTAAATAAAAATGAAATTAAGAAGAAGTGATCGAATGGTTGTCATTTCCAACTATTTGATTAATAATCCATACAAACTAACCAGTCTCAATACCTTTGCAGAAAAGTACGAATCTGCTAAATCATCTATCTCAGAGGACATCGTGATTATCAAGCGTGCCTTTGAGGAAATTGAAATCGGCCATATCCAGACAGTGACTGGAGCAGGTGGTGGCGTTATCTTTACACCATCCATCTCTAGCCATGAAGCCAAAGAAATGATCGCAGACTTGCGTGATAAGCTTTCAGAAAGCGACCGTATCTTGCCAGGTGGCTACATCTACCTATCTGATTTGCTCAGTACACCTGCCATTTTGAAAAATATTGGGCGTATCATTGCCAAGAGCTTTATGGACCAAAAAATCGATGCCGTTATGACAGTAGCGACTAAAGGGGTTCCGCTTGCAAATGCAGTTGCCAATGTCCTCAACGTTCCATTTGTCATTGTGCGACGTGACCTGAAAATCACAGAAGGTTCAACGGTCAGTGTCAACTATGTATCAGGTTCCAGCGGTGACCGCATTGAGAAAATGTTCCTTTCAAAACGCAGCCTCAAGGCAGGAAGTCGAGTCTTGATCGTGGATGACTTCCTAAAAGGTGGCGGAACTGTCAATGGGATGATTAGTCTCTTGCGTGAGTTCGACTCTGAATTGGCTGGTGTCGCAGTCTTTGCAGATAATGCCCAAGAAGAACGTGAAAAGCAGTTCGATTACAAGTCACTTTTGAAGGTAACCAATATTGATGTCAAGAACCAATCCATCGATGTTGAGATTGGAAATATCTTTGACGAAGACAAATAAGAGATAGAACTAAAGGTTGGAACGATTGTCCCAGCCTTTCTTTGCAGACAGAATAGAAGGATGCCTATGAAAACACCATTTATCAACCGTGAAGATTTGGAAACGATTATTGCAGAGTTCCCGACTCCTTTTCACTTGTATGATGAGAAGGGAATTCGCGAGAAAGCAAGAGCGGTCAACCAAGCTTTTTCCTGGAACGAGGGCTTTAAGGAATATTTTGCAGTTAAGGCCACCCCAACACCAGCCATCTTGAAAATCCTCAAAGAGGAAGGCTGTGGTGTGGACTGTTCTAGTTATGTAGAGCTCTTGATGAGCCACAAACTGGATTTCCCCGGTTCTGAGATTATGTTCTCTTCTAACAATACCCCAGACCAAGACTACGCTTATGCCCATGAATTAGGTGCAACTATTAACTTGGATGCCTTTGAAGACATTGCGCATCTGGAGCGAGCTGTAGGCATTCCAGAAATCATCTCTTGTCGTTACAATCCAGGTGGAGTGTTTGAGCTAGGAACAGATATCATGGACAATCCTGGGGAGGCCAAGTTTGGCATGACCAAGGATCAACTCTTTGAAGCCTTTGCTGTTTTGAAGGAAAAAGGAGCCAAGATCTTTGGGATTCACTCCTTCCTAGCATCCAATACCGTGACCCATCTCTACTATCCAGAGTTGGCCCGTCAGCTCTTTGAATTAGCTGTGGAAATCAAGGAAAAGTTGGGCATTTCGCTGGACTTTATCAATCTTTCTGGCGGAATCGGTGTCAACTATCGTCCAGACCAGAAGCCAAATGATATTGCTGTGATTGGTGAGGGTGTGCGTAAGGTTTATGAAGAAGTCCTTACGCCGGCAGGTCTTGGTCAGGTCAAGATTTTCACGGAATTGGGGCGCTTTATGTTGGCACCTCACGGAGTTCTGGTCACAAGAGTCACTCATAAGAAAAAAACTTACCGTACCTATCTGGGTGTGGATGCCTCAGCTGTCAATCTCATGCGCCCAGCCATGTACGGCGCCTATCATCATATCAGCAATCTGACGAAACCAGACGGACCAGTGGAGGTCGTAGATGTGGTTGGTTCACTCTGTGAAACAATGATAAATTTGCTGTTAATCGCGAACTGCCTCATACAGAAATAGGTGATTTGCTGGTGATTCATGATACAGGTGCCCATGGATTCTCCATGGGTTACCAGTACAATGCCAAACTGCGTTCTGCAGAAATCCTCTATACCGAAGAAGGCAAAGCCCGTCAAATCCGCCGTGCAGAGCGTCCTGAGGACTATTTCGCAACCTTGTATGGTTTTGATTTTGAATCGGATCATTAAAAGAAATTGAAAATGAAAGTGAAAAACAGATTGCTTTCTAAAAAATAGACAAAAAAACCTTGTTTTTCATCTTACTCGTGATATAATAAAACTATAAAACGGTTTCAAGGAAGGTGACGGTATGTCTGAAGAAACAATTGACTATGGACAAGTGACAGGAATGGTGCATTCGACAGAGAGTTTTGGGGCGGTAGATGGCCCTGGGATTCGTTTTATTGTCTTTTTGCAGGGTTGTCACATGCGTTGCCAGTACTGCCATAACCCAGACACATGGGCTATGGAGACCAATAAATCACGCGAACGGACAGTAGATGATGTCTTGACAGAAGCTCTTCGCTACCGTGGATTCTGGGGAGACAAGGGAGGAATCACTGTCAGTGGTGGAGAGGGCCCTCTTGCAGATTGATTTCTTGATTGCCCTCTTTACCAAGGCCAAGGAAAAAGGAATCCACTGTACCTTGGACACCTGTGCCCTTCCATTCCGTAACAAGCCACGTTATCTCGAAAAGTTTAATAAACTCATGGCTGTGACAGACTTGGTTCTCTTAGATATCAAGGAAATCAACGAAGAACAGCACAAGATTGTAACCAGCCAAACCAATAAGAACATTTTGGCCTGTGCCCAGTACCTATCAGATATTGGGAAGCCTGTTTGGATTCGCCACGTGCTGGTTCCAGGTTTGACGGACAGAGATGAGGACTTGATTGAACTCGGTAAGTTTGTCAAGACCCTCAAAAATGTTGACAAATTTGAAATCCTGCCTTATCACACTATGGGTGAGTTCAAGTGGCGTGAACTTGGTATTCCTTATTCGCTCGAAGGGGTAAAACCTCCAACAGCAGACCGTGTTAAGAATGCCAAGGAATTGATGGATACAGAAAGTTACCAAGACTACATGAAACGTGTTCATGGATAAAAAAGAAGCCTGATGGGAACATCGGGCTTTTGTGATGCAAAAAGGCTTAGCCTTTCAGCTAAGCCTTTTGAGTCTTATCTAGATCGTTGTTTGCCAGAGTTGCGGTTTTTCTTTTTCTTATTGCTTGTGATAGCCTGAGGCTGCTTAGGAGTTACATCTTTTCTTGCACCTGCAGAAGGGCTGACTTTCGGAGGGTTCTTTTTGTATTCTTCACGTACTTTTTGACGAAGTTTTGGACGAACGACATAGTTGACGATGAACTGTTGGAGAATCATCATGAAACCACCGACAACCCAGTATAGCGTCACACTGGCTGGTGAGAAGAGTGAGAAGATCACAATCATAAGTGGGCTCATGTAGATCATTTTCTTAAGTTGTTCTCTTTGCATCTCATCTTCTACACCATGAAGTGAGAGGAGTGATTGGAGGTAGTAGAGGACACCAGCAAGGGCTACGAGGAGCATACTTGGTGAACCGAGCGCAATTCCTAAGAAGTTAGAATTAGCAACTCCTTCAGTGAGCTGGGCAGCAAAATAGATAGCAGAGAAGAAAGGCATTTGGAGCAAGATAGGGAAACATCCGACGCCTCCTAGCATGCTGATACCGTGTTCTTTCTGAGCAGCAAAGAGAGCTTGTTGAGCCTCTAGCTTTTCTTCCTGAGTTGTTGCTTCTTTAAGACGGGTTTGATGCGGTTCAAGCACGTGTTTGAGGGCGTTCATCTTTTCAGAGTGAAGCGTCGCCTTCCATGATTGGTAGATACCGAGTGGCAAGATAATCAAACGTACAATAATGGTTACGATGATAATAGCGACACCAAAACCAAGACCCTGGTCGTTGGCAAAGTACTTGATAGCCTCAGCCATAGGTGCTCCGATGGTATCCCAAATCAATCCTGTAGGTTGTCCTGTTGCTTTGTCTACTTGGACACAGCCTGTCAAGACGAGTAGCATAGCCACTCCCATAGCAGAGAGGGCAAAACGTTTAATAGATTTCAATGTTTTCATTCCTTCTTTAAAAATTATACCTTTCTATTCTACTGTTTTTTTGTAAAATATACAATAGTTCTGGAGACCTAATTTGCGACTTTGAAGTCTGAATAGGATGAAAAGTTGCTCATTTGTACATCTAGATAGGTAACTTTTGAAAAAGGCGTTGGTCCTTTACGGATTTCTTGGATAAATTTTGCCATAGTGGCGGAGGACTCTGCTTGAGCGAGAATTTCTACTGTACCATCGTCGTTATTCCAGACACGACCAGTGATGCCACCGATTTCAAGCGCTAGAGTAACAACACCCCAACGGAAACCAACACCCTGCACCCTGCCTTGGGCAATCATTCTAACCTTTTGCATACTAAACCCCTTTGATTGTGTTATAATGTTTCTATGACTATTATAACCTCAAAAGCCAATTCAGTGGTAAAAAATGCCAAGAAATTGCATCAAAAAAAATATCGAAAGTCTGCCTATTTGATTGAAGGTTGGCACTTATTTGAAGAAGCTGTTCAAGCTGGGGTGACGATTGAGAAGATCTTTGCTCTGGAAAGTCACGGAGATCAGTTAGCTGCTTTTCCTCAAACGGTCTGGGTTTCAGAGGAGATTTTGCGGGATTTAGCAGATACGCAAACTCCTCAAGGCATTGTCGCAGTTATTCAAAAAGAAGAAGTGGGACCGCCTGATTTTAGTCAGGGTAAGTTTCTATTCTTAGAAGACGTTCAAGATCCTGGTAATGTGGGTACCATGATTCGGACTGCGGATGCTGCAGGTTTTACAGGGGTCATTGTTTCAGACAAGTCAGCAGATATCTACAGTCTTAAGACCCTGCGTTCCATGCAAGGAAGTCATTTTCACTTGCCCATCTATCGTATGTCTCTTGCTACCTTTATAGAAGAGGCAAAGAAGAGCAATTTGCCCATTCTGGCAACGACCTTATCGAGAGATTCCAAAGACTATCGTGAGCTTTCTCCCCTAGAAAATTTTGCTTTAGTCATGGGAAATGAGGGGCAAGGGATTAGTCCTATCATGGCTGAAAGTGCCAATCAGCTGGTTCATATTGGTATGAAAGGTAGGGCGGAGAGTCTCAATGTGGCAGTTGCCGCAGGCATTTTGATGTTTTATTTCAGCTAATTTAAAAAAACTTGTTATAATCAAGATATAGTTATAGAAAAAGGAGAATCAGAATGAATCAAACAATTATTCAAGAACGTTCAGGTCTCAATCAATTTTACGCTAAGGTTTATGCCTTTGTAGGGATTGGAATTGGACTATCAGCTCTGGTGTCAGCTTTGATGTTGACAGTCTTTCAGGCTCAATTGACTTACTTTTTAATGCATGGCCGTCTCTGGTTGATGATTGCAACTTTTGCAGAACTTGCTCTGGTATTTGTTGCAAGTAGCATGGCTGCAAAAAATAGCCCAGCAGCTCTGCCAGTATTTCTAGTATACTCCCTACTGAATGGCTTCACCCTTAGCTTTGTCGTAGCCTTCTATACACCGGGAACAGTTTTGTCAGCCTTTGTATCCAGCGCTCTTCTCTTCTTTGTCATGGCGGCAATCGGAATTTTCACCAAGAAGGATTTGAGTGGAATGGGACGAGCTTTGATGGCGGCGCTTGTTGGTCTCATCATTGCTATGGTCGTGAATATTTTCTTGGCTAGTGGCTTCTTTGACTATATGATTAGTATTGCCATGGTCTTGGTTTTCTCTGGTTTGATTGCTTGGGATAATCAAAAGATTCGCTATGTTTATGAGCAGTCACGAGAACAAGTAGCGACAGGTTGGGTCATTTCAATGGCTCTCAGTATCTACCTAGACTTTATCAACCTCTTCCTGAGCATCTTACGAATCTTTGGTCGAAACGATTAAAAATCTATAGAGTCAGTGTTTGAAAGAGCACTGACTTTTTCTTATTTACTCTTTTCTTTTCTTGGAAATAGGTGTATAATGCTTTTAACTAATTTTTGAGGAGCCGTTTATGAAGAAAAGTTTTATTCATCAGCAAGAGGAGATTTCCTTTGTTAAAAACACTTTTACCCAGTATTTGAAAGATAAACTAGAAGTCGTTGAAGTTCAGGGACCTATTTTGAGTAAGGTAGGAGATGGGATGCAGGACAACCTGTCAGGTGTCGAAAATCCAGTATCCGTAAAGGTCTTGCAGATTCCAGATGAAACCTATGAGGTCGTTCATTCACTTGCTAAATGGAAACGCCACACCTTGGCCCGCTTTGGTTTTGGGGAAGGAGAAGGTCTGTTTGTCCACATGAAGGCCCTTCGTCCAGACGAAGATTCGCTCGATGCGACCCACTCGGTTTATGTGGACCAGTGGGACTGGGAAAAAGTGATTCCAAATGGCCACCGCAATATCGCCTATCTCAAAGAAACAGTTGAAAAGATTTACAAGGCTATTCGTCTGACAGAACTAGCAGTAGAGGCTCGCTATGATATCGAATCTATCTTGCCAAAACAAATCACCTTTATCCATACAGAAGAGCTGGTAGAACGCTACCCAGACTTGACACCAAAAGAGCGTGAAAATGCAATCTGTAAAGAGTTCGGAGCAGTCTTCTTGATCGGTATTGGCGGTGAATTGCCTGACGGGAAACCTCATGATGGCCGTGCGCCTGACTACGATGACTGGACAACAGAGTCTGAGAATGGTTACAAAGGACTGAATGGGGATATTCTAGTTTGGAACGAATCTCTTGGGTGTGCTTTTGAACTTTCTTCAATGGGGATTCGGGTGGATGAAGACACGCTTCGTCGCCAAGTTGCTCTTACAGGGGATGAAGATAGACTTGATCTGGAATGGCATAAAGCCTTACTTAACGGGCTCTTCCCATTGACAATTGGTGGGGGGATTGGACAGTCTCGAATGGCCATGTTCCTTCTTCGTAAGAAACACATCGGAGAGGTACAAACTAGTGTTTGGCCGCAAGAAGTCCGCGACACTTATGAAAATATCTTGTAGAGAATCGAACCGCAAGGTTCGGTTTTCTTTCTCTTTTTGTCTATAATTTGGTATAATAAACGGTATGAAAATCGTATCAGGAATCTATGGGGGGCGTCCTCTCAAGACGCTAGAAGGAAAGACGACGAGGCCGACATCTGATAAGGTGAGAGGAGCTATCTTTAACATGATTGGTCCTTATTTTGAGGGTGGTCGTGTCTTGGATCTCTATGCCGGCAGTGGCGGTCTGTCTATTGAAGCTGTGTCAAGAGGGATGTCCAGTGCTGTCTTAGTGGAACGGGAGCGAAAGGCACAAGCAGTCATCGCTGAAAATATCAATATGACTAAGGAAATTTCCAAATTTCAGCTCTTAAAGATGGAGGCTGACCGAGCCCTAGAGCAAGTCGGAGGGACATTTGATCTGGTCTTTTTAGACCCTCCCTATGCAAAAGAACAAATCGTAGCAGATATTGAAAAAATGGCTGAGAGAAATCTCTTCTCCCAAGAGATCATGGTTGTCTGCGAAACCGATAAGTCTGTAGAACTTCCAGAAGAAATCGCCTGCTTAGGCATCTGGAAGGAAAAAATATATGGGATTAGTAAGGTGACAGTCTATGTCAGATAAAATTGGATTATTTACAGGTTCATTTGATCCGATGACAAATGGACATCTGGATATCATTGAACGTGCCAGCCAACTCTTTGATAAGCTCTATGTTGGGGTTTTCTACAATCCCCATAAACAAGGTTTTCTCCCCGTTGAAAATCGCAAACGAGCAGTTGAAAAAGCCGTAGCGCATTTAGAGAATGTAGAGGTGCTGACTTCTCATGACCAACTAGTCGTCGATGTTGCAAGAAGATTGGGTGCTAAGACCCTTGTCCGTGGCTTGCGGAATGCAACCGACTTACAATACGAGTCTAGTTTTGATTACTACAATCATCAACTGGCTCCAGAAATCGAAACCATTTACCTATATAGTCGCCCAGAGCATCTTTATATTAGCTCTTCAGCTATGAGAGAACTTCTGAAGTTTGGTCAGGAGATTCAGCAATATGTCCCAAACAGTGTTGTGGAGGAATTAGAACATGAAGAAAAAAACTAGATGGCCCTTATATGTCATCCTAGCACTAGTATTGACTTTTTAGCATTTGTAGTACCTTTACCTTACTACATAGAAGTTCCAGGTGGAGCGGAAGATATTCGCCAAGTTTTAAAAGTCAATGAAACAGAAGATACAGAAGCAGGAGCTTACCAGTTTGTAACAGTCGGTATTCGACATGCGACCCTGTCGCATCTTGTCTATGCTTGGTTAACACCATTTACGGATATTAGAAGTGCCAAGGAGACAACGGGTGGCTCTACAGATGCCGAGTTTATGCGGATCAATCAGTTCTATATGCAAACATCCCAAAACATGGCCAAGTATCAAGGTTTGAAGACAGCTGGTAAGGATATCGAACTCAAGTACCTGGGAGTTTATGTCTTAACCGTAACGGATAATTCAACTTTTAAGGGTATTCTGAACATTGCGGATACCGTGACGGCTGTTAATGATAAGACGTTTGATAGTTCCAAAGACTTAGTTGATTATGTCAACTCTCAAAAATTAGGAGATCCAGTCAAGGTAACCTACGAAGAAGACGGAAGAGTTAAGACTGCTGAAGGTAAAATTATCACTCTCGAAAACGGGAAAAACGGGATTGGGATTGGCTTGATTGACCGTACGGAAGTGACAAGTGATGTTCCAATTCGTTTCTCCACAGCTGGTATTGGCGGGCCGAGTGCAGGTCTCATGTTTAGTCTAGCTATCTACACCCAGATAGCAGATCCAGGCCTTCGTAATGGTCGTATCGTTGCGGGAACGGGAACTATTGATCGGGACGGAAATGTTGGCGACATTGGTGGAATTGACAAAAAAGTAGTTGCAGCCTCTCGTCAGGGAGCGAACGTCTTTTTTGCTCCTGACAATCCAGTCACCGAGGAAGCGAAAAAAGCAGATCCCAATGCGAAAAAGCAACTATGAAACAGCCCTAGAAGCTGCTAAAACAATCAAGACAGAGATGAAAATCGTTCCTGTTAAAACCTTGCAGGATGCGATTGATTACCTTAAAAACAATCCCTAATCCGTAGAAAAATCGAAAACTAGCGCGCAAGCGGATAAGATGGTATAATAGTCAAATGGTTCAATTATTATTCACTCTAAGTAGTCATATACTCTTTATCTATTTGAGTTTTTACCTTTTAAAGGATCTTGTGAGATGGGAAAAGGTTTTAAAAGTAACTGCTATTAACACAAAAAAAGTTCGTTTGTTGGTAGGCTTCTTTAGTATTGTAATGGGCTACATATTGAGTTCATTCTTTATTAGTTTGTACCAACTGTGGCAAGAAGCACTTAGAGGATTATTATAAAATCAAAAGTAAAGGAAACAACTATGGAAAAAATTGTGGTTCAAGGCGGAGATAATCGTCTGGTCGGGAGTGTGACCATTGAGGGAGCAAAGAATGCCGTCTTGCCCTTGTTGGCAGCGACTATTCTAGCAAGCAAGGGTAAGACAGTCTTGCAGAACGTCCCGATCTTGTCAGATGTTTTCACCATGAATCAAGTAGTTCGTGGTCTGAATGCCAAGATTGACTTTGATGAGGAAGCTCATCTTGTCGAAGTCGATGCGACTGGTGACATCACAGAGGAGGCTCCTTACAAGTATGTCAGCAAGATGCGTGCATCGATCGTTGTCTTGGGTCCAATTCTTGCTCGTGTAGGCCACGCCAAGGTATCCATGCCAGGTGGTTGCACGATAGGGAGTCGTCCGATTGATCTCCATCTCAAGGGCTTGGAAGCTATGGGAGCTAAGATTAGCCAAACAGCTGGTTACATCGAAGCCAAGGCAGAACGCTTGCATGGCGCTCATATCTATATGGACTTCCCTAGTGTCGGTGCGACACAAAACCTCATGATGGCAGCAACTCTAGCTGATGGTGTGACAGTGATTGAAAATGCTGCGCGTGAGCCAGAAATTGTTGACCTTGCTATCCTCCTTAATGAAATGGGAGCCAAGGTCAAGGGAGCTGGTACTGAAACAATCACAGTGACTGGTGTCGAGGAACTCCATGGTACGACTCACAGTGTCGTACAGGACCGTATCGAAGCCGGAACCTTTATGGTTGCGGCAGCCATGACTGGTGGCGATGTCCTCATTCGAGATGCAGTCTGGGAGCATAATCGCCCCTTAATCTCAAAGCTACTTGAAATGGGAGTAGAGGTGACGGAGGAGTCGGAAGGCATCCGTGTCCGTTCTCAACTGGAAAATCTTAAGGCTGTTCATGTAAAAACTTTACCACACCCAGGATTCCCGACAGATATGCAGGCTCAATTTACAGCTCTGATGACAGTCGCAAAAGGGGAATCCACCATGGTGGAAACTGTGTTTGAGAATCGCTTCCAACACTTGGAGGAAATGCGCCGTATGGGCTTGCACTCAGAGATTATCCGTGATACAGCTCGTATTGTTGGGGGACAGGCTTTACAGGGGGCAGAAGTTCTCTCAACGGACCTTCGTGCCAGTGCGGCCTTAATTCTGACAGGTTTGGTAGCGCAAGGTGAGACAGTTGTTGGTAAATTAGTCCACCTTGACAGAGGTTACTACCGTTTCCATGAAAAGTTAGCTCAGCTAGGAGCGAAGATTCAGCGAATCGAGGTAAATGATGAAGAATAAAAACTTACGCTATGTACTCCGTCGCTTACTGTTGATTTTTATCGTACTATTGCTAGGCTTTCTTGCTTTAGGAATCGGCTTGATGGTTGGCTATGGCATCCTTGGAAAGGGACAGGATCCATGGGCTATCTTGTCTCCAGCGAAATGGCAGGAATTGATTAGCAAATTTACAGGAAATTAGACTGGGAGACCAGTCTTTTTCTAGAGATATAAGGAGAGATATGAACAAAAAAACAAGACAGGCTCTAATAGGATTACTTATATTCTTACTCTTGGCTGCTGGAAGCTACTATATCAAGCAGATGCAGCTGGCACCAAATACCCCCAAAACCAAAGTTAGTCAGAAAAACAAGCTTCAGAGGCTCCTAGTCAGGAGTTGGCTGAAAGTGTCTTAACTGAGTCAATCAAAAACCAAATTAAGGGTGGTATTGAGTGGAATGGGGCAGGTGCCTTTGTCGTAAATGGCAATAAAACCAATCTAGATGCCAAAGTTTCTAGCAAACCCTATGCGGATAATAAAACAAAGATAGTTGGAAAAGAAACAGTCCCAACTGTTGCCAATGCCATCTTATCCAAAGCGACTCGGCAGTATAAGAATCGTGAAGAAACAGGCAACGGCTCAACCTCCTGGACGCCACCAGGATGGCATCAGGTTAAGAATCTAAAGGGGGCCTATACACATGCAGTCGATAGAGGACACCTTCTGGGTTATGCCTTGATAGGTGGTTTGGATGGTTTTGATGCCTCTACCAGCAATCCCAAGAACATTGCAGTCCAGACAGCTTGGGCAAACCAGGCTCAGGCTGAGGATTCGACAGGTCAGAACTACTATGAGAGTTTGGTCAGAAAAGCCTTGGACCAAAATAAGAGGGTCCGTTATCGCGTGACGCTCCACTATGCGACAAATGAGGACCTAGTTCCATCCGCTTCACAAATCGAAGCCAAGTCTTCGGATGGCGAATTGGAGTTCAACGTCCTGATTCCAAATGTTCAAAAGGGTATCCAACTTGATTACCGAACAGGTCAGGTCACGGTGACAAACTAGAGCCAATCTATTAAAGGAATAAAAATTGCTCCCTTGTCCGTCATTGATAAGGGAGCAATTGTATAAATTAGAAAATAATGTGATTCCTAGGCCGATTTATGATATAATGGAACACAAGATACTATTTTAGGAGAAAGACCATGGAAGACCCAAGCAGTCAGGATTTGCTACTGCAATTTGTACTTTTAGTTGTATTGACCTTTTTAAATGCCTTTTTCTCAGCTACAGAAATGGCTATGGTGTCACTAAATCGTGCCCGAGTAGAGCAAAAAGCAGAAGAAGGCGATAAACGCTATATCCGCTTGCTAAAGGTGCTTGAAAACCCTAATCACTTTTTATCAACCATTCAAGTTGGTATCACGTTAATTACCATCTTGTCAGGGGCAAAATTGGCGGATACACTTGGACAAGTGATCGCATCTTGGATGGGAAGCGGAGAAACAGCTTATGCCATTGCAAGTTTCCTCTCTTTGGCATTCTTGACCTACATCTCTATTGTTTTTGGTGAACTCTATCCTAAACGAATTGCTCTCAATCTCAAAGATGCTTTAGCCATTCGCTCTGTTCCGATTATTATTGGTCTTGGGAAGATTGTCAGTCCCTTTGTCTGGTTGTTATCTGCTTCAACCAATTTGTTGAGTCGTTTAACACCAATGACCTTTGATGATGCGGATGAAAAAATGACTCGAGATGAAATTGAGTACATGTTGACCAAGAGTGAGGAGACCTTGGATGCAGATGAAATCGAGATGTTACAAGGGATTTTCTCTCTAGATGAACTGATGGCGAGAGAAGTCATGGTTCCTCGGACAGATGCCTTTATGGTGGATATTCAGGATGATAGTCAAACCATTATCCAAAGTATTTTAAAACAAAACTTTTCCCGTATCCCAGTTTATGATGGGGATAAGGACAATGTGATTGGAATTATTCACACCAAGGCCCTTCTTAAAGCAGCCTTTGTGGACGGTTTTGACAATATTGTCTGGAAGAGAATCTTACAAGATCCACTCTTTGTCCCTGAAACCATTTTTGTGGATGACTTGCTAAAAGAATTGCGAAATACCCAAAGACAAATGGCCATTTTGCTCGATGAATATGGTGGTATGGCTGGTTTGGTAACTCTGGAAGACCTGCTGGAGGAGATCGTCGGAGAAATTGACGACGAGACAGATCGAGCAGAAATCGAAGTCCATCAAATCGGTGAGGACACCTATATTGCACAGGGAACCATGAATCTTAACGACTTCAACGATTACTTTGGTGTTGAACTAGAAAGCGATGATGTGGATACCATCGCCGGTTATTATTTGACGGGTGTTGGAACGATTCCAACAACTGAGAAAATCAGTTACCAACTGGTCAGCCAAAAACAAGCAAATTGTCCTGACCAATGACAAGGTGAAAAAAATGGACGCGTTACCAAGGTAAAAGTTCAAATCACTGAAATAGAAAATGAAGAAGAAATAGAATAAAGGAGTTCGAGACATCGTAAGGTGCTCAAGCTCCCATTTATAAGAAAAAAGACTCACGGGGAGTCTTTTGGTTTACTATAAGGCGGTAGACGGATTTGAACCGACGATCAAGCTTTTGCAGAGCCGTGCCTTACCACTTGGCTATACCGCCTCAACGTTTATTATTATACCTTGAAAATGATTCTACGTCAATAGTTTCTTAAACGAAAAATCCAATTTAGGAAACTTTCCCTTTTTATGACAGACTTTAAAAACCGAGAGAGAAAGTCTGAAAAATCAGTCTTTACGGGCTGTAAATTTGCCATTCTAATCACCCAGATAGCAAACAAAGAGTGTAGAAATTTGACAGATGAAAGTTTTTTGAGAGTATACGCCTAAATATTCTGAAAATTCGTTTACTTTTTAGAAGATATATGTTATAATTTCCAATAAGCTTAAATTTTTCAAGAGGAGTTAAAAACATGAAAAAAAGTAGAGTATTTGTTGCGGCAGGAATTGCCCTATTAGCGACTAGCGTTCTAGCTGCTTGCGGTTCTTCAAAATCATCTGATTCAGCAGCGCCAAAAAATTATGGTTATATTTATTCAGCTGACCCAGAAACGTTGGATTACCTCATTTCAGGGAAACAAAGTACTAAGGTTGCCACTTCGAATGGTATCGATGGTCTTTTCACAAACGACAAGTATGGGAACCTAGTTCCTGCAGTTGCAGAAGACTGGTCAGTCTCAAAAGATGGTTTGACTTATACCTACAAGATTCGTAAAGGTGTCAAATGGTATACATCAGATGGTGAAGAGTATGCTGAAGTGACAGCTAAAGACTTTGTAAATGGTTTGAAACACGCGGCTGATAACAAGTCTGAAGCACTTTATCTAGCAGAAGGTTCAGTTAAAGGTCTAGCTGACTATAAAGCTGGAAACAATAAAGACTTTTCTTCAGTCGGTGTAAAGGCAGTTGATGATTATACCCTTGAGTATACTTTGAATCAACCAGAACCATACTGGAACTCTAAGATGGCCTACTCAGTCTTCTGGCCATTGAACGAAGATTTTGAAAAATCAAAAGGGGCTGACTTTGCCAAAGCAACTGACCCTACATCCTTGCTTTACAATGGTCCATTCTTACTGAAAGGTTTGACTGCTAAGTCTTCTATCGAGTTCGCTAAGAATGAAAACTACTGGGACAAAGATAATGTTCACATTGATAAAGTAACCCTTGCTTTCTATGATGGGTCAGACCAAGAGTCAATTGAACGTAACTTTACAAGTGGAGCTTATAGCTATGCTCGTCTCTTCCCAACAAGTTCAAACTATTCTAAAGTAGAAGAGACTTACAAGGACAATATCTACTATACACCAGCTGGACCAGGAATCGCTGGTTTGGGTGTGAATATTGACCGTCAAGGTTACAAATACACTTCTAAGACAACTGATGAAGAGAAGACTTCTACTAAGAAAGCCCTTCTTAACAAAGACTTCCGTCAGGCTTTGAACTTTGCCTTTGACCGTACTTCTTACTCGGCACAAATTAATGGTAAAGAAGGTGCTCCTCTTGCAGTTCGTAACCTCTTTGTGAAACCTACCTTTGTCTCTGCAGGTGAAAAAACTTTCGGTGACTTGGTAACTGAAAAGATGGCTTCTTATGGTGATGAGTGGAAGAATGTAAACTTTGCGGATGGTCAAGATGGACTCTTCAACGCCGATAAAGCCAAAGCCGAATTTGCGAAAGCTAAAACAGCATTGGAAGCAGAAGGTGTGAAATTCCCTATCCACTTGGATATCCCAGTAGACCAAACAGCTAAAAAAACTATATTGCACGTATTCAATCCTTCAAACAATCCGTTGAAACAGTACTTGGTGAAGGCAACGTAGTCATTGATATTCAACAAATTTCTAAAGATGAGTTGAACAATATCACATACTATGCTGCAAATGCTGCGGCAGAAGATTGGGATCTCTCAGGAGCAGTTGGATGGAACCCAGACTATGAAGACCCATCAACTTACCTTGATATCTTGAAAACAACGAATGCTGAACAAACAAAAACATACATGGGTTATGAAGGTGCAGATAACGCTGCAGCAGTTCAAGTTGGTTTGAAAGAATATGATAAGTTAGTTGATGAAGCTGATAAAGAAACCAACGACTTGAATATTCGTTATGAAAAATACGCGGCAGCTCAGGCTTGGTTGACAGACAGTTCTCTCTTTATTCCTGCTATGTCTAGTAGCGGTGCAGCACCAATCATTTCTCGTGTTGTACCATTCTCTGCATCATACAGTCAATCTGGAGATAAGGGTTCAGATGTATACTTCAAGTATATTCAGTTACAAGATAAGGTAGTAACCAAAGCTGACTATGAACAAGCTCGTGAAAAATGGCTCAAAGAGAAAAAAGAATCAAACGAAAAAGTTCAAAAAGAATTGGCTAATCACGTTAAATAAATAACTCTCAAGAGAACTTTCTCTCCATGAGGAGAAGGTTCTTTTGGGATTTTAAAAGGAAACAATATGAAGAAATATATTTTTATGCGTGTATTGCGTTCATTGTTGTCGATTTTCTTGGTGACGACCTTGACCTACACAATTATCTATACGATGGTCCCTCGGAAACTGATTTTCAAGCAGGATACCAACTATAACAAGATTGCAACGACGCCGGACAAGCGGGATGATTATGAAAATACCGTTTATGAACGGATGGGCTATATCGAGTACTACGATACCAAGGAGTTGCAAGAAAAAGCTAGCACGATGGACTCGTCTGTAACAGTGGATGCCAATGATACTAACAAGGCAATCTACGAAAAATACATCAACAAACTTGGAAATGGTTGGACACTTGGTGTATTCTCAGAAAGTGGTCAATTCTATGCTACGCGTGAAATTCCAATTTTTGAACGTGTTTTCAAATTCTATGCCAACTTGATTGATATTGATCATCCAAACAAGATTCAAGACCCTGAAAATCCAAACTTGGAACGTTATCTTCGTTTTGAAAATGACCCTGCTATCGGTTGGTCATTGGTTGGTTCAGGTACAAAACATAAATACCTTTTGTATTTCAACAACCAATTCCCATTTGTACACCAAAACTTTGTGAACATTAACTTGGGTGACTCTTACCCAACTTATGCAAACACACCAGTGCTTCAAGTTATCACACAAGGTCAAGGACAAACTAAAACATCGGAAGTTCAATTCCCTACGGGTAAAAAGACTTCATCTGTTGATATCTATTCTCGTACCTACAAATCTCCAAGTCAAGCAGACGCGCGTGAGGTGGCTAACTATGGTAAGGACGATCCTTACACAGCTACAGAAAGCAATTATCAATACCCATCTATGATTGCAAGTTCAGCGGTTGCTGGTTTGATCGGTTTGATTATTTCTTATGCTATCGCTATTCCTCTTGGATCTGCTATGGCTCGCCACAAAAATACTTGGATTGACAGCTTCTCTACAGGTGCCCTAACCTTCTTGCTTGCTCTTCCAACGATTGCCTTGGTTTACATCGTTCGTTTGATTGGATCATCTATTGGTCTGCCAGACTCATTCCCTATCTTAGGTGCTGGAGATTGGCGTTCTTATGTCTTACCAGCAGTTATTCTAGGCTTGCTAGGAGCACCAAGTACGGCTATCTGGATCCGTCGTTACATGATCGACTTGCAATCTCAGGACTTTGTTCGTTTTGCTCGTGCCAAAGGTTTGTCTGAAAAAGAAATTTCAAATAAACATATCTTTAAAAATGCCATGGTTCCTTTGGTTTCAGGTATTCCTGGTGCCGTAATTGGAGTTATTGGTGGTGCAACATTGACTGAAACAGTCTTCGCTTTCCCAGGTATGGGTAAAATGTTGATTGACTCTGTTAAGGCATCAAACAACTCAATGGTGGTTGGTCTTGTCTTCATCTTTACATGTATTTCTATCTTCTCACTCTTTATAGGAGATATCTGGATGACCATGCTTGACCCACGTATTAAATTGACAGAGAAAGGAGGCAAATAATGTCAACAATCGGAAAAGAAAAATTTCAGTTCGTAAAACGTGACGATTTTGCCTCTGAAACAATTGATGCCCCTGCCTATTCATACTGGGGTTCTGTATTTAGACAGTTTCTAAAGAAAAAATCAACAGTCCTTATGTTGGGGATTTTGGTTGCCATTATCTTGATGAGCTTTATTTATCCAATGTTCTCAGATTTTGACTTCAACGATGTAAGTAAGGTGAATGACTTTAGCGCTCGTTTTATCAAGCCCAATGCCGAACATTGGTTTGGTACAGATAGTAATGGTAAATCCTTGTTTGATGGGGTTTGGTTTGGTGCGCGTAACTCTATCCTCATCTCTGTAATTGCCACTTTTATCAACCTTGTAATTGGGGTTATTGTTGGTGGAATTTGGGGAATTTCAAAATCTGTTGACCGTGTCATGATGGAAGTTTATAATGTTATCTCAAATATCCCATCGCTTTTGATTGTCATTGTCTTGACTTACTCAATCGGTGCTGGTTTTTGGAATTTGATTTTTGCTATGAGTGTTACAACTTGGATTGGAATTGCCTATATGATTCGTATCCAAATCATGCGTTACCGTGATTTGGAATACAACCTTGCTTCTCAAACATTGGGAACACCAACATTGAAAATCATCATTAAAAATATCATGCCCCAATTGGTATCCGTCATTGTGTCTACAATGACCTTAATGCTTCCAAACTTTATCTCTTATGAGGCTTTCCTTTCCTTCTTTGGACTTGGCTTGCCTATTACAGTACCAAGTTTGGGACGTTTGATTTCAGATTACTCACAAAACGTTACGACCAACGCCTATTTGTTCTGGATTCCATTGACAACCTTGATCTTGGTCTCTCTTTCTCTCTTCGTTGTTGGTCAAAACCTAGCGGATGCTAGTGATCCACGTACACATAGATAGGAGTAGACATGACAAAAGAAAATAATGTAATTTTGACTGCTCGTGATATTGTCGTGGAATTTGACGTTCGTGACAAAGTTCTGACGGCTATCCGAGGAGTTTCTCTGGACCTGATTGAGGGAGAAGTCCTTGCCTTGGTAGGCGAGTCCGGTTCTGGTAAATCTGTTTTAACAAAAACTTTTACAGGGATGTTAGAAGACAACGGACGTATTGCCCAAGGAAGTATCGACTATCGTGGACAAGACTTGACAGCTTTGACTTCTAACAAGGAATGGGAGAAGATTCGTGGTGCTAAAATTGCGACCATCTTCCAAGACCCTATGACAAGTTTGGACCCAATCAACACAATCGGTAGCCAAATCACTGAAGTTATCGTTAAACACCAAGGAAAAACAGCCAAGGAAGCCAAAGAGATGGCAATCGACTATATGAACAAGGTCGGAATTCCAGACGCTGAAACGTTTTGACGAGTATCCTTTCCAATATTCTGGAGGGATGCGTCAACGTATCGTTATCGCGATTGCCCTTGCCTGTCGTCCAGATATCTTAATCTGTGACGAACCGACAACGGCCCTTGATGTAACCATTCAAGCCCAAATCATTGATTTGCTTAAAACTTTACAAAATGAGTACCACTTTACCATTATCTTTATCACCCATGACCTTGGTGTGGTAGCAAGTATTGCCGATAAGGTAGCAGTTATGTATGCTGGGGAAATTGTAGAATACGGAACTGTTGAGGAAGTTTTCTACGACCCACGTCATCCATATACTTGGAGTCTCTTGTCTAGCTTGCCTCAGCTTGCTGATGATAAAGGGGAATTGTACTCTATCCCTGGAACACCACCGTCTCTTTATACTGAGTTGAAAGGTGATGCCTTTGCCCTTCGTTCAGATTATGCGATGCAAATTGACTTTGAACAAAAAGCACCTCAGTTTTCAGTTAGTGATACCCACTGGGCTAAGACTTGGTTGCTTCATGAGAATGCTCCTAAAGTTGAAAAACCTGGGGTCATCGCAGATTTGCATGACAAGATTCGTGATAAAATGGGCTTTGCTCATCTAGAAGACTAGGAGGAAGGAAATGTCTGAAAAATTAGTAGAAATTAAAGATTTAGAAATTTCCTTCGGTGAAGGAAGTAAGAAGTTTGTCGCGGTTAAAAACGCCAACTTCTTTATCAACAAGGGAGAAACTTTCTCTCTTGTAGGAGAGTCTGGTAGTGGGAAAACAACGATTGGTCGTGCTATTATTGGTCTAAATAATACCAGTAAAGGTGAAATCATCTTTGATGGTCATAAGATTAATGGAAAAAAATCTCATAAGGAATCCTCAGATTTGATCCGTCGTATCCAGATGATTTTCCAGGACCCTGCAGCCAGCTTGAATGAGCGTGCGACGGTTGACTATATCATCTCTGAAGGTCTTTACAACTATCACTTGTTCAAAGACGAAGAAGATCGAAAAGAAAGTTCAAAAGATGATTCATGAAGTTGGGCTTTTGAAAGAACACTTGACCCGTTACCCACACGAGTTTTCTGGTGGTCAACGTCAGCGTATCGGGATTGCCCGTGCCCTTGTGATGGAGCCTGATTTCGTTATTGCGGATGAGCCAATCTCTGCCTTGGACGTATCTGTGCGTGCCCAGGTTTTAAACTTGCTCAAGAAGTTCCAAAAAGAGTTGGGCTTGACCTATCTCTTTATCGCGCATGACTTGTCAGTTGTTCGCTTTATCTCAGATCGTATCGCGGTTATCTATAAGGGGGTTATCGTCGAAGTTGCGGAGACAGAGGAGTTGTTTAACAATCCTGTCCACCCTTATACTCAAGCGCTTCTATCTGCTGTGCCGATTCCAGATCCAATCTTGGAACGCAAGAAAGTCTTGAAAGTTTACGATCCTGATCAACATGATTATGAGACAGACAAGCCGTCTATGGTAGAAATTAGTCCAGGCCACTATGTTTGGGCCAATCAAGCAGAACTTTCTCGTTACAAGGAAGCTCTTAAAAAATAAACAGATTAGGAGAGGACCGAAAGGTCTTCTCATTTTTAATAAAAAAATCCTCTTTTACTGGCTTGTAAAAGGGGATTGTATTGTAATTAACGCTTAGACCAGGTACGTTTCATAAAGAGTAGCAAAATTGGGTAAATCTCTAAGCGACCCGCAATCATTGCAAATGAGAGCAGGATTTTAGAGATGGGACTGAAGATGGCAAAACTAGAGGTTGTACCTAGAATCGGTCCGATATTGTTAAAACAGCTGAAGACCGCACTGGTCACGACTAGAAAATCATTGCTATCAAGACTGACGATAAAGATGAGAGACAATAAAATCATAGCATAGATCACGAAATATTTGAGAATCTTGTGTTGAGTATCCTTATCAATTACAGTTTTATTAACATGGAGAGTCAAGACACGGTGAGGTGATAAGATGGACAGAATCTGATTTTTTGCGATTTTAGAGAGGATGAGTCCTCTGATCACCTTAAGACCACCTGCAGTTGAGCCAGCTGATCCACCGATTCCCATGAGGAAGAGAAGGATAAACTGGGAGAAGAGGGGCCAGTTGGTAATATCTCCGTAACCAAATCCCGTTGTCGTAATGATATTGGATACTTGGAAGAGAGCCATCTCAAAACTCTTAGAGACACCTTGGTAAAGGTGGAGGGTGTTGAGGGTGATCAAACCGGTAGACACCAGAACAATAATGGCATAAGCCCGCAGTTCTTCATCTCCAAAGAAGGCCTTGACCCGACGGAGCATGAGGAAGTAATAGAGGTTAAAATTGACCCCGAAAACCAGGACGCCAAAACTGACAAGATAGGTAATCAGGGAACTGCCATAGTGGGCAATTCCATCGTTGTAGACGGTGAATCCTCCTGTACCAGCTGTTCCCATAGCGATGACAAAACTATCATAGAGAGGCATACCTGCTAGATAGTAGATGACAACAAAGAGGGAGAAGAGCCCGAGGTAAAGGAGATAGAGGATCTGGGCAGTGTTTTTGAGTTTGGATACAACCTTACCAAAGACAGGACCAGGTACCTCAGCCTTCATCACCTCTAAGTGACTATTCTTGGCATTGTCCATAATGGCGAGCGCAAAGACGAGCACCCCCATCCCTCCGATCAAGTGGGTAAAACTTCGCCAGAAGAGGAGAGAACGACTGAGAACGGAGACATCGTTCAGAATAGTTGCTCCTGTAGTTGTAAAACCAGAACTGATTTCAAAGAAAGCATCAATGACGCTGGGGATTTGTCCTGAAAAGACAAAGGGTAAGCCACCAAAGAAAGACCAGAGAATCCAACAGAGAGCAACGATTAAGACCCCCTCCTTGGCATAGATTCGTTGATTTTTTGGTTTTCGTAGGACTCCCACCCCACCGAGAAGGACTAAAATTCCAATCGTAGAAAAGAGAGCGATAAATACTTGACTGGATTCTTGATAATAGGTCGCTACACTCACAGGCACTAGAAGTAGAATAGCCTCGATTAAGAGAAGTTTTGAGAGGAGGTAACGAATCATACTTTTATTCATTTTTTACCTCTCAATCAAATCATAAATTTTGGTGATGTTTGGTAATAAGGTTGTCACGAGTAACTTGTCTCCCACCTCAAGCATATCCTCTCCAGTAGGGAAGATTGTTTTTCCTTTTCGGATAATGGCTGCGATGAGCACACCTTTTTATAATTTTAGGTGCGAAAGGGGTTTGGCAGTCATTTTATTAGCTTCCTTGATATGGAATTGCAGGGTTTCAATCTGGCCATTTGCTAGATGGTGCATGGCTTGAAGATCTGAGTATTGGGCATTTACTCGACCACGGATAAAGTGCATAATGGCATCTACCGCAATGCTTTTTGGTGTAATGATACTTGAAAAATCAGGCGCATGGATGATTTCTAGGAGGCTAGTTCGGTTGACCTTGGTGATATTCTTATGAACGCCAACACGGTCAAGGAACATAGAGGTGATGATATTTTCCTCATCAACTCCAGTCAAGGTTGCGACTGCGTCGTAGTGAGGAGCACTTTCTTCTAGTAAGATATCTTTGGCAGTCCCATCTCCTTGTACGATATAGAGATTAGGAAATTTTTCACTAAAGAAACGAGCTCTTTCAGGGTTAATCTCGATGACCTTGGTATCGATACGACTGTCTTTCAAAATGCCAAGTAGATAATAAGCGATTTTTCCAGCTCCAACGATAAGCAAGCTTTTCACTGCACGTGATTTGAAATAGTTGTGGAAAAGCATCATATCCACACGATTTCCTGTAACAAAAATCCGATCCTTGTCCTGGATAGTGACATCACCACTTGGAATCATGAGTTGATGGTCTCTTTCCATAGCACAGACAATGATGTTGCCAAATTTTTTACGGAAGTCTGAGATTGGCATTTGACAGAGCCCGCTAGAACCTTTGATAACAAACTCCATTAGGCTGACACGGCCTCCAGCAAAACGCTCAACTGAGAGGGCATTAGGGAAATCGATGATATTTGAGATGGCACGGGCTGCTAGGAGTTCTGGATTAACTATAAGTGAAAATCCAAGAATATTTTTCTCTTTAAAATAGGCATTAGAGTACTCAGGATTTCGCACTCGGACGATGGTTTCTTTAGCGCCCATTTTTTTAGCCAGTACCGCTGAAATCATATTCACTTCATCGTATTCAGTTAGAGCGATAAAGATATCACACTCTTGGACACCGGCTTGCTCTAAGATAGTAAAGTCGGCACCATTTCCAAGAAGGCCCATGATATCAAAGCGACTGACAATATGGTTCAGTACAGCTTCATTTTGCTCGATGAGGACAACGTCATGTTTTTCTGCAACTAGTGAACGACAGAGGGCAAAACCGACTTTCCCTCCACCAACAAGGACAATTTTCATATAAAAAACCTACTTTTTCATGATGTAACTATCATACCCTTTTTTAGCAAAAAATGCACTTGCCAAGGCGATTTTTAGGGGGAGAAAGGGCTTTTTCAAGTTTTTGAAGATAAATATGCTTAACCTCTATAACAACGTCTCTGATTTGAAGTGATTTTACTCTTTTACTATCCCTTTCGGAAATGGAATGACCGAACATGAAAATATCATCAAAAAAAGTAAAAAAATCAAGTCGTTTCTATTGACATTAATTCTGAAAGTGTTATACTAAGGAAGTAGTTTCGCTGATTTACTTCAAACCTGTTGTGAGGTAAGTTAACGACGCCTTAACCACGCTGTTTGCTGAGCTTGACTCCGGGCAGTGTGGCTATTTTTTTGCAATGAAAAAAGGAAGCCAGTCATGACAAATCACATTGTATTATTTGAACCTCAGATTCCACAAAATACTGGGAACATCGCGCGTACCTGTGCTGCGACCAATTCTCCCCTCCACATCATCAAACCAATGGGCTTTCCCATTGATGATCGCAAGATGAAGCGAGCTGGTTTGGATTACTGGGATAAGTTAGAGATTTATTTTTACGAGAATTTGGCAGATTTTATGTCTCAGATGAAAGGACAAGTTTACCTGATTTCGAAATTTGCTGAAAAGGTCTATTCTGAGGCAGATTTGGCAAGTGGTGAAGATCAGTATTTTCTCTTCGGACGTGAAGATAAGGGTTTGCCAGAGGATTTTATGCGTGAGCATCCAGAGAAAGCTCTCCGTATCCCTATGAATGATGAGCATGTTCGCAGTCTCAATGTTTCCAATACGGTCTGCATGATTGTCTATGAGGCTCTTCGTCAGCAAGATTTTGCCGGTTTGGAGCTTGTTCACACTTACGAAGTGGACAAATTGAAATAAACAAAATGCTTGCACTTGCAAGCGTTTTTTGTTATGATTAGAGGGTCTTCAGGGCTGGGTGTGATTCCCGACCGGCGGTGACTTTAACTAGCTATTTTGGCTTACTCTTCGTTGTCTTGTCTCGATATACTCAAGTATTATCTTCGACTGCGACGCCTAGATTAATCCAAAATATCTTAGTTAAAGAAGTCCGCGAGCGCAAGCTGATGTGGTGCGATTCCACAACCGACAGTATAGTCTGGATGGGAGAAGACGAAAGAATAGCCTTGCCTGTTCTGATGAGTTTATAGATAAATTGCAACCGCTTGCTCAACAGAGTGAGAGGGAACTTTTGGGATATAAAAAAAGTGAGAATAGATAGAGGGATCCTTTCCAACTTCTTCTGATTTTTATAGAAAAATTGGAGGAACCTGTTATGACAAACACACGTCGAATTTCGACCATTGCGATTTTATCAGCCATTTCATTTGTGCTGATGTACTTTGACTTTCCGCTCTTGCCAGCGGCGACCTTCCTCAAGATCGAATTTAGTATCTTGCCAGTCCTTGTGGGCTTGGTGGTGATGGATTTGCCTGCTGCTCTAGGGATCCTTTTGCTGCGATCACTCTTGAAGTTGCTTCTCAATAGCCAGGGAGTGAATACCTACATTGGGTTGCCAATGAATATCGTAGCTCTGGGAGTTTTTGTAATCGCCTTTGGTTTGATTTGGAAAAAGGAACGGACAACCCTTCGTTTCCTTCTAGCATCTCTAGCGGGAACTATTGGATTGACTGTGGCTATGTTGGTTCTCAACTATGTCTATGCTGTTCCTTTGTACGCGAAGTTTGCCAACTTTGATATTGGAAAAATTATGGGACTTTCCAACTACCTCATGACCATGGTATTGCCTTTTAACTTGATTGAAGGTGTAATCTTTGCCATTTCATTCTGGTTGCTATACGTCCTCTTGAAACCAACCTTAAAACATTATGAGAGATAAACAAACATTTTTAATGAAGGGCTCTTTTGCCCTTTTACTTTTCGTCTTTCTTGGCTATATAGTTAAGTTTTACCCTGAAACGCTGGTCGGTTTTGACCAACCGATTCAGACTGCCCTTCGTGGGGACTTGCCAGATTATTTGACAGTTCTGTTCCGTTCCCTTACGCATTTGATTGATATCCCAGTGATTATCACCTGGGTTGTTATTACAGCCTTTATCTTTTATCGTAAGCAGTGGAAGATAGAAAGCTACTTCATGGCAGGCAATCTAGCCTTAGCTGGTCTTTTAATCGTGACCTTCAAAAACATCTACCAGCGCCCACGGCCAGCTATCTTACACTTGGTAGAGGAGAAGGGTTTTTCTTTTCCAAGTGGCCATTCTCTGGCAGTGACGCTGATGGTAGGGACTCTGATTGTCATTCTCAGTCAACGGATGAAAAATCCAGTCTGGAGAAAAATTGTGCAAATTGTCCTTGCTCTCTACCTAGTCAGTGTGCTGGTATCAAGGGTCTATCTGGGAGTTCACTATCCATCAGACGTCCTTGCCAGTCTCTGTGTGGGTTTGGGAATCTTGTTTATCGAATTTCCTTTCTATGACAAGCTTCGATTCCAATGGCGATTTAAAGGCAAGCAGAAGTGAGATAGGTCTTGCAAGAATGGTAAAAATCTGATAAACTAAGTAGTAATTGAATAGAAATCTGCAAGACTAGTAACTCAAGGGAAGTATATCAGGGAGGGGAGCCGTGACTGCAAGCTCTCTATATGAAAGCTGGGTGAATTCACTTGCGCATGGATTTAGAAATGAAGGTCTGACTTGTCAGATGAAAACGGATGGTACCGCGTGTCAACGCTCCGAGTGGAGTTTTTGACATGTGGTTTTCTTTTTATCTACGAGCGACTGATGGAGGAATTATGTCAACTATTGAAGAACAATTAAAAGCGCTTCGCGAAGAAACGCTGGCTAGCTTGAAGCAGATTACTGCTGAAAATGAAAAAGAGATGCAAGAATTGCGTGTCTCTGTCCTTGGGAAAAAAGGTTCACTGACTGAAATCCTTAAAGGGATGAAGGATGTATCGGCTGAAATGCGCCCTGTCATCGGGAAACACGTCAATGAAGCTCGTGATGTCTTGACAGCAGCCTTTGAGGAAACAGCGAAACTCTTGGAAGAAAAGAAAGTCGCAGCTCAACTGGCTAGCGAGAGTATCGATGTGACACTTCCAGGTCGTCCGGTAGCTACTGGTCACCGTCACGTTCTCCACACAAACCAGTGAGGAAATTGAAGATATTTTCATCGGTATGGGTTACCAAGTCGTGGATGGTTTTGAAGTGGAGCAAGACTACTATAACTTCGAGCGTATGAACCTTCCAAAAGATCACCCAGCTCGTGATATGCAGGATACTTTCTACATCACAGAAGAAATCTTGCTTCGTACTCACACGTCTCCAGTTCAGGCGCGTGCTATGGATGCTCATGATTTTTCAAAAGGTCCTTTGAAAATGATCTCACCAGGGCGTGTCTTCCGTCGTGATACGGACGATGCGACCCACAGCCACCAATTCCATCAAATCGAAGGTTTGGTTGTCGGGAAGAACATCTCTATGGCTGACCTTCAAGGTACGCTTCAACTGATCATTCAAAAAATGTTTGGTGAAGAGCGTCAAATTCGTTTGCGTCCATCTTATTTCCCATTCACAGAGCCATCTGTTGAGGTGGATGTTTCCTGCTTCAAGTGTGGTGGAGAAGGCTGTAACGTATGTAAGAAAACAGGTTGGATCGAGATTATGGGTGCCGGTATGGTTCACCCACGTGTCCTTGAAATGAGCGGAATCGATGCGACTGTTTACTCTGGCTTTGCCTTTGGTCTTGGTCAAGAGCGTGTAGCTATGCTCCGTTACGGAATCAACGATATCCGTGGATTCTACCAAGGAGATATCCGCTTCTCAGAACAGTTTAAATAAGATTGAAACGCGAGGATATTTTATGATTTCGGAACAAAACTATAACAAACTTTTAGAGAAGTTTGGTGATATATCTTCATTTGCGATTTATAAAGAATCTAAAAATAATGATAAAGCAACATCTGAAAATATATCCTATGAAGAAGCTATTGAAAATCATCAAAAAGACTACATAAATCCTTCTAATATAATACTTATGGTAAACCCCTCTGCTAAAAGAGAACAATCCCCTGATAGTAATTTTTCTTCATTTCATCATTCAAATATTAATGATCGTCATTTAAGATTCTTAACTATGAAAACAAGTACATTTTGGAGGAATCTATACGGATCATATGTAACTGATCTATTTTCTGATGTTGTCGAATCTGTAATGGATAATTTAATTTCGGCAGTAAAGGATGATAATAAAAAGGACTACAGAAAACAATCGTATAAAAAATTAATCGAACAATTAGAAATATTGTCCCAGGATTCAAAAAGAAGAAAAGTTAAATATATATGTTTGTGGTGCTTTGTCGAAGAGTAAGCGTAAAGATTTTTATTTTTTTATAGAAGAATTAATAGAAGAAATTTCAGAAAAACTCAGATTTAAATATTGAACTTAGTTTTTATGCTGTTTATCATCCTGGTTATCAAAATTTAAAAAAATTAATTCAAGGTGGTTGTGAAAAAAATAGTTAAGCATTCTATGAAGGTTGAATGAAATAGTTCTTAATTGGGAAGTTAAGTTTTACTATTTAAATGTAACTTTATAGAAAGAGTTTGTTCACAGAGTTGTGGCTAAAAAAACTTTTTATTCTATAGAGATGGTAAGAGATAAGAGCTCTTCCTAAGACAGCCTCGGGCTGGAAAACACAAAATGAAAGGATCTAAACGAGGGCCAAAAGAAATCTAGGAAAGTCATCTAGATTTCAGCATAGCCCTTGGTATCTTACATATGTTAGTTAGTTATAAATGGTTAAAAGAGTTGGTGGACATTGATGTGCCATCACAAGAGTTGGCTGAAAAAATGTCAACTACAGGGATCGAGGTCGAAGGTGTCGAATCACCTGCTGCTGGTCTCTCAAAAATTGTCGTCGGTGAGGTCTTGTCCTGCGAAGATGTGCCAGAAACTCACCTTCATGTTTGTCAGGTTAACGTTGGCGAAGAAGAAGCGCGTCAGATCGTTTGTGGTGCCCCGAATGTGCGTGCTGGTATCAAGGTTATGGTGGCACTTCCAGGAGCTCGTATCGCTGACAACTACAAAATCAAAAAAGGGAAAATCCGTGGTTTAGAATCACTTGGAATGATCTGTTCCCTTGGTGAATTGGGAATTTCTGACTCAGTTGTACCAAAGGAATTTGCAGATGGTATCCAAATCTTGCCAGAAGATGCTGTTCCAGGCGAGGAAGTCTTCTCATATCTGGACTTGGATGATGAAATCATTGAACTTTCCATCACTCCAAACCGTGCAGACGCTCTTTCGATGCGTGGGGTTGCGCACGAAGTCGCAGCTATCTATGACAAGGCAGTCAACTTCAAAGAATTTACTTTAACAGAAACTACCGAAGCTGCAGTAGATGCTCTTTCTGTCAGCATTGAGACAGACAAGGCGCCTTACTATGCTGCCCGTATCTTGGACAATGTGACTATCGCACCAAGTCCACAATGGTTGCAAAACCTTCTTATGAACGAAGGTATCCGTCCAATCAACAACGTAGTGGACGTAACCAACTATATCTTGCTTTACTTTGGTCAACCTATGCATGCCTTTGACTTGGATACCTTTGAAGGGACTGACATCCGTGTGCGTGAAGCGCGTGCTGGTGAAATTGGTGACCTTGGACGGTGAAGAACGTGATTTGGAAACAAATGACCTAGTTATCACTGTTGCTGACAAACCAGTAGCCCTTGCAGGTGTCATGGGTGGTCAAGCAACAGAAATCTCTGAAAAATCTAGTCGTGTAGTTCTTGAAGCAGCTGTTTTCAATGGCAAATCTATCCGTAAGACCAGCGGTCGCCTCAACCTTCGTTCAGAGTCTTCTTCTCGTTTTGAAAAAGGCATTAATGTGGCAACGGTTAATGAGGCCCTTGATGCGGCAGCTAGTATGATTGCCGAACTTGCTGGTGCGACGGTACGTAAAGGCATCGTTTCAGCAGGGGAACTTGATACTTCTGATGTGGAAGTTTCTTCAACTCTTGCAGATGTCAACCGCGTCCTTGGAACTGAGCTTTCCTACGTGGATGTAGAAGATGTCTTCCGTCGTCTTGGCTTTGGCCTTTCTGGAAATGCAGAAGCCTTTACAGTTAGCGTACCACGTCGTCGCTGGGATATCACTATCGAAGCGGACCTCTTTGAAGAAATCGCTCGTATCTATGGGTATGACCGCTTGCCAACTAGCCTTCCAAAGGATGATGGTACAGCTGGTGAATTGACTGCGACACAAAAATTGCGCCGTCAAGTTCGTACTATCGCTGAAGGGGCAGGCTTGACAGAGATCATCACCTACGCTCTAACAACTCCTGAAAAAGCAGTTGAGTTTACGGCTCAACCAAGCAACCTTACAGAACTTATGTGGCCAATGACAGTGGACCGTTCTGTCCTCCGTCAAAATATGGTCTCAGGTATCCTTGATACAGTTGCTTACAACGTAGCTCGTAAGAACAAAAACTTGGCACTTTACGAGATTGGAAAAGTCTTTGAACAAACAGGAAATCCCAAAGAAGACCTACCAAACGAGATCAATAGCTTTGCCTTTGCCTTGACAGGCTTGGTTGCAGAAAAAGACTTCCAAACAGCAGCGGTTCCAGTTGATTTCTTCTATGCTAAGGGAATCCTGGAAGCCCTCTTTGCTCGTTTGGGACTCCAAGTAACTTATACGGCAACAGCTGAAATTGCTAGTCTCCATCCAGGTCGTACAGCTGTGATTTCACTCGGTGACCAAGTTCTTGGTTTTCTTGGACAAGTACATCCAGTCACTGCCAAGGCTTACGATATCCCAGAAACTTATGTAGCGGAGCTCAACCTTTCAGCCATCGAAGCTGCTCTACAACCAGCGGCTCCATTCGTGGAAATCACGAAATTCCCAGCAGTCAGCCGTGATATTGCCCTTCTTCTCAAAGCAGAAACTAGCCATCAAGAAGTTGTAGACGCTATCCAAGCTGCAGGCGTGAAACGTTTGACAGATATCAAACTCTTTGACGTCTTCTCAGGCGAAAAACTAGGACTTGGCATGAAGTCAATGGCTTATAGCCTAACCTTCCAAAATCCAGAAGAGAGCTTGACAGACGAAGAAGTCGCACGCTACATGGAAAAAATCCAAACTTCTCTCGAAGAAAGAGTCCATGCAGAAGTGCGTTAACTCATCAATCCATCCTTCGGGGTGGATTTTTAGTTTCAAGAAGACAGTTCAGGATCAAAAATGAACAATTGGGGAGTAAAAGCCCTCAGCTATACTTTATTGGGTTATAATTGGTCTATCACTTGGGTACTCAAAAATCTTAGAGAGTTTAGTTTTTAAGGAAGGATGAACAAGATAAAAATGTACATAAATCCTTGTAAAGGCTATCAAAAAGGAGTATAATAAGTGCAACATATTTCGGAGGTGGAAAATGCTAGAAGTAAGAAATCTAGAGAAAAGTTTCGGTTCCAAGCAAGTTTTGTTTGGTGTAGATTTTCAGGCAAGTCCAGGACGGATTCTGGGGCTGGTCGGGAAAAATGGTTCTGGGAAAACAACGATTTTCCACAGCATTTTGAAATTTTTGGACTATCAAGGAGAGATCAGTCTGGATGGACAGGAGATTCGCCAGGAAACCTATGCTCGAATTGGCTATCTGCCTGAAGAACGCAGTCTTATGCCCAAGTTGACAGTTCTTGAGCAAGTTCGCTACCTGGCTACTCTAAAAGGCATGGATGCTAAGGAGGTCAAGGAAAAACTCCCTCAATGGATGGAAAAACTGGAAGTGAAGGGGAAATTGACTGACAAAATTAAGAGTCTCTCAAAAGGAAATCAGCAGAAATCCAGTTGATTATCACCCTAATCCATGAACCGGACTTGATTATCCTGGATGAGCCCTTTAGTGGTCTGGATCCAGTCAATACCGAGTTGCTCAAGCAGGTCATCTTAAAAGAAAAAGAGCGTGGTGCGACCATTATCTTTTCAGACCATGTCATGACCAATGTCGAGGAGCTTTGCGATGATATTCTCATGATTCGAGATGGGCGTGTGGTCTTGCATGGACCAGTCCAAGAAGTTCGCAATCAATACGGTAAAACGCGTCTCTTTGTTTCAAGTGAACGAAGCAAGGAAGAACTGGAAAGTCTTCCTCATGTCAAACAGGTGAGCTTGACCAAGCAAGGCAGTTGGAAATTGATCTTAGATGATGAGAGCGCTGGAAGGGAACTCTTCCCAATCCTCACTCAAGGTCAATACATCGCGACCTTTGACCAACAAGCTCCAACAATCGATGAAATCTTTAAACTAGAATCAGGGGTGGAAGTATGAGAAATATGTGGGTAGTTATTAAAGAAACTTATCTGCGACATGTCAAGTCCTGGAGTTTCTTCTTTATGGTGATTTCGCCGTTCCTCTTTTTAGGTTTGTCTGTAGGAATCGGATATCTCCAAAATTCTTCGATGGCTAAAAATAGCAAGGTAGCAGTGGTGACAACTGTACCATCTGTAACAGAAGGGCTCAAGGGTACCAATGGGATTAACTTTGACTATCAGGATGAAGCCAGTGCCCAAGCCGCCATCAAGGATGAAAAAATCAAGGGTTATCTAACTATTGATCAAGAGGACAGTGTCCTCAAAGCTGTTTACCATGGTGAAACTTCGCTTGAAACAGGTATCAAGCTAGCAGTAACCAATAAACTCAATGAACTTCAATACCAACTCAATCGCTCGGCAGCTAATTTGTCTCAAGAACAGGAAAAACTCCTGGCTCAGACTGTTGACTTTACTGAGAAGATTGACGAATCCAAAGAAAATAAAAAGATGGTCCAAACCATTGCAGCTGCAGGTCTCGGCTTCTTCCTCTATATGATCTTGATTACCTATGCTAGTGTCACTGCTCAGGAAGTGGCTAGTGAAAAGGGAACCAAAATCATGGAAGTGGTCTTCTCTAGTATTCGAGCTAGCCATTATTTCTACGCTCGCATGATTGCCTTGCTTCTTGTGATTTTGACCCATGTTGGGATTTACGTAGTGGGTGGAGTTGCTGCGCTACTTCTCTTCAAAGACCTCCCTATCTTGGCCCAGTCTGGTATTTTAAACCACTTGGGAGAGGCCTTCTCGCTCAATACTTTATTGTTTGTCTTAGTCAGCCTCTTTATGTATGTTGTTTTGGCAGCCTTTCTAGGTTCCATGGTTTCTAGGCCTGAGGATTCAGGAAAGGCCTTGTCGCCATTGATGATTTTGATTATAGCCGGATTTGTCGGTGTAACCTCTCTAGGTGCTGCAGGGGACAATTTGGTTTTGAAAATTGGGTCTTACATTCCCTTTATTTCGACCTTCTTTATGCCATTTAGAGCCATTAATGGGTATGCAAGTGATTTAGAGTCCTGGATTTCATTAGCGATTACAGTCGTTTTTGCAGTGACTGCAACGGTCTTTATCGGCCGCATGTATGCCAGCCTAGTCCTTCAGACAGATGATCTAGGCCTATGGAAAAGCTTTAAACGTGCCTTAGCTTACAAATAGGAGAGCCTCGCGAAAGCGAGGTTTTTCTAGACTTTAAACGGGAAAATAGATAAAATTATTTTTTATATCTATTGACTTTTAGTAGTAAAATTTGGTATGATAGTAGACGGTATTGTTTACCCCATTTGTAAGGCCCCGGAACCTTTCAAATACCCTGCGGACCGGAACATCCGCCCAGTAAACAAAAACGATATTCATATAGGAGAAATCATGAACAAAACTACATTCATGGCTAAACCAGGCCAAGTAGAACGCAAATGGTACGTTGTTGACGCAACTGATGTACCTCTTGGACGCCTTTCAGCAGTTGTTGCTAGCGTACTTCGCGGAAAAAACAAACCAACATTCACACCACACACTGATACAGGTGACTTCGTAATCGTTATCAATGCTGAAAAAAAGTTAAATTGACTGGTAAAAAAAGCATCTGATAAGATCTACTACACTCACTCAAACCACCCAGGTGGATTGAAACAAATCTCTGCTGGTGAACTTCGTTCTAAAAACGCAGTACGTTTGATCGAAAAATCAGTTAAAGGTATGCTTCCACACAATACTCTTGGACGCGCTCAAGGTATGAAATTGAAAGTATTCGTTGGAGCTGAGCACACTCACGCTGCACAACAACCAGAAGTTCTTGATATTTCAGGACTTATCTAAGGAAAGGAACAATAAAGTATGTCACAAGCACAATATGCAGGTACTGGACGTCGTAAAAACGCTGTTGCACGCGTTCGCCTTGTTCCAGGAACTGGTAAAATCACTGTTAACAAAAAAGATGTTGAAGAGTACATCCCACACGCTGACCTTCGTCTTGTTATCAACCAACCATTCGCAGTTACTTCAACTGTAGGTTCATACGACGTTTTCGTTAACGTTGTAGGTGGTGGATACGCTGGTCAAGCAGGAGCTATCCGTCACGGTATCGCTCGTGCCCTTCTTCAAGTAGACCCAGACTTCCGCGATTCATTGAAACGTGCAGGACTTCTTACACGTGACTCACGTAAAGTTGAACGTAAGAAACCAGGTCTTAAGAAAGCTCGTAAAGCATCACAATTCTCAAAACGTTAATCAATACGATACTATCAACGTTTCAAAGCACTCAAGAGTTTACCTCATGGGTGCTTTTTTCGTGTTTTTTGAAAAAGTTTACCTCAAAGTTCACCTTATTTTTACCTTATTGTTTTAGAGACTTTAAAGCAAATTCACCAACTGCCATAGGGACTACATTAGAAGTATTGACATAAGTCTTCGTTATTTAGATGTCACTATGAGTAAATGCTTCTGAGATAGCATTTAATGATGTTCCAGCCCGTCTTGCCAAAGTTGCTCCAGTGTGTTTTAATTTGTGAGGAGATGCTGGAGGAAGTTCCGGATGTCTTCTTCGAATAGTATTCATTCGATGATTAAGGTAATCAATATGAAGTGGAACGTTAATACTGTTTTTTCTATTATTGTATGTGAAAACGAATTGCTTTTCATTCTGTCTGATTCCAAACAGCTTTAGTTGCTTTTTTGTTCTATTTTCCAATCGGTCAGGATATTTATTAGCTCTTTAGGAGCTTTAAATAGAGTTTTTTTATTTCCTTTGATTGATTTCAGATTCCCGAATTTGTCTAATGTTTGTTCAATGAGAATTTCATTTTTTTTAATAATTGATATGTTTCCATTGGAGAGCATAGGTTTCTGATTTTCTATATGATAAAAAGAATGTCGTATAGAACAAAGCATAATTAATTCCATTCGATCATTTTTTAGCTCTTCATCAAATGCTTGTAGCCATTGTTTAAGTTACTCCTCATTTAATGCTAATTCTTCAAACTTTTTACTTTCTTTGAGAGCTAGTTTTTTATTAGCTTTAATTCTACTGATTGAAGAAATTGAGAAAGCAATACAAGACAAGGGTGTAACTTTTTCAAGCTTTGTCATTCAAGCATGCGAGTATGAGCTGAGAGATATGGATAAGTAGAATATAAAAAAGAAAAATATTATAATAGGTTTATGACAAAGAACCATCACCTTATGTAAGCAATATTAAGGTGCTTGGTTTTAGTAACATGTAGTAAGGAAATGGTGTATCATGAGCATAATTGATGGAAATATGACTGCAGAGTTATCTAATAAAATAAAATCAATAGAAGTTGATTTTATTGAGACATTTTCAAATGGATTTCAATCAGACAATCAGTATCTATATCAAGAAGATTTTGGAGAACGTCTTTCTTTGCTATTATCAAGTATTCATTACCATGTAAATCTACTTTTGCGTGAAATGAACTCTAGAATGAAGCAGAAAAATTTTTACTATTTGGCGGATTCAAGTAGGAAATTGCTGGCTTGTATCAACATTGTGGATAGGTTATCAAAGATTTCGGAATTAAAGAATATTGGTTTTACAGTTGATAAAGAATATGGTGAAATATTTCAAAAATGTAATCAATTCCTTATGGAGTATAATGGAAGTTCTATTCCTACAGATATGGAGCAAAATGAAATTAAATACGAACTACCTATATTTTTTATTGGAGATACTATTAATAAAAAAAGTGGGGGAGTTGAATCTGGTTTTAAATTGTTCCCTATTGGTGAAGGGTCGTATGCTCAGGTTTTTAAATACTTTGATGATTTCTATGATAAATATTTTTGTTGTGAAAAAGAGCTAGGACTAATTTAGATGCTAAAGAGTTGGAGAGATTTTTATAAAGAGTATGAAGTTATGAAATCCATAAATTCTCCTTATGTATTAGAAGTTTATCGTTTAGATAAAAATAAAAATGAATACTTCATGGAGTTCGCCGATTTTTCATTATATGATTTTATTTTGAAGAATAATCAGAAGCTCAATTTTACGATACGTAGAAAGCTCTGTTTACAAATAATTAGGGCTTTTGAAGTGTTTGACAGAATTGGGGTTTTGCATAGAGATATTAGTCCCAAAAATGTTTTACTCAAAAAATATCAAGATGAGGTTGTCGTAAAAATTGCTGACTTTGGATTAGTTAAAACAGTTGATAGCCAGTTGACATCATTAGAAACAGAAGTTCGTGGATATTTTAATGATGTATCTAGTTTAAGTACAGAAGGGTTTAAAAATTACAACAAGCAATACGAATATTACGCACTCTCGAAATTAATTTACTTTGTTTTAACTGGAAGATATAAAAATATGAATAAATTTGATTTTCCAAAACTAAAAGAGTTTATGGAAAAAGGCTTGAATTCTAATCATAATTTGAGGTACAAAGCAATAGCGGAGCTGAGGGATGCATTTTTAGAAATACAAGAAGAATGGAAATTTTAGAATTCTGAGGTAAGTGGAATGGATTATACAGAACTGAACTATTCCTTTTGTATATTATCTGCATACAGAACTGAACTATTCCCCTATTTAAAAAATATTGATTCATATTTTATGAAATGAATAAGTAGTTTTAGTTCTGAAAAAGCCTTGATATTGCGCTGTTTTTACTTTTAACTGAAACTCATGCTTTCCAAACCAGGTCTTAAGAAAGCTCGTAAAAGCATCACAATTATCAAAACGTTAATCAACACGCTTATATCAACGTTTACAGACATTTAAGAAATTTCTCTTGGATGTCTTTTTTTGTCTAGCTAAATTTTTACAAATTGGGCAATTTAGGTTACTCAATAATATAAAAAAAGATAAAAAAATTTAAAGTTCGAATTTTAATTTTAAAAAAAGTAATTATTATTGAATATCTGTTCAAACATTTTTTTCTTTTCTAAGGTTAATATAAGTATATATACTTTAAAAAAAGGAAGTCAAACATCTTGCTCATAGATTTTTGCATTTTTTTAAAAAAATACATTTTGTCATATAATAATGTGGAAAAATTGACGGATTCCTTAAATAATCATATAATATGAATATATAAACCCTTACATACTATTCTACTTATACTTGATAAAATGCAAGTTCTTGAGGATCTATAAATATATAGACACTCTTCTATTTATAAAGTGAAATAAAGAATCACGGAGAAAGTTTATGGATATTAAAGAGACATTCAACCAGCTAGACAATACAAAAATTTAATGATTTCAATAATCGCCTTGAAGGTTTTGAGAAACTTTTTAAAGACAAATATTATTTTACCCATCCCGAAGATTTTAGCTCAATCTTTAGCATTTTTGGTAAAGTATGGAAAAAAAGTACAAGTAAATATATTTTTATCGAAAGGAGAGATATATGAGTGAAATAGTTATTAATGCTCAGAATTTATCTAAAAAAATTTTTTTATAATTTTTGATTCAAGACTCCCATTTATCAAGAGATTTTTTTGAAACGTAATCAAATAACGATTCGAGCTGTTCAAGATATTAGTTTTACGATTAAGAGAGGGAGTATAGTTGGCTTTTATTGGGAGTAATGGAGCTGGTAAATCCACAACGATTAAAAATGTTGACTGGGACTCTTTATCCTAGTTCCGGAAAAATTAGAAGTGAATGGAGAAATTCCATTTAAAAAGAAGTATAAATTTTTAGAAAAAAATTTTCAATAGTAGTAGGAAATAAATTACAGTTATTTCAAGATGTTTCGGCTATGGATTATTTTTCAATTGATTGGTACTTTATATGAGGTAGAACCGGCGATTTTACAAGAACGAATTCAGGAATTAAGCAATTTGTTGAATGTAAAAGATCAGCTTTACCAGCAGGTCCGGACCCTCTCTCTTGGACAAAAAATGAAAATGGAGTTTATCGCGGCATCTTTAACAAGTCCGAAATATTATTTTTTTAGACGAGCCTACTATAGGGTTAGATATACAGTCTAAAAAGATATCAGAACATTTTTAAAGAAAATGAATGAAGAATGTCATACTACTATTATTTTAACGAGTCATGATATGGATGATATTTCGTCTGTTTGTGACGAATTAATCGTCATTGACAAAGGAAAAATTATTTTGCAGGAGTCAATGGATGTTATTTTATCTAAATTTTCTGATTTTAAATATTTAAAGATAAAAATGACATTAGATTTGGTACCAGAGTTATGCTCTGTTAAAGGAGTAGTAGTCATTTCTCAAACAAAAATCGGAATGTATACTAAAAAAATACCTAGAGATTTTTGTCTTTGAGACATTAGAATCAATCAATAAGCTTGTAGATATAGAAGATTTTGAAATATCAAATCTTTCTTTAGAAGAAATTATTTTACAAAAACTATTTTTACAAAAAAAGGAGCACAATTGAAAAAAAGAAATGTCTATTATTCTGATATCATTTCGATCTATTTTTGAACTATAAATCAAGTGTACTATTGTTAATGTTACAGGCAAGTATACAAATTATGATATCAGTATTTTTTTATGGACGTATATATATCAGAGTAACCAGATAAATATAGCAGGATATGATTTTTACCTCAATGGTTCAATACTATTTGGGGACTATAATTTTTTTTCATATTTTTGTTTTTTTATCCAGTTGATTGGGAAATCAATGACGATGTTCATTCAGGAAATTTTTTTAGCATATTAATAAAACCTGTTACTTTTTTTATAAGTATTATTTTTTTGTAAAATGCTTGGAGATAGGCTTGCTCATTTATTATTTATCATCATTCCTGTCATTTTATTCTCCAGTGTTTATTACAAGAATGAGTTATTAACCATTGAAATTCTTATTTTAGGAAGTATTGCAATTATTCTATCTATGGTTCTATGGTTTTTTTAATATCATGTTGTGTAGGTATGCTTTCTTTTTGGTTAGAAAATATTTTTTTGTCCTTACTGTTAAAGAAATAGTAATTCAGTTTTTTTATCAGGAATATTATTGCCTTTAAGTTTTTTTCAAATAATTTTTCGTCTGTTTTTAGATGTATTACCTTTTAAATACTTAGTATATGAACCGCTTCAGATGTTTAGTAATGATACATATAAATTAATAGACTATTTGAGAATTATTTGTATTCAATTGATTTGGTGCATCATTTTTTTATATTATATCAAGATTCATATTGAGAAAAAGGAGTGGAGCACTTCTCAAATGTGGGAGGATAAAATGTTTAGAATAAAAAGTAATTTTTTTAGGCTACTTCATTTTTGGTTTTAAATCTGATATGAATTTTCATTTTGACTTCTTTTTGTGGTCTATTTTTCGTCGATACTGTGGATTGGTTTACCTATTGTATTTTTTTAGATTGATTTTTCTTAAACATAGACTCTTTTTAATGGTTGGGACTATTATCAAATTTTTATTTTTGGTAGGTTCCTACACTATTGTAGATGGAGTTATGATGGGATTGTTAATTAGAAGTATGGGAATTTTTAGAATCAGATATTTTTGAGTGGTAACTTGGATCAAATTTTATTGAGGCCGTTTGATACTCAGTTGTTCTATATTTTTTTAGATCATTTAATTTAGTTCAATTCGTGAATACTTTTTTTGGTCTTGCGATCATTTTTATAAGTTATGGAAATTTAAATGTACATTTAAATTCATTAAAAAAATATTATTTTATATCCTTTCTTTAATGTGTGGTTGTATTATATATTATTCAATTTGGTTTCTAATAACGATTAGTTCATTTTTGGTTCCCAACTAAATTTTTCAAAAAGTAGATGTATTTTTTTGAATTATATTGGAATTTCTAAGTATCCATATAATATTTTTTTACAGGTATTAACAGATTGATCACTATGTTATTTGTTCCCAATTTATTAATTGCCAATCCTGCAGTATTAATATTTTTTTAGGGAAAGATACATTGAACCTATTTTTTTCTATCAAATAGTTTTTTTACAGTTTTTTTGATTATTATCAGTCGTACAATTTTTTTAGAAAAGGATTGAAAAAAATATGAAAGTGCAGGAAGATAAACAATGTTGTTCAGTTATATGTTTGACTAAAGGAAGTGATTCGCTGTACTTTGTTTTGTGGTCATTGAAACATCAGATAATTATAAACTATAATTTAAAGAATAGTATTATTAACTTATAGGTGCTAAGAAAAAAATTTAAAGAAATTCCCTCATTCAATCAAACTTATTCATATTTTTTTAAAAATAAGAAAAATAGTTGGATTTTGATGATGGTTGATATAAAAGCTAAACTGAAAGTACCTGAAATCCAACTGTGTCAAACCAGGTCTTAAGAAAGCTCGTAAAGCATCACAATTTAGTAAACGTTAATTCGAAAGAATTACTATACTTACAAAGAGCACCTTTTGGGGTGTTCTTTTTTATCGATACTTTGTAGATTTATAATTGGGGCTCTCGTTGAAGGGTATCAGGTAAATGAAAAGATTCGTTGATCATATCCTATTTCTTCGTACTTTAGTCTCATACCTATAATGTAAAAAACTCTAGCTATCAGGTAGTTGATAGTTAGAGTTTTTTTCTATTCATATGATTTAATGAGATTAAATAAGGCTTCTACTTCTGATGACAGTGTAGCTGATTTAAGGTAAGCGTAATAAACTGTAAATGTGATCTGGTCCTCCGGTATTAGAGGGATTTTTATTAAATCATCATCTTCATCAGAAAGTGCGATATCAGCCAGTAAACTAAGGCCGATACCTTTCTTTAAAAGTTCTTTAAGAATGACAATGTCGTCACTCTTAAAGAATATTTCTGCCTTGTTTTGATACTTCTGATTAAGTAGTTCAAAAGCTTTCAGGTGAACAAAGTGTTCGTCTAAAAGGATGAAGGATTGCTCTACTAATTCTTCAAAAGCTAGGGAAGGAGCAGTAGCAAGAGGATGGTTCTTAGATAAAACGATATATAGTTCTTTTTGAAAGAGTTCATGCGTCTCTATTGAAGGATGATTGAGTGGTTCAATCAAACCGAGTAGGCTTGCGTCAAGGTCTCCCTTGAGGAGAAGGTTTAATAACTCCACGGAGCCACCGCGGATAGGGCGCACTTTTTTTAAAAAATCGAATTTATCTTTTTCCTTCAAGGCAGCAAAGAGATACTGAATGATAATAGGAGGGAATCCTACAGTAGAGTATTGGGCCAAGGAACGATTGATTTCTTTGTGAGCAGAACTGATCTCAGGTAAGATCTGTTCTGTATGTTTTAGAAGGATTTGTCCTTGGGGAGTTAGTTTGAAGGAACGATGCGAGGGATCGTGGTGAATCAATTTGCAATTAAAAGATTCCTCTAAGCGCTTGATGGCATAAGAAATAGATGGTTGGCTGACTTTGTGTTGTTTTGCTACTTCTGTATAGGATTGAAGCTGGCAGAGGTCATAAAAATATTGTAGATCTTTTAAATTCATATGGGCTCACTTTCAATAGTTGGAGAAGGAAAATAAGTGGAAATCACCAGATAAATAATTTTTATCCGTATCCCACAATTTGACTATACGAGTATTCACCAGTTAAAATGTAAGTGAGTCAGGGATATCAAAGATTATCTAAGATACTTTCGAAAATGCTTAACATTTTTTCTCGTTTTCCAACAGGGAGCTGTTTAACCTTCATGTTGATTCTTTTGAGTGAAAGATTGTCAGTCTTATCAGAGGTTGATTCAAGGCTATCAAAATTGAAAAATTCCTCTGGGGTCATCTCTAGGGCGTCAATCACTTTTTCAAGACTGTGAATGGTCAGATTCACATTTTGGTTTTCGAGTTGATTGATATACTTAAGACCAAGTCCCGCTTGTTCCGAAAGTTCTTCCTGGCTCATTTTATTCTGTGTTCGAAAAATATTTCACTTTTTTTGGGAAATATATTGTTGTAAATAGTTTTTAGTTGTCATATAAATAGAATACAAGTTTTATATGACAAAAAAACACCTTAAAAAAATACAAAGTATCATATAACAAACTTATAGGGTCTTTATTTTTAATTCGGATTGCCAATTTGTATGATTAGTTTCTTTTAGTCGAAACTTTGAGTAAAGAGTGATTCTCAATATTAGTATTTTAAGTATCAAAAGGCTTATTATAAATTTTCTCGTAGCTCCATTATAACATATGCGTACACAACTGTATTATATAAACAACAAAGTTTTGTAAACGGTTCATTTTAATGGTATACTATCAGTAAAAAGGAGGTTGCACTATGAATGCACATGATATTTTAAACAACCCTTTCCTCAATAAAGGTACTGCCTTTACCTTAGAGGAGCGAAAGGAACTAGGCCTTATTGGTTTACTGCCGCCTTATGTTCAAACAATTGAAGAGCAAGCAGCGCAAACCTATGCACAAATGCAAACAAAGGTCAATGACCTGGAAAAACGTTTGTTCTTAATGGAAATCTTTAACACAAACCGGACTCTTTTCTATTACCTCTTTTCTCAACATTTGGAAGAATTCAATCCAATTGTGTATGACCCAACCATTGCAGATACCATTGAAGGCTATAGTGACCTCTTTGTAGATCCACAATATGCGGGATATCTTGATATTAATCATCCTGAAAATATTGAAGCTACTTTGAAAAATGCTGCCGGGGACCGTGAGATTCGACTCATTGTTGTAACAGATGCAGAAGGAATCCTTGGAATTGGAGACTGGGGAACAAATGGTGTCGATATTTCTGTTGGGAAATTGATGGTCTATACTGGCGCTGCTGGAATCGATCCTTCTATGGTCCTTCCTTTAGTCATTGATGCAGGGACTAACCGTGAAGAACTTCGTAACAATCCTAATTACTTAGGAAATCGTCACGAACGGGTCCGCGGAGATCGTTACTACGACTTCATTGACCAATTTGTTCAAACAGCAGAACGTCTCTTTCCTAAACTCTACCTTCACTGGGAAGACTTCGGTCGCTCAAATGCTGCCAATATTCTTGAAAAATATCGGAAACAAATCCCAACCTTTAACGATGATATCCAAGGTACAGGAATCGTTACCTTGGGTGGTATCTTTGGTTCGCTAGATATTAGTGGTGAAAAATTAACCGATCAAGTTTATCTCTGCTATGGTGGTGGTACTGCGGGTGCAGGAATTGCCTCTCGTGTCCTTCGTGAAATGGTGAGTGAAGGTCTTTCTGAAGAAGAAGCCTATAAGCGTTTCTTTATGGTGGATAAACAAGGTCTTCTCTTTGATGATATGGATGATTTAACTCCTGAACAAAAACCGTTTGCTAAGAAACGTGCTGACTTTAGCAACGCTGACAAGTTGACTGATCTGCTTGAAGTCGTGAAGACTGTGAAGCCAACCATTCTTGTAGGAACTTCAACTCAACCTAATACCTTCACTAAAGAAATTGTAGAAGCGATGTGTGAAAACACAGAACGTCCAATGATTTTCCCATTATCAAATCCAACTAAGCTAGCCGAAGCAAGTGCCAAAGATTTGATTGAATGGTCAGATGGCAAGGCTTTGTCGCAACAGGAATTCCTGCTGATACGGTTTCTTATAAAGGTGTAGACTATGTGATTGGTCAAGCCAATAATGCCTTGATTTACCCAGGTCTTGGTCTAGGTATGCTGGCTTCTGAAGCAAGTCTTTTGACTGATGAAATGATTGGAGCAGCGGCTCATTCATTGAGTGGTATTGTCAATCCAGGACAACCAGGAGCTCCTGTCTTGCCACCGTTCAAGTATGTAGCAGATGTTTCTATTAAAGTAGCAGAAGCAGTCGCTAAAAAAGCACAAGAGCAAGGTCTTGCGCGTGCTAAGGAAACAGATATGGCTAAAGCAGTTCGTGATTTGAAATGGTATCCAGCCTATAAATAAGTAAATGGAAATGGGGTGTACGAGTGTGACTGGATGCTTCGTACACCTCCTAATATATGCTGGGTCATATAGAAAGGGAGACTATGGATATCTTTTTAACTTCAATTCAGAGTATTGTACCTATTATCGTCATTATCATTTTAGGTTACTTCTTGCAAGTCCGTGGTTGGTTTCAAGAGAGTTTTGGAAATGATTTATCAAAACTCATTATGAATGTGGCCATGCCAGTGGCAATTTTTACCTCTGTTCTTAAATATTTAACGTTAGATAAATTGATTAGCCTGTCTAGCGGTTTATTGTATACGTTTATCGCCTTCATTCTCGGTTACCTAATGGCTTTTATAGCGGTGAAACTTTTTGGAGTGCGCCCAGGCCGTCGAGGAACCATGATTAATACCTTCGTGAATGCCAATACCATTTTTATTGGTTTGCCTTTAAACATAGCTCTATTTGGAAATCAAGCCCTTCCCTACTTCTTGGTGTATTATATTACAAATACGGTATCTACTTGGACATTAGGTGTCTATCTAATGACCTCGGATAGCAAAGAAGGGGCTTCAAAAGCAAGCTCAAAAATTCAATTGGAAGAAGCTCTTCCCAGCACCTTTATTGGGATTTCTCGTAGCCCTCGTATTTTTAGTGCTCCGTCTTCCTGTCCCAAGTTTTGCGGAAAGTACCTTGACTTATATTGGTAGTTTAACAACGCCATTATCTCTTGTTTATATCGGTATTGTTCTTGCTAAGGCCGGCTTGAATACGATTACTTTTGATAAAGATACAATTGTCACTTTAGTTGGACGCTTTATCCTAGCTCCTCTGATTATGCTTCTTATATTGAAGTTCTTTGCCCCAAATATGGCAACAGCAGAATTTAAGACCTTTATGATTCAGTCTGCTACACCAGCTCTAGCAGTTCTTCCAATCCTTGCCAATCAAGGAAAAGGAGATGTTGAGTTTTCAACGAATGTGGTGACTCTAAGTACAGTGCTCTTTATCATTGTTATTCCAATACTCCAAACTTTATTAGGATAATTAGGGTTATGGTCTGAGTGAAGGTTCTGAATTAAGAAATTCCCCTATTTAAAAAATATTGATTCAAATTTTATGAAATCAATCAGTAAATATCGTTCTGAATAGCCTTGATATTACGCTGTTTTTACTTCAACTGAAACTCATGCTTTCCAAACCAGATCTTAAGAAAGCTCGTAAAGCATCACAATTTAGTAAACGTTAATTCGAAAGAATTATTATACTTATAAAGAGCACCTTTCGGGGTGTTCTTTTACTTTTCCCTTCTTCTCATGGTATTTCTCATATGGTATAATGAGGTAAGGACTGTCCCTCATTTCAGACTAGTTTATGGTGTTCAAGGGGAACCTATCTGAATTGCCAAGGAGTTAGTGCCCATTGCTCGGATTGGGCGTTTCCTCGTAGTTTATTTGATTCTAATCACTTAGAAAGCACCTGGTGTGGGAGATCATTGTGATTTCAAGGCACTGTCTCGTATGTTAGGTGGGAAAATTGAAATTCAGGATAAGTTAGTAGGCGAGAAGAGTATTTCTGTCAATCTCCTATACACCTGTTAACAGCTATCCAAAATAAAAGGAGATTGTAGATTGGTTTTATTAGTATTAGGGATTTTGATTTTGCTCATTCTAATTTTTAAAAGGAAAAAGAAAACTGGTAAAAAATCTGAAGAAAATTCCAAGAATAAAAATTGGATATTAATAGGTTGCTTATCCATAGTTATCCCCATCGCAATCCTCACAGTGAGTAGTCCTATTCTTTCTCTAATGGATATGTGGGGGTTATTTGCCCATGCAAGTCGAACTGAGCTTGAGCAAGCTGTGCATCGTTCTTATCAAAACTATGGTTTAACAGGTCAATTTGAGTTAGAAAAATATGAGAAAAACTATACAAGCGTGGGAGGATTTATAATCCATGGTACCTATAGTGAAAATATAGCCGGAAAAACCTATGAGGTTCAAACTCGATTTAAATACTATACTCGTTTTTCGGAAAATAAAACATATGGAAAGACAGATGCAGAGGTTGATTACAAAAATGATAAAAAAATTTATAATGTTTTCCCAGAATTAGCCTATTTAGGGATTGAAGTTAGTCCAGGCACGAACGAATTCTTAAAAACTTTAGACAGTTCAATCAAAGATCCTAAACTGTCTGATTTGAAGTATGAGGGGATTCGTTTTGAATTCAATAGCCAATCTGATAATATCTATCTTTATAATGAAATATTAGAGGAAAATCAAAGTAAGGGTCAAGCTCTGCAAGGAATGTATCCAATGGATGCTCAATATCTTTTCCAAAAAGAGATTTTTATACCGACATTTGAATTTCAGTATTTCGTTCCAAAAGAAAAAAGAGATCTCTTGTATGATGACTATCTTAAAGAGCTTGAAAAGCTCATGAAGGAATTTTTTGCCAACCAACCCTTACCAAGAGGTCTTTACGCTGTAAAGATTGCTAAATATCAAGAGAATAAACTTGTCAATGATAGTGGTGTATACTATGTGAGGATTGAAAATCGTCAAGTTGTAAAGCTGTTGCAAAAATTAGAGTAGGAGTTGCTAGGGATAGGTCAGTCTAACAACATTTTTACTAAGAAGAGAAGGGGAGATTTATCAGCTTATCCAACATTTTAGCTAGAGTCAACATACAAAAATTTGAGTGTGGATAATGATGGGAGAGGATTTGAAATGATCAGTTTAGAGTTGCTGTCTGAAGAAAATAGTCTAGATGTATATGCTTTTGAAACAGAAAATCGGGAGTATTTTGAGCGAAATTTACCTCCTAGACCAGCTAACTATTTTGATTTAGAAGATTTTAAAGAAATTACAAGGGAATTGTTAACGGAACAAACGGATCGTGATGTCTATATGCACCTTATTAGAGATTCGCAAGGTGTTATGGTCGGGAGAATCAATTTAAGTGTCTTAGAGGGTGATCGAAAAACAGCAGAGCTTGGGTATAGAATTGGGGAAAATGTTAGTAACTTAGGTTATGCAAGCGAAGCGGTTAAGCTCGTTTTAGACAAGGCCTTTACGACTTATGGTTTCAATAGAATCATTGCAGGAACGGCAACGGGTAATCTAGCCTCTCAGAGGGTGCTTTTAAAAAATGGCTTCACCTTTAGTAGAATAGAAGAAAATGACCTACAAATTCATGATGAGTGGGTTCATACAGCAGTATTTGAGCTAAGGAGACCATAATATCATCAATTCCGGTCTATTGATAAGGTTAATGAAGTTATAATCTTTTCAGACATTCAAGAATTTACTCTTGGATGTCTTTTTTGATGTTTTTATATTAAAATGGTACAAATGTGGTCGCAAACCGACAGAGTCAGTCATCTCAAAACATTAATTAATACTGCTATATCAATGTTTACAGACACTTTATGGTTCACACCATTATTTAGGCAGCGATAAGCAATCTCTCCAACAGCCATTGAAATGTTGACGTCAGTCTTAGTTGTAATCATATCACTATGGGTCAACGCTTCAGAAATAGCTTCAATAGACGTTCTAGCTTGCTTGGGCAAGGTTGCTCCAGTATATCGCAATTTATGAGGAGTTACATGTGCAAGTTCTGGATAATGGTTTCTAATGCTTTTCATTTTATTGCTGAGGTAGTCAGAATGTAAAGGTTCATTGAAGTTCCCTTTGTGTTGAGGTATGTAAAAACAAATTGTTATGGATTGATGATGATTCAAACTTTGCTAGTTCCTATTTTTGCATTTATCTAAAGTTTGTACCAGCTAGATTTTCTGTTTACTTGTATTGATATGCTTCCATTGTAAAGCGTAACTTTTTGATTTTCTATCTCCTAACGAAGAAGGCGAGATCACAGGCGTTCGTCAGGGAGGTGGTAGCCTGATCCAGTACGAGTATGATGCTTATGGCAATATCTCGAAGATGATTTACCCAGATGGTAGTACAGTTTCCTACACTTACGATGAACTGGATCGCCTGACTTCCGTGACAGATGTCAAGGGACAAAAGACCAGCTATAGCTATAACACAGCAGGGGATCTGACGGAAGTTAATCGAGGAGATCTGACAAGTGCAAACTAGTCAGATAAAGCTAGAGACCTTCTCAAAAAAATTCTCAAAAAATGTCATATATACTTGACATATCGCTCTTGAAAGAATATAATATAGTCAAATATATACGACATATCAGAAAGGAGACCATATGAACCGTGTTAAAGAATTCCGAAAGGAACTGGGTATTTCCCAACTTGAGCTCGCCAAAGATATCGGTGTCTCGAGACAGACCATCAACATGATTGAAAATGACAAGTACAATCCAACTCTGGAACTCTGTCTCAATCTCGCCCGCAGCCTCCAAACTGACCTCAACAGTCTCTTTTGGGAAGACGATTTTTAAAAAAGGAGCTAACTCATGAAAAAAGAAACCTTCACTGAAAAACTGATCAAACGCACATACGGCATTTCCGGACCTCTTGACGAACACAAACGCCGGGAAGCTGATCGTATCGGTAACCAAGTCTTTATCATCCTCTTTTACCCGATGATACTTGTCAATTTCATCCCACTCGTCCTCGCCAATAAGTATCCAGAAATAGTTGCTTTCGGCTATCCTCTGGTGATATTTGCTATTTCTATGATATCCGCTTTCTATGTGCTTTCTCAAAGCAAGAAAACGGGTATCACAGCCATCGATTCTGATATGTTGAGCCAAAAAGAAAGCAAGCAACTACATTTACCTGGTCTTAAAGCGGGTTTGTTCTTTGGCCTATGGATGTTTTTTATAACTCCTCTTCTCCATATACTCTTAGGTGAAGGTCAGGACTATTTTCATTCTCTTCTCACTATAAGAAATGGTGTATCAAGCATTCTCGGTTCTATCTTCTTCGGAGCGAGCATACAGTTCCTCATCTCCCGTCGCATTCAAAAAGCCAAGGAAGACCAGGACGACGATTAGGAGGAAACTTATGAAATCATTACAAAATTTACTGCTAACTCATATTTTAGTTGGCATTTTTATAACCTTTTTCTTAGTTCATGGCCATATTACACGTCCATTTCTGATAGTCTTCCTGTTAGCTCTTCCTGTGTTGAACAAGGGACAGAGATTTCAGAAAATCAAATCCAAAAAAATACGCCTTCTAAACGCATCTCTCTGCTTTATTCTCGTATGCTTACCACAACTCTTAACGAATTCTATGGATTGGAGATATCTCGTATTTCTAACCATTTGCATCATTTTTATTCTAATCTACTGCTATACTCTCTATCAACTCTTTAGAGAAGCCAATACAAAATAATGTTTTAAGAGATCACTCCCATGAAAAAAGAAGATTTCACCACTCGCTTACTCAAACTATTCTTTCACATACAAGGCCCCTTTGATGAATGCCGCCAAGAGATAATCTACAGAGCTTGTGCCCGAGCCTTGATTCAAATCGTTTACTCTTCCCTTCTACTCTTCTTGCTTTATCTTCTATTTGGACGCTTCATAGAGTTGGTTCGAGATGCTATGCCCTACCTCTATTTTGGACTCATCTTCATCCTCTCATCTAGGGTGAGACTAGCAGTTCGAGACTTACATTTGGACAAGGACGACCAGTCCGAGATTCATCACAAAGCTACAGCAAAAGCCAAATCAAATTCGTAGTTGGGGTGTATTCCTCAGCATTCAGCTCGGTCTCTTCCTCTTACTAATCTTTCATAAACTCTTTGTTCAACATCTTCCCCTTGACACCTTTTGGGATAATCTCTCCCAGTTCGATAAAATGCTCCCTTTACTAGTGTTGAGTTTGGGAATTGGTGCCATCTTTGGAACCATGACCTACGCCTTTTTATCGGAACACGTTAAAAAATAGACCAAGATTCGCTAATTTCTCATTTATAGGCAAAGAATCCCACCTAGCTCGTTCTAGGTGGGATTTCCACTTCAATTCATAGGATATTTTCCAAAATATCTACTGACCCTCGTCACCAATTCTCCCACTGGGTTTCGACTTTCACATCGCCATAGTTGCTTGGCGAGTACTTGCTGTCATAAATGGTACACCAGTCTTTTCAAGACTTTCTGATTGACGATTTCGTCGTAATAAGAATCTAAGTCCTTGGCAGTGATACCATACTGCTCTAGATAGGATTTTACTTGCTCTTCGTCTTCGATATAAGTTTCCGATCTATTTTCATAAATCAGAATTTTTTTAACTAATACTTTTTTCTTAAATTCGTAATGAATAACAAAGTTAATTTTTTCTCCTGAGTTAGCATATCTTTCAAACCAAATATTTACACCTTTACTACTACCATCAAAATTAAACCGTAGTTCTAAATTCTTCACATCGCTTCCAAGAGAAGAATCATCGTATGTTATTATTGATTCATACTTATCCGTTTCATTCATATTCGAATCATAAAGCTTTCGATTTTTTACTGTCACATTTTTTAAGTCTTTGAAGTTATAATGGCCCAAATAATTTTTTGCTGTTTCTTGGTAAATCTCATCAAAAAAATGTTTTTAGGTTGTTTAGGAAAAAAGTAAAAACAAAATAATACAACTAGTAAGACTAAAGCTAATAAACTGAATATTTTCTTCATCATCATCCTCCTACTCCGCCACGGCTTCCAAGCGATTTAAAAATGTGGACACTTCTGGGTATTTTTCCTCAATATACTCTTTAATAGATGCCTCACCCTTTTTCAGTATATACGCAGGTACTAGGCTGGAATAGATAGTCCTTCTGACCTCTTTCCAATCCTTATTTTTTAGGAATTCTCTTTCTCTCTGAGAGGAGTCTTTTTGAAGGTCAGCATAGTAAGAAGAGATGGCTTGGTCATAGGATTGCCCCTTTTGCATACGGCCGATAAGGTTGACCGAGTCCAAATCCGCCTTGTAGTCATCTTCTCCGATGCTTGGCTTCATATCGTTTGCATTAAATGTTGTGTCTCCCCTCCCAGCCAGAAAGGTCCTTGACACGCTCTCTACCGCCATAGAAATCGGATAATTGGAAACTGCTAGGATTCAGATGAGTAGCCATGGTAATGGACTGGTGGGTAAAGTCTGTGTGACCTGCTCCATTGTTAGAATAAGCCTTTAGTTTTCTATCCCAAAATTGGTCAAAACCTTCTGTAGTCCCATAAGCATCTTGATAGTTCTTCTTTGCATCCTCATATCTATTAGTACCACTACTTAAATCCGATTCATGCATTTTCTTAACAGTATCGCCACCATTTGATAACGCATGTTGCAGTCTAAGATTATAATACAGTTCTTTGGCCTTTTCTTCTTTCAATCCCAATTCTTTAAAAATTTTATAAAGCGGTTTTTCTACTCTCATTTTTTCCACTGTAGATGGACTGCTAACAACCTCATCAAAAAAATAATTTTTTAAATAGCCCGCTGTTTCCTTCCACTTAAGTCATTATAGTAGGCGGCACCGACGACTCGCAAAAAGATATAGTCACGGAACTCTTGACTGGAGGTTGGGAACTTCTTGTCTATCCCTTGCTTGATGGTCAAAAGCTGTTGGGCTGTCTCTGCGTCAAAGCCGTATTCTGCCATCATGGTTTGGACAAAGGCCTTCTCTTGACGGCTGAGCTTCAAGTCCTTTGTATCAGCATAGGCAGTCAGGTAGTTGGCCCAAGTCAGGTCAGATGGGACTTTAAAGACGCCTTTCTTTGCATCCCAGCTCGATTCGATCTGGCCCAGTCCGCGACTCAACTGCACGTCAATACTGTCTAGATCATCGAAAAGTCCTCCTGAATAGCTATCATAGGCACGCAGGTCTTTCAAAATCGTTTCATAGACACGTTTATTCGCGTGGTGTCCTCTCATGAGCTCCACATTACTACGTCTCAATCTTCCTTTTTCTTCACTATCCATGGTCAAGGAAGAAAGGGATTGGTTGACTTCATCTAGATAGGCGATCATTTGTTCTTCCTGGCGGATCTTATCAAGCAGATCATCCTCACGCCAACTCTTGCTGTCGACCATCGTTTGGTAGTCTTCTGGTAGTTTCTTGATGGCTTGAGAGAAGGTTTCGGCATAGAGCTGTCCCCCTTTGCTCAAGGGTAGCAAGACACTTGCAAAAAAACTTCTAGCCGAATCATAAGCGTCGCCCTTTAGACTCTCTGTATCCTCTGAAAACTTTTGGATAGCCGATTGCAAGTCTTGATAAGCCTCCACCTGAGATTGGCACATGGTCGCTACACCTGAACTTTGTAGTTGTGATTGTTCCAAATACATATCAATGCCCATGTCGTTTCTCCTCCTCTCTTTCTAGTTCCTTGCGTCTTTCATAGTAAACCGCATCCAAGTCTCCCTCTAACCGGAATTTTTCTTTTTTCAAATCATCCATGTGATAGCTGAGGTCCTCAAAGATTTGGTTTTTAAGTTGGTTTCTTTGCAGGAGCGTTTCTTCCAACTGCCCTGCATATCGGCTCTGATAGGCCGCCTCCCACAAATCACTTTGATAACGGTGGCTAGCTCTATCATATCCTTCAAAGGTTTCTATCAGTGCTTTGGTGCGGTAGTTCTCTTTTCCATTGTCTTCTAGCTGGTACAAGAGGCCTCGCTCTCTTTTCTTCAACTCATCTAACTTGCTCATGTATGACTCCCAAAACCATTGGCCGCAGCCTTATCTAGCGCTTCAAAATCACTCGCTACAGAGTGAAGTCGTTCGGAAGTTAGGGTGACAGCGGCTGTTATCTGACTAGCTAGATTTTGATCCTTTGTCAGACATTGATGAGCCTTGTTATTCCCTTGAAGGGTCGTTAGGTCATCTTGACTAGCCGCAGCGATTGCTGTTAACGATTGACAAGCATTTTTAAGCTGAGTCGCATATGTTTGCGCAAGATTTAGATCACTTTTTACTGTTGACATGACTGTTTCATCCTTTTTCCCATTCCCTTGTGATAGGTTTACTTCATTTAGCTATATAGGCCTATTATACCATGTTTCATAAAAGGAGCATCATTTTGTCCTGATTTATGTACAATTGTGTATTTTTTCAACAACCTCTCCCATCCGACTCGACGAAAATAGTAAAAACTGTTACAATGTAGAAAAAGAAAAGAGGCTCTCATGACTTCACTCTATGATTTTTCAGTTTTAAACCAAAACAACCAAGCAACTCCCCTGGAGAGCTATCGTGGTAAAGTGCTCTTGATTGTCAACACTGCTACTGGATGTGGCTTAACGCCCCAGTACCAAGGGCTCCAAGAACTCTATGAACGCTATCAAGATAAGGGCTTTGAAATCCTAGATTTCCCTTGCAATCAGTTCATGGGACAAGCACCCGGCAGCGCAGAGGAAATCAATAGTTTCTGCAACCTACACTATCAGACAACTTTCCCTCGCTTTGCCAAGATCAAGGTCAACGGCAAGGAGGCAGATCCTCTTTATGTTTGGCTAAAAGACCAGAAAGCTGGTCCGCTAGGAAACGAATCGAATGGAATTTTGCTAAGTTTCTCATTGGTCGAGATGGGCAAGTCCTTGAGCGCTTCTCTTCCAAAACAGACCCCCAAACCATCCAAGATTCTCTCCAAAAAATACTCTAATTTCTTTTTAAAACGTATCCTTTCATTTAGTTTGAGTCATGAAAGGATGCGTTTTTTCTTTAAAAAGTAACTGATTTTCTTTAATTTATATTTATTTTTTTGCTTTTTGCTATTGCAATTCTTTCATTAATTTAGTATATTTGTTATATTAAAAGCTTTCAGTCATTTTAAGGGAGAAATGACCTTTTAAATTTTTTTATCTTAAAATGAAAGCGCTTTATAAACAGGAGGTAAGGTGGCTTACAAATTATCAGAGAGTTTTTCATTAAATCAAGTTGTAACCAAGTCAGACTTGGGCTTGGGCAGTAGCTGACTGCCTTTCTAAAAACTAGGAGTATATTATGAATCGATACCTTTTTGAAAAAGGGCAAACATTTAGCATTCGGAAGTTGACTGTAGGTGTGGCATCTGTTATCGTGGGACTGGCATTTTTTGCTTCTGGAACTGTGCGTGCAGACGAAACGTCTCCTGCCACAACATCCAATTTAGATCAGCAAATGAAACAAGTAGCAGATATAGAAGAGACCAAGGTTGAACCAGTTAAAGAAGAAGGCCGTGTAGAAGCTGAAAAACAAGAAACACCTGTTGCCGATACCAACAGTGCTGACTTGCTCCCTGAAGACATTCAGGACCGTGCCTATCCCGACACACCTGTCAAAGAACTCGATACGACTACTATCGTTGACCAGAAAGCTAGTCCAAAAGTAGAAACTAAGAGCATTCTAAAGGACAAGGAAGAAGCTCCAAAAGAAGCTGAGAACGGAAACCGTGCCATCATTAACGGTGGACAAGACCTCAAACACATTGACTACGAGGGACAACCTGCTACTGCTGCTACTATGGTTTACAGCACTTACAATGAAGGGGAGCAACGCTACCTCGTTTCAGGCTCAGGTATCTTCGTAGCACCTAACCTGATCCTTACCGTTGCTCATAACTTCTTAGAGGCCAATAAAGAAACTGGCGAGGGTCACATTCGTGGTGGAAAATCTGCCCAGTTCTACTATAACGTTGGTTCAAACAGCGAAAAGAAAAACTCACTGCCATCTTCTGGAACTACGGTTTTATTCAGAGAAAAGGATATCCATTTCTGGAACAAGAAGGAGTTTGGAAAAGGCTATAAGAACGACCTTGCTCTTGTAGAAGCTCCTATTCCTCTTCCGATTGCTAGTCCAAACAAAGCAGCAACCTTTGCGCCTTTAGCGGAGCACAAGACGCATCAGCCGGGAGAAGCCATCAGTACGATTGGCTATCCAACTGACTCGAGCTCCAAAGAACTGAAACAACCTATCCTAGCTGGTCAGCTTTACAAGGCAGATGGGACCATCCGATCTGTTGAGTCCTATGATGATAAGGGAACGACTGGTATCACCTACAAAACCACTTCTGTATCTGGTTTGTCTGGTGGCGGGATTGTCGATAGCCAAGGAAAAGTTCTGGGGGTGCACCAACACGGAACCGTTGACAATGGTGTGGCTGAAAAAGATCGCTTTGGTGGCGGACTCGTCCTTTCACCTGAACAACTGAAATGGGTTAAGGACATGATTGCCAAGTATGGTGTGAAAGGCTGGTACCAAGGTGATAACGGAAATCGTTACTACTTTACCGATGAAGGACGTATGCTTCGGAATGAGAAAGCTGTGATCGGAAGCAACGAATATTCTTTCAACCAAGATGGGATTGCTACCTTGACCAAGGGAGTTGAATACGGTCGTGTGGTTATCCAACACGAAGACGAAGAAGGAAATCCTGTCAAAGATAATGATACCTTTATCGAACAGACAGCTGTTGATTCGCCATTTGACTATAATTTCAAAAAAGAAATCGAGAAGACGGACTTCTATCAGAAGAATAAAGACAATACGAAATTGTATCCATTGATGGCGTAGCAGTCAATAAACAACTAAAGGATACTTGGTCTGAAGAGCACAATGTTGTCAGCAAAGCGCCTGCCGGTACACGTGTCATCAAGGTAGTCTATAAAGTCAACAAAGGCTCTTTCAAAGTTTACTACCGTCAAAAAGGAACCACTACTGAACTAGCGGAAGCGACAGTTGATAACAATGACGGTCAAGAGTACGACGTTTCCTTTGTCAACACCTTCCATGCAAAAGACATTGCTGGCTACCGTCCAGTCAAGACTAGTCTGGAAGCAACCATCCAGCATAAAGGTGTAAATGAGGTCGTCTTTGAATACGAGCCGGTCGCTGATACAGCTAATCCAGCGACTCCGACCCCACCAGTGGCTCATCCAGAAGATAAAGAAACTGAGATTGGCAATCATGGACCTCTTCCAAGCAAGGCCCAACTCGATTACCACAAGGAAGAATTGGCAGCCTTCATCCACTACGGAATGAACACCTATACCAATTCTGAATGGGGAAATGGGAAAGAAGACCCCCGGTACTTCAATCCAACCAACTTGGATACTGACCAGTGGATTCGCACTCTGAAGGAAACGGGCTTCAAACGAACTATTATGGTTGTTAAACACCACGACGGATTCGTTGCTTACCCATCTAAGTACACCAACCATACCGTAGCTGCTAGCCCATGGAAAGATGGAAAGGGTGACCTTCTCGAAGAAGTTTCCAAGTCTGCTAGCAAGTACGACATGAATATGGGTGTTTACTTGTCACCATGGGATGCCAACCATCCTAAATACCATGTCGCAACCGAAAAGGAATACAACGAATACTATCTCAACCAACTGAAAGAAATCCTTGGTAATCCGAAATACGGTAACAAAGGGAAATTTATCGAGGTTTGGATGGATGGTGCACGTGGTAGCGGTGCCCAAAAAGTAACCTATACCTTTGATGAATGGTTCAAATACATCAAAGAAGCTGAAGGAGATATTGCTATCTTCTCTGCTCAACCGACAAGTGTTCGCTGGATCGGAAATGAACGTGGTATTGCAGGCGACCCTGTTTGGCATAAAGTCAAGAGAGCCAACATCACAGATGATGTGAAAAATGAATACCTCAACCATGGTGACCCTGATGGTGATATGTATTCTGTAGGGGAAGCTGATGTTTCGATCCGTTCGGGCTGGTTCTACCATGACAATCAACAGCCGAAATCACTCAAAGAGCTAATGGATATCTACTTCAAGTCTGTTGGTCGTGGAACCCCACTCCTTCTCAATATTCCACCAAATAAAGAAGGAAAATTCGCTGATGCAGATGTGGCTCGCTTGAAGGAATTCAAAGCAACCCTAGACCAAATGTATGCGACTGACTTTGCCAAAGGCGCGACTGTAACAGCAAGTTCTACTCGTCAAAACCACCTCTACAAGGAAAGCCACCTCACAGACGGTAAAGATGACACCAGCTGGGCTCTCTCAAATGATGCCACAACCGGTAGCTTTACAGTCGATTTGGGGCAAAAGAGACGCTTTGACGTCGTTGAACTCAAGGAAGATATTGCCAAAGGTCAACGTATCTCTGGTTTCAAGATTGAAGTCGAAATCAACGGACGTTGGGTGACTTACGGGGAAGGTTCAACTGTTGGTTACCGTCGCTTGATTCAAGGTAAACCTGTAGAAGCACAAAAAATCCGTGTGACCATCACCGGTGCTCAAGCTACACCAATCTTGAACAACTTCTCTGTCTACAAAACACCAAGTAGTATCGAAAAGACAGACGGCTACCCTCTTGGACTTGAATACCACTCAAATACAACAGCGGATACAGCCGGTACAACTTGGTACAATGAATCTGAAGGTGTTCGTGGCACTTCTATGTGGACCAATCAAAAAGATGCCAAAGTCAGCTATACCTTCACAGGAACCAAGGCCTATGTCGTCTCTACAGTCGACCCAGGTCATGGAGAAATGTCCGTCTACGTTGATGGCCAAAAAGTTGCGGATGTGCAAACTAAGAACGCTAGCCGTAAACGCAGCCAAAAAGTCTTTGAGACAGGTGATTTGGCACCTGGCCAACATACCATTACCCTTGTTAATAAAACAGGTGAACCAATTGCTACAGAAGGAATCTACACCCTAAACAATGATAGCAAGGGAATGTTTGAACTCGAGTCTACCAACTACGAAGTCGAAAAAGGAAAACCAGTCACTGTTAAAATTAAACGTGTTGGTGGAAGCAAGGGAGCTGCTACTGTTCGCTTTATCACAGAACCTGGAACTGGGGTTCACGGTAAAGTTTACCAAGATACAACTCAAGATGTGACCTTTAAAGACGGAGAAACAGAAAAGACTGTGACCATCCCAACGATTGACTTTACAGAACAAGCCGACTCTGTCTTTGACTTCAAAGCCAAGCTCACTTCTGTCACTGATGGTGCCCTGCTCGGTTTTGCTACCGATGCAACCATCCAAGTGATGAAAGCTGAATTGCTGATCAAGGACCAAACAAGTTATGATGACCAAGCTAGTCAGTTGGATTACAGTCCTGGCTGGCACCATGAAACCAATTCGGCAGACAAGTACCAAAAAACGGAGTCTTGGGCTTCCTTTGGTCGCTTAACTGACGAGCAAAAGAAAAAGACAACCGTAACAGCTTACTTCTACGGTACTGGTCTTGATATCAAGGGCTATGTCGATCCAAATCATGGTATCTACAAAGTCTTTCTAGATGGCAAAGAAGTTCCTTACCAAGATGGCATGGGAAATGCTTCAACCATTGATGGCAAGAAATACTTTAGCGGTCACGCTGCCCAACGCCAAGGCAATCAAACTCTGGTTAGCCTAAAAGGTCTGGATGAAAACTTGCACGCAGTCACCCTTCAACTCGATCCTGAACGAAACGATTTATCTCGAAATATCGGTATCCAGGTAGACCAATTTATCACTCGTGGCGAAGGTAGTGAACTCTACAGCAAGGCAGATATCATCCAGTCTATCTCTAAATGGAAAGATGATCTGTCAAACTTTGATCCAGCAGGTTTGAAAAATACGGCTACTGCACGTCAAGCTTTCCAAGCAAATCTAGAAAAATTGAGAAACCAACTCAGTACAGAAGCTGTGGATGTTCAAGAAGTCATGTTGACTGTCAGCGCCTTACAAGATATCCTGTCCAAGGACGAGAACTATCAAAGAGGCCAAGAGGAACCTAGTCCAGCGCAACCGGAACAGCCTGAAGAACCTTCTAAACCTGATCAACCTGCTGAACCAAAACAACCGGAAATTGAGTACGATAAGGCTATGGCTAGCTTGACGAGAAGCTATCGAGAAAAAAAGTCGCTGAGCTTGGATCCAACAATGAAGCTAAGAAGAAATTAATTGAACTTGCAAACCAAGCAATCGCTGCAATTCAAGAGGCCAAGACTCAAGAAGAAGTTAATAAAAGCGCTAGAATCCGCTCTTGAACAAATTAACAAGCTTGAAGCAGCTAAGCCTGAGAAGCCAGCTGAGCCAGAGAAACCAGCTGAACCAGAGAAACCAGCTGAACCAGAGAAACCAGCTGAACCAGAGAAACCAGCTGAACCAGAGAAACCGGCTGAACCAGAGAAACCAGCTGAACCAGAGAAACCAGCTGAGCCTGAGAAACCAGCTGAGCCTGAGAAACCAGCTGAGCCTGAGAAACCAGCTAAGCCTGAGAAGCCAGCTGAACCAGAGAAACCGGCTGAACCAGAGAAACCGGCTGAACCAGAGAAACCAGCTGAACCAGAGAAACCGGCTGAACCAGAGAAACCAGCTGAACCAGAGAAACCAGCTGAACCAGAGAAACCAGCTGAACCAGAGAAACCAGCTGAACCAGAGAAACCGGCTGAACCAGAGAAACCAGCTGAGCCTGAGAAACCAGCTGAGCCTGAGAAACCAGCTGAACCAGAGAAACCAGCTGAACCAGAGAAACCGGCTGAACCAGAGAAACCAGCTGAACCAGAGAAACCAGCTGAACCAGAGAAACCAGCTGAACCTGAAAAACCAGCTGAACCAGAAAAACCAGCTGAGCCTGAAAAACCAGCTCAACCTGAAAAACCAGCTCAACCGGAGAAACCAGCTCAGCCTGAAAAACCGGCTGAACCGGAGAAACCAGCTCAGCCTGAGAAACCAGCTGAACCTGAAAAAAACCAGCTGAACCGGAAAAAAACCAGCTGAACCAGAAAAAAACCAGCTGAACCAGAAAAACCAGCTGAACCAGAGAAACCAGCTGAGCCTGAAAAACCAGCTCAACCGGAGAAACCAGCTGAGCCTGAGAAACCAGCTCAACCGGAGAAACCAGCTCCAGTAGTAACAGATAATTCACCAACAAAAGATGAGAAAGCTCCTGTTGCAAGAAACAGTAAACAAGAAAAGGAAAACCAACTCCCAGAAACTGGGGAACAAGAAGGAAACACCTTCCTCTTCTTGGCAGCAATTACTTCGGTCTTGTCTCTCATCATCTTCAAAAAGAATTTTAAAGACTAAAAAAATCTTTGATTGATTCTTTTCTATCATTCTAGTTCCCCGTAGAGAAGACCATCTTGTCTTCTCTTTTTAGGCTCTTTGTCAACTGTAGTAGATTGAAGTCAGCTAACACCTGGGGAGGACGATTGCTGTCTTCTCCATTTTTATATTCAGAGCAATGAAAATTCGTTTCTTAAAGTTGTCAAAGTTAGGGAAACCAAGGCATTGTGTTTGATGAGTTTAATGAGTTTATTGGTTGCTTCCAATTTGGCGTTGGAATAGGGTAATTGAAGGGCGTTGATAATCTTGTCTTTATTCTTAAGGAGGGTTTTAAAGATAGTTTGAAATAGAGGATAAACCTGCTTGAGATTATCTTCAATGATTCCGAAAAAATTCTCAGAATCCTTGTTTTGAAAGTAAAAAAGCAAGAGCTGATAGAGAACATAATGTTTCTTCAAGTCTTCTGAGTAGCTCAAGAGTTTGCCTAAGATTTCTTTATTGGTCAAGTGTATGTAAAAAGTAGAAGTATAAAATCGCTTAGCTTCCGACTATCTTATGGGATGAGCTTCCAGTAGCGCTTGATAACCTTGTATTCGTGAGATTTTCGGTTAAATTGATTCATAATTTGCACACGAACTCGACTCGTGGCATGGCTTAAGTGTTGGACAATGAGAAAGCAATCAAGAACGATTTTAGCGTTTGGGAGTGATACAGTCTGAACCTAGAAATTCGAAAGCGAAGTTGTCTAGCAAAGTCATAGTAAGGACTGAATAGAACCATTGTAATGATTTTCACCCGACAGCGGATAATGATGAAGTAACTTAGCAATTTGAGAAAAATTTAGGCCTTGCATATGGTAAATGAGAATACTTTCACGCTCATCTAGGGTAAAATGATGGTAGCTAATAAGATTTCCTTTCGTAACTAGTTCGTTCAATTCTATTTTACTAGAAAATCTTATGAGTTTTTATTGTGCACTGAATATTGTACATTCAAGGGACAAAGTGTACTGGACTTGGGAGGTTAAGTTGAAATAATTCTATTCACTGCAGAAGTTTTTGTCTTACTTCATATACTGCCTCTCTGTAGTAGTCGAAAAAATCGGCTAGAGCGCCATTTTGCTGATAAAAATGTTGAAGTTTCTGTATGAATTTATAGAAAATAGGGTAGAGCTATCTGACAAGTGCAAGCTGGTCAGATTTGTGGTAAAATAGATAAGATATGACAAAAGAATTTCATCATGTAACGGTCTTGCTTCATGAAACGATTGATATGCTTGACGTAAAACCTGACGGTATCTACGTTGATGCGACCTTGGGCGGAGCGGGCCATAGCGAATATTTATTAAGTAAATTGAGCGAAAAAGGGCATCTCTATGCCTTTGACCAGGACCAGAATGCCATTGACAATGCGCAAAAACGTTTGGCACCCTATATCGAAAAGGGGATGGTAACCTTTATCAAGGATAACTTCCGTCATTTGCAGGCACGTTTGCAGGAGGCTGGTGTCCAGGAAATTGATGGAATTTGTTATGACTTGGGAGTGTCCAGTCCTCAGCTAGATCAGCGTGAGCGTGGTTTTTCATATAAAAAAGATGCGCCACTGGATATGCGCATGAATCAGGAAGCTAGTCTGACGGCCTATGAGGTGGTCAATCATTATGACTATCATGACTTGGTTCGGATCTTTTTCAAGTATGGCGAAGATAAGTTTTCTAAACAGATTGCCCGCAAGATTGAGCAAGCGCGTGAAGTGAAACCAATTGAGACGACGACGGAGTTGGCAGAGATTATCAAGTCTGCCAAGCCTGCCAAGGAACTCAAGAAAAAGGGGCACCCTGCCAAGCAGATTTTCCAGGCTATCCGAATCGAAGTCAATGATGAGCTGGGTGCAGCAGATGAATCCATCCAGCAGGCTATGGACATGCTGGCTCTAGATGGGAGAATCTCGGTCATTACCTTCCATTCGCTGGAAGACCGCTTGACCAAGCAACTATTCAAAGAAGCTTCAACAGTGGAAGTTCCCAAAGGCTTGCCCTTCATTCCAGATGACCTTAAGCCCAAGATGGAATTGGTATCCCGCAAGCCAATCTTGCCAAGTGCTGAAGAGCTAGAAGCCAACAACCGTTCGCATTCAGCTAAGTTGCGCGTGGCTAGAAAAATTCACAAGTAAGAGGAAAAACATGGCAGAAAGAATCGAAAAAACAAGCCAGTTATTGCAAACGAAGTTTAAAGGTTTTTCACGTGTGGAAAAGGCCTTCTATGTTTCGATTGCTGCAACAATGATTATCCTGGCAATTAGCGTTGTGTTTATGCAGACCAAGCTATTACAAGTTCAGAATGAATTGACCAAGGTCAATGCTCAAATCGAAGAAAAGAAAACAGAGCTCGACGATGCCAAGCAAGAGGTTAATGAATTGATTCGTTCAGAACGTTTGAAAGAAATTGCAAACTCTAAGGATTTGCAGCTGAATAACGAAAATATCCGAGCAGCGGAGTAAGAAATGAAACAGTGGAAAGAAAAAATCATCCGTTATGCCGTTCGTAACCGTAAATCTCCAGAAGAAAACCGCAGAAGAGTAGGGAAAAGCCTGAGTTTATTGGCTGTCATACTCTTCGCTGTCTTTTTGGTGAACTTTGCGGTTATTATCGGAACGGGTAAAAAATTTGGTAAGGATTTGGTTCAAGAGGCCAAAAAGGTTCACCAAACAACCAAGACGATTCCAGCCAAGCGGGGGACCATCTACGATCGTAATGGAACGCCTATTGCTGAGGATGCAACTTCTTATAATATCTATGCTGTTATTGACAAGACCTACAAGTCAGCAACAGGCAAAATTCTCTATGTAGAAGATTCTCAATTTAATAAGGTAGCTGAAATTTTCCATAAATACCTCGATATGGAGGAGTCTTATGTCAAGGAACAACTTTCTCAGCCAGATCTAAAACAGGTGTCTTTTGGTACCAAGGGAAATGGGATCACCTATGCCAATATGATGGCTATTAAAAATGACCTTAAAACAGCTGGCGTTGAGGGAGTTGACTTTACAACTAGTCCCTAACCGCAGTTATCCCAATGGACAGTTTGCTTCATCCTTTATCGGTTTAGCGCAACTCCATGAAAATGAGGATGGGACCAAACGTTTGATTGGGGACATCTGGATTGGAGAGTTCTTTAAATAACATTCTGGCGGGTACAGATGGGATCATCACCTATGAGAAAGGATCGTCTGGGAAATATTGTTCCGGGTACAGATCAAGCTTCTCAACAAACGGTAGATGGAAAGGATGTGTACACAACCCTTTCTAGTCCCTTACAATCCTTTATGGAAACCCAGATGGATGCCTTCCAGGAAAAAGTAAAAGGCAAGTATATGACGGCTACCTTGGTTAGCGCTAAAACAGGGGAAATCCTGGCTACGACCCAACGGCCGACCTTTAATGCAGATACCAAGGATGGCATCACAAAAGACTTTGTCTGGCGTGATATCCTCTATCAAAGTAACTACGAGCCAGGATCGACCATGAAGGTGATGATGTTGGCCTCAGCTATTGATAACAATACCTTCCCTGGTGGCGAATACTTTAACAGCAGTGAATTGAAAATAGCAGATGCGACGATTCGAGACTGGGATGTCAATGAAGGATTTGACTACTGGTGGGCACTATGACCTTCTCTCAAGGTTTCGCCCACTCAAGTAATATCGGAATGAGCTCTACTTGAGCAAAAAATGGGAGATGCAACCTGGCTCGATTATCTCAATCGCTTTAAGTTTGGGGTGCCGACGCGTTTTGGTCTGACTGATGAGTATTCAGGTCAATTGCCTGCAGATAATATTGTTAATATTGCCATGAGTGCATTTGGTCAGGGGATTTCTGTAACGCAGACCCAGATGCTACGTGCTTTTACAGCTATTGCCAACGATGGGGTTATGTTGGAACCAAAATTTATCAGTGCCCTCTATGATCCAAATGACCAGTCTGTCCGTAAGTCTCAAAAGGAAATTGTCGGAAATCCTGTGTCAAAAGCAGCAGCATCCTCTACTCGGGAGCACATGGTCATGGTCGGAACAGATCCTGTCTACGGTACCATGTACAACCACAGTACAGGAAAACCAAATGTCAATGTTCCAGGGCAGAATGTCGCTCTGAAATCAGGGACTGCTCAGATTGCCGATGAGAAGAATGGGGGCTATCTGACAGGTGAAACCAACTATATCTTCTCAGTTGTGTCGATGCATCCTGCAGAAAATCCTGACTTTATCCTCTATGTAACGGTGCAACAGCCAGAGCATTATTCGGGTGTTCAGCTTGGGGAGTTTGCCAACCCAATCCTTGAGCGAGCTTCTGCTATGAAAGAGTCCCTCAATCTTCAGTCAACTGCCAAGAGCTTGGATCAGGTCAGCAAGACGACAAGCTATGCCATGCCAGCTACCAAGGACTTTACGCCGGGTGACCTAGCAGAAGAATTGCGTCGCAACCTTGTCCAACCAATCGTTATCGGAACAGGAACCAAGATCAAGGAACTCTCGGTTTCTGAAGGAGATAATTTGGAAGCCAATCAGCAAATCTTGATCCTGTCAGATAAGGTCGAAGAAATGCCTGATATGTACGGCTGGACAGATGAAAATGTGCAAACATTTGCCAAATGGCTGAATATAGAAGTCGAGTGGGAAGGTAGTGGCAAAACGGTCAAGAAACAAAGTGTCCGTGCCAATACGGCTCTCAAAGACATTAAAAAAATGAAAATAACTTTAGGAGATTAAGATGATTAGTTCCATTAGTGCTGGAATTCTGACCTTTCTATTGACCTTGATAGGTATTCCAGCCTTTATCCGATTTTACCGAAAAGCACAGATTACAGGTCAGCAGATGCACGAGGATGTCAAGCAACACCAAGCTAAAGCTGGGACTCCAACCATGGGAGGTCTTGTCTTCCTGATCGTTGCAGTTGTTGTGAGCTTCCTTGTCGCTCTCTTTACCCAACAATTGACCAATAATGTAGGCATGATTTTGTTTATCTTGGTTTTGTATGGTTTGGTAGGTTTTTTGGATGATTTTCTCAAGGTCTTTCGTAAGATCAACGAAGGCTTAAATCCCAAGCAAAAACTTGCTCTCCAGCTCCTTGGAGGAGTGATTTTCTACCTCTTTTATGAGCGTGGTGGCGATATGCTTTCAGTTTTTGGCTATCCTCTTCATTTGGGTATTTTCTATATTTTCTTTGCCCTCTTCTGGCTAGTTGGTTTTTCAAATGCGGTGAATCTGACTGATGGGATTGACGGTTTAGCGAGTATTTCAGTGGTGATTAGCTTGTCGGCCTATGGTGTGATTGCTTATATGCAAATCAACTGGATATTCTTCTTGTGATTCTTGCCATGATTGGTGGTTTGCTAGGTTTCTTCGTCTTTAACCACAAACCTGCCAAGGTCTTCATGGGAGATGTGGGAAGTTTGGCTCTTGGTGGAATGCTAGCAGCTATTTCTATGGCTCTCCACCAAGAATGGACCCTTTTGTTGATTGGGATTGTCTATGTCTTTGAGACAAGCTCTGTTATGATACAGGTTACCTACTTCAAACTTAGTGGTGGAAAGCGTATCTTCCGTATGACACCTGTCCATCACCATTTTGAGCTTGGAGGATTCTCAGGCAAGGGCAATCCTTGGAGCGAGTGGAAGGTTGACTTCTTTTTTTGGGGAGTTGGCCTTCTAGCAAGTCTCTTGACCTTAGCTTTTTTATACCTACTGTAAAAAATAGAGAGTGCTCTCGCATTGAGTAAAGTTTTCCATGATAAAACGCATAGTATCAAGTTTTTTGAATGCCTGATAGTATGCGTTTTTAATATTTCTAAAATAAAATCTCCCCTTATCTAGATATTCCAACATAAGTAATACTTGAAATTCAATCGTTTCAGATATTCGGGAACATCTTAGGGATTTGAGTTCAAAGTTTAAATATGGAAGTTCTTGGATTGTTGAAATGATAGATTTATTTTTCTCAAAGACCTAGTACTAACACACAAAAGGCCCCCTTGTTGCTAAGGGAGCCTTTCTATATATCCTAATGAAGCAGATGATTTTACCTAATCTCTTCTTAAGAATTGATCTAAATAGTAATTGAAATAGGTTTTGCGACCTGTAATCACGACCGCTCGCCCCTCAATACCATAACGCAATTTCTCAGCCTGTTCATCCGTTAAGCTCGTTTCAGCCTCTACTTTAAAGAAGTTGCCTTTTTCGGTCTTTGTCGCATTGCTGTCAATATTAGAAATAGTAGACGTGAGAACAAATTCCTTATTGTTTTCATCCAAGGCAGTGAAACGGATGGTCTCTCCCTGTTTAAGGCTAGAGACATCTTTTGAAGTCACATAAGTTGTGATGGTTACCTTCTTTTCTGTCGTCAAAACAGGATATAACTGGGCCAAGACCTTACCTTCGGGAACCAAATTAGCCCCAGCAGTTTCAGGATTCAGGTGGAGAACCCCGTCTTCCATCGCTGTAATGGCCCCTTTTTGTGTGATTCCTCCCTGTACTTTGAGATTATTTTCAACCTCTAAAATCTTTTGATTTAGGGCGGTCAACTCTTGTCCGACCTTTGCCAACTGTTGAGCCTTCAAGGACTCAAGCTGACTATCCAAACTACCAGAGTAGGCCTGTTGCGCACCTGAGCCCGCATATTGAACCCGATAACTGGCCAGAGCGGATTCAAATTGGGCAATCTGGCTGTCAATCTGTGCAATGACTTGACTCTTGAGCTGTCCTTGACTATCAGAAGCAGCCTGCGCCGCATAGGATTGATAAATACTATAGCCAGCGTTGCTTGAAGGAACACTGGTTCCATTTTGAATGGCATTTTTTAATGTTTGATAGTCCGACAATTTGGCATTGGTTTCCTCGATGAGATTTCCAAGTTCAGCTTGGGAATTGCTGGCAGCTGAATTTTGAGAGGCAATATTGGAATTCTGTTGTTCCGTATTACTACGGATGCTGGCAGCTTGGTTTTTATAGTCATTAAAGATCTGTTCGTAGCCAAAGCGATCTTCCCCCGAAGCAAACTGGCTAGTTCCTGTCTTCAAACTTTCCTGCAATAATTCCAACTGTCGTTTTTGTTCTTTCAAGGTTTCCACTTGAGAGGAGAAGGTGTCTTTTTGAGTGTTTTCACTGTCAGAATGATACTGAACCAAGAGGTCCCCTTTTTTGACCACCTTATTTTCCTCTAGATTATTAGTGACAATCGCATTATTACTGGTTGACTGGATGGTTGCCAGGATCTTACTCGGTTCGATAGAGGCAGCCGAGGTAATCGTGATTTCCTTTTTCGCAAAGAGAGAGAATAAGACGATAAAAATCGCTAAGAAGAAAGTCGGTAAAATCACGCGTACAGAAAAGTTGGAATATCTACGATTATAAAATTCAGCACTCTCTAAGTAATGTTCTTCCATCTTCTTTCTCCCTTCTAACTATTGACCAGATGGGCATAGAAGCCATCCTGAGCAAGCAATTCTTCGTGTGTTCCTTGTTCGACGATTTCCCCCTTGTCCAGAACGACCACTTTTTCAGACCGCTCCGCAATGGTCAAGCGATGGGCGATGAATATGATGGTCTTGTCCAACTCAAGAGATTGTCGATAATCTTTTTTTCTGTCAGGATATCCAGATTGCTGGTTGCCTCGTCGAGAATTAAAAACAGGAGCATCGGTCAAAAGAGCCCGAGCTAAGGCCAAGCGTTGACGTTGACCACCTGAAATCCCTGTTCCGTCTGATGTCAACTCTGTTTGGTAATTCAAAGGCATCCGTTCAATGTCTTCCCGAATCTCCGCAATTTCTAGCGCCCGAATGATTTCTTTCTGAGTCGTTCCAGGCTTAGCACCTAGGAGAACATTCTCTAAGATAGTACCATTAAAGACATAGGGCTGTTGCGGCAAGTAGTTGATATGACGGCGCAAGACATGCTTGTCAATCTGATTGAGGTTGATATGATTCACCAGAATCTCTCCCTCATTCGGATCATAGAAATTCACAATCATCTTGGCAAGGGTCGTCTTTCCAGAACCAGAAATGCCCACAAAGGCCACCTTACTGCCTCGTTCAATGGTCAAGTTAATATCTGAGAGGACATTTCGCCCATATCCATATTTATAGCTGACCTGTTTCAATTCAATGTTACCCTTGGTCATGCTTAAATCACGGATTGCTTTTTTATCCACAAACTCAGAATCTACCAGATAGACTTCGTTCAAGCGGTTATTGGCAACTTGCGCTGTTTGGAGCTTAGTCTGTAAATTGATGATGTTTTTCTAGTGGATTTGTGAAATAAACCAGCAAGGTGTTATAAGTAATCAGCTGCCCCAAGGTCATTTTATTGTCCATCACCAAAAGGGCTCCCATCCAAAGAATAGCGATATTCAATAGGAGTTGAGCTGTTTTCTTCAAGCCGATTTGAATGTTTTCCATCCGACTATAGGCAAATGATTTTTTCAGATAGTCCACAAATTCTCTGTCAATCTTTTGGTAACGATAATTTTCACTGGTCAAGGATTTGATTGTTTCAATCCCATTGATGTCTTCGATAATGGAAGAGGAAAGAATAGCATTGGATTCCATGGTGTCCCGGTTCATTTTTTTCAAATGGTTTCATGAAGGCAAAAAAATTACGACGATATAAATCGGTAGTGAGAGAAGACTGATAAAGAAGAGATTCAAGTTTTGTGAGAACAAAACAATGGCCATGACAATCACGATTGAAACATCCAGGAAGATGGAAAGAATGGTACTGGCCAAGGCATCAATAATACTGTTGGCATCATTGAAGCGTGAGACAATCTCCCCTGTTCTTCTGGTCGCAAAAAAGGACATGGGTAAATGGAAGACATGCTTGATATAAGACAAAATCACATCAATTGAAAGCCGTTGTCCCAAAATGAGAAGCAAATAATTCTGGGCATAAGATAGAATCTGTTGCAAGATATAGACGACCACCAAACCTAAAGAAATAATCCCTAAGGTATTGCGCATCTGATTGGGGACATAGGTATCAATAATCCCCTGCATATAGTAAGAGCCCACGATATTGATGATCGTAACCAATAGAGTTGCGATAACGATATTGGCAATCAAGCCTTTTTGTCTCATCAAGATGGGCACAAAAGACCAGAGGCCATTTTTCTGTTCCTTATGAGGCTTGTATTCGGGTGCAGGGGCAATGAAAATAGAGACCCCTGTCCATTCTTGGGCAAACTGTTCCTTGGAAAGTTTGGTCATTTTAACAGCCGGATCGGGGTCGGCAATATGAACAGAATGTTTGTCATGTCCCGTCACGACATAGTAATGAAGTAACTTTTTATCCTTGATGACATGAGCGATAAAGGGGTAGATGACCCCTTTCATATCAAACAAAGACATATCCGCTTTTAGGGCTCGTGTTTCAAAGCCTAATTCTTCAGAGACCTTTACCAGTCCAAAAGCGGTTGTTCCTCGTAAGGTTGTCTTGGCCATTTCACGCAAGCTGGCCAAAGAGTAGTAGGAGCCATAGTAACCATAAATCATGGCAAGGGCTGCCACACCACAATCTCTTGCGTCAACTTGAGCTCTATAATGACGCTTTGTAAATCTCATACAAACTCCTTTATTCACAAAAGTATGGATGCCTTATGAAGGGAAAGTCTTCATAAAGGTTTTGGGGAGTTAGGAAACTCCCTCTATACTAGCTTTCTCCAGAAAAACAAACTCAGAAAGAGGAGAAAAGACGAAAGTAACTAGTTCTATCATACACTAATGTGGCTTATTTTTCCAATGGTATCAATCGTTTTAAAGATATTGATCCGAGATAGACTTGGGCTCGCTTTCACATGAAAAAGCCTCTTGTCCCAATCAAGACGAACAAGAGGCTCTCTGTCGAAAGACAAACTATTAGTTAAAAACGTCTGGGCTTGCAGCACCACCGTTGTTAGCGCCGCCACCATTGCTAGAACCACCAGATCTTGAACCAATTCTACCTCTGATGCGACCATATGCACGGATAGCAACGCCACGAATAGCGCGACCTACTTCACGACCGATGTCAAATACGGCACGAACAAGGTCACCGCCGACCCAACCACCTTCTACTTCAACCAATTCAGCTTCAGAAAGTGGCATAAATTTTTGATCCAATGATTTAAAATCTTTGTTCATGAAATTCACCTTTTCTATTTAAGATACTAAATTAGCTAAAAAGTCCTACAAAGAAACCTGAAAGTAGTGATCCACCCAAGATAGCCAAAGAAACTGTGAATACATCAACAGGGACACCGTAGAATGACCATCCACCGTCGATCATCATCATTTCTTCATCAGTCAAGGCAACAAATTGGTTGTCCATCATAGCAAAGTTTTCCATAAAAGTTCTCCTTTTATTAATATGTTGTTCTTAGTTGGAGGAAGCCCTCTCAACTCGACACTTACATTATACAATAGGAAGGGCTTTCTGTCAACTGAAATAAGAAGATAAGAGCTAAAAAATTGAGCCTATATCTTAGGTGAAATCTGGGTGAGGAGGGATATTTCCTTCAGAGGTTGGAAAGGTTTTTTTCTATCATTTGTCTAGTCAGCTACAGCCCCTCAAAAGTTAGATTTTTCTGTTTAATTTTTTGGGGGCGGTAGGATAAATCGCTCATGCAATGTACTTCACGAAGTGATTTCGATGAGCGGGGGTTAAGTCTATTTATAGATTAAGCTTTCTGAGATACTCCCACAACTACAGAGAGTCATCATTTCCAGCTGGGATTTATAGGCAAGAGGTGTAGCTACATCCATCGTTATGATTGCTGAAGGCCTATTGTCTAAGAATATTAGCGGGTAATATTGCTAGTAGATTGATAAGTGACCAATTGAATTCCTTCTTGCTACCTTTCCCCTTCCCTGAAAGCGTAAAACAAACTAGTCAGAAAAGCCACTTTGTGGTATAATATAGAAGACTCAAAAAGAAACAGGAGAAAAAGAATGGATTTACTTTTAGCAATTATCTTGATTGTGCTAGCTTTTCTAGGAGGAGCTCTTGGAGGTATGTATTTGGTTCGTAAGCAAATCGAAAAAGAATTTGCGGACAACCCACGTTTAAACGCTGAGGCAGTTCGTGCTCTCTTGAGCGCAAATGGTCAAAAACCAAGCGAAGCCAAGGTTCAACAAGTTTACCACCAAATCATCCGTCAACAAAAAGCAGCCCTTGCTAACAATAAAAAGAAATAAATAGGAAAAGTCTGGGATGAAAGTTCCAGACTTCTCACTATGTTCAATAGTTCTCAAGGATAAGACTTTTTCCTTGCATTCTATTGATATTTGATTATGATTAAAAGAGAGGCAGTTGCCATTCTATCAAGCTGTCTATCCGTTCATTTAGGACGAGTAATTATGATGAACTATCAATCAGAAAAAAGACTAGAAAGAAGACTGTATGGATAATCGACCAATTGGTTTTTTGGATTCGGGTGTCGGGGGCTTGACTGTTGTTCGTGAGCTCATGCGCCAGCTTCCCCATGAAGAAATCGTCTATATTGGAGATTCGGCGCGGGCGCCCTATGGTCCCCGTCCTGCTGAGCAAATTCGTGAGTATACTTGGCAGTTGGTCAACTTTCTCTTGACCAAGGATGTCAAAATGATTGTCATTGCTTGTAATACTGCGACTGCGGTCGTCTGGGAAGAAATCAAGGCGAAACTAGATATTCCTGTCCTAGGTGTGATTTTGCCAGGAGCTTCGGCAGCTATCAAGTCCAGTCAAGGTGGGAAAATCGGGGTGATTGGAACTCCCATGACGGTACAATCAGACATCTATCGTCAGAAAATCCATGATCTGGATCCGGATTTACAGGTGGAGAGTTTGGCCTGTCCCAAGTTTGCCCCCTTGGTGGAGTCTGGTGCCCTGTCGACCAGTGTCACCAAGAAAGTGGTCTATGAAACCCTGCGTCCCTTGGTCGGCAAGGTGGATAGCTTGATTCTGGGGTGTACCCATTATCCGCTCCTTCGCCCCATCATCCAAAATGTCATGGGACCAGATGTGAAACTCATCGATAGTGGAGCAGAGTGTGTACGGGATATCTCGGTTTTGCTTAACTATTTTGAAATCAATCGTAGCCGAGATGCGGGGCCTCTTCAACACCGTTTTTACACAACAGCTAGCAGCCAAAGTTTTGCCCAAATTGGAGCAGAATGGCTGGAAAAAGAGATTCATGTGGAGCATGTAACATTATGACAAACAAAATTTATGAATACAAGGACGACCAGGACTGGTATGTGGGTGTCTGGGACGTCTATGGAGGCATCTACAGTCTCATCAAAGATCCGCTTAATCTTGATTTTATGGATTTGGCGCGGATTTTTCGTGATGAGGAAAATGGCTTTCCAATTACGATAACGGTGATGCGCTGGTCTTCTAACTACCGTCTGCTCTCCTTTATCGTTGAGATTTTAAATGCGGAAGCAGGACGTAACTTGGAAGTCATCCAACGTCAGGGAGCTCTGCTCTTGGTTGAAAATGGAAAGCTTTTGCATGTTGAATTGCCTAAAGAAGGAGTCGATGTAGAAGCCTTCTTTGAAACTAGCAAGGTTAGAGAAACTCTGCTCATTGCGACTCGTAACGAGGGCAAGACCAAGGAATTCCGAGCTATCTTTGACAAACTTGGCTATGATGTGGAAAATCTCAATGACTACCCTGACCTGCCTGAAGTAGCCGAAACTGGTATGACCTTTGAAGAAAATGCCCGCCTCAAGGCAGAAACCATTTCCCAATTAACAGGAAAGATGGTGCTAGCAGATGACTCTGGTCTCAAAGTCGATGTCCTCGGTGGTTTGCCAGGAGTCTGGTCAGCCCGTTTTGCAGGAGTGGGGGCGACTGATCGTGAAAACAATGCCAAGCTCTTGCACGAATTGGCCATGGTCTTTGAACTCAAGGACCGCTCAGCTCAATTCCATACAACCCTAGTCGTAGCTAGTCCAAACAAGGAAAGCTTGGTTGTTGAAGCTGACTGGCCAGGCTACATTAACTTTGAACCCAAGGGCGAAAATGGCTTTGGCTATGATCCCCTTTTCCTTGTGGGAGAGACAGGTAAGTCAGCAGCTGAATTAACCCTTGAAGAAAAAAATAGCCAATCCCACCGTGCCTTAGCCGTTAAGAAACTTTTGGAGGTATTTCCAGCATGGCAAAGCAAACCATCATTGTAATGAGTGACTCCCACGGAGATAGCTTGATTGTGGAAGAAATCCGTGACCGCTATCTGGGGAAAGTTGATGCCATTTTTCACGATGGTGACTCTGAACTCCGTCCAGACTCTCCGCTCTGGGAAGGCATCCATGTCGTCAAAGGAAATATGGACTTTTATGCTGGTTATCCAGAACGTTTGGTGACTCAACTTGGTCCGACTAAGATTATCCAGACGCATGGACACTTGTTTGATATCAATTTCAACTTTCAAAAGTTGGACTACTGGGCTCAGGAAGAAGATGCCGATATCTGTCTCTATGGTCACTTGCATGTGCCAAATGCTTGGATGGAAGGCAAAACACTCTTTTTAAATCCAGGCTCCATCAGCCAACCACGAGGGACTATCAGAGAATGTCTCTATGCTCGAGTGGAGATTGATGACAGCTATTTTAAAGTAGACTTTTTGACACGTGACCATGAGGTTTATCCAGGCTTGTCCAAGGAGTTTGCTCGATGATTGCCAAGGAATTTGAAGCATTTTTACTGGAACAGGAAGGAACCTTTCTCACCCCTGCTGACAATCTAGCAGCTTTGATTGATACCCATAACGCTGACCATGCGATTTTGGTATTGAGTCAAATCACCTATACCCGTATCCCTGTTGTGACCTTTGACAAACGCTTTGTCGGAACCATTGGTCTGAGAGACATTTTGGCTTATCAAATGGAGCAAGGTTTGACAGATGAACAGATGGCAACGACAGATATCGTCAATATGACCAAGACGGATGTAGCAGTCGTCGCTCCAGACTATAATATCACTGAAGTCCTCCATAAACTGGTAGATGAACCCTTCTTGCCAGTCGTAGATGATGAAGGAATTTTCCAAGGAATTATCACGCGCAAGTCCATCCTCAAGGCCGTCAATGCCCTTTTGCATGACTTTAGTAAGGAATATGAGATTCGATGCAAATGAGAGATAGGATTTCAGACTTTTTAGAGAAAAAGCAGAGCTTGTCTGCCAATTCAAAGCAATCTTATAAGTATGATCTGGAGCAATTTTTAGACATTGTAGGTGAGCGGATCTCTGAGACTAGTCTCAAGATTTACCAAGCCCAACTAGCCAATCTAAAAATCAGCGCCCAGAAACGGAAACTTTCAGCCTGTAACCAATTTCTCTACTTTCTCTATCAAAAAGGAGAGGTGGACAGTTTTTACCGTCTGGAATTAGCCAAACAAGCTGAAAAGAAGACTGAAAAGCCAGAAATTCTAGACTTAGACTCTTTTTGGCAGGAAAGTAATTATCCAGAGGGACGCTTGCTGGCGCTCTTAATCCTAGAAATGGGACTTTTGCCAAGTGAGATTTTAGCCCTTAAGGTTGCAGATATCAATCTGGATTTTCAGGTGTTGCGAATTAACAAGGCTTCCCAACAGAGGATTGTCACCATTCCTAGGACCTTGCTTTCAGAATTGGACCCCTTGATGGGGCAGACCTATCTCTTTGAAAGGGGAGGGAAAGCCTATTCTCGTCAGTGGGCCTTTCGTCAGCTGGAGTCCTTTGTCAAGGAGAAAGGTTTCCCAGCCTTATCAGCCCAAGCCTTGCGGGAACAGTTCATTCTAAGACAAATAGAAAACAAGGTCGATTTGTACGAAATTGCAAAAAAACTAGGATTAAAAACAGTCCTGACCTTAGAGAAATATAGATAATGGATATTAAATTAAAAGATTTTGAAGGGCCCCTGGACTTGCTCTTGCACCTGGTTTCCAAGTATCAGATGGATATTTACGATGTGCCCATTACGGAAGTCATCGAACAGTATCTAGCCTATGTCTCAACCCTGCAGGCCATGCGTCTGGAAGTGACGGGTGAGTACATGGTCATGGCTAGTCAGCTCATGCTGATCAAGAGCCGAAAGCTCCTGCCAAAGGTAGCAGAAGTGGCTGATTCGGAGGATGACCTGGAGCAGGATCTCCTCTCCCAAATCGAAGAATACCGCAAATTCAAGCTCCTGGGTGAGCACTTGGAGGCCAAGCACCAAAATCGGGCCCAGTACTATTCCAAAGCGCCGACAGAGTTGATCTACGAAGATGCGGAGCTTGTACATGATAGGACGACCATTGACCTCTTTTTGGCTTTTTCAAATATCCTAGCCAAGAAAAAAGAGGAGTTCGCTCAGAATCACACGACCATCTTGCGGGATGAGTATAAGATTGAGGACATGATGGGCATTGTAAAAGAGTCCTTGACTGGACGAGACCAGTTGCGTTTGCAGGATTTGTTCAAGGAAGCCCAGAATGTCCAAGAGGTCATTACCCTCTTTTTGGCAACCCTAGAGTTAATCAAAACCCAGGAGCTGATCCTCGTGCAAGAGGAGAGTTTCGGAGATATCTATCTCATGGAAAAGAAGGAAGAAAGTCAAGAGGCATAAAGCTAGACTTGATAGAGAGGAAAGATGAGTACTTTAGCAGAAATAGAAGCGCTCTTGTTTGTAGCAGGTGAAGATGGGATTCGAGTCCGTCAGTTGGCTGAACTCCTCTCACTTCCCCCGACAGGCATCCAGCAGAGTTTAGAAAAATTAGCCCAAAAGTATGAAAAAGACCAAGAGTCGAGCTTGTCCCTGATCGAGACAGGGGGCGCTTACAGATTGGTGACCAAGCCTCAATTTGCAGCGATTTTGAAGGAATACTCCAAGGCGCCCATTAACCAGAGTTTATCTCGGGCAGCCCTTGAGACCTTGTCCATCATTGCCTACAAGCAGCCGATTACGCGGATAGAAATTGATGCTATCCGTGGAGTCAATTCGAGTGGAGCTTTGGCAAAGTTGCAGGCATTTGATTTGATACGAGAAGACGGGAAAAAAGAAGTGTTGGGTCGCCCCAACCTCTATGTGACTACGGATTATTTCCTAGATTACATGGGGATCAATCATTTGGAAGAACTCCCAGTGATTGATGAGCTTGAGATTCAAGCGCAAGAAAGCCAATTATTTGGTGAAAGGATAGAAGAAGATGAGAATCAATAAATATATTGCCCACGCAGGTGTGGCCAGTAGGAGAAAAGCAGAAGAGCTGATCAAGCAAGGCTTGGTGACGGTCAACGGCCAAGTGGTGCGTGAACTAGCAACGACCATCAAGACTGGCGACAAGGTTGAAGTTGAAGGTCAACCAATCTACAACGAAGAAAAGGTCTACTATCTGCTTAATAAACCACGTGGAGTGATTTCCAGTGTGACAGATGACAAGGGCCGCAAGACTGTTGTGGATCTCTTGCCAAATGTCAAAGAACGAATCTATCCAGTTGGACGTTTGGACTGGGATACATCCGGTGTCTTGATTTTGACCAATGATGGGGACTTTACAGACGAGATGATTCACCCCCGTAATGAGATTGATAAGGTCTACGTTGCGCGTGTTAAAGGCGTAGCCAATAAGGACAATCTCCGTCCCTTGACCCGTGGACTTGAGATTGATGGCAAGAAAACCAAGCCAGCTGTTTATGAGATTCTTAAAGTAGACCCAGTCAAAAACCGCTCTGTAGTACAGTTGACCATTCATGAAGGGCGTAACCACCAGGTTAAAAAGATGTTTGAAGCTGTCGGTCTCCAAGTAGATAAGTTATCTCGGACACGTTTTGGACACCTAGACTTGACAGGCCTTCGTCCGGGAGAATCCCGTCGCCTCAATAAAAAAGAAATCAGCCAACTACACACTATGGCTGTAACCAAGAAATAATGAAACGAATCTTAATAGCGCCAGTACGCTTTTACCAACGCTTTATCTCACCAGCCTTTCCACCCTCTTGTCGTTTTGAGCCTACATGTTCCAACTACATGATTCAGGCTATTGAAAAACATGGCTTCAAGGGTGTTTTGATGGGCTTGGCTCGTATTCTCCGATGTCATCCTTGGTCGAAAATAGGCAAGGATCCTGTGCCAGACCACTTTTCCCTCAAACGAAATCATAAATAAAACGAATTACAATGGTGATTTGTTTTTATTTATAAGCAAAGTTTCAAGTTGGAATGATGATTTTCCACTATCCTTCTCCTATAAAAAGTGGTAAAATGGAGGACAGAAAGAAGGAACTGATATGACAACATTATTTTCAAAAATCAAAGAAGTAACAGAGCTTGCTGCAATCTCAGGTCATGAAGCGCCTGTCCGGACTTATCTTCGTGAAAAGTTGACACCGCACGTGGATGAAGTGGTGACAGATGGCTTGGGTGGTATTTTTGGTATTAAACATTCAGAAGCTACCGATTCGCCCCGTGTTTTGGTTGCTTCTCATATGGATGAAGTTGGTTTTATGGTTAGTGAGATTAAGCCAGATGGTACCTTCCGTGTCGTTGAAATCGGTGGCTGGAACCCTATGGTGGTCAGCAGCCAACGCTTTAAACTCTTTACTCGTGACGGTCGTGAAATTCCAGTGATCTCAGGTTCTGTCCCTCCACATTTGACACGTGGAACAGGTGGACCAACCATGCCAGCTATTTCGGATATCATTTTTGATGGCGGTTTTGCGGACAAGGCTGAAGCAGAAAGTTTTGGAATCCGTCCAGGTGACACCATTGTCCCTGATAGCTCTGCTATCTTGACAGCCAATGAAAAAAATATCATCTCTAAAGCTTGGGACAATCGCTACGGTGTTCTCATGGTGAGCGAGTTAGCTCAAGCCTTGTCAGGTCAAAAACTTGGCAATGAACTCTATCTTGGCTCTAACGTCCAAGAAGAGGTTGGTCTTCGTGGCGCTCATACTTCTACAACTAAGTTTGACCCAGAAGTTTTCCTAGCAGTTGACTGTTCACCTGCTGGTGATGTCTACGGTGGCCAAGGCAAGATTGGGGATGGCACCTTGATTCGCTTCTACGATCCAGGTCACTTGCTTCTCCCAGATATGAAGGATTTCCTTTTGACAACGGCTGAAGAAGCTGGCATCAAGTACCAATACTACTGTGGAAAAGGCGGAACGGACGCTGGAGCAGCTCATCTGAAAAATGGTGGTGTCCCATCTACAACTATCGGTGTCTGTGCACGTTATATCCACTCTCACCAAACCCTCTACGCGATGGATGACTTCCTAGAAGCCCAAGCTTTCTTGCAAGCCTTGGTGAAAAAATTGGATCGTTCAACGGTTGATTTGATTAAAAATTATTAAACATAAGGGAGATTGCTCGGGATGGCAGAAGCAAATCTAGAAAGCTTAATAAAAGACCTCTATAACCATGCCCGTCAGGGCTTGAGTGACGATTTAGTCGCTGCTCTCCTAGAGACTGCTAAGAAACTGCCTACTACAAATGAGCAGTTACTAGCAGTCCGTCTCTCAGGACTGGTCACCCGTGAATTGCTCACCAATCCCAAACACCCAGCACCTGAATTGATCAATTTGGCTCGCTTTATCAAAAGAGAAGAAGCTAAGTACAGAGGAACTGCAGTTTCTGCTATTATGTTTGGTGAACTCTTTAAAATGCTTTGATTCCATTGTGAATCAAAGCATTTTTCTATATGCTAGAAAAGACATTCTTGATGAGTAGACGAAAAAGCCATCCCATTCAGGATAGCTTTGTTTATTAGATTTGTTCAGCGATGACCTTTTCAGCAAGGTTCATGGCGTGGTCAGATACACGAGTGTAGTGGGAAATGATGTCGATAAAGTTGACTCCAGCTTGTGTAGAACACTCACCCTTGTTAAGGCGTTTGATATGGGTCTTTCTGAGAATGCGTTCCATATTGTTGATTTCTTTATGGCGTTCAATTAGACTTTGAGCTTTCTCAGTATCGTTGTTTTCCACACTATCAAGGGCATCTTTGATGAACTCAGTGGTAGCGTGATAAATCTCAGCTAGCTCTTTCAAAGCGGCCTCAGAGAACTGAACATTCTTGCGTTGGAGATAGTCTGTTAGGTTGATTAACCCTTCTGCGTGGTCTCCAATCCGTTCCAAATCACGAGACGAGTCGAGGATGTTGGTTAAGATTTCACTTTCCTTTTTGACTCAATGATTCGCTTGAAAGGCTAATTAGGTAACGAGTGAGTTTTTTTCGTCAATTGTGTTAATAGCTTCTTCAGTCTTGTGGCCTTTTCTCCGCTAGCTTTTTTTCATCTAGATTAACGATGTAGTCGTAGGAAAGGTCAAAAGCTTTTGCAGCATAGTTCCCCAAGTGAAGAAGTTCTTTTTTGGCATTTCCTAGAGCGATAGAAGGCGCCTGTTTGATGAGTTGTTCATCCAAGTAGAGAGCCTCGTATTTAACAACTTCATCTTCACCAGGGAATGAGCTTGGTCACAATGTAAGCCAAAGGCACCGATGAATGGGAACTGGATAATGGTATTTGTAATATTAAAGGTTCCGTGAGCAAAGGCAATGGTCATTTCTGGGTGCTAGATTGAGCGCCGATTCAAACCATTGAATCAAGCCCGTGAAAGGTACAAGGAAGACAATACAGATAACCGTACCAATTACGTTAAAGGCGACATGGGCACCGGCAACACGTTTGGCAGCGATATTGGCTCCAAGAGAAGCAATGATGGCTGTAATGGTCGTTCCGATATTATCACCAAACAAGACCGGTAGGGCACCTTGTAGGTCAATCAAACCCACTTGCGTACAGATTCTGTAAGATACCGATAGTGGCGGATGAAGCCTGAATGAGTAGGGTCAATCCAGTTCCGACAAAGACACCTAGAATAGGACTCTTACTTAGTTCAACCATGTAGTCTCTAAAGACTTGCAGGTCTTTTAGGGGTTCCATTGCACCGCTCATAAGATTGAGAGCGAAGAAGATACCTCCTACACCAAAGATAATCCGTCCAATGTTATTGATGGAGCGATTCTTGGTGAAGAAGAGACAAACTGCTCCGATAAAGAGCATAGGTAAGGCGTAATCTCCTAGCTTAAAACCGATGATAAAGGATGTAACGGTGGTTCCAATATTGGCACCCATGACAATACCGATAGCCTGACGCAAGGTCAAAAGTCCTGCACTGACAAGTCCTACTGTAATGACTGTAACACCAGAACTTGATTGAATCAGCGCCGTCATACCGATACCAACCAGCACACCGAAGAAGGGATTGCTGGTATATTTGTCAATGTAAAAACGAAGGCGATCTCCAGCAGCTTGTTGCAAACCGTCTCCCATGGTCTTGATACTATATAAAAATAGTCCCAGACCACCTAAAAAGTGAAATAAAATTTCCTGCCAATTAATGGACATTTCTTTTTCCTCCGAAAAATAATCGCGGAATTTCTCCTATTCTATTTTAAAGGATAATAGGAAATCTAACAAGTGTTTAATGGAAATTTTCATAAGAAAAAGGTAACTTTCTCTAAAAATAGAGGATAAATTTACTGTAAGAGAGTCGAATGATAGGATTGTGTCCAAATTTTACTGATTATTATCCTAGTTATAGTTTTTGTGTCAAACAGATTGACATCGCTTTCATATAAGATAAAATGAAGATGATCCTGTTCGGGTGGTGCCCACTAAGAGCAGTTGCTTTTTATCTAAAAAGTAAAGCGCTTACTTTTTATTTTATTAGGAGGATAAGATGAAAGATCTATTTTTTGAAAAACGTTGCCGTTACAGTATTCGTAAGCTGTCCATCGGGGCTTGTTCCTTGATGATTGGTTCAGCTCTATTTGCGAGCCCAGCTCTTGCCGAACAGGTCGCTGCCCCTGAAACAGCTGCTAGTACGAGCACTCAAGCGACAAGTGCCAGTGAAATGACTAATCCAGAAACCGCAGCCATCGAAAAACAATTAGAGGAAACTGAAAACAAAGTAGCTGAGCAACCAATTTCAGAAAACACTCCAGCAATAGCTGATTTAGTTAATGAAAAAGAAGAAGCAAAGCCAGCTCCGACAGATAAAACTGAAACCTGCTCAACCAACTGACAAAGAAGGAGTCAAGCCTGAGGAAACTCCTCAAGTGGCTGACAATAAAGCTGACAAACCAAGTCTAGCAGACGTTCCTAAGAATGAAGAGAAGAGTCTCCGACCAAAAGAAATCAAGTTTGATACTTGGGATGATTTGTTGAAATGGGAACCAGGTGCGCGTGAGGATGATCCCATCAATCGATCCTCAGTTGAACTCGCCAAGCGCCATAGAGGTCAGTTGGTTAACGAAAAAGCAAGCAGAAGAGCCAAAGTTCAGGCGCTAGCAAATACCAACTCAAAGGCTAAAGACCACGCTTCTGTTGGTGGAGAAGAATTCAAGGCCTACGCCTTCGATTACTGGCAATACTTGGATTCAATGGTCTTCTGGGAAGGCCTAGTCCCTACTCCAGATGTCATTGATGCAGGCCACCGTAATGGTGTGCCTGTTTATGGAACCCTCTTTTTCAACTGGTCAAACAGCATTGCTGACCAAGAGAAATTTGCAGCCGCTTTGAAGCAAGATGAGGATGGCACCTTCCCGATTGCACGTAAACTTGTTGATCTCGCTAAATACTATGGCTTTGATGGCTACTTCATCAACCAAGAAACAACGGGGGAATTGGTAGCACCTCTTGGTGAAAAAATGCGCCAATTCATGCTCTATACAAAAGAATACGCAGCTAAGGTCAACCATCCAATCAAGTATGCTTGGTACGATGCCATGACCTACAAATACGGTCGTTACCATGAAGATGGTCTAGGTGATTACAACTACCAATTCATGCAAAAGGAAGGTGACAAGGTCCCTGCAGATCAATTTTTTGCTAATTTCAACTGGAATAAGGAAAAGAATGATCACTCTGTAGAGATGGCTAAATGGCTAGAACGTAGCCAGTATGATGTCTTTGCAGGCTTAGAATTGCAACAAGGTGGTTCTTATAAAACCAAGGTCAACTGGGATGCTCTTTTAGATGAAAATGGCAAGTTGCGCTTGTCTCTTGGACTTTTTGCGCCAGATACCATTACCAGTCTAGGAAAAACAGGTGAAGACTACCACAAGAACGAAGACATCTTCTTTACAGGTTATCAAGGGGATCCAACGGCTCAAAAACCAGGAGATAAAGAGTGGTATGGAATTGCCAATTTAGTTGCGGACCGCACTCCAGCAGTAGGACGCACCTTCACTACCTCTTTTAATACAGGTCATGGTAGAAAGTGGTTTGTAGATGGCAAAGTTTCTAAGGATTCTGAATGGAACTACCGTTCTGTTTCAGGTGTCTTGCCAACATGGCGCTGGTGGCAGACTTCAACGGGTGAAACTCCGTGCAGAATATGACTTTACAGATGCTTATAATGGCGGAAACTCTCTTAAATTCTCAGGTGATGTAGCTGGTAAGACGGACCAAGATGTGAATTTGTATTCTACTAAACTAGAAGTAACGGAGAAAACCAAACTTCGGGTTGCCCACAAGGGAGGAAAAGGCTCCAAAGTTTATATGGCCTTTTCTACGACTCCAGACTACAAATTTGAGGATGCAGCTGCATGGAAAGAACTGACTCTCTCTGATGACTGGAAGAATGAAGAATTTGACCTTAGCTCACTGGCAGGTAAAACCATCTATGCAGTTAAACTCTTCTTCGAACATGAAGGTGCTGTAAAAGATTATCAGTTCAACCTAGGACAATTAACGATCACGGACAATCACCAAGCGCCACAAGCACCTACAGGTCTCTCAGTAGTGAAACAGTCTCTTAAGAATGCTCAAGAAGCTGAAGCAGTTGTTCAATTTACGGGTAACCAAGATGCAGATTTCTATGAAGTCTACGAAAAAGACGGTGACAACTGGCGCTTATTGACAGGTTCATCTGCTTCAACCATCTACTTGCCAAAAGTTAGCCGTTCTGCTAATGCCACTGGTACGACTCAAGAATTGAAAGTCGTTGCAGTTGGTAAAAATGGACTCCGTTCTGAGGCTGCAACTGCGTCATTCAACTGGGGCATGACTGTTCAGGATACAACTCTCCCAAGACCTTTGGCTGAAAATATTGTTCCAGGGGCAACAGTTATCGGTAGCACTTTCCCCAATACTGAAGGCGGGGAAGGCATCGAAGGCATGTTGAACGGTACGATTACAAGTCTGTCAGACAAGTGGTCTTCAGGACAATTGAGCGGTAGTGTCGATATTCGTTTGACTCAACCACGTCGTGTTGTCAGATGGGTAATGGATCATGCGGGAGCTGGTGGTGAGTCTGTTAACGATGGTCTGATGAATACCAAGGACTTTGATCTTTATTACAAGGATACAGATGGCGAGTGGAAACTAGCTAAGGAAGTCCGTGGCAATAAAGCGCACGTGACGGATATCACTCTTGATAAACCAATCACTGCCCAAGACTGGCGTTTGCATGTCATTACATCTGATAACGGAACACCTTGGAAGGCCATTCGTATCTACAACTGGAAGATGTACGAAACCTTGGACACAGAAAGTCAAATATTCCAATGGCTAAGGTAGCTGCTCGTTCACTTGGAAACCACCAAGTTCAACTAGGCTTCTCTGATGTTCCAGCAGGTGCGACCATCACCGTTTACGACAAGGCAGATTCACAAACACCAATTGCAACCTTGAAGACTGAAACTGGTGGCGATTTGGCAACAGCACCATTGGCCTTTGACAAACAACCAAATCTCCTCTATTATCGTACCCAACTACCTGGCAAAGAAATCAGTAACACCTTGGCTGTAGCGATTCCACAGGATGAAAGAAAAAAATTGCTGCAGTTAGTCTCGAAAAAAAGGACCTAAGAAGACGGTTTATAAAGAGGGAGAAAAACTGGACCTAAGAGGCGGAACACTCCGTGTTCAATACGAAGGGGGACAAGCCGATGAGCTGATTAACCTTACTCACTCAGGTGTGACGGTATCTGGATACGATGCTCATCAAAAAGGGGAACAAAACCTAACACTTCAATACCTTGGTTTACCAGTGTCAGGTGATCTGAAAGTCCAAGTGACAGGACAGGATGAAGGAAAACCAAAAAGAAGTAGCAGGTTTGTACATTACGAAGAAACCAAAAACAGACTATCTAGTAGGGGATCAACTGGATCTTTCTGAAGGTCGCTTCGGTGTCCTCTATGATGATGAGACGGAAGAAAGTCATGCCTTTACGGATCAAGGTGTTGAAATCACGGGCTATGATGCTCAGAAGACTGGACGACAAACCTTGACCCTGCATTACAAGGGACACACTGCTGAGTTCGATGTCTTGGTTTCTCCAAAAGCAGCTGTCAACGATGAGTACCTCAAACAAGAAATCACTGCTGCCCAAGGTCGCCAGTCAACCCTTGCCTATACCTTCTCAAGTGAGAACAAACAAGCTGTACTAGTAGAGAAACTTAATGCAGCGAAAGCTGTTGCAGAAAACCATGATGCCAGTCAAGAAGAAGTCAACAAAGCCTTGAATGAATTGAAACAAGCTGGAGCGGACTTGGATGGAAATCAACGTTATCAAACTGCTAGAGAAGAATTGGAAGGCTTGCTCGAGTCCGTCCGTGAAAAAGATTCTCAAGATGAGTTGATTGCCCAAGCTGAAGCTTTGTTGTCTTCACAAACACCAACTCCACAAGCTTTTTCGGACATGAAAGAAAAGTTGAATAAGAAACTAGCACCAGCAGAAGAAAGCAATCATGTTGGAAGCATGGATCCAAATGAAGTGGCTCCAACAGTTGAAGCCCTCCCTGAACTAGTTATTGAAACTGAAACAACAGCCTTTGAACGTCAGGAGCGACCAAACGCTGAGCTTCTCAAAGGACGACGCCAGCTAGTTCAAAGCAGGAGCGGAAGGCCAAAGTTCGTCGTCTAGTAGAAGTAGATGCCCAAGGCAAACGCATCCTTCGTTCAACTGAAGTTCTCAAGGAAGCCCTCCCAGAAATCACAGAAGTTGGAACAAAAGTTTTGTCAAGTAACCAACCGGCTGAGGGAGTAAAAGACCTAGTTTTAGAAATTTCGAAACTAGAAATTGAAGAGGATACAGTAGCCTTCGAACGTCAAGAGCGACCAAATGCAAGCCTTCTGAAAGGTCAACGTCAGCTAGTTCAAGCAGGAGCGGAAGGCCAAGTTCGTCACTTTGTAGAGGTGGATGCCCAAGGCAAACGCACCCTTCGTTCAACTGAAGTTCTCAAGGAAGCTGTCCCAGAAATCACAGAAGTTGGAACAAAAGAAGAGCTAGACTCACAAACAACAGACCAAGCGTCTTTAGCAGCATCGGTAAAAGTTGAAAAGTCAACAAATCAACTGCCAAATACTGGTGTAGAAACAGATGCCAGTCTAGTAGCTATGGGACTTTTCGGAGCAATGAGTGCATATGGCTTGCTTGCTAGAAAGAAGAAAGAAGACTAATCGATTTAGAATTCTTGGAATTTCTCATAACAACTAAAAAACAAGGTTTGACTGCAAGTCGGTCAGGCCTTGTTTTGATTATTTTATCTTGCTTTGATTACTTATTTGATAAGGTTTTTCTAGATTTGATTTTAAAAAATCCTAATTTCAGTCTCAAGAAAGAACAAGAAAAGTTTAGGCTTTTTCTATCTCTTTTGCTGATTTTGTGATATAATTAACACGTATAAAAAAAGAAGGAGTCATATCTAATGGCAAAATTGACTGTTAAAGACGTTGACTTGAAAGGGAAAAAAGTTCTCGTTCGTGTTGACTTCAACGTACCTGTTAAAAGATGGCGTGATTACCAATGACAACCGTATCACTGCAGCTCTTCCAACTATCAAGTACATCCTTGAACAAGGTGGACGTGCAATCCTCTTCTCTCACCTTGGACGTGTAAAAGAAGAAGCAGACAAAGAAGGTAAATCACTTGCTCCTGTAGCTGCTGACTTGGCAGCTAAATTGGGTCAAGACGTTGCTTTCCTTCCAGGTGTCACTCGTGGTGCTGAATTGGAAGCTGCGATCAACGCTCTTGAAGATGGACAAGTTCTCTTGGTTGAAAACACTCGTTTCGAAGATGTTGACGGCAAGAAAGAATCTAAAAACGATCCTGAACTTGGTAAATACTGGGCATCACTTGGAGATGGTATCTTCGTAAACGATGCATTCGGTACAGCTCACCGTGCACACGCATCTAACGTTGGTATCTCAGCAAACGTTGAAAAAAAGCAGTTGCTGGATTTCCTTCTTGAAAAACGAGATTGCCTACATCCAAGAAGCTGTTGAAGCTCCAGAACGTCCATTCGTAGCAATCCTTGGTGGTTCAAAAGTTTCAGACAAGATCGGTGTTATCGAAAACTTGCTTGAAAAAGCTGATAAAGTCCTTATCGGTGGTGGGATGACTTACACATTCTACAAAGCACAAGGTATCGAAATCGGTAACTCACTTGTAGAAGAAGACAAATTGGATGTTGCGAAAGCTCTTCTTGAAAAAGCAAACGGTAAATTGATCTTGCCAGTTGACTCAAAAGAAGCAAACGCATTTGCTGACTACACTGAAGTAAAAGACACTGAAGGTGAAGCAGTTGATCCAGGCTTCCTTGGTTTGGACATCGGTCCAAAATCTATCGCTAAATTTGACGAAGCCTTGACTGGTGCGAAAACTGTTGTCTGGAACGGACCTATGGGTGTATTTGAAAACCCTGACTTCCAAACTGGAACAATCGGTGTGATGGACGCTATTGTGAAACAACCAGGCGTGAAATCAATCATCGGTGGTGGTGACTCAGCTGCAGCAGCGATCAACCTTGGTCGCGCAGACAAGTTCTCATGGATCTCTACTGGTGGTGGAGCATCAATGGAACTCCTTGAAGGTAAAGTATTGCCTGGATTGGCAGCACTTACAGAAAAATAAGCTTTCCTAAATGAAACGATGAAAAGAGGAACTTTGTTTCCTCTTTTTCTTGTTGTTTGAATTAAAAACGTTTCCTATCGATTTTGGCTCATAAAATCAACTAATTTATGATAAAATGGAAATAGAAAGTTGAGATTATGGGTTATTTTAAAAAATATAAATTTGATAAGTCACAGTTCAAGCTTGGTCTACGAACCTTTAAAACCGGAATTGCTGTTTTTTTAGTTCTCTTGATTTTTGGATTTTTTGGTTGGAAGGGACTTCAAATTGGGGCTTTGACAGCAGTCTTTAGTTTGAGAGAAAGCTTTGACAAGAGTGTTCATTTTGGGACATCACGCATTCTAGGAAACAGTATCGGAGGTTTCTACGCCCTTGTTTTCTTCCTTTTAAACACTCTATTTCAAGAAGCCTTTTGGGTGACCTTGCTGATCGTTCCAATCTGCACCATGTTAACCATTATGACAAATGTCGCCATGAATAATAAGGCGGGAGTTATCGGCGGAGTTTCGGCAATGTTGATTATTACCCTATCGATACCGAGCGGGGAGACAATTTTGTACGTGTTTGCTCGTGTATTTGAAACTTTTATGGGTGTTTTTGTGGCAATACTCGTAAATTATGATATTGATCGTTTCAGAAATCTTTTAGAGAAAAAAAGAAAATAATGTTACATTTTGTGACATTATTAATTGACGTATAGATTTTTTTAGACTATAATAGACAGAAAGAAGGAAATTGTAAATGAAGGAAAAAGAATTTCGTCGAAATATGGCTGTTTTTCCTATCGGTAGTGTGATGAAGTTGACCGATCTATCGGCGCGCCAGATTCGTTATTATGAAGATCAAGAGTTGATAAAGCCTGATCGAAACGAAGGGAACCGTCGTATGTATTCTTTGAATGACATGGATCGATTGCTTGAGATCAAAGATTATATCTCTGAAGGTTTCAATATTGCTGCCATTAAGAAGAAATACGCTGAGCGTGAGGCGAAATCCAAGAAAGCAGTGAGCCCAACGGAGGTGCGTCGTGCGCTTCATAATGAGCTCCTCCAACAAGGACGCTTTGCTTCAGCGCAGTCACCTTTTGGTCGCGGTTAGGCAATCGCAAGTAGTCAAAAATTAAGGAGTAAACACATGCCAATCACAGCTGCAGATATTCGTCGTGAAGTCAAGGAAAAAAATGTTACCTTTATCCGTCTCATGTTTTCAGATATTCTGGGAACCATGAAAAACGTCGAAATTCCTGCTACAGATGAACAGTTAGATAAGGTCTTGTCAAACAAAGCCATGTTTGATGGCTCTTCTATTGAAGGTTTTGTACGTATCAATGAGTCAGATATGTACTTGTACCCAGACTTGGATACGTGGACAGTCTTTCCTTGGGGAGATGAAAACGGAAGTGTTGCAGGTTTAATCTGTGATGTTTATACAACAGAAGGTGAACCATTTGCAGGTGACCCTCGTGGCAACCTCAAACGTGCTCTTCGTCACATGGAAGAAGTAGGATTCAAATCCTTCAACCTTGGTCCAGAGCCAGAATTCTTCCTATTTAAGTTGGATGAAAATGGGGACCCGACACTTGAAGTGAATGACAAGGGTGGCTATTTTGATTTGGCGCCTACTGACCTTGCGGACAATACGCGTCGTGAAATCGTTAATGTCTTGACTAAAATGGGATTTGAAGTAGAAGCAAGTCACCACGAGGTTGCGGTTGGTCAACATGAAATTGACTTCAAGTATGATGAAGTCCTCCGTGCCTGTGATAAGATTCAAATCTTTAAACTCGTTGTAAAAACCATCGCTCGTAAACACGGTCTTTATGCGACTTTTATGGCGAAACCAAAATTTGGTATTGCTGGATCAGGTATGCACTGTAATATGTCCTTGTTTGATGAGAATGGGAATAACGCCTTCTTTGATCCAAATGATCCAAGGGAATGCAGTTGTCTGAAACAGCCTACCATTTCCTTGGTGGTTTGATTAAGCATGCCTATAACTATACTGCTATCATGAACCCAACAGTTAACTCCTACAAACGTTTGGTTCCTGGTTATGAAGCGCCAGTTTACATTGCTTGGGCTGGTCGTAACCGCTCGCCACTAGTTCGTGTACCGGCTTCACGTGGTATGGGAACTCGTCTTGAGTTGCGTTCAGTGGACCCAATGGCAAACCCATACATCGCGATGGCAGTTCTTTTGGAAGTTGGTTTGCATGGTATTGAAAACAAAATCGAAGCACCAGCTCCTATCGAAGAAAACATCTACATCATGACTGCAGAAGAGCGTAAAGAGGCTGGAATTACCGATCTTCCATCAACGCTTCATAACGCCTTGAAAGCTTTGACAGAAGATGAAGTGGTTAAGGCAGCCCTAGGTGAACACATCTATACGAGCTTCCTTGAAGCTAAGCGTATCGAGTGGGCTAGCTATGCAACCTTCGTTTCACAATGGGAAGTTGATAATTATTTAGATCTTTACTAATATAGAAGAAAGATTGCCTGAGGGTGATCTTTTTTTTGCATTTTATATCGAACTGTGATATAGTTTATATAACGAATCGCGATGTATCGAACTAAATAGGAGGTGTGGTTAAATGGAATTAACAGATAAGATTAGGCGTGTTTACCTTCCCATGACTGAAACGGGTTTTTATATCTTGTTTTGTTTACAGAAGGAGAACCATGGATATGGTATCACACAAAAGGTCAAGGAGATGACAGATTCGCAAGTTTCGATTAGTCCTGGAACTATGTATGGGACCTTGTCAAAGATGGAAAAGGATGGCTTGATTTTCTTTGTCCGAGAAGAGGAAAAACGGAAAATTTATCAGATAACAGATTTGGGACGCAAAGTCTTAGATATTGAATTGAAACGTATTGAGCGGCTCTATAGAAACAGTCGGGAGGAAGGATGATGGGAAAGAAGGTTATTTATAGAATTGCTACCATTGCGGATTATGATAGAGAGGCTTTATATCTTAGAAAAATGCATGCTGAGGGCTGGAAACTCAAGGAAGTAACCTACTCTATCTTGTTGTTTGCAGTTAAGTATACCTTTGAAAAGTGCCAACCGGAGCAGGTGTCTTATCAGTTAGACTTTTATCCAATGAAAAAATCAGAGAGAGCCTCCTATTTGCAACTGTTTAAAGACTGTGGATGGGAGCATATTACAGACTTTAATGGTTTTTCCTACTTTAGAAAAGTACATTTTGAAATTGAATCGGATGCCGAGTTTGAAATTTATAATGACGCGGCCGGGAAGTTAGCTGTGGTCAAACGGATTTTAATAATGCGTATGCTTCCTATTTTGCTTCTCTTTTTAGCTCTACTACCGGTTTTCTCAAAGTTTGTCAGTGGAGCTAGTTCTTTCAGTTGGGAAGTATTTTTGATTTTCATAATAGATTGTGTTTTATTGATTATTTTTGCGATTCAGATTTCTTATATTTTTTGGAGATTGTTTCAAAAGTGGAAAGAATTATCTGATAAATGAAACAATGCCTGTTTTCTAATTTGGAGGTAAGACAATGAATAGCAAGGTACAATTTCGGATGTTTCGCATTCTTGATTTGGACAAGGAAGAAGAATATTTACATGAAATGCATTTGAAAGGTTGGAGGTATAGAACGAGTCGATTTTGGTTTTTCTATTTTTGACCAATGTCAACCAGATGATGTGATCTACCTGTATGTATGATACTAGATTTCTTAAGAAATATAAGCATGAGCTGCAAGAGTTTTGAAAGATAGAGGTTGGGAGCTTTGATAGAGGTATGTCCTTTGTTCTATTTTTTTCGGAAACCAGCTTCTGATTTACTTCCGGAGGATCAAGTCTCTATAGAGTAATCGACTCTCAGATGGGAAGGTGATGCATCTAGACTTTCGTTCATGTATAGCTACTCTTCTTGGGTGGGTCTTGTTGTTTGTATGAGTTTTATTTAGAGAAGATCTCTCTTCATCTTTCTTTCTTATTTTCGGTATTTACGGTCTCATGATTTCTTATCTAATCTATGGTTATTTCAGACTAAAAAGGAAATACCAAGTAGATAAAAAGTAAGATTCTAGGTCTTTAGACTGATTTTTTTAGCACTCTTGATAAAAGAGTGCTAATTTTTTGAGTTTTTGTCTTGACATTCTCTTCTAAGGGTGTATAATAGAATCATGAGTTAGCACTTGAGTGTATCGAGTGCTAATCAATCTGACAGAGAGGAGTGATGAGATGGTTACAGAGCGTCAGCAGGATATTTTAAATCTGATTATTGACATCTTTACCAAAACGCACGAACCTGTCGGATCCAAAGCGCTACAAGAGTCTATTAACTCTAGCAGTGCAACCATTCGTAATGATATGGCGGCTCTAGAAAAGCAAGGTTTGCTTGAGAAAGCTCATACTTCAAGTGGTCGGATGCCAAGTGTTGCTGGTTTTCAGTACTATGTGAAAACACTCACTGGATTTTGACCGACTAGCTGAAAATGAGGTTTATGAGATTGTCAAAGCCTTTGATCAGGAATTCTTCAAACTGGAGGATATTCTGCAAGAGGCTGCTAATCTACTAACAGACCTGAGTGGCTGTACGGTAGTAGCACTGGATGTTGAGCCGAGTAGACAGCGCCTGACAGCTTTCGATATTGTCGTTCTAGGACAACATACTGCTCTTGCAGTTTTCACCCTAGACGAGTCTCGAACGGTTACCAGTCAGTTTTTGATTCCAAGGAATTTCTTGCAGGAAGATTTGTTGAAACTGAAGAGCATCATTCAGGAACGTTTTCTCGGTCACACCGTTCTGGATATTCACTACAAGATTCGGACGGAGATTCCGCAGATTATCCAGCGTTACTTCACAACAACGGACAATGTCATGGATCTCTTTGAACACATTTTTAAAGAAATGTTCAACGAAAACATTGTAGTATCTGGCAAGGTTAATCTCTTGAATTTTGCCAATCTAGCAGCCTATCAGTTCTTTGACCAACCACAGAAGGTGGCCTTGGAAATTCGTGAAGGTCTGCATGAAGATCAGATGCAAAATGTGCGTGTTGCGGACAGTCAAGAGTCTTGTCTGGCAGACCTAGCAGTGATTAGCAGTAAATTCCTCATTCCTTATCGGGGTTTTGGAATTCTAGCGATTATCGGTCCGGTCAATCTGGATTACCAGCAATTGGTCAACCAAGTCAATGTGGTCAATCGTGTTTTGACCATGAAGTTGACAGATTTTTATCGCTATCTCAGTAGCAATCATTATGAAGTACATTAAGATTGAAATCATTAAAGGAGGCGAAAAATGGCCCAAGATATAAAAAAATGAAGAAGTAGAAGAAGTCAAGAGGAAGTTGTGGAAACAGCTGAAGAAACAACTCCTGAGAAGTCTGAGTTGGACTTGGCAAATGAACGTGCGGATGAGTTCGAAAACAAATACCTTCGCGCTCATGCAGAAATGCAAAATATCCAACGCCGTGCCAATGAAGAACGTCAAAACTTGCAACGTTATCGTAGCCAGGACTTGGCAAAAGCAATTCTACCATCTTTGGATAACCTAGAGCGTGCACTAGCAGTTGAAGGTTTGACAGACGACGTCAAAAAAGGATTGGAGATGGTGCAAGAGAGCTTGGTACATGCCTTGAAAGACGAAGGAATTGAAGAAATCGCAGCTGACGGCGAATTTGACCATAACTATCACATGGCCATCCAAACTCTCCCAGCAGACGATGGACACCCCGCAGACACTATAGCACAAGTCTTCCAAAAAGGCTACAAACTCCATGACCGCATCTTACGCCCAGCCATGGTGGTGGTTTATAACTAAGATACAAAGCCCGTAAAAAGCTCACAGTAAAAATAGGAGATTGACGAAGTGTTCGATGAACACAAGAAAATCTATCTTTTTTACCCAGAGCTTAGGGCGTGTTCGATTAGGAAATTCTGACGGTAGCTAAAGCAACTCGTCAGAAAACGGCAATCGCTATGGCGTTTGCCTAGCCTCCTTACTAACTCGTAGTCGAAATAATATCGATTTCGACTCCTCGTGTCGTAACATAATAGGAAACTTGTCCGAAATGACAATAAACTATGAAGAAAGTTAAGAAAGTTGTTCAGCTTTGCAATAGTGAGCGAAGCGAACCAAAGGCGATACTCTTCGCCGTGGCGCTATTTGCGCAAACTTTGAGACCTTAGGCTCAAAGTTTAGTCAAAGAGATTGACGAGGTCAAGCTCTGACGGCGCCGCCACTTAAGAAGAGTATCAAAAAGAAAAAAGATAAATTTAAGGAGAAAAACACATGTCTAAAATTATCGGTATTGACTTAGGTACAACAAACTCAGCAGTTGCAGTTCTTGAAGGAACTGAAAGCAAAATCATCGCAAACCCAGAAGGGAACCGCACAACTCCATCTGTAGTGTCATTCAAAAACGGTGAAATCATCGTTGGTGATGCTGCAAAACGTCAAGCAGTTACAAACCCAGATACGGTGATCTCTATCAAATCTAAGATGGGAACTTCTGAAAAAGTTTCTGCTAACGGAAAAGAATACACTCCACAAGAAATCTCAGCTATGATTCTTCAATACTTGAAGGGTTACGCTGAAGAATACCTTGGTGAAAAAGTAACCAAAGCAGTTATCACAGTTCCAGCTTACTTTAACGATGCTCAACGTCAAGCAACAAAAGACGCTGGTAAAATCGCTGGTCTTGAAGTAGAACGTATTGTCAACGAACCAACTGCAGCAGCCCTTGCTTACGGTTTGGACAAGACTGACAAAGAAGAAAAAATCTTGGTATTTGACCTTGGTGGTGGCACATTCGACGTCTCTATCCTTGAATTGGGTGACGGTGTCTTCGATGTATTGTCAACTGCAGGGGACAACAAACTCGGTGGTGACGACTTTGACCAAAAAATCATCGACCACTTGGTAGCAGAATTCAAGAAAGAAAACGGTATTGACTTGTCTACTGACAAGATGGCAATGCAACGTTTGAAAGATGCAGCTGAAAAAGCGAAGAAAGACCTTTCTGGTGTAACTTCAACTCAAATCAGCTTGCCATTTATCACTGCAGGTGAAGCTGGACCTCTTCACTTGGAAATGACCTTGACTCGTGCGAAATTTGACGATTTGACTCGTGACCTTGTAGAACGTACAAAAGTTCCAGTTCGTCAAGCCCTTTCAGATGCAGGTTTGAGCTTGTCAGAAATCGATGAAGTCATCCTTGTTGGTGGTTCAACTCGTATCCCAGCCGTTGTAGAAGCTGTTAAGGCTGAAACTGGTAAAGAACCAAACAAATCAGTAAACCCTGACGAAGTAGTTGCTATGGGTGCTGCGATCCAAGGTGGTGTGATTACTGGTGATGTCAAAGACGTTGTCCTTCTTGACGTAACACCATTGTCACTTGGTATCGAAACAATGGGTGGTGTCTTCACAAAACTCATCGATCGCAACACAACAATTCCAACATCTAAATCACAAGTCTTCTCAACAGCAGCAGACAACCAACCAGCCGTTGATATCCACGTTCTTCAAGGTGAACGCCCAATGGCAGCAGATAACAAGACTCTTGGACGCTTCCAATTGACTGACATCCCAGCTGCACCTCGTGGTATTCCACAAATCGAAGTAACATTTGACATCGACAAGAACGGTATCGTATCTGTTAAGGCTAAAGATCTTGGAACTCAAAAAGAACAAACAATTGTCATCCAATCTAACTCAGGTTTGACAGACGAAGAAATCGACCGCATGATGAAAGATGCAGAAGCAAACGCTGAAGCAGATAAGAAACGTAAGGAAGAAGTTGACCTTCGTAACGAAGTAGACCAAGCTATCTTTGCGACTGAAAAGACAATCAAGGAAACTGAAGGCAAAGGCTTCGACGCAGAACGTGATGCTGCCCAAGCTGCCCTTGATGACCTTAAAAAAGCTCAAGAAGACAACAACTTGGACGAAATGAAAGCAAAACTCGAAGCTTTGAACGAAAAAGCTCAAGGCCTTGCTGTTAAACTCTACGAACAAGCCGCAGCAGCCCAACAAGCTCAAGCAGGAGCAGAAGGCGCACAAGCAACAGGAAACGCAGGCGATGACGTCGTAGATGGAGAGTTTACTGAAAAGTAAGATGCAAAGCCCGTTAGAAAACCTCACAGTGAAAAATAGGAAATCTGACGCAGAAACTTTGAGTTTCTAGGGAAAGATTTGTCTTTTTCACCAAGAGGTTAGGGAGTGCTCGATTTAGCATTACTAGTTTGATTTTTTTAAAAACTCGAACGTCGTAATGATAGGAAGAAATCCAGAGGTTGCAACCCAGCCTCTGTTTTTTTCGGTAAAAAGAAACTGAACCTGATTTGTTGGGGTTTTTGTCTCATCAATATAAAAAGAAAGGAATTGAACCCGACCTAAATCGAGGTTTGATTCACAATATCAATAGAAAGGAACAAAGGTGTTCGCAACTGAACACGGGCTACGGACTGTGCCAAAAAGATAGTTTTTCTAGGACGCACGCGTCCGTCGTTAAAAACTCCTATTTTTGGCTGTGTCCGTTTGACGCCCTTGTATCTTGAATTATGAACAATACTGAATTTTATGATCGCCTGGGGGTGTCAAAAAACGCTTCGGCAGACGAGATCAAAAAAAGCTTATCGTAAGCTTTCCAAAAAAATACCACCCAGATATCAACAAGGAGCCTGGTGCTGAGGAAAAGTACAAGGAAGTTCAAGAAGCCTATGAGACTTTGAGTGACGACCAAAAACGGGCAGCCTACGACCAATATGGTGCTGCAGGTGCCAACGGTGGCTTTGGTGGTGCTGGCGGTTTCGGTGGCTTTGACGGAGCAGGTGGCTTCGGTGGTTTTGAAGATATCTTCTCAAGTTTTTTCGGGGGAGGCGGAGCTTCGCGCAATCCAAACGCTCCTCGTCAAGGGGATGACCTCCAATACCGTGTGAATTTGACTTTTGAAGAAGCCATCTTCGGAACGGAAAAAGAAGTGAAATACAACCGTGAAGCAAGCTGTCGTACCTGTAACGGATCTGGAGCTAAGCCAGGAACAAGTCCAGTCACCTGTGGACGCTGTCATGGTGCTGGTGTTATTAACGTCGATACGCAGACTCCTCTTGGTATGATGCGTCGCCAAGTAACCTGTGATGTCTGTCATGGTCGCGGAAAAGAAATCAAGGATCCATGTACAACTTGTCATGGAACAGGTCATGAAAAACAAGCTCATAGCGTACATGTGAAAATTCCTGCTGGTGTAGAAACTGGCCAACAAATCCGCCTAGCTGGTCAAGGTGAAGCAGGCTTTAACGGTGGACCTTACGGGGACTTGTACGTGGTGGTTTCAGTTGAAGCTAGTGATAAATTTGAACGTGAAGGAACAACCATTTTCTACAAGTTAAATCTCAATATTGTCCAAGCAACTCTAGGAGATACTGTGGAAATTCCAACTGTGCATGGCGCTGTCGAATTGGTTATCCCAGAGGGAACTCAGACTGGCAAGAAATTCCGTCTACGTGGCAAGGGAGCACCGAGCCTTCGTGGTGGTGCTGTTGGTGACCAATACGTTACTGTCAATGTCGTGACTCCGACAGGTCTGAACGACCGCCAAAAAGCAGCGCTTAAAGAATTCGCAGCTGCAGGTGACTTGAAAGTCAATCCAAAGAAAAAAGGCTTCTTTGACCATATTAAAGATGCCTTTGAAGGAGAATAAAGTAAAAAGAGCCAATTGGCTCTTTTTACTTATCCTCAAGCTCCTGTGTTTCTTTTATCACAGCTAGTCTAGTCTGGAAATCTTTTTCCAAGACTTTAAATTTATAGGTTAAATCTTTTTGGTATTCCTTGATAAGGGCTTTTTGTTGGTCGATGATTTGTAGGCTGTTTTGGATGATATCTAAATCATCTTTGATAGCTTGGACGCGGTCAGTTGTATCTAGCACTTCATCCTGAATGGCTTGGCGATTTTTCACGACAAAATAACTTCCAGCTGCAGCTCCTGCGAATAGCAGTAGATTTGATAGTTTCATGGCATCTCCTTAAGCGTTTCTAATGGTTTCAGCGACTTGGGCAAGCTTGTCAAAGTCAGGTTCATGAGTAATAAAGTCAATCTTGAGGTCATCTTCTGCATCGTAGCGAGGAACGAGGTGAACGTGGGTATGAAAGACTGTTTGACCAGCAACTTCCTCACAGTTGGCGATGATGTTCATTCCGGCGGCCTTGGTAGCCTTCATGACTTTTTGAGCCACTGTTGGCACTTGGGCAAAGAGTTGGCTGGCACTTGCGGCGTCCATCTCCAAAAGATTGCGATAGTGTTCTTTTGGTACGACTAAGGTGTGTCCAGGCGTTACTTGAGAGATATCAAGAAAGGCAAGAACCTGCTCATCTTCGTATACTTTTGAAGCAGGAATCTCCCCTGCGATAATCTTACAAAAAATGCAATCTGACATAAAATCCACCTCTACTGTATTGAATTTTGATATAATATAGCTACATTATACCAGATTCGGAGAAAATATGTTAGAAATTAAAAACCTGACAGGTGGCTATGTTCACGTCCCTGTCTTGAAAGATGTGTCCTTTACAGTTGAAAGTGGGCAGTTGGTTGGTTTGATTGGTCTTAACGGTGCTGGAAAATCAACGACTATCAATGAAATTATCGGTCTTTTGACACCTTACAGTGGGGAAATCAAGATTAATGGTCTAACCCTGCGAGAAGATGCGACTAGCTACCGCAAGCAGATTGGCTACATCCCAGAGACGCCTAGCTTGTATGAAGAACTGACCCTCAGGGAGCATATCGAGACGGTTGCCATGGCTTATGGTATTGAGCAAAATATAGCTTTTGAGCGAGTAGAACCTTTGTTAAAGATGTTTCGTTTGGATCAAAAATTAGATTGGTTTCCTGTGCATTTCTCCAAAGGGATGAAGCAGAAGGTCATGATTATCTGTGCTTTTGTGGTGGATCCGAGTCTCTTTATCGTGGATGAGCCTTTTCTTGGTCTGGATCCGCTAGCTATTGCAGACTTGATTCAGCTTTTGGAAGTAGAAAAGCAAAAAGGCAAGTCCATCCTCATGAGTACCCACGTGCTGGACTCGGCGGAGAAGATGTGTGACGCCTTTGTTATTCTCCACAAGGGAGAGGTGCGGGCTCAGGGGAACCTCCAGCAACTCCGCGAGGCTTTTGATATGCCCGAGGCTAGCTTGAATGATATTTACTTGGCTCTGACCAAAGAGGGGGACCTATGAAAGACTTGTTTTTAAGGAGAAAGCAGGCTTTTCGTAAGGAGTGTGTCGGTTATCTGCGTTATGTTCTCAATGACCACTTTGTCTTATTCCTGCTGGTTCTCATCGGTTTTTTAGCCTACCAGTACAGTCAACTCCTGCAACATTTTCCTGAAAATCATTGGCCCATCCTCTTGTTTTTGGGAATTGTATCTGCCTTGCTTTTGGCTTGGGGAGGAATCGCGACCTACATAGAAGTACCTGACAAGCTCTTTCTCTTAGTAGCTGAAGAGGAGGTCAAGTCATACCTCAAAGGGCAGACGGTGCGTTCATTGGTTTTCTGGACAATTGTGCAAACCCTCTTTTTACTCTTGTTTGCGCCATTGTTTTTAGCCATGGGCTATGGCTTGCCAGTCTTTCTCGTCTATGTGCTTTTTTTAGGAGTTGGGAAATACCTAGTCTTTCGCCACAAAGCAAGCAAATTTTTCACTGAAACTGGACTGAACTGGGACTATGTCATTGCCCAAGAAAGCAAGCGTAAGCAAGTCTTACTTCGTTTCTTTGCCCTCTTTACTCAGGTCAAGGGCGTTTCAAATAGTGTCAAGCGTCGCGCTTATCTGGATTTCATCCTAAAGACTGTTCAAAAGGTGCCAGGGAAGATCTGGCAAACCTCTATCTCCGCTCTTATCTGCGAAATGGAGACCTCTTTGCCCTCAGTCTCCGCCTCTTGCTCTTATCCTTGTTAGCTGTGATCTTTATCGAGCAATCTTGGATCGCGACGGCAGTAGTTGTCCTGTTTAATTATCTTATGCTCTTCCAGTTGTTGGCTCTCTATCGTGCCCTTGACTACCAGTATTTGACCCAGCTTTTCCCACTAGAAAAGGGTGAAAAAGAGAAGGGACTACAGGAAGTTAGTCCGAGAATTGACCAGGTTTTGTTTTTAATGGTTCAACTGATAGTTGGTCTTGATTACCTTCCAAGAAAAAAACTAGCCCTTCTAGCCCTTGCTTGGAGCTGGACTGGTTTTACAAGTCTTGTATTTGCCTTATCAGGTAAAACGTCAGATACAGGATTAATCTTACTTATAGGACACTAAAAAAGAAGTTGAGTTCTGTCTCAGCTTCTTTTATTTTCTACAAGATAATAGTTGGTCCGTAGAGACTCAGCTTGGTCTTTGACTTGGTCAAAGTGGAAAGCGGTCATAGGCCCGCCAAGCGGCGCGAGTAGGAGTATCTGGATTGAGAGCGCTGAGACCCAGGAGAAGACTGGAAGTCTGGTAAAAATTTTTCCAGCTCAATCAAGAATCGATTATCCACTGTCTCAGCCTTGGCTAGAAAGTCAAGAATATTGTCCAGTTGCTCCTGAAAGCGGACGTCGTCAGCTGTTGCCTGTCTGCATGACTTGGTAGGCTTTGTTTAAGTCAGTAATCAAAGTCTGAGCTCTTTTGATTGGGTCTGTAACCGTCATGAGAATTCCTCCTTTCTGCTGGTTTTAAAAGTTTGATTCTAGCAAGTGATTTTTCTTTTTATAATGTAGAGCTTTATCACTTTTTAACTCCTTTTTACCTTCAAAATCTTTAATTGTCATTGAAATTTCCTGAATGGTACTTTTGCAGGATTTTATGATAAAAATAATTGTAAGATTATCATGATATATTTTTGAGGAATACTAGACACTTTCAGGAATTTTTTTGAGAACCTGTTTAGGATTTGGTGAAAAAAATAGTTTCTAGACTTATGCTATCCTCTTTTTTTAGGAGGTTTTTATCCATGAACTACATTATCATCCAAAAAGAGAAAGAAATTTTCAAATTAAACATAGAGGATATCTACTATATCCAAACGCATCCAAACAAAGCCCATACCGTGCAGATTGTTACAGAAAACGCTAGCTTTGATCTATTTCAAAAATTTAAGCAATCTTGAGAAACAATATGGAGAAACCTTGACGAGATGTCATCGAAATTGTCTGGTTAACCTTGAACGGCTAAAATCCATGGATATCCAATCAAAGACCCTCTTTCTTGGAGAAGAAGGTCGATATGCTGTTCAGTATGCCAGACGTCGCTATAGAGACATTCGCCAAAAAAATGGTTGAAAGAAGGAGAGTAAGAAGATGAGAATATTTGTTTTAGAAGATGATTTTTCCCAACAGACTAGGATTGAAACGACGATTGAGAAACTCTTTGAAAGAACATCATATCATTCCCAGCTCTTTTGAAGTCTTTGGCAAGCCAGACCAACTGCTGGCAGAGGTGCATGAGAAGGGAGCACATCAGCTTTTCTTTTTTTGGACATTGAGATTCGAAATGAGGAGATGAAGAGGCCTAGAAGTGGCAAGAAAGATTCGGGATCGAGATCCTTATGCTCTGATCGTCTTTGTGACAACTCACTCAGAGTTTATGCCCTCTGTCCTTTCGCTACCAAGTGTCAGCTTTGGACTACATTGATAAGGCTTTGTCGGCAGAGGAGTTTGAATCTCGTATCGAGACAGCTCTTCTCTATGCCGATAGTCAAGACAGCAAAAAGCCTGGCGGAAGATTGCTTTTTACTTTAAATCAAAAATTTGCTCAATTCCAGTATCCTTTTTAAAGAGGTTTACTATCTCGAAACGTCCCCAAGACCCCATCGTGTTATTCTCTATACCAAGACAGACAGGCTGGAATTTACAGCGAGTCTAGAGGAGGTTTCTCAAGCAGGAGCCTCGTCTCTTGCAGTGTCATCGCTCTTTTCTCATCAATCCAGCCAATGTAGTGCATTTGGATAAGAAAGAAAAAAACTGCTTTTACTTTTCCCAATGGTGGAAGCTGTCTAATCGCGCGTTATAAGGTTAGGGAAGTGTCTGAGGCTATCAATAACTTACACTGAGTGAGGTGATGGAATGGAATTAGTTTGGAAGATAGTATATGCGTTTTTTTGATATCTGGATTAGAAATTGTTTATATTTTTTTTAAGGTAGATGGAATTGTTCTGACTCTGGAGAGGAGTTTTTTTAAAGGCCTTTCTTTTTTTAAGATACTGTTGGCAGTTGTTTTTTTGTAACGATTAGCTATATAGTAGGAAATAATTACCTATCTTATTTTTGTGGAACCCTTGTACGGCATCGGTTTATCTTTCTTGTTTTTTTAAGAGGGTTTCCTAAAAAAACTCCTTCTATTTTATGGTCTCTTTCCAATGATATTGGTGAATCTCTTTTATAGAGGAGTCTCCTATTTTGTGCTTCCATTTTTGGGAGCAAGGGCAGGTGTATGATGACCGCTCTTTTATTTGGTTATTTATGAAAAATTTTCATTTGCTTTTAGTTTCTCTAGCCTTTTTGAAATGGTTAGACTATGATTTCACTAGCTTGAGAAGGGAGATTCTAGATAAAGATTTTCAAAAGTCCCTGACTAAGATTAACTGGATAATGGGGGCTTACTATTTGGTGATACAAAGTCTGTCTTACTTTGAATATGAGCAAGGTATCCAATCAACGACTGTTCGTCATCTGATCCTAGTGTTTTACTTGCTTTTTTTTATGGGGGTTGTCAAGAAATTGGATACCTACTTGAAGGAAAAACTTCAGGAGAAACTGAACCAAGAGCAGACCTTACGCTACAGAGATATGGAGCGGTATAGTCGGCATATAGAGGAGCTTTATAAGGAAGTTCGGAGCTTTCGTCATGATTACACCAACCTCTTAACCAGCTTACGTCTGGGCATTGAAGAGGAGGATATGGAGCAGATAAAAGAGATCTACGACTTCGTCTTGAAGGATTCTAGTGAAAAATTGCAGGACAACAAATATGACCTTGGTAGATTGGTGAATATTCGGGATCGTGCCCTCAAAAGTCTCCTCGCAGGAAAATTTATAAAAGCAAGAGAAAAGGATATTGTCTTTAATGTCGAGGTTCCTGAGGAGATTCAAGTTGAGGGTATGAGCCTACTTGATTTTCTAACCATTGTGTCTATCCTTTGTGACAATGCTATTGAAGCTAGTGCAGAGGCCAGTCAACCTCACGTTTCAATTGCCTTTTTTTAAAAAAATGGGAGCACAGGAGACCTTTATCATTGAAAAACTCCATCAAAGAAGAGGGCATAGATGTTTCTGAAATCTTCTCCTTTTTGGAGTTAGTTCTAAAGGGAGGAGAGAGGAGTTGGTCTTTATACCGTTATGAAGATAGTGGAAAGTTATCCCAATGCTAGTCTCAATACCACCTGCCAAAAATCAAGTCTTTCGTCAGGTACTTACTGTGATACATGCAGAATGATAAAAAAATAAGACTGAGAGTTCTTGTTTCTCGGTCTGTATGGTTGAATAGTCAATCAAATTAGTTTTGAGTTACAGTCAATTGCTTGTATGAAGTAATTTTCTCTATCATCAACTATCGGGAGAGGTTTCTAATTTTTGAAATCTAATTCTGCTATATCTACTTTTTATTTTTAGTTTTTAATAATCCTATTATAGATAGAGTTATTAAAGTTATGGACATTAAACTGCTAAAAATAAATACTTTTGATGTTAATCCAATAGAAAATAGTAATATTCCATATATTGATATATAATAAATCTTACTCTTCATGATTACTTGCCTCCGAATATAGATTTTTGCCGTGTTACAAATGTGACAAGTTTAGTATAGCACTGTTTTTAAAAAAATTTCATCCAAATCTTGAATGGTTATTGAAACATCTTGAATTGAACAAAGAACTTTCTCCTTACCAAAATAACGAATATCATTCATAAACCGAAAAATAATATATGTTATCATTATTTTTTGCTATAATGGTTAATGAGCTTACCATTCTTGTCTTCAATAAAAAATCAGTATTTGAAGAAAACTAGGAAACTAGTTATAGACAGTACTGCTTTACGGCGAGATGGTGTTGCAATAGTTTGAAGAATATTTCTTGGGTTCGAAACAAAATACTATAGTATGTGAGGTATCCTAAATGAATAAGAAATCCTTTTTTATCATCTGCTCTACGTTGATTATAGCATCGAATCTTCTCATGATTTCCGTGGTGAACAAGGGAGAAGAAACGGGGGGCAATCTGTTTGTGATTGCTATAGCCTGTGTTTTACTACCAGCCTTTTTATATGCGGTTGAAAATCAACTGACTTCATTGGTAAGAGTAGAATCAATACTCCTGATTCAGTTGACAGTTATATCCCTACTCCGTCTTATCAATAGAATAGGGAGTACGCCTGAAATCCTCAACATTATCATTACCCTCCTATTTTTGGCAAGTGGGACAGCTGCTATCCTTGTTGCAATCATGAGAATATATGAGAACAGACGGAAGTAAGGCTAAATAGCTTTCGATGTATTTTCACATTGTTAAATTCCCCTAGAGCAAGTATGTTTTTTTCACGCTTGCTTTTT
>BNJT01000265.1_pt1 | contig 196678 bp, 254 predicted proteins | sample 8540491 | NCBI WGS metagenome assembly BNJT01 (sample SAMD00202455, study PRJDB9452) | human saliva metagenome | host: Homo sapiens | reverse complement strand
TAAATAGTACAGTAATGTTGTCTGAGAATAAAAACCGACTTACCTGTTTGGGTAAGTCGGTTTTTATTTTACTAAGATAGTATAAAAAAACTTGGTTGTATTCTTAATGATGGGTAGTTGCAATACGGTTAATTTGCCAATCTAAAAAAATTGAGTATAAACACTACCTCGTTCAATAAAAAGGTATGTCCTCTGCAGGTGGTTGGCTACTTTCAGCTTCTGCCGTCTGCAGTCCCTGATTGTTCCAACGATGGAACTTCTGATTGCTTAAATTATAAAAACCATGTTCGGTTATTAAAACTTCAGGATTATAACCATAGCCACACCATGAAGAATCAACAGTAGGTACAGTTAAATTGCAACCGGTTTGATAATAAGGTGTTTCTGATAGGCTAAGATTATATAACGTTGGCAAAATGTCTTTATGTGAGCCTGCCCGCTCAGGATGATATTCTGCATTAGAGCGATAAGTAGGTGGAACATAAAGATAGAATGGTACACTGTGGCCAAGGGCAATTTCATTAGATGAAGGATAACTGATTGCGCGCATATTATGGTCTCCAGTTGCAGCAATAATAGTATCCGGTGCAATAGACTTTGTATGACTAATGAAGCGTCCAAGTTGGTCGTTGCTATATCGGAATGTGTTAAAAAAATCTCATTTAATTCTTTTTCCTGTTGCTAGACTGGAAAGTCGCTGTTTTTTTCTTGCTCAGTGAGATGAAAAATCTTTAGCTTGGTTAGGTTTAGGTAATTGATAGGGGGTGATTAGTTACTGATAGCATCATGATGAATACGGAGTATTATTTTTTTCTTGCTTGCTTCAACTCGTCTTCTGCATATCGGAACATAAATTCATCAGGTACTCCCCATGTGCTGGATTGGGCTTCGGGGTAGCGTGCTTTGATCGCATTTTTCATCAATGATTTCATGTACGCCTAAATGACGTAGAAAAACTATCAAAAATCACGCCACCCCCATTGCCAGCAGTGATATACACAATACGATATCCTGCATCAAGATATGGTTTAAACATGTTTCCAGGAAAAAAATTTTTATTTTTAGCGGCAGATTGGCTAAGGTTAAGGCGTGGGCTACGAATAAAAAAACGGTGTAGTGAGTCGCTAGTACCATCACCCTCAGAGATAAAAACGTGAATAAACCCAATCTTCTTTCCAATGTTTATCTAATTCACCTAATAGATCTCGTTCAGGCGTATTTAGAGAAAGCAAGTGTGTACTCATACTTTCCATAACAGCAAATACAACATTGGGCTTATGTTGTTCAACAATCAAATTTTTTTATTAGTTTGTGTAAATAAGCGATTTAAGTTGGCATCAGCTTTTTGATTTTGTAGACGATTCATCAGTTCAATACCATCTGAATCGGTAACTTCGATAAAATTATTACTGTTTCGATGTTCTGAAAAAGCCCAATTTAAAGAAATTAGTGCATTGGGAACTAATTTATTTATTTGCGGTAAGGTTGAAATTTGCATGGAGGTTTGTCGTAAAGGGAATTTTACCAAACGAACCACGTATACCAATACTTAAGATTAAGATAGGTATCATGATGATAGCAACCCAAGTTGCTTTTGCTTGTAGTAGTAGCAGCAAAAGAGTATCTGTTAATTTGGGAAAAACATTTCCAAAAAAGGGTTACTGCTATGGCTAAAGCAATTAATCCCCAAATAATTGGGAAATCGGACCAAATAGTTTTGAGTACGGCTACAGTATCTTCCTCTGCAAGACCAAAAATAAAAAAACATCGAATTGGCGTTCGTAGACTCCATAATAAAACCAATTCCCTATAGCCAGAGCAGAAACGATAGATAACAATACTGTAGACAATAGAGCTTGAATCCGTCCATATGCTATAACAGTTTTTTTGAATTTAATAAGCTGAATAATCCCAGTAAAAATGGTAATGCCGTTAATACAGAAGCAGCTTTGATATCAAATAATAATCCTTTGAGCATAAGCTGGATAATATCCTCGGAATAACGACTACGGATATCATCTGATAGATAATATTGTGACATCAAACACCGTTCAATAAAAAAAGAATTAGAACAGTGCAAAGCCATAAAGAAAAAAAGAATTGTATAGAATTTTTGTAGGCAAGTAGACGAGACATTTTGTAGATATGTAATAAGTATTTAAAACAGCGTTATTTTATAACCCTTTAAGGGTTTTAGACTAGCATATAATTTTTTTATAGAAATCATACGATATGATGATTTGAGTTTGGGAAGGAGATAGACATGAGATTTGTCTATTTTTTTTATAAAAAAATGATATAATGTATTGAATTTATTATATTATTCATGAGTAATTAGAGGAGTTTATTTTTTTAATTGGTATCGATTACGGTAATACAATCAATCTAAAATGAATAAAAATAAGAATAATTTAGTGGTTTAGATGAATCTCTTGTCCTAGATAGAATAGTGGTTATTTATAACTACAAAGCTGTTAATGGGCTATCTTTACTATTATTAGGGCGTGGGTACTAGACAAAAAAATAACCGCTTAAAAGCGGTAAATGGTGCCCGGAGCCGGAATCGAACCGGCACGGCCGGTTTAGGGACCGACGGATTTTTAAGTTTTTTTATTCAAATATATAACTTATTGAAAAATGCTATGAGTTGATGTCCGCACATACAGTTAAATACAGTGTTAAAAAGTATTTAAAAAAAGTAGCAAATTAGACACAGAAGCAATATTTAAAAAAATCAGGTGGCTGGTTTTTTTGATATTGCTTTTTGCATAAATGGGATATGAGAAATATGGTGAAAAAAACTAATACTGACAACATCACTTCTTGCTATATGCCAAGTATCAGCAGCTTCAGGCATATACCCTCAATACGCTGCATTAGTTGAAAAGCATGCAGCATTACAGCGTTTGGACAAAAAAACATTGTATGGGCGGTTATGGGGCGTGAGAGCTCAGGAAACCGTTATGCTCTGTCCAATAAGAATGCACGGGGTTTGTTACAGGTAATACCTCCCACTGCTGCAAGAATGGGGGTGAATCCTAAAAACCTCTACGACCCGGAACAAAACATCATCGCAGGTACACGTTACCTGCGTTTTTTATGTAACCACTTTCCTGACAAATCCAGCCCACATGGTTGCAATATTGATCTGGTACTGGCTGGGTATAACGCCGGTGAGGGAGCTGTCAGGAAATATGGTGGCATTCCGCCTTATCGGGAAACGCAGCACTACGTCCGTAACGTGAAAGAACGTTACGCACGATTGAGCGGTAATCGTACAGTTTTGGCATCACACCCTGTTCAGCCTTTTAAGCCGAAGCCTATACCTGCTGTTGCCCGATCTGAGAGCTCGTCTGAAAACATAGTCAAAGTTGCAGCCCAAGCACCCGTCAAACGATACGCGGAATGGGATGTATTTAAAGAGTTTTAACTGCCTTCGGGCAATTCTTATTACCGCTAAATGCGGTTTTTTTTTTTTGTCTTTTAAAAAGGAAATGATGATGAATTACATCAAAAAAGCTGTAACCAATACACAAACTGTTGCAACAGTTGCTTTACTGGCAATGGCACAAACTGTATTGGCAGACGGATTCAGCGAAGTATCTTCAATGGCAGTAACTATCCGAACAGGTATCTACACCATTGTAGGGATCGTGGCTACGCTTTGCTTATTGTGGCAAATGGCACAAGGTTTTGGCGGTCGTAAAACATGGGGGGATATTTTGGAAACCTGTTTATGGATTGTCGGTGCCGGTGGTGCGATTGTTATTGCAACGTGGCTGTTCACAAAAGGCGGAAGTTTAAGCTTGTCTTAAGGAGGGATTCTGTCGAATGAAAGAAGATATTCATACTGAGCAGCCAACATTCAACGGTATGAATCGTCGTGCAATGGTGGCAGGGATTCCACTTCCGGCATTAGCTGCGTGTGGTTTAGCTGCTGTCACATTAACAATGGCAACATTGCCCTTCCTTGAAGGAAGGGCTTTGTATTTTCTGCTGCTACCTGTGCCGGTTTTGGCTTTCTTGTACACCATTAGTAAACACGATGATCAAGCCTTAAGAGTTTATTTCTACGAAACGAAATACTTCCTCCGACGCCGCAATGCCAAGATGTTTAACGGCACCAATACCATTCTCGCCACCAAATTTGGGAGACAACAAAGTGATTATCAGCGATTTTTTTGAGCAACGCTCTAAAAAGCGCAACCGGCACAGTCGGATTTTCTACCGAAAATCTGCCAACACGTTACAAACAACGTCGTTAATTACAAAAGCGGGACATCTAGCCTTCGTCATCCGTATGGAGGGTCTTCCGTTTGACGGCGTGGACGACAAACACTTGTTCACGCAGTTTGTATCGTTGCGAAACGTACTTGCCGGTATGGGCAAAACATTGGGTAACCGTTTGGCGGTGTGGGGAACTCTTCAACGCCAAAAAAATTGTATTTGACCGCGAATACGCATTTCATACGGCCTTTTGCCAGCAATTTGCCGATAAATATCTGAAACGTTTTTCAAGAAGTGGATTATTTTGAAAACGTGTTCCATTTGACGGTTTTGATTAAGACCGACTTTTTGGAAGCAGGTATTAAAGAAGCAGAGGAGCAAATTCAGATTCTGATGCGCTCACTTGAACCCTACGATCCGTATCTTTTGACTGCCTATAAGAATGAAAACGGTGTTGCTTTTTTTCGGAGGTGTACTCATTTTTTTGGCAGTTTGATCAATGGAACACGGGAAGAGATTCCTTTGTCTTTTTGTTGATGCTTATCAGACTATTCCAGGAGCTAATCTGCATTTTTGGTTCTGATTTGTGCGAAATTCGTTCCCAAAAGCGGGACTCGTAAGTTTGCACAAATGTTCGATCTGAAAGACTTTGGGATTAGTAAACCTAAAAATCTTGACATCAATCTTGCGCCTACCTTGTGAGTTTACATTCACTCAAAGCCTTGTGTTCATCAATCCGTATGATATGCAAGGCGAAATTAAGAAACAGTTGAACAATCTGACATCGGTCAACGACAAAGCAACGGAGCAGCAGAAAGAGTTGGAACACGGTCAGGGGTTTACTCGTTTCGGGCGAATTGATATTCGGCGACTATCATGCAGCGTTGGTTGTGTATGGCAATACTGCTGAAGAAGCGGCCGCAAATGGCGCTCGTGCTTATTCTACGTTTCTGAATGCGGGCGGTTATCGTTTTACTAAAGCAGGTCTTTCTGCTCCAGCGACATTTTTTTCAGTCAGGTGCCGGGCAGTAAGGAAAGACCTCGCTCTTTCCCGAAAAACGACAACAAACTTTGCGACAACCTTCGGCATACACAACTACTCGCACGGTAAAAAAACAGGGCAATCCGATTGGTGACGGCTCAGCAATTATGCCGCTGCAAACCACATCCAAGACGATTTACGATTTCAACTTCCATTTCTCAAATCTGAAGGAGGACAACCTTGGTGAGAAAATCGCCGGACACACACTGATATTGGGTGCAACCGGTGCGGGTAAAAACCACTTTGCAAACATCTATGATGGCGTTCACAGAACGCTTCAATCCTTATATGTTTGTGATGGACTTGGACAGAGGTATGGAAATCTTTATCCGCGCCATCGGTGGTTCTTATTTTGCCTTAGAAGCAGGTGTACCTACCGGGTTAAATCCTTTTCAACTGCCTGATACACCTTCAAACCGTGAATTTCTGTACAGCTTGGTCGGTATGTGTGGAGCGGACGAGAACGGAAAATTGACGGCTACGGAAGAAAAAAAGAGATTCAGGCTGCTGTTGATACCTTGTTCAGTATGGATTATGAAAACCGCCGGTTTAGTCATCTACTGCAAAGCATCCCTGTTGTTCCTGATCCTAACTCACTTCGTATGCGTCTTTCTAAATGGTGTGAAAGTGAAGGTGGACGGTTCGCATGGTGCCTAGACAACCCAACAAACATGTTTGATGCTGAAAAGTTCTTCCGTGTTGGATTTGACCTGACCGATATTCTGAAGGACGACTATCCGCCGACCGCTCCGGTTTTAGCGTATATGTTCCACCTGAGAAATATCATGATAGACAAAGTTGCCAAAGAAGACGGTATTCTCGCTTCCATCATTGAGGAATTTTGGTATGCAGCACGTTTTGAGGCATTGCAGGACATCATGCTCAAGATTCTGAAAAACCGACCGTAAACGCGGTGGCTGGTTGATTTTGGTGTCGCAATCACCGGAAGATGCGATTTCTTGTCCTATTTTCCCGGCGATTGTGCAACAAACGCCAACTAAAAATCTTTCTGCCGAATCCTGATGCCGAATTTGAAAAACAGCTATGAACGTTGTGGCCTGACGCTAAAAGAGTTTGAGGAACTTTCCAAACTCTCGTTGGAAAAGTCGCACATTCTTGGTTAAGCAGTCGAAACAGTCGGCATTTGCCATGCTGGATTTGTACGGTTTTCATGATGAAATGGCTTTCCTGTCAGGTTCATCTGATAACGTTGAGTTGTTGCATCAAATTATGGAAGATGTTGGTAGTGAAAATCCGGATGTTTGGTATCGCCCATTTATTGAAACCCTGCGAGAACGCCGTGCAGAGAAGAAAAATGTGCGAGCCGCCTAATATTCTTTTAATTTAACGAAGGCTGTTTGAATTTCAAACAGCCTTTTTTTTCGCCGCTTGATGCGGCTTTCAACAAGGAACTTATGATGAAAATGAATCTGAAGAAATTATCCGCAATGGCTCTTCTTGTTACGAGTTTCGCAGCTATGCCTTTGGCAGTTACAGCTAGCGGTATTCCGGTAGTTGATGGTGCAGCAGCTGCTCAACGCGCCCAAAACTTCTTTCAGCAGATGATGGAGATGGCCAAGCAACTCGCACAAATGAAACAGCAGTACGAACAACAGGTTAAGCAGTTTAAAGCGATGACAGGTTCGCGCAATATGGGCAATCTTTTGAAGGATACGCTCAAAGACCAAATTCCGTCCGAGTGGAGCGAGATTTATAAAGGCGCAAAAAAATATCGACTATAAGTCTGTAATTAATAGTAAGGCTTATAACCCTGAAACGGCGCAACGAATGGCTGTGCATAACATGAAGGAGATGGAAAAAAAGTCTTTAACTCGATGGAGACACAACTTAAATCTCTGTCGCGCTTGATGGACGAAGTCAACAATACACAAGACATCAAAGCCGCTACTGACCTGCAAAACCGTATTTCTGTAGAACAGGCAAAAAAATCGCCAACAATCAAACTAAGCTGGATATGCTCGATCGGTTGTATAAACGACAACAAGAAATCGAACAGCGCCAGTATGCTTCCCGTGAAGAATGTATGGCACGTCATATCCGTGATCACAACTATGCGGTCTGCAATCAGTAGTAGCTTTATCGTGCTGCATTCGGGAGTAAGCGAATGCAGCACTAAATAAAATAGGGCAAATTATGGAAACAACTTCTTATTTTTCCGAACTCGCCAACTTTCTACTAAACGGTATGGGAACTAATCTGTTCCAAAAAAATCAAACAACATGATCAGCGGTATTGCTCCGGTTTTTTTCAAATCGGCTTTGGGATTTATATCCTGTTGGTCGCGTTTGACTATTACAAAGCGGGGGTTGATGAAAAATGTCGTGGATTTGGGTAAGCGCATGATCGGCTGGTTGCTGATTATCGCTTTTGCGTTCAATTCCAGTCAGTATCAGAAACTCGCCAATATCATGTGGATGTTGCCCGAAAATCTGAGTGGATTGTTGGGGACTTCAACCTATACTGCAAGCGCGTTGGATACCCAAAGCAATAATATCTTAAAGATGATGGAGAATATTTTTTTGCGTATGCCGCTTCTTTGGATATGCTACAAGTATCAGATAAGCTGATGCTTTATATTGGTGGTACGGTTGCTGTTATATTGGCTTATTTGTTCTTTCTCATTACATTTGCTTATTACCTAATTGCCAAACTATCATTGGCGATGGTAATTGTCATCGGACCTATGTTTATAGGTTCAATGTTGTTTCCTGCAACACGGCAGTGGGGCATGAATTGGATAGGACAAATCCTTAATTACTCAGTTACAGTAGTGTTTTTACGTTATTCTAGGTGCATTGCAGAATGATTTTTTTCAAGAACCAATTAGAAAGAGCAGTAGTTGGAGAGATCGGATCAGTTGCTCAGGTAGTCGGCTTGATTCCGCTCTTTTTCCTATCAACAACAATTTTTTTATTTTTGGTTGCCTGGAGTATTCCTTCGATTTCTTCCGCTTTAACGGGTGGGGCATCTGTAAACGGTTTCAGTCGAACCGTTATGTCTGTGGCAAGATGGGCAAAAGGTGTGAAACTTCCCGGTGGTGGGAAAGTCAAACCGAAATAATCCAATTTTAGGAGAATATGATCATGACTTTCGTAACTAAAAATGCTTTGGTGGATGTTGTTGCTTTCTGTGGGCACATTGATGTTTATCGGTATGTTCGGCAACTTGATGGAAAGTTCTTTGGCTAGATTAGCCGGGCTATGTATCGGTTTATCGATTTTTTTGGATTATTTTTTTAAACTGCTTGACCGACCAGTTCCGGTTCGTTTTGATGATTAATACTCTAAGGGTTTAAATATGGATTATCGCAAGATTACTAAATTTGCTGCTATAACAGCCCTGAGTTTGGGCTTGAGTGCCTGTGCTGAACTGACTGACGGCCTCAGCGCCATCAACGGTACTTTGGCGGGCATTAATTCAGGTATGGCCGGTTCGGGAGCAGGGCAAGCTAAAGACACTTTTGTCTTTAGGCAGTAAATCGACAGCTCAATACGAATTAAAAAAACTTGAAAATGCTTGTTGTCCAAAGAGTTGGCAGTTATAAGGGGGCGATTCCACAGGCAGATATAACCTTTACTGGTGAGGCTTTAAACAAAACCAATCGTCTGATTGTGGTTAATGTGTCCGTTCCTATTTATGACAAACAGGGATACTATGTGTCGGCAGTATCAACCGACATCCACATACCTCCTAAAGAGAAAGTCAAAATTGACAACTTTCGTACAACTCTTTCTCTAACCGATGATAATCGTTTCAATATTCAAAAAACGCAATATCACGCAACAACCTATTAATCTACTTAAGCAGAACACCCCAATCGGGGTGTTTTTTTTGGGCTTATCGATTCATAAATCAAGGAAATTCCCGTGAAAACTATCCTTCTTCTCTCCCTTTCTATCGCACTTTGTGCATGTTCCGGAAAAAGCCCCCTCAACCTCACGGTACGCCTTTTCCGATTAATTCAACTATTCAAGCAAGAGGATAAATGATGCCTGACAATTCACAAAAAAAGCCAGCAATAACAAAAATGGCTATTGAGTTTATTAATGCTGCAAAAGGTTTTTGAAAGCGCAGAAATTGTGCGTGTTCATAAATCAGCAAAAAATTGCATGGCGCATCAGTGGTGCGTGTCTCTTGATTACAGGCTTGGCAGTTGGAGCAGTAGCAGGTCTGACACCTTTAAAAGAGACACGGCCTTATGTAATCAAGGTCGATAACAACACCGGGCAAACGGAAATCGTAACGATGATGAAAAAAATCAGGAACAATCCTACGGCGAAGTTATGGATAAACACTGGTTGACACGTTACGTCCAACTTCGTGAAAGCTATGACTGGGTAACAATTCAGGATAACTACGATGCGGTTATGTTGATGAGTTCCCCTGAGATTCAGGCAGCATTTTCAAAAAAATCTATAACGACAATCCGCAAGCTCCGCATAAGGTATTAAAAAACCAATACAATGTAGTCGCCAAAGTGAAAGCCGTGACTTTTTATTGGTAGTACAGCGCAAGTCCGTTTTTGAAAAAAACGTATGGTACCGATTTCGGGGGATTTAAATCAGGAAATTCCTGTTCAAAACATGATTGCAACTATCAGCTACGAATATGCGAACCAGCCTATGAGTGAGGAAGCCCGCCGTATTAATCCATTGGGCTTTATTGTCAAAAGTTATCGCGTCGATCCGGAAACTGCGCCATAACAGAAAGGGTTAACGATGAATGTAAAAATGAAACTGACAGCATTACTGCTGATGGGACTTTTACCTGCTGTATCCGGAGCGGTATCCGTTCCCAAAGGGTCGGCTAAAGACGGCCGCATCCAAAACCGTTGTGTACAATCCTGATGATGTTATTCATGTTCATGCTCGTATTGGAGAAGCTGTTTTAATCCAACTTGAAGATGGTGAATTGCTGACTGGAGATACAAGCGGCTTGGGTATGGGTGATACAGAAGTCTGGAATTTGGCAGTTCGAGGTAACAATCTCTACATGAAGCCGGTTGCTTCTGCTCCAGCCACAAATATGTTGATTACAACTAACAAAAAAACGAACATATGCCTTCGATTTGTCGCTGACAGGCAAGAAAAAAATGGCAAATATGTTCAAAAAGCCGACTTATTTACTTCGATTTGTCTATCCTGATACTGCGGAATATAAAGCGCGTGCCGAAGCTCAGAAACAGGCTAAGGCTTTGGAAAAAATCAAAGGAACAAGGCATCGATCCAGTGTTCAGCACAATTACAACTATTGGGGTAAGGGCAATAAAGCACTAGCACCGACTGCGGCCTACGATAATGGCCGCTTTACTTATTTCAGCTTTGATAACGGTTGAGAACTGCCACTGATTTACAAAGTTATGGCTGACGGTACAGAAATGCTACTTAACAGCCATGTGGAGGGCGATACCGTGGTAATCCATGAAACTGCAAAACATTTTGTTTTGCGCCTCGGAAAATCTGTGCTTGGTTTGGAAAACCGTAGCTTCGACGAACAAGGTACGTTCAACCGAACCGGCACCGGCAATCATGATTTTGTCCGTATTAGTAGAGAGAAGGAAGGCAGATGAAATTCTTCGACAAATTCAAACGAAAAAAATCCGGAACAGGCTCAGCCTAATACCGTAGAAAAACGGTGATTTTTACAAAAGCCTGAAGCCCTGTCCCAATCTGTTCAGAACGATAAAAATCGAACCTGGCATACCACTGAATCTAAATACTGCTACACCTAATAATATGCGTAAGGTCGCTTTTTGCAGGAGTAGGTATTCTTGCGGTAGGTGTCATCGTATCGGGGCTGATCGGTATGACGGGCGGGGAAGAAACGGAAGATTCTCAACCAAAAGATTGCGTCTGCTCCTGAAGTAACTGGGAGTAAAAACTTTGCCCAGGATAAAGCAGAAATTGCTCTGATGGATCAACAAGCCGCTTCAGATCCCGTTCCGGATGAGAGTGCTCCCGAGCCTCAACCGGAAGTGGCTTCTCAAGTCCAAACGGGTGCAGTTCAACCCACTGTTCAACCGGTGGAGCAAGTACCCTACGATAGCACTGTTCAAGCCACACCATCTGAAACTACGCCTTCTCAAACCCCTAAAGACCGCAAAATGAGTGGTAATGTTTTAGTTAAGTTCGATAGTAGTATCTCTGACTTGGGCAGCACTTCTTCTGAAAGTAGCGCACAACTGAATACAGGTAGCCCTCCAAGTTTCTTTGGGGGTGAGGATGGAGGTGGTGCTACACAAGGAGGTGGGGGCAGTTTTGGTTCTCGACTGAATGCGACTGTAACGGCTTCAGCCCAAGCACAACAACGTGGAGATTTGACATATCTGCTGGCCAAAGGAACGAATATCCCTTGCGGATTGGATACCAAGATCGTAACAACCCAGCCTGGATTTACCCGGTGTATCGTATCGAAAGATGTATATTCCGCTAATGGACAAACCCTTCTGATCGAACGTGGCAGTAAAATCATCGGTGAACAAACTTCCGCCTTGTTGCAAGGACAAGCACGAGTCTTCGTGTTATGGAATGAGCTGGAAACGCCGACTGGCGTAAAAAGTGCCACTAGCGAGTCCAGGTGCAGGGGCTTTGGGGTGAAAGTGGTCATGCTGCTTATGTTAAATACCATTTTTGGAAACGTTTCGGCGGTTCTATTATGATTAGCTTGATTGGTGATATTGGTGATGCTGTTGGTAATCGCCAAACTCGTACTTCGGGCAATAATAATCACATCTCGTATGAAAATACGAGCGAGGCCGCGCAACAGATGGCAACCGAAGCCTTGAAAAAAACAGTATCAATATTCCGCCAACCGGTACGATTAATCAGGGCTCACTGATTAACATCATGGTTGCCCGGGATGTTGATTTCAGCAAAAGTATATGAGTTGGTTAATCCTTACGGATACTGATTCAGACGGCCTGCCCCTCCGGGGGCAGGTTTTTTTATGAAAGCCTAATTCCAAATGACACAAAACCCGACACCTTTTCACGGGCAGGCATCTATCCATTCAGATGCGGTTGTCCGCAACTTGATGGCCAAAAACAGGTTTGGACGACTATCTCAACCGGGAAGGCGTAACCGAAGTACTGATTAACCGCGAACGCGAAGTCTTTTTGGAAACCTCGGCCGGTTTTGAGCGAATTGAAGACGACCGGCTGACACTGCCGATTTTGACTCAGCTTGCTACCGCGTTATGTACCTATAACAGCAAATACATCAGTATGGAGCAACCTATCCACTCTGTTACTCTGCCTGACGGCGAACGCGGCCACATCATGATACCGCCGTCCTGCGAAGACAAAACCATCGTCTATGCTTTCCGCAAACCGTCGCAGACACGTTTTTCATTGGACGATTACATACAGACGGATCGTGTTTCCCGTTTTCAAGATGTATCTGCCTTTGGAGCTTCAGACGACCTTAATTTTGGCGAAATGGAAATAGACAACAAATATTTTCGGGATATTTCTGACAAGATGAAGTTGCCACATGACGTACAACTTGCACCTTGGCAATATGAGATGTTGGATCACAAGGCAAACCGTAATATGAACGCCTTTTTGCATTGGCCATTAAACACAAACTCAATATCTGTATGGTCGGTGGCACCGGCTCCGGTAAGACGACGTTCACTAAAGCCCTGTCTGATTTGGTACCGTCAGAAACCCGTATTATTACGCTGGAAGACACGCATGAGCTTGACTTGCCCATGCACCTTAATCATGCCCATCTCTTTTACAAAGGCCATATCACGGCAAAAATGTTGATTGCCGCCTGTATGCGTTTAAAAACCCGACCGGGTTTTCCTGACTGAGCTGCGTGGCGACGAGGCTTGGGATTATATCTCGCTCTTAAATACAGGCCATCCGGGCGGCCTAATGTCCGTCCATGCCAATGATGCACGGAGCGTCCATTACCGTATCGCTCAACTGGCGAAAGAATCGGCAACCGGCCGGACAATGGATTACGACTATATCCTCAACTCGGTTAAATCCAGTATTGATGTTGTTGCCTATTTTGAAAAGACTCATATGACCGAACTGTATTTTGACCCGGTTGAAAAATTTTATGCCATGCGTGGCCGAGTTTAAGGAAGAAATATGCCATACCTAAACCGTATTGAAGTAATGGGTAATTTGGGAAAAGACCCGGAATTGCGTTATCTGCCCAATCAAACGCCTGTAAGCAGTATTTCACTCGCCTATACAGAAAAATGGCGTGATAAAGCCAGTAACGAGCAACGTGAACGAATTGAATGGTTTAATGTTGTGTTGTACGGCAAACAGGCAGAAACAGTTTGTCGCTACATGAAGAAAGGTGATTGTTTGTGGGTTGCAGGTAAGTTGCAATCGCGCCGTTACGAACATCACGGTGTTGAGAAGACTGTGTATGAGATTATGGCTGGAGAAATACAGATTATTCATACAAAAAACCAAAACGAAACTGTGTCCGGTTTGGAATATCTGTAAGTTTTTGAGTTCAAGCTGTAATCGTATGCCCGCTTTAAGCGGGCTATATTTTTTATGGGGCATTAGAGAATGAAAAAAACAAGTTAATTGGGCTGTTAGCCATGCTGGGCATTTTTTTGTTCCAATAAGTTTTGCTGGTGGCATGTACCTAGGTAGTATCGTAATGGCGGCATGGTTGAATTTAAAAAAAGCGAGCCATCCGTTAGCATGTTGTACCACTATTGGAAATACTACGACCGGTTGAGACCTGGCGCTCAGACGGCCTTTGAAGTATCAGTCTTTATTGCTCTTTTGATTCCTATTGTAGTTGCCGTGATAATTTGTGCAGCAATGCTGATGAAACCAAAACGTGAACTGCATGGATCGGCGCGCTTTTGCCAATCGTATGGAAATCACAAAGCATGGTCTTTTGAAAAAGAAATTTACGGGTGATGAGGAACCGGATTTACTGATTGGGAAATATGGTAACGAGTATTTGCGTTGGTCAGGTAACGAATTTTTATATTTGGCTGCGCGGACCCGTTCCGGTAAAGGTGTCGGCATGGTCATTCCGAACTGCCTGCATTACCGTGACAGCATGGTCGTATTTGATCCGAAACTGGAAAACTTCCTGATTACCGGCGGCTACCGTGCAGCACATGGGCAGGAAGTATTTTTTTGTTTAACCCGGGCGGACGTATGCCGGAACACGAACGCAATCCGAACGCGCCTTTGGTTTCACACCGTTGGAATCCTTGTACCTATATCCGCAGAAATCCCGCCTATACCTACAAAGATGTGAAAAACATTGCTTCCATCATGTATCCAAAGCCGTCTAAAGATAACGGCAGTGCGACCTTTTTCCAGGAATCAGCACAAAACCTGTTTGCCGGTCTATTGCTCTACATGGTTGAGACGGAATCGGAGCGTGACCTATCTTTACCTGAAAAACAAAACCACGTTGGCCAATCTGTTCCGTTTGACGACACCATCGGATGGTAGGACGTTGGCAGAGTGGATTAAAGATGAAATGACATTGCGCGAACAACAGCCACATACTCAGTTGAGCCAAAACTGCCGTAGTTTGTTGATGGGCTTTGCCAATGGTAACGCCAAAACAGGCGCGGACATTTTGGCGACACTGATTGCGCCTTTGGGCATTTTCATTGACCCGGTAGTCGAAGCGGCAACAAGTGGCGACGATTTTTACTTGGATGAAGTACGCAAAAAAACGGATGACGGTTTATATCGGTGTTGTTCCGACTGAAACAACCGTATTTTTCCCGGCTGACGAACCTGTTTTTTTCAGCCAACTGATTACAGTAAACGTCGAGCAGGGTTTGCCGTCCAACAATTCCGATGTGCTGAAATACCAATGTTGCCTATTGATGGACGAATTTACCGCCTTGGGTGTAATTCCAGCCATTCAGCACGGTGTCTCGTATATCGCCGGTTACGGTCTGCGTCTTCTGCTGATTATACAAACTCCATCTCAGGTAACTGATCTATATGGACGTGATGCAACACGCACATTTTTTTCACCAATTTTTGGGTGCCAAATTGTTTATCCACCGCGTGAACAGAATGATGCCGAGGAATACAGCAAACTTATCGGTTACGAGACTTACAAAGCCAAATCCACATCACGCTCAATAGGGAAAGGAGGAAGTCGAAGCACAAGTACCAGTGATCAACGCCGAGCAGTGATGAATCCGGGCGAGTTAAAGATGATGCCGAAAAGCGACTGTATCATCAGCTTGGGTAACAGCCGTCCGATCTATGCCAAGAAAAATCGTATACTACACCGACCCCAGTATTCGCCAAGCGGGCAAATTGGGCATTGCCGGAGATCCCAGTTTTGGATATTCATACCGACGTTAGATCACCCATTACTGTGTCTAAAAGCAACATTCGTGTTTCCTGATGAGATGGACAGTTTTTCATTGGAAGGATGCTTCAAACTCAGAAGAAATCGCCGGTGCAATCCTAGCCTCGATTATTCCGCCGGATAGCCCGCCGGAATATATCAATGAACTGATGCCTGTACTTTTTGGAAAATTGGGGTGAAGACTCACTGCCATTTATCAAGCAGTTCATAGGTGATAACGTCCAAGCCGGAGCATAAGAGAAGCGGTCTGTGAAATGCAGACCGCCTTATTTTTAATTTTTTTTATAAGGAAGTGGAAATATGAGCGACATTGACGACATCCGCAGTGCCTTGAGTTATATCGACTCACATGATCGCGATACTTGGTGGCAGGTTGGCGCGGCCGTTAAAGACGAGCTGGGCGAAAACGGTTACGACCTTTGGGACGAATGGTCACAACGCGCTGACAACTATGACAACCGTGCCGCCAAATCAACGTGGAAAAAGCCTTAAACCGGGCAGCTTCAGTATCGGAACGGTGTGGAAGCTGGCGCGGCAGAACGGTTGGCAGCCTGCCAAGCCCTACACGCCGCCAAGCGTGGAAGAACAGGCGCGGCGCAAAGCGGAATCTGAGGCAAGGCGGCAGGCGGCGGAACAGGAGCGGCAGCAGACGCAACAGAGGGTGAAAGGCACGGCACAAAAGATTTGGAATAGTAGCTGCCCCGCTTCGTTGAGCCATCCCTATCTTGCTGCCAAAGGTATTACCAACCCGGATGCCATCGCCGGTCTGCGTCAAAAACGAATATAAGGACAACGACAATCTGATTATCCCCAGTCCTGTATGAAAATGAAATCGTCAATCTGCAATCCATCAACCAAGATGGAGGCAAACGCTTCTTGGCAGGCGGTCAGGTTCAGGGGGCTTATGCCTTTATCGGCAAGGCCGATGATGTGGAAAAAGTCGGTGTCGTCATGGCGGAAGGTTATGCTACGGCGGCAAGCATCTACGAAGCCACGGGCAAGCCCGTCATCATTGCTTTTTGATGCAGGCAACATGGTTGCCGTTGCCGAACGTTTGGCACAAAAACTGCCTCAAAACGTCCCTGTTGTGATTGCGGTCGATAACGATGCTTCGCAAACCGGTATCAAAAAAGCACGGCAGGCAGCCGCCTTGTTAGGCGACCGCGCCACGGCAATCCAACCAGAGTTTTCTATGACACTGATACAGCAATATCAGAAAGGCAAAGGCGTTGATGAAAAAGGGCGTCCCCCTTTACCGAGCGACTTCAACGACCTACACAAACTGGCTGGACTCGAAGCCGTTCGCCAGTCCTTTGCAGAAGGTGTCAATCTCGTCTTGAACCCCGACAACAGCCAAGAACAGGCAATCGCCGACGAATTGGAAGAATGGAGCGAAAGGGCTGAGAAAGCCAACAATAGCCGTACTGAACCTGAAAAACTTGGAGAACCCCATGAATCCTGAAAACAAAGACAACATTCAGACGGCCTCTTCTAATACAACCAATAGTATTGAATACAAGGGTCGAACCCAAACAGTCAATGAAACGGTTTACCGTGAGTCTGACTTTAAACATTACGAGTTGCATGATGCAACAACCGACATCATGTATCTACGCAAAACACCCGAAGAAATTCAACAAGACTTGGATAAAGAAGGTACGCTTAAATTCTATGAAGGTATAACACATGATGGACAACGCGTAACGTTTTTATAAAACGGAGCAAGGATGGGAAGCACCCCTAAAAGATGAGTTTATTCAGGAAAAAGAACAAAAAAAGGACAGACTTCTACCCGCTCCGAATCGGAATTTACCGCCCCAAAGTTCGATAGGCCGTCTGAAACTGAACCAAACGCCCGCAAGGTCGTTTTTAGACCTACAATATCGTATCCCTGACAACATCAAAACGCGTTACCACAGCGTAGGCGGCAAATTCTATTCCGTTTCAGACCACAAAAACAGTGCTGTTTGAAGATCAAGGCAAGCAGTTAAAAACAGCCCTTTCTGATCCGCAAACAGTCAAGGATATGTTGGAAGTTGTCAAAGCCAAAGGTTGGGACAGCATCAAGTTGTCGGGCAGTAAAGATTTCCGTCAGGCAATGTTTATTGAAGCCGCCGCCCAGGGTATCCGTACCAGTGGCTATAATCCGACTGCCGCTGATTTGCAGCGAGTGGAAGCGTTACGGGAACGTTACGCGCAAAACGGCATTACACCGGAGATGGTGCGTGAGCAGGAAAGACGACACCCGGAAGTAGAGAAGGAACAGCCAAGACAAGAGCCTCATAAACGAACAGAACAGGGTAACTCTCAAAGCGAAAGCGGGGAAGCCTACACAGGAGCAGGAACAGCTTAAACCCGAGGGTGAACGTGAAGAGCGCATTCATACCCAGCCCGATGCTGCCATGCAGTCTGCCGCTGATCGACTGAAAGCGCAAAAGCACACTGCCTTCCGACAGAACAATCAATGCTTCTCCTCGAGCTGATACCGATATTGACGTACCGGTTCATTCCATTGGTCGGGAAGAAGTTCCCGCCGAAGTCGTGCATCAGACTGATGATATGAAGGCGGCTGCGTTGAATACAGGCTTTGTTGCGGCGAAAGATCATTATATGCAGAAAGCACAAAAAGTTGAGTAAGCCCAATCAAAAAGAAACTGGCAATGTATGAACGCGGTGTGATGGATTCAATACGCGGGCTGGAAGGTGATGTACGCACAAAAGCCTTGAGAAACTACTACGAGCATACCACCCAAAAATATGCACGGAACGAAGCTGAAATTGCCCGATCCGATTCAGATTCCAAGTCCGACACAAGAGCAACAACAGACGGCAAAAGGCCGGGAGCAATACAGTCCTGAAAGAGGGCAGGATCCGGAAATTACAAGATAAGGAGGAAAGATGGAAGAGTATGCCGATATTTTGCAGGAAGATTGGAATACCCTACTCACTTCTGAAGAGCAAGAGGTATTTTTCAATCTAAGTCATGAAGAACAGGAGGCTTATCTGACCGCCTGCCAGTCTTATGAAGCCATGAAAGCTTATTTGGATAACCCGGAGTCTCCACCGGAGGCCAAACGGCTTTTTAGATTTAAGTAGTTGGAAATAAACAGTAAGCCCTGCCGGAAATGGCAGGGCTTTTTTCTGTTTGGAGGAGATAAAAAATGACTGAGCGCAAAAAAAGCCATCAAGAAGAATATGCAGAAAAAATCGCCAAAGAACTGATCGAGCGACTTAAGCAGGGTACAGCTCCATTTCAATTGCCCTGGCAGCCTGATATGGGTAGAGATTTTTCCTTTCAACCCCGTATCAGGTACTGAATATAGCAGGGATGAACCGTCTAAATTTGATGATTCAAGGTTACAGTGATCCGCGCTGGATGACTTACAAACAGGCTCAGAGTGTGAATGCACAAGTCCGCAAAGGGGAGCGTGGAACTGGGTTGGTGAGGCTGATTACCCATACCGAAAAGATCCAAAAAGATGAAAAAGGAAAAATTATTCGAGACGAAAATGGAGAACCCGTTAAAGAAAGAATCCAGTTGGAGAACCCTTATTTCAAAAAGTTTTACCGTTTTTTTAATGCCGAACAGATAGATGGTTTACCGGCATGGGAAAAAGGCACCGCCTGTATGGATTGACCACGAACGTGCAGAAAAACTTCTCAAGGCTTCGAGCGCGGTTATCCATCATCGAGGCAATGATGCGTATTACAACCGAACCCGGGATTTTATAGTACTGCCCCCTAAAGAACGTTTTCTTGGGCAGGGAGAATATTACGCTGTTGCTCTGCATGAACTTGGGCATTGGACAGGGCATGCCGACCGGCTTAATCGAGATATGGGCGGTCGCTTTGGTGATTCATCTTATGCCCGGGAAGAACTTCGTGCCGAAATTTCTTCGATGATGATGAGTCGTGAGCTGGGTCTTCCGCATAATCCAGACAGACACGCCGGATATGTTGGCGATTGGGTAAAGGTATTGACGGAAGAACCTATGGAAATTCTGAAAGCCTCTCAAGACGCGGCAAAAAAATCAAAGAATTTATTTTTTTCTTTTGAAAAGCAGATAGAAATAGATCGGGAGCAGAATCAATCCATTGACCAGGCTACAAATACAACAAGGCCGTCTGAAAATGAGAAATTTGTAGAACCAGGCAATCAGACTTTGGAAGAACGCGTACAGGCGGCAAAAAGAACGTTACGAAGACAGATTTTCGGAAATTAGTGCCAATGATCAGAAAAAATATCGCCACTTAGAAGAAGGCATGGAAAAGTTAATTAAAGGCTTACCGGAGCATACACAGGCGCAAGTACGTTTTAATTTTTACCAAAAGTCAGTATGAGCATATGAGCGTCAAAAAAACGAACTTGAACAATCCCCCGCACAACAGGAAATGTTTTATGGGAGATAGCTGCATAAAGAACATTTGAAAAACCCGACAGGTTTGTACCTGTCGGGTTTTTTTCTTTTATAAAGGATGGATGAGTGAATAAAACTACCGACAATGACAAACGTCAAGTCCTCCGTGTCTTTGGATTAGACGAATCCGAACTGGAAGCATTGCGTAAGTTGGCTGAAAAAGAATACGGTAAAGCAAGTGTTTCCTTGTTGGCCAAAAAACTTTTGAAAGCCAGGTTGGAGGTACCGGAAGAACCTGCCCTGGTCAGTCTGCCTCCACCGAAAGGCAGTAAACGTATTACCGTCCGCCTACCGGAAAAAGACCGGGCTTACCTTGAAGCAGCCGCTGAACAGCATAAATGCAGTGTCAACGATATTGTGCGCGATATAGTCCAATCACATGTTCGTAAACATCCCATGCTCTCAACGACCGAAGTCGAAATCTTGCATCAATCTAATTATCAGCTTGTCAGTATCGGTCGCAATCTGAACCAAATTGCTCGACAGCTCAATATGGGCGAAGGTGTTTCGCTTACATCCGAACAGATAAATGCCCTATCACAATTCATCAGGCAACATACCCAAAGGGTAAGTGACGTATTACGAACTAACCGCAAACGCCTGTCCGAATAGGGAGTAAAAGCTATGTCCCTGTACCGTAAAAATAGACGATTGGTTTTGGGGTTTCAAAACCCGCTCCGTCCGTGCAAAAAGATTCCAGCATCCCCATCTCAAAAATCCAATCACCGGGCAAAATCCAGAGTATCCCTCAAATCAGGTAGCGGATTGGCCAACCTGACGGCGGCGGCTAAAAAAACACCCCGAAGTCATGGTAAAAAAATCCCTAAAAAGGCTAAGTCGAAAACTCCAATGGTATGCAGGGCATACGCAACCATTTGGACTACATTTCACGCAACGGTAAAATTACTGTCGAAAATCACTCCGGTGAAAAATTAAACGGTAAAAAAGCCGTCAAATCGCAACTAGAAGATTGGCAGAAACTAAATATCCCCGAAAGAGGCAAACACCGGGAAGCCCTCAATATCGTCCTATCCATGCCTGCCGGAACACCTCCACAGGCAGTATTGAATGCTGCCCGAAATTTTGCCGCCGAACAGTTTGCCGACCATCAATATCTCTTCGCTTTACATCACGAATCCGAAAAAGAAGGTGAACCCGAGCATCCCCATGTCCATTTGTGTGTATTGATGAGGGATACCTACGAGCAGCGGCTTAATCCGCGTAAAAATGATCTTTTTGAATGGCGCGTCCGTTTTGCTGAAAAACTCCGGGAGGAAGGTGTAGAGTGTGCGGCTACTAAACGGCAACACCGGGGAAAAAAATCCTCAAAGCTGAAAATGGCATAGTGCGAGCCATGAAAGAACGTGGTGCAACACCCCGCATCGAAAAGCAACGGCTGGAAGAATTAAACCAAGCAATCAAAAAAACCTGGAACGTCCGACACATCCCTACATTCAGAAGGTCATGCAGACATGCGGTTACATATTGGCTGAATATGGTCTTATAGCCAAAAGAACTGTATAAGATGGGACACAAAAAAACGAAGCCAGGCTTATCAGTAGATTGGCTAAGGATATGATTGGGCAACCTCTAAGCACTAAAAGCACAACGGGAATACGATCAAAAGGTCAGCCCTCAAGTACAGCAAGAACCGCATATCTCCAAACAAACAGGGTATAGAACAAGACAACGAACCTACTCGTTAAACAAGCAATGCAAAAAGCCCGGCAGCCGTACAGATGTCTGTACGGCCGCCAGGCTTTTTTTAGTACCTAAAAAAATCAGAAACAAAAAAATTTGATTGCACATTAATAAGACTACAATTGACCGAATAAATATGTTCCAAATTCTCATAGTCAGAGTGGTGTAAATAACTACCTTTAAAAATTTTTAATGTTTCATTTAACAAATAGTATCTATACTATATATCTTCTCACAACGTACTTGAAATTCTTAAGGAGGATGCTATGGCTAAAGTAACTTATGAAGAATTTTATTTTTGTTCCCGATGATGAAAAATTTAAACATAGATGTAATAGATGGTTATTTTTCAAGAGAATGGAAATATAGGTAAGTATGATAAAAAAACATGAGATGTCCCGAGTGTAAAATACCTCATTTAAAATATACCCCTAGAGGAGAAACACACCGCTCCTATCTAAGCGCAATAGATATCAATCTTCATAAAGCAGGTTGTGCACATAGGTATGATGTATCTTCAACAAGAAATACCAAAGCTTATTTTGAAAGCTTGAGTGATGACCAAGTTGCGGATAAATTAGCTGCTATGCAGAGAGCTTTAAATCGGACGAATACCACTAATGGGAACTCTGGTGCCTCCAATTTACAACGTCCCGTTGACAATCCTTTTATTCTAGTCACGGATAATAAAGGTGATCAAATCCGGCGATCACTTCCTCGCAGAAATTTAAATAACCCATTAAATAAAGAAGATGCTGACTTGTTATGTGCATTTTATGCGCGATATGCTCATTTGAAAGTTGAAATAGAAACCAGAACTCGTAATAATGAAGCCTATAACCTTCATTATCTTCATATATATACTACTAATGGTAAACAGTATCGTATTTATAGGGGCACCTATGAGGACAAAGTTTTTTTCCAGAGAAAAGCTATGATGTGTTATTAATAGGAAAAATTTAGTGAAAAAAACACTTCCATTTCGATTGCAGCGAATAAATCTGATTGAACGTAATACAAAAATATGGGAATCGACCTAATCATTACGCTATTATCATAGTCGAAACTTAAGATTTAAGAGCTGCGTCACATTAACCAAAAATACCGGTAATTTCAGCACTAAACAAGCCTTGCGGCCGTACAGATGTCTGTACGGCCGCAAAGGCTTTTTATATTTAAAGCATATGAACGATAGCATTAAATCTTGCTCTGAATGCCAAACAGGAGACCGTCAGAGCCTTTAGACAGCAAGTCAAATATCTACCTTATAGTAAGACTTCGTTTATTCTTCGTTCCTTGGGTTTACAAATTTCTGTCATCTTTGATAGCAATTTTATTTTTCTAAAAATCTATTTGTTATTAGATATCAGTTAGATGAGGAATAGTTCCGTGGTAAAAAGTAGCGTGAACGTGTTAGGGATGTAGTAAGTAATACAACATAATTCTAATATGATTATCAGAATACAACAAATTTCTTGGTAAGCTGGTACAATAGGATTGTACTCAGAATTTTATAAATTATCATAATAGTTAATTTTAATTCAAATTTCTATTTTCATAAAATGTAGCAATCAATTATATCGTTTCATATGATTCGCAACAAACACAAAAATATGTTATTAAATTATTCCTATAAGTAAAAATTCAGTTATGAAAAAAACATTGTATGGAGCTCATGGAACTTGTGAAACTTATGCTAATAGTATTTATGCGGAAGGGTTTAAAAAAATGAAGGACGTCATGGGATAGGTGTTTATCTGTGGCAAGTTGATAAGAATGATGAGTATAGTTGGAAAAAGTATCAATGACCTAACAGAATGTTATTTAAAGGACACAGATTATCGGCGAAATGTATCTGATCCAACGCATGTATTATTGCGATGCCAAATAGATGTTTTTAGACGATAACTTCTACGATTTTGAATGCCATGACCATACTGCACTTTTTGCAACATATAGAAAACATTTTTGAACAGAATTATTCTTTAGAGAATGTACAAAAAAAGAGCTTGATAGATCTGATTCTTCTAATCAACGTGGTTCGAATAAGAGTAAGAAAGAAAAAGAATTAGCTACCAAGGTTTATAATGGCTTTTTCGCAATGCTTGAAGAATATTTAGATAAACCGTTAGACATTTATGTTTATTTCGTTAAGGCTCAAAAAAACCTAAGTCTTACGAATCAATGACTTCAATAATGGTAGGGTACACAGTAGGATGTTATGTTGTCAAAAAAACCTTCCATTATTACTATCATAAAAAAAGGATGTTTTTATGAAAATTACCCAGGAAATAATTAATAAATTTGATACCTTTATGGCAAGTTTATCTGTAGATGAATTTCAATCAATTGTTGATAATTCTCGTTTTGATCTATCTTTTATCGTAGAAGAGAAGAACGTTACTTGCTTAGATGATATTTGGGGTGAGGAAGAATATTTCTCTAGTGAGAGTATTTATGAAAAAAATAAATTTTATAAAAGATTTTTGAAAAAAACAAAGTCGATTACGACGTTTTTTTCCTTTTAAATTTGATTGGGATGCCGAAGAGAGTTTATTGTTTTTTTAGATCATTTTTTTCTGGGAACAACATTCAATATAACACGAATGCTTTTTAATGATTGTCACTATGAATTAGTTGCATAAGGGTTTATATTATTATGAATATTAAATTCTTAGATTATAAAGTTGTTGAAACAAAATTTAATCCTTCTGAAAAAAATACTTAACTTTTTGGAAAAATATGCCTAATATGAATATGTCTCAGTGTGAGGATATTATTAGGTTTCATCCTTTTTATTTGGAAGAGGGGCGTGATTTTTTTGTTCTCTTTGATTTAAATTTGAAGAGTAGAGATAATGAGGATGATGAAACAGAAGGTGGTATTTTTTTCATGTAAATTTGTAGCTCGTTTTTGAATGTGATGATACTATTACTGATGAGTTTAAACATTCTAATTTCCCAAAAGGTGAATGCACCGGCAATTGCATATCCATTCTTGAGAGCATTTGTAAATAATTATTTTGTAAATGCTGGATATAATCCTGTTTTTGCTTCCTACATATAATTTTACTAAATTTAGTAAGTCAAATAATTAATAAAAATAAATCCGCTTAAATTTAAGGCAGATTTATTGTGATTTTTTTATTTTTTTCTAACGATAATAGCTTAGAGAACTTTTGCAAAAAAATCCCCTAAATTCCCATCAAGACATTTAGGGGATTTCCCATGAGCACCTTCTTCCAGCAAACTGCCCAAGCCATGATTGCCAAACACATCAACCGTTTCCCACTATTGAAGTTGGATCAGGTGATTGATTGGCAACCGATCGAACAATACCTGAATCGTCAAAGAACCCGTTACCTTCGAGACCACCGTGGTCGTCCCGCCTATCCCCTGTTGTCCATGTTCAAAGCCGTCCTGCTCGGACAATGGCACAGCCTCTCCGATCCCGAACTCGAACACAGCCTCATCACCCGCATCGATTTCAACCTGTTTTGCCGCTTTGACGAGTTGAGCATCCCCGATTACAGCACCTTATGCCGCTACCGCAACTGGCTGGCGTAAGACGACACCCTGTCCGAATTGCTGGAACTGATTAACCGCCAACTGACTGAAAAAGGCCTCAAAGTAGAGAAAGCATCCGCCGCCATCATTGACGCCACCATTATTCAGACCGCCGGCAGCAAACAGCGTCAGGCTATAGAAGTCGATGAAGAAGGGCAAGTCAGCGGTCAAACCACACCGAGTAAAGATAAAGATGCCCATTGGACAAAGAAAAACGGCCTCTACAAACTCGGTTACAAACAACATACCCGTACCGATGCGAAAGGCTATATCGAGAAATTGCACATCACTCCCGCCAATACCCATGAGTGCAATCACCTGTCGCCTTTGCTGGAAGGTATAGCCGAAGGCACGACCGTCTATGCCGACAAAGGCTATGACAGTAAGGAAAACCGGCAACATCTGGAAGAGCGTCGGCTGCAAGATGGTTTTATGCGGAAAGCCATCTGAAGGCTATTGAAAGCCGCTAACAGGCTAAGTGTGTCTGTTTTCGCCTAAAAAGCAGGATGCCTGATTATGGGGTATCCGAGGAGGATTAAGGGGGATTTGGGGGATTTGGGTGGAATCAGGACAGAAAAAGAAATAAATAGTTTATTTGATCAAACCATCCTTTAGGATGGTTTTTTTGTTGCTTTATGGGCAAATAGAGTGGATAATTCAGATATGGGCAATTTAAGTCCAAAACATTTTAAATTGCCCATTTCTTTGTGATACTCTCTAGACGGTTAATTAGAGCATACCCAAATTAACCACCTTTGTCCGTATAAGGAGCAACAGTGTTTCCAGATAAATATAATCTCAGCCTGAAAGAAAATATCTTTTTGGCCAAAAAAAGTATTGGTTGCCCAAATCCACAATCTAAGCCGGTTTGAAAACTGTCAGACAACTTTGTTGCAGACAGAACAGATTATCAATGGGCAAAATGTTGCCTCGGCATCATTGGGTGATATTCAGACCATCTTAAATCTGAAACGTGCTTACCAATATGTAATGCGCCATATTTCAGACGGCCTTCCCGTTGATATACCACTACTAAAAAAAATCAATAGTATTGTTGCCCAGGAAGACTCATTGGTTCCCGGAGATTTCCGTACTGGTACAGTCGGCGTTACCCTGGTTGATGGGTCTCGACACACACCGCCCGCAATGTCGGAAGTTGACGTACAGAATCTGTTGGGACAAATTGAAAAACAGAAGTAATTCAACCACTGAAACTGCTATCCGCTCCATGTTGGCCTTTATGCGGCAACAAATCTTTTGGGATGGTAACAAACGAACGGCCACGCTGTTTGCCAATGCAATGTTGATCGAAAAAGGCTGTGGTATTTTGGAAATTTCTGAACTGCAAATGCCCGAGTTCAACACAAAACTTTCAGATTTCTACAGTTCCGGAGATGATACTGACGTTGCTACTTATTTATACCAAAATTGTATTTTTGGTATCGACTATTGAGGCTGAACATGAAAGCAGCAAGAATCTACCAACGTGTCAGCACTGAAGAACAAAATCTTGAGCGACAAAACGCATTAATTGAGAAAGCTAAGGCAGAAGGTTACTACATTGCGGGGGTTTATAAGGAAAAGGCTTCGGGCGTTCGTGCCGACCGACCTGTATTGAACAAATTGATTGCTGATTTGCAGGAAGGCGACGTGATTATCGCCGAGCATATTGACCGTATCACTCGTCTGCCACTGGCTGAAGCAGAAAAAGCTGGTAAACCGTATCCGTGAAAAAAAGGAGCATTTCTCTCTATTCCCGGCATTATCGACCTGAGTCAAATACAGACTAACTCCGATATTGCCAAAATCGTCTTAGACAGCATACAAACCATGTTGCTTAAAATTGCCCTACAAATGGCTAGAGATGACTATGAACAACGTAAGAAACGCCAAGCAGCCGGAATTGCTGAAGCAAAAAAACAAGGACGATTCAAAGGTCGTCAGGCAGATACTCAAAAAAACATAAATTGATTATCAGCCTGCGCTCACATCATACCCTTCAAGAAACAGCCAAGTTGGCCGGATGTAGTGTATCCCTGGTGAAACTGGTAATGCGACAACATAAACAATCCCTAATTTCAGAAAAGGAATAAAAATGGCTACTTTAATGCAGAAAGACGCTTTGATTGAACGTGTGGTTTCAGTTTTGGCCATGATTGCTCGAAAAACACCACGAAGCGAAGGCCGTACACCTGAACAAAGTCGTTTGGTCGCCTTACGCCGGGAACTGTATGCTTCAGAACCTGAAGATATTGATTTTGACAAAGTAGTGAGTGAGTGCAATCAGATTTATCAAAAGTATTCTGTCTAGTCAGATAAGGAAGGTAGTTATCTATTAGCTGAACAGTACAGCTTTAATATTGTAAATAGGGGAGTAGTCTCGGAAGTAACAGGTTCATTGACGATTCATGTACTGCAAGCTCGGTTGCTAATTTATTACCTGAGACCTTTGCAAAAATTCCTTTTCCCCCAGACAGCCGAAATCCAAACACAGGTTTTTCGGCTGTTTTCGTCTCCAATCACTCTTGATTCTACTCAAATATCTCCGTAATTCACCTTGGATACCTGATCAATCAGGCATCTGGCCACCTTTTAGGCAGCTACAGGCGCACTTAGCCTGTTGGCGGCTTTCAACAGATTCAAACACATCGCCTTTAGATGGCTTTGTGCACTCACTTTGCTCAGTCCGAAATAGGCTGCCCGGGCGTAGCGGAATTTACGGTGCAGCGTACTGAAGCTTTGTTCGACCACATAACGGGTCTTCGACAAATATCGGTTGCGTTTGGTTTGTGCCTCCGACAGCGGATGTTTTCGGTGGGCTTTGCGCATAATACCGTCCAGCAACTGATGTTCTTTAAGATGTTGCCGGTTTTCCGCACTGTCGTAGCCTTTGTCGGCATAGACGGTCGTACCTTTGGGTAGCCCTTCCAACAAAGGCGACAGGTGTTTGCACTCATGGGCATTGGCGGGGGTAATGTGCAGTTTCTCGATATAGCCTTCCGCATCGGTACGGGTATGTTGTTTGTAGCCGAGTTTGTATAAGCCGTTTTTCTTGATCCAACGGGCATCTTTATCTTTACTCGGTGTGGTTTGGCCGCTGACTTGTCCTTCTTCATCGATTTCTATGGCCTGGCGCTGTTTGCTGCCGGCGGTCTGAATAATGGTGGCGTCAATGACGGCGGCGGATGTTTTCTTTGCTTTTAGGCCTTTTTCGGTCAGTTGGCGGTTAATCAGTTCCAGCAATTCGGACAGGGTGTTGTCTTGCGCCAGCCAGTTGCGGTAGCGGCATAAGGTGCTGTAATCGGGGATGCTCAGTTCGTCAAAACGGCAAAACAGGTTGAAATCGATGCGGGTGATGAGGCTGTGTTCGAGTTCGGGATCAGAGAGGCTGTGCCATTGTCCGAGCAGGACGGCTTTGAACATGGATAACAGGGGATAGGCGGGACGGCCGCGGTGGTCTCGAAGGTAACGGGTTTTTTGACGATTCAGGTATTGTTCGATCGGCTGCCAATCAATCACCTGATCCAACTTCAATAGTGGGAAGCGGTCGATGTGTTTGGCAATCATGGCTTGTGCGGTTTGCTAGAAGAGGGTGCTCATGGAAAATCCCCTAAATGTCTTGATGGGAATTTAGGGGATTTTGGGGAATTTTGCAAAGGTCTCAAAGTATAAAAAGGCATAGTGAGAGCAAGGAAAGAACGCGGAGCAAAGCCTCGTATTTCAAGCATAGTTACAATAATGACGACAACCACTACCAAATTGTTAGATAACTTGCCGAATGTTGTGACATTCATAGCTAATCCTTTCCAATCCCAAATAAATTTTCTATACATACAAAGTTAATTCAAGTTAGAATGGATATTTGTAAGGAATATTATCGAGAAAGCATTTACTATGAATCGTACCCTGTACAAAGTCGTCTTTAATAAACATCGAAACTGCATGATGGCCGTTGCTGAAAATGCCAAACGTGAGGGCAAAAACACAGCCGACACTCAAGCTGCAGGTATTTCACCAAATGATATTGCGGGCTTTACAGGTTTTATCCATTCTATCTCTGTTATCTCATTCTCCCTTTCATTACTCCTCGGCTCTGCCCTTATTCTGACTTCTCCCTCTGTCAATGCCCAAGGCATCGTTGCTGACAAATCCGCACCTGCACAGCAACAGCCTACCATCCTGCAAACCAGTAACGGCATCCCGCAGGCCAATATCCAAACCCCTACTGCCGCAGGGGTTTCAGTTAACCAATACACCCATTTCAATGTTGACAACCGTGGTGCTATTTTTGAACAACAGCCGTCGGAACGTGCAAACACAGCTGGGTGGCTGGATACAGGGAAACCCCTGGCTTGCAGGTGGTGAGGCCCGTGTTATTGTGAATCAAGTCAATTCAGCTAATCCCTCTTTGTTGGGCGGATATATTGAGGGTGGGTGGTAGACGTGCCGAAGTGGTGGTGGCAAACCCTGCGGGAATTCAAGTGAACGGAGGGGATTTATCAATGCTTCCCGTGCCACTTTGACTACAGGCCAACCGCAATATCAAGCAGGAGACCTTAGTGGCTTTAAGATAAGGCAAGGCAATGTTGTAATCGTCGGACACGGTTTGGATGCCCGCGATACCGATTACACGCAAATATTGAGCCGCGCGGTTAAGATTGATGGGCCTATGTGGGGCAAAGATGTGCGTGTGTTGGCAGGACAAAATGATGTCTCAGCTGATGGCTCTATCCAGTCTTCACACTCCCCTGCTGCGAATACAAATTCTGCCAACTCACTGTATGCCATCGATACAGGGGCATTGGGTGGTATGTATGCTGGTAAGATCACCTTGATCAGCACTGATCGTGATGCATCCGTGCGCAATCAGGGGCAATTGTTTGCCTCAGCTGGCAATGTGGCAGTGAATGCTGAAGGTAAACTGGTCAACACGGGTACGATTGCGGCTACGGGAGAAAACCATGCGGTTTCACTTCATGCCCGCAATGTCCATAATAGCGGTACGATTGCCTCACAGGATGATGCCAATATTCACAGCCAGACGCTGGACAATTCAGGTACGGTCTTATCCTCAGGTCAATTGACTGTCCGTAATTTAGGCCGTCTGAAAAACCAAAACTAACGGTACGATCCAGGCTACCCGCTTAGATATGTCAACAGGTAGTTTGGATAACACGGGTAATATCACTCAAACAGGTTCACAAGCATTGGATTTGGTATCTACTGGCAAATTCGATAACAGTGGCAAGATTGGTGTGAGTAACGCTCCTCAGACCGGTTTGAATCTCAATCTATCAGTCATACCACAGATTCCGAGTACTGCAACAGGTTCAGGCAGTAGCACTGTCTCGACATCTAAGCCTGGTTCAAACAATCCCGTTTCACCTACAGCATCTGCAAAAAGCCTACGCCAGAGGACGCATTCAAACAACGGGAGCATTTGATAATGCAGGATCAATCAATGCAGGTGGACAAATCGACATTGCCGCCAAAAAAACAGTTTGGAAAAATTCGGGTAATCTGAATGCGGCTAAATTACAAGTATCAGGCGATTCATTTGACAATACGGCAAAAGGCAAACTCCAGGCACACGATCTGGCTGTTAACACTCAAACTGCTCAAAAACAGTGGTCATCTATTGAGTCAAATCAGCAAGATTAACAGCCGTGAACTGCATAATGCGGGAGAAATTGCCGCCAACAATCTGACACTCATTCATTCGGGCCGCTTGAGCAATGATAAAAAAGGCAATATTCGAGCTGCACATCTACAGCTTGATACCGCCGATTTACATAACGCAGGTAACATTCTTGCCGATAGTGGAACCGTCACTACCAATAACAATCTTCGCAATACAGGAAAAGTTTCTGTTGCACAACTGAATACCGAAGGTCAGACTCTAGATAATACGCACGGACGTATAGAGGCTGAAACGGTTAGCATCCAAAGTCAGCAACTGACCAACCAAAGCGGCCATATTACTGCTACCGAACAACTGACTATCAATAGTCGAAATGTAGACAACCAAAACGGCAAACTCCTATCTGCAAACCAAGCACAATTAGCTGTTTCAGACGGCCTATACAACCAACATGGTGAAATTGCCACCAACCGGCAGTTGTCTATTCACGATAAAAATCAAAAATACTTTGGCGTTAAACAATGCGGACGGCACGATTCAATCTGCCGGTAATGTATCGCTACAAGCCAAATCACTGGCCAATAATGGCACATTAACAGCCGGTAACAAGCTGGATATCGCCTTAACGGATGATTTCGTCGTAGACAGTGACCTCACTGCAGGCAACCAATTAAATCTAAGCACAAAAGGCCGTCTAAAAAATACCCATACCCTACAAGCAGGCCATACGCTCAAACTCAATGCCGGCAATATAGATAACCAAGTTACAGGCAAAAATTATTGCCGGAGAGCAAACGAACATCACATCCGAACAGCATGTAGACAACAGGGGTTTGATTAACAGCAACGGTTTGACCCACATCGGTGCAGGTCAAACCCTGACCAACACCGGGACAGGCAAAATCTATGGCGACCATATTGCCCTGGACGCGCAAAAACTGCTTAACCGAGAAGAAACAACAGAAGGCAGCACCAAAGCGGGTGCAATAGCTGCAAGGAAACGTTTGGATATCGGAGCGAAAGAGATTCATAACCAAGAGGGAGCCCTACTATCCAGCGAAGGTATTTTTTTGCTATCGGTAATCGACTGGATGAACAACATCATGCGGCAGGCATGGCTGATACCTTTGTTAATGGCAGTGCCAGTTTGGAAGTACAAGGTGATGCATTGATGTCCGTTAGGAATATGCAGAATATCAATAATCACTTTAAAACAGAAACATACTTAGCCAAAGCAGAAAAGCAAGTCCGCGATTACACCGTACTGGGGCAAAAATACCTACTATCAGGCAGGAAAAAGACGGTTTATTCGATAACTCACAAGGACAAAAAAAGACCAAACTATTGCTACGTTCCATTTAAAAAATGGTTCTCGTATTGAGGCCAACCAATGGCATGTCCGAGACTATCACATCGAGACTTATAAAGAACGCATCATCGAAAATCGACCGGCACACATTACTGTGGGTGGTAATTTGACTGTTTCAGGCCAAGACTGGCTGAACAAAGACAGTCGAATTATAGTGGGCGGGCGTATTATCACTGATGATTTAAACCAGAAAGAAATCACCAATCAAAGTACAACAGGCAAGGGGCGCATAGATGCTGTCGGCACACAGTGGGATTCCGTTACAAAAAAAGGATGGTACAGTGGCAAAAAAAGACAACGCCGTACCGAAAGAAACCACACTCCTTACCATGATACCCAACTATTTACCCATGACTTTGACACGCCTGTATCCGTCACCCAACAGAATGCCGCCTCCCTTCCTTTCAACCCGCAGCATCTGCAGCCAAACTGATTGACGGAGCATCCACAGCAGCCGTCAATGGTCAGCGTATCCATACCGGTAATGTGGTCTCGTTAAATAACGCTACTGTTACTCTGCCGAACAGCAGCCTCTACACCACACATCCTGACAATAAAGGCTGGTTGGTTGAAACAGATCCTCAATTTACAGACTACCGCCGCTGGTTGGGCAGCGACTACATGTTGAAACAACTGCAATTGGACCCCAATTATCTACACAAACGGCTAGGGCGACGGCTACTACGAACAAAAAAACTTGTTAATGAACAAATCCACCAGTTAACAGGCTACCGCCGACTTGATGGCTACAGCAGTGATGAAGAACAATTCAAAGCTCTGATGGACAACGGCCTTACTGTTGCCAAAACATTCGGCCTTACCCCGGGTATCGCCTTGAGTGCAGAGCAAGTTGCCCGCTTAACTTCAGATATCGTTTGGATGGAAAAATCAAACCGTCACCCTGTCTGACGGTTCGACTCAAACCGTACTCGCCCCCAAAGTCTATGCCCTGGCACGCAAAGGTGATCTCAATACCTCCGGCGGCCTGATTAGTGCCGAACAAGTCTTACTTAAACTGCAAAACGGCAACCTGACTAACAGCGGTACCATTGCGGGGCGGCAGGCCGTACTCATCCAAGCACGGAATATTAACAGCAACGGCAATATTCAGGCCGACCAAATCGGCTTAAAAAGCTGAAAAAAAGTATCAATATCGACGGCGGGCAGGGTACAAGCAGGCGGACTGCTGACTGCCCAAGCGCAAAAATATCAACCTTAACGGTACAACCCAAACTTCCGGTAATGAACGTAACGGCAATACCGCCATTGATCGTATGGCCGGCATTAACGTGGTCGGAAGCTATACTGAGCAAGTAGATAACAGAGCTTCAGACGGCATCCCTATCCCCTGCATGCCGACAACGATATCAACCTTAATGCAGCCACCATCTCTAACCAAGTTAAAGGCGGTACCACCCAAATTACCGCCGGCAACAATCTCAACCTCGGCACCATCCGTACCGAACATCGTGAAGCCTATGGTGCATTAGATGACAAAAAAATCATCGTCATGTCCGCCAAAGTGCCGAAGTCGGCAGCAGTATCCGCACGCAAAAACGGCGCAATGCTTAGAGCTGGCAACGACTTAAAAAAATCCGTCAAGGTGAACTGGAGACTGAAGAGGGCAAAACCGTCCTTGCCGCGGGACGTGATGTCAATATCAGCGAAGGACGCCAAATAACCGAATTGGATGCCGCTGTAAGCGGGAAAAAGCAAAGGCATCCTTTCCAGTACCAAAACACACGACCGCTACCGCTTTAGTCATGATGAAGCAGTCGGCAGCAACATCGGCGGAGGCAAAATTATCGTTTCAGCTGATCAGGGATATCAATGTACGCGGCAGCAACCTTATTTCTGATAATGGCACTGTCTTAAAAAGCAGGACACGACATCGATATTTCTACTGCCCATAATCGCTACACCGGCAATGAATACCACGAGAGCAAAAAAATCAGGAGTCATGGGCACAGGCGGATTGGGCTTTACTATCGGTAACCGAAAAAACTACCGATGACACTGATCGTACCAATATTGTCCATACAGGCAGCATTATAGGCAGCCTGAATGGAGACACCGTTACAGTTGCCGGAAACCGCTACCGACAAACCGGCAGTACTGTCTCCAGCCCCGAGGGGCGCAATACCGTCATTGCCAAAAAGCATAGATGTAGAGTCCGCAAACAACCGGTATGCCACTGACTACGTCCACACCCGGGAACAAAAAAAGGCCTCACCATTGCCCTCAATGTGCCGGTTGTCCAAGCTGCACAAAAACTTCGTACAAGCAGCCCAAAACGTGGGTAAAAGTAAAAAAATAAACGCGTTAATGCCATGGCTGCAGCCAATGCTGCATGGCAGGGGTTATCAGGCAGCCCAACAAATGCAACAATTTGCTCCAAGCAGCAGTGCGGGACAAGGTCAAAAACAACAATCAAAGCTCCGGTATCAGTGTGTCCATCACCTACGGCGAACAGAAAAAGTCGTAACGAGCAAAAAAAGCCGTTACACCGAAGCGGCAGCAAGTCAAATTATCGGCAAAGGGCAAACCACACTTGTGGCCACAGGAGGCGGGGAGCAGTCCAATATCAATATTACAGGGTTCCGATGTCATCGGCCATGCAGGTACCACCCTCATTGCCGACAACCATATCAAACTCCAATCTGCCAAACAGGACGGCAGCGAGCAAAGCAAAAACAAAAAGCAGTGGCTGGAATGCAGGCGTAGCCGTCCAAATAGGCGACGGCATCAGTCTTGGAATTACCGCCGGAGGAAAATCTCGGCAAAGGTAAAGGACAAGGGGAAAGTACTACCCACCGCCACACCCATATTGGCAGCACGGCCGGCAAAACGATTATCCGAAGCGGCGGGGATACCACCCTCAAAGGTGCGCAGCTTATCGGCAAAGGCGTACAGGCAGATACGCGCAACCTGCATATAGAAAAGCGTTCAAGACACAGAAACCTATCAGAGCAAACAGCAAAAACGGCAATGTCCAAGTTACCGTCGGTTACGGATTCAGTGCAAGCGGCAGTTACAGCCAAAGCAAAGTCAAAGCAGACCATGCCTCCGTAACCGAGCAAAGTGGTATTTATGCCGGAGAAGACGGCTATCAAATCAAAGTCAGAGACAACACAGACCTCAAGGGCGGTATCATCACCTCCGGCAAGAGTGCCGAAGACAAAGGAAAAAAACCTTTTTCAGACGGCCACCCTTACTGCCAGCGACATTCAAAAACCATAGCCGCTACGAAGGCAAAAGTTTCGGTATCGGGGCAAGTGTTGCAATCAGCGGTGAATCAATGGGACAAAAACCGTCCTGCTGACTCCGGCCCGGGAATCCGCTTGACTGATGCTTCTAAAGGTCAAAACAACAATAACGCCATCGGCTACGGCAGCGACGGAGACAGCAAAAAAACAGCACCACCCGCAGCGGCATCAACACCCGCAACATACACATCACAGACAAAGCGGGACAACTTGCCCGAACCGGCAGGGACTACCAAAAGAAACCGAAGCGCGTATCCACACCGGCATCGACACCGAAACTGCGGATCAACACTCAGGCCGTCTGAAAAAAACAGCTTCGACAAAGACGCGGTTGCCAAAGAGATCAACCTGCAAAGGGAAGTAACGCAGGAGTTCGGCAAAAAAACGCCGCCCAAACCACAGCAGCCGTTTCCGACAAACTCGGCAATACCCAAAGTTACGAACGGTATCAGGCAGCCAAAAACCCTGCTGGAGGCCGAACTGCAAAACACGGACAGCGAAGCCGAAAAAAGCCGCCATCCGCGCATCCCTCGGTCAAGTAAACGCCTACCTTGCCGAAAACCAAAGCCGCTACGACACCTGGAAAGAAGGCGGCATAGGCAGGGAGTATCCTGCACGGGGCGGCAGGCGGACTGACGACGGGCAACCTCGGCGGCATACTGGCCGGCGGCGGCGCTTCCCTTGCCGCACCGTATTTGGACGAAGCAGCGGAAAACCTCGGTCCGGCGGGCAAAGCGGCGGTCAACGCACTGGGCGGGGCGGCTATCGGCTATGCTGCGGGCGGGAATGCCGGTACGGCGGCAGCGGGGGCGAATGTCGATTGGAACAATAGGCAGCTGCATCCGAAAGAAACACAAATCCTTAACAAACTGTCAAAAGGTAAATCGGCTGAAGAACAGTACCGCCTAAAAAGCCGCTGCATGTGCATTAACCCAGTGCGCGGAAGGCGTACCTGACTTCGACCCCTTTATAAGGGACTGAAAAAAACCTCCAAGATGCCGGTAAACAGTTTGTGGCGGAAAAAAATATACTGATGCGGACGGGTGCATTTGAATATGGAAACTGGAATAGACTGAACGATATACGCAGCAGTTACGACCGGGCTGCCACCAAAATTAAGGGGGCGGGCAATATGGGATTGGGTGCAACGACTGTTGTCGGTTCGGGTGCTGCAGGCGTAGGTCTGTGCAGTACCGGGCTTGGCTGTGTTGGCGGTGGACTTATTGCGGCGACAGGTATGACCGGTGGTTATACGCAGGCCTCAGAAGGAAGCCGGCAATTGTTTGAAACCTATCAGTCCGATTTTGGTAAAAAAGTTGTCCTATCTTTGGGTACACCAATAGAATACGAATCGCCGTTAGTATCTGATGCGAAAAATCTAGCCATATGGGGATTGGAAACGCTGATTACACGCAAATTGGGAGGCTTGGCAACAGGTGTGAAAACTTCCTCGCCTCCGAAAAATTGCTGACGTACAGCGAAATGTCCTGCCCCAATCCAAAGTCGGTATCAAGTGGGGCAAGGGATTGAAGGACAGGGAATGCCTTGGGAGGATTATGTCGGTAAGGGCTTGTCTACCAATGCAAGGTTACCTAAAAATTTTAAAACATTTGATTATTTTGATCGTGGTACAGGCACGGCAATCAGTGCCAAAACTCTGGATACGCAAACTACGGCACGCCTGTCCAAACCCGAACAGCTTTACAGCACCATGAAAGGGTACATCGATAAGACGGCAAATTTCAAAAAGTTATGAATTATCAGGAGTACCGTTAAGGGCCGACATGATCAAACAGCGTGAAATCCATCTGGCCATACCCTGCACAAACTAATAAGGAGCAAAGATTGCAGTTACAACGTGTGGTAGAGTATGGCAAAAGTCAAAAACATTACAGTCAAAATTACGGAGATCGAATAAATGACTTTCAATCAAGAACAAGATTATTGGGCTGGCTATAAGGCAAATGAAAGAGCCTTGATTATTCAAACATGGTCAGGATTTGGGCGATATGCTCCAGACCACCTATATCCCCCATATCCTGCCATTGGATACCGACAATGGAACTTTAGGAACGACGGTCTTGCAAGCGTTGGCAAACAGCAGGACTTTCGTTTATGACAGTTCGGAAGACCAAGATTTTTTTGATACCGAAAAATTTCGGCAACGCTATGAGGATTGGGTTGCCAACCTATGCGGGAACTTGGGCTATAAAACCAGACGCGCCCTATTTAAAAACATGATGAGCGGGGATATTTGGCTGCACAACGGCTGCCTGAAAAATCAGCCCGAGCCGCCATGTCAAGCTGGAAGCGTGGGATGCCATTGATGTAGACAATGTAATTTTATCATTGGATAACAGTCCTGAAGAAATCGGAGCAGGTTTAAAGTTGGCATTGAGCCGCTGCCGATAATATTACAAAAGGTCGTCTGAAAGCCGGAAACTTTTTTCAGACGATCTTTTTTATCACACTCAAAGCCCGCCATAGGTCTAATGCGGGCTACGGCTTGCTGAAGATAAAGTTATTAAGGAATTTGGCAAATATGGAAAAAGATTGAGAAATTTAAATCTGAATTATTAAATGCCATCTTTCAATATACTCAATGCATATCTATTTTTTTGTCTATAAGAAAAAAAGATATATTATTTGATTGATTATAAAGAAAAATTTCATATTAAACATGAAATTAGATCTAGATTTGGATTTTAAAAACGGTAATATTACGTTAGAACAATATCAGGATGAAATGAATAGTTATTATTACCGAAACGGCATCTGGCAGTTAACTAAGGACAATTTCGAAAGCTATCTTCAATCAGATTCAGTCATTGTATTAAAAAAAGGATGAATTGAAGGAACTGATGTTTCAGGGGTTTACTTCTGATGAAGCGGTAGGGTTATATTCCGTTGTTGAGAACAAGCTGTCGTACAATGATCCTATCTCAGACTCCGGCCAGCAAAATGATTTCTTAAAAATCAATCAGATTTCCTCGAGGCTGCCTTTATTCTATGTCAATTTTGACACTGAAGTGTACTTACATATGGATTGGGACAGATGTCATGAAGATTATGTTTATGACGGCTGGTTTTCAAAGGCGATGGATTTTGGGTATTTAATACCAGACGAATTTTTGTTATTGGAAAATTGAAGGACGGGATTATTGGAAATTTAGACAATTATAAAGATGAGCAAACCATAGCTTGTATGAATTCAAAAAGCAAGCAGTAGCCCATATGAAATCTAAACTCCATACGTAGGATGTGTGCGGAACGCACGCATGCGGTTCTCAAGGTTTGAGCCAAAAGGTCGTCTGAAACAACAAATACGGTTTCAGACGACCTTTCTTTCAACAAGGCGCCACAGCAATCAGACAAAAGCAGTCCACCGCCACACCCATATCGGCAGCACGGCCGGCAAAACCACCATCCGAAGCGGCGGGGATACCACCCTCAAAGGTGCGCAGCTCATCGGCAAAGGCGTACAGGCAGATACGCGCAACCTGCATATAGAAAGCGTTCAAGATACTGAAACCTATCAAAGCAAACAGCAAAACGCTGGCGCACAAGTGACCGTCGGTTACGGATTCAGTGCAAGCGGCAGTTACAGCCAAAGCAAGGTCAAAGCAGACCATGCCTCCGTAACCGAGCAAAGTGGTATTTATGCCGGAGAAGACGGCTATCAAATCAAAGTCAGAGACAACACAGACCTCAAGGGCGGCATCATCACGTCTAGCCAAAGCGCAGAAGACAAAGGACAAAACCTTTTTCAGACGGCCCCCTTACTGCCAGCGACATTCAAAACCACAGCCACTACGAAGGCAAAAAGCTTCGGCATCGGGGCAAGTGTTGCAATCAGCGGTGAATCAATGGGACAAAACCGTCCTGCTGACTCCGGCCCGGGAATCCGCTTGACTGATGCTTCTAAAGGTCAAAACAACAATAACGCCATCGGCTACGGCAGCGACGGAGACAGCAAAAAAACAGCACCACCCGCAGCGGCATCAACACCCGCAACATACACATCACCGACAAAGCGGGACAACTTGCCCGAACCGGCAGGACTGCCGAAGAAACCGAAGCGCGTATCTACACCGGCATCGACACCGAAACTGCGGATCAACACACAGGCCGTCTGAAAAAAACAGCTTCGACAAAGACGCGGTGGCCAAAGAAATCAACCTGCAAAGGGAAGTCACGCAGGAGTTCGGCAAAAAAATGCCGCACAAACCACAGCAGCCGTTTCCGACAAACTCGGTAACACCCAAAGTTACGAACGGTATCAGGCAGCCAAAACCCTGCTGGAGGCCGAACTGCAAAAACACGGACAGCGAAACCGAAAAAAAGCCGCCATCCGCGCAACACTCGGCCAAGTAAACGCCTACCTTGCCGAAAACCAAAGCCGCTACGACACCTGGAAAGAAGGCGGCATAGGCAGGAGTATCCTGCACGGAGCGGCAGGCGGACTGACGACGGGCAACCTCGGCGGCATACTGGCCGGCGGCGGCACTTCCCTTGCCGCACCGTATTTGGATAAAACGGCGGAAAAACCTCGGCCCGGCGGGCAAAGCGGCGGTCAACGCACTGGGCGGGGCGGCAATCGGCTATGCGGCGGGCGGAAATATCGGTACGGCGGCAGTAGGGGCGAATGTCGATTGGAACAATAGGCAGCTGCACGACAGCGAGATCAGAAAAAAATTAAAGATAATGCCGCCAAATTTGCCAAACTCCATCCCGGCATTTCCCAACAGCAGGCAGAAAAAGCGGCTGGTGGCACAAGCTATGCGTCAGGTCGATGCGGCTTATTATGCCAAACATGCCGACACTGACACGGCGGCGGAACAATTCCTGCGCAGTATAGCGGGGAAGTTTCAAAAGCCGAGCGTGAAACGTTCCTAGATTTTGCCCCAATGAAGTATTACAGAGACAGCGGTAAATTTGCCGAACAGCAGGGGCTATAGGGAAACGAGGGAGCAGTTGAAAAGAAATGCGGTTTCCAGTTATACGCAAAGAAGCCGGCAGATTTGGAACAAAACTTTTGATACTGCTACAACCGGACTAGGTAAAGGTGTAGCCAACCTGCCGTCGTTCTATGCAAACGGCTTCATCGGCACGTATAACGGCGTTCTCGGCAAACTGATCGGTAAGGAAGCACCGTATTTCTCATTGATCAAGGACTACGACAACCCTGTCGAAAAAGAGGTAGGAGATTGGGCTACCGACAAAATTGACAGAGCATTAGGCATGACAACCGGGATTAGGATCGGTGCTGTCTCATCAGGAAGGGGGGCATGGAATAAAAACGGCAAAACCGGTGCCGGACAAAAGACCGGAGAGATGTCCGTCCTCGATGGGGAGATGGCGGGAGGGAATAAAAATCCAATCACTTCAAAAAAAGACACAGTGATGTAACTAAGGACTATGCCGGCGTAACCGAACAAAAAAAGCGTTGCCTAAGCCCAATAGCTCTGCACCGAAGATAAGACCTAATGGTACAGTAGAGCTGTTTACAGACAGCAAAGGGGTACAAATACCTGGAGCAGTAGGAGTTAGCCCATCAGATCCGATGGCTGTTGCAAGAGATGCACGTTTTATGCCCAATATACCGACAGGCAGTCAGGCGAGAGTTATCGCAAATAATCCTTATATCCCTAAACCAGAAGGGAAATTTACAATAATGGATTATCTTCCTGAAGCAGCACGTATTACAAAAAAAGGGGGAGAAATTGTGATTAATGGCACACCAAACAATAAGTATTTAAGAGGAATTCCAAATGAAGCAGAACTGGCCCGAATGGGATTAAGGTTAAAATATAATGGGCCGTTAAAGGAAGAGTTTAAACAACTGAAATTTCATCAGAGTGATGGAACCGACTTGAGATCAAGTATTTATAAAACCATTGTTTTTTTGAAAAAGGTAAAATAATATGACAACTTATACTATTCCAAAAAAAGATTATCAATTTCTGTATATATATGAGGGCACTCTATTAAACTATACTTTGAAAAACGATGAATTCCATATCATCGTCAAGAATGTGGATTATCCGGACTTTCCTCAAGAGATTCCTACACCAAATTACACAGACTGGGTAAAAAAATTAAATTCAAGCAGTTCAGCTATCTGAAATTTATCTATGGATACGCTACGGAGAACCAAGATAAAGATATCGATAATACCTTGGAGCTTGGAGAATTAAAGCAGGATGATGAAATCTTGGATTATGGAGGTGCACTGGCATTAATAGGGCGTAGGTATAATCTTCCGACCAGTTTTAGCATAGATATAGTTTGCCGGGAAATAGAGTTAGAATTTTTAGATCAGGAGAGTTTCAGAACCGTAGCTTTCATACTACGCAAGCAGCCTTTTGAAGGTAAAATAATATGACAACTTATACTATTCCAAGAAAAAGATTATCAATTTCTGTATATATATGAGGGTACTCTATTAAACTATACTTTTAAAAAAACGATGAATTTCATATCATCGTTAATTGTGTGGATTATCCGGACTTTCCTCAAGAAATTCCTACACCAAATTACACAGACTGGGTAAAAATTAAATTCAAGCAGTTCAGCTATCTGAAATTTATTTATGGATACGCTACGAAGAGCCAAGATATAAATATCGATAATACATTGGAGCTTGGCGAATTAAAAGCAGGATGATGAAATCTTGGATTATGGAGGTACGCTGGAATTGATAGGCGGTAGGTATGATCTTCCGACCGGTTTTTAGCATATATATAGTTTGTCGGGAAATAGAGTTAGAATTTTTTTAGATCAGAAGAGTTTCAATTAAACAAGCCGTAGCTTGTCATGCTGCGCAAGCAGCCTTTTGGAAGCTCTTGACAAGGCTGGTTGGGCATATGTGCTTTATCACTTAATATTACTTAACGCGAATGTGTGCGGAACGCACATATGCGGTTCTCAAGGTTTGAGCTAAGAGGCTGTCTGAAACAATAACTACGGTTTCAGACAGCCTTTCTTTCAACAAGCCACCACAGCAATCAGACAAAAAGCAACCCGCCGCCACACCCATATCGGCAACACGGTCGGCAAAACCACCATCCGAAGCGGTGTAGATACAACTCTAAAACGGCAAATTTTGAACGTCATAGCCTTTCGGGTATGACATTAAGGGCCGACATGATCAAACAGCGTGAAATCCATCTGGCCATACCCGCACAAACTAATAAGGAGCAAAGATTGCAGTTGCAACGTGTGGTAGAGTATGGCAAAAATCGAAACATTACAGTCAAAATTACGGAGATCGAATAATGATTTTTAAACAGGATCAAAATTATTGGACAGTTTTTTATGCTAATGAAGAAGCTCTGATTGTTCAAACATGTTCAGGCTTGGGCTTAACGGCAATAGATCACCTATATCCCCCAATATCCTGCCATTGGATACCGACAATGGAACTTTAGGCACGACGGTCTTACAAGCATTGGCGAACAGCAGGACTTTTGTTTATGACAGTCCAGAAGACCAAGATTTTTTTGATGCCGAAAAATTTCGGCAACGCTATGAGGATTGGGTTGCCAATCTATGCGGGAACTTGGGCTATAAAACCAGACGCGCCCTATTTAAAAAAACATGATGAGCGGGGATATTTGGCTGCACAACGGCTGCCTGAAAAATCAGCCCGAGCCGCCATGTCAAGCTGGAAGCGTGGGATGCCATTGATGCAGACGATGTAATTTTATCATTGGATAACAGCCCTGAAGAAATCGGATCAGGCTTAAAGTTGGCATTGAGCCGCTGCAGATAATATTTGGCAAAAAGGTCGTCTGAAAGCTGGAAAATTGTTTCAGACGACCTTTTTTTATTACACTTAAAGCCCGCGTGCGTGCCACGCACACCTTACCTGCACAGGTCTAATGCGGGCTACGGCTTGCTGAAGATAAAGTTATTAAGGAATTTGGCAAATATGGAAAAAGATTGAGAAATTTAAATCTGAATTATTTGATAATATCTTTGAGTATATTCAGTGCATATCTATTTTTATAATAGAAATATATATTATTTGATTGATTATAAGGAAAAATTTTGAATTAAACGCAAAAAAATATCTTTTGATATTTACCTAAGAGAGGGAATCATAACCAAAGAACAATATAATTTTTGATTATAAAAAATTACCGTAATGGTATTTGGCAGTTAACAAAGGACAATTTCGAAAGCTATCTTCAATCAGATTCAGTCATTGTATTAAAAAAAGGATGAATTGAAGGAATTGATGTTTCAGGGGTTTACTTCTGATGAAGCGGTAAGGTTATATTCTGTTGTCGAAAAATAAGTTGTTGTACAATGAACCTATCTCGGATTCTGGCCAGCAAAGTGATTTCTTAAAAAAATCAATCAGATTTCTTCGAGGCTGCCGTTGTTCTATATCAATTTTGACACTGAAGTGTACTTACATATGGATTGGGACAGATGTCATGAAGATTATGTTTATGACGGCTGGTTTTCAAAAGGCGATGGATTTTGGGTATTTAATACCAGACGAATTTTGTTATTGGAAAAATTGAAGGGACGGGATTATTGGAAATTTAGACAATTATAAAGATAAGCAAGCCAAGCCATAGCTTGTATGAATTCAAAAGGCCGTCTGAAAACAGCAAAACCGTTTCAGACGACCTTTACTTACCTGTATAACAACACACATCCTGAGATCTTTGCAAAATTCCTTTTCCCCCAACAGCTGAACCCCAACACAGGTTTTTTTGGCTGTCAGTAAATAGATGAAGAGAGGTATTTTGCAGGGTCTCAGCTATTATCAAATTTTTATTATCTCTTCCTTATAGCTCATTTGACGATACTGTTTTAAAACGTATAGCTTATCTGAAAACCGCTTACCCATTTCTTTGATTGGAAAAATTCGGGCTTTTTCAATGCGCGGCCGGTAAATATATCGTAATGTAGGTTTCCGCCAAGCTTCATTTGTCCGCGTATTCCCATTGCTGTACCAGCTAAAGTTTGCCCCAACAACCATTGAGCGGATTGTCCTGAAACATGTCCCACATCAGCCTCAAAAAATAAAGTTGATGGCCTGGTTTAAATTGCCAACTCAAATCGTTTCGCCAATACCATCCCTCGCTCGGCAGACAAACTTATTTCACCGTCGAAGCCACGCACGGTGTAGCGGCCGCCGATGGCCAGTTTGTCTTGCGATGTTAACGGGGTTTTGTTCCATTGTGCGTGAACAGATGTATCGTAGGCAAATAGCTGTTTACCAATTTGAAAAGGAATGTTTACATCAGCCGAAGCCGTCCAAATTTTTCATACGTGACGAGCCTTCGTTAAAAGGCTTCTTCGGGTGCGCGCAGAGCATCTTTCATGCCAGTACCGCGTTTATATTTCAACTTAAAATCTGCCGTACTGCGGCCGATATATTCTTTGTGGGAAAGTTCTGCCAACCAACCTGCAGTTTTACGCCTTTGTACAGTCAGTTCGGCATCATCAATATAGCTTTTTGTTTCCCTTGTCCACAGTTTTACACCGAGATAAGTTTTGCGTTTGGCATCACGATACAAAAGACGGTTGAAGCCGAAATCAGCATTATAACTTTTTCCATTATAATCATACACTTCTGATAATCCGGCAACTGCCTGATGGTAACGGTAGCCGTTATGATTGAATGCCCATGTCCATTTACCAAAAAGGAACTGAATAATGTACTGAGTAATTGTTCGATCCGCCTTCTTTGCGATGGCCGTCAAAATTTTCCTCATTGGGTGTATCGCCAATTGAACGTCCATAATTTACATAAAAACATATCACTCAGTCCAAAAGGATTGTCGGCAGAGAAAGTGATATTTCCTTGATATTTCCCCAGTCGCTTTACTGCCTGAATTATCCACGCCTACACTTACACGGTAGGGCAACAAACGTTGCTGCCATTGCACCACAACATCACTTTGATTTGGTTCGTCCTCTACGGGGAATGATTTGGATATCGACTTCTGCTGTTGGGAGCCGTTTGAGATTTTCCAGCCCTTGTTCCAAATCACGCAGATTCAACAGATTGTCTGAGCGGGAGGGAAATTTGTTTTGGAATGCTGCAATGCGTTCAGCATGGCTTTGGGCATCATTAGATCTATCGATTCGTATGAAGCGCAGATAGCCCGGCATCAGTGTTAATTGAAGCTTGCCACTATTCAAATTTTTGTGGCGCAGCCAAAATACGTGTCGTGGTATACCCCCTGCCGATCAAAGCATTTTGCGCCAAAGACATGATTTGATTGATATCGCCCGCATGCAAACACTTGCCGGGAACAAAATGTGTTTGGCGCAAAGCCTGATTGAGCGCAAATCGAAATTTAGCGGCTCCTTTATCTACCAATTCCACTTCAGAAATAGGAAAGCATGGGCTTGCTTCATCCGAATTTGCACTATCTGCCTGTGTTGCCATCTTCTCCCTACCTGTATCAGCATCATCTAAACGCACATCTTGTTCAGGCAACATCTGTTCACGCAGCTGCTTCTCCCGCTGACGCTGGAGAATATCCTGTTGTTGTGAAATGGCTTCGGGAGTGGGAGCGGCTGATGTTGGGACAGGAAAGGCAGCTATCAATGATAGGAATAATAGTGATAATGGAGGAAATATGGCTTGGGAGGAAAAAGAAGGGGTTCATAGAATTAATTAAGTTAAATAATGTAAGTGGACAATTATAGTAATGACCAAAAAAATAGACCTTATATTAGCTCTAGCAGATGAAAAACTCGGTTGTATGTTTATTCATCTTACATTAGGCGGTTGCATATAGCAATTTCAAATGAAGTGTTACGACACATTTCATTTATCCGGTAAATTTCCTGCCATGCCTTATGCAATAAAAATGTTTCGCACAATTGGGATGGCTTTCAATAGTCAGTATCGGTAAAAATAAATTTTTCGTCGGTTACATCAAATCCTCAAAAGCTCGTCTTCGTCATTAATTACGATATGCTTCAGTATCAGCCCTTTTTGAACCCACAGGAAGCAGGTAACGTGGATCAAGGTTATCAAAGTGCCGTCCTGATCCGTTAAAGTTATAAAGAATGTTTGGCTTCATCCCCGAAATATCATGGGTATCTCGTGGTTCAGAGATTTCCCCTTTCCATTCGAAGCACAATGTCGCCGATCGATTTCCAAGCTCGTATACTGGGACTTCGCCAAACGCGCCCAAAAAATTCATCCCACCATCATACTTCGTAATTTTAAATGGGGTATCAAACCTGCGGTTTGCTATTAACATATCAAACAACCTATCAATGTGTTCACGCCGTAGTAAAAGCATTAGTTTTCCTTATGTGTTATTTTTTTCATCCCAGCCCATGTTAAACACCGATCAAAATCGACAAAGGCAGATATTTTGTCTAAATAGCTCCAGTTTTAAGAGCTGTCAGCTACTAGATTGAATAGTACTAATTTTTCATAAATAAAAAAGCCCGCCGTAGGGGGCAAGAGAAAAATAGGCATGGCAATTTTGCAGGCTGCCGAAGGTGCCGGAAAAAGTTGCCTAAGTCTGTTTTTTTCTCTTGGGGGCGTCGGGGACGTTTCTGCCGAACCTTGAGAGGCGGTAGCTGAGGGCTGCGGCGGGCGTTTTTTTCCGTTAATTTCCTTCAGCATATAAAGGTCGTCTGAAATCGCCGTTTCAGACGACCTTTATATCTTAGTCATTGTAAATAACCTGCTCTACCGTCCACCATGTATGCGGATAAATAGCCTTGAAATCTTCAATTTCCCATTGAATTTCTTCATCATCAATACCTGTGTCATAGATATATTTTTTTGTCAGAACCTATAAAAATGTGTTGCTCTTATACAACCTTTTCTAATACTTGCTTCAATTTCTGAAACATTTTCCAACATCAACAGCTCGATTAGGGCTTCGGTATCCAGCCTCGTTTCAGTAGGAATTTTTCCTTTGAGGCATTCAGAAAACATTTTTGTCATATGTTTCTCGTGGTAATAAGGCAAATGTTTCTGTTATTGTTCCAACACTGTAATCATGACAGATGTCTTTCAACAAATCATAGGTCAAATCTGAACTGCCTTTTTAAAGCGGTTGCAAAAAGTTCAACACAATCGTCAGCCGTCAAGCCGTAATTTAGTGCATCTATATGTCGCCACATCCGCATAAAAAAATTTCTCGGATTTCCTTCGGGTTTAACGTCGAAACCTCATTTAAAATACTGTCAACCTTATCCACTTTTTTTCACATCTTGAATCATCACGCTTCTTCCTTTCTTTAAAAACAAAACTAACTGTTCTTCCAAAAGTCAACAAAGGGGCGGTATTCTTCGTTTCTCTTTGGTGGTTCTGTTCTGCATCGAAAGCTGCTTTTTTTGTCAGCGACAATTTCAGCTTTCATCTCGTCTTCAAATCCTCCACGCAACCAATGCACCGTCCGCCAAGCCGTATGAAATTCAAGTTTCAAACTGTCGCCATGTATGATTTTTGCGGGAATACCGTAAAAATGGCATTGCACAAAAACACATCCACACACATAAAACATCAATATCTACCGCAACCGCTGCCATATGTAAGCTTGGAATTTTTTTCCGCTATCGGCGATATGTTCGGCGAAAAGCAAGCAGATTCGCACCACTGCCACAACATGGCTCAAGTAAAGAAACAAATCTTTTATTCGTTAGCTTCTCCACCGTGTCGATTCCTGCCAGTCTTGCCATCACTCTTGATATAGACATTGGCGTAAAAAACTGTCCGTTACGCTCGTTCGACGCTCCCAAGTCCATATAAAGTTCGCCCAAAAAAATCTTCGTAATTTCCGACTTTCACCGCTCGAATACAGCCCGAAGCCAAAAACGCCCAACAGCTCAGGAAAAAAATTTTTAAAAGCCTCTTCTTTATATTCTCGGCGGATAGTGTGGTATCGCTCCTCGCGTATTTCCCAATCATCATCCCGCATATAACTATTAAAAAAATCGCAAGGGCTGCCAGCTCTACGAAATCACGAAAAACATCAGAGGGTTTGTATGCAGCACCAAACGAATAAATACGTTTTTTCAGCTCTTTAACAGTTTTTTCCATCTTCTTGCTCCCTATGGTTTCAGACGGCCTTTACCGCCTGAAACCGTGTACCATTACCACCAACTGTCATAAAAACACTGCTTGTCCCGTAGCTATTGCTAGAGCGGGCATTAGCAATAAAGTTTTTAGTTTCTGTAATGTCTTCGGGATATATCTCATCGTCTCCAAAGAAAAAGCCCGGTGTGTATTCCAGTTTTTTTCTTCATTTAAATCAGATTCCAGACGGTCTAAATCTTCAAGTTCTAGCCGAACAGTGCAGCAATTAAAGACTTCAGCTTTTCCGCCTTTTTTTGACGATATAAGTTTTCCATCCAACCATGAAGATGGTTAAATTTTTCGCCAGTAGGCAAAAATGATTCAGTGCTGCTTCTTCGCGTTCATCTTCACTCACATTCACATCAGTTTGACGGTCGCCGACAAACTTGGCTTTCATGGTATAGCCATACATATCTAATCCCATCTGATAGTCCTTTCATAAATGTTCATTCATAAATAAACAACCATCAGGGGGCATCTGCCGCCGTGTTGTGATAGTCGTTAAAGAAATTTCAAAGCGCAAAAAGTCCAGACTGGCTTTGTGCGGCTTTCATCTTTGTCCGGTGCGCCTTTTGTGGCGTGGTGGAAAAAGGTGGAAGACGTGCAGAGACACTTGTCTTGGTCTGGACTTTTTGCGCTTTGAAGTTTAGACATCAACCAACAACACGGCGGCAGATGCCCCCGATGGTTGTTTCAAACCTTCAGCCGCTTTTGCGGCGTTTCCGCCTTGTTGGGCGGAATCAGGGTGGTAAAACCACCCTGTTTTTGGCACTCGTTGCCTATCCTGCATTGTAGTTAAAAATTTATCGGTACTTATTCAATATCCTTTTTTGAGAGAAGAAGTACGCGCGGAGAGGAGGTATTTGTTGTATATGCGTTGTTATTTAGTTGTAAATATGTTGTATAGTTGTTGTTTTAATGTTGTATATGTTGTTTACTTGTTGTAATAATATTGTATTCATGTTGTAAAGATACTTGTATATTTGTTGTATAGATGTTGTTTTTTTAGTTGTTTACTGTTGTAATAGGTTGTATTAATATTGTATAAGTGTTGTATAGGTTGTAAAAATAGGTTGTATAAATGTTGTATTGATGTTGTAAGAGGTGTGTATGAGTGATTTAGAAGATTTCATCAAATCGTATGAAAATAAATTGAGTCCAGGGAAACGATCCGTACTGGAGCCTTATAAAGATGAAATTTTAAAAAAATGAAGCAGCTTAGGGTTTACTGAAAAAAACTGATATTGCAGTTTTTGGCTGAAAAAGAAAAAAATGTAAGAGTAAGCCAACAGGCATTAAATCGATTCATCCGTTCCCGGCTTCAAAAAAATGAATTTAGGAGCTGAAAAAAATGGCAGAAAAAAATCTCAAAAATGATAATAAATTAATTAATTCAAAAAGCCCTGTTTCTGAACCTGAAAAGCAAAAAGAAACTTTGGCTCAATCCACTTCCGGAAAGAACAAATTTGATTGGCAAAATCAGATTAACCCGGAGGACTACAAATGAAAAAAAGCCGTCTGAATTTTCAGACGGCCTCAAAAGTCAATAAGTTGGTTTAGCGTTCGTAATGGTATCGGCAGGCATATACAGTTACCGTATCTTCATCTACCGAATAAACCAAACGGTGTTCCCGATCAATCCTTCGTGACCATAAGCTCGATTTATGGTGACGAAGTGGTTCGGGTTTCCCGATTTCCTTCGGATGGTTGGCTTTAATATCTTCCAAAAAGCAACTTAATCCGTTCAACCTTCCTAGCATCATGCTTTTTTTCCAATATGCCAAATCTTCGGCGGCATCAGCGGTAAAACGGTGCTTCCTCACAGATCAACCTCTACAAATTCCCCTGTTCTGCTTGAGCCAGCGAGTGTTCCAAACGTGCAGCATTAGTAGGATTTCCGAACAGGTAAAGTGTCTCCATAATAGAGCTGTACTCTTCCTCAGACATCAAGACACAGTTCCCTCCGTTTCGGCGCGTAATATGTGTTACTACTTGGTCTTCACAAACTTTAGTCATAACCTGCGCCAAATCTTCACGAGCTGCGGTGTAGCTGATTACATAGTCCATTTTATATATCTCCATTGGGCAATATAATTTATTGTACAGTAACCCTGTACATATTTCTAACGATTTATCCACAAAACCTGTACATATCTCTCCCTCAAAAAAGAGTCTATATCCTCTCAAACGCCAATATCTATCTACATCCATCATAAATTGCACTAAAAAAACAGTCAGGCGTGAGCCTGTAATATTTTCAAATAACTCTTTTTGATTGTTTTTCATGGGCATTTCTTGTTTCGTGTAAAGAGAAGATGTGGTAATCCAATCTTAACACGGGTAGAGAAATGCCCGCCTATTCTTAAGGTCGTCTGAAAATGGTTTCAGACGACCTTCACTTCATCTAAAAGCGAAAGGAAGTAACATGAAAAAAAGATCCGCAAAGCCCTGATTAAGCAAATCATTATTGGTACTTATCATAGTATGAGAGCCGCATCTAAACAGGTTGATCTGTTGATGAAAGGTAATGGTGATTTGTGTGTGAATATCGTTCAGGATGGATGTAAGTTCCAAGTTCGCACAGTTGTTTGGCAATGAAAAAGCCGCTTTCATACAAAAAGCGGCATTTAAGTTGAGATGGATGATCTCGTAGGGGTACGCAGATTATCCTTTTTTTCGTCTTTTATTTCAATATGGAAAAAGGTGTGTGTATGAAAAAAATCTTTGGGTTTGTTAATTGCGGTGTTACTGGGAGCAGCGCCGGCGACTTATGCTGATGATGTTCTGACAGGTGATACGCGCTTGGCGTGTGAGGCAATTTTTGTGTCTGTCATCAGGGTGATCGTCCAAGCGAATGTGCGTCATCTATTAGACGATATTTTTTTCGATTCGCCACAAAAAAAATTGGGCAATACGATCAAGGCGCGTCGTAACTTTTTAAAAAAATGTGTCCGAGTAGTTCGGAAAGTGCCGAAATGTCGGGTTTGGTTGATGCAATTGCAAATGGAGCTGGCCGGTGTGATGCTCAAGAGTTGAACCGCATGATGCGTTATTCAAGGTTTGAGAAGGTATGCGAACAAAAAAACAAATATCGCTTTGGCCGACAATATACGTTTGATGAAAATTGCCAGATGGTTAAAAAAAGTTTTACGTCAGACCTGATAAACCGGAATACTGCAAGGCTTATTACGACCACGGATGGACGACTGCGGGCGATAAAGTACGATATGTCGGCGAAGAGAAGAATGGTGGTCGCTGGGTAGATATTCGTTAAATCTTCACTCCTGCTTTACATAGGCATAAATGTTTAGCAGCTTCGGCAGCCCTGCTATATGGGGCTGCTTTTTACAAACACAAACTTGTTCAGGGACGAGCAGGTTTCTTTTTGTAAAAAAATCATTTGAACAAACGAAAGGTTATGCCATGAAAGAAGTCCATTTTATTGCACAAGGTAAAGGCGGCGTTGGTAAATCAACGATTGCAAGTTTTTTTAGGTGACTACCTCAAAGCAAAAAGCCAGTGGAGAGCAACTGCATTGCTTTGATACTGATCCCCTAGAATCCTTCTTTTTAGCCGTTTCTCGGCGTTAAATCCTGAAGTAATCGATATTTTTGAATGACAGTAATAATATTGATTCCCGCTATTTTGATGGATTGATTGAGAAACTGGTAAATGAGGAAGGTATTGCTGTTATTGACAACGGGGCTGCTACTTTTTGTGCCATTGATGTCTTATATGGCAGAAAACGAAGTACCGTCCTTCTTGGCCGAAAACGGTATCCGCATGATTATTCATGTGCCACTTGTAGGCGGACAGGCTCTTGATGACTGTATTACAGGTTTGGTGCAAACGTTAAATGCTTTACAGGCTGAAGTGGTTATTTGGCTTAACGACTTTCAAGGTGTGGTAACTAAAGATAAACCGTTTGAGGAATTTGGTGTTTATAAGCAATACAAGGATCGTATTATCGGCGTGGTACATATTACACATCGCAACCCTGATACGTTTGGTGCAGATATAAAGGAAATGACAACCAAAAACCTGACTTTAACTGAAGCACAAAATTCAGGTGTATTTGGCTTGATGCCTCGTCAACGTCTGCGTACGGTACAGCGTGAGTTGTATGAACAACTGGATCAAATAGGAGTTTTTGGCTACTCAACGCCAATCGGAAAAATCAGAGGCATGATATGGGAAAAGCAGAAGTAGATGCCATTATTGCCGACGTATTCCGGGTTTCGGGTATCAAACTTACAGCAGACGATCCGGTTATTGCAATTCTGCTGGTACAAGAAAGCCGGCTGAAAGCCTTGTTTGAAGAACAACGTAACCATACCCGTGAGGATTTTGACGGAATTGCTGCTGAAATCGAAGACCCGTTGAAAAACGGCAGTTCAAATTGCTGAAGATTTGAAGACTTATCGTGAGCAGATTATGGCAGATCTTCTAGCAGGGTATGGAAAAGAGCTAGCTGAAAGTGAAGGCAAGTTGTATGCCACCATCCAAGCCAAGATTGACAAGCAAATGAAGGGATACCTTGACGAAGTGACAACGAAGCTAAACCGGTCATGGTTAGTTGCAGCACTGATTTTCTTCTGTTCCATACTTGTTCTGAAATTCGTTTAGGTACATTTATGCTGACAGAGAAGAGGGTAGAAGTTGTTACCGTAAAAAGTAAGCGTCCTGTTTAATCCAAAGGATGATCAGTTTCCGCACTTCCGTCTCGTTCCACTCGAAGCAGACAGGCAGGGTTATCTCTGCCTGCTTTTCTATATCGACAAGGATAGTTTTTTTGATACTGGAGTCTCGTATCAAACGGTATGCGGCAATCAGGAAACTGGAATTGATGTTGGAAAAACGCATCATTTCCAGTTTATGAAATAAGGAACTAAAAGCAAATGACGTTCAATGTAGTGGAGGCTGCGGAATACTGCAAATGCCATCCTGAAACCATAAGAGAACATATTCGAGAAGGCCGTCTAAAAGCAAGTAAGCCAGGTCGTTCGTATTGTATAACTCAGACTGCGCTTGACGAATTTTTTTGCATGAACTGGAGAATATTCAAGTGCGGGCATCACTCGAACGCAGGAGTGAAAAAAATGCCTACAAATAACAACGGAATCTACCAACGGAACGGTATATGGTACATCGACTTTGTATCATCCAGCGGTAAGCGAATTAGACGCTCTGCTAAAACCAAAGACCGTCGTGAAGCAGAAGAGTTGAGAGATAAGCTGAAACATGAGTCTTGGCGAACTTCTGAACTCGGAGAAAAAGCCTAAACGGATTTGGGATGAAGCAGCTGTTCGTTGGATTAAAGAAAAAAATCGAAGAAAAAAAGTATTGCGGACGATATTGCAAAACTGCGAAGGCTTGAAGAGCTTCGCGGTATTTATTTGCATCATATTGATCGCGACTTGATTCAGACGGTTGTAGAGAAGTTGCCTGTTCAGGATAGTACGAAAAATAGGTACTTGGCACTGATTCGTTCAATACTGAAAGCTGCGGCCAATAAATGGGATTGGTTGGAAAAAGTCCCGTATATTGAGCTTCATACGGAAAGTGAAGGGCGGATTCGGTGGTTAAGACCTAATGAAGCTCAACGTTTGATTGATGTAGCAAGGCCAAAATATTTTGCTGATATGATCATTTTCAGTCTGAATACCGGCTTGCGACAGGCAAATGTTTTGGGTTTGACATGGAATCAGGTTGATTTAGACAGGAAGGTCTGTTGGTATCATCCTGATGAAATGAAAGCTGGAAATGCACTGGGTGTTGCTTTGAATGATACTGCTGTTGAAGTATTAAAGCGGCAGATAGGCAAGCATAAGAAATTTGTTTTTGTGAATAAGCGGAATAAACCAATTAGCGGCATTAACAGCCGATATTGGAAGAAGACGTTAGAATTAGCAGAAATAGAAGACTTCACTTGGCACGATTTAAGGCACACTTGGGCAAGTTGGTTAGTTCAGCGTGGCGTACCATTGAGAGTGTTGCAAGAAATGGGTGGTTGGAAGACGTTAAGGATGGTGCAGAGATACGCACATTTGGCTCCTGAGCATCTTCATCAACATGCTCAAGTTTTGCACGAGCTTGTCACATTTGACACAAATGGGGCAAGAGCTTGTCACATTAGACACAAATCAGGCACAAACAAAAAAAGACAGCTATACAAATAAGCTGTCAATTAGAAATTTGGAATCTTAGGTTTTTCAATAAATTCAGATATTTATTGGTGCCCGGAGCCGGAATCGAACCGGCACGGCCGGTTTAGGGCCGACGGATTTTAAGTCCGTTGTGTCTACCTATTTCACCACCCGGGCGTAGACAATAAATTAAGAGATTGGAGGCGGGGGCGCGGATTTGAACCGGCCTGTATAAGGGTTGCATCCCTTATAGCATAAACACTCTGCCACCCCGCCATGAAATGGATGGAGGCGAGAGTCGGAATCGAACCGGCGTAGACGGATTTGCAATCCGCTGCATAACCACTTTGCTATCTCGCCAAAACTACTTTGGAGTGTTGTAGTATGAAACTGGAGCGGGAAACGAGTCTCGAACTCGCGACCTCAACCTTGGCAAGGTTGCGCTCTACCAACTGAGCTATTCCCGCGTATTCGGATGCATGATTTAATGGAGCGGGAAACGAGTCTCGAACTCGCGACCTCAACCTTGGCAAGGTTGCGCTCTACCAACTGAGCTATTCCCGCGTATTCGGATGCATGATTTAATGGAGCGGGAAACGAGTCTCGAACTCGCGACCTCAACCTTGGCAAGGTTGCGCTCTACCAACTGAGCTATTCCCGCATTTGAGTGCATCTGAAATTAAACTGGAGCGGGAAACGAGTCTCGAACTCGCGACCTCAACCTTGGCAAGGTTGCGCTCTACCAACTGAGCTATTCCCGCATTTGAGTGCATCTGAAATTAAACTGGAGCGGGAAACGAGTCTCGAACTCGCGACCTCAACCTTGGCAAGGTTGCGCTCTACCAACTGAGCTATTCCCGGCTCTGATATTTGTTGCTTCGTAATATCGAAGAAGACGCAATTATTATGGATTTAATCGTGTGCGTCAAGTGTTTTGTTTTTATTTTTTTAAAAATTTTATTTGAATTCTTTCCACGCCATTTTCAGGTAGTAGCACATGGACCAGATGGTCAATACGGATGCTATAAACATCAATATGTTACCAATGAGATAGAAAGGGTCGTTATATTTGTCTGTGCCGATAAGTAAAAGGAAGATGGCGATCATTTGGGCAGTGGTTTTGAATTTGCCGATAGTGGCCACGGCAACGCTGCCGCGTTTGCCCATTTGTGCCATCCATTCGCGCAGGGCGGAAATGGTGATTTCCCGGCCGATGATAATCATGGCGAAGATGGCGTATGTTCTGCCAAGGCTGACGAGCAGGAGCAGGGCAACTGCGACCATGAGTTTGTCGGCAACGGGGTCGAGGAATGCGCCAAAGTCGGAAGTTTGTTTCCAGCGGCGTGCCAAAAAGCCGTCAAACCAGTCTGTAACAGCGGCAAGTGCAAAGATGATGGCGGCTGTCCAGTTGACGGTTTGTGGTTGAATCCATGTGTTCGGTAAATAGAATAGGATGGTGAACACGGGGATTAATAGGACGCGCATCCAGGTAAGTAAAATAGGTATGTTCCAAGGCATGGTTTGGGATCTTTTGGACGATGTGTCGGATTGTCCATTATAGCTTATTTGCTCGCTGGGCTTTTTTTGAGTGTTGTTTTTGCCGACAAGTAACGTGGGCATAGGGCTTTGTTATGCGGGTTGTGAAGAAAATCTGCTAAGGCCGTCTGAAAAAAATAGGCTGTTGCAGGGGTGTAAATGTTTTTTTGGGCAGAAAAGTAGCTGCAAAAATAGTGGGCAACGAGGTCGGCTTGCTGCTCGATATTGAGTTGGTTGAAGTGAGGCAGAGGTATGGGATAGGCGTAAGCTTTGCGTTTCCTATATCCGCCTTTGAGCATAATGAATAAACCGGACAACCAAACTTTGTGATCGCGCTGGTGTTGCCAGACATGTGTCAGCTCATGAATCAGCCAAATTTTGTAGGCTATGCCGGCTTGAGTGAAATCTTTGGGGCAGTGTTTACGAGGAAAGTATATGTTTCCATTGGGCGCAATGGCGGTATTGGCGTTGGGTAGAAGCGGAATGCCGCGATATATTTTGATGCGGTGGAAGTTTATGCTGTCCGCAAAAACTTGTTTTGCCATACGGACTTCGTTTTCGGTCAGTCTGCGCCAATCGGAAAAAATCATATTTGGAAGGGAATATAAGAGGGTATGAAGATTTCAGGCCGTCTGAAAGGTTTCAGACGGCCTGGGTCGGGATTTATTGTTCTGTTGAAGCGGCTTGTTTGCCGTTGTCGAACAATTTGTCCATAGGCGTCAGATTAACTGCGTTGCCTTGGCTGACTATCCATTTGTTTTCAACACGCCACACGCCTGAGGTATCTTCAACTCGCAAGTACCAATGGTTGGTTTGGTGGAGAGGTTTGAAGATGGCTTCGTATTCCATGCGGCCGTTTTGCGGTTCGGACGTTACGGCGCGCAGCTTGACGGTTTGGTCGTCAGCTTTACGAGTCGGGTGCATCAGCAGCAGGTTTAATGGCTGTTTGGGATCGAATTGTCCGCTGACGAATACTTTGGCTGCATTCATGTCCGGACTGATTAAAACCTGCACCTGAATCTGCCGTTTAACGGCTTCTTCATCGCGGTGAAGCTGGATTTCGATGTGTTTGCCGTCTTTGTAGTAATCGTCAGACACCAAGTCTGTCGTATGTTCTTTTGCGACGAAGAACATGGAAACGCTGGCGATAACGACGAAGATGGGGCCAGCCATCAGCACCCAGGGCCAAATATGTTTATACCAAGGCTTAGTGGGATTGGGTTGGGACACCGTTGTTATTCTCCAATAAAGGTTGCTTTTTCATTCAAGACAGTCGATTCGGCATCAGCGGCATCGGTTTCACGATATGTGAAAGTAAATTCAATCGGCTGGCTGCCTTTTTCGGCGTACTCAGGGAGGGTGGACACTTGAACCGGAATGGTCACGGTTTCGCGTGGCGCAATTTTAATACCGTTTTCTGGCAAGCCGGTCAAGGCGATATCATCAAAACCTTTGACTGCTGCAGTAACGGTCTGTTCATGTTCACTCTTATTAATGATGCGCAGGTTGTAGGCATTTTCTAACCAGCCTTGGCTGTTTTCACGCACCATCACACCGCGGTCTTTCAGAATATCCACTTCGATCATTTTACGGGTAGAAATGCCGGTTAAGAAAGCAATAATAACCACAAACAATACTGCACCATAGCCTGCAACGCGAGGGCGTTTCAGGCGTTTTTTTGATGTCGCTTTCAGGGTATTCATGTTCCATTGCGCCTTCGGTGGTATAACGGATCAGGCCGCGCGGATAACCCATTTTGTCCATGATTTCGTCACAAGCGTCGACACAGGCTGCGCAACCGATACATTGGTATTGCAGGCCGTCGCGGATGTCGATGCCGACGGGGCAGACTTGTACGCACATGGTGCAGTTGATACAGTCGCCCAAGCCGCTGTCTTCTTTGTTGGCGGTTTTTTTGCGTGCGCCGCGAGGTTCGCCGCGTTCGGTATCGTAGGAAATAATCAGCGTGTCTTTGTCAAACATCGCACTTTGGAAGCGTGCATACGGGCACATATGCAGACACACTTTTTCGCGCATGATGTGGGCAAAGAAGAAAGTCATGAATCCGTAAAACGCTGCGGCAAACATTGCGCCGCCGCCTGCTGCTCCGGTGAATAAATCGGGAACAAACTGGCGGATAGGGACAAACCAGCCTGCAAAAGTGATACCTGTCCATGCACAGACAAGGAAAATCAGTAGATATTTGGTGGCCTTTAATGCGGATTTTAGTAAAGTTCCAAGGCGATTTTTCCAGTTTTAAACGTTTGTTGCGGTCGCCTTCAACCAAGTTGTCGATCCAAAGCATGATTTCGGTGTAAACCGTTTGCGGGCAAGAATAGCCGCACCACAAACGACCGGCAATGGTTGTCCACCAAAATAGGCCGAAAGCACAAATCATCAGCAGTAAGGCAAGGTAAATCAAATCGCCCATGCCCAGTGACAGGCCGAAAATGAAAAAATGACGGTCAGGGATATTGAATAAAACTGCCTGACGGTTACTCCAGTTAAACCATGGAATTACGTAAAATACAAACTGGGTCGCCAATACGGCGGCGATACGAAGTTTGGCAAAGCGTCCTTCTGCTTTTTTTCGGATGGATGCGTTCGCCTTCGGGATGAATTTGAATTACGCTGGATTTGGGTTTGGAAGGTTTGGGCGGAGTGGCTTTTTGCCGTTTTTTTCTGTTGAGGGTGTGGTGTTTTTCAGCTTGGTTTTCGGGTGACATAATCAGTGTTCCTTAATCGAAGTGCACACAAGCCTTTTTGTCATGGTAGTAGTTTGATGCGAGTATTTTCAGACGGCCTTGGGCGTGCATATAAAAATCATAACATTTGGCTCTATGCAAAGCAAAAGCAGGGGTTTGGCCTTAACGATAGTTGAGGTACTCCTGCCTCATACAAGGCCGTCTGAAAAGAGCAGTATTCAAAGACTTACGGAATAAGCGCAGGTTTATACTTATAGTGATTTCCTATTTATCCGATAAAAAATTTACAACATACTGTTTCAAAACGAAATAACAGTTAATATCATCTATCCTGTCCATTTCAGACGGCCTATTGGAAATCATGCTGTCTGACAATGCAAATATAAAAGGCTATTCTTGAAAGCACGGCTGATTCAGGCGATAATCGACACACTTTTTTCAAATTTCCAATCTTGTCCAAGGAAGGTCAAACCATGTCTCAACTGGCAAACGCAATCCGTTTCCTCTCAGTCGATGCCGTACAGAAAGCCAACTCCGGCCACCCGGGTGCGCCTATGGGTATGGCGGAAATGGCGGAAGTATTGTGGACGAAGTTCCTCAATCATAATCCGGCCAACCCAAAATTCTACAACCGCGACCGTTTTGTCCTCTCCAATGGTCATGCCTCCATGATTCTTTACAGCCTGTTGCACCTAACCGGCTACAACGTTTCCATTGATGATCTGAAAAATTTCCGCCAACTGCACAGCAAAACCCCCGGCCATCCGGAATACGGCTACACCGACGGCGTGGAAACCACGACCGGCCCGTTGGGACAAGGTATTGCCAATGCAGTGGGCATGGCTTTGGCCGAAAAAATCTTGGCTGCCGAATTTAATAAAGACGGTTTGAACATCGTTGACCACCACACTTACGTCTTCATGGGCGACGGCTGCATGATGGAAGGCGTATCGCATGAAGCCTGCTCGCTTGCCGGTACTTTTGGGCTTGGGTAAACTGATTGTTTTATATGATGACAACAATATTTCCATCGACGGTAAAGTAGACGGCTGGTTTACCGAAAACATCCCGCAACGCTTTGAAAGCTACGGCTGGCATGTGATTCCAAATGTAAACGGTCATGATACTGATGCCATTCAGACGGCCATTGAAGCGGCCAAAGCCGAAACCGGCAAACCTTCCCTGATTTGCTGCAAAACCTTAATCGGTAAAGGCAGTGCCAATAAAGAGGGCAGCCATAAAACCCACGGTGCGCCTTTGGGTGCGGACGAGATCGAAGCCACGCGCAAACATTTGGGTTGGGCTTATCCTGCGTTTGAAATCCCTCAAGAAATCTATGCTGCATGGGATGCAAAAGAAAAAGGCGCGAAACTTGAGGCCGAATGGAACGAACTCTTCGCTCAATATCAAGCCAAATATCCTGCCGAAGCCGCAGAATTCGTGCGCCGCATGGATAAAAAACTGCCTGAAAACTTCGACGTTTACGTTCAAGCTGCATTGAAAGAAGTGTGTGCCAAAGCAGAAACCATCGCCACCCGTAAAGCCAGCCAAAACAGCATCGAAATCTTGGCAAAAGAGCTGCCTGAATTGGTGGGAGGTTCTGCCGACTTGACTCCGTCCAACCTGACTGACTGGTCAAACAGCGTTTCCGTTACCCGTGAACACGGCGGCAACTATATTCACTACGGTGTGCGTGAGTTCGGCATGGGCGCAATCATGAACGGTCTTACCCTGCATGGCGGTGTGAAACCATTCGGTGCGACTTTCCTGATGTTCAGCGAATACGAACGTAACGCCCTGCGCATGGCGGCACTGATGAAAATCAACCCTGTATTTGTGTTTACCCACGATTCCATCGGTTTGGCGAAGACGGTCCAACCCACCAACCCATCGAGCAAATTGCCACTCTGCGCCTGATTCCGAATATGGATGTATGGCGTCCATGCGATACCGTTGAATCTTTGGTAGCGTGGTCTGAAGCCGTTAAAGCGGCCGATCATCCGTCCAGCTTGATTTTCAGCCGTCAAAACCTGAAATTCCAAGCGCGTGATGAGCAACAGCTGAACGACATCAAACGCGGTGCTTATGTAATCAGTGAAGCTCAAGGTAATGCGCAAGCTGTTGTAATTGCAACCGGCTCTGAAGTTGAATTGGCTTTGGAGGCGCAAAAGGTATTGGCAGAACAAGGTATTGCCGTACGCGTTGTTTCCATGCCTTCTACCAATGTATTCGACCGCCAAGATGCCGCCTATAAAGCCGCTGTTCTGCCGGAAGGTTTGCCACGCGTAGCCGTAGAAGCAGGGCATGCCGACGGTTGGTATAAATACGTCGGTTTGAACGGCGCAGTGGTCGGTATCAACCGCTTCGGCGAGTCAGCACCTGCCGAACTGCTGTTCAAAGAATTCGGCTTTACCGTAGACAATGTGGTTGCCACTGTTAAATCCGTTTTGTAAATCAGATTTTTTTGATTGAGATAAAAAGGCCGTCTGAAGTTTCAGACGGCCTTTTTATTTTTCAGTCGGTTAAACAGTTTCTGTTTCAGGTTTGACCTTTGCTTTTTCTTAAACTTTAACACAGCTTCTTCTTTTTGCAGCATCCCAGTCTATCAGCACAAAGCCGCCTTCGGCGAGTTTGCCGAACAGGAGTTCGTCGGCGAGCGGTTTGCGGATTTTTTTCCCTGAATCAGACGATTCATCGGGCGCGCACCCATTTGTGGATCGAAACCTTTTTTTCCGCCAGATATTTGCGCAATGCCGGTGTGAATTCGGCTTCGACTTTTTTTGTCGAGGAGTTGGTGTTCGAGCTGGAGCAGGAATTTGTCCACGACTTTGACGATGATGGGTTCGGATAAGGGCGCAAACGGGATAATCGCGTCCAAGCGGTTGCGGAACTCGGGTGTGAAGAGTTTGTTGATTGCCTGCATTTCGTCGCCGCGTTCGCGTTTGGCGGTAAAGCCGAGGCTGGGGTCGGCTGAGGCTCTCCGCACCTGCGTTGGTGGTCATAATCAGGATGACGTTGCGGAAAGTCGGCACTCTTACCGTTGTTGTCGGTCAGTTTGCCTGCGTCCATGACTTGCAGGAGGACGTTGAAAATGTCGGGGATGGGCTTTTTTTCGATTTCGTCCAAGAGCAACACACAATGCGGCTGCTTTGTTGACGGCTTCGGTCAAAAGGCCGCCTTTGTTCAAAGCCGACGTAGCTCGGCGGCGCGCCGATGAGGCGCGATACGGCGTGGCGTTCCATGTATTCGGACATATCAAAGCGTTGCAGCGGTACGCCCATCGAGTAGGCAAGCTGTTTGGCGACTTCGGTTTTGCTGACGCCGGTCGGGCCGGAGAAGAGGAAAGCAGCCTATCGGTTTGTCGGGCAGGGCAAGGCCGGAGCGCGACATTTTGACGGCGGCAACCAGCGCGTCGATGGCATTTTCCTGACCGTAAACCATGTTTTTCAAATCGCGGCCGAGGAATTGCAACACTTGTTTGTCGTCGTGCGACACGGTTTTTTCAGGAATCCGCGCGACTTTGGCGATGACGGTTTCGATTTGCGCTTTGCCGATGACTTTTTTCTGTTTGGATTTAGGCAGAATCCGTTGCGCCGCGCCTGCTTCATCCATCACGTCGATGGCTTTGTCAGGCAGGAAACGTTCGTTGATGTAGCGGGCGGAGAGTTCGGCGGCGGCTTCAAGTGCGCCTTGCGTATAGCGGACTTGATGGAAATCTTCAAACATTGGCTTTAAGCCGCGCAGGATTTGCACGGTCTCGGAAACGGTGGGTTCGACCACGTCGATTTTTTTGGAAACGGCGGCTTAATGCGTGGTCTTTGTCGAAAATGGTGCGGTATTCGTCGTAAGTGGTCGCGCCGATACAGCGCAATGAGCCTTTCGCCAGCGCGGGTTTGAGCAGGTTAGATGCGTCCATTGTGCCGCCGCTGGTGCTGCCCGCGCCGATGATGGTGTGGATTTCGTCGATAAACAAAATGGCGTGTGGGATTTTTTCGAGTTGTTTCAAGACGGATTTGACCCGCGCTTCAAAGTCGCCGCGGTATTTCGTGCCCGCCAAAAGGGAACCCATATCCAGCGCATACACTTCGGCTTCTTTCAGCGCGTCGGGAATGTCGCCGTTGACGATTTGGTGTGCCAAACCTTCCGCCAGCGCGGTTTTGCCCACGCCAGCCTCGCCGACCAAAAGCGGATTGTTTTTGCGGCGGCGGCACAGGATTTGCACCAGCCGTTCCATTTCGTGTTTACGACCAATCAAAGGGTCGATACGACCGGCTTTGACTTCGGCGTTGAGGTTGACAGTGTAGTCGGAAAGGGAGCCGGTTTTTTGTTCCGCTTCTTCGCCCTCGCGTCCCAGGCCGTCTGAATCATTGCCATCCTCGTCATCGGGCGAGCCATGGGCAATGCAACGCAAGACTTCAAAGCGCGTAATGGATTGCAATTTGAGGAAATAAACGGCATGGCTTTCAGATTCGCTCATCATGGCAACCAAAATATCCAAAGGCTCTACTGCGGCTTTGCCGGCAGACTGGGTATGCACCATCGCCCGTTGGATGACGCGTTGGAAGCCCAATGTCGGCTGGGTTTCGACCGTATCCAGAAGATGATCGGGAATTTGCGGCGTGTTTTCTGCAACGCTGGCGGCAAGCTGCTCGGACAGGACTTTCAAATCCGCACCACACAGTTTCAAGACGTTCGGCACAGCCGCATCTTCTTCTATCAGCACCAAAAGCAGGTGTTCCAAGCTGATAAACTCATAACGCGCGTTGCGTGCTTCACGGTAGAGCAGTTGCAGGATGTGTTCCAATTCGGGTGAAAGCATGGTTTAAACCTCTTCGACTATACATTTGAGCGGATGCCCTTCAGCTTTGGCGCGCTCCATGACCTGATGTTGCTTGGTCTGCGCAATATCGCGCGTGTAGGTGCCGCACAGGCCTTTGCCTTCGTGGTGCACCAACAACATGACGGCGACTGCCTGTTCCTGTGCAAGCATAAAGACTTCGGTCAGGATTTCGACGACAAATTCCATGGTGGTGTAATCGTCGTTCAATAAAAATACGCCGTAACGTTTCGGCGGCTGTGTGTTGATATCGCTGAGCAGGGTATCGGATTGGTGGTCGGTATTCGGATGGTTCATAATCTTAGGTTTCAGTTTTCAGACGGCTTGTTTTGATTGCAAACCGTTTTCTGTTGTATTTCGGCAATTTTTTTCTATTTTCCCACTTTTTTGAAAACATAGCTTGACGTTTTGTCTTAACAAATGTAAAAAGACGGTTAAGCAGAAGTTGGCACTCGACCGCGTATACAATACGGGGGAGAAACGCTGAACGTTTTAGTTTGCTGTATGCCTTGTTTTGCTGATTTTGTTAATTTTTAAGTATAGGAAGTTTCTAATGGCAACCGGTATCGTAAAATGGTTTAACGACGCTAAAGGTTTTGGTTTCATCACTCCTGACGAAGGTGGCGAAGATTTGTTCGCTCACTTCTCAGCGATCAACATGGAAGGTTTCAAAACCCTGAAAGAAGGCCAACGCGTGTCTTTCGACGTAACCACCGGCCCTAAAGGCAAAACAAGCTGCTAACATTCAAGCTGCTTAATCAAATGCGCGGCGTAAGCTGTAAAAATCATGGCGGGGTTTCCCGCCATTTTTTTATGGGCGTTTCGGGTCAAAAATTATGAATCAAAAATTCATCTTATCAAAAATGCTTTAAAGCAGCTAGACGAGCTTATCCGTCATTTTCGCAGCGAAGGCGAGGTCAGCTGCGCTGTTGCCGAGCGTGAAGACCAAATCTTGATCCGCCTTGCCGATTTGAAACTGGATTTGCGGCCTGAAGATGAAAAAGCCATTGCCGATATCAACCGTTTTTACCGCCGCCATGTTTTAAGCGAGTAAACGTTTCAAAACCGTTTGCCGTTTTATTTTTTAAGCATGCCTGATAAAATAGGCCGTCTGAAAAGTTTGTAAAGAATCAGCATAATGAGTATTGCCAATAATAAAAAAGCCTTTCACGATTTCTTTATCGAAGACCAAATCGAAGCCGGTATAGTATTGGAGGGATGGGAAGTCAAAGCCATCCGCGCTGCACGCGTGCAATTAAAAGAAAGCTATATCTACTGGAAAAAAGACGCATTTTATTTGGTGGGCTGCCACATTACCGCATTGCCCACTGCCTCGACACACGTCAAACCCTGACCCCTGTCCGTCCGCGTAAGTTATTGTTGAAACAATCGGAAATCAATAAGTTAATCGGCAAAACCGAACGCGCCGGTTATACGATTGTGCCCTTAAACCTGCATTACACCCGCGGTAGAATCAAAGTGGAAATCGGTTTGGCCAAGGGTAAGAAACAGCATGACAAACGCCAAAGCCTGAAAGAAGCGGATTGGAAGCGTGAGAAACAGCGTTTGATGAAAAACGTACGTTGATTTTTTCAGACGGCTTTTTTATAAAGGCCGTCTGAATATTTATTGTTTGAAAATTTTAAAAAAGGAAAAACAGATGAAAACCATGATTTTAGCGGCGGCTTCAGCCGTATTGTTGCTGGGCGCGTGTTCCACTACGGAACAAAGAGTATTGAAACCTGAAGAGCTGACCGGCATCAAACATGTCTGCATCATTCAAAATGCAAAAGTAAGACCGCATGATTTGGATCGTGCTTTGTCTAAAGCTTTGGCAAAACGCGGCATTGGCAGCACTATTGTGACAGCGGATAACCGTGGCAAACTGTATGATTCTTCTTGCCCGTATAATCTGCGTTATAAAACCAAAGGCAATAACGAAATCTTGCGTAAAGGCGTATTTGTGTTGAGAAGCACTAAGTATGCGGTTTCTACTGTCAGCTACTCTTTAAATGATGAGAACCACTTCCGAACCAACCCTGATTTGGTGAAACAGGCTGAAGGCGTTGTGGCCAAATTGTTGGAAAAAAACAGCAAATAAAAGCCAGAATAAAAAACCGGCTTGCCGTGATATGGAGAATATCGGGCAAGCCGGTTTTATTTTCAGACGGCCTTAGATGGATTTGATTTTTTCCCAGAGGGTTTTGACCGTACCTTGATAGTAGGTTTCGGAAGTGCAATAGACTGTTTCTAAAGTGCATTGTCCTTGTGAGCCGTATTTTTTGATACACTGGTTCAATGCAATTTGATGCACGGTTTTGAAACGAGGGGAGGTAATGGCCACAACGTTTTGCGCAGTCAATTTGCCCATGGCTTTAGGGTAGGCAACAGCGATACAGGTGTTGTGCAGAGGGACAACAGTTTTACAGCCTGTTGCTTGACCTGCGCCGATACCGGCTAAGGCATCTTGGCCTTTGCAGAATGTTTCGAGTTCGGCTGTCGCATCCAGTTGGGTGGCATTTTCTTTGGTAGTTTTGATTTGCAGCACTTCATTGCTGTCGGCAGGGTTTTGCCACATCGCCAGGTAGCCGTAAGTATCGGCAGCCAGGGCGGCAGGAGCCAGTGCGCAAAGGATAAGTGTCGTTAGTGTTTTTTTCATGTTTGTTCCCTGTTTGTTGGGTATTTGTCGTTATTATAAAGCAAAAGTACTTATTTGATATAAATTTGCTTTTAAAATGAATATTTGAGTGTGGTAGATAGATTATAGGCCGAGACCTTTGCAAAAATTCCCTAAATTCCTACTAAGACATTTAGGGGATTTCTCATGAGTACCTTCTTCCAGCAAACCGCACAAGCCATTATCGCCAAACACATCGACCGTTTCCCACTATTGAAGTTGGATCAAGTGATTGATTGGCAACCGATCGAACAGTACCTGAATCGTCAAAGAACCCGTTACCTTCGAGACCACCGTGGTCGTCCCGCCTATCCCCTGTTATTCATGTTCAAAGCCGTCCTGCTCGGACAATGGCACAGCCTCTCCGATCCCGAACTCGAACACAGCCTCATCACCCGTATCGATTTCAACCTGTTTTGCCGTTTTGACGAACTGAGCATCCCCGATTACAGCACCTTATGCCGCTACCGTAACTGGTTGACGCAAGACAACACCCTGTCCGAATTATTGGAACTGATTAACCGCCAACTGACCGAAAAAGGCTTAAAAGTAGAGAAAGCATCCGCCGCCGTCATTGACGCCACCATTATTCAGACCGCCGGCAGCAAACAGCGCCAGGCCATAGAAGTCAACGAAGAAGGACAAGTCAGCGGCCAAACCACACCGAGCAAAGACAAAGATGCCCGTTGGATAAAGAAAAACGGCCTCTACAAACTCGGTTACAAACAACATACCCGTATCGATGCGGAAGGCTATATCGAGAAACTGCACATTACCCCCGCCAATGCCCATGAGTGCAAATACCTGTCGCCTTTATTGGAAGGTTTGACCAAAGGTACGACCGTCTATGCCGACAAAGGCTACGACAGTGAGGAAAACCGGCAACATCTGGAAGAGCGTCGACTGCAGGACGGCATTATGCGCAAAAGCCCACCGTAAACATCCGCTGACGGAAGCGCAAACCAAACGCAACCGATATTTGTCGAAGACCCGGTTATGTGGTCGAACAAAGCTTCGGTACGTTACACCGTAAATTCCGCTATGCGCGGGCTGCCTATTTCGGACTGAGCAAAGTGAGTGCACAAAAGCCATCTGAAGGCGATGTGTTTAAACCTGTTGAAAGCGGCTAACAGGCTAAGTGTGTCTGTTGCCGCCTAAAAAGGCAGCCGGATGCCTGATTATCAGGTATCCAAGGGGGATTATGGGGGGTATTTGAGTAGAATCAGTGGATCTTTGAAACAAAAACAGCCGAAAAATCTTTGTTTAGATTTCGGCTGTCGAGGGAAGGACTTTTTTGCAAAGGTCTCATAGGTGTATTGATCGCCGAGCATGACCCAGCCGCCTGCAGGCGCATCTTCTATAGCGGAGCCAAGCTTCCCGAAAGAGAGGATGCTGTCGTTGCCTTTTGCGGATGGCGGGTGTACCGTCGTCTGAAAAAAAGTGGTGCAGCCAGCGAGAAGGAATACTGCGGATAAAAAGGGGAAGACGTATGTTTTCATAATGTTTGTTTGAAGGTATTTAAAAATCAGGCAAATGGGGGAATACTCAATCCGAATTGTTCCAACAAGCCGACCGTTTCGTAAAGCGGGCAGGCCCATCACGCCTGTAAAGCTGCCTTGCAAATGCTCGACAAACACGCCGCCCAAACCCTGAATGCCATACGCGCCGGCTTTTGTCCATCGGTTCGCCACTTCGGATATAGGCGGATATTTCTTCGGCAGACAAGGTTTTTGAAACGTACATCGCTGGTTTTGCAAAAACGCCGTGCATTTTCCCTTGCCAATATACGCATACGGCAGTCAGCACCTGATGCGTCTGCCCTGAAAGCCGGGCGAGCATTTCGGCTGCTTGGGCTTCGGTTTCCGGTTTGCCGAGGATGTGGTTTTGATAGGCGACCGTAGTGTCGGCAGTCAGAATCGGATATTCGGGCGACGCGTCGTGTGCGGCAAACCATTGCTCGACAGCGGCGGCATTTTTTTCCTGCGCCATACGTTGCACATAATCGGCGGCTTTTTTTCGTCGGAATGCGGCGTTTCGTCGATGTCGGCAGGGATACGGATAACTTTGAATCCTAGGTTTTCCAAAATTTCGCGGCGGCGCGGGCTGCCGGAGGCTAGGTAGAGTGTGTGCATAAAACTTTCTTTTTTTAAGGGATATAAGGTCGCCTGAAAATTATTTTTGACTGCTTGTGTTGGCCTGCCAGCCGCACATAATGCGCGGAAGAATATTTCAAAAATTCTTTTTCTTTTTTTCGGTCAGCGGGCGGACTTGTTTGACGGGCGAACCGACATAGAGATAGCCGCTTTCCAAACGTTTGCGTGGCGGCACCAAGCTGCCTGCACCTATCATCACGTCGTCTTCGATGATGGTATCGTCCAGAATAATCGTACCCATCCCAATCAACACACGATCGCCGATGCGGCAGCCGTGCAGCATGACTTTGTGTCCGACGGTTACGTCTTCGCCGATGATAAGGGGTGAGCCTTCGGGCTTTTCCGCGTTTTTTTGTGCGAAACGTGCAAGACACTGCCGTCCTGTACATTGCTGCGCGCGCCGATGCTGATGCTGTTCACGTCGCCGCGCAACACGGCATACGGCCAAACGGATACGTCTTCGGCAAGCGATACTTCGCCGATGATGACGGAGGTTTCGTCGATGAGGCAGGATTCGTGAATTTGCGGAGTATGGTCTAAGAAGGGGCGGATAGGGTTCATGTTGTTTCTTCCTTTTTGACAGTGTGGCGGGTTTCAGACGACCTGCGGCTCGGTATGGCGAAAGTATGCCGTTTTGACGCAGGTGAGGCAAGGACGGTGTCTGCCGAGATGTTGTCATGTCTTTGTAAACAATATTTTTTTATGGTTAAGGAATTATTTTTCCGTTAAGCCTGCCTCTCTTGTTTGCCGAAGGTAGAAAAATTGTCCGTTATTATCTTGTAGTTGCAAGTAGCTGCAAACCATTCTCTTGCCATTTGAATTGGAATGATATATTTTTTTAAAAAATATTTCATAAAAATAACGAAACCCGATGGTTTGTTTTTCAACCAGGTTTGGTGGGTTTCAATCCCACAAACCTTGGCTTCCATCCCGTGTCCGTTTTTCAAATCTATCCAATCCACCTTGTTTAAATAAAGGCGGTCGGAAGGTCGTCTGAAACTGTATGAAGGATATTCACATGAGCGAAAACACAAGAGCTGACTTTTTGCCAAACGGCTGAAAGAGCAGACTACAACTATTCACGATAGCGTGGACAACTTGGTTATGTCTGTCGAGCCGTTTACCAACAAAGAGAACTACATCAAATTTTTTTGAAACTGCAATCCGTGTTCCACAAAGCGGTTGATCATATCTATAAAGACCCCGAGTTGAACAAAGCCATTCCCGAGCTGGAATACATGGCGCGTTACGATGCGGTAACGCAAGACTTGGCGGATTTGGGCGACAAACCTTACGAATACGGCAAACCGCTGCCGCATGAAACCGGCAATAAAGCTATCGGTTGGCTGTATTGCGCCGAAGGTTCCAATTTGGGCGCAGCATTTTTTTATTTAAACACGCGCAAAAAGCTGGATTACACCGGCGAACACGGCGCGCGCCACCTCGCTCCCCCATCCGAACGGCCGCGGCAAACATTGGCGTGCTTTTTGTCGAGCATCTGAATGCTTTGGGTTTAAGCCCTGAAGCTGAAGCCGAAGCGATTCAAGGTGCAAAAAGATGCATTTGCGTTCTACAAAGTCGTTCTGCGCGAAACATTTGACCTGCCGGCAGGTGCGGAAGCTCCGGAAGGCTTTTGTTCCGCACCGTCATTAATGGTTTGACGATATAAGTAGAGGTTGTCTGAAACACATCTGTATACGCGGATTCATAAATTCTGTTTTTCAGACGACCTTCATGCTGGTGTAAGTGTTGTATTGTTTGGTTATCCGCATCTGCGGTATTTTTTTAATTGGTTTGATGTAAATAATTATCAAATATTTTATCACCATCATTCCAAAAATACCATTATCAAATTCAGGAGTTTTTACCATGAAGGAATCATTTAAATTAAGTATGTTGGCGATTGCCTGCAGTATCGCATTGAGTGCATGCGGTTCAAGCGGTGGTGGTACGCCGTCTGCACAGCCTGCACCGATCCCGCAACAGCCGGGCAATAATTCCGGCTCGGGCGGAGGAGGTGATTCAAAACAAACAGAAGACGCTAAGAAAGCTGAAGAAGCCAAGAAAGCTGAAGAAGCCAAGAAAGCTGAAGAAGCCAAGAAAGCTGAAGAAGCCAAGAAAGCTGAAGAAGCCAAGAAAGCTGAAGAAGCCAAGAAAGCTGAAGAAGCCAAGAAAGCTGAAGAAGCCAAGAAAGCTGAAGAAGCTAAGAAAGCTGAAGAAGCTAAGAAAGCTGAAGAAGCTAAGAAAGCTGAAGAAGCTAAGAAAGCTGAAGAAGCTAAGAAAGCTGAAGAAGCTAAGAAAGCTGAAGAAGCCAAGAAAGCTGAAGAAGCTAAGAAAGCTGAAGAAGCCAAGAAAGCTGAAGAAGCTAAGAAAGCTGAAGAAGCCAAGAAAGCTGAAGAAGCCAAGAAAGCTGAGGAAGCCAAGAAAGCTGAGGAAGCTAAGAAAGCCAATGAGGCCAATTCAGGTCAAGGTTTTGGCGGCGAAGGCAAAAGTAATGGGCAAGGCTTTGGATGGCGGTGTCTTGGTAGCGAAAAAAACGTGAAACCGGCGATTTGGAATATGCCAAAACCGAAGCTCCGACTGCCTCGGATAAAAAAACAGCGTCGTACTTGATGGTGTCGCCATTAATACCAAAGACGTTAAAGCGGGTGAGTTTACGTTGGGCGAAAAAAAGTATGAACGGCGGTAAAACCGATGCAGCACAATATGCGGTACACAGCGGCGACCTGTTGCCTGACGTTCGTTACGGCGGTGTTGCCGATGTCAGTGATCTGCGTGATGTGAAACAGGCGTTGTTTGTCCAAGGCACGCCATCAGGCAGTGATACCGTTGCAGCCCAAAGAGGGGATGCAACCTATAAAAGGCATCGGCCTGCATTTCCAAAAACGGACTGCCGATCAATACAAGAGGTCTGCAAGAAATTTTTGAAACCGGTTCGCAAGCCAAGCTGGCCAATCTGTATCCTGCCGCCAAAGCAACCGATGTTACCGCAAAAGTCAATTTCGACCAAAAACCATCAATGTCAGCATCAACCGCTATTCCGATCAAACGGTTGGCGGTGGTAGTGGTGGCAACAGGATTGCAGGTGTCGTCAAATCCAATGCGCGCGATATGGCGGAAAATCTGTCTTTCAATGGCGATTTGCACGGCAACACCTTCTCCAACAAGCAAGGTACGATGCAAGGCGGATTCTTTGGCGCGAAGGCAGACCAACTTGCCGGTACATATAGTGCGGCAGGCAAAAACCAACGTGATGAAGACGTAGTGGCACGCGGTGTGTTTGGTGCAAAACGCCAAGATGCGGCAGCTCAAGCAGGCGGACAGCCTGATGCGCCGGTTGCCAAACCTGATGCGCCCGTAACCAAACCTAAAGATGATGCCGCCGCAGCCGAATTGAAAAAAGGTGAAACAGGCGAGCAATATATCTTATCGAATATCGCGAACTTGACCAAAGTCATTATCAACGGTACGACAATCGCTTTGGCACCTGTTACCAACAAGCTCCATCAAACTGAATTGGGTTCGGACTACAAATCGTTTGTTGCTTCAGGCAATTTGAGCAATGCTGTCTTCGGTGCGGCAAAACTTGCCGATAATGCCTACTCCTTGTTTGTTCAGGGGGTAATGAGTACCTCTCTACCGTCCGGTACGGCTAAATACGCAGGCGAGGTGTTGAATTTCCGTGCCCGCAACTTGGATAATAAGGAAAACTGGGTGGGTGATACAGGAGGCTACCGTACTGCCGGTTCGTTTACCGCAGATGTCAACTTCGATACTAAGACTATCGCAGGTAAAAATCAATAGTGGTGACAGATGGTTCATGAATGAACGAGCCTTTACCGCAGGTATTACAGGCAGCAGCTTTAATGGTAAATGGGATTCCGGTGTGCAAGGTTCTATCTCAGGCGGATTCTACGGCGACAAAGCTGCCGAAATGGCGGGACGATACAGTTACAATGAAAAACCAGGTGATAATGGCTCTTCAAGTAACAACGCTTTCGGTGTATTCGGCGGTAAAAAGCAATAACCGTCTGTTTAAGCTGAAAACAAACCGCCTGAAAGGGCGGTTTGTTTTTGAGTGGGTAGGATTTTCAGACGACCTTTTACGGTAACAACAATCTAGAGAGCAATTTACCCGCTAAAAGGTCGTCTGAAAACCTTGAATCTTATTTTCAGATAATCTGAGACCTTTGCAAAATTCCCCCAAATCCTCTAAATTCCCACCAAAACATTTAGGGGATTTTCCATGAGCACCTTCTTCCGGCAAACCGCACAAGCCATGATCGCCAAACACATCAACCGCTTCCCACTATTGAAGTTGGATCAGGTGATTGATTGGCAGCCGATCGAACAGTACCTGAACCGTCAAAGAACCCGTTACCTTAGAGACCATCGCGGCCGTCCCGCCTATTCCCTGTTGTCCATGTTCAAAGCCGTCCTGCTCGGACAATGGCACAGCCTCTCCGATCCCGAACTCGAACACAGCCTCATCACCCGCATCGATTTCAACCTGTTTTGCCGTTTTGACGAGTTGAGCATCCCCGATTACAGCACCTTATGCCGCTACCGCAACTGGCTGGCGCAAGACGACACCCTGTCCGAATTGCTCAAACTGATTAACCGCCAACTGACCGAAAAAAACCTAAAAATAGAGAAAGCATCCGCCGCCGTCATTGACGCCACCATTATCCAGACCACCGGCAGCAAACAGCGCCAGGCCATAGAAGTCGTTGAAGAAGGGCAAGTCAGCGGTCAAACCACACCGAGTAAAGATAAAGATGCCCACTGGATAAAGAAAAAAACGGCCTCTACAAACTCGGTTACAAACAACATACCCGCACCGATGCGGAAGACTATATCGAGAAACTGCACATCACCCTCGCCAATACCCATGAGTGCAAACACCTGTTGCCTTTGTTGGAAGGACTATCCAAAGGTACGACCGTCTATGCCGACAAAGGCTATGACAGCGCGGAAAACCGGCAACATCTAGAAGAGCATCGGTTGCTGGACGGCATTATGCGCAAAGTCCACCGCAAACCGTCCGCTGACTGAATCCCAAACCAAACGTAATCGATATTTGTCGAAAACCCGTTATGTGGTCGAACAAAGCTTCGGTACGCTGCACCGTAAATTCCGCTATGCCCGGGCAGCCTATTTCGGGCTGATTAAAGTGAGTGCGCAAAGCCATCTGAAGGCAATGTGTTTGAACCTGTTGAAAGCGGCTAACAGGCTAAGTGTGCCTGTTGCTGCCTAAAAAGGCGGCCGGATGCCTGATTATCGGGTATCCAAGGGGGATTAAGGGGGTATTTGAGTAGAATCAGTGGATATTCGAAAACAAAAAAACAGCCGAAAAACCTGTGTTTAGGTTTCGGCTGTTGGGGAAAAGGAATTTTTGCAAAGGTCAATCCGCCGCCGTCTGAAATTTCAGACGGCCTTTTGATTATGTTTTAAAGAATAGGGCGCAGCTTAGAGGCTCATACGCCGTGGCGGTCGAGCCAACGTTCGGCATCAAGCGCGGCTTGGCAGCCGGAAGCTGCGCTGGTGATGGCTTGTCGGTAGGTATGGTCTTTGACGTCGCCTGCCGCCCATACGCCTTCGATATTGGTTGCGCCGACATTGTCACCGGTACCGCCTTTGGTTTTCAGGTAGCCGGTTTCATCCATATCGAGTTGGCCTTTGAAGATATCGGTGTTGGGTTTGTGGCCGATAGCGATGAAAACGCCTTTTACAGCGATTTCTTCAGTGCTGCCGTCATTGTGTTTCAGGCGTGCACCGGTAACGCCGCTTTCGTCGCCCAAGATTTCATCAACCGAGCTGTTGAGCTTGAGGATGATTTTGCCTTCTTCGACGCGTTGCATCAGTTTGTCCACCATGATTTTCTCGGCGCGGAAGCTGTCGCGGCGGTGAATCAGGGTAACAGTGTTGGCGATATTGGCAAGGTAGAGGGCTTCTTCTACAGCGGTATTGCCACCGCCTACTACGGCAACATCTTGTTTTTTATAGAAGAAGCCATCGCAAGTTGCGCAGGCGGAAACGCCTTTTCCGGCAAAGGTTTCTTCGCTTGGCAAACCTAAATATTTGGCGGATGCGCCGGTGGCAACGATGAGCGCATCGCAGGTGTATTCGCCCATATCGCCTTTGAGGGTAAACGGACGGTTTTGCAAATCAACGGTATGGATTTGGTCGAAAATCATTTCAGTACCGAAGCGTTCGGCATGGGCTTGGAAACGAGCCATCAGTTCCGGACCTTGTACACCTTCGGCATCGGCAGGCCAGTTGTCCACTTCGGTGGTGGTCATCAGTTGTCCGCCTTGTTCAACGCCTGTAATGATCACAGGATTGAGGTTGGCACGGGCGGCATAGACGGCGGCAGTATAGCCGGCAGGGCCGGAGCCGAGGATGATGAGTTTATGATGGTTGCTCATGATGGTTTCCTTGCTGATAAATGATTGAATTTTGTCGTATCTAAGCTTTCAGACGGCCTGAATTTTACTTGAATCTGCCGCCGCCTGAAATATGTTTGTTGCTTGGGTTTAGTGGCTGTCTTTCCATTGATAGTATTTTGAGCCGAGGAAAGAGCCGAGTTTGCGCAGGAAAGGCTGGGTAATGATGTTGCTGTGGCGCAGTTGCTCAAAAGGTTTCAGACGGCCGTCATCGCCCATGATGGCTTCGGCAATCGCCAGACCGGCAATGCCGGTAATCGCCATGCCGTGTCCGGAATAGCCTTGGGCATAGAAAACGGTAGGGGCGAGGCGGCCGAAATGTGGGGCGAGGTTGCGCGTGATGTCGCATTCGCCCCCCCAAGAATGCTCAATTCTGACGTCGGCAAGTTGCGGGAAAACTTTCAACATGTCTTGGCGGACGAGTTCGGTCATGCGGTCAGGGTCGTCGATAAACTCGTTGTCTTTGCCGCCGAAAAGCAGGCGGCCGTCGGCGCTAAGGCGGTAGTAGTCGAGGACGTGGCGGTTGTCACAGATGGCCATATTGTTGCGGATCAGGTCTTTGGCACGCTCGCCCAGAGGCTCGGTGGCGATGATAAAGGTGCTGACTGCAATGGCTTTTTGTTCCAATACTTTGAATTTCGGGTGTAAGCCTGCATAAGTATTGACGGCATAAACGAGGTTTTTACACTCAACACTGCCATTGGGCGTGTGTACCAGCCAGCCGTTATCGCATGGCTCGATACGAGTCATCGGGGATTGCTCAAAAAGTTGTGCGCCTGCATCGGCTGCCGCTTTGGCAATGCCTAGGGTGTAGTTAAGCGGGTGTAAGTGGCCGGATAAAGGATCAAATTGCGCGCCTTGATACATATCGCTGGCAAGTTGTTGTCTCAGCGTGGCTTTATCCCAAAGCTGGTAATGGCTTGCACCATAATGTTTTTGGGCGTGCTCATGCCATTGTTGCAATTCTTCCCAATGCTGAGGACGGACGGCGACGGTAGCGTAACCGCGTTGCCAATCGCATTGGATATTGTGTTTTTGAATGCGCGAGTCAACCAGTTCAACGGCTTGTAGAGATTGCTGCCAGAACCATTGGGCCTGTTCCAAGCCGACTTGTTTTTCGATTTCTTCCATGCCGCAGGCAAAGTCGCTGATGACTTGTCCGCCGCTGCGACCTGATGCACCGAAACCGATACGGGCGGCTTCAAGTACGATGACTTCATGGCCGTTTTCGGTAAGCGGTAGGGCGGTGCATAAACCGGACAGGCCGCCGCCGATAACGCAGGTTTCAGTTTTCAGACGGCCTTCAAGCGTCGGATAAGACGGATGGGGATTGGACGTGCTGACATAGTAGGAAGGAAGGTATTCTTTGAAGCTGGGATTAATCATGATTTGAGCTTTAGGTTGGTTTTCACTTCATTGAAAATAGGCTTTCAGACGGCCTTAAATGTGGGCCTAGGTTCAGGCCGTCTGAAAGGATAAGATGCAGTTAATAAAACAGGCTGTTCCGACGCTTTATCGGACAGCCTGTCTGCATATTAGGCGGCTTTCTCGGCTGCCAATTTTTCTTGGCGGTAGGCTTCGGCAGCCTCGCGTTCCCGTTTGGTTGCCTGACGCATCATCCAGTAGTTGACGACAATTACCAGCGTACCGATGATACCGATCAGGATGGTTGCCAAAACGTTCATCTGAGGGTCAAGGCCAAGTTTGATTTTGGAGAAAATCACTTGCGGCAATGTCGATGAACCCGGACCTGACAGGAAGGAGGTAATCACCAAGTCGTCCAAAGACAGGGTAATGCCCAAGAGGAAACCGGAAGCAATCGCAGGGGCAATCAACGGCAGGGTAATCACGAAGAAAATTTTCAGCGGACGGGCGCCCAAGTCCATAGCCGCTTCTTCCAATGATTGATCCAATTCCACCAAGCGCGAGCGGATAACGACTGTAATGTACGCCATGCAAAGCGTGGTGTGGCCGAGGAAGATGGTGAAGAAGCCGCGATCGAAGTAGAGCGATTGCAGCAATTCACTGCCTTGCAGGAACATTTGCACCTGAATAATCAACAGCAGCATGGACAAACCGGTAATCACGTCAGGCATCACCATAGGCGCGGAAATCATACCGGCAAACAGGGTACTGCCGCGGAAGCGCTTGATGCGCGCCATGGCGTAACCTGCCAATGTGCCGAGTGCTACGGCGGCAAGTGAGGAAACGATGGCAATACGCAATGACAGCCAGGCCGCTTCCAAGATGGTGTCGTTTTCCATCAATGCGCCGTACCATTTGGTTGAGAAACCGCCCCAAACGGTAACCAGTTTGGATTCATTGAAAGAATAGACGACCAAAACCACCAGCGGAATATAGAGGAATGCCAGCGAGAGCAGGAGCATCAGTTTCAAGAACCAGGATAATTTGGTTTTCTGCATTATTTGCCTCCTTCTTCCAATTCGCGGTTTTCATAGTGCTGGAACAGGGCAATCGGTACAACCAGCAGGGCAACCATAACGACGGCGACGGCAGAAGCCAGCGGCCAGTTGTTTTGGTCGAAGAATGCCTGCCACAAGACTTTACCGATCATCAGGTTTTCAGAACCGCCCACCAATTCAGGAATCACAAATTCGCCGACGGCCGGAACGAAGACCAGCATAGAGCCTGCGATGATGCCTGTTTTGGATAAAGGCAGGGTAATGGTAAAGAACGATTTGATCGGACCTGCGCCCAAGTCGGAAGCGGCTTCGAGCAGACGGTTGTCCAGTTTTACCAGTTGTGTGTACAGCGGCAAAATCATAAACGGCAGGTAGGCGTAAACCATCACCAGATTCAGCGAGAAAGCATTGTAAAACAGATCTAAAGGCTCGCTGATGATTCCATATTTGATTAAGAAATTGTTGATGATGCCGTTGTGTCCCAATAAGCCCATCCATGCGTAAACACGCAACAGGAAAGAGGTCCAGAAAGGCAGCATGATTGCCAACAGCAGGCCATTGCGCGCAGCCGGATTGGCGCGTGAAATGGCATAAGCGGTCGGATAACCAATCAACAGGCAGATGATGGTCGTCGTCAGCGCAGTCTTAATCGAAGACCAGTAGGTCATCAAATAGATATTGCTGTTTTCACTGTCGCCAAACGGATTAAGCGTATTCCAAAAGTTTTGGAAGATGTCGGCGTAGTTCTGATAGCTGATGGCAATGTTCAGACGGCCTAAGTCTTCATCAATCGTCGTCAACGGCGTAAATGGCGGAATGGCGATTTCTTGTTCGGCAAAGCTGATTTTCAATACGATGGCGAACGGAATCAGAAACAGAATCAAAAGCCAAATATACGGCACGGCAATAACTGCACGCTGTCCAGGACGGCGGAACAGTTTATTTTTCAGTTTTTTAAGGTTCATCGCATTTCCCTCAAATTAACTGAACAGAGGCGTAGGTTGGTTTTCAGGCCAGCTGATATAGACGGTCTCGTCCCAAGTCGGCGGCGTAATGTTGCGCACATACCAATAAGGTGCGGGAACTTGGCTCTTAACGACACGGCCGTTGGCAAGTTTGATGTGGTAAATCGCGAAGCTGCCCAGGTAGGCAATTTCTTTGACTGTGCCTTGGGCCCAGTTGTGCGCGCCTAAGTGTTCCGGTTTTTCTTTGTGCAAATCAATGTCTTCAGGGCGAATACTGATCCAAATTTCATGGTCGTTTGGAACACCCAAACCGTGGTCGATGCGGACGTGGTTTTCCAAGCCGTCACATTTGACGATGGAGAAATCGGCGCGGTCGTCAATGACGATGCCGTCAAAAATATTGGTTTCGCCGATAAATTCGGCGGTAAAGCGGCTGTTAGGATAATCGTACACGTCGCTAGGCGTACCGACTTGGCGCAATTGGCCGTCGGACATAATGGCGATACGGGTAGCCATCGTCATCGCTTCTTCTTGGTCGTGGGTAACCATGATGCAGGTTACACCGACTTGTTCGAGCGTGTTGACTAATTCCAGTTGGGTTTGTTGGCGCAGTTTTTTATCGAGTGCGCCCAAAGGTTCGTCAAGCAGCAGGATTTTAGGACGTTTCGCCAGGCTGCGTGCTAAAGCGATACGTTGTTGCTGGCCGCCGGAGAGTTGGTGTGGCTTGCGTTTGGCGTATTTGGTCATTTGCACCAGGCGCAGCATTTCTTCCACGCGGGCGTCGATTTCTCCTTTAGGCATTTTGTCTTGTTTCAGACCGAAAGCGATGTTTTGCTCAACGCTCATGTGCGGGAACAGGGCATAGCTTTGGAACATCATGTTGATTGGGCGTTCGTACGGAGCAAGCTTGGTAATATCTTGGCCGTCGAGAATGATTTTGCCCTGATTTGGGCTTTCCATGCCTGCCAACATGCGCAGCAGCGTGGATTTGCCACTGCCTGAGCTGCCCAAAAGGGCAAAGATTTCATGTTGGTAAATGTCCAAGTCGATGTTATCGACAGCGTAATTGTCACCAAACTTTTTCACCAAGCCTTGGATTTGCAGATAAGGTTTGGCTGAAGACGCAGTGGTTGCGGTCATAATGGCAATACTCCAAAAAGAAAGACGAGTACCGGCAAAACGGATTTTCGAATGGGTGATAAAGCTGTTTGATTGCTGGCGGGAGTCGGACGGAGGCCGTCTGAAACTCTTGTAAAGCGCACGGGCAGCGTGGATAGAAAGCAGTTTAAGCCTAAGCTCTTGCTCTCGGCAAACTCGATATTATATTAGCCTAAGCCTCATAGGGGCAATATGAAATTGCTTGTATCGGCTGATTTGAAACAAATAGGAAAGGAAAGGCAGGCAGGGGAACAGGATAGCGAAAATGGGTAACGTTGTTTTTCTGCACAAAGGGGTTTAATTATTATTTATATGTCTTAAATAATTATTCAAAATAGAATAAAATACGCAAATTGCATTTATTTGCTAAAACCATAATGGATTACGTTTTATATCGGGCGAGGCGGTTTTGCTCAGAATTGAAACTAAATCCGCTATATGAATAAAAGGGAAAACATGAGTATCAAAGAATGGCCAGAAGGGGAGCGGCCGCGCGAAAAGCTCTTGGCGCACGGTGCGGCGGCATTGAGTGATGCGGAGTTGTTGGCGATTTTGCTGCGTGTCGGAACGCGTGGTATGAGCGCGGTTGATTTGGCGCGTTATTTGTTGGGTGAATTTGGCAGTTTGGGGAGGCTGATGAGTGCGGATGCCAAAACACTCGCTGCTTATAAGGGCATGGGTTTGGCAAGCTATACTCAATTTGCCGTGGTCAAAGAAATTGGGCGGCGGATTTTAGGTGAGGATTTGCAGGAGCAGATTGTTTTGTCAAACCCGAAATCGGTTGCGGATTATCTGCGCCTGCATCTTGGGCATGAAAAAATCGAGGTCAGCGTTGCTTTGCTGCTCAATCGTCAAAATCAATTGATTGCGGTACGGGAATTGTCGCGCGGTACGGTGGCGGAAAATACGGTTTATATCCGTGAAATCGTCAAATTGGCATTGGATGAATACGCCGATAGTTTGATTTTGGCACACAATCATCCGGGCAGTTCGGCAAGGCCGTCTGAATCTGATGTGCAGTTTACAGAGCGTTTGAAACAGGCTTTAAGTTTGGTCGATATTACGCTGTTGGACCATTTTATCGTGACGGCAAAAGAAACCTGCTCTTTGCGCGAACAGGGCTATATGTAAGGATGAATGTTCAGACGGCCTCAGTAGGATTGGTTACCTTACTGAGGCCGTCTGAAGGATTATTGCACTGCCTCGTTAGAGAATTCTTCCTTATAGATGATTTCTTCCGATTTTGGCTTTTCTTTGCTCTTTTCCTTCTCTTTTTCTTTATCCTTGTCTTTTTTACCGTCGGGAATGGCGGCATCAATCACTGCCCCTGTTCCTTTGACAACCAATTTTCCGGCAGTCAGGACGGTGGTGGCGGCCAAATCGACAGCCGCACCTACAATGCAGCCGTTAAGCGTCAGGCAAAGAGCAAGTGCCGGAATCAGGCGTTTGGTGCATCTCAATGGCTGCATCCGCAGTGTCCTTCGTGATGATGGCCGCATCCGAGTGCTTCTTGCCAAGCATCATCATCGCCGTTAAATTCTTCAACTTCGTCAAATTCGCCGTTTTCGACCATGCTTACCAGCTCTTCCAGGCTTTCTGCGCCTTCTACCCAAAAGCAGGGAATATCGGGTGGTGTGTCGGGGGCAAGCAGGGCGGCCTGTTGGTTGTGCCAAGCAATCCAATAGCCGTTTTGCGTTTGTACGAATACGGCATCGGGATGGATGGTTTCGTTTTCGGTATGGACCAGCATTCTGGCGGCGATATCGGTTTGAAAAGGTAAGGTTTGCATGATGGTTTGAGAATGTGGGAAAAGAAAGTATTGTAACATGGCAAAAACAAACGCACCGTCTGGGTCAGGCAGTGCGTTTGTGTCTCGGCAACTTGGGTACGGTCAGTTTAGAGTGTCAGCCGCACCGGAAATGTTATTCCGTCAAGATTATTTGTCGTCGTTAGCCAAAACGAAGCGGTAAATAGCCGCGCCAACTGCTGCGCCGGCAATAGGAGCCAACCAGAACAACCACAGTTGTTTAATAGCCCAGCCGCCTTGGAACAAGGCAACACCGGTAGAACGTGCAGGATTAACGGAAGTATTGGTTACAGGAATGCTAATCAAGTGAATCAGGGTCAGCCCCAGGCCGATGGCGATAGGAGCGAAGCCGGCTGGAGCCAATTTGTCGGTAGAACCCATGATGATGATCAGGAAGAATGCGGTTAGGACGAATTCGATCAGCAAAGCAGCCATCATGTCGTAACCGTTAGGAGAATGCTCGCCGAAACCGTTGCTGGCAAAGCCGGAGGCAGCAGCATCAAAACCGGTTTTACCGGAAGCAATCAGATACAGAACGCCCGCAGCGGCAATCGCACCGATCACTTGGGATACGATGTAAGGCAACAGGTCTTTACCGTTGAAACGGCCGCCGATGAAAAGGCCGACGGAAACGGCAGGATTGAAGTGGCCGCCGGAAATGTGGCCGACAGCGTAAGCCATGGTCAGTACGGTCAAACCGAATGCTAAAGCGACACCGGCAAAACCAATGCCAAGTTCAGGGTAAGCTGCTGCCAAAACTGCGCTGCCGCAGCCACCGAATACCAGCCAGAAAGTGCCGAAAAATTCTGCAAAATATTTTTTCATTTGTTTTTCCTCGTAAAGGGTGGGGTGTTGCCGAAGGCATGAATCATAATAATATTGTTTCTAATCGAAAAACGGATTTACCTGTTTTTTCCGGTCTTGACAAAAGGCCGTCTGAAAATGGCGACAAATGAATAGGGATATATCTGGCAGGTCGAGTTTTGTTTATTTAGGCTGGGTTTATTTAATAGTGAAGCAAATGCCGTTAATGTAAAAGCATTTGATTTTGTAGGTAATATTATTTGCAGATTATTAATTTGATCGGAATCTTTGAACTCATTATCTGATTTTAAAAGGCCGTCTGAAAAGTTTTCAGACGGCCTTGATTTAAGCGAGTATAAATTAATCTAGATGGTCGCTGCTTTGCGCCAAGATGGTGCGGTTGCCGTTGTTTTCCGCCGGGGAAACAATACCGTCGGCTTCCATTTGGTCAATCAGGCGGGCGGCGCGGTTGTAGCCGATGCGCAGTTGGCGTTGGATATTGGAAATGCTGGCTTTACGCGATTTTAAGACAACGGAAACGGCTTCGTCATACATGGGGTCAAGGTCGCTGTCGTTGCTGCGGCTGGTGCTGGTAAAGTCCTCGGTCGAACCGCTGCTTAAAATATCGTCGATATAGTCAGGCGCACCGAATTGTTTCAGGTATTCCACTACGCGGTGTACCTCATTATCGGATGCGAATGCGCCGTGTACGCGTTGCGGATAGCCGGTGCCGGGCGGCAGGAACAGCATATCGCCTTGGCCGAGCAAGTTTTCCGCACCCATTTGGTCAAGAATCGTGCGGCTGTCGATTTTGCTGGACACTTGGAATGCAATGCGTGTCGGAATATTGGCTTTAATCAGGCCGGTAATGACATCCACGCTTGGGCGTTGGGTAGCAAGAATCAAATGGATACCGGCTGCACGAGCTTTTTGGGCAAGACGGGCAATCAGTTCTTCAATTTTCTTGCCTGCGGTCATCATCAGGTCGGCAAACTCATCTACCACGACCACGATAAACGGCAGTTTCTCCAATGGCTCAGGGTTTTCAGGCGTGAGGCTGAACGGGCTGCCGATTTTTTCGCCACGCGCTGCGGCTTCGGCAATTTTTTGGTTGAAACCGGCAAGGTTGCGCACGCCCATAAAGCTCATCAGGCGGTAGCGTTTTTCCATTTCGTTGACGCACCAGTTCAGGGCGTTTGCGGCCAGTTTCATATCGGTCACGACAGGGGCGAGTAGGTGCGGAATGCCTTCGTAAATGCTCAGCTCCAGCATTTTCGGGTCAATCATAATCATGCGTACGTCTTCAGGCGTTGCTTTGAAGAGCATGGACAGAATCATGGCGTTCACGCCTACGGATTTACCCGAACCGGTCGTACCGGCAACCAGCAGATGCGGTGCTTTGGCCAAGTCTGTCACAACAGGCTGGCCGGTAATGTCTTGGCCGAGTGCGAGAGTCAGTTTGGATTTAGATTCGGTAAACGCAGGCGAATTGAAGATTTCGCTTAAGCGGATCATTTGGCGTTTCGGATTAGGCAATTCCAAACCCATGCAGGTTTTGCCGGGGATGGTTTCCACCACGCGGATAGAAGCCACACCAAGCGAGCGCGCCAAGTCTTTTTCGAGGTTCAAAACGGCACTGCCGCGCACGCCGACATCAGGCTCGATTTCGTAGCGCGTAATGACCGGGCCGGAATAGGAATCCATCACTTTGACTTTAACTTTGAACTCGGCCAGTTTTTCTTCGATGGTAATGCTGTTTTCCAACAACTGTTCTTCAGTTTGCGATGCGCTTGGGTCAAACTGCGGCGGCAGAAGCAGGGCGGTAGTCGGCAGGCGTGCATCGGTAAGTGTTGCCGAAGTTGGATGAACTACGCTTGGCGTACTCTCTTGAACGCTTGGTTCTACGGTTTGAACAGGCGTTTCAACGGCTGTCTGTGTATATTCAGACGGCCTTGAGATTGTTTCAACAGATTCAACGGGTTCAATAGCTTCAACCGCTTGAATAGCTTCTGCTTCCGGTTGTACAGTTGCTTCCGGCTCACTATCGAATTCCGTTTCTTCGACGGCAGATTCGCTGATTAAATAATCGCGGATGCTGCGTTCAGGCTGGTTGCTGACGTGCGCATTGACTTGTGCATCAAAAATCGGTACTTGGATTTTATGTTCAAAAGTAGGCGGTTCGGGGATATCAATCGGCGCAATCGAGGTTTGGAAAACAGGCGGTTCGGGAATATCGGTTTTAGCCATAGGGACAACCGGTACGGCAGGCGGCTCGACTACAGTTGCGTTTGGTGCGGCAGGTCGGGAGATATAAGGGGATTTTTTAACAGGCGCAGCCGGTTTCGGACGAGACGGCGTTGCCGGTGCGGCAGGTCGTGGTGTAACAGCTTCCGTAGCAGCTTGTTTACGCGCCCATCTTTTGGCGGCCGCTTCGGTATGGCGAACTTGACGGCGCAGGCTGGCAGGACGGCTGATTTGTCCCAAGTTTGCCAGAATTTCGTCATTTTCGATGGTGCGCGGAGAGTAGTCGCGCAATGGGGCGACGGCCGCGGCCAGTTTGTGGCGGGCGGCGGTACGGCGGGCAAGGTTGTCGTGAATATCTTCCGCTTGGATTTCAGAAGGGAATGCCTGCATGGAAGTGTAGGGGAGGATGGCTTCTTTTTCGGCAGTCCTTAAGGCCGTCTGAACGGTTTCGATATGCGGCGCATTGGCTTCTGCCACGCGGACATTATTGGCGCGCGCCAAGGCACGCTCGCGTGTGCGGCGCAAGATAGGGTCGTTGTAGTCGATGATTTCCATGCCTGTCATCGGCAGGGATGAAGCACGCAATAATGGAGTTTCGACTTCGTCTTTGTAAATCGGCGCATTTTTTTCGGCCAAATGCTCGTTCCATTCTTCAACCGCTGCTTCGTGCAGGGAACGGGTGGCTTCTTCTAATGTGATTTCTTCGAAATTGCTGTTTTGCACCAAAGACGGGCTGTATTCGGGCGTTTCCATTTGTGCAAACGGCGTGATTTTAGGAATATGTTCCGGTTTGGCAGGTTTGCGGGGTTTAGGCGCAACTTTGATTTCTTCTTCGGTCGTTGCGATGTGTTCCTGCTCTTCGGCAACTAGATCTGCTGCGTGTTCTTCTGTTTCGGCGCGTTGCATTTTATTGTGTTCGAGCGCGGAAAGCAGGCGGATGTGGGCGATTTTATGGTTGTCGGCAGTGCGCTTGTTCATGCTGAACAAACGTTTCAGGCTGTCAAGTTGGTCGGAAAAACCGACCGGGCTGTCATCTTCGTTTATTTCTTGTTCGTCGCCACTGAGTCGAGCCAATTCTTGGCGCCACTTTTGCTCTTGTTTCTGGCGCCACCAGAACAAGCCGGCTATGACAGCCAGCAGAATTAAAGCCAATATTGTCCAAAGCATGCGTCCATCCCCTTAATTAAACGGCAAAGTCCGTTATTCTAACGCTTTTTTCGGGTAAACAAAACCAGCCGAAACAAGCTTTAACGGCAAACGCAGACAGGATTGTCAAAGCTATGGCTTGAGACGCGTATAATAGGCTGTCTGAACATTTTGCGGATGAGATGATGATTTTTCAAAACGGATGGTTTCCCGTTGGTGTCGTGATGGCGGCATGGCCTGTGTTGCTGGTGATTTTTGCTTTGTGTGCAAAGCAGGCATGGGTGTCGGTATCGCAGCATCGTTCCGCATTCTTGGTGGCTGCCGTGATGTTGCCGCTGGCTTGGAGTTTGAATGCCTCCCCGGAAAGCGGACAACTGGCCGGCATGAGCTATCATCTGCTTGCTTTAAACCTGACGGCTTTAATGCTGGGCACCTCTGCCGCGTTCTGCCTTGGCGTTTTGCTGTTTTTTCCGTATTTGTGGCTTTGGGGAGATTGGCATATGTTCTCCATCAACGCCTTGTCCGTATTGCTTCCGCCTTTGTTGGTGAATTTGGGTTTCCGCCATTGGGTATCGCGTTTGCCTGCCAATATCTTTATCTTTATTTTTCTGAATGGTTTTTGGGCTGCGGCGGTCGGCATGGTGTTTACCGGCATAATTTTGGTCGGTTTGTTGGACTGGGCGGATGTGTTTGATACATCGGTATTGTGGAAAACCGCTTTTCCTGTTTTCTTCTTAATCGCTTGGGCGGAGGCATTTTTGAGCGGTATTTCAACAGCCATTTTTATCGCGCTCAAGCCGCAATGGATTTGTACTTTCGATGACGACAGGTATTTGAAATCCGCCCCTAAGATTTGGCAATAAGATATGAAGGCATCCTTGTTTGGTTTTCAGACGGCCTAAATGACCGGATGGCCTGTTTTTGAATTGAATTTTTAACTTGTTATGTTTGCTTATATTTTTCCCATTGTTTGCGGTGCCGCTGTCGGGGCTGTATTGCGTTGGCTGTTTGGCTTGGTGCTGGTGTCTTCTGCGCCTTTTTCTATCGGTACATTGGCGGCAAACTGGCTGGGTGCGCTGCTGATTGGTGTATTGGCGGAACTCTTAACCGATCCGCAATGGCGTTTGCTTTGGATTACCGGCTTTCTCGGCAGCTTAACCACATTTTCAGGTTTTTCAGTGGAGATGGTGGGTTTGATGCAGGCGCAACGTTGGGGCATGGCTTTGATGGCGACCTGTCTGCATGTTTTCGGTTCGTTTGGTTTGACGGCGCTGGGGATTAAATTGGCGCAGATTTGGAAGTAAACAAAAATAACAGGGTGCAAAATTGCACCCTGTTATTTTTTATAGGCATTTAATCAATGCCAATAGGCAAACAGACAGTTTCTTGACAATAAGTTTTGCCGGACTCGCTTAAGTGTGCCGGTTTGTAGGCGGCAAAGGTGTAGGTCAGGTCTGCGCGGAATGTGTCGGGGTCGGCTTCGGCGGTGTCGCAGTTGAGGCCGGTGGGAATATCGAGGGCGACTTTCAGGCTGTCTGAATGATTGAGTTGGCGGCAGAGGGCGGCGATTTCTGATGGAAGCGCGCCGCTGAAGCCTGTGCCGAATATGCCTTCGATAATGATGTCGTAACCTTTTTTCAGACGGCCTTCCAGCTCTTGCTTGGTAATAAATTCAATATGGGGCAAACCGTTAAGGCGTTCGCGATTGGTTTGAGCCAAAGGGGAGAGGTTTTCTCCGAGTGAAAACAGAATATCGATGTGCCATCCTTGCGCCTGCATATATCTTGCCATGACTAGGCCGTCGCCGCCGTTGTTGCCTTTGCCGCAAACGATCAGGGCGCGTCCGGCTTGGGGATGACGCTGCATGAGGTCTCGGGCGGCAGAGCTGCCGGCATTTTCCATCAGTTGGTCGAAGCTTGTGCCTTTATCGACGGCTGCTTGTTCGCGTTCGCGCATCTGGGCGGCGGTATAGACTTTCATGATCGGCTCTCTTTACAGGAAGTTATTTGTCGGCGGTATTCATCAGGCGCAAGGCTTTCAGACGGCCTATTTCTTTTTGATATTCCACCAGTCCGATAAATGAGCCGTCTCGGCTGTACACGCGGATGGGCTGTTCGGCGGAAATGTCTTCGGTAAACTGGGGGCGTTGGCCGTGTTTGAGCATGGTAACGGCGTAGTCGTTTAACTCAAGTTTGGGGAAATGTTGCACCAAGACATCGCAAGACAGCAGCAGGGCATCGCGTTCGGCTTCGTCCAATTCGGCCAAGGCTTCGAGCGTGTGGCTTTGGGCAATGGTAAAGCCTGCGGTTTCGGTACGGCGCAGGGCGGTCAGGTGGGCGAATGTGCCGATGTGTTTAGCGATGTCTTCGCTGAGGGTGCGGATGTAAGTGCCTTTGCTGCAACGTACGTCTATCACGGCTTTAGGTGCATCAAACTCTGTGATATCAATGGAGTAAATCGTAATATCGCGCGCTTTGCGTTCGATAACGATGCCTTTGCGTGCGTATTCGTACAGCGGTTTGCCTTCGTGCTTGAGGGCGGAAAACATCGGCGGCACTTGGCGGATATCGCCTGTTAAGGCTTGGCAGGCCGTCTGAAATTCGGACAATGAAATATCGGCGCGTGCGGTGGCAACGATTTCGCCTTCTGCATCGCCTGTACTGCTGGCTTCGCCCAGTTTCAGCGTGGCTGTATACGCTTTGTCGGCATCAATTAGATATTGGGCGAACTTGGTCGCTTCGCCGAAGCAAACAGGCAGAAGCCCTGTGGCTAAAGGATCGAGTACGCCGGTATGCCCGGCTTTTTCGGCGCGGAACAAGCGCCGCGCTTTTTGCAGGGCGGTGTTGCTGGAAAGACCTTCAGGTTTGTCGAGGAGAAGAACGCCGTTGACCGGGCGTTTGGTGGGTTTATTGGTCATATTAATGGAATATTAATGTTCAGGCCGTCTGAAAGGGTTCAGACGGCCTGCGTGTTTTAATTAATCAGTCTTCAACCGGTTTTTCTGCCGCCACTTGGTCGATCAGGCTGGAAATGCTCATGCCGCGTTCGAGTGATTCGTCGTATTTGAAATGCAGCTCGGGCGTTTTGAAGAGTTTGATGCGTTTGGCCAATTCGCTGCGCAAATGGCCTTTGGCGTGTTCCAAAGCTTCTTCGGTAATGTCGCGCGTGCTGTCGTCGAGGACGGTGTAGAACACGGTGGCGTGGCTGTAATCGCGGGTGACTTCGACTTCGTTGATGGTGATGAAACCAGCGCGCGGATCTTTCAGGCCGGTGCGGACGAGTTCTGCAAGCTCGCGCATGATTTGTTCTTTGACACGGTCTTGGCGGGCGTAGCCGCGTTGGGGTTTTCTCATGGTTTTCCTTGATGTATGGCAGGCTGTCGTTTTCAGACGGCCTGCGGTTTGGATTTTGAAAAGTTGCCTATTATAACGGAGCGCGGTTTATTGTGCTTGAACCGAGAAAGGCATATCGATTTTTTGCCATTGCGCGCTTTCGTAGTCCAGCGCATCGGCGATGAGGGGGTGTTGCTCCAGCCATTGGGCGTTGATGCGCAAGATGAAGCTGTGGTTGTTTTCATCGATGCGAAGCTGGGTTTGCGGCGGTAAATCAAGAGGCAGGCGCGAGCGGCAGAAGAGGGCGGCCAGGCGCAGGGACAACACGGCACACCACATGATTTCGTTGTTGCCGATAATGTCCGCCATTTTCTTGAGGTCGCCGCGATGGCCGATAACCAGTTGCGCCAAAATGGTTTGCTCTTTGCGTGAGAAACCCGGCATATCGGCGTTTTCGAGAATGTAGGCGGAGTGTTTGTGATAACCGGTATGGGCAATATCTAAGCCGATTTCATGCAGACGGCCTGCGCGGCTAAGGTATTGGTTCCACAGGGCAAGCTCTTGAACGGTTACGTTTTTGGCGTGGCACAGGCTGTTCATAAAGGCTTGCGCGGTATCGGCAACCCGTTTGGCTTGGTTGAGGCTGACGTGGTAGCGTTTTTGGAACTCTGCCGTTGTCTGTTCGCGCATATCGACATTGAGGCTGCGGCCGATTAAGTCATAGAACACACCGTCGCGGAGGGCGGCCTCGGTAACGGTCATTTTGGTCAGCGAGAGTTCTTCAAAAGCGGCCATCATTACGGCCAATCCGCCCGCAAACTTCGATGCGTTCGGGTTTGAGGTTTTCAAATTTGGCTTTTTTTACCGAACCGGCCTCGATAATCCTATCGGCAAGATAACGCATGCCTTGGGCGGTAATGTCGGCTTCTTGCGGCAATTCGGCTGCCAAAACGTCGCGTATGGATTTTGCCGAACCGGACGTGCCGATGGCGAAATCCCAACCGGTACGCTTCATCATTTTGCTGATGCGCTGGATTTCGATACGCGCGGCGGAAACGGCGGCTTGGAAATCTTTGGCGGTCACTTTGTTTTGGAAGAAGCGCATGCTGTACGTTACGCAGCCCAAAGGCAGGCTTTCTGTAGTCAGCGGTTGCAAATCCGAGCCGATGACAAATTCGGTCGAGCCACCGCCAATGTCGATAACCAGCATTTTGTCGCCTTTGGGCGGCAGGGTATGCACTACGCCGGTGTAAATCAGACGCGCTTCTTCACGGCCGGCAATGACTTCGATGGGGAAACCCAGCGCCGCTTCGGCACGGGGCAGGAATTGGGCGATGTTTTTGGCAACGCGGAAAGTATTGGTGGCCACCACGCGCACGTTTTCGGGTTGGAATCCGCGCAGGCGTTCGCCAAATTTCGCCAAACATTCCAAGGCTTGTTCTTGAGAGGCTTCGCTCAGGTTTTTTTGTTCGTCCAAGCCGGCGGCAAAGCGAACCATTTGTTTGAACGAGTCGATGACTTTCAGCTGGCCGTTGTTGTTTTCACAAATTTGCAGGCGGAAACTGTTGGAACCCAAATCGACGGAGGCTAAAACGTTGGCGGGAGTGGTGGTCATAAAAAATACCGGTTGATTAGAAAAACCTAAATGTTACTTGAGGCGGTATCACTTGACAATAAAAGGAATACAGCTCTTTGATTCTGCTCATAGATGTATTTTATAATGCTGATTTTAAGCAAGTATATCAAAGGCCGTCTGAACTTTTCAGACGGCCTAAAAAGAGAAAACACATGAAATCGGAAAACCAAGATTCCTTATTTTTATCACGCCGCCGCCTGTTGCAAGTCGGCGGAGCCATGCTTTTGACGCCTGCGACAGCATGGGCGGGGGCGCAACGTGAAGAAACGCTGGCCGATGATGTGGCTTCCGTGATGCGCAGTTCGATCAATAGCGCCAGCCCTGCGCGGCTGGTGTTTGCCGATTTGAGGGAAGGGGAACGTTGGTTGGCAGCGATGTCTTCCCGATTGGCACGCTTTATTCCCGATGAGGGCGAGCGTCGCCGCCTGTTGGTTAATATTCAATACGAAAGCAGTCGTGCCGGACTCAACACTCAAGTGATTTTGGGTTTGATTGAAGTGGAAAGTGCGTTTCGCCAATATGCGATCAGCGGAGTAGGCGCGCGTGGTTTGATGCAGGTAATGCCGTTTTGGAAACTATATCGGCAATCCATCGCACAACCTTTTCGATATCCGCACCAATCTGCGCTATGGCTGCACCATTCTGCGCCATTACAACAATATCGAAAAAGGCAATATTGTCCGCGCTTTGGCAAGGTTTAACGGCAGTTTGGGCAGTAACAAATATCCAAATGCCGTGTTAGGTGCGTGGCGAAATAGATGGCAGTGGGGTTGATTCGGGATAAATGGGATAGGGCAGATCTTGCGTGACGTTGTTTTTTGTTGTAACCGTTTTATACCGATGAAGCAGGTTTACGATAAACGGCTTGCGATTTGACCCCATGCAATTCCTTTGAATCCTGTATAATCAGAAAATCTGTTAATTCACACTTTCAGACGGCCTTTCGCAAACTTAAGGCCGTCTGAAACATTATTTATGGCAAGAGATAACCGCATTCAAATGTTTCCGCACGAGTGGCGTGCCAGTACCACACTTTCCGGCGTTTACGCACTGCGTATGTTGGGGATGTTTTTGGTATTGCCTGTCTTGGCGATGTATGCCGCTTCGTTGCCCGGCGCAGAAAACAATAAAGCGCTGGTCGGTATGGCGATGGGTATTTACGGGCTGACACAGGCTTTGCTGCAGCTGCCTTTGGGTATGGCTTCCGACAAGTTCGGCCGTAAAAAAGTGATTTATGCCGGCTTGATTGTGTTTGCGGCAGGTAGTTTTTTGGCCGCAGTTGCCGACAGCCTACAGATGTTGGTTGCTGCGCGTGCCATTCAAGGCGCTGGTGCCGTCAGCGCGGCGGTAACGGCTTTGCTGGCGGATTTGACCCGTAACGAAGTGCGGACGCGTGCGATGGCGATGATCGGCCTGAGTATCGGCTTGACCTTTTCCGTCAGCCTAGTGCTTGCGCCGATGATTGCCAGCTTTATCGGCGTATCCGGCCTGTTTGCGCTGACCGGTATTCTGACGGTAATCAGTATCGGCGTGGTTGCCTGGATGACGCCTGATCCGGAAGTGTCAAAAATGCACGAAGACACGCAGGCACAGCCTTCGCGTATAGGCGAGGTATTGAAAAACCGCCAACTGCTTAATCTCGATTTTGGTATTTGCCTTGCATGCGGCGCAAATGGCTTTATTTACTGCATTGCCGTTTGCCATGACGCAGTTGGGTTTGGAAAAAATCCATCACTGGCAAGTCTATCTGCCCTCAACCATTACTGGCCTGATTATTATGGTGCCGCTGATTATCGTCGGCGAAACACGCAACAAGCTCAAACAAGTGTTTATCCTGGGTATCGTCTGCATTGCTGCGGCGCAAATAGGTTTGCTGTTTGGAATGCACTCGGTATGGTTGATTACCGCTTATCTGATTGTTTATTTTATTGGTTTCAATGTATTGGAAGCCAGTCTGCCGTCTATGGTGTCGAAAATCGCTCCGTCCGATTTGAAAGGCACCGCGATGGGCGTGTATAACACCATGCAGTCGGTCGGCTTGTTTGTCGGCGGCGCAACCGGTGGTTTATTGTTCCAAAAATATGGTTTTGTAGGCGTATTTGCCTTTTGTAGCGTATTAATGCTGCTGTGGCTGGTATTGGCAGTCATTTCTCCGGCACCGAAACCTGTCAAAAACCTCAGCTATCCGCTTAACGCCGAATGGCAACAAAATCCGGATTTGCTCTACCAAAAATTGACCGAAATTGAAGGCGTTGAAAGCATCAGCTTTAGCGCAGACAAACAAACCATTTATATCAAGGCCTTGCAAAAAGGATTCGACCAAGAGGCCGCCGAAAAAATTATCACAGGAGTGTAAAATGTCATTGAATAAAGTTATCCTCATCGGCCGCCTCGGCCGCGATCCCGAAGTCCGCTATATGCCCAACGGCGAGGCCGTCTGTAACTTCAGCGTTGCCACCAGCGAAACGTGGAACGACCGCAACGGCCAACGCGTAGAACGTACCGAATGGCACAACATCACCATGTACCGCAAACTCGCCGAAATCGCCGGTCAATACCTGCGTAAAGGCAGCCAAGTGTATCTGGAAGGCCGTATCCAAAGCCGTAAATACCAAGGCAAAGACGGCATCGAGCGCACCGCTTACGACATCATCGCCAACGAAATGAAAATGCTCGGCGGCCGCAACGACAACAGCGGCGGCGCACCATACGATGACGGCTATAATCAAGGCAGTCATTCAAGCCAAAGTAGCTACCAACAAGCGCCACAGCAGCAATACCAATCTGCTTCAGCTCAAGAACCCCCAGCCGCCCCAGCCCGTCGTCCTGCTCCGGTACAACCGACCGCTCCGGTTGATGATATCGACGACGATATTCCGTTCTAAGTTACTTAATAAATTAAGGTTAAGTTAATTTAAAGCCCTCTAAATATCTTTAATAGGTATATTTTAGAGGGCTTTTCTTTTTAGGAAACTGTTTATCAGCAAATTTCTTACTGTAATTAATCCCATGTAGTAAAATCTAAAGTCAATTCTGCGATGATCAAGAAAAACAGTTCCAAAATATACAGTCATTGCAATTCTATTAATAAGGCATGGGACAGTTTTATTTTTAATTTCTTATAAAAGCTAACGAGATACCTAGGAAAAATATATGGGAAAACAAATAACCTACAACCAACATCCCGAACAGCAAGCCCGCGACATTATTGATCAAAAATTAAAGCAGGCAGGCTGGGCGGTACAGTCGGTGAAGAACTTTAATCGCAACAGCAGTTTAGGTGTGGCAGTACGTGAATATCCAACCGACAGCGGTCCGGTAGATTATCTGTTGTTTGTTGATGGCGATCCGGTTGCCATGATTGAAGCCAAGCCGGAAAACTTTGGACATAAGCTTAATACGGTGGAAGAGCAAAGCGCACGCTATGCCGATAGCGAACTTAATTATATTCAGCAAGCAGAGATTGCCTTTTTATATGAAAGCACAGGCGTAGTAACACGTTTTACCAACCGCAACGACCCTGCCCCGCGTGCTCGTGAAGTATTCCACTTTCACCGTCCAGAAACGCTACAAAAATGGGCAAACGAAGGCAAAAACACCCTGCGCGCCAAACTTAAAGCCATACCTACGCTCAATCCTAATCATCTGTCTGCGGCTGAACTCGGCTTGCGCGATTGCCAATTAACCGCCATCGAAAATATGCAAGACTCTTTGGCAAAAGATTTGCCGCGCGCCTTGATTCAAATGGCCACAGGTGCAGGCAAAACCTATACCGCTATCAGCATCATGTATCGTTTGCTCAAATACACAGGCAAACGCCGCATTTTGTTTTTAGTCGATACCGTCAATTTGGGCGAACAGGCCGAGCAGGAAATGTTGGTTTTTACCCCATCTGACGACAACCGCAAATTTACTGAACTCTACAACGCTCAAATCATCAAATCGCCGCACATTCCCAACGGCGTAGAAGTCTGCATTTGTACCATTCAACGCATGTATTCCCTATTAAAAGGGGAAGAGCTGGCGATACCGGATGACAGCATGGAATTAGAAGAATGGGAAAACCGCTTAAAAGAACCATTGCCAGTTGCCTATCAACCAGATCTGCCACCTGAATTTTTGATTTTATCTTTATCGACGAATGCCATCGCTCCATTTACAACCTGTGGCGACAAGTGTTGGATTATTTTGATGCCTATCTGATTGGTTTAACCGCCACACCGGACAACCGCACTTTTGGTTTTTTCAATCAAAACGTGGTCAGCGAATACAGCCACGAGCAAGCCGTTGCCGATGGCGTAAACGTAGGCAATGAAGTCTATCTAATCAATACCAAAATCAGTCTTGATGGCGGCAAATTCAAAGCCGAAGAATTGATCGAACACCGCGAACGCACCACACGCCGCAAACGCTGGCAGCAGCAAGATAGCGATGAAGACTATACCGCCAAGCAACTCGACAGAGATGTTGTCAATCCAAGCCAAATCCGCACCATTATCCGTACTTTCCGAGACCATTTACCCGTAATGTTCCCAAATCGTCAAGAAGTGCCAAAAACCCTGATTTTTGCCAAAAACGACAGCCACGCCGACGACATCATCAAAATGGTGCGGGAAGAGTTCGGACAAGGCAACGAATTTTGCAAAAAGATCACATATAAAGCCAAAGACGATATTGTGGGAGAGAACGGCGAAATCATTGAACAAGGCGAAGAACCGAAAACCGTCTTGGCGAATTTCCGCAACAGCTACAACCCGCGCATCGCCGTTACCGTCGATATGATTGCCACGGGAACCGATGTCCGCCCGCTCGAATGCCTGTTGTTCATGCGCGATGTCAAAAGCCGCAATTATTTCGAGCAAATGAAAGGGCGCGGCACACGCACGCTTGATAAAGAAGGCCTGCAAAAAGTCAGCCCTTCCGCATTATCAGCCAAAACCCATTATGTGATTGTCGATGCGATTGGCGTTACAAAATCGCTTAAAACGGCAAGCCAACAATTAGACACCAAGCGTTCAGTCAGCTTCTCCGATTTGGGAAAAGCAGTCGTCTTCGGCGGCGCATATGATAGCGACAGCATCAGCTCACTGGCGGCACGCCTTGCCCGTTTAAACAAACAGCTTGATGACGAGCAACAGAAGCAAATTACTGCTATCACAGGCGGCGTCCCATTACCGCAATTGGTCAAAGACCTGTTTCATGCCATCAATGCCGACGAAATCCATCAGGCAGCTTGCGAGCAAGAAGGCATTTCCATTGATGAAACGCCGTCTGAAAAAACCGTTTTACAGATACAAAAACAGCGCGTCAAAGCCGCCACACGTCCGCTTTCCATGGAACTCATCACCACATTGGACGACATCCGCAAACAAAACGAGCAGAAAATTGACGCCGAGATTGATGAAGTCATCCACGCAGGCTGGGCAGAAAATGATGAAACTCTGACCCAAGATTTTGCCGAATGGATACACAACAACAAAGACGAAATTACCGCCTTGCAGATTTTCTATAATCAGCCTTATCAACGCCAAGCCTTAAGCCTTGCGATGATTAAAGAGCTGGCAACCGCCATCAAAAAAGCCAAACCGAAATTGGCATTCAGTCATATCTGGCAGGCATACGCGCGTTTGGATAACGTCAGCGAACAGGCAGAAAGCGAACTCACCGCCTTAGTCAGCCTTGTTCGCCGAGTGATTGGCATTGATGACAAAATCACGCCGTTTACCAAAACCGTGCGTAAAAACTTCCAAACATGGACGTTTGAACACAACGCCCGCGCCGACAAACCGCTGACCGAAGAACAAATGCAATGGCTGACCATGATTCGCGACCACATCATCACTTCCTTTGCCATCGAAGAAAACGACTTTGAACTTACCCCGTTCAACCAATACGGCGGATTAGGTCAAGCCTATGATGTATTGAGTGAAATTGCCGCCAACGACCAAGACTTTAACGCCCTATTAAACGAGATTAACCGACAATGGACAGCATAAAAATGGCTACAGAACAGCAATTGCCTGAAGGGTGGAAGAAAACAACTTTTGAGGACGTTGCACAAGTAGTAAGTGGTGGCACCCCAAGCACCAAATTAGAAACAAACTTTGCTGAGAAAGGAAAGGGAATAGGTTGGATTACTCCCGCTGATTTAAGCAAATATACAGATAAATTTATTTCTAATGGTGCGCGAGATTTAAGTATCGATGGTTATAAATCTTGTTCAGCAAAACTATTACCAGCAGGAACAGTTCTTTTAAGCAGTAGAGCGCCAATTGGATATGTTGCTATTGCTCAAAGTGAATTATCAACAAATCAAGGTTTCAAAAACTTTATTCTTTCAGACGACATTCTTTCTGAGTACGCATATTATTATTTAAAATCAATAAAAAGTACCATTGAAAGCTTAGGAAGTGGAACAACTTTTCTTGAGCTATCCGCATCAAATGCTAAAAAAATCCCCATTATCTACCCAACCAGCAAAGAAACCCAACAAGCCATCGTCAATAAAATCGAAAGCCTGTTTGACGAAATCGACGAAGGCATAGGTCGTCTGAAAACCGCAGCGCAGCAAATCCAACAATACCGCCAATCCCTGCTCAAAAATGCCTTTAACGGCGAGCTCACCAAAGAATGGCGCAGCAAGCACGCAGATGCCTTGCCGTCTGCAAACGAACTGCTCGCCCAAATTCAGACGACCCGCGAACAACACCACGCCCAACAGCTTGCCGACTGGCAAACAGCCGTCAGCCAATGGGAACAAAATGGAAAAGAAGGGAAAAAACCGAGCAAACCCAAAGCGCCGACACAAGCGGTTAAGTTTGAAGACAATTTTGCAGATTTGCCGAGTGGGTGGGGAGCTATAAAAATCAATCAAGTTGCTGAGATATTTACTGGAGCAACTCCATTAAAAAGTAATGCTAACTACTATGAAAATGGCTCAATTCCTTGGGTTACCAGTGGTAGTTTGAATAATGAATTTGTAGATTCTGCTGATAGCTTTGTTACGGATTTGGCTTTAAAAGAAACTAATTTGAAATTATTACCAAAACATACTTTGCTCGTTGCGATGTATGGAGAGGGCAAAACTCGAGGGAAATGTTCTGAATTGCTAATTGAAGCAACAACGAATCAAGCTATTGCAGGGATTGTTCTAAATGAAAAATATCCAATTAGCAGGAAATTTCTAAAATTTTATATGTTTAAAAATTATGCCGATATACGGAGGCAGTCATCTGGAGGTGTTCAACCAAACTTAAATTTAAGCTTGGTTGGAAATATTATTTTTCCATTGCCTTGTCTCGCCGAACAAACCCAAATCGTTGCCATTTTAGAAAGCAAACTCACCGCCTGCGACCAACTCGCCGCCGAACTTGCCAAACAACTCAAACAAGCCGAGCTGCTTAAACAGGCCGTCTTAAAAGCGGCTTTTTCAGGTAACCTTTTGGATAAATAAATTAAAGAGAAAACGAATATGACCACAACGCAAAACCACACTTCAAATGCTATCGTCCAAAAGGTTTGGAGCTTCTGCCATATGCTGCGCGATGACGGCGTGAGCTACGGCGACTATTTGGAACAGATTACGTATCTGATTTTCTTGAAGATGGCGTTTGAATACAGCCAGCCGCCCTACAATCGTGATGTCGGCATTCCGGAAGAATACAACTGGAAAAGTCTGACCGATCGCACGGGCGCGGAATTGGAAAGCCATTATCTCGCTTTGTTGCGCGATTTAAGTATGCGCAAAGGCTTGCTTGGGCAAATCTTTGCCAAGGCGCAAAACAAAATCCAAGACCCTGCCAAATTATCCCGTTTGGTGGCGATGATTGATGAAACTAAATGGACACGCTTGGGCGTGGATGTGAAAGGCGATATTTACGAAGGCATTTTGGAAAAAAATGCCGAAGATACCAAATCAGGCGCGGGGCAATACTTTACGCCGCGTGCTTTGATTCAAGCAATTGTCGAATGTGTCCGCCCGCAGCCGGATACCCTGATTGCCGACCCGGCAGCAGGTACCGGCGGCTTTTTATTGGCGGCATACAGTTATTTGGAAAAACACGCCAATCTAAACACCGACCAAAAAGCGCGGTTAAAAAACGGGACGTTTTTCGGCAATGAAATTGTCGCCAATACGCGCCGTTTGTGTTTGATGAACCTGTTTTTACACGGCATCGGCGAAATGGACGGCGATAGCCCGATTAGTTCCGATGACTCTTTGGTTGCGCCCAGCGCACGCAAAGTGGACTTGGTTTTAGCCAATCCGCCGTTCGGCAAAAAAAGCAGCATGACTATTACCAATGCTGAGGGCGAAGCCGAAACCGAAGATTTTGTCTATAACCGCCAAGACTTTTGGGCAACCACGTCCAACAAACAAGTCAACTTTTTGCAGCATATTTACACCATGCTCAAAAACAACGGGCGTGCGGCGGTGGTCGTGCCCGATAATGTGCTGTTTGAAGGCGGCGCAGGCGAAACCGTGCGTAAGAAACTATTGCAGATGACCGATTTGCATACGATTTTACGTTTGCCAACGGGTATTTTCTACGCCCAAGGCGTGAAAGCAAATGTGTTGTTCTTTGATAACTGCCCCGCACAGGAAAAAGCCGTTACCCAAGAAGTCTGGGTGTATGACTACCGCACCAACGTGCATCACACGCTGAAGAAAAAACCGATGCAGTTGGCAGATTTGCAGGATTTTATTACCTGCTATTGCCCCGAAGACCGTTCAAAGCGCGCAGAAACCTATCATGCCGAAAATAATCCCGACGGACGTTGGCGTAAATTTAGTATCGATGAAATCAATCAGCGAGAGAAAACCAGCTTGGATATTTTCTGGCTGAAAGACCATTCTTTAACCGACTTGGACAATCTGCCCGCCCCCGATATTTTGGCCGATGAAATCATTGAAAATATCGAAGCGGCTTTACTGAATTTTCGCAGCGTTGCTGAGCAGTTGGAAGAACACGAATAGAAAAGCATCTGAGGCCTTGTTGATTGGTTTATCATTAAGTTGGCAAGGCTTTGTTTTCTAGAAATAGTTATTGCCACTGAAAGTTTAAGGGTTATCTTGATGTTCAGTTGATTTATACGAATATTTTGCTATTTTTGAATAATACAGGCCGTCTGAAAAATATACTTTCAGACGGCCTTTTATTGATTGCACTACACTTTTAAGATTTTCCGGCTTTATCTCCGATTTTGCTTTCTTTACCTTGAATCAGGTTTTGAATATTGCTTCTATGGCGGTACAACACCAATGCGGCAATGAATACGGTTGCCCATGCCCAAGAGGCGTGTGGCATCATGAAGAAGGCGAAGATGGGTGCGCAGACGGTGGCGACCAGTGCGGCGAGGGAGGATACTTTGAAACCGAACGCCATGACCAGCCAAATCAAGGTGCAGAGTAGGGCGGTTGCGGGGGAGAGGGCGAGTAAGACGCCCAATGCGGTGGCTACGCCTTTGCCGCCTTTAAAATTGAAAAATATTGGCCACATATGGCCGACCAATGCGGCGATGGCAACCAGGGCTATCGTTGCATCAGACAAATTTAAAGCATCTTGCAGACAGCGTGCTAAGATGACGGCAACCAAGCCTTTTACTGCATCGCCGAGCAAGGTCAGTGCGGCCGCTTTTTTCTTACCGCTGCGCAAGACGTTGGTGGCACCGGGGTTGCCGGAGCCGTAAGTGCGCGGATCGTCCATGCCGTAATATTTTGATACGATGACGGCAAAAGACAGGGAGCCGATCAGATAGGCGGCAATAATGGCGAGTACATTGAACATTTTGGGTGCTTTACTTAAAATGGGAACGGTTATTCTATCAAAAAAACGGACAGGCAAATGGATAAAATCTTTTTGTACGGCATGAAGGCCGATACTTTAATCGGCCTATATGATTGGGAACGCGAGCGTAAACAGACTTTGATTTTGGATTTGGAAATCAGCGTTCCCGAGCGTACCGGCACGAGCGACGATATCGGCGACACCATTCATTATGGCGAAGTATGCGAAGTCGTACGCCGCAGCCTTGCTGAACAGGATTTTTTACTGCTGGAAACTTTAGCGGAACATATCGCCCAATTGATTTTAAATGATTTTGGTGCGGCCAAAGTGCGCGTCCGTATTGTGAAACCCGGTATCTTGCCCGATGTGGCGCAAGTTGGTATTGAAATTGAACGCGCTCGGGAATAGGGCTTATTCATGCCGTCTGAAAAAGGATTTCAGACGGCCTTTAATATTTAATAATTTGGAAATGAGGTAAAAAATGGATTTGAAAGAAACTAAATTAAGCAGCGAGCCAATCTACGAGGGTTCTTTTGTTACCATCAGCCGTGATCGGGTGCGCCTGCCCAACGGCAATGAAAGCCAACGAGTTGTGATCCGTCATCCGGGTGCTGCGTGTGTATTGGCGGAAACGGAAGACGATAAAGTTGTTTTGGTACGCCAATGGCGTTATGCCGCCGATCAGGCGACGTTGGAATTGCCGGCGGGTAAATTGGATGTGGCGGACGAAGATCCTGCCGAATGCGCTTTGCGTGAGTTGGCGGAAGAAACGCCATATGTCGCCGACAGCGTCAAACTGTTGTACTCCTTTTATACTGCAGTCGGTTTTTGCGATGAAAAAATGTATCTCTACCAAGCGCAAGGCGTGCGTTTGGGCAGCGAGTTAAGCAATGATGAGGATGAAATTACAGAAACCGTCCTGATGAGCAAGGAAGAGGTGCGCAATGCATTGGCAAACGATGAAATCAAAGATGGTAAGACCTTGATTGGTTTGCAGTATTGGTTGACTCAGAATTGATATGTTAAGCAGAAAATCCTTGATGGAGTTTTGAATACTTGAGCCTGATATTTTAGATAATAAAGGTTTCATACAAACAAGGCCGTCTGAAAAAGCTTTCAGATGGCCTTGTTTTATTTTGTAGCCGGATTTTAACCTAATAAAGCCGGTGCAAATCGTGTAATCGTATCTCGTAAAACGATGAGTTTGCCGTGGAAGAAGTGGGACGAACCGGCAATGGTGACAACAGGCAGGCCTTGTGGTTCTGCCCATGTCAGGGCTTTGTTGATTTCGACGACTTCGTCTTCCGCGCCATGAATCATCAATGTTTTGGCGACATCGGGAACGTTGGATGGTTCAGGGCGGTCGGTGTAGTGATGGACGGCTGCGCCCATCAGTAACAGCAAATCAGGCGTGCGCGCTTGTGCGGCAAAGGTGGAAACGTAGCCGCCGAATGAGAAACCGGCCAGAACGAATTGCGGCGCGTCAGGATGTTGCGCGCGGGCGTAGTCGATAACGGCAATGCAGTCTTGCGTTTCGCCACGGCCGTAGTCGTGTTCGCCTTGGCTATTGCCTACGCCGCGCAAATTGGGCAGGTAGCAATGGAAGCCGAGTTGGCTGAGGGCTTTGGCAGCGGTTTGGATGACTTTGTTGGTGTTGGTGCCGCCTTGCAGGGGATTGGGGTGGTTGATGACGGCAACGCCGCGGGCAGATTCTTGTGTGCTTGGCAGGTAGATGGTTTCCAGCAAACCGGCCGGGCCGGAGATTTGAATGATGTCGGGTTTGAGCATGAGTGTGTCCTTGTTTGTTTTTTCAGACGGCCTGAAACGGTTTACAGATAAAAATTCTTGCCGTTGTTTTGATTGTTGGCTTTCAAATCGGCAAGCATTCGTTTGAAGTCCAAGCCGTACTTTTCGCTTAATTTTTCGGCGCGTTTTTTCAGGTTGTCGAGATTTTGTTCTTTAGGGCTGCTTTGGAATGCCATGACCGCTACGTTGCCGTGGCTTTCTGCAGGCAGCTCGAGTACGCGGCCGTCAAAGACGTTGAGCAGGCGTTCGACAAAGCGTTGATAACGCTGGTCGCCACTCCACCAGTTGGTGACAAATACGCCGTCGGGAGAGAGGGCATTGCGGCAGTCTTGGAAGAAGGGTTCTTCTACCAAAGCATCAATAATCTGTTCGCCGTCAAAACCATCTACCAAAATTACATCGGTATTGTGGCGGAACACTTTAATATATTCCGCACCATCTGCCTCGATAATTTCAAAATTTTCGCCTTCGTGCGGCAATTCAAACAGGCTGCGCGCCACGGCGATGACTTGCGGATTGATGTCTACGGCGGTTTGCTTGGTGTGGGGCAGATAGCTGTCTATCCAACGGGCAAACGAGCCGCCACCCAAGCCGATTTGGGTGATGTGTTTCGGCAGATTTTCTGCAAACAGCAGCCAACCCATCATGGCGCGGCTGTACGACAACACCAGCTCGGACGGATGATCGACATTCATGGAGCTTTGAATAGTGTCGCTGCCCAAGTGCAGGGAACGGATATTGCCTTCTTCGGAAATGCCGACCTCGGGCAGATGGGATTTGGCTGGGCGCAGGCGGCGGTAAGGATGGCGGGGTGGCATGTGTGCAGACGAAAGATGTGAAAGGCGTTATTTTAACAGAAACAATGATGTTTTGCGCTGGGGCGGTTTTCAGACGGCCTTTGAGCGTGTTGGATGGAAAGATAAGGTATGTATTTAATTTTCTTTAAAATCATTGGTTTTTATAATTTCGTGAGTAACTTTGTTTTAAAATGCTTGCCAAAATGGGAACTTATCGGCATAATGCCGACTTCCTTGCCGGTATAGCTCAGTTGGTAGAGCACCTGACTTGTAATCAGGGGGTCCCGAGTTCGACTCTTGGTGCCGGCACCAGTTAAAGACTGATGGTGCTGCAAGGCATTTCAGTAAGCCGGTATAGCTCAGTTGGTAGAGCACCTGACTTGTAATCAGGGGGTCCCGAGTTCGACTCTTGGTGCCGGCACCAATTAAAAGCCCGATTGTGAAAGCAGTCGGGCTTTTTGCTTATGCTTTGATATTTTAAAAACAGACCTTATAATACCGCGTTTCCATTACAACAAAGGGCTGCCCGTCGGGCGGAACACACAAAACACCATGATTACCGTAAACACTTTGCAAAAAATGAAAGCAGAGGGCGAAAAAATCGCCATGCTGACCGCTTATGAATCCAGCTTTGCCGCGCTGATGGACAATGCCGGCGTGGATGTATTGCTGGTAGGCGATTCTTTAGGTATGGCGGTGCAAGGTCGTCAGTCCACTTTGCCGGTGAGCTTGCAGGATATGTGCTACCACACTGAATGTGTGGCTCGCGGTACTAAAAATGCCATGATTGTCAGCGACTTGCCGTTTGGTGCATATCAGCAGAGCAAAGAGCAGGCATTTGCGGCGGCGGCAGAGTTGATGGCGGTCGGCGCGCATATGGTCAAGCTCGAAGGCGGTGTCTGGATGGCGGAGACCACTGAATTTTTGCAAATGCGCGGTATCCCTGTTTGCGCCCACATCGGCCTGACCCCGCAATCCGTGTTTGCATTCGGTGGCTATAAAGTTCAAGGCCGCGGCGACAAGGCAGAAGCGTTGCTCAACGACGCCAAAGCGCATGATGTGGCAGGTGCGGCAATCGTATTGATGGAATGCGTTCCTGCAGAGTTGGCGAAAAAAGTGACCGAGACAGTTTCTTGCCCAACCATCGGTATTGGTGCAGGCGTGGATTGCGACGGTCAGGTTTTGGTGATGCATGATATGCTCGGCATTTTTCCCGGTAAAACCGCCAAATTCGTGAAAAACTTCATGCAGGGCAAAGACAGCGTTCAAGCTGCGGTCAAAGCCTATGTGGGCGAAGTCAAAGCAAAAACGTTCCCATCTGTCGAACATACGTTTGCCGGGTAAAATAAAAACCAGGCCGTCTGAAACTTATTTCAGACGGCCTTTTTGATGAATAAAAGCGTATAATCGGCGCGTGATTTCCGTTGATGAAACGGCGGAAAAGATAAAGGATTTTTCAAACCATGCAAATCATTCATACGATTAAAGAATTGCGCGAGTGGCGTAAAACTGCCGGAAAAGTGGCATTTGTGCCGACCATGGGCAATCTACACGAAGGCCATCTTGCGCTGGTGCGCGAAGCAAAAAAACGTGCCGATAATGTTGTGGTCAGTATTTTTGTCAACCGCCTGCAATTCGGACAAGGCGAAGATTTCGACAAATATCCGCGCACTTTGCAGCAAGATGCCGACAAATTGGCGGGCGAAGGCGTTGCTGTCGTGTTCGCGCCTGATGAAAAAGAGCTGTATCCGAATGTGGAACAGCGTTTCAATGTCGAGCCTCCATACCTGCAAAACGAATTGTGCGGCAAATTCCGCCCGGGCCATTTCCGCGGCGTGGCGACCGTTGTGACCAAGTTGTTCAACATCGTTCAACCCGATACCGCCTGCTTCGGCAAAAAAGACTATCAGCAGCTGGCGATTATCAAAGGCTTTGTAGAAGACTTGAATTTCAATATCGAAATCGTCCCGGTCGATACCGGCCGCGCTTCAGACGGCCTGGCACTTTCCAGCCGCAACCAATATTTGAGCGAAGCAGAACGCGCAGAAGCGCCCCGCCTCTATCAAGAGTTGCAAAACATTGCCGCCGCCTTGAAAAACGGCAATCTGGATTACGCCCAGCTTGAAGCCGAATGTATCCGCCGTTTGACCGATGCCGGCTGGGTGGTTGATTACGTTGAAATCCGCCATGCACACAGCTTGGCAGTAGCTCATGTCGGCGATAAAGAATTGGTAGTGCTTGCCGCCGCCCGTTTGGGTACCACGCGCCTGATTGATAATTTGGAAGTGGCTTTGGCTTAAAACCAAGCTGCTGTTAAAGGCCGTCTGAAACCTGTTTTTCAGACGGCCTGTTTCAAAGGGGTTAAATCATGAAACAAAAAGCTTTAATCTTGCTCCTCCTGCTTGCCGGAGCAGCCCATGCCAACGACAGCACGGGTACAGTCAGCACAAGCGGCATCAAATATCTGAAAAATCCGCATATCGATATGCAGAGCGAAGATTTGTACATCAGCGAATACCAGATTCGCGTGCATTACCGGTTTAAAAACACCTCCTCGCAAGACATTACCGAAACCGTCCTTTTCCCTTTGCCGATTGTTCCTGCTTTCATCGATTACGACTTTGCCGACACCAAAGGCTTGGTTGACAGCTTCCGAATTTACGCCGACGGCAAACCTGTCCGCCCGCAAACCCACGTCCGTGCCTATTTTGAACGGCGTAACGGCTTGCTGGTGGACGTGACCGCCGATTTGAAAAAATGCGGTTTGAGCGATCAGGAACTGATGCACCCTTGGACGCAAAAGCAAGACGGTGAAAAAATCGGCAGCAAAATCGGAGCCTGCCGCTCCGCCAAAGTCCAATCCATGCTGCCCAAACAGACGGATGAACTGCCCGATTGGTCAGCGCAGATTATTTACAGCTGGAAGCAAACCTTTAAAGCCGGCAGCATTACCGAAATCAAACACCAATACACCCCGTTGGTTGGCGGCAGCTTCCTGCCTTCGCTCAAAGCCAAAGACAGCAAAGCATTTATAGACGCTTACTGCATGGATGAAAACTTCCTCAACAACTTTAAAAATGTGAAAGAAGGTTCAAAGTTCTATCACCATTTGGGCTATATCCTGACCACGGGTGCCAATTGGGCAAAACCCATCGGTAAATTCAAACTGACCATAGACCGTGAGCCCAATACCGTAATTTCACTCTGCTGGGACAAATCCCTGCGCAAAGTAGGGCCGAACCGCTTCCAAGCAGTCAAAGAAAATTTCCTGCCGAAGAAAGATTTAGACATTATTTTCGTTTATAACTAATTTTATTTGGCACACATAAAAGGCCGTCTGAAAGCTTATTTAGGTTTTCAGACGGCCTTTTGTTACAATAACGCTTTTGCGTTTCTAAGGCTTTTCCATGTCCAAACCCACTGTTTCCCCGATGATGCAGCAGTATCTCGCCATCAAATCGCAACACGCCGACAAGCTGGTGTTTTACCGTATGGGCGACTTTTACGAGTTGTTTTTGGATGACGCGGTGGAAGCGGCGAAGCTGTTGGACATCACCCTGACCACACGCGGGCAGATGGACGGCGTGCCGATTAAGATGGCGGGTGTGCCGTTTCATGCGGCGGAGCAGTATTTGGCGCGGCTGGTGAAGATGGGTAAAAGCGTGGCGGTGTGCGAGCAGGTGGGCGAAGTCGGCGCGGGTAAAGGGCCGGTGGAGCGCAAAGTCGTGCGCATCGTAACGCCTGGTACGCTGACCGACGCGGCGTTTTTGGAAGATAAGGAAACCAACCGCATCGTGGCGGTGAACGCGGATAAAAAACACGTCGCCATCGCATGGGCTTCTTTGCAAAGCGGCGAATTCAAAACCAAGCTGACGACGGCGGACAAACTCGCTGACGAGCTGGCGCGTTTGCAGGCGGCGGAAATCCTGTTGCCCGAAGGCAAAAGCCTGCCTGACGGTTTTCAGGCAACCTCTGCCAACATCACACGTCTGAACTCGTGGCAGTTTGCCGCCGACGCGGGCGCGAAATTATTGACCGAATACTTCGGCTGCCAAGACCTGCACGGCTTCGGTTTGGACGGCAAGGAACACGAAGCCGCCGTCGGCGCGGCGGGCGCGCTGTTGAACTACATCCGCCTGACGCAAAACCTGATGCCGCAACACCTCGACGGCATTTCGCTCGAAACCGACAGCCAATATATCGGCATGGACGCTGCCACGCGCCGCAATCTCGAAATCACGCAAACCCTCTCCGGCAAAAAAATCGCCGACCCTGTTTTTCCATACTCGACGGCTGCGCCACCCACATGGGTAGCCGCCTGTTGGCACTCTGGCTGCACCACCCCTTACGCAGCCGCGCCCACATCCGCGCCCGCCAGAAGCCGTTGCCGCGCTGGGTTCGCAATACGAAACCCTGCAAGGTCGTCTAAAAAAACATCGCGGACATCGAGCGCATCGCCGCCCGTATCGCCGTGGGCAATGCTCGCCCGCGCGATCTCGCCGCCCTGCGCGACAGCCTGTTTGCCCTGTCCGAAATCGAATTGTCCGCTTCAGGCAGCAGTCTCTTAGAAACCCTCAAAGCCGTTTTTCCCCGAAACCCTGCCCGTTGCCGAAACCCTCAAAGCCGCCGTGATGCCCGAACCCGCCGTCTGGCTCAAAGATGGCGGCGTCATCAACCAAGGCTATTGCGCAGAACTGGACGAACTGCGCCATATCCAAAAACCACGGCGACGAATTTCTGCTTGAGCTTGAAGCGCGCGAACGCGAACGCACCGGCCTCTCCACCCTCAAAGTCGAGTTCAACCGCGTCCACGGCTTCTACATCGAGCTATCCAAAGTTCAAGCCGAACAAGCGCCTGCCGACTACCAACGCCGCCAGACCCTCAAAAAAACGCCGAACGCTTCATCACCCCCGAACTCAAAAACCTTCGAAGACAAAGTCCTGACTGCGCAAGAGCAGGCATTGGCATTGGAAAAAAACGCCTGTTTGAGGCTCTCTTGAAAGAAGTTCAGACGGCCTTGCCGCAGCTTCAAAAAAAGCCGCCAAAGCCGCGGCGGCACTTGATGTACTTTCTACGTTTGCCGCCACCGCCGCCGAACGCGGCTTCGTCTGCCCCGAGTTCGCCGACTACCCCGTCATCCATATCGAAAAACGGCACGCCATCCCGTCGTCGAGCAACAAGTGCGCCACTTCACTGCCAACCACACCCGCCTCGACCACAAACACCGCCTCATGCTCCTGACCGGCCCCAATATGGGCGGTAAATCCACCTACATGCGCCAAGTTGCCCACATCGTCCTCATGGCGCACACCGGCAGCTTCGTGCCTGCCGATTCAGCCCAAATCGGGCCCATCGACCAAATCTTCACCCGCATCGGCGCATCGGACGACTTAGCTTCCAACCGCTCCACCTTCATGGTCGAAATGAGCGAAACTGCCTACATCCTCCACCACGCCACCGAGCAATCCCTCGTCCTTATGGACGAAGTCGGACGCGGTACTTCGACTTTTGACGGCCTCGCCCTTGCGCAAGCTATTGCCGAACACCTGCTGCAAAAAAACAAATCCTTCAGCCTCTTCGCCACCCACTATTTCGAGCTGACCAAACTGCCCGAAGCCCACGCAACGGCAGTCAATATGCACCTATCCGCACTCGAACAAGGACAAGACATCGTCTTTCTCCACCACATCGAACCCGGCCCTGCCAGTAAAAGCTACGGTATCGCCGTCGCCAAACTCGCAGGTCTGCCCAACCGTGCCTTGAAAGCGGCTCAAAAGCATTTAAACGATTTGGAAAACCAAGCCGCCGCCAACCGTCCGCAGTTGGATATTTTCAGCGCCATGCCATCTGAAAATAAGGAAGATGAGGTAGGGAAAGAACAAGAAGTTGAGCCTGTTGATAATTTGCAGAACAATGAATTGGCTGAAGCGTTGGCGCAAATTCAGCCCGACAACCTTACGCCGCGCGAAGCCTTGGATGCCTTGTATCGCTTGAAAGATATCTGTAATAAGGCGTCGTAAATAACTCAAAGGCCATCTGAAACAGGGGAACATATTGATGAGTTTTACTGACATTACCGTGGTGGGTATTACCGGTGCAGATTCTTATACCGAGGGCACGATGTATGCCGTTGCCCGCAGTTGCGCCGAATTGCCCGGCAGCCGCGGATTGCTGATCAGCCCGAGCTGTCCGCAAGGTTTGCCGGAAAATATCCTGCATCAGCCTTGCCGGCCATTCGGTTATTTGGAATACAATCTGTTTGTTTTGTACCAACTGATGTATTACATCGATACTGATTATTGTTTGATCGTTCAAAATGACGGCTGGGTGTTGAACGGTCAAAACTGGCAGGATGCCTATTGGGAATATGACTACATCGGCGCACCTTTGTCGCTTTTGTTGGAAACTGAAGCAGACGGGCAGTTTTTCCTGAAGGGAATCGACCAATATTTGGCCAAACAGCATCTGATTCAGAACTCCCCGAATTTGGACGAGCCGCAGAACGGCGGTTTCAGCCTGCGCAGCAAGCGGCTTTTAACCATGCCTCGGCAACTGGGTTTAAATGTAGAAATCCGGCCGCCTTTGCCGCCGATAGACGGAAAAATTGCCGGTATGGAATGGCTGGTGCGGCTGCACCACGAGGATATGTTTTTGACGGCGCAACACCGTTATACATTGCAGGACTTGGGTTTGAAATTTGCGCCTCCGAATATTGCAACGCAATTTTCTTCAGAAGTACCGTTTATCAATCGAATGAGGAATGTCCCTTTAGAGCGCGTCTTTGGGGCGCACTGGACGGGCAGTGTGGTCTTGACCGGCTGCAACCGTGTCCGTTTTGCCCAATTAAATGGTGATGAGTTGGAAACATTATCCCGTTTTTTAGAAATTTGGGTTATGAATTAGAATAAATGAAGGCCGTCTGAAAGTTCAGACGGCCTTTTTTTAATGGTTGTTAATGTTGATGATGGTGGGCATGGCGTGCAGCCGCGCGTTTGGTACCGACAGGCACAATCAGCGTTGCGTAAGTATTGTCTTTCTGACATACGCTTTTATCGCTGTAATCGGTCTCGTTCACCACTTTGATTTTCCACAAACCGTCAATCAGAGTAATCACATTGACCACGCCGTTTTTATCGGTTTTGCCGGAAAAGCCTTGAGGCTCGCGGTGGTCATGGGTTGATTCCAAGTCCATTTCCGCCAAAGTGTCCGAGCTGGCGGTAACGGTGGCTTTAACCAAAGGCTCGCCTTTGTACAGGACTTTGACCGGCAAAATACCGCCGGCTTTGACTTCGTTCGGATTTTTTAGCGGAACCAGTTCCAGCTCTTGGCCGATAGGGCGGGTCAACACAGCTTCATCAACTGCGCCGTTGCCTACTTGGACAAAGCTCTTGCCGAACATTTGCGATTGTTCGCAATAGGTTGAACCGGCCAGCTGTTTCAAGGTTTGCTGTTTCCAGCCGTCTTGGTTTTTCGACCAGAAAGTCGGTTTGTAGGTTGCGCTGACCCAGTAGGAGCCTTCAGGCAAAGCGGCTTTAGAAACGTATTGATAGTTTTCGCCCTTATTCACCATGTCAACGGTTTTCTTTGAGCTGCCGGTCAATTGCAGCGGTTTGAAAATATGTACGCGGTCGTCGGCGATTTTTTCGACATTAGGGAAGTCATGGCTGTAACCCAAATCCGCATGCAGGATTTGGCCGGCAGGCTGATGTGTTGGTGCGGCCACCCAAACATCGTGCGCCTGCGCCACTGCGCCCAATCCCAGCAATCCTAAAAGCATCCATTGTTTCATAGTTTCTACACTCCATTTTGTTGTTGAATGAAAGGCCTTGTATTTTGGCGAGTAGAAACATTACTCTTATTTGCATTTTTTGTAAATAATAAGGATTATATTTTTTTAATTATAAATAATTATTTATATTGGGTTTTCAGACGACCTGACGTATAGGGTCATGCTGTTTGCAACGTATGTTTATCCTGTATAAATAGCTACTTTAATCTTTATCTAATTAATTTATACGCAATTTATTGTGATGTTTGTCTGAGTGGGCATTTTTTCCCGACTTCCGCCCGGATTGTATATAACCAAAACTGATAAACGCGAAAGCAAACATTATTTCCAGTTTGCATCCAATCCCGATAAAGTGCTCCCATATTTTTAACAGGAGCCGACCATGAATATCCGTACGCTTTCTTTTGCCGCTTTGACCGCCGCGCTGGCTTTGAGCGCGTGCTCGCCAAAAACCGAACAATCCGCCGACAATGCCTCTCAAGCTGCCGGAGGTAAGGGAGGCGAAGTCAAATTGCTGAACGTCTCCTACGATGTTGCCCGCGATTTTTATAAAGAATACAATCCTTTATTTGTCAAAGAGTTTGCTGCAAAAAACGGTGGACAGACGGTTGAAGTCCAACAGTCTCACGGCGGCTCCAGCAAGCAGGCTTTGGCTGTGGCCAACGGTTTGGCTGCCGATGTGGTGACCATGAACCAGACTTCCGATATCGAGCTTTTGGTGAAAAAAGGTTTGGTCAAAGCCGATTGGAACACGCGCCTGCCGGACAATGCCGTGCCTTATACCAGCAACGTCGTTTTCTTGGTACGTAAAGGTAATCCGAAACACATTCAAGACTGGGGCGATTTGGCCAAAGACGGCGTGCAAATCGTTTTGGCCAACCCGAAAACCACCGGCAACGGCCGCTACGCCTTTTTGGGTGCGTACGGTTATGGTTTGAAAGTGAATAATGGCGATGAAGGCAAAACCAAAGATTTTGTGGCCGCATTGCTGAAAAACACGCCTGTGTTTGAAAACGGCGGCCGCGCGGCAACGACGACCTTCAGCCAACGCCATATCGGCGATGTCTTGGTTACCTTTGAAAATGAGGCCAACTACGTCAGCAAAAAGCTGACCCAAGACCAATTTGAAATTGTTTATCCAAGCTACACTATTCTTTCCGAAGCGCCGGTTGCCGTCGTGGACAGCGTAGTCGATAAAAAAGGCACGCGCGCTGTTGCCGAAGCCTATCTGCAAAACCTTTGGAGCGAACCGGCTCAAGAGTTGGCCGCCAATCTTTATCTGCGTCCGCGCAATGCCGAAGTATTGGCGAAATACAAAGCCGATTTCCCTGAAATTGAGACGTTTAATCCGAATGAGAAATTTGGCACGTGGGAAGAAATCATGAAAAAATTCTTTGCTGACGGCGGATTATTTGACCAGCTTTCCAGTAAAAAATAAGGCTTAAACATAGAGGCCGTCTGAAACTTCAGACGGCCTTTTGTTACAATAAGCCTTTTTCTTATCCACCTTTTCCCATGTCCCAACGCAAAATCATCCATATCGATATGGACGCATTCTACGCTTCGGTAGAACTGCGCGAGCAGCCACACCTGAAAGGGCTGCCCGTTGTTGTGGCGTGGGACGGTACGCGGTCGGTTATTTGTGCCGCTTCTTATGAAGCGCGCAAATTCGGTTTGCACTCGGCGATGTCGGTGGCAACGGCGAAAAGGCTGTGTCCGCAGGCGGTGTTTGTGCCGCCGCATTTTGATTTGTACCGCCAAGTTTCAGCGCAGATTCATGCCGTGTTTTGGCGTTATACCGATTTGATCGAGCCTTTGTCTTTGGACGAGGCTTATTTGGATGTTACCCGAAATTTTGAAAAATATCCCGTACGCCAGCGAGGGTGGCCAAACGCATTCGTGCCGAAATTTTTTTGAAGAAACCGGTTTGACAGCTTCCGCAGGCATCGCGCCCAATAAGTTTTTTTGTCCAAAATCGCGTCCGACTGGCGCAAACCGAATGGGCAGTTTGTGCTGCCGCCGCAAAAAAATCATGGCGTTTTTTTGGAGAGCTTGCCGTTGGGTAAGATTCCCGGTGTCGGCAAAAGTCACGCTGAAAAAGATGAATGCCCTCGGTATGCAGACCGCCGGCGATTTACGCCGTTTTGAGCGCGGCGAACTTTTAAACCATTTCGGACCGCTACGGCTACCGCCTTTACGATTTGGCACGCGGTATTGACGAGCGGTACCGGTCAAAAGCCGAACGCGAACGCCTGCAGATCTCAACCGAAATCACCTTGCCCGAAGATTTGTCTTTGGCGCAGGCCTCAAACCATTTGCCGCATCTTGCCGAAGACCTTTGGCGGCAGATTGAGCGCAAAAAACGTCGAAGCCAAAGGCGTTACCCTCAAACTCAAAACCCACGATTTCCGCATTATCACGCGTTCGTTGACGTATTCTTCCGTCCTGCCCGACAGCGCCTCGCTGCTTCAGGCGGCGCATACTTTGTTGCAACGCATACCGCCGCAACGCGAAGACGCCTTCCGCCTGATCGGTATCGGCGTGAGCCATTTGCTGCCGAAAAACCAGCAGCAGACGCTTTGGTTATAAAGAAATAGAAAAGCATTCTTTCCGTTTGAAGATAGGGCGCAGGACAATATTGTTCCATAACCATATCGGCAGCCGTTTAAACAGGCCGTCTGAAAACTATTAGGAACAACCAGCCATGTCTTTATTCCGCCCACAATTCTGGAAAATCCCCGAAATCAGCGATGCCGAACGCCGCCGCCTGCCTGAATTGGCGGCCGCTTTGGAACGCCGTTTGCAAGACATTGCCGCACGCTATCCGCAAGCCGTGTTCGCATCCAGCCTTGCGGTTGAAGATATGGTCATTACCGATGCCGTGTGTCGTCTGAAACTGCCCATCCGCATCATCACGCTCAATACGGGCAAACTTAATCCCGAAACCGCTGCGTTGATTGCCGAAACCAATGCGCGCTATCAAACCGAATTGGAAGTGTTTTATCCCAACCGACAAACTGCCGCCGAATTTGAAGCGGAGTTTGGCACGGCTGCGATGTACGACAGCGTCGAGTTGCGCCGCCGTTGCTGCCATATCCGCAAAATCGAACCGCTCAACCGCGCTTTGCACAACGCGCCTGCATGGCTGACCGGACAACGCCGCAGCCAGTCCGAAACGCGCAGCGAATTAAATTTTGAAGAGCTGGATACGGGTCGCAACATCGCCAAATTCAATCCTATTTTTGATTGGGAAGAGCAGGATGTTTGGGCATATGCGCACGAGCACCAAGTTCCGCTCAATGCGCTGTATCATCAGGGCTATCCCAGCATTGGGTGCGAACCCTGCACGCGTCCGGTCAAGCTGGGCGAAAATATCCGTGCCGGGCGATGGTGGTGGGAAAGCAAAGACAGTAAGGAATGCGGTTTGCACAAATAATCAAAGGCCGTCTGAAAACGTTTCAGACGGCCTTTTTGACGGCTTAACAAAATGATTTATCAAGAATTTATTTTCCGCTCAACAAAAGTGGAAAGCAGGGCGGTATTGATGTCCCATTTCCAAATGCCTTGATCCGAGCCGTCCATGCCACGCAGGAAGAGATAGCGGATGGCGATTTTGGGTAACGGCTTGCCGCGCAGGGCATAGTAGCGCGTAATGGCAACGGCGTAGATCAGGGCCTGCAGGTAGTAGTGATGATGTGCCACAGCTTCGTTCATCGCCTGTTGCGTGTACGCGCTTGCATCGTTGCCCAAATGGTTGGATTTGTAGTCGATTAAAACGACATTGCCGTCTGAATCTTGGCAAACCATATCGATAAAGCCGTTTAAATAGCCTTGCAAATCATGGAAATCAAGCAGTTGCGCGGCTTGGACGCATTCGGTCGGCAGGTTTGCTTCGCTTGAGGCAAACCAACGGCGCAAGTTGTCCAGTTTGAAATCGTCCATGTACAGGGTAAACCCCATTTCGGGCAGGCGTCGGGTCGGCGGAATCTGCGACAGGCTCTCGCCGATTAAAGGCGTCAGGCGGCAGGTGTCGAGCATGGTACTTACCGTTGGCAACCATTTGTCTTCAAAGCTGTGGCGTTGTAAAACTTCGGCAATCATTTCGGATTGGCTCTCGGCAGAGGCGGCGAAGTCGAGTTTTTCCAGCATTTCATGCAAACATACGCCGGCATTGGTGCCGCGGGGGAAATGGTGGATATCGAGGCCGTCTGAAAGTGGGGACGGCAGGTTTTCAGACGGCATGGCACGGTCTGCGCTTTCTGCCGGATCGATGGCAGGTTGCAAAGGCTCGTGTTGTTCGTCGGTTGACTTGGTGTGTCGGCTCAAACCGGTAAAGCTGGTGTGGCGGATAAAGTCAAAATCGCGGCGTTTAATGCTATGAGCGCTAAAAGCTTGGTCTTGCTGGCGGCTGTATTGGTAGACGGTTTCCGGCGGGGCTTCTTCCGTGAAGGCAAATTCCGTATTTTCGGGCGCGTTTGTGATAAAGCGTTGCCAGTTGGTTTTGAGCATTTCCACAACATCTGTTGCGCTTTTATAGCTTTGGCTGACGTTTTCGCGGTCGGCATCCGGCAAACCTTCGAGCAGATAGGCAAAAGGATTGTTTGGCGTACAGTTTTTGTTGGCGGCGGCGTAGATGTTGAGCTGTTCTTCGGCGCGGGTAAGGGCGACATAGAGCAGACGCAAATCTTCTGCCGTCTTTTCGTCGGCAAGATGGCTTAGTTCTGCTTCCGAGGTTTGCGATGTTGCCAGCAGCTCGGTTTCGTGGTTTTCGGTATGCAGGATTTTCCAGTTTTCTTTGGAATTGTCTTTAGTATCCCATGCGAAGGGGCAGTACACCAAAGGATATTGCAAACCTTTCGACGCGTGCATGGTAACGATTTTGACCAGTTTTTTTCGTCGCTTTCAAGACGGATGGTTTGCGCGTCTGACGGGAAATGGCCGCTGCGCTACGGCTGATTTGTTCGTTTAACCATTTATGCAGGGCGGCAGGGTTGCGGCTTTGGCTGTCTTCTTCGGCCAAAAAGCTCCAGAATTTGGTAGTAGTTGGTCAGGCTGCGTTCATTGCCGCCTTTGAGCAGGCGTGTTTCGATGTCATGTAGGGGCGGCAAACTGCTGCACGGCGGCAAAAAAATGCCGCCTTTCCGCCATTTTTTTCCATGGCTTCGGCTGATGACTCCAGCCATTTCAGCAGCTGGTGTTCGTTGTGGTTGAGTTCGTAAATCTCTTTTTGCGGTATAGCCGAACAAAACGCCGGTCAAGACAAAGCGCAGCCAGTCGGTTTGCCTTGGGTTGAGCCAAAAGCCGATCAGCGCGGACAGCGAGTCGGCCTCGGCAGAATCGAAAACGGACTGGCGCGACAGCAACACGCTTTGGATACGGCGCTGTTTCAGTTTTTCCGGCAATCATCGCCGCTTCGTTGTTGGTGCGCACTAAGACGGCAATATCGCCGGATTCTAAAGCGCGGCCTTTGAAGTTCAGACGGCCTTCAGCTGCTTCATTGAGCGCAAAGGCAATTTCATCGGCGCAATATTCGGCGGCACGGACCGCGCAAAATATCTTTGTTGCTTTGATCGTCCGTATTGAGCCAGCGCACTTGGATGGCGGGGCGGTGTGGCGACAGCCGGCTTTCGGCGCGGCTGGCGGAGACATCACTGTAATCGATGTTTTCCAATACAAAGGGGTGTTTTTTTTGTTTGAACAAGGCGCTGATGCCGTTGATCAGCTTGGCATGGCTGCGGTAGTTGACGGCAAGGGTGTAATGTCTGTCCGCATCTTGCGCGGCTTGCAGATAGGCGTAAATGTCCGCACCGCGAAAGCTGTAAATCGCCTGTTTGGGGTCGCCAACGAGAAACAGTGGGCAGCCTTGTTCGATAAAAATTTGGCGGAAAATTTCGTATTGCAACGGGTCGGTATCTTGGAATTCGTCAATCAGCGCGATTTCCCAGTTTGCCGCCGCCGCTTTTGCCAACACGTTGCCGTGTTCATTGGTGGTCAATGCCTGATGGACATCCAGCAGCAAATCGTCAAACACGCGCTCGCGGCGTGATTTTTTTTGTTCGGCAACAGATTGGTTGATGTAGGAAAGGAGATCGAGTTGCAGGCAGATGAAGACCGCTTCTTCCGCGCTTTCCATTGCCTGCAAATCACGACTGAGATTGGCTAAGGCTTGCAGCTGAATAATTTCAGGCGCATCGGCATCGGCTTTATATTCTTTTTTTAGTTTGCTGTTGAGTGTATCGATACTGAAATGGTTTAGTTTTCCTAGGGTTTGTTTGTTCAGGCGGGGCAGACGGTTGGATTCGGCGTTTATTTTTAAATCAGTAAAAACATTTTCAAAGGTATTTCTTTTGTAGGTCTGGCCATTAAGTTTGGGAAAGATTGCCCAAAACGCTTTTTCCAGGTCTTCCAACTGGCCGCAAACTTTTTGCCATGTTTCTTGAAGGTTGGCTTGGGCTTCTTTCAAATTGCCTTCAGGCCGTCTGAATTTCAGATAGGGGCGGCCGGTATAGCTTTTGATTTCGGCAAGCATTTCTTCAGGGGTGCATTTCCGGTCAAAAACCAATTGTGACAATGTGGCATCGGTTGCCACTTTCTGCCGCCAAAAATCCTGCGCAGGAATCAGCAGCCTCTCGCGCGAGTCGTCCGACAGCTCGACATCCAAAGGCGCGCCGCACAAAAACGCATAATCGCGCAAGACGCGCTGACAGAAGCCGTGGATGGTGTAAATCGATGCGTTGTCAAACTGGCCCAGCGCGGCTTTGAGGCGGAGAATCAGGCGATGGCAGCTTTCCTGTCCGTCTTGCTCGCCTAAAGCCAAAGGAATCAAACGATTGAGAAAGTTATCAGGGGATTTTTTCTCTTTTTCGTAATATGTGTTCAGGCCGTCTGAAATATGTTCCGGCTCGCCGCCCAAGGTTTGGATTTCGTTTAAAACCTGCAACACTTCGTCCAAACGCGCGCGCAAACGGGTTTTCAGTTCTGCCGTCGCCGCTTTGGTAAAGGTAACGACCAGAATTTTTTCGATGTCTTTTTTTTCTAAAACAATCAGTCGGGTAAAGAGAGCGGCAATGCCGTAGGTTTTACCCGTACCGGCAGAAGCTTCGATGAGGTTGGTGCCGTCGATGGAAAGTGTGAGCGCGTCAAAAGGAAGGGCGGAAGACATGGTTGGAACGGAATAATATTAGCAAGGCATTATCATAACAGAGATAGTGCGTCGTTTTGCATTGATGATAAAAATGCCGTCTGAAACTTTCTGTTTTCAGACGGCATGTCTTAATGGCTATCGAATAACTTCAATAGCGCATCTTAGTAGCGCAAACGGCGTTTGGCGTAGCTTGGTTGGCGAGGACGGTAGGTATAACGGTTCGCCGCAGAAGCTTTAGTGTTGTCATAGTAGTGCACAACATTATTACCGTTAATGGCCGTATTGTTGACGCTCAAACCGGTTGGAGAGCCGGTAGTAATAACGACATTGTTGCTTTGGATGACATTTGCCGTATTGGTTACGTTGGCGTCGTTTTTACCTTTGGCGTTGATGTTGCCGTTTGGTTTGCCTGAAGCGTAGCTGCCGTTGACATTGACGGTCAGATTTTTTTCGTTAACGCTGCTGATCGCGCCGGAAGTATTGACTTTGTTGCCTTCTACTTCAACGGAGTTGTTGGATACCAAGTTGGTACCGTGCAGGTTGACGTCGCCGTTGTTGGCATTGATTTTAATATCGTTGCCGGCCGCTACATTCGCGCCTGTGGCGGTAGAAGAAGCGTTATCGGTTTTATTGACGCCGACAGAGCCATTGACGTGAGGAACGGCAACACCGGTTTCAACATTGATTGTCGCGCCAGCGCCGATACCGACATTAACGGCTGTACCTTGGTTGGAGGCAGTATTGGCTGACTCGGTGAAGGTTACGCCGTTGCCTGCGGTAATGTTGACGTTGTTGTTTGCAGTAATGTTGGATGCAATTTCAGCAGAGTTTTTGGCGTTGATGACAACATTGGTAGCATTCATATCGCCTTTGACGGCGGTAGATTCTTTTTTGTTTTCATCAGCGTAGTTGACGTTCAGGTTGGCATTTACATCAACGTTCGAACCGTCTTTGGTGTATGCGCCGACAGTCAAAGAAGCGCCGCCTTGTTTGCTGCTGCTGTTGCTGGTGTTGTGGGCGGCAGTGTTGTGGTATGAACCTGCATCAATGTTGATCGCACCAGTAACATCGTATTTTGTACCTTCATCAGACACTTTGTTATTCGCCAAAACGATGGCATTGCCTGCGTTGATGGTGGTTACGGTTGCAGTGGATTCATTGTGGGTCGAAGAATTGCCTTGACCTTGTGCAGTGATTTCACCGCCGATGCCTTTGTTGGTGCTGATGCCGGCAGAAACGACCAAACCGCCGCCGTTTTGTTTCACATCGGATTTTGCACCGCTGTGTGCCGCTGCATGGGTAACGTTTGGCAGCTTCAACCACATTGCCGGTCGCATTAATCACGGTACCTTCTTGATTAATATTGCCGTTGGCAGTGATGGTGGTGTTACCGCCGGTGTTGATGTTGGATACATGGGATGTATTCGTTACGGTGGTTGCATCTGTTTTGGTGCTGGTAATGCCGACAGACAAGCCGATGCCTGCAACGTTATTTTTTTCGTATGCAGTAGCAGATACGCCCAAATCGGTTACGCGGCCGGATTCGGTCACAGTGTTGCTGCCTTTGGATGCAACAATATTGACGTCATTGGCTGCGGAAATGTTGACGGATTCTTCGCCGTTAACTTGGCTGCCGCTGATGGTAATGTTTGAGTTGGAAGACAACTGGGTGTTTTTACCGGTCAAAATGCTGCCGTTCAGGCCGACAGAGTGGGTGTCAGTGTGGGTATCGGTGAATTTGATACCGGCTTTGGCAGTCACGCTGCCGTTTTCTTTATTGGTTTCGGTACCAGAGTAGCCTTTGATGGAATACTCGTTGACCTGTTTGTTTTCTACCGCTTTGGCTGCATCAATGGTCAAATCGCCTGCGGAAGACAGTTGCAGTTTTTGTGCCGCAAACAATGCAGAGCCGATCACATTGATGTCTTTGTTGGAAACAACGGTCAGGTCGGCATTGGAAACCAGGGTTGAACCGGTTACTTTTTCAATGCTGCTGTTGCTGCTGGTTTTAGAGGTCGTGATATTGAAAATCGTACCTTTACGCGCGCTTTGTGCGGAAGTATCGGTGCTGGTGGCGTTTTTAATATCAACATTGCCTGCTTTGGAGCTGACGAATGTACCGGCTTGGCCTTCAACGGTACTGCCGTAAACGTTGACGCCGTTTTTTGCACCCAAAACTACGTTTGAGTTGGCAGTAATGCTGCTGCCGTGCAGGTTTTCGGTACGGTTGTTTTGAACTTGGCTTTCACCGCCGAACAGGCCGCCCCAGTATTTTTTCTGATCGTCGAGGCTGTTGGTGTTGATGGTGGTTTGAGTACCCAAGTTAATCTTGTTGACATCGGTAACGACATTGCCGTTTGCCGCAATGCTTGCGCCGTAAGTGCTCAAATCGCCTTCGGAAATCAAACCGATATCACCGGCTGCGGAGATTTTGGTTTGATGGGCGGTAGAGTTTTTGGAAGATTTTGTAGCGATACCGGTTTTCAGGGCGGCAGTTTCATTTGAAGCTGACATAAGTCGAGCTGCTGTCGGTTTCGCTGTTGCTGCTCAATACGATGCCTTGTTGGGCGGCAATGCGTGTATCGGCAGCCGAGTTCAGTTCGGTCGCGTCCAATTGGACTTTGCCGGTGGTGGCAATATTAACAGAACCGGCATTGATTTTGGTTTGATGCAGGCTTTCGTCAGTAGAGGAGCTCAGGTTGTTGTTGTACCAAAGGCCTTTGCTTTGAGTGTGGTCTGATTCTGTACGGTTGGTTGTTTTTACCGCGTTTGAATTGATGTTGCCCGTGGCAGATGCAGTCAGCGCACCGGCATTGATGTTGGCCGCGCTTAGGTTGAGGCTGCCGCTATTGTTCAAAGTCAATAACTCGGATGCATTGATATTGCTCGCGGTAAAGGTTTCCGTTTTGTTGCGGTCTGAACGGAAGTGCTGAACATTTTTCGCTTCTTTGCCGCTGGAAGATTTGTTGGCGGAATGGCTGGTAACCGTGCCTTTGATGTCGGTATCGCGGGCAAACAATTCCATTTGTGCGCCGGTCAGATTGGCAGACTGGATGCTCAGGTTGCCTTTGCTGTCGATATTCAGGTAGCGGGTGCCGGTAATGGTGGCATTTTGAATATTTTGTTTGGCGCGTTTGTCGGTCGCGTGGATGCGGATGGTACCGGCACGCATACTGCCGAAGATATGACCGTCAAGCACCGGCGCATTTGAAGCTGCGTCCAATGCTTCGATTTGTGCGGTTTTGTAGTCGAAGTTGCTTTTGCCTGAAGAAACATTGATGGTGTCGGCGGCATTGACGTTGGCTGATTTGCCGACAACAACTTGCGGAGCAAGCAGGTCAACTACGCGGTTGCCGCTCAAATTGCCGTTTACTTGCAGTTGTTTGCCATTGTCGCCGATATTGAAAGATTTCAATGTGCCGTCTGAAACAGTTGGCGTACCGACAACCAAGGATGCGCGGTTGGCATTCAGGATGCTGCCGCCGTTGTGGGTAATGCCGTTAGGGTTTGCCAAAACATAGTCTGCGGCAATACCGAAGATCTCTTGTTGACCTAAGATCAGAGAAGGATTTTTGCTGACCACTTCGTTCAAGATCACAGATGCGGCCTGACCTTGGAAATTTTTGTTGGCAGACAGGTTTCCGGCCAGTTGGGATTTACCGGCAGACAGGGCGTTATTCAAAACGGCGCCGTGTTGGGAAACGTTGTACTTGTTATATTGGTTGTGAGAAAGACCTTGGGCCGTCGGTGCGGCAATGTTGACGATGTCGACATTGTGTTGCTGCTGTACCGAAGTTTGGCCGATGGCTTCGATATTGGCCGCTACCGCTGCATTTCCCAGGAATGCAAAGCACACGGCGACAGTTACTTTGCCGGAAGCTGAGAGCTTAGGCTGATATAAAGTGTCGATTTTCATGGATTTTAATCCTTATTTATCGTGATGGAGATTGAATCAGAAATCCCATATCGGATATCGGATTTCTGTTGAGGAAATTTTTGAATGTATTAACATTGTTATGAAATTTTTTACAATCATACCACCAGTACGGCCTTGTGTGCACTATTTCAAATGCAAATAAAAACCGACCATCTTATTGATATTAATAGAAAATTAATAACGTTAAGATGGGCGGTTTATATATTGGATAAAAGGATATATATTTACATAACTTTAAAATGGAATGCGCAAAGAAACGGTCACATGATCCTGTATTTCGCTGTTTGATTGGTTGGGCATGCGTGCAAAACCTTTGCCATAGTCGGCAGAAAGCTGCCATTTGTCCGCCTTGCCCAAATTCAAACCTGCAACCACACCCATGGCGCGTTGCGAACCTTCGTTATTGTTTTTGGCAACGCCGATGTCTGCGCCCAGATAAGGCTCGATATAGATGCCGTGGGGCGTATTGCGGCGGAAATAAACGGTATTGCTCAACAGGACTGCACTGTTTGCGCTCAAAGAAGTCGAACGGAAACCGCGTACATTTTGATGACCGACGATGTCCATTTCTTTGGCGGCAAACAAATCATGCGGGCTATATTGGGCATCGATTTGGTGATGGTTGCGTACGATCCATTTACCCAGTGGGTGGTTTTGAATCAAATTGCTTTGCAAGGATACAGAGGTATAACGCTTGTCGAACGGCGTATGTTCGGTATTTTTCGCAAACCCTTGTTCTACGCCGATATTGTTGAGCCAAATGCCGTTTGGCAGGATGGCTGTATGCGACAGGCCGACTTGTGCCGAATAGATTTCCGGGCTTTGCAGTTCCAGTTTGCTGTCGGCAAATTTTGCAGTCTGTTTCACATAGTCGATGCCGGCATAGGCGGAGGTAATGTGTTTTTGACTGCGTGAGAATACGCGGTCTGCTTTGATTCCTGCTGCTTTGGATTTGGAGCGGTAGGCATAGCGGGTCACGCTGGGCGTTAAGATGCTTTGCGATTGTGACGCGGCGGCGTAAGTGCTGAATGTCCATGCGCCATAAGGAACTTGGTAGAACATACTGCCGCCGCGACTGTAATGGCTGTCGTGGTTGTTTAGATTGGTATAGCCGTTTAGATAAAGGGAGTCGCTCAATCCCAACGGGCTGCCGATATTCAGGCTGCCGCGCAGTGTCGTGGTATTGGGTTTACTGCCTTTATTGTCGATGGTGACGCTACCGCCCCAATGTTTGGGCATCGTTGTTGAGTTGGATAGAGGCGGTGCCGTCATCATGCGGATAAACATCGATGCTGACGTTGTTGCCGGCAACATGGTTTGCCTGTTCGATACCTTGGTCGAGGTATTGGATGTTCAGCGGTTTGCCTTGATGATTGGGGAAGAGGGTGTCGACGTTGACCGTACGGGAGCCGCCGGTAATCTCACGGATTTTGCCTTCGATGACTGCCAATTTCAGGACGCGTTCAGGCGTGGTTTCAAATTTGATTTGCGTATGCGGATAGCCTTGAGCGATATACTCGGCAACGATGTCCCGGTTCAGTTGGTTGATGTTGTTTTGATTGATGCATTTGGGTAACTTGGCTTCAATCTTTTGGGAATCGATAAGGGTAATGCCGGAAAGCTCGATACCGGTGTAATCCAAGCATTCGGTATTGTTTTCAGACGGCACCTCTTGTGCAACCGCGTCGTTATCTTGTTTTTTCTGTAAATCCCATGCTGACTGCTCGCGTTTTTGGATTTCGACCGAATGAATCTGATCGAGGTTGTCGCGGAAGTCTTTGTCGAATTGGTTAGGTACGTTTTTATCGATTTGATCAAGCGGATTCGGCGTATTGGCCGCATAGGCGTTCAGCGCGGAGAGAATCAATACGGGCAGGGGGAGAAGGCGGGATTTATACATGGTGTCGTAATTTTATAGGGATAATAATTGGATTTATTTTATCGAAAATAGCCGCTTGGGGCGTATCGGTTTTTTATCATTGTCTGTAATCAGGGTTTATTAAGCAATGATAGGATAAATTTCTATGATGATACCATAAAATATTAAGGGAATTTGAATAACAAAAACCTGCCTTTGAAAGGCAGGTTTTTTTCAGACGGCCTTTGAGCCGTTAAAGATTTTGCAAACGCTCGACAGAAGGCGCGTAGTAGTAAGCACCTGACACGGCTTTAGACAAGTATTTCAGCAGTAAGTCGGTTTTGCCGTCAGATTCGCCGAACATATTGAGCAGTTGAACTTCAATATTGTGCAGCGTGTTGCAATAGGAAGTGAACATCAAACCGTGTTCACCGCTAAGTTTGCCGAAGGGCAGGCTGCGGCGGACAATTTTCAAGCCAACGCCGTTTTCTTTGACATTGACGCGGCCGAGATGGGAGTCTGGCAGGCGCACGTCTTTGCTGAATTCGTCATTGGTTTCTTTGCTGCGGCCTACGCAGGCTTCTTGTTCGGCAGTAGGAACGGCATCCCATTTTTTCAAATCGTGCAGGTATTTTTGCAGCAAAACATAGCTGCCGCCGGCATCCGGCTTGCCTTCTGGAATGATGGCAACATTGCGTACATTGTCATCGCCCTGCGGATTTTCCGTACCATCGACAAAACCGTCCAAGCCGCGGTCTTCATACAGGCGCAGGCCGTGTTCTTCAGTGGCTACGCGGATGCTGTCGCCGAATGCGCCTAAAACAGATTGGGCCAAGGCATAGGCGGCTTTTTGCTCGGTGGCTTGAATGTGGATATAGAGGTCGTGTTGGGTGGAGGGGGCGAGGCCGTTGCCCAATTCAGGGAAAGGTTTGATTTCGCTGCCTTCGTCAGTATGGCCGAACGATTGCCATGCGCGGCTGCCGAAGGCAATGGTCAAACCTAAAATATCATTTGGGAAACGGGTTTTTAATTTAGCCAGTGCCTCCAAAGAAAGACGGCAGGCAGATTTGATGTCTTCGTTGCGGCCGTCTGAAATGTCTGCTTCGATAAAAATACCGGCTTGTGCATGATCAGGAATAATGGCTGATTGGGGATGGCTCATGATGATTCCTTTCAAAATATTATGGGTTTTTACGCGGGGGATTATACACTGAAAGTTTCAGACGGCCTAAAATCTGCCTTTTAATTTTTTAGGGCGGAAAGGCATGTTTGGCAAGATGTTTTTTGTGAGCGTCATTCTGTTGCAAGTGTTTACATTCGGGCTCGGGCGTTCGCTACAATGGCTGTTTGCGCCTTGGATTGGCAAAGTCGGCAGACGTTGGCTGATGGGTATTTCCTATTTCATTACAAACGGCTTGTTGGTCGGCTTGCTGCTGGAGTTGGGACATATAATGTTCCGCGTGGTAGCGTTTTGGATGGTGATCTTGCTGTTTGTGATGTATGCCGCGCTGGCGACATTTATCCTGTATCTTTTGCTGCGCCGTTTTGTGGCGCGCCAACCGCTGTCACGAAGCCTGCGGCTGTTTGCGCCTTTGTTTGTGGTCGGTCTACTCGGTTTTGGGATGTATAACGCCTATACGCCCGTTGTCCGCCATCAAACCGTATTCATCAATAAGAAAATGGATAAGCCGCTGCGTATCGGCGTGGCCAGCGATTTGCACTTGGGGATTTTGTTCGGCGCACGTCAATTAGACAAGCTGACGGACATCATGAAGCAGGAACAAGTCGATATGGTGTTGCTGCCGGGCGATTTGATGGACGATACCGTCGATGCCTACTTGAAAGAAACATGAAACCGCATTTGCAGAAGCTGACTGCACCGATGGGCGTTTATGCCACTTTGGGCAATCATGACTGGTTCCGTGATCAGAAGCGTATCAAGCATGAATTGGAAGCGGCAGGCTTGACGGTTTTGGCCAATCAGGTTTTGGAAGTGAATGGTGTGTTGCTGGTAGGGCGGAGCGATGATTTGGATCGCAAGCGTCCCAGCGCGGAGCAGCTTTTGGAAGGTCAAAATACCGAATTACCGGTTTTATTGATGGACCATCGTCCTACTTCAATCGAAGCCCATGCACGGCTGCCGATTGATGTGCAAGTTTCCGGCCATGTCCACAACGGCCAAATTGCACCCGCCAACCTTATCGTCCGTACGCTTTATCGTCTTGCTTACGGTTATGAGGCGATCGGCAACGGCCATTTCTTCACTACTTCGGGCTATGGCTTCTGGGGTATTCCCCTGCGTTTGGGTTCGCAATCAGAAGTGTGGGTTATCGACATCAAGTCAAAGCATTGAAATAGAAATATAAACTTCAGGCCGTCTGAATTTCAGACGGCCTTTTTTATGAAAATTGGGAAAAAATATTGAATTTGGATTATAATCGATGTTAATAAAATCAGCCACCGATATGAGTGGCATCATAACTAGGGAACTCACTATGGGCATTATTAGTCTCGCACTTATCTTCGTATCAATCGCCGCCGTCTTATTGTATTTCAAACAACAGTTGAAAGACCGCAAAAAAGACTGTCGCGAATCTTTTGTCTCTTTGCGCATTGCGCTCGACTGCCGACATCAGGCCGTCCGTCATGTATTGGATGCATACAGCAAACACCTGCAAAAGCAGGGCATTACATCGGATCAAAACGTTCAGCAGATGTGTGCCGAAGTCGAAACCGCATTGACGCAAACTGCCAAAACATTTTCCGAATCCAAAATCAAACATCTGTGCGAAGCCGAAATAGCATTGAATCATGCGCTGAAAAAATTGCAAACTGCCGTCAACGGCCTTTTGAAACAGTATCCTGATGAGAAATTGGCCGGTTTGATGGAAATGCTGGATGCTGCAGAAGCAGAAGTCGCATCGGCACGCCGCACTTACAACCGCAGAGCCGGAAGCTACAACCATCATTTGAACAAATTGCCCAACCGCCTTGTCGCCAAGCCATTAGGCTTTGACAAGCAGGCAAGATTGGTTCGTTTTACGGAAAACCAAACGCAACGAATGAGCAGTAATATGTTGGCTTAAAAATTAGGCAGTTTGCTGAATAAGCGATAAACAAAAGGCCGTCTGAAATATTAATTTCAGACGGCCTTTTGTGTGCTGTTAATGAAAAGCACTTAGACTTTTGCCAATTTATTGGGCAAAGCGGATCAGGCTGTCGGCAAGCTTATCGGCAGCAGTTTCATAACCTTGCGCAGAGAAGTGAACGCCGTCTTTGGCTGCCAAGCCTTGAGCCATCCAGTTCTTCATGCTGCATGCTCCGCCCATCGCATCCTGCCAAGACCAGAACATGATTTTTTCATCACGGGCAACACGTTGCTGCATTTGTTGTACTTCACTGAGCAAGACAGGACGGTTGCCGCAGCTGCCGTAGGCGGTTTTCAAAGATTCCGGAGCGCCGAGGATCAGGATGCCTGCGTTGGGCAGGGTGTTTTTGATTTGACGGATGTAATTGCGCCATGTCCGCTCGGTAGAGGAAATATCGAGGTTACCGGAAAAGGCTTCATTGGTACCGTAGGCAAGGATGATTAAATCGGCTTTGGTTTGTGCCAAATCTTCCCACATACCCGGCCGCCATTTGACCATTGGGACAACTGCGCGCCGTTGATGCCCATGGCGGAAACGGTTACGCCGCGTCCGGGGCGTTCGATATTAATGAAACCGATTTGCCAAGGCATGCTGCTGCTGAGGGTCATCGGCAGGGAAGCATTGGTACGCAGCAGTTGCCAACCGTTTTGTGTAGCAGGGATTTCGCGTCCGTTGACGGTCAGGGTTTGCTCGGACCAAACGGGCTTGCCGAAAATGGAGATTTGTTGCATATCCATGCTGCCGTCGGCTGCGCTTAAGGTAACGCTGCCGCCATCGGCGCGTGCTTCAATCCCGCCGAAAGAAAAATCGCTGTGTGATTTGCGGCTGCTGATGGTGTTCCAACCGCTGCCGTTGTAACGGACGGTTGCCATGCGCTGGCCTTTGACAGTATTGGGGTAAACCCAACCGATGCCGCCGTTGCCCCATTGTTGTTGCAAACGGCGACGCAGGCGGTCGGTGAAATAGTCGCCGGCGGTGTGGGAGTCGCCGACTTGGATAATGCGGAATTTGCCGTCTGAAGTATTGTTGAGCTGTTGCAGTTTGTTCAGCCAGGCAGGGCGGTTGGAGCCGTAGTTGCTTAACAGGCCGTCATTGGTTGCGCAGGCGGTAATAGGGAGTGCGAGAAGCGTGAGGAGTAAGGTTTTATTGAATTTCATGGTTGTGTATCGTGTGTAAAATTAATTTTTTCCATAATTTTTCCGGCCAGTAATTTTTGGCCTTCTGCGGAAAAGTGAATGCCGTCCTTACTGCGGTAACGGATGATTTTTCCATCTACATTGACAGAGTCGGCATATTCTTCTGCGCCATTGCTCAACAGTTTGTCGGTCGGCAGCCAAATGGCTTGAGGCGACACCGTACCCGACAGGATTTTGTCAAGGTAGCGCATCTGTTCGTTGAGTTTGGCTTTTTTCATGTAAGGAATGCCCAGCCAAATGACTTGGACATCATGTGCGGAGGCTGCATCAAGAATACGGCGGACGCGGCTGAGGTATTCCGCTTCCCATTCGGGGGTGGCGAACTTCAGGTATTTTTTACCCATAGGGAAATCCCATGGGTCGTTAGGGCCTAAGAATACAACCAAACGCGGATGTCGGGTTCTTTTTGCAAAGTTTGTTCGATGGTTTTCGGCCAGTCGAAGAAGTTGGGGTAGGACAAGCCGGTGCTTTGTTTGCTGAGGTTGACCGATTGTACGCCATATTCTTGCTTGAGGTGTTTTTGTACGAAAGGTGCAACGCCCTGCATCAGCGAGTCGCCGGCAAAGAAAACTTTGTTGCCTTTTTTCAATACAACCTGCGTTGCCGACTGATCAGCCTGATTGTTTGGCTCGCTGGCGGCGGCATCCGTATTGTTAGCCGCATCAGAAGCGGCAGTCTCTTTTTGATTGTCCGATGTTTCAATGTTTTCCGTATTTTCAGACGGCCTTGTTGTTTCAATGCCAGAGTCTTCCGAAACCAAAGCGTCTTCTGCTTCCAGCGAAGCTTTCAGGCCGTCTGAAAATTCGTAGGCTTTTTGTTGCCAATCCGCACCGATACGCCACCAAGCGTATTCGGATAAAGGCTCAAGCGGACTGTTCTCATGATAAGTCTGCTGCCAATAGGCATTGATGGAGTTTTGGGCAAACCACGTCAGTGCAACTGCACTGAGCAGAATCGAAACAAACAGGGAGATAAAGCGTTTCATGTTCTGCTCCTTAGAAGTTGGCGTAAATAAAGCCGGGAATGCCGGACGGGGCAAAGACGATAATCAGGGCGAGGATAAGCGTGATGGGGATAAACCACAGCCATGCAGGCAGTTTGTCCAAGCCTTTTACCGATGCTTCAAATAAGCGAAGCAAATACGGGTACAGCAAAAGCATCATAGCAAATGCACCCAGCAACATGAGGTCGGTCGGCAGAGGCGCGTTCCAACCTTTATCATTGGCAAATAAGGCGCTGAACAGCATTTCCGTATCGGCAAGCGTTGCGCTGTTGAACACGACAAAAGCGAAACAAACGAAATGGAAGGTAAACAGCCAGGCGAGCGGTTTGCCGATTTTCAGACGGCCTAAGGCGTTGCGGCCGACGATTTTATCGCCGCAGTTAAGGAATACCAAGGCTGCACCGTGCAGCGCGCCCCAAATCAAAAAGCTCCAACCGTAGCCATGCCAAATGCCGGAAAGCAACATGGCAATCATCAGATTGAGCTGGGTGCGTCCGAAGCCTTTTTTGCTGCCGCCCAAAGGGATATAGATATAGTCGCGAATCCAAGTGGACAGGCTGATGTGCCATCTGTCCCAGAAGTCACGGATGTTAATGGCGCGAAGCGGCGCGGCAAAGTTTTTCGGCAGCTGGAAGCCGAGCAGCATGGCCAAGCCGATGACCAAATCCGAGTAGCCGGAAAAGTCGAAAAAGAGTTGGAAGGTGTAGCCATAAATCGCAGACAACACGCCCCAGCCGTCGAACTGGGCCGGGTTTTCAAAAACAGGCGATACCCAGCCTTCCGCCAATACGCCGGCAAGCCACCATTTTTTGGCAATGCCCAATACAATCAGGCCGACCGCCAAAGCCGGATAAATCAGCTGGCGTGCCTGTTTGGTGCGGATTTGCGCCAATGCGCCCGCTTGTTCGCCGTCTATGCTTTTAAAAGCGTCCGCACGGATAATCGGGCCGGATGTGATGGTGGGGAAGAAGCTCAGATGCAGTAGGAGCTCGTGCCATTCAAAACGGTCTCCCTTAGGCTCACGGTAGCAATACACCAAGTAAGCCAGCGATTGGAAAGTGTAATAAGACAAACTAAAGGCAAAAGGATGTCGATGACGGCGCTTTGCCCCGTATATTGCTGAATAATCGGGCGGAAAAAGTCGAAGTATTTGAAGAAACACAAAACAGTCAATGCCGCCGAAATACCGCAACCCAGCCAAAATTTGCGGATATTCTCGTTTTCAGAAAACATCAGCACGCTGACCAGGTAAACCACAGACGAGTAAACCAAAATCAGCGCGGCAAAGATAGGGTCGATACGGTAAAGCCAGCCCAGTCCGGCAACCAAAAGTAAAACGTTTTGAACTTGCGGCAAACGTGCAAATGCCCAGTACAGCGGCAAAAATGCGATAAAGAATACCGCAAACTCAATAGACAGCAACGGCATGACAATTCCTTGATGTGTTTAAACTTTCAAACTTTTCGATTGATTGTTATTTTTTGGCGTTAAATTTTGCGCGGATGACTTCGACTACCGCAGGTAAAATCGAAATCACGATGATTGCCGCCATGACTAAGCCCAAATTGTTTTTGACGACGGGGATATTGGCGAAGAAGTAGCCTGCATAGGAAAACGACAATACCCACAACACTGCGCCGATAATGTTGTAACGGATAAATGTCCCGTAGTGCATATCGCCCATGCCTGCGACAAATGGCGCAAACGTCCGCACAATCGGCACAAAGCGGGCAATGATAATGGTTTTGCCACCGTGTTTTTCATAAAACGCATGGGTTTTTTCCAAATACGAACGTCGGAAAATTTTGGAATCCGGATTGGCAAACAGTTTTTGTCCAAAATACTTGCCGATCATAAAATTGGCCGCATCGCCTAAAATGGCGGCCGCCAAGAGCAGCAATACCATGACGTGGATGTTCATACCGCCGATGGCTGCAATACCGCCGGCAGCAAACAGCAGCGAGTCGCCGGGCAAAAATGGCGTTACGACCAAACCGGTTTCGCAGAAAATCACAACAAACAAAATCGCGTAAATCCACGGGCCGTATTGGGCGGAGAGGTGGACAAGGTGTTGGTCGATATGGAGGATGAAATCAATAAGGGTAGAAATCACTAGGGTTCCCCAAATAAAAAGGCCGTCTGAAAAAGAACAGACAAATGTTTCGGCGAGAAGTTCGACATTGTAAAACCAAAGCGGAATAAAACCAATGCCGTAAGCGCGTCAAGATATGTTTAGAAGTGCAGATATGTTGCAGGTATAGGCTTCAGACGGCCTTTATCCTTGATGGTGGACGGCAAAACAACGTAAAATAAAGCCGATTTCAACCTAACCGGTGCGCCTTTGTGAACCAGCTCATCTTCGATTTTGCCAGCCATGATTATCCCGGCTTCGACAAATTTCTGGGAACAGAAAATGCCGAGCTGGTGTATGTGTTGCAGCACAAACATGGGCAATTTATCTATGTTTGGGGCGAAGAGGGCGCAGGCAAAAGCCATCTCTTGCAGGCATGGGTCGCTCAGGCGCTCGATGCCGGACAAAATGCCCTCTATATTGATGCCGCCGCCACGCCGCTGACAGAAGCCGCGTTGGATGCGGAATATCTCGCCATTGACCAAATCGAAAAGCTTAATAATGAAGAACAGGCTTTACTGTTTGCCATCTTCAACCGCTTCCGCAACAGCGGCAAAGGCTTTTTGCTTTTGAGTTCCGAATATACGCCGCAGCAACTCGTTATCCGCGAAGACTTGCGCACACGCATGGCGTATTGCTTGGTTTACGAAGTCAAACCGTTGACCGACCGGGAAAAATCGATGCGCTCGTCAGCATGGCGGCTATCCGTCAGGTAACCATCGATCCAGAAATCTTCGAATACCTGCTGAACCATTGGCGGCGCGATATGGACAGCCTGATGCAAATGCTCGATACCCTCGACAACTATGCCGTTATGATGGGCAAGCGCATTACTTTGCCGCTTTTGCGCCAGCTTTTAAAACAACAGGAAACCCAATGAAAAACCTTGCCATTTTCGACCTCGACAATACCTTGATCAATACCGATTCGGATCACTCCTGGCCGCAATACCTGATTAAAAAGGGCATAGTCGATGCGGCTGAAACCGAGGCGCAAAATGAAAAGTTCTACCAAGACTATCAAAACGGTTGTCTTGATATTGATGCCTTCCTCAAATTCCATCTCGCGCCTTTAGCCCGTTTCAGCAAGGAAGAATTGGCTGATTTTCATCGCGAGTTTATGGCCGAATATATTGTTCCGCATATTTCTCCGATGCAGCGTATGTTGGTGCAAAGCCATCAAATGGCGGGCGACGAAATGTTGGTTATTTCTTCGACCAACGAATTCATCATTACTCCAATCTGCCATCTTTTCGGTATTCACAACGTCATCGGCACACAGCTTGAAACCGGTGAAGACGGCCGATATACCGGCAACTATGTCGGTACGCCCAGCCTGAAAGAAGGCAAAATTACCCGATTGAACCAATGGCTTGCCGAGCGTGGCGAGACCTTTGAAAGCTACGGCAAGGTTTATTTTTACAGCGACTCCAAAAACGATTTACCGTTGCTGCGTATCGTGGACGAACCTGTCGCCGTCAATCCGGATGCCGAGCTGGAAAAAGAAGCCAAAGCAAAAGGTTGGCCGATTTTGAATTTCAAATAACGATGAATCAGGCTGTCTGAAATATTTAACCTAACCACAACCCTAATAAGGACTAAAACATGAAAACGACTAAACTCCTCGCTTCAGCCCTGTTGTTTGCCGCTGTATTCGGTACTGCACAAGCAGCCGATACCGAAACTCTGGAAGCCATGAAAGCGCAAAACGGCAGCGTTAAAACCGTTTTGATGGATGTCTTCACAACTCCTGCCGGCGATGTTGACCGCGTAAATATCATTCAATCCAGCGGCAATCCTGAAATGGACGAACGCGCAGTGAAAAGCGTTTCCAAATATCCTTATCCGCAACGCAAAACCGCATCTAAATACCAACACACCGTTACTTTTGAAACCAATGTTGAAGTAATCAACAACTGATTTGGACGCAAGGCCGTCTGAAAAACAGAAGGCGTTTTGATTGGGAAATTCCCTGTCAAAACGCCGTTTTATTCTTTAAACAAGTATAACCAAAATTGCCGTAAAACCACACGCTCCGGTGCTATACTGAAACAAATAAACCGCTTCATCACACATCATGTCTCCCCGTCCAGTTACCATTACTTCCTACAATATGCACAAAGGCATGTCTGCGCTCAACCGCAAAGTGCAGGTCAACCGCATGGCTGACGCGCTGGGTGCATTGGGTTCGGACGTTTTGTTTTTACAAGAAGTCCAAGGACAACATCTCAACAGAAGCCGCCGTACCGACTTCCCTGATGCGCCGCATTACGACATCATTGGCGACAGCCTTGATTATCATCGCAGCTACGGCAAAAATGCCGTCTATCCCAAACGTCACCACGGCAACGCCATTCTCAGCCGCCTGCCGCTGAAAATGGAAAACAACCTCAACATCAGCGTCAACAAACTCGAACAACGCGGCCTGTTGCATTGCGAAGTCATGCCCGAAGGTTGGGAAGATCCGCTGGTGTGTTTGTGTGTCCATCTCAACTTGCGCGAGCCGGACCGCCTCAAACAATACCGCACCATCAGCGACTACGTTGACCGATACATTCGTCCGGAAAGCCCGTTGATTATCGCCGGCGATTTCAATGACTGGCGGCAGAAATCAGCGCGTGAGCTGGGCAGGGCATTAGATTTGAACGAAGTATTTGTCGATAATACAGGCAAACGCCCCAAAACTTTCCCTTCGCGCCTACCCATCCTCAGCCTCGACCGCATTTACACGCGCAATCTTGATGTCATCGATTCTGAAATCCACAACAGTAAAGATTGGCAGCACTTATCCGACCATTTGCCGTTGAGTGTTACAGTAAGGCCGCATCGTAAAATGAATATGAAATCAGATAGAAAAATGTAGGGGCTGACGTAGATTAGCGGTTATGCTAGGCTACGAAAATGCAGATAACCAATTGTAAATTAAGCAAGAGAGTTCAAAAGAAACTACTTGAATTTTTTGTACTCCAAGTTACCGACCGTTCCGCTGCCGATATTTTGGGCATTCAGCCCAACTCCGCCATCCTGTTCTACCGTAAAATCCGTATGGTCATCAGCCATCATTTGGCCTTGGCTGCCGATGAGGTTTTTGAGGGCCCTGTCGAGTTGGACGAAAGCTATTTCGGCGGACGGCGTAAAGGCAGACGTGGTCGCGGTGCGGCAGGAAAGGTGGTTGTCTTCGGCATCCTGAAACGCAACGGACGGGTCTATACCGTTGTGGTGGATAATGCCAAGTCTGAAACGTTACTCCCTGTAATAAAAAAGAAAATCATGCCGGACAGTATTGTTTATACCGATAGTCTGAGCAGCTACGACAAGTTAGACGTGAGCGGTTTCATCCATTACCGTATCAACCATTCCAAGGAATTTGCAGACCGTCAGAACCACATTAACGGCATTGAGAATTTTTGGAATCAGGCAAAACGCGTCTTGCGCAAATACAACGGAATTGATCGCAAATCCTTCCCGCTGTTCTTGAAAGAATGCGAATTTCGGTTTAACTTCGGCACACCATCTCAACAGCTTAAAATTCTGCGGGATTGGTGTGGAATTTAGGGCTAATCTACGTCAGCCCCTTAAACTATTCATCTTATTGAGATTAGAGAGTTTTTAGAAAATCAAGGTGTGGATAAGAATCGTATGCTTGATGATATAGAGATCGTTGATAGCTTTAATTACACATTAATTGGTAAAGTAAAAAAATAGAAATACGATGTAGGTATATATTAAGATGAAATAGTATTATGCTCACCGTGCTTTATCTACTATGTTTAAGGTAAGTACAGCGACGATAAGGTTTAGCAGAATAGACGAGAGCAATACGAAAAAATAACCGTATTGGCTAGCAAAATACATGGCAAGCGCAGCATAAATAAATCCCATAACCACAATAACACTGAGTTGTAATGAAAAGAAGGTTGCTTTCGCTTGCATAGGTGCGGCTTTATCCATAATTAAAGTACTAATTGAGGCTAATAATGCCGGTTGGATCAGCGAATACAAACCAATAACACCATAAACCATTGATGTTTCTAGCTGTTGTTTGGTAAGTATGAGTAAGCCGAGCAAAGGCAAGGTTTGAAAGGCGACCAGATAGTGTAACGTTTTAATCCGTCCAAATTGTTTTATTAAAGGAATAATTAATAAAGCAGAAAGTACGCCGATAATTGAGCCGTAAATTTTAGTAACCATACCAATATCAGCAATTGACCAGCCAGCATCCACCAACATTGGGTTAATCAGTGCATAAGCTGAAGCAAAACCGCTTGGCAGTATAAACAGCAGAAGAAACCAAAATTTATTGGCACGCATAAAGGCAGTTACCTGTCTAAAGAATCGGTATTGTGTACCGCTATCCCCCACTTGCGTTTTTTTTCAGTTTCCGGTTCAACATAAAAAAACTAATTGAACAAAAGAGATCGTCGTCAATGTTGCTAACACTAGTAAAGCACCTTGCCATTGAATGATGTCGTAAAACAGCAATATCACACCGCCACCAATCACATTCCCGCATAAATTTCCAGCATACTGCACGGCGTTGGCTTTTTGTCGATCAGAGGGCTCAAAAAAATTTTGCAGGCTAATCCGTCAATGGCGACATCTTGAATGCAGGTCATAATACTGTAGAGAAAAAAACAGCCCGACTACTGTGTAAAAAAATGTTGAGTAATATCAACAAAAACTAATGACTGCCAATAAAACAGCCATACTACCTTGTGCGATAATCAACCAACCACGATAGCGTCCTTGGAAGAACGTTAGGATATGATCGACAGCTAATGCAAAAAAATAATTTTTCCAGCAATCGGGAATACAATCAGATTAAGTAGCGCCAGTTTATCCAATGCAAACCCTGAAGCTCGAAGAACAACGACCGAGGCAGTCAGTACAAATGAAATACCGATATATTGGCTTATATATAATGTTATTAGCATTGACCAAGTCATGCTGCTGTGCCTATGTGCCATCTTTTTCTCTAAAAATTGATAACTATAATTTACGCCAAACGTGCGTCCAGTTGCTGGCAATCCAGCATAGCCAGGCATTATACCGAATGCGTGATATTTCCTATTGGTTAGGTTTTTTTGGTCCAAAGTGAAACATTATGATGTTGGCTTTGCAGTCCCATAGAAAAAGTCTAACAGTACATAGCGACCTAATTTTTTTGTACATTATCTGGTTGAGCATAACGGCTGCCGACATAACGAACGGATAAATCGCTCTGCAATTGTGATTTGCCAATCAATCCAAGATTAAACGGTTGAGAAGAGTATGCAACTGACAGTGAACCACTCCACTTCGCCGCTTGCGGCAAGCGGTTTCCTTTTGCCGTAATATTGTTGGATTCTGCTGGCACTTTTGTCACCTTGGTATCTAAATAAATGAGGTCTTGTTTGAGTTTCCATTGGTCTGTTAATTGCCAGAACAGACCTAATTCAACCCCTCTAGAGCGAGTGTCTGCATTTCCCGTACGAGTTAAATAAGACGGATAGAGGGTGATGGTAATATGGTCATCTTTCAACTTGCTGTTGAATAAAGACACATCAAGTCCGAATTTGCCGTCAGCGGTGAGAAACTTACTGCCTATTTCCGAACTCAGTATTTTTGGCTGATTTGTAAGGTTGGTCATTTCCCTTAAGTGCAATGTTGGTACCGTAATCAGAAAAAAACTGCCGAATTTATTACCCTCAACTTTGAATGGCATAAAGGTGCCATTCTGGTGTGATAGTATAGTTCAGACCCAAACGACCGCTTAAGAAATTGTCGCTGATTTTATGTTTTTCGCTATTGTGTGCAAGATTGGTCAAGCTAGGATTTGGTGTATAAATTGCACTATAGTTCAAACGTTCATTGCCATACCGAGCACCGGCAACGACTTTTAATACTTCGGTCAAAGGGAATGTGAGCTCGCCGAAAAGTGCTTTTGTTTCATAATCAAATTCACGATTCAGCACCCCATTAAAATGATCGGCACCCAGTACCATCGGAGTTGGTGGTAACGGTTGGATATCTCGAATTGCATCGTAATTAAAATCTCGTTTCCGTTTTTCAAAATATACCCCAGCTACCCAAGTTAAGCCAGTATCAGTTTCCGAGGTCAATTTTAATTCCTGTGAGAATTGTCTTACCCGTTCATTAACATTTTGACGATTATTTTTGTTTTTATAGTAATATTGATCTAATAATGGCCGTAACGTCTGAGGAGCCTTTGCCGCATCATAGAATACTCCCAACATATCAAGAGGTCTTAACGGGCGGTTAACATTGGCATGGTGATAATGGTAGGCACTGGTGGATTTTAAAACGGCAAAATCAAACGCATGCATATACTTCAACGAAATACCAGAGTTTTTACGATACGCATTATGCGGCAAACCGTTTGTTTGGGTTTTAAACGAAAATGGGTCTGAAAGAATAATGGGTAAGAAGTTTTTACGCTGATCGTGATAAATGCTTAATACTGCATCATTGCGATCTCCGTCATCCCAACGAAGTTTTGCCTGTAATGCGTCATTTGTTTTCGTATTCAGTGGTCTCCCTGTATCTCTATCTTTTATGTAATCGTCAAAACGTTCCACTTGTGCGGCCAATCGGAATGAAAACTGCTTAGAAAGTGGCACATTAAGCAAGCCGTTTATACCACGTAAATTCAAATTGCCTACATTGACACCAATTTTGCTCTCAAATTCCGGTTGCGGATCAGCAGTTTTTATCATAATGCTGCCCGCCTCAGCTTTAGTACCGAATAAAGTTCCTTGCGGTCCTTTGGCTACTTCAATCCGTTCGATATCAAGCAATGGACGGGCTAAGCCAGATTTGCCGTTGCTTATGCCATCCACCACAACATCTACAGAGTTGTCGTCCATACTGGTGTTGGTTAAAGAGCCTACGCCACGAATCCAAACGGCGGTTGTGGCAGCATTATTGCCGTTATGGATATTCAAACTTGGTAATGTAGATAATGCCTCCAAAACATTTTTTGTATTTCTTGTTTTTATATCTTGTTTATCAATCATATCCACCATAAACGGCGTATCTAATTTAGATTCCCGCACACCTCTCGAATACACAATGATAGGCTCCAATTCCTCAGCTTTCACCGTTTGGCTATTGTTTTTCGACGTTGTATTGGCAAATATCGGCTCAGCAGTTAGGGACGTAGCTAACGTTAACAAAAGCAACTTACTCGTTTTCATTGTGTTCTCCTTTTAAGTGAAAAAGAATTTTATTTTTTAAATAAATAGAGACTACTTCATAGTCCAGTAACCTTTAATGTGATTTTTGGTTCCATCAATAGAAAGAACATTACGAATATAATGACGTACTTTTTGTGCTTCGCTACGTTCCAACCCACCCCAGGCACCATCCAAACTGCCTAGTTGCTTTAGTGCATCAATTACCAATTCAGACTGTTTTTTCTCTGCATAAATCAAATAATGTTGTTCCGTATCTTTAGGCATAGCAAGATCTTTAAAATAGTCCTTTTCTTCAGGATCATTCATCAAAATCAAAATAATGGGCGGTTCGGGATTACTCCATAACTCAAGAATGCCAGCCAAGGCGGGATAGGCGGTTTCATCACCGATCAACACGTTTTTTCCATGTCGTAAATGTGGATGTTTATCCTTTATACTCGCCCGACTGAAAATAATATCACCTTCTTTAAGTTGTTTAATCCAAGCTCCTCCAGGACTGTCTCCGTGTAAATAGACATCAATGGCGCCTTGAACATATTGGCCTGAAATATCTTGGGCGGACAAACGCAGGGTATATATGCGAATATCGCTATTCATTTGTCCGATCAGTTTCATTCTGTTTTTAGAGCTCAAGATACGTAGCAGCCAAATAAACATGCGATCAAACACCCGCATAAAAAAACCTTTTTTCATATTATTTGAGTGAATTTTTTGCGGACGATCAATGCGTTTTAACACAAAACCATAAGAGTAAGCTGCATAGTATTCGGGAAATGGATTAACGCCATTGATGAAAAATACGCATGATATTTTTTTAGAGGGCATTGATTTTTGTCCAACAGTGAAGAATTGCCGCTTATTACCTTTGAATTTTTCACCTTGTTTAGTCAAAGCATAATAAGCCAAATAGAGAATTTTTTCCTCAATTGAACCAGTAATCGTAAATGGCACATAAAACTGTAAATTTCCACGATCGATATGATAAGCATCAATGACCATTCCTTCTTCAAAAATATCACTAATCCTTGCCTCAGAATAATCACTGTTCTGTCCATAATAATTTGCGACAATCAACAATTCATCAGAGTGATCCTGATTTAAATGATCCATGATGTCTAATTTTTTATCATTATCAGCAATCGGTGTTTTCATCATTTGGTGTTTCCAGATTTTTGTCCAAAAAATGCCATAAGTAATTATGATAATCATTCTTATTACAAAAGTAAAGCAACGCTGTTTTCTCAGGTAATTGAATAACTCCTTGTGGTATGTAATTAAAGTCGTCGGCAATTACATTCCATTTTACTCTAACGTCCAGTTCTCCAATAATTCTTGAGCTATTAGTTGTGTTAAAAATAAACTCACTGATGATATACACTATCTTTTTAAGGGGCTAATCTACGTCAGCCCCAAAATGTAAGGCTGAAATTTTTTTAAAGCGCTGCTGACGTAGATTAGCCCTAAATTCCACACCAATCCCGCAGAATTTTAAGCTGTTGAGACGGTGTGCCGAAGTTAAACCGAAATTCGCATTCTTTCAAGAACAGCGGGAAGGATTTGCGATCAATTCCGTTGTATTTGCGCAAGACACGTTTTGCCTGATTCCAAAAATTCTCAATGCCGTTAATGTGGTTCTGACGGTCGGCAAATTCCTTGAAATGGTTGATGCGGTAATGGATGAAACCGGTCACGTCCAGCTTGTCATAGCTGCTCAGGCTATCCGTGTAAACAATGCTGTCCGGCATGATTTTCTGTTTGATAACAGGCATCAAAGTATCAGACTTGGCATTATCTACGACAACGGTATAGACCCGTCCGTTGCGTTTCAGAATGCCAAAGATAACCACTTTTCCTGCCGCGCCGCGACCACGTCTGCCTTTACGCCGTCCGCCGAAATAGCTTTCGTCCAACTCGACAGGGCCCTCAAAAACCCTCATCGGCAACCAAGGCCAGATAATGGCTGATAACCATACGAATTTTGCGGTAGAACAGAATAGCGGAGTTGGGCTGAATGCCCAAAATATCGGCAGCGGAACGGGCGGTAACTTGTAGTACAAAAAATTCAAGTAGTTTCTTTTGAACTCTCTTGCTTAATTTACAATTGGTTATCTGCATTTTCGTAGCCTAGCATAACCGCTAATCTACGTCAGCCCTCATAACTTTTGGCTAGAAAATATGTTTTTTTGATATAAAAAAAGTGCAGTCAGAAATTTGTGTTTTTTTTCTGACCGCACTTTATCGTAAGTTATCACGATATTAAGGACAGGGTTTACTCACCATAATTTCAATCACTTGACGATCAATATGATGCATACTCTTAGACGCAATTGAGCATAGATTGTCGATAGTACGATCGAGATCGTGTTCAACAATACCTTCATTACCCGTAACATGGGTTTCATCCATTGCCATGAGAACTGATTTATAGCCGGAAGCCACACTAGTGGACACTTTCATTGCACAGCTATTGGATGCGCCATCGCAGATGATTCCGCTGATGTCACCAATCATGCTGCAAATCCCCATGCTCACTGTTTTGAATTTACCCGTAAGTAAATAGGCGATACCCGCACAGCTTCCCATTGATGCGGTTGTTACTGCGCAAAGGGCAGACAGTTTGGGTAATTTACTGTGGATATAAATAGCCATTAAGTGTGATAAGAAGAGGGCACGGAGACGTTTTTCTTCACTCACGTTTAAATAATCGGCGACCACAACCACGGGCATAGTGGCGGCAATACCTTGGTTACCTGAACCTGAATTACTCATTGCTGGCAATGTAGCCCCGCCCATACGCGCATCGGAGGCTGCAGTGGTTTCGATCATAATTTTGCTGAGTAAATCGTCTGACATTAAGCCACTACCAACTTGTTTGCGTAACGTTCTGCCAATGTGTAAACCGTAATTTTCGCGTAATCCTTCGTTAGACAGCGCTCGGTTAAGGGCGGCAGCCTGTCCGATAAAGTGGATTTTATTGAGCTCAACTTCACAAGAAAAATTCAAAGATTTCACGTGCGCTTACCTGTTTGAAAATATCATAAGGATCGCAATCAGCACATTCATCGTGTTCTTTCTCAAAAATGACCTCGCCATTTTTTTCAATCAAAATGATGTTTGTATGTTGATCTTGAATGGCTACTTTCAGTCGGTCATTATCGGCAAACAACACGGCTTCTGAATATAAGATATGATCGGTTTGATGAATATCCACATTAACGAGCTTTTTATCAAGCATCGCCTTGGCTTGGGATACTTGTTCTGGCGTGATGTGTTTTAATACTTCTAATTCACCCTCTGGGTCGCCACCTAAAGCACCAATCGCGGCTGCGATTGGCAAGCCCACCATGCCCGTTCCTGGTACTGCAACACCCAATCCATTTTTCATTAAGTTTGGTGATACTTTAGCTTCAATACGTTCAGGTGTTTTGCCTAAATATTTAGCCGCTGTTGCTGCTGCAAGCGCCAAAGAGATCGGTTCAGTACAGCCAAGTGCCGGAACCACATCGCATTCTACAATTTGAATTAATGATTTTTTGATTTCGTTGAGTCTTTCTTGATTCATAAAATTCTTTTTAATCTGTTAAATGCTGTCTTCTTTCTCTATGACTAATATGCGCGCTTCACCTTGTGGATGAGCAACGTGTTCGGTACCGATACCCGCATAAAAAATATCACCTGTATGGAGCAATACGGTTTTCTCTTGGCCGTCTTCTTTGTAGCGCATTTCCACCGTACCATCCATGACAGCAAAGACTTCTTCACCGTCATTGATATGCCATTTGTAAGGCTTATCTGTCCAGTGAAGACGCACGGAAATACCATTCATATTGGTAATATCAAGTGCTCCCCAAGCACGTTCTGCCTTAAAGTACTGACTTTGAATAACTTTATTCATGACTAAATTTGTTAGTGAGCCTCATCCCAGTTAGTACCTTGCCCCACTTCTACAATCAGTGGCACCACTAAATCGGCTGCGCTTTCCATGTGTGTTTTGATGAGCTCGCTATAAAACGCGACTTTTTCTGACCGCACTTCAAACACCAATTCATCATGTACTTGCATAATCATCGCAATATCGGGATCATTTTGTAGTTTTTGATCCAATTGAATCATGGCACGTTTGATAATGTCTGCGGCGGTGCCTTGCATTGGTGCATTGATCGCGACACGTTCGGCAGCTTTACGGCGCATACCGTTAGAAGAGTTGATATCCGGTAGATATAAACGACGGCCGAATAGGGTTTCCACATAGCCTTGGGCTTTGGCTTTTTCACGAATATCGTGCATAAAGGTTTGTACGCCTGGATAGCGTTTGAAATACAAATCCATATAGCTCTGGGCATCTGCACGGCCAATACCGAGTTGACGCGATAAGCCAAAGGCTGACATACCATAAATTAAACCGAAGTTAATTGCTTTAGCATTGCGGCGTTGTTCGGATGTTACTTCATCTAGTGCGACACCAAAGATTTCTGCTGCGGTAGAGCGGTGAATATCTTTGCCTTGGGTAAAGGCGTTAATTAAGCCCCTGATCCTGTGATAGGTGCGCCATAATACGTAGCTCGATTTGAGAATAGTCGGCAGCAACAACGGTAAAGCCTTCGCGCGCAATAAATGCCTGGCGAATACGGCGGCCTTCTTCATTACGAATCGGAATGTTTTGCAGATTCGGATCGCTTGATGAAAGACGACCGGTGGCTGTCACCGCTTGATGGTAGGAAGTATGCACTCGACCCGTTTGCGGATTCACCATTTGCGGTAATTTGTCGGTGTAGGTGGATTTTAGTTTGCTTAGCCCACGATGTTCTACTAACACTTTCGGCAATTCATGGCTAAATGCAAGTTCCTCCAACACTTCCTCGTTAGTGGATGGTGCACCTTTTGGTGTTTTTTGAATGACTGGTAAACCTAATTTATCAAACAAAATTTCCTGTAATTGTTTGGTTGAGGCTAAATTAAATGGCTGCCCCGCCAAGACATAGGCTTGTTCTTCTAATTCACTTAAACGGTTAGCGATTTCGTTAGATTGCAGGAATAGTGCATCGCTATCAATTAAGACACCACGACGTTCCATACGGGAAAGTACGCCTAACAATGGCAATTCCATTTCTTTAAAGAGTTTTTCAAGAGTGGGTTCTTTAGAGAGTTTTTCCCATAGTACTTGTTGCAGTTTCATTGTCACATCAGCATCTTCCGCAGCGTACTCGGCGGCTTGTTCTAATGGAATTTGGTTAAAGGTCAGCTGATTTTTACCTTTGCCTGCAATTTCTTCAAAACTAATGGTTTGATGCCCTAAATAACGTTTCGCCAGATCATCCATATTATGACGACCAGTGCTATTGAGCACATAGGATTCGAGCATGGTATCGAAAGCCACACCTTGCACATCAATGCCATTACGGGCGAAAATAGTGAGATCGTACTTGAAGTTTTGCCCGACTTTTTGAATGGCTGGATTTTCTAAAACCGGTTTTAACAGCGAAAGTGCGGTTGTTTTTTCAAGGATTTTCGGTGCGCCTAAATAATCTAATTGTAGTGGTAAATAAGCTGCTTCACCGTTTTCTAATGCAAAGGAAATACCGACCAAGTTGGCGGCCATATAATCTAAATTATCGGTTTCAGTATCTAGAGCAAAAAGTTTGGCTTGCTTGAGTTTTTCCACCCAACGATTTAAATCCGCTTCGGTGAGCAAGGTTTCATAACGGCTACGATCAATTTGAATTGGTGGTAATGCTTCATCGTCATTATTTTGAGCAAGCGCAGGCGTGGCTTGATAGTGATTAATCTTGGTCGGTTGTTCGTTATTATTGGTGATGGAATCAGCGCCATTCATCACTTCATTGAGCCAACGTTTAAATTCATAACGGCCGAAATATTCGGTAAGTTGATCGTTATTGCTTGCGCCAAGAGTGAGTTGCTCTGGAGTAATATCGAGGGCGACATCGGTTTTGATCGTGGCAAGGCGATAGGATAAGTCGGCCATTTCTTTTTTTCAGCCAATAATTTATCACCCTAATTTTTTTTGCCCCACGAATTGGCAATTCAGCCACTTTGTCTAAGTTGGCATAAATTTCTGCCATGCTGCCGATACCTTGCAAGAGACCAAGTGCGGTTTTTTCACCGACACCCGCCACGCCTGGAATATTGTCGGCACTATCACCCATTAGCGCTAAGTAATCGATGATGAGTTCTGGCGGAATACCGTATTTTTCAATCACGGCCTTGCGATCCAATAAGGTATTATTCATGGTGTTGATCAACATAATGTTGTCATCCACTAGCTGCGCCATGTCTTTATCGCCGGTGCTAATCAAAACTTTTTGATTGGCTTTGGAGGCGGCTACCGCTAAGGTTCCGATGACATCATCGGCTTCTACACCTTCAATGACTAAAAGAGGAATGCCAAGGGCTCGGATAATATCGTGTAACGGTTGAATTTGTTTGCGCAGATCGTCCGGCATCGGTGGACGATGGGATTTATATTGTTCAAACATTTCATCACGGAAAGTTTTGCCTTTCGCATCAAAGACTACCGCAATATGGCTCGGTTGCACTTGCGAAATCAGGCTTTTGAGCATGTTTAATACACCGTACATGGCACCAGTCGGCTCGCCAGCAGAATTGGTGAGAGGCGGAAAGGCATGAAAAGCACGATATAAATAAGATGAACCGTCCACTAGGACTAATGGATTAGGAGCGATAGTTGGCATAAATATTCCGTTCAAAAATAATGAAAAGTGTCGCATTATAGCGTAAATTGCGAAATGGGGCGAACGGATAAAGTGCGGTCAATTAAACGTAAAAATTATGACGAAGGCATTTGGCTGTGGCATAATAGGAACACTTGAGCATTCAACATAAGGGAATAACATGTCATTAAAACTGGTTGAAGTTGTTGTATTAGGGCAAGTGCTGCGCTTGAATGTCCCTGCCGAACAAGAAGAGATTTTGCGTCAAGCAGCGCGCAATTTAGATCTTCAAGTGTCTGAAATGAAAGAGCGTACAGGTTTATTGCAATTAGACCGTGTGCTTTCTATTGTTGCCTTGAATTTAAGTTTTGAATTAACCCAAGAAAAGAATAAAAATGCCCAGATTGAAAACGTGTTATGTACGCGAATTCAGCAGTTAGATCATTCTTTAGAGAATGCATTAGGTGGGCGTCTTATTGTCGATTAAATAAAAAAGAACCGCATGTTGAAAGTGCGGTTCTTTTTTTATGTATTTTTAATCGGGCGTGTAATAGAGTTTACCAATTTCAATTTTTTGTCGCCCTGTTTCTTCACGCCATTTATTGCTGTCTCGTAAAGAATAAACGCAGCCACAATATTCTTGCTGATAAAAACGTTCACGCTTACTGATTTCGATCATGCGTTGCGATCCGCCAGCTTTACGCCAGTTGTAATCCCAATAAATCACATCATCATATTTTTCAGCCGCACGGTGACCGCAACCGTTGATTTGATCCATGTCTTTCCAGCGAGAAATACCAAGGCAACTAGTAAACACAGGGAAACCATGCTCATGAGCATATTCAGCGGCTTTTTCAAAACGCATATCAAAACACATAGTGCAACGGATGCCACGTTCAGGTTCCCATTCCATACCTTTTGCGCGATCAAACCATTGTTGGCGATCGTAGTCAGCATCAATAAACGGAATCCCAAATTTTTTTGGGCAAAAGCGGATATTTTCTTCTTTACGAATTAAATATTCTTTTAATGGATGAATATTCGGGTTGTAAAAATAAATCGTAAATTCAATACCCGAGGCCAAAATGGCTTCCATCACTTCACCTGAGCAAGGCGCACAGCAAGAGTGGAGAAGTAACTTATTATGTCCTTCGGGTAATTCGAGTTTTTCACGAATAAAAGGCGCATTGGGATCCTTGCGTACTTTTTTTGTTTACGTGGTTTTTGAAATTTAGGTTGAGAATCGAGCGCACCTTGCGGTTGAATTTGTTCTTCAGTCATATTAATAAGTTCGGCCTACCGATAAATAAGCCAGTGAAATTAAGGCTTTTTTGTATTCGCTTTCAGGTAATAAGGCAATGGCATCAACCGCTTTTTTTGCTTCTTGTTTCGCACGATCCATCGCGTAATCAAGGGATTTATGTTCAGCCATAATCGCAAGCACTTCATCGATCGCATCACGTTTTCCACCTTGTTCAATGGCTTCACGAATAAGCGCGGCTTGTTGTGGATTACCGTGACGCATTGCGTGTAATAAAGGAAGAGTCGGTTTACCTTCGGCGAGGTCGTCACCCACATTTTTACCTAATGCTGCAGCGTTTGCGCTGTAATCTAGCACGTCATCTACTAATTGGAATGCGGTACCGAGATAGCGACCATATTCTTGAAATGCGGTTTCAATTGATTTTTCAGCACCTGCAACAATTGCAACAGATTGTGCCGCCACTTCAAATAAACGTGCTGTCTTACTATAAATCACACGCATATAGCTTTCTTCCGTGGTATCGGGATCGTTCACGTTCATCAATTGTTGAACTTCACCTTCAGCTAACACGTTGGTAGCATCTGCCATAATGCGAAGAATATCTAGCGATTGCAACTGCGCCACTAATTGGAATGCACGAGTATAAATGAAGTCACCCACTAATACGCTAGCCGCATTACCAAAGGCAGAGTTTGCCGTTGCGCGGCCTCGGCGCATATCAGATTCATCCACCACATCATCATGTAATAAAGAAGCAGTGTGAATAAATTCAACAAAGGTCGCACAAGTGGCCACTTTATCGCTTTCGTAGCCTAATGCACGAGCTGCTAAAACCGCAATAAGTGGTCGAATACGTTTTCCGCCACCTTGTACAATATAAAAACCAAGCTGATTAACCATCGGCACGTCTGAGTTAATTTGTGCTAAAATAGCTTGGTTGACTTTCTGCATATCCGCATCGGTTAATGCTTGGATTGCATGCATATCCATTAAATCTTGTTTGTTCATCTTCATTTGGTTCGATGGTTGTGTATATAAAAGAAAAGTGCGGTGAATTTTACCCGATTTTTCAAGCTTTCTGAAATTAAACTCGAGGAAAAGCGCTTTTTTTTATTTTATTGCAAATAAGTGCTTGCGATCGAGTTGTTTTTTCCGTAGAATTTGCGACCTATTTATATGAATTTTGAAGTGCGGACCGAAAATAGTAACGGAGAAGCACAATTATAGCGGAGTATTTATGTACGCAGTTTTCCAAAGTGGCGGTAAACAACACCGTGTGAGCGAAGGTCAAGTAGTTCGTTTAGAAAAACTTGAACTTGCAACTGGCTCAACAGTTGAGTTCGACTCAGTGTTGATGGTCGTTAATGGTGAAGATGTTAAAAATTGGTGCACCAGTAGTAGCTGGCGCGAAAGTAGTGGCTGAAGTTGTGGCACAAGGTCGTGGCGATAAAGTTAAAATCGTTAAGTTCCGTCGTCGTAAACACAGCCGTAAACAACAAGGTCATCGTCAGTGGTTCACAGAAGTGAAAATCACTGGGATTCAAGCATAATTTCAGAGGAGATCAAGTAGATGGCAACTCAAAAAAAGCTGGTGGTTCAACTCGTAACGGTCGTGATTCTGAAGCTAAACGCCTTGGTGTTAAACGTTTCGGTGGCGAATCTGTGTTAGCAGGTAGCATCATTGTACGTCAACGTGGTACTAAATTCCACGCAGGTAACAACGTAGGTATGGGCCGTGACCACACCTTATTTGCTACCGCTGACGGTAAAGTAAAATTTGAAGTGAAAGGCGAGAAAAGCCGTAAATACGTAAGTATTGTAACTGAATAATTTTACATCTGATTTGATAAACGCCCCGCATTACCTGTGGGGCGTTTTCTTTGTTTTCTTACCTGTAATTTACAATCATTAATCAAATTTGTTATCTTAGCGGGATCATTCTCTTCAATATTTCTTAGAATGAAATTTACCTGAATTCCTAACTGTGCTTTAGCCAAATAAAGGAAGATATCATGAAAAAACAACCTCTTTTAGGATTTCTATTTGCTTTAATTACAGCGATGGCATGGGGATCTTTACCTATTGCGTTAAAAACAGGTTTTATCCGTGATGACGCCACAAACGATCGTGTGGTATCGCTTTATTGTGGCATTTCTAGCGCTCTTTTATTTTTGCTTTGTTTATAAGAAAAAAATTGCCACAATTTTTTTAAAGGTGGTCGATTCATTTGGCTTGTGCTCATTGGTGTTGCAGGATTATCGGGTAATTTCTTTTTATTTAATAGCTCACTTAACTTTTATCGATCCTCCTTCAGCTCAAATTTTTTTATTCATTTTTTTCCTCTTTTGGCATGTTGATTTGCGGTATTTTTTTGTCTTTAAAGAAAAAGCTTGGATTACATCAAAAGATTGGTTTAGGTCTGTTATTGGCTGGGTTAGTGCTTTTTCTTCAATGATAAATTTGAGGTGTTTAAAGGAGAAAGTGGTTATTTAACAGGCGTCTTGCTAAGCCTAACAGCTTCATTAGTTTGGGTTGCTTATGGAATGGCACAGAAATTAATGCTTCGTCGTTTTAGTTCACAACAAATTTTATTAATGATGTATTTCGGTTGTCTGTTAGTATTTACGCCTGTTGCTGAATTTTCCCAAGTGAGAGAGCTCAGCCCGTTAGCGTTTGGTTGTTTGGCTTATTGTTGTCTGAATACCTTATTTGGTTACGGTGCCTATGCTGAAGCCCTTAATCGCTGGGAAGTCTCTAAAGTAAGTGTTGTGATTACTTTAGTACCACTATTTACCATTTTCTTTGCTCATCTTGCGCATTATGCGAGCCCTGATAATTTTGCCGCGCCAGAATTAAATATGATTAGCTATATTGGGGCGTTTGTTGTAGTATGCGGAGCAATTTTGTCAGCAATCGGACATAAGTTATTACCGCAATCAAAGTAAAGTGCGGTTAAATATTGGAGAGTTTTTTTATGAAATTTATTGATGAAGCCCTGATTCGTGTGGAAGCAGGGGATGGTGGAAACGGTTGTGTAAGTTTCCGCCGTGAAAAATTTATCCCCAAAGGTGGCCCTGATGGCGGTGATGGCGGTGATGGCGGTGATGTTTATTTGGTTGCAGACGAAAACTTAAATACCTTGATCGATTATCGCTTTACTAAACGTTTTGCTGCAGAACGCGGTGAGAATGGTCATAGTTCAGATTGTACCGGTCGCCGCGGTAAAGATATTACGTTACGTGTGCCAGTGGGAACGCGTGCAATTGATAATGACACCAAAGAAGTGCTTGGCGATTTAACAAAGCATGGCGCGAAAATGTTAGTGGCGAAAGGTGGTTATCATGGTTTAGGTAATACGCGTTTTAAATCTTCAGTGAACCGTGCACCTCGCCAAAAAACCATGGGAACACCAGGAGAAAAACGCGATTTATTATTAGAATTAATGCTTCTTGCGGATGTCGGGATGCTTGGTTTGCCGAATGCAGGTAAATCCACCTTTATCCGTGCGGTTTCAGCTGCAAAACCAAAAGTTGCAGATTATCCATTTACCACTTTAGTGCCAAGTTTAGGCGTAGTGAAAGTGGATGAGAGCCATAGCTTTGTAGTGGCAGATATTCCTGGATTGATTGAAGGTGCATCGGATGGTGCGGGTTTAGGGATTCGTTTCTTAAAAACACTTAGAACGTTGTCGTGTATTAATTCATTTAGTGGATATTAACCCAATTGATGAATCCGATCCCTGCTGATAATATTGCGATCATCGAGTCAGAATTATTCCAATATAGCGAAAAATTGGCAGATAAACCGCGTTGGTTAGTCTTCAATAAAATTGATACGATGACAGAAGAAGAGGCGCATGAACGAGCAAAAAGAGATTACTGAACGTCTTGGTTGGGAAGAAGGGTATCACCTTATTTCTGCCGCAACCGGTAAAAAAATGTGCCACCACTTTGTCGTGATATTATGGATTTCATTGAAGCAAATCCACGTGATGCGGAAGTAGAAGAAAAAATAAACCAGAAGAAGTGAAATTCAAATGGGAAGACTACCATCAAGAACAGCTCGCTGAACATCAATTTGATGATGAAGATGACGACTGGGATGATTGGGACGAAGAAGATGAAGAAGGCGTTGAATTTATTTACAAACCTTAATGTTTAAATGAAAAAAAGAGCGGAAATTTGACCGCTCTTTTTTTATTGCCTTTTAACCTTTCTTTTTTTCCACCTTGGCGAGCTTTTAAAGCGAGGGTTAGTTTTCGAAATGACATAGACGACACCGTGGCGACGAACAATTTTGCAGCCAGGACGGTTTTTTTGCGCTTTTGAGTGAAGATAATACTTTCATTGAATATTCCTATTTTTGATTTAAATGCGCCAAATTTACCGTAACGGCTTGCAAATTCACTTGCACGACCTTCATTACCAATTTGACGAGTTTTACCAGTATAAAATGGGTGAGAAGCAGATGAGGTATCGCACATAAATACAGGGTATTCATTACCATCTTCCCATTTCATGGTGTTGTTGGTTTTAGCACAAGAACGGATGAGAAAGCCTTGTTTTGCGTTGGAATCGTAAAATAAAACGGTACGATAATTTTCAGGGTGAATGCCTTTTTTCATTAGAGCTCCTTATATAACGAAAAGAATTGGGCGAAGATACTAATTCAAAAGAGAATGATTATCAATATAATTTTATTCATAGCTATGAGAATTTTTTTCATATTGAGAAAAAGAAAAATGCCTTTCGATTGAAAGGCATTTTGTCAGTTTGGAGGGAGAGTTATCCACGATGTGCGTTTTTCATAATACGCTCTTTCGCTACTTTCCATTCACGCTCTTTAATATCATCACGTTTATCATGTTGTTTTTTACCTTTAGCAAGACCGATTTTGATCTTTGCCCAAGCACCTTTCCAATAAAGAGAAAGGGCAACAATGGTAAAACCATCACGGCTTGATTTACCGAAAAGATTATCCAGTTCACGTTTATTCAATAAAAGCTTACGCGTACGCGTCGGATCGCAAACTACGTGAGTAGAAGCCAAGCTTAATGGTTGAATGGTCGCACCAAATAAATAGGCTTCACCGTTTTTTTAAAAATGATATAGCTGTCGCTGATATTAGCTTTACCAGCACGCATTGATTTTACTTCCCAACCTTGTAATTCAAGGCCGGCTTCAATTTCATCTTCAATAAAAATATTCATGTCGAGCTCGTTTATTTAACGCAATGGTGTTGGAGCCGACTTTGACTTTTTTTCTTGGTCATTGTTATCCGTTGTTTATTAATCGTAAATTGGCGTTGATTTTACCGAATCTCGCCGTGGATAGCAAAAAACAAAAGGCTGATTTGACTCAGCCTTTTATTACTTAATGATCAATTATTCTTCTAACTCACCACAGAAACGATAGCCTTCACCATGCACGGTAGCAATAATTTCTGGGGTATTAGGATGATCTTCAAAATGTTTTCGAATACGACGAATTGTTACATCCACAGTACGATCTTGTGGTTTTAATTCACGTCCCGTCATTTTTTTAGCAATAATTCTTCACGAGTTTGCAATTTGCCAGGGTTTTCGCAGAAGTGCAACATGGCACGGAATTCACTACGAGGCAGTTTAAATTCAACGCCTTCAGGTGTGATTAAATTGTGGCTATTTAAATCCAGTGTCCACCCATTAAAACGATAGTTCTCACGTTGTAAATGGGTTTCTTTGCCATTTAGTGTCATGGTGCGATGCAATAAATTTCGTGCACGAATGGTGAGTTCTCTTGGGTTAAATGGTTTAGTGAGATAATCATCTGCCCCAATTTCCAAGCCTAAAATTTTATCGACCTCGTTATCTCGTCCCGTGAGGAAGATTAATGGAATTGCAGCTTTCTCACGTAACTCACGCCCTAGTAATAAACCATTTTTTTACCAGGTAAGTTGATATCTAATACGATGAGATTGACCCTTTCTGAGTTTAACTGACGATACATTTCTGCACCATCTTGTGCTTGTAATACCTCATAGCCCTCAGCTTCAAAAATTCCTCTTAACGTATTACGGGTTACCGCTTCATCTTCCACAATGAGAATTTTTGGGGTAGCCATTCGTTGCTCCTTGTTATACTTCGTTATGGGCATATTCTATAATTGTAACATTGCTGTAACAACAGAAAAAAAGTGCAGTCATTGTTTAAATTACATTTAATTTTATGATCTCAAGTCATAAATTATTAACATTCCGCTTATCTATGCTAGAATTTTAGCAGGAACAATAGTTGGAACTTTATGATGAAGCGAATTCTTCTTTTTTTATTTTTTTATTTTTTTACCGCATCTTTCCACTCAAGCCGGTCTTTTTGATAAGAAACCGGCTTTCTTGCCAGTGGATGAAGCTTTTCAATTTTCAGCTGCGAAAAGCGAGAATCAAGAAAAATGTGATCGTCAATTGGTCGATTGCAGAAGGGTATTATCTCTATCAAGAGAAAATTTCCGTGAAGCTCAATCAAGAAGAAAATGCATCATTTGATGTAGCTACATTTTCTATTTCACCCGAAGATTATAACGATCCTTATTTCGGCTTGATGAAGATTTTCAAAAAGCCCGTGCAAGCTATTTTTAAAGCGGGTCAGCCACCATTAAAAGCAGAAGATGTGGTTGAGATTGCTTACCAAGGTTGTACTGAGGGCTTTTGTTATCCGCCTGAAGTGAAAGAAATTAAAGTGGCAGATTTGCCTATTGCACAGGTCGCTAATACTGAAAAAACATCGGAAAACTCGACCGCACTTTCAACACAACCTAAAGCAGAACAAGACCGTTTAGCGGAAAGTTTATTTAATAGCAAATATGCTGTATTTGGTTTCTTCTTGTTAGGATTAGGTTTGGCCTTTACCCCTTGTGTATTGCCAATGCTACCACTGCTTTCAGCGATTGTTATTGGCCAAAATCAACGCCCTAATATGTGGCGAGCTTTCGCATTAAGCTTTGTGTATGTGCAGGGTATGGCACTGACTTACACCTTATTAGGCTTGGTTGTGGCTGCAATTGGTTTACCGTTCCAAGTGGCTTTTACAACATCCTTATGTGATGATTGGCTTATCAATCATCTTTGTCTTGTTAGCCTTGTCGATGTTCGGTGTATTTACCTTACAGCTCCCAAGCTCCTTACAAACAAAACTCTCTTTACTTAGCCAACAGCAAAAAGCCGGCGCTTTGGGTGGCGTGTTCTTAATGGGCATGATTGCGGGACTTGTGGCTTCACCTTGCACATCCGCACCGCTTTCAGGTGCCTTGCTTTATGTGGCGCAGAGTGGGGATTTGTTTACAGGTGCGATCACGCTTTATTTGCTCGCGTTGGGCATGGGCGTACCGCTGATTTTAATTACTTTATTTGGGAATAAAATCCTGCCTAAATCAGGCATGTGGATGGAAACGGTTAAAAAGCTCTTTGGCTTTGTGATGCTCGCGTTACCGGTATTCTTAATTTCTCGTATTTTGCCAGATGAATGGACACCAAGATTATGGGCGATGCTCGGTACCGCATTTTTCATTTGGTTTGCTTTCCAAATGCCGAAAAAAATGGTACAGGTTGGGTATTCCGAATTCTCTTTTTAGTCGCAGCAATGATTAGTGTTAAACCGCTTCAAACTTGGGTTTGGGGTGAAAGTCAAGCTCCAAGTGCGGTCGAAAATAAGGCGGTTTCTCATGTTGAATTTAAACAAGTAAAAAGTGAAGCTGAATTGCAACAAGCACTGTCAGAAAATAACAAATCACTTGTGATGCTTGATCTTTATGCGGATTGGTGTGTTGCTTGTAAAGAGTTTGAAAAAGAAACATTTAGTGATCCAAGTGTACAAAAAGCCTTTGGTGATATGTTGCTCCTTCAAGTTGATATGACGAAAAATTCCGAAGAAAACCGCGCTTTAATGACAAAATATAAAGTGCTAGGTTTACCGACGATTTTATTCTTTAACCGAGAAGGAAAAGAAATAGAGGGGAGTCGTGTTAACGGATTCATGCCGCCAGTTGAGTTTTTACAATGGATTAAGAAAATCAGTAAAGCGTAAGATTATTTCCTAATCGTAAAAAGTCATTTTCGATTTTAGGTATTGTTTGGCTTTGGGTTAATCATTAATATACACCCCGTTCTCAAATCACTTTTTATTTTTTATTAGGAAAACTTTATGAAAAACTTAGAAAAATACTCTCCGTATGTTTTAGCTTTATTACGTATCGTCGCTGCATATATGTTTATCTTACACGGCACAGCGAAATTCTGGGAATTCCCAATTTCAATGACGGGCGGTAACGGCGCAGTGGGTGATCCAATGATGATTGTCGGTGGAGTAATCGAGATTGTCGGTTCAATCCTATTAATTTTAGGTTTATTTGTTCGCCCTGCGGCATTTATCCTTTCGGGTCAAATGGCTTATGCGTATTTCTTTATGCACGTTGCAGGTAAAGGGAATTTATTCTTCCCAATCGCGAACGGTGGTGAACTTGCTTTACTTTACTCTCTCGTGTTCTTCTATTTTGTGTTTGCTGGTGCCGGTGCATTTTCTTTAGATAACCGCAAACGCTAATCACATTATTCACACTGTTAGGTTGCCCGCATTTTGCGGGCTTTTTTATTTTTTAAACCTCCTAAATAATAAGCAGTCGAACCTTGAAGTGCGCTTACCAGGAAAATTTTTTCTACATAAACGCAAACGTTTGCGTTATAATTCCCCGCGCTTATTTTTAACCATTTAATTAAAGGAAAAATGTAATGACAGATCGTCCAATTCGTCAGGCTTTACTGAGTGTTTCTGATAAAACCGGTATCGTAGAATTTGCTCAAGGCTTAGTACAGCGTGGTGTAAAACTACTTTCCACAGGCGGTACCGCAAAATTATTGGAGCAGCATGGTTTGCCGGTGACTGAAGTGTCTGATTATACGGGATTCCCAGAAATGATGGACGGTCGTGTAAAAACCTTACATCCAAAAGTACATGGTGGGATTCTTGGTCGTCGTGGTACAGATGATGCCATCATGCAGCAACATGGCATTGAAGGCATTGATATGGTTGTCGTGAATTTATATCCGTTTGCAGCCACTGTGGCTAAACCAGATTGTACCTTGGCTGATGCGGTAGAAAATATCGATATTGGTGGCCCAACTATGGTGCGTTCTGCAGCGAAAAACCATAAAGATGTAGCGATCGTAGTGAATAATCATGATTTCAATGCAATTCTTGCTGAAATGGATAAACATCAGAACAGCCTAACGCTTGAAACTCGTTTTGACCTTGCGATTAAAGCATTTGAGCATACCGCGCAATATGATTCCATGATTGCTAACTACTTCGGACAAATGGTGAAACCATACCATGTGGCCGAGGACGAGGACGCGAATGCGAAGTGCGGTCAATTCCCACGAACTTTAAATCTTAACTTCGTGCGTAAACAAACCATGCGTTACGGCGAAAACTCTCATCAAAATGCAGCTTTCTACGTTGATTTGAATGTGAAAGAGGCGAGTGTGGCTACTGCTACCCAACTCCAAGGTAAAGCCTTGTCTTACAATAATATTGCAGACACCGATGCAGCGCTTGAATGCGTGAAAGAATTTGATGAGCCAGCTTGTGTGATTGTTAAACACGCTAATCCATGCGGTGTGGCTTTAGGTAAAGATATTTTAGACGCCTATAATCGCGCTTACCAAACCGATCCAACTTCTGCATTTGGCGGCATTATTGCTTTCAACCGTGAATTAGATGAAAAAACGGCGAATGAAATTGTGGAGCGCCAATTCGTTGAAGTGATCATTGCGCCGAAAGTTTCTGCTGAAGCGCAAGAAGTGGTGAAACGTAAGAAAAATGTTCGTTTGCTTGAATGTGGTGAATGGACGTCACGTTCCGAACGTTTAGATTTCAAACGCGTGAACGGTGGCTTGTTAGTACAAGATGCCGATTTAGGCATGGTTGGCTTGGATGATTTAAAAGTGGTGAGTAAACGTCAACCAACTGAACAAGAATTAAAAGACTTATTATTCTGCTGGAAAGTGGCGAAATTCGTGAAATCCAATGCCATTGTTTACGCCAAAGACAATCAAACTATCGGCATTGGTGCAGGCCAAATGAGCCGCGTGTATTCTGCTAAGATTGCGGGCATTAAGGCGCAGGACGAAGGATTAACCGTAGCCGGTTGTGTGATGGCATCTGACGCCTTTTTCCCATTCCGTGATGGCATTGATGCTGCAGCGAAAGTGGGGATTCAATGTGTGATCCATCCAGGTGGATCAATGCGCGATCAAGAAGTCATCGATGCAGCAGATGAACATAATATGGTGATGGTATTAACTGGAATGCGTCATTTTAGACATTAATTATCTAACTATCCCCCTCTTTAGCAAAGAGGGGGCTGAGGGGAGACTTAAACGATGCTAAATATACTATGAGGTTGAAATAACTTCTGCCAAATCTCCCCTACCCCTCTTTGCTAAAGAGGGGATTAAATTCAAAAAGATACAAGGAGCATTATGAACATCCTCATCATCGGAAATGGCGGTCGTGAACACGCCTTGGCTTGGAAAGCTGCACAATCTCCATTAGCAGATAAAGTTTTTGTCGCACCAGGCAACGCGGGTACAGCATTAGAGCAAAAAGTAGAAAACGTAAGCATTTCTGCGACTGATGTTCCCGCATTAGTGAAATTTGCTCAAGATAACCAAATTGGATTAACCATTGTTGGCCCTGAAGCCCCACTAGTGATTGGGGTTGTTGATGCATTTCGTGAAGCTGGATTGAAGATTTTTGGTCCTACTAAAGCGGCTGCGCAATTGGAAGGTTCAAAGGCATTCACTAAAGACTTCCTCGCTCGTCACAAAATTCCAACGGCAGAATATCAAAACTTCACCGAAGTAGAACCTGCCTTGGCGTACTTGCGTGAAAAAGGTGCTCCAATTGTCGTAAAAGCGGATGGTTTAGCTGCGGGTAAAGGCGTCATCGTGGCAATGACATTGCAAGAAGCGGAAGACGCTGTGCGTGATATGCTTTCTGGCAATGCTTTTGGAGAAGCGGGTAGTCGAGTGGTGATTGAAGAGTTTTTAGATGGCGAAGAAGCCAGCTTTATCGTCATGGTAGATGGTAAAAACGTCGAACCTATGGCAACCAGCCAAGACCATAAACGTGTAGGCGAAAATGATACAGGTTTGAATACTGGTGGTATGGGGGCGTATTCACCTGCACCAGTGGTGACACCAGAAATTCATGATCGCATTATGCGAGAAGTGATTTATCCAACAGTCAATGGCATGGCAGCGGAAGGCAATGTTTACACAGGTTTCCTATACGCAGGATTAATGATTATGCCGAACGGTCAGCCAAAAGTGATTGAATTTAACTGCCGTTTTGGCGATCCAGAAACCCAGCCAATTATGTTACGCCTCGAATCAGATCTGGTAGGATTTTGTCTTAAAGCTTGCGATGGTAAATTGAACGAAGTGAAATCCCAATGGAATCCAAAATCTTCCTTAGGGATTGTTTTGGCGGCTGAAGGCTATCCAGGCGATTATCGTAAGGGCGATGAAATCACCGGTTTGCCACAAAGTGCGGTCGAAAATGAGAAAGTTTTCTTAGCGGGTGTTGCAGAACAAGAAGGCAAATTAGTCACGAACGGCGGTCGCGTGCTTTGTGTGACTGCGTTAGGCGAAAGTGTATTTGAAGCACAACAAAAAGCCTTAAAACTTGCTGAACAAATTCAATGGGCAGGACGTTTTTATCGTCGAGATATTGGCTATCGTGCTGTTGAACGTGAGCAGCAAAAATAACCATATTTAATGTTAAGGAATAGTATGGATTATAAAAATAAAGAATTATGTCGTCTTCGCACAATCAGTTTTTTTCTAACGTTACATAAAGATAAAACGCAATGGGAAGACGCCCTTTATTTGGTGAAACGTGATGTGGACTTGTTATTACCTGCTGTGCAGAAAGCAGGTTATACCTTGCAATCGATTCGAGTGATTACCAATCCCTTTGGTGAATATTTGGATTTAACCAATTTGCAGACAGCAAAAAGCAGATTTGCAGTATTTAACGGAATTATTGAATAAATTTAATGAAAGTGGAATTCGTATTCGATTTGCTATTGGCGCAGCTAGAAACAAAGAGGAAATTGCTTTATTGCCTGAGTTAATCGCGGCTTATGGTGACTTGTGTAATGCTTGTGTCAACGTGCCATTAGATGAAAATGGTGTGTTAGATAATGAACTCATTGAGCAATCTGTTTATGCCGTACAAAAAATTGCAAACATCACACCACGTGGCGAAGGCAATTTTAACTTTACTGTGAATTTTAACTGCAAGCCATTTATTCCTTATTTCCCCGCCGGTTATCATCTAAGTCATTTGCCAAACAGTTTTGTCATTGGGTTCGAAACACCCGATTTATTAGTCGAAGTATTAAAATCTGTGCCAAAATCGCCTCATAATCAATTTTATGCTGATTGCTATCAAGCTATGTCGCAGGCTTTGCAATATCATGTAGATCAAGTATTAGAGATGTTAAGTGCGGTCAAATTGTCGGGCGAATTTGAATTTGCAGGCATTGATAGTTCGGCAGCACCATCTAAAAATTGTGCATCCATGACGAAAGTTTATGAATTAATGGGATTGCCCTATTTTGGTGCGGTTGGTTCAGTAGAGGTTTCTGCGCTACTGACAAAAGTGTTTAAATCAATCCAAGGTGTGCCATTGGTTGGATTCTCTGGATTAATGTTGGCAGTGACAGAAGATTTAGGTTTAGCCGAAGGTACACAAAAACACTATTTTGATATTCGTGCTTTACTGACTTATAGCGCTGTATGTGGTATCGGTTTAGACACGGTTCCAGTGGCGGGAAATGTTAAGGCAGAAAGCATAGCGGCTATTATGCGCGACACTGGAACGATGGCATTTCGCTTAAATAAACCACTCACTGTGCGTTTATTTCCCATTCCGAATAAGGTTGCAGGTGAAATATCTGAATTTGAGAGTGATGATTTATGTAACTGCCGCCTTTTACACATTCCGGATTAAACGAAAATTTCCCTATTTTGTTGTGATCAATGTTATCCCTACTGTCAATAAAAGGAGTATCTCATGAGAAAATTAATATTAGGTAGCCTTGTTGCTGCATTATTAACAGGTTGCTCGGGGGCTTCAAATTTCTCACAACGTGCAACATTAGATGGCGAGTGGATTTGTCATACTATCCCGACACAAGATAAACAAACTTACGATCGCTTAGATCACTTTGTCTTAAAGCCAGATGGAACAGGCGCCTTGCGAGGCATTTCCTACATTGAATTGGATAAAGAGACGACTATTCGTTATTTAACAAAAGGTAAGGTGAAATGGCAGAGCCAAAAATAATGTCTTGAGTTTTGATTTTGTTAATCGCGCGATGGTGCCTGCACACAGTAACAATGTGGCGAAAGCCATCAAGCAAGATAAGAAATTACAAAAACAAGAAAAAGAGCAATTAACTACGTTTTATAGCAAATCAGGCGATCACGTGAATATGCCAATTGAACTTAAACAAAATGGCAATCAACTTATTCTAGGTAAGGATTTTTGCGACTTGTCGACGAGTCACCGAGAATGACAAAGATATTCAGTTATTGAATCAGTGGTTTGTGAAGAAATAAATACAATTATTTTAAGCTTGATACAAAACAAGCGTGATTTTAACCGCACTTTATTTTTGTAAATGTTGAAATCAAATTAATAAAAGGAGTATTACTATGAGAAAATTAGTATTAGGTAGTCTTGTTGCTGTATTGCTATCGGGATGCGCAACGGCACATCAGCAAACTGAACAGGAAAAAGCATTGGTGGGAGATTGGATTTGCCATGTTAAGCCTGCGGCAAAAGCCCCTTTACCAGTCGAGCATTTTTGATTACATCACCCTATCGAGCGGATCAAACTGTGCTGATGCGTGGTATCTCTCAGATTGATACAAAAAGAAGGTTGGATGCGTTATTTATTGCAAGCCAAAGCCAAATGGCAGGCAGGTGATGGTAAATTGAGTTATGACTTTACTGATCGTCTATTTAAAACAGCCCATTCACCACAAGTTGCGAAAATCATAGAGCAAGTTCCAGAGTTTAAAGACTATGAGAAGGAATTTGTTTCACCTTGTGATCGTTGTGGTGATCATTTGGATATGAAGATTAAAATGAAAAGTCCAACAAGGATGACAAATTTTAATACTTATACGAAAGAAACCAGCCAATGCCGTAAACTTAGTGTGGGCGAGAAAAACAAAAAGAAGTTAAATTAATTGAAAAAAATTAGTGAAAGAAAAAAAGGCTCGATTTAGATAAATGAATGTTTTTTTCATTGTAATAATGAAAAAAATATGGTCGAAATTTTTGGTTAAGTTTTTGTCTGGAAACAGGTAAACTATACACAAATAATTCAAACAACGAGGAAAAACACAATGTTTAAAAAAAGTATGAACATCGCTGATTACGATCCGGTTCTGTGGCAAGCCATTCAGGACGAAAAATCGTCGTCAAGAAGAGCATATCGAGCTTATCGCATCTGAAAAACTATGCGAGTCCACGCGTAATGGAAGCGCAAGGTTCTCAGTTTACGAACAAATATGCAGAAGGCTATCCAGGTAAACGTTACTACGGCGGTTGTGAGTACGCAGACATTGTGGAGCAGTTGGCGATTGATCGCGCGAAAGAGTTATTTGGTGCAGATTATGTGAACGTACAACCACACTCAGGTTCACAAGCGAATGCGGCAGTATATGGTGCATTAATCAATGCGGGCGATACCATTTTAGGGATGGATTTAGCACACGGTGGTCACTTAACCCATGGGGCAAAAGTGAGTTTCTCCGGTAAAATCTATAATTCTGTACTTTATGGTATCACTGCTGATGGTTTAATCGACTATGAAGATGTGCGTCAAAAAGCGTTAGAACATAAACCAAAAATGATCGTGGCGGGTTTCTCTGCTTATTCTCAAGTGGTAGATTGGAAAAAAATGCGCGAAATTGCGGATGAAGTGGGCGCGTATTTATTTGTTGATATGGCTCACGTTGCGGGCTTAATCGCAGCAGGTTTATATCCAAACCCATTACCATACGCACATGTTGTAACAACGACCACCCATAAAACCTTAGGTGGTCCACGTGGTGGTTTAATCCTTTCTTCTTGTGGTGATGAAGAAATTTATAAACGCTTACAATCTTCTGTTTTCCCTGCAAACCAAGGTGGTCCATTGGTTCACATTATTGCGGCGAAAGCGGTATGTTTCAAAGAAGCATTAGAGCCTGCTTATAAAGAATACCAAGCAAACGTGATTAAAAATGCGAAAGCAATGGTAGAAGTGTTTAAACAACGTGGTTATGACGTGGTTTCAAATGGCACAGAAAACCATTTATTCTTAGTCAGTTTCATCAAACAAGGCTTAACCGGTAAAGCTGCAGATGCAGCGCTAGGTAAAGCGAATATCACCGTTAATAAAAACTCCGTACCAAATGATCCACAAAAACCATTTGTGACCTCTGGTATTCGTGTTGGTACACCAGCGGTGACTCGTCGTGGCTTTAACGAACAAGACTGTCGTGAACTAGCAGGTTGGATGTGCGATGTATTAGATGCATTAGGCAAAAGAAAAACGAAGAGCAAGTGATTGCAGCAACTAAAGAAAAAGTATTGGCAATCTGCAAACGTCTTCCTGTTTACGCAAGCTAATTTTTAATCGTTGTTAAAAGAAACGGTGACATCAATAAAGGATGTTGCCGTTTTTTATTTCAAAAATTTTCATGATCTCATAAAGGGATATTGAGTCTAATTAGTTGATATTATAGTAATAAATTTTATGAGTAATTGAATAGTTGAATAAAAATACTATATTATTTGGCAATTCAACTGAATGATAAATATATTTAATCATTTAGACCAAAGAGACTAGGTAAAAACCAGTCTCTATTATGCTTACTCAAATTGCCACGATAGTGGTTTAACGGTGTAGAGATTATTATCCAATTTGGTTAAAAATCTGACCGCACTTTTTGTACTCAACTGAAATACATTATCTCTCTAAAGGAAATCCATGCTTAAAAACGTTATTTAATTTATTTCGAAAAAAACTGATAAAAACAGCCTTGAAACTTTACAGCAACGTGTAGAGCAAGGGGATGCTGAGGCAATATATCAGTTAGGACGTTTTTATCATATTGGAGAGGTAGTAGAAGATGATTACGACAAAGCGATGACGTTATATCACCGCGCGAATGCATTGGGTTATCCATTGGCGGCAAGTAATATTGGCGCACTTTATGATGATATGGGGGAGCCTGAAAAATCAGTGGAATGGTTTGAGCAAGGCATTCGTCAGGGCGATAAACGAGCGACAATCAATTTGGGACGATTCTATCTTTTAGGCATTGGCGTGGAGCAAGACACATTTAAAGGCATGCAAATGCTAGAGAAATATGACAATAATGGGCTTGCTTCATACCTCTTAGCGCAGGTATATGATGGCGTTATAGGATATGACGTTCCAATTAATTATCCTAAAGCATTGGAATATTACTTGCTTGCTGAGAAGAATAAACAAGATTTACCCAATAAAGATTTAATGACGCTTTATAATAACCTTGGGACACTCTACAACGCTCACGAGGATATTCCAACCAATTATGTTGAAGCGCAAAAATACCTAACCAAAGCTGCTGAAATGGGGTTTCCCCATGCAATGTATGGTTTAGCAAATTTACACGGTTTTAAAGGGGATAAAAAGCAAGCCTTCAAATGGTATTTAAAAGCTGCTGAAAATGGCTTAATAGATGCCTATTACTATGTTGGTAATGCTTATAAAAGAGGTGAGGGAGTTCAACAAGATAGCCAAAAAGCCTTAAAATGGCTAGAGCTAGCAGCAGAATTCCAAATGAGGGATGCGGCTTGGGAATTAGCTAAGATTTACCAGGAAGGGTTAGGTAATGTGCCACAAAATTTAGAAAAAGCTCAAGCATTTTATCTACTTGCAAAGAATCAGGAGAGAATGTCGAACGCTCAATACAACAGTTGCAAAGTCGTCTTGCTGTGCGTGATGATTTTGATGCATTACTTGAACGAGCTAAAGAAGGCAATCTTGAGGCTCAAAAGGATTTAGCGATGGCTTACGTTCGAGGTGATGAAATTGAACAGAATTATGAAGAAGCCTTTAAATGGTATAAAGCTGCCGCCGAACAAGGCGATGCAGATGCACAAAATAGCCTTTATAACCGCTATGCAAAAGGCGAAGGAGTTGAACAAAATAGCGAAGAAGCGATGAAATGGCTACATCGTAGTGCCGATCAAGGTCATGGGCTGGCTTATTATAATTTAGGGTTTGAATATAGTTCAGGTATTTTAGTCAAAAAAATGAACTGGAAGCGATCAAATGGTATAAAAAAAGCAGTAAAAAAAGACGTCATAGAAGCTTATTATCAACTTGGATTTCTTTTATACTTATGGCGATACTATTAAAAAAAGATTATAAGTCTGCACGGGTATATTATGAATTGGCGGGCGGAAGCTGGAACGGTGAAGCACAAAATGAATTAGGTATCCTTCACTTTAATGGGCTAGGGACACCAAAAGATGATGCAAAAGCCTTTCTTTATTTCCAACTTGCTGCTGAAAACGGCAGTCCTGAAGGAATGTATAATTTAGGTGCGATGTATGACAATGGCTTTTGGCACAAAAACGCAACCGCAAATTCGCTACTCAATGGTTTAAAAAAATCCTGTGAAGCTGGATATGAAAAAAAGCGTGCGAGATGCTATAAAAAAATAGAGCTTACTTTATGTTTATCCGTACAAAAGGATGGGCGTAATACATGGTCAATGTGTTAGAATGAACTATTACTTTTATTGTTTTTTGATCTTCTAGTTTACGCATAATGCTGATTCAGCTTTTATTTGTAATGTTAGCGGCGGTAAATATCGTCGCTTATTTTTTAATGTGGAAAGATAAAGTCCGCGCGGTTCGTCACGGCTGGCGAATTTCTGAAAAATACCTTTTTTTCTATTAAGCCTTCTTGGTGGGTTTATTGGCGTTTATTGCGGGATGAAACGCTTTCGCCATAAAACTAAACACTTCAGTTTTAAATTTGTTGTAATTCTCAGTGCCTTTATTTGGTTGATTTTAATGCCTTATTGGTATTTCTTTCTTGAATAATATTGAGTACAGAATGACTTTCAGTAATAAAAAAGCCTAGAGAATATCTCTAGGCTTTTTAGTACATAATTTATTTAAAAATGAGGCGTCTTTTTCTGCTTTTTTTCACTTGTGAAATAGTGATTAATCCCAACACAAGGACATAAACAGCAAAAATAAACACGAGCCATTGCACCATCGTAATGCCGAAAAGTGACCATTGACTTTCATTACAGCTACCTGTTGGATTGAAGACTGCAGGTAGCCATTTATGGAATGGTAATGTGTCTGGAAAGTTTGGTATAAATTCACATTGTTTCCACGGTGCAGGGTTCATTTGTAAATCAAGGTGACGGATAGATACCATTAATCCTTTAATTGCACTAAATAAACCCACAATAAGAGCAAGAATGCGGATAATAAGCGAATTTGGGGCTAAGGTGCCGATAAGACCAGCGACGAATAAACCCACAACAGCTAAACGTTCATAAACACAAAGTACGCAAGGTTGTAAACCCATGCCGTATTGAAAATAAAGTGCGGTCGATTCTAGGGCAAATGCAGTAAATGCCAAAAAGATCCACGCTGAACGTTTAAGGGATAATTGCTTAAAAAAGTCGAGCATTCTTTCTCCTTATGCTTCACTAAATAGGAAGAATTAAGCCAAGGTCTGCAAGCCAAATTGTCATACCTGGTAAGATAAATTCGATAGCAAGGAACCCACCACGGTTAATACGATGGTGTAAGGTAATGCCATATAGACCATTCTACCATAGGAAAGTTTGATTAACGGTGCAAGAGACGATGTCAGTAAGAACAAGAATGCTGCTTGACCGTTTGGCGTTGCTACAGAAGGTAAGTTTGTACCTGTATTGATTGCGACCGCAAGTAATTCAAATTGGTGTGGTGCAATCGCGCCTGCTGTAAGCGCATTTTTCGCCTCATTAATGTAAACCGTTGCAACGAATACGTTATCAGAAATTGCAGAAAGTAAACCGTTGAAACCATAGAATAAGGCTAACTGAGTTTTCTCTTCTGCACCTAATACGAAGTGAATAATTGGCGCAAAGAGTTTTTGATCGATAATCACCGCAACTATAGAGAAGAATACCACTAATAATGCAGTGAAAGGCAAGCTTTCTTGGAATGATTTACCAATGGCGTGTTCATCAGTTACACCTGTAAAGGTTGTTGCAAGAATAATCACACTTAAACCAATCAAGCCGACAGCCGCTAAGTGGAAGGCTAGACCTAAGATTAACCAAATCGCGATAACCGCTTGAACAGAAAGACGAATCTTATCTTGTTTAGACATTTTTTGTGTATTTTCACGATCTAAATCAGCCAAGATTTTCCATACTTCTTCTGGTAATTTTTCACCATAGCCGAATACTTTAAATTTTTCGACTAAAATACAAGTGAGTAATCCACAGATAAAAACAGGAACGGTTACTGGCGCCATACGGAAGAAGAATTCAATGAAATTCCATTTAGCTTGTTCTGCAATGATCAAGTTTTGTGGTTCACCCACCATGGTCATTACACCACCGAGAGCTGTACCCACGCCAGCATGCATCATTAAGCTACGTAAGAAAGAACGGAATTTTTCGAGAGTTTCGTGATTTTTAATTTTGTTATCATCGGAAATATCAACCGCATCTTGTAGTGTTTTACCTGATGCGACTTTGTGATAAACCCCATAGAAACCCATAGCAACACTGATGATTACAGCAACAACAGTCAGTGCATCTAAGAACGCTGAAAGAAATGCTGCACTGAAACAGAATGCTAAAGAAAGTACAATTTTAGAACGGATACGGACTAATAATTTGGTGAACACATAAAGCAAAAGTTGCTTCATAAAGTAAATACCAGCCACCATAAAGATTAAAAGTAAAACGACTTCAAAGTTTGCCATGATCTCGGCTTTAACGTGTTCAGCATTCGTCATGCCGATAGCAATAGCCTCAACGGCTAATAAACCACCCGGTTGAAGAGGATAGCATTTTAATGCCATCGCAAGGGTGAAAATAAACTCGGCGACGAGTACCCAGCCTGCCACAAATGGGCTTACCCAAAAAAATAAAATTGGGTTAATTACCAAGAAGGCAATAATAGTTAATTTATACCAATCTGGGCTCGAGCCCAGAAAGTTTTTCATAAATGCTTGTGTGTAAGTCATATTGAACTCCGTTTTTTTATAGTCCTGTCATTGTAATATATACTGCTTTAAAGGATAATAGACCAGTTAAAGATTTATTCAATAAATCACATTTTTTTGATCTTTTTAGACTTTTTTATATTTATTTCATACTCATGCAAACAGATAATACCCTTTTACGGGCTCAAAGCCCAGCCGCGCTTGCCGAAGAATATATTGTTAGAAGTATTTGGGATAATGTATTTCCCGCAGGCACTAATCTTCCTTCTGAGCGTGATTTAGCTGATAAAATCGGCGTAACACGCACCACATTACGTGAAGTATTACAGCGTTTGGCTCGTGATGGCTGGCTTACCATTCAACATGGCAAACCGACAAAAGTCAATGATATTTGGGATACAGCTGGTCCAAGCATCATTGAAACTTTAATTACCTTAGATCGCCAAAGTGCGCCGTTAATTATTGAAAATATGTTGTCATTGCGTAGCCGCATGTCGGAATCTTATATTTATGAGGCAGTAAAAAATTCGCCTAAAGCCTCAGCTGCCTTGTTCAAAGGAATGGATTCTTTGGAGAATACCGCTGAAAGCTACATGGAATTTGACTATGCCTTATTTCGTCAGTTTACCGTAATGGCGAATAAACCTTTCTATCGTTTAATTTTTCAATAGTTTACGTGGGGTTTATCATAAAATTGGTTTGCTATTCTTTAGTGACGAAAAAAACATCGACAAGTGACACATGATTTTTTTATGTAGAATTGCGTGATATTTGTGAAAAAAAGGTCAATCTGATTTAGTGGTGGAATGTATTCGTAAACACAAGCAAGTGACTTCCGCCTACTGGCGAGCCATTTTAGAAAGTTTGCCAAAAGATTTAGCAACAGAATAATATTAAAAGTGCGGTTGAAAATGACCGCACTTTTTTTCCTTATATCAAAGACTCAATATTATGCGTATTCCAAGAATTTATCATCCAGAATCCCTTAAAAATCAATCTACTTGCCAACTTTCAGAGGATGCGGCTAATCATGTAGGGCGTGTACTTCGCATGACTGAAGGTGAGCAAATTGAATTATTTGATGGTAGTAATCATATTTATCCAGCAAAAAAATTATTGAAGCGAGCAAAAAAGCCGTTAAAGTGGACATTCTTGGTTGTGAATTAAGTGATAAAGAGTCGAATTTATCGATTCATTTAGGGCAGGTTATTTCACGCGGCGATCGAATGGAATTTACCATTCAAAAATCCGTAGAGTTGGGCGTGAATGTGATTACACCATTATGGTCAGAACGCTGTGGCGTGAAGTTGGATGGTGAACGTATGGATAAGAAAATCCAACAATGGCAAAAAATTGCCATTGCGGCTTGTGAACAATGTGGCCGTAACGTTGTGCCAGAAATTCGTCCATTAATGAAATTACAAGATTGGTGTGCAGAAAAATGATGGCGCGTTGAAATTGAATTTACATCCAAGAGCCCAATATTCAATTAAAAACCTTGCCTTCTATTCCAAAAAGAAGGTGTTCGTTTGCTTATTGGTTCAGAAGGCGGTTTATCACCTCAAGAAATCGCTCAAACTGAACAACAAGGATTTACTGAAATTTTATTAGGAAAGCGTGTGTTACGTACAGAAACAGCCTCTTTAGCGGCGATTAGTGCGTTACAAATTTGTTTTGGAGATTTGGGATAATGATGGATTTACAAGGGCAATTTTTAATTGCGATGCCACAGTTGGAAGATTATTTCCAAAATACCGTGGTGTATATGTGTGAGCATAATGAGCAAGGTTCGATGGGTTTAGTGATTAATCAACCCACCGATTTAAGCATTGCTGAGTTGTATTCAAAAATGAATTTTATGATGAAAAATGACCGCACTTTTAGCAATGAACTTGTACTTGCGGGTGGCCCAGTACATTCTGAGCGTGGTTTTATTCTGCATAAGAAAACTACGAAAGAATTTGAGCATAGTTATAAAATTACCGATGAGATGTTTCTGACCACTTCGGCAGATATTGTGGAAACCTTTGGTTCAGAGGATGCGCCCGAAAAATATCTTGTTGCGCTCGGTTGTGCAAGTTGGACAGCTGGACAGCTAGAACAAGAGATTGCGGATAATGCGTGGTTAGTGGCGCCAGCTTCAGACACCATTTTATTTGAAACCATTTATGAAGATCGTTATCCTGCCGCGAATCAATTATTAGGGATTAATCCTCATAATTTTGTCTTTTCACAAGTGGGGCACAGTTAATGGGCATCACAGCAATTGCGTTTGATTTCGGTACAAAAAGCATCGGTTGTGCAGTCGGGCAAAGTATCACGGGTACGGCGCAAGCATTACCTGCATTTAAAGCGCAAGATGGCATTCCCAATTGGGATGCTATTGAAAAATGCCTAAAGGATTGGAAGCCCGATGTCATTGTGGTGGGATTGCCCCTAAATATGGATGGAACCGAGCAAGATTTAACACTTCGAGCGAAAAAATTTGCCAACCGCTTAAATGGTCGTTTCGGTATCAAAGTAGAACTACAAGATGAGCGCTTAACGACGGTTTCTGCTCGAGATGAAATTTTCCAGCGTGGCGGTTATCGAGCTCTCAATAAAGGCAAAGTAGATGGGATCTCTGCTTGTCTAATTTTAGAAAGTTGGTTCGAAAGTTATTCAGAATAAGCTAAAATAAACCGCACTTTAAGGTGCGGTTTGTTGTATTTATGAGTTTATTTTTTTATCCAAATCAGACTCGCCATTCTTCCTGTTTTGCCATCTCGACGATAGGAAAAGAAGCGCTCTTTTTCTGTTGATGTGCAATGCTCCCCACCGTAAATTTGGGTAATACCTAATTTATTGAGGCGTTGTGTGGCGATTTGATAAAGATTACCGAGGTATTTTCCTGCTTCATTCGGATCGGGTCGAAAAGCCGTTTCTGCAATCGGGTCAAAAGCCATAAATTGCTCAATCACTTCTTTGCCAACTTGGAATGCATTAGGACCGATAGCAGGCCCAAACCACGCAATAATCTCTTCGGGGGCAGATTGGAAACATTTCACGGTTTCTTCTAATACACCATCACAGAGCCCTCGCCAGCCCGCATGGGCTGCAGCCACTTCAGTCCCTTGTTTATTGGTGAATAAAACCGGCAAGCAATCAGCAGTCATGACCAAACATACTTGGTTAGGTTGATTGGTGTAAACCGCATCAGCCTCTAAATCATTGCCCTCATAAGGCACCGTAATCACGCGAGTGCTATGTGTTTGAGTTAAAAACAACGGGAAATGTGGCAGATTAAATTTTTCGACCAATAAAGTGCGGTTAGTTTTGACCGCACTTTTATTGTCTTCGACATGATCACCCAAATTGAAACTATCGAAAGGCGGCAGGCTTACGCCACCTTCTCTTGTGGTTGTAAAAGCTTGGATATGTGGTGGAACATTCCAGTTTGGAACAATGGTTTTCATCTTAATAATCCAATTCGTCTTTGTGTTCGAGGTAATCCGCTTTTAAAGCATGCAGTAATTCGACAAAGTCATCTGGCAATGGGGCATACCATTCCATCATTTCTCCCGTAATTGGGTGAGCTAAACGCAACATAACTGCATGTAAGGCTTGGCGTTTAAAAATTACGTAGTACTTCAGTGAAGGCTTCACTTGCGTTTTTTTAGGTGGACGAGGACGGCCACCATAAGTTTGATCGCCTAATAATGGATGCGCAATATGTGCCATGTGAACACGAATTTGGTGAGTGCGGCCCGTTTCTAAACGTAAGCGTAAGCGGGTGTAATTACGGAAATTCTCCATAATGCGATAGTGCGTCACAGCCGGTTTACCCATTGGGTGAACCGCCATCAATGTGCGTTTTGTCGCGTGGCGAGCCATTGGCTGATCTACTGTGCCACCTTTGGTCATAATGCCACTGGCGACGGCTTCGTATTCACGAGTGATTTTTCGTTTTTGTAAATCACGCACAAGTTTGGTTTGTGCTGGAATCGTTTTAGCGACAACCATGAGACCTGTCGTGTCTTTGTCTAAACGATGCACAATCCCTGCGCGTGGTACTTCGGCAATAGGTGGATAGTGATAGAGTAGCGCGTTAAGTACCGTACCATCCGGATTGCCTGCACCAGGGTGAACCACAAGATCTTTAGGTTTATTAATCACGATAATATCGTCATCTTCATAAACGATATTGAGCGGAATATTTTGTGGCTCAAAACGGTTTTCATCTTCCACTTCTACCGAAATTTCAATTTGCTCTCCGCCATAAACTTTTGCACGTGGAATATCGGTAATTTCACCGTTTATTTTTACCTGTTTTGCTTCAATCCAGGTTTTTAAACGCGAACGGGAATATTCAGGGAACAACTCTGCGAGGGTTTGGTCTAAACGCTGTCCCATTTGTTCGGGCTGAACTTCAGCCGTTAAGGTCATTTGTGGCATAAAAAATCCATCTAAAAATTTAAAAAGTTGGCTTATTGTGTAATGTTCTATACAATATTCGTTAATTGTAACTTATTTATTGATTTTCGTAAAAATTAAGGAAAAAAGAATGCGTAAAATAAAATCTCTCGTGCTTATTGCACTTACCTCATTCGTTATTGCAGCTTGTAGCAGTGATAATAAAGAAGTGGAGCAAGCTTCAGTTGATGAGCTTTATGCAAAAGGCGCGGCTGCATTACAAGAAGGAAGCTATTCTGATTCGATTCGTTATTTAAAAGCAGCGACAGAGCGTTTCCCTGGTAGTACTTACCAAGAACAAGCAATGCTTGATTTAATTTATGCAAACTATAAAACACAAGATTACACAGCAACGTTGGTTACTGTAGATAACTTCTTACAGCAATTCCCACAAAGTCCAAACCGTGACTATGCAGTGTATATGGCGGGTTTAACAAACTTAGCAACGGCTGATAACATGATCCAAGATTTCTTTGGCATTGATCGTGCAACGCGTGAAACGACTTCAATGAAAACGGCGTTTTCAAACTTCCAAAGCTTAGTGCGTGCGTTCCCAAATAGCCCATATTCACAAGATGCAGTAGCACGTATGGCGTATATTAAAGACTCATTAGCACGTCATGAATTAGAAATTGCGAAATTCTATGCAAAACGTGATGCGTGGGTAGCAGTATCAAACCGTGTAGTGGGTATGTTGCAACAATATCCGGATGCAAAAGCGACTTACGAGGGTTTATTCTTAATGAAAGAAGCATACGAGAAAATGGGGTTACAACAATTAGCGAACCAAACTCAGCAAGTTATCGATGCGAATAAAGATAAACAATTTGCGGAAGTGAAAAAAACCGGAAGAATCTGATTTAACTCAACCGGTTAAAAAAATAATTCTCGTCCCTTTTGAGACGAGCTTGAATAAGCAAAAATTATTCTAATAAAGGCTAGTCAAACTAATCAAATTGAGCTAGTATAAATTTAAAAAGATTTCCTGGGGTGTTCGTGGATGGGTTATGTCCCTGAGCCGATACTTAGAACTTTATAAATCGGTTTCCCGCCATTGGTGTGTAGGCTTGACCTTTGACTTTGTCATTGGACTAAAGAAACCTAAAAAAATGGCCTTTACCGGTTTCCTTGGACCGTCGGGTTCAAGGACTACTACTCGTAGCGGCACTCTGGGACCTTCCTTTAAAAATCCATTCTTTCCAATCGAATGAAATCAACACAGCAAACGCTTCGCAATCAACTCCGTCAACAAATTCGTAAAACACGAGCAAATTTGACCGCACTTCAGCAGCAACAGGCAGAGAATTCCATTACTCAACAAGCGCTTGCATTAATTGAAGCACGAAATGCGCAGCATATTGCCTTGTATGTTTCCTTTGATGGTGAAATCTCCACAGATAAACTTATCAAAAACCCTTTGGGCACAAGATAAACACGTTTATTTGCCGGTATTGCACCCTTTCAATCCTAATCATCTTTTTGTTCTTACGTTATTTGCCAGATACACTAATGCTGAAAAAAATAAATTTGGCATTTGGGAGCCAAAGCTTAATGTGCAAAAACGTATTGCCTTTGGATGAATTAGGTATTCTTTTTACACCACTTGTCGCTTTTTGATAAACAAGGAAATCGTCTTGGCATGGGTGGTGGTTTTTATGACCGAACCTTACAAAATTGGCAAAAATTCTTCTTTTTATTCCTGTGGGATTAGCCCATCAATGTCAGCAAGTCGAACAGCTTCCAACTGAAGCGTGGGACGTGCCTCTTCACCGAATTTTTAGTTGCTTAAACCTATCAAGAAATAAAAATTTGATAGAAAAAAATTAAAAAAATTGTTGATTTTTTTCTCTTGAAATACCAAAAAAAGGTCTTATTTAATAACTCGTAAAGGGGATGACCCCAAGAATTTAATCAGGAGAAGATAAGCATATGAATATTGAAAAAAATTTACCACAAAAATTTCAACAAGCACTCAGTGAAGCACAATCATTGGCGCTAGGTAAAGATAATCAGTTTATCGAACCAGTGCATTTATTGACCGCACTTTTAAATCAACAAGACGGTTCAATTGCACCAATTTTAACGACCAGTGGCGTCAACGTGGCGTTATTGCGTAATGAATTAAACGCCGAATTGAATAAATTGCCACAAGTGTCGGGTAATGGCGGTGATGTGCAAATTTCTCGTCAATTACTTAACTTATTGAATTTATGTGACAAATTAGCTCAACAAAAACAAGATAAATTTATTTCCAGTGAATTGTTCTTATTAGCAGCGCTTGAAGAGCGAGGCACATTAAATGACATTTTGAAAAAAATGTGGTGCGAAAAAAAGAACAAATTCTACAAGCGATCCAACATATTCGTGGAGGACAAAGCGTGAACGATCAAAATGCAGAAGAAAGCAGACAAGCTCTTGAAAAAAATATACCATTGATTTAACTGCTCGTGCTGAAAGTGGCAAACTTGACCCCGTTATTGGTCGTGATGAAGAGATTCGTCGAGCCATCCAAGTATTACAACGTCGCACCAAAAACAACCCAGTATTAATTGGTGAGCCTGGCGTAGGTAAAACTGCTATCGTGGAAGGTTTGGCACAACGTATTGTTAATGGTGAAGTGCCTGAAGGCTTAAAAAACAAACGTGTACTTTCTTTAGATATGGGCGCACTGATTGCCGGTGCGAAATACCGCGGTGAATTTGAAGAGCGCTTAAAAGCTGTTTTAAATGAGTTATCAAAAGAAGAAGGTCGCGTGATCCTCTTTATTGATGAAATCCATACCATGGTTGGTGCAGGTAAAACTGACGGTGCAATGGATGCGGGTAACTTATTAAAACCAAGTTTAGCGCGCGGTGAATTGCACTGTGTGGGTGCAACAACACTAGACGAATATCGTCAATATATCGAGAAAGATGCGGCACTTGAGCGTCGTTTCCAAAAAGTCTTTGTGGATGAGCCAAGTGTCGAAGATACCATTGCGATCTTACGTGGTTTGAAAGAGCGTTATGAGATCCATCACCATGTAGATATTACTGACCCAGCAATCGTAGCAGCGGCAACACTTTCACATCGTTATATTTCCGATCGTCAATTGCCGGATAAAGCCATCGACTTAATCGATGAAGCCGCTTCTAGCATTCGTATGGAAATTGACTCTAAACCTGAGCCGCTCGATCGTCTTGAACGCCGTATCATCCAATTAAAAATTGGAGCAACAGGCATTACAAAAAGAAGAGGACGAAGCCAGCCGTAAACGTTTAGACATGTTAGAAAAAGAACTTGCTGACAAAGAACGTGAATATGCCGAACTTGAAGAAGTATGGAAGTCAGAAAAAGCGGCTCTTTCCGGTTCTCAACACATCAAACAAGAGTTAGATGTTGCGAAAACTGAAATGGAGCAAGCGCGTCGTGCTGGTGATTTAAGCAAAATGTCTGAGCTTCAATACGGTCGTATTCCAGAATTGGAAAAAAACAACTTGCTGCCGCTGAAACCGGTGAAGGCAAAGAAATGAGCCTATTACGCTATCGTGTGACTGATGAAGAAATTGCGGAAGTACTTTCTAAAGCAACCGGCATTCCAGTTTCTAAAATGATGGAAGGTGAGAAAGAAAAAAACTCTTACGCATGGAAGAAGAATTACACAAACGTGTTATCGGTCAAGAAGAAGCAGTCGATGCCGTAGCGAACGCGATTCGCCGTAGCCGTGCAGGGCTTTCTGATCCTAACCGCCCAATTGGTTCTTTCTTATTCTTAGGTCCAACTGGTGTAGGGTAAAACAGAGCTTTGCAAAAACGTTGGCGAAATTCCTCTTTGACAGTGAAGATGCGATGGTGCGTATTGATATGTCAGAGTTTATGGAAAAAAACACAGCGTATCTCGTTTAGTGGGGGCACCTCCAGGCTATGTTGGCTATGAAGAAGGTGGTTACTTAACTGAAGCGGTACGTCGTCGTCCATATTCGGTAATTTTGTTGGATGAAGTGGAAAAAGCACACGCAGATGTATTCAACATCTTATTACAAGTGTTGGATGATGGTCGTTTAACTGATGGTCAAGGTCGTACTGTGGACTTCCGTAATACCGTGGTGATTATGACCTCTAACTTGGGTTCTGATTTAATCCAAGGTAGCAAAGATGAAAGCTATGGAGAAATGAAGGCCTTAGTGATGTCAGTGGTGAGCCAACATTTCCGTCCGGAATTCATCAACCGTATTGACGAAACGGTGGTATTCCATCCACTTGGCAAAGACAATATCCGTGCGATTGCAAGCATTCAATTAGAACGTTTAGCAAAACGTATGGAAACTCGTGGTTACGAATTAGTGTTTACCGAAACGTTATTAGATTTCATTGGTGAAGTCGGTTACGACCCAATTTATGGGGCGCGTCCATTAAAACGTGCAATCCAACAAGAGATCGAAAACAGCTTGGCACAACAAGTTCTATCTGGTCAATTATTACCAGGTAAAGTGGTCACAGTGGATTATGTGGATGGTAAAGTTCAAGCCAGACAATAATTTGTAAAATGAAAAGCCATTTAGTGAAAGCTAAATGGCTTTTTTATGCTTTGGTAAAAGATAAAATAGGGTAGAATGACGCTGTTTATTGCGTATAAAAATGAGGAAAAAAATGACCGCACTTTTAAAAATAGGTTTGGTTTCGGTGTCAGACCGTGCATCAAGTGGTGTGTATCAAGATCAAAGGGATTCCCGAATTACAACAATGGTTAGAGCAAGCGTTGGTGGATCCTTTTGAAGTGGAAACGCGATTAATTCCAGATGAGCAGCCATTAATTGAACAAACGTTGAAAGAATTGGTGGATGAGCACCATTGTCATTTAGTGCTCACAACGGGCGGTACCGGGCCAGCAAAACGTGATGTAACACCTGATGCCACATTGGCGGTAGCCGATCGTGAAATGCCTGGATTTGGCGAGCAAATGCGTCAAGTGAGTTTGCATTTTTGTGCCGACAGCGATTTTATCTCGTCAAGTTGGTGTAATTCGTAAAAATAGCTTAATTTTGAATTTACCAGGACAGCCGAAAGCCATCAAAGAAACCTTAGAAGGCGTAAAAAGATGAGCAAGGCAAAGTTTTTAGTGAAAGGGATTTTTTTAGTGCGGTGCCTTACTGTTTGCAATTAATCGATGGTATTTATATTGATACAAAGCCTGAAGTGATTACAAGCTTCCGCCCGAAATCGGCTCGTCGTGAAAATTTGGAGAAATAAGATGAAAAAAATCGAAGCCATTATTAAGCCATTTAAATTAGATGATGTGCGTGAAAAATCTATCTGATATCGGCATTAGCGGAATGACCGTGACTGAAGTTCGTGGTTTTGGTCGTCAAAAAGGGCATACAGAGCTTTATCGTGGAGCAGAATATATGGTGGATTTTTCTGCCTAAAGTGAAAAATCGAAATTGTCGTGCCAGATGATTTACTTGAACAATGTCTTGAAACCATTGTTGAAACCCTGCCAAACAGGCAAAAATCGGTGATGGGAAGATCTTTGTTTATGATGTAGAACGCGTGATTCGTGTTCGTACAGGCGAAGAAAAATGAGGAAGCCATTTAGTGGAAAAAAACTTAAATTTTAATCGTACTTTTAGTCGCAATGGCGGCTTTAGTGATTGTGTTTGCGGGAATTAAACTGGCGGCAGAGATTGTTGTGCCTTTTTTATTGGCATTATTTATCGCCATTATTTGTTCGCCAGTGATTAAAGCAATGACACAACGTAAAGTGCCGCATGGTATTGCGATTGCCTTGCTGTTTATCTTAATTTTAATCGTATTCTTTTTCCTGGTGGGATTAATTAACAGCAGTGTGCAAGAATTTACGCGCTCTATTCCGCAATATAAAGTGCTGCTTTCGGAGCGTATAAATGACGTTATGGCGTTAGCTCAAAAACTGAAATTGCCGATTGTGATTTCTCGCGAAGCCATTATGGAGCATTTTGATCCTAGCGTGATCATGAACTTTGTGAGCCGTTTGTTATTAAACTTTTCTGGCGTGGTGACGAATGCTTTTGTGCTAATTTTAGCGGTGATTTTTATGCTACTTGAAGCACCAACAATGAAGCATAAATTTGCTTTAGTGTTAAGTGATAATGAACATGATGTTGTCGCGGAAGAACATCATATTGATCGTATTTTAGACGGTGTGATTAGTTATCTTGGCGTAAAAACAGTGATTAGTTTGCTTACCGGTATCTCGACGTGGATTTTGTTGGATGTGATGGATGTTCAATATGCCATTTTATGGGCAACCTTAAGCTTCTTATTAAATTACATCCCAAATATTGGTTCGATTATTGCCGCAGTGCCTATTATTGTTCAAGCGTTATTGCTGAATGGATTTGGTGTAGGCATGGGCGTAACCGTCGGTATTATTGCATTAAATATTGTGATCGGTAATATTATTGAACCGAAGATGATGGGTAAAACCTTAGGGCTTTCTACCTTGGTTGTATTCTTTTCATTACTTTTCTGGGGATGGTTGCTTGGTACGGTAGGTATGTTGCTTTCTGTGCCGCTGACAATGGCGTTTAAAATTACATTAGAAAGCTCTGAATCAACGAAGAAATATGCGGCTTTATTAGGTGATGTAAACGATTAAAGTGCGGTTAAAAAATGACATCATTTTAGCAATAAAAAGCCACCATTATGGTGGCTTTCTTTTTATCTCATGTTCGATAGATTAAGGTAAATCATCGATTTCTTTATCCACTTTTGGTGGAATCATATGTTCACGGCGTAGACCGATATCATAAGCAATTGCAATCGCGATAAAGATTGATGAGTAAGTACCAAAACCGATACCAATTAATAACGCTAATGAGAAGTTATGAATTGATGGACCACCAAAGAAGAACAAGGCAATCACAACAAGAAGCGTTGTGAGAGATGTCATGATAGTTCTCGATAAGGTTTGCGTTAAGGAAATATCAATAATATCGATGGTTTCTACACGGCGAATTTTGCGGAAGTTTTCACGCACACGGTCGAATACCACGATACTATCGTTGATGGAATAACCTACAACAGAAAGAATTGCTGCCACGAAGGTTAAATCCATTTCGACTTGTAATGCAGAGAATACACCGAGTGTAATCACCACGTCATGCGCAAGTGAGGCAATACCACCAAAACCTAAACGCCATTCAAAACGTGAGCCAACATAAATTAACATCATTGCCAAAGTCGCAAGAGTCGCATAAACTGCACCTTGAGCCAGTTCTTCACCGACGTTTGGACCCACAAATTCAATACTGTTAATATGAATGTTTGGATCAATCGTTTGAAGCATGCTTTTAACGTGATCACCAATAGCAGAATCGTTATTGTCAGCCGGTAATCGGATCATCACGTCTTGTACAGAACCGGTTGTTTTGTACAATCGGGCTTGTAATACCATTTTGATTTAATGTGCCACGGATTTTTTTCTAAATCAGCCGGTTGTGAGAAGTGTGTATCAAATACCACACCACCGGTAAAATCCAAGCCCCAGTTGAAGCCTTTTGTCACAATGAAGAAGAGGGAAATCGCCATTAAAATCACAGAAAATGCATATCCCACAAATCTCACTTTCATAAATTCAGTGAGAGGGAATGGCAATTTAATCCCATTCACTTCACGGATAAAATGCCCGTTTTTATCTTTTGCAAATAATCTCATCTTATCCTACCTAAATCGATAATTTTTCAAGACGTTTACCGCCGTATAGGAAGTTCACGATAGCACGTGTTCCGGTAATTGCCGTAAACATTGAAATTGCCACACCTAATGCAAGGGTTACCGCAAAGCCTTGAATTGGACCAGTACCCACAGCATAAAGAATGATTGCCGTTAAAATTGTAGTTAAGTTCGCATCGAAGATAGAGGTGAATGCACCGTTATAACCTTCGTTAATGGCTTGCTGGATTGGACGACCATTACGAATCTCTTCTTTGATACGCTCAAAAATAAGTACGTTGGCGTCCACCGACATCCCGAGGGTTAATACGATACCCGCAATCCCCGGCATAGTGAGTGTTGCACCTGGTAGGATAGACATCAAACCAACTAATAAAACGATATTAATCACCAAGGCAAAGCTTGCGATAATACCGAAGATTTTATAGTAAATCAGCATGAAGACTATGACAGCAATTAAGCCCCAGAAGCTTGCATCAATACCTTGTTCTACGTTTTGTGCACCAAGAGAAGGACCGATTGTACGCTCTTCAACAATTTGCACTGGCGCGATTAATGCACCTGATTTTAATAACATAGAAAGGTTTTGTGCTTCCGCAGAGCTGCTTACACCCGTAATTTGGAAGTTAGAACTAAAGCGACCTTGAATGGTTGCGACGTTAATGACTTCTTCATTTTTCTCTAAAATGGTTTTGCCATTTTCGTCTTTTTTACCGTTGTCTTTGTATTCTACATACAAGGTTGCCATTGGTTTTTTTGTAGTATTTCTTGGTGGTTTTGCGACATGATTTCGCCGCCTTCACTATCCAAGGTTACACTTACTTGTGGCGTACTGGTGTTTTGGTCTAAACCTGAGCTTGAGTTGATGATGTGTTCACCACCCAATACCGCACGTTTGTAAAGTGCAACAGGTCTACCTTGACGGTCATATTTGATTTCTGTGTCAGAAGGTAACATACCACGCGCTGCTGACTCTGGGTTCACCAACGAATTCACAATGCGGAATTCAAGCGTTGCCGTTGCCCCTAAGATTTCTTTTGCACGCGCAGTATCTTGAACACCTGGTAATTCGATTACGATACGTTCTGCACCTTGACGTTGGATAACCGCTTCAGCTACGCCTAATTCAGCAACACGTTTACGTAAAATCGTTAAGTTTTGCTCGATCGCTAAGTTACGTGATTCTGTTAATGCCGCTTCAGAAAGGGCAAGGTTTAAGGTGTTGTCACCAATATCAGACACTTCTAATGTTGGGTGTAACTGACGAATAATACGCGCTGCTTTTGACATTTGGTCAGCATTTTCTAATGTGACCGTTGTACCAAATTTGTCGCCATTTTTAATCGCCGTAAACTGAATTTTTTCTTTACGTAATTCGTTGCGTAATGTGTCTTGTAACTGTTCTTGACGTTTAGCAAGCGCAGAATTCATGTCCACTTCCATCAAGAAACGTACACCACCACGTAAGTCCAAACCCCATTTCATCGGGTTAGCCCCAATGCTGCTTAACCAAGCCGGTGTTGCCGGTGCAAGGTTTAATGCTGTGGTGTAGTTGTTGCCAAGTTTTTCTGCAATTTTATCTTTGGCAAGAAGTTGGTCATCTGTGTTGGTGAAACGGGCAAGAATGGAGCCATTTTCAAGAACGATAGATTTAGTTGAAAGGTTATTTTCTTTAGTACGTTTTGTACTTCAGTTAATGCGGTGGTGTCTGCTTGTTGTCCGCGAGTACCAGAAATTTGCACCGCAGGATCTTCACCATAGATATTTGGAAGAGAGTATAAAGCACCAATGGCGACCACAAGGATCACCATTAGATTCTTCCATAATGGGTAACGATTTAACATAGTTTTTCCCTTTTAGGAATTTAAATTAGAGAGATTTTACAGAACCTTTCGGTAATACTGAAACGATGTAGTTACGGTTAATCGTGATTTCAGTAGTATCGTTTAAAGCGATAACAATTTCAGCACCTTCGGTTACTTTAGTGATTTTTACCAATCAAACCACCAGCGGTTAATACTTCAGTGCCTTTCGCTAATTCAGACATTAATTTTTTTGTGTTCTTTGTTACGTTTCGCTTGTGGGCGGTAAATCATAAAAATAAAAAAATTAAACCGAAGATCACGAAAATAAATAACGTGGACATTGGGCTTTGTGCTTCCATTGTGTTTTCCTTATAAAAATGAAAAAGTTAAAAGTGTGCGTAAAATACCATAAAACGGCATTCAGTAAAAGCCGATGAAGGCAATAACAACTAGAATTTTGGAATTAATTGATTTTTTTCAAGCAAACTTCGAAGATTTGCTCAGAAAGCCAATGTTGATCCACTAATTCACATTGATTTTTCTTCACAAAAAAACAACAAAAATTTTTCTACCGCACTTTGACGATTTAATTGCAAAAACTAATTCATCATTTGGCGCTAAATTAGCCAAAAGCCTTCTTCGCGGTTAAAAAGCGGAATCGGGCAGGAAAAGTGCGGTCAAATTTAATTGATATTTCATGATTTAAGCTTGGCGACGAGCAAACATAATTTTGCCCATAGCCGAGAGTTGTTCTGCTGATAAATATTGCTTACCAAGCTCAAATAGCGGCTCTTCAAGAGCAATGTGTCTATCATAGCTCGCCACAAACAGCGTAATCAGCCTTTCATCTACATCGGTACGTTTCTCTGCAATCAATTCTTCTAGCTGCTCAGAAAGCTTTGCCCAATTTTCATGCAAAGTGACATGCTGGCGCTCTAATTCATCCACCGACTCTTTCGCTTGCGGTGCTTTTTCAATTAAAGCGGGGAAAAAAAGTCTTTTTCTTCATCATCATGATGAAGTGGTGCCGCGTGATTAAAATACTGCAAAATGGTTTTTACATCATTTAATACGGCTTGATTCACGCCATTTTTTTCTAAGTAGCTAGGAAGAATCGTAAGTTGCTTGCAAAAGCGTTTCACTTTGCTATGACAGGCATAAAGCATATCAATCGGTTCATTCCAAGTGGCAAATTGTTGAGGTTCGAGGATTTGCATAAGGTTTCCTTTGTTAAAAAGTGCGGTCAAAAAACGCTTCATTTTTCTACCGCACTTTCAGCAATTATGAGTTATCCGCTAATTGTAATGGGGGAACTGGTTTGCCCATGCGAGCATAGAATTCCACCACAAAATCATCAAAACGATCGTCTTCAATCGCTTGACGAATTTCCGCCATTAAACGTTGATAATAGCGTAAATTGTGAATGGTATTTAAGCGCGCCCCTAAAATTTCACCGCATTTATCTAAATGATATAAATAGGCTTTGGTGTAGTTTTTACAGGTGTAGCAATCACATTCTGGATCCAATGGGCTGGTATCATCACGGTATTTTGCATTACGGATTTTGACAATACCATCTGTCACGAATAAATGGCCGTTACGTGCGTTACGGGTTGGCATTACGCAGTCGAACATATCAATACCACGGCGTACACCTTCCACTAAATCTTCAGGTTTACCCACGCCCATTAAATAACGCGGTTTATCAGTCGGAATTTGTGGGCAGATGTATTCTAAAAATACGGTGCATATCTTCTTTAGGTTCGCCTACCGCTAAACCGCCCACCGCATAACCGTCAAAGCCAATACTCACTAAACCTTCTAGTGACACTTTGCGTAATTCTTCAAATACGCCACCTTGAATAATACCGAATAGCGCATTTTTATTGCCTAATTCATCAAAGCGAACACGGCTACGTTTTGCCCAACGAAGAGACATTTCCATGGATTTTTTCGCATAATCGAAAGTCGCAGGATAAGGGGTACATTCATCGAAAAATCATCACGATGTCAGAACCTAAATCATATTGAATTTCCATGGATTTTTCAGGTGAAAGGAAAATGCGCTCACCATTAATTGGGTTTTGGAATTTCACGCCTTCTTCCGTAATTTTACGTAATTTACCTAAACTAAATACTTGGAAACCGCCACTGTCAGTCAAAATTGGGCGATGCCATTGCATAAAGTCATGTAAATCACCGTGTTTACGCATGACTTCTTGACCTGGACGAAGCCATAGATGGAATGTGTTACCAAGCAAAATTTCCGCACCTGTCGCACGGACTTCTTCTGGTGTCATGCCTTTTACCGTTCCATAAGTACCCACCGGCATAAATGCAGGGGTTTCTACGGTGAATGTGCCTTGTGGACGTTCAAATACCAAGCGACCACGACGCGCACTACCGCTGGTTTTATCTAATTCATATTTCATTTTTTTCCTCAACGAATAAACAGTTCGTAGGTTGTTGTTCAATAAAAAAGCCTGTTAGTACAGGCTTCTTGATAGGTATTTTATGAGTTGGTTGAAAATAAGTCAAACCACTTATTCTAAGCCTTTCACATTGGGATTTTTTTAGTAATGAACATCGCATCGCCATAACTGAAAAAACGATAGCGATTTTTGACCGCACTTTTATAGGCATTCATGGTATGACTAAAGCCTGCGAAGGCAGACACCAACATAATTAATGTGCTTTCTGGTAAGTGGAAGTTGGTAATCAACGCATCCACCACACGGAAGGATTTGCCCGGGTAAATAAAAATAGAGGTGTCAGAAAAATAAGGTTCAATTAAATCTGGATTGCCATTTTCTTCTGCCGATAGGGCGGCGGTTTCAACAGAACGCACTGATGTTGTGCCTACTGCAATGACACGTTTACCCGCTTTTTTCGTTTCAATAATGGCATTGCAGACTTCTTGAGAGAGCTCCACATATTCTGCGTGCATAATATGATCTTCAATATTTTCAACACGCACAGGTTGGAATGTACCTGCGCCCACGTGCAAAGTCACAAATTCAAAATTAACGCCTTTTTTTCGTGTAGTTTTTTTGTAAAAGTTCATCATCAAAATGCAAGCCTGCTGTTGGCGCAGCCACTGCACCAGGCACTTTGTTGTATACGGTTTGATAGCATTCTTGATCCGCTTCTTCATCTGGGCGATCAATATAAGGCGGCAAAGGCATATGACCGATTTCTTGTAACACATCAAGTACATTGCGACTCTTATCCGCTAATTCCACTTCAAAAAGCGCATCTTGACGACCGATCATAATCGCTTTTACGCCATTATTTTCACCGAGCTTATCTTCACCTAAAAATAATTCAGCACCTTCTTTCGGGGCTTTTGACGAACGAATATGCGCTAAGAAATGATGTTCACTTAATACTCGTTCAACCAACACTTCAATTTTTCCGCCACTGGCTTTTCGACCAAACATACGAGCAGGGATCACGCGCGTATTGTTAAAAAAATCAACAAATCACCTTCGTCGATTAAATCCAATACATCAGTAAAAAGTGCGGTGAGAAATTTCTCCGTTTTCACCATTGAGTTGTAGCAAACGGCAAGAAGATCGATCTTCTTTAGGGTAACGAGCAATCAGCTCATCTGGTAAGTCAAAATGAAAGTCAGAAACACGCATAATTATAAATAATGAAAGCTAAAAATGGGGCATAGTCTAGAGCGAATAAGGGGGAAAAAAACAAGGGGGAATGTTGTTGGGTATGAATCGGGTTGAGAGATAGAGTGGGAAGGTAAATATTATACTATTCAAATTTATTAAGTTTTGTTTCAACGCATAGTCACCACGAAGGTGGCTGCTTAAGTGCTGAATCAGCTTACGAAGAGATATTCGGTTTCAACACACAGCCGCCCGAAGGCGGCTGCTACAACACAGACCACGCCAAACAGAATAAGACAAGGTTTCAACACACAGCCGCCCGAAGGCGGCTGCGTCCATTGTTAGTTTGCCCTCTTTCGCCATATTGCGTTTCAACACACAGCCGCCCGAAGGCGGCTGCCCACAAATAAGCGCCTACACCTGCACCGTCAACTGTTTCAACACACAGCCGCCCGAAGGCGGCTGCTTAAAACAACAATGGGAAGCGTCTTACGTTGCCTTGTTTTCAACACACAGCCACCCGAAGGTGGCTGCATATGAGTTTCTACCTTTCCAATAAAGACTACAAAGTTTCAACACACAGCCACCCGAAGGTGGCTGCGATGGTTCGGATTTGTCACATATCCGAAACGGCGAGTTTCAACACACAGCCACCCGAAGGTGGCTGCCAAAAAGTAACTGGTTAAACGGTGGCGGAAGTAAGTTTCAACACACAGCCACCCGAAGGTGGCTGCCACTGTACCGTGTTTAATATGCACCCATTTCATTACAGTTTTCAACACACAGCCACCCGAAGGTGGCTGCAGGCACGCAGGATCAATTGCCGCTACAAGGCTTTGTTTTCAACACACAGCCACCCGAAGGTGGCTGCGGGTATAACCAATCAAAAGGGAGATTTTTTTATTATGTTTTCAACACAGCAGCCACCCGAAGGTGGCTGCGTCAAGTATTTGTAGATAAACGAGATGGCACAAATGTTTCAACACAGCAGCCACCCGAAGGTGGCTGCTTTATAAATGAAATAATCCCACTGCAAGAACGCTTGTTTTCAACACAGCAGCCACCCGAAGGTGGCTGCCAAAGAGGCTCTAGTTTTTACCACAACAAAACAAAAGGTTTTCACACAGCAGCCACCCGAAGGTGGCTGCTTTATAAAATCCTTATTTTTTTCTAGATTGTGGGTAGTTTTCAACACAGCAGCCACCCGAAGGTGGCTGCGATTGGCTTGGTTTAAACGGAGCATTTAAGTTAAATGTTTCAACACAGCAGCCACCCGAAGGTGGCTGCTCCCTACATAAAAAAAGCAAGAAAAAAATCAGCAAATTAAATACCGTATTTCGCTAACTGATTTTATGACAAGGAGTTTAGTAAGTATAACGGCCGTATTGCCGTTATACAAATAGATTAAGTCATCCAAATTGTTAAAGAAAAACGAAGATCGCTATCCCATCAGGATTTTAATGAGAACAATAGGTTAGCGAACTAAATGACAAGTACGTCTTTAAATACATCTATTGCTGGTTTTGTCCCATGATGTTCCACTTTATTACGCCATTTACTACCTAAATGATAAAAAAACGCAGACTGTCACATGTGGGATCGTAGGTTTCCAACAGTTTGTTTTTTTCAACATAACCCACTGGTCAGGCGTGACATCACATTCAAATACTGAATATTGTGCTCGCACGCCGTAATCTAAGCAATGTTTTTGCTATGCGGCGCAATCGCGCTTGCCCGTTTGGATCGTCAAAAGAAATGTCGTAAGTAATCAGCATTAACATAGTTTATCTCATCAAAAACGGCGGATATTCCGCCAAATCCCCACGCAAATGGCGCGCCAACAGCATCGCCTGAATATACGGCAGCAGCCCGATTTCCACCTCTTCACCCAAAAACGGATGAACGATTTTCTCCTGCTTTTTCGCCTGCAAAGCTTGGAACAACAATTTACGCGCATCGGCTTTCAGGCTTACCGCGCTGCTTGCCTCGGTAACAAAATCCTGCGGTTTGATTTGCTCGCGGTTAATCAGCGACAACACCAGCCTGTCCGCCCACCACGCGCGGAATTCTTCCAAAATATCCTGCGCCAAACTGTCTCGCCCGGGTCGGTCGGCGTGCAGAAAGCCCACCTGCGGGTCCAGCCCCACGCCTTGCAACGCGCCGCTGATGTTCTTGCCCAGAATACTGTACACAAACGACAGTAGCGCATTCACCCCGTCTCTGGGCGGACGGCGGTTGCGCCCGTCAAAAAGAAAAAGCCGCTTTTTTTCGCTCAAAAGCTGCCCGAACACGCCGAAATAACGCGCCGCCGCATCGCCTTCAATGCCGCGCACCACATCCAGCTCCGCCGCGCCCTTCAACTGCCGCAGCGAAATGTTCAAAGCATCGACCGCACTTTGAATCGCCGTATTCTCGCCATAATTGCGAATCTGCCGCTGAAGCACCCGCTTACTCGCCTGAATCTTCGCCGCGATGATATTACGCGCAATCGGCACGGGATTTTGCTCCGACACCCGATACTGCGCCCGACGCAGCAGCACATTGCCGCTCTGCCGCCCCTGAAGTCGCCCCAAGAAACGTCCGTTTTCGGTAAAAAACGCCAAATTCACATTATTTTCACCGCAAAACCCCAATAAAAACGGCGACACCAGCACATTGCCAAAACAGAAAATATGCCCGATGGAATGCACCGGCAACTGTGCCACCTTCTTACGCTCCTGCTCCACCACCAGCGTCTCCCGCTCCTTATGCAGATAGCTGCCCTGGGTGGTGATATAGAGCGTGTTTTGTAGTTTGCGCATTTAGAGAATTCCTTTGTTTTTGACTGCACTTTTGGGAGGTGTTTGACAGGATTGAGCTAACTGAAAGTCATTGGATTATGCCTACGGCTGGCCTACACTTTCTAATTATTTAAACAAATTATGATTTTTACTCTTCCATTTAAAAATATCATTAAATAATTCGAATAAAGCTTCTTGTATATTTGCATCATTTTTTTATAATATTTTATATAGTATCCAGTATGGGAAAAATAAAAATATGTTGTATTTTTATAACACTTTTTCTTCACCAAGTTTCGCTTCATCACTTACCAAAAAGTGCATTGGCAAGACTGGAACGCTGCGATAATAATCCCATATTTCAGAACCATCTATTTCTACATTCTCAGTCCTATAAAAAAATTAATTAATTTATTCCTATCAAATATTACATTATGCTCATACCCTAAGTTACATAATATAATTGCATCAATTTTATCTAACTCTTCTTTAGTAGGTACTATTTTTATTTCCCTTATTTTTTTTGGTGAAAGAATCCCTATTTCACTATGAATTAAACATGTTAATGCATCTGCGTATTCATCAAGATCATTGACACAAATAATGGCTATATTTATATTTTTTTACGTTTTTTTATCTTGGTATTCAGGTAGCTGTCCATTAGCATCTTTTAAAAGCCTTACTTATTTTTCGGCATTAAGTTACGAGCTGGACGTAATCCTTGATCGTATAGAGACTCCATTTGGTCTTTTGGTAAAAAAATATCTTTACTGGTAACTTTCCTTCATTATCTGAAAAATTTAAACGTTTTTTTACTTCAACATGAAAAACTATATCCATCATTCAAGAAATGTATATCATAATTTCTTGCCTTGTCGTTTACATTTCCTGTTTTTTTGATACATTGCTATCCACATGAAATTTAAAAACCTTCAGGAAATTTCTTAAAAAAAGTAATACAATAAGCTAAATTCACATGCATGACTCACATACGAATCCGTTCCAATATTTTTTTAATTAAATTTTTCTTTAATATCAGCTACTTGAATATAATTTGATTCAAACTCTCCTATCATCAGATCAAATTTTTTTCACATAACTGCTTAAAATTGGATCTTGCTCCAAATCAGATAAATCCATTACTTCTAAAAATTTTTTTGAAGCAAATTCTGAATTATTCATACAACTCCTTATTTTTTTAAATTATATTTAATCAAAAAAAGCCTCTCCACATACCCCACACTCCTATCCCGTTTCCCCAACAACTCCGGCTGGCAAACCTCCACCAGCGAGCAGGCTTTGCAGCGTTTGCCGTAGTCGGGCGGCGGCGTTTGTCCGCTGTTTAGAAGTTCGCGCACGGCGGCGATGGTGGCGAGTGTTTGGGCGCGCAGGTCGTCTGAAAAACACGACGGGAACGCGGTGGCGGGTTTGCATATACCACAGCGCGCCCTCAGAAACTGCTTGCCCTGTCATCTCTTCCAAGCACAAGCCTTGGGCGCAAAGCTGAATTTCATCCATCGGGTCGGGTTTTGGCTTGCCACGTTTGTATTCCACGGGTTTCAGACGACCTATTTTCGTATCCACTTCCACCAAATCCAACACGCCACTGATACCCAGTTTCTCCGCCGATACATGCACCGTTCGCTCAAAACGCACGCCCTTGCGAGTTTCCGGCTCACCCGAATCCACCCGTTCATGCAGCGCCTTTCCCTGTGCGGTCAAATAGTTCTCCGCCCACGCCTGCTCGTTATGAATCAACGCGCATTGGCGCGGGCAGAAAGGCGTAGTGTTGCAGGGCGGAAAGGGGAATCAGGCGCGTGTCCTGATTTCCCCTGGGTTTCGGTTAAAAGTGCGGTCACAAAAAAACTCCGTTTTTTTGAACGTTGGCTATGCCAACGGCTCCGAAGGAGCGAATAAATCACATAAGTGATTTATGAGTATCTTTTCAAATGTTTTTTAAAGCAATTCTTCCACGCTCACGCCATTTAGGCCGTCTGAAACCACGCTGATTTTGTAATCGCCAAAACCGCTTGCCGGCGTACCTGATTCGCCGTTTATGCGTTCGACTTTCACAGCGTCAAACAGTTTATGTGCAGGCTGGCTGCCGAGCGCGCTGTTGTGTTTGAAAACAATCAGTTTGCGTGCCGCCATTTCGCCACGGGCGGCGGAGCGGTCGTGTTCAAACATCAGTTGCAGGGCTTGCCAGAGTTTGGTTAAGTCGTCGTCTGAAAACCTGGTTTTTGGCGGCAAGGTTGGCGGAGATAAAGCCGTGCACGCGGTAGAGCGCGTAAGGAACGATGTATTTACGCCCCATAGTGCGTTCTTTTTTTCCAAATCTTGTTCCTTTGTTACCGCCATGCGGGTGATGGAAACTTCCAGCGGCACAATCGGGTCGATGGATTGGGCAAACGCCAGTTGTACCGGGCCGCGCACTTGTCCGCTGTTGACTTCGGTGGTCATCACGGCGCCGAAAGTGCGGATATCAAAGAAGTTTTTGCACATCCAAGCGGTAATGTCGCGGGCTTTGGCTTCGTCTTTGGGTAGTTTTTTTGGCTTCAGATTCAATGCCAAGTGCTTCATAAGCACGTTTGTTTTTGCAGGTTCAGCACACTTTTTTTTCTTTGACGTAAATTTCGTAACCGGCTTCGTTTTTCACTGCTGATTTCCACAAAATTACGGATTTTTGCGTTTCAGGCAGACGTCAGTTACCAAGCCTTTGCTGGATTCAGGATCAAGGCGCGGCATATTGCCCGCATCAGGGATCGCCGTTGGGGTTGCCGTTGGTTACATCAAAAAAAGTAAACAAATTCATAGCGGTTTTTGAATGGCAGACATTTTCTGGCTCCTTAGTTTTCAATAGTTTCAGCGGTTTCTTTTTTTAGCAAAAATAGCTTTGTTTTTTTGATGGTAATAGCCGATGGCGAAGCGGCCTTGCTCGTCAATGCTCAAATGGCGCGGAAAGGTTTCGGGCAGTTTGGCAATGATTTCGCCCAAATCTTTATCCAAATTCACCGCCATGCCGGCTTTGTCTTTACGCAAGCGCGATAAATGGTGTTTTGCACCCGACAAAAGGCGCGGAAAAACCGAAAACGGCACGGCGGAGGCAGAGCCGTAATAGCGGTCGGCAATGCCTGCGTTTAATTCGCCCAACGCCTGATATTGAATGCGCTCCAACACGGCAAACAGCCGCCCTAAAAAGATAGGCGCGATTCGGGCTTTCATTGTTCAAACTCATAGGAACTCCTTCTTCGATAAAACCTTTTCTAAAACGCCGCTGTAATACGGCTTTCATCATTGCCACGCGCAGACCGTTCACGTCGCCATCGGCGCGGATTCGGGTAATCAGTTGCGACAGCAAGCTCAAGGGATACGGCGTGCCGCAAATCACGGCGCGGGTCATTTCACCTGCCAATACGGGCGAGATATTTTCGCTTTTGCCCAATACGGCAGTTTGCAATAAGAGTCGCCAAATAGACGGCGGCGTTTTCCATGCGCAAGGCTCAAGGGCTAAATCTTGCCAATGCTGCGCCAAATTTTCCGCCAACTGCCCAAACGTGGTGTCCAGCCAAAATCGAACAGAAATCCGCGCGGCATTAGGGGCAAGCCCTAAGATATAAAAACGGGTATTGGGAGAGAGTTCGGGCGCAATTTCTTGCAGCGGACGGCCTTTGTTACTTATTTGTTTCAATACGTTGAAAATTTTGGCGCTTTCTTGTTCGTCATCCAGCGGCGTGAACACTTGCGCGAAGAAGCCCTCGGCAGCCTGCGCCGTCGCATTATCATCCGCTTCCGCCCAAAAAGACCGTGCTGGCGTCACCAATGGTCAAACTGTGATTATTTTCGCGGCGCAACAGATAGTTCAGCGCGGTAGTGTAGGCAAAGGCGGATTGTTCGGAAACAGGCGCATTTGCGCCTTGCTCCTTGCCAAAAGAGGCAAAGGCTTCTTTGTTGAACGAAATAATCGAGCCGCCGGAGCTTTGTCCGCCAAACACGCCTTTAATCGCGGGATGCAGCCGTGCAATCGGGGCGGTGTCGCCGCTAATCAGGCACAAACCCTCAAGCGCTTCATCGCCTTTCAGGCAGCCTGCCCACAAAGTTTGTGCGGCTTCGCGTTTATGGATAAGTGCGGTCGGTTTTTCAAGAGAAAATGCGATGTTGGCATCGAGCATTTCGGCAGGCAGATTTTCGGCAGCAAAATGTGCAGGCTGCCAGTTTTGCAGAAAATGGCACAAGGCTTGCAAGCCTTCATCTTCGCTGCTTTGCAGTAAATCGAGATGGTATTGCTTAAAAGGCTTCAAAAAGTTTTTTTTCAGACGACGTAAACGGTTTTTTTCTTTTGCTTCGGCTTTGTTTTTTTATTGGCTTCCACGCCAAGCGCGTAAGAAGTTTTATCCCACAGAAAAAATGGCTTGGGTGTAGTACCTGGGCGTTTGAAGGATTGAGGCACGCTCATCAGCTTCGGCTGCGGCTTTTTATCGGCGGTCAGATTCGGCACAACAGTTTTCAGACGACCTTCTTTATCCAACACCAAAAATCCAGCCGATTTTTTTCCTCACTAAAAGCCATAAGGCGGCACTTTTGGGTTGCCCATTTCATCGGTTTCCGTTGCCAAACGGCGGTAATAGCGGGCAAGGGACGCAAGAATCATGCTTTTACCTCCTCGGCGTAAAACGGCGGCACATCAATCACGCCGTCTTTCATTTGTGCGCGGAAAAAATGCGGCGTGTTGCCGTGATCAAAATCAATATCGTGCAGCATCCAGCCCAAATCGCGGTTTGCCTCGCTTTCCGATAACGCCGACGGCGGCAGCGGCTCGCCTTCGTCAATCAACGCAAAAATCGGCAGGGAAATTCACGCACGCCCAAACAAGGCTGCTGAAAGCATTGCCCCTTTTTTTCGCACGGCGTTTGAACATCTCGATATGCTTGGTAACGGTCTCATCCGCCCCCGCTTTTGCCGTCAGCACCGCATGGGCTTCAATCACATACGCCACGTCTTTAAGCACCGTCGCCGCGCGCTGCTGGCGGTCGTCTTCAATCAGCGTATATAAATCGGCAACGCTCTTACGCTTCATCGCACCGCTAACCTTGCCCGCCGAAATCTTGCCGCCCAACTCATTGCGCCGCACCGACTCAAACCGAATCGGCTTTTAACACATAAATCTTATCAATCACCCAGCGAATCGCCGGCTTCCAATGCACCGCCGCCAAAATCCCGCGCGCCGCCGACGGCGTGATGACATCATAAGACACCCGCTCCACCTTCATCTCCGGACGGGTAAAACAGGCATAATCGCCCCAAATGTGTAGGCGGATTTGGTTCATTTGGTTCTCCTTTTGGTTGTACACACGCCCCTTCGTAAGGAAGGGGCGGATTATATAAGCCGTATTTACAGTTTTTAAAAATTTGTAACAAGGCTCGTCTTGTTTATGATTAAGGTCAATCCAATTTTTTTAGAGTGTCTTCATAGTTAGTACCATCATTACTTGGAATATCATTGCATTCGCTGATTAATTCTTTCAGTATAGATTCTATACTTGAACGCACATTTCCCTGTTCTTGAACAGCTTTCCAACTTCTAAATGGCTTATCTTTTAGATGGTAAATCCATTTGATGATGAATTTCAAAAATTAGGGCATGAACAACGATAAGTAACATTTAATCCAGCTTTACGTGCCTCTGTTACAGTATCTGAAATTGTTTTATTTATAGAGTATGCTGAATTAGCCTTACCGCCAGACGAAATCTTAGGAGAATCTATATCGTGTAAGACAGAAAAAAATCAATTTTAAAAATGAGATAAAAATTTTTTTACTAAAATAGTAATTGTCGCTTTTCCTCTGGCTCTAATAATAAGAGGGCGTTGACTAACAGGATAATCCTCTGGATTACTATTCATAATTTCATGAAAAGCAGCAAACTCAGTATCTCCTTCAACAATAACAACTTTATCTCCAAAGAAAATTTCAGAAACATTAGAATCAAAAACCATTAGGGCTTTCAGATTAGCGAGTTCATCATCACTAAAATTAATTGTTTCGGATTTATATATATTAGGTTCTAAATGCTTATCTAATCGATGTAAACGAACAATAGTTGTATGATCTTTTATAGGATCAACAAAAGCTGGATGATGAGTACTCAACATGACTTGCCAGCCTGCTTCAGATGCTAAATTATATAAATGCTCTTTAGCTGCACGAACTGCTGAAGGATGTAACCCTGTCTCAGGTTCATCGATCAACAACATATACCCTGGCAAAAAGAAATCGCTTGAAGCATTTTTGAGATAATTGATCTCTAATATCCTGAATTTTTTTCTTTATCTTTTTGGCTTTGCTTTTCTTTTGCTTTCTAATTTTTTTGCAATTCTTTTTTTCTAATTTTTTTGTAATTCTTTTTTTATATCAGAAGCCCTACTTAATTCAGATCTTACCTGAAGAATAGACCAAAAATAATGCTCGTTGTGAACCTGTCCCTTGCTGATCCCAACGAGCAGAGTTACCTGTTTCAGAAATATCAATTCTTGATCCTGATAACAAGGATTTTTGCAGGATCAAAACCAATATCTCCAATCCCAATGTTAAGATGAATTCCTGATGAACTAAATATTTTTGCAATAGGATGAATTAATTTGCTTCTGTATTTTATCAATATCGTTACGAAGTTCTGATATAGGATTATTTGCTAATATCTCTAACTCCTTAATTTTTCTTGCTTAAATCAGATTCTTCATTTTCTATAATTTCTTTATATTTATTAATTATTGGTTCAAGTACAAGATTTAATAATTTTTTTATGTTCTTCTTCAGGATTATCTAAAGAACCTATGCGAAATGGTTTAGGCAAACGACTATTAAATACAGTATCTAATCCAGCAGCTTTACCGTCATCTGCATAGTCTTGAATCTCTGGATCCCAAGTACTTCTAATAGGCTTTCCTCCTTCTGTAGGCCATTCCCACTTAGAACGGACTAGTAATAATCCATCATCTGTTTCTTCTTTCCATTTTTTTCGTCAATATTACCTGCACTTTTTAGGAATATGAACCCATAATTCGACCGTAGCAGGTTTTCCATTTGCATTACAATTAAAATCTTTTATATCTAGCTTTTCTTGCTGAACTGCCAACTCATATGCTCTTAATACAGTTGTTTTACCAGCATTATTTGCTCCGACTAAGCATACAATATCATCTAATTCAACTGTTAAACCGTCATTACCGATACAGCCAATATTTTTTTAATATGCATACGTACAAGATGTGAACGTTCCATAGTGTTACCTTCTTATTAATAAATTTACAAGTTTGCTAAAATATTTTTAATAATAGATTGAAAAGTTTTTAAACTAAAAAATTAAATTCTCCTCTCTTATAAAATTAGTATCCTCCCAACTCAACCCCGCCACGTCATCATACAAATCCAGCCCGATCAGCGTATAAAACTGTTTGCCGAAGTTTTTCGCGTTAATCGGTTCGATACGCCCTGCTTTATATAAAGCGGCGAGGGCTTTTTCGGGGATTTGGACGGTGTAGGGTTGCAGTTTGCGTAGCAGTCCGCCGATGTGGTCGGCGTGGTGCAGGCTGCTAATAAGGTTTTCGGCATCAACATCGAACGGAATAATCAGCGGCTGCATGTAGCTTTCGATCATGCAGAATTTGTCGGCGATGGTTTGGAATGGGAAATCGAGGCTTTGCCCGGCGTTACGATGCATTTTCAGGATTTTTTTATTGTCTAGTTCACTGCCTTTTAATTGATAAAGCTCGGCGAAGTAGGCGGCGACGGCTTGGGTAGATAAGAGGTCGTCTGAAAAGCTGTCAGCAGTCAGGCGCATAACGGCGGCTTGGGTGGCAAGTTCGGGCGGGGTTTTCCATTGTTCTTCGGGCGCGAATATCCAGACAAAGCTGTTTTCAGGTAGCCTTTTGCCTTCGCGGTTGCAACGTCCGGCAGCTTGCGCAACACTGTCTAAACCTGCTTCGGCGCGCATCACCAGAGGGAAAATCCACATCAACGCCGGCTTCAATTAAGGAAGTGGCGATAACGCGGCAGGGTTCGCCGTTTTTCAGACGACCTCGGATTTCATCGAGCTTTTGGCTGCGGTGTTTGGCACACATTAAGGTGGTCAGGTGGAACGTACCGTCAAGGAGTTTGGTTTGGTCGTACAGGCTGCGGGCGTGGCGGCGGTTATTGACGATGACGAGCATTTGCGGGTGTTCGGCAAGTTTGGCGAGCAAGTCGGCATCGGTTTGTGTGCCGATGTGCTGCACGGTGGTGCGGCGCAGTTTGTCGAAAAGTGCGGTCGGTTTTGGGGCAATTTCGCGCACATTTTCAAAGCCGCGATAAAAGCCGTTTTCGGCTTGCACGGCGGGCTGGGTGGCGGTGCACATGACGACGCTGCAGCGGTAGTTTTGCGCCAATTCTTTGATGGCTTGCATGATGGGAAGCAAAAGATTGAGCGGCAGCATTTGCGCTTCGTCGAGGATGATGACGGAGCCTGCGATGTTGTGCAGTTTGCGGCAGCGCGAGGAGCGGTCGGCAAAGAGGGATTCGAAGAATTGCACGGCGGTGGTAACAACAATTGGCGCGTCCCAGTTTTTCCGAGGCAAGGCGCAATTTGTCTTTGGTGGCCTCATTTTGCAGTTTGCCGTCGTCGAAGGTGCTGTGGTGTTCCAACACGGCTTGTTCGCCCTAATTTGCCAAAGGCTTTGCGAAATTCGGCGGCATTTTGTTCGATGATGCTGGTGAACGGAATGACGTAAATCACGCGCCGCATGTCGTGCCGTTTGGCGTGTTCCAGCGCAAATGCCATGGAAGTGAAGGTTTTGCCACCGCCGGTCGGCACGGTGAGCGTGAACAGTCCTTGCGGTTGCGCCGCTTGTTCTACGGTATGATCGAGAATTTCGCTGCGCAGGTGGTTTAAGGCGGCATTGCGTTTTTCGGCTTCGGTTTGCTCTGGAGCTTGGGAGATGCGTCGTCTGAAATCGTTGATAAATTGATTGAAATTGTGTTGTAAGGCGTTTAAATCGGGATAACCGCCGCGCTCGGCGGCTTTGTTTTCTAGCTTTAGATAAAAGGCTTCGGTGTCGAGATAATCGGCATCCACCAAGCAAGAATAAAGCATTCGGGTGAAGAAAGCGTAGGAGAAAAAAGGATGATGCGCGTCGGGTTTGAGTGGCGGTGCGGACAGGTTTTGAGGGGGCTTGATTTCTTGTTGCCACAGGTTATCGAGGGCGGGAATATCTGCGCCAAATTGTAACGCCAAACGATCCTTTAACGTGCGGCGGTTATCGCCTTCGCTGCTCCCGTTCGCCAACCCGGCATGGTGCCCCGCAATGCAAAAACGCCATTAACTTGCCGATAACATTTCCCCAACGTTCGACAGCAATTTTGGCTCCAGCAGTGGAATGATCGACTGATGGGCCACCATGTAATCGGCGGTTAAAGGGTTCCGAATATTTCCCTAAGTCATGAAGCCGTCCCGTCTGGCAGGCAATTCCCTGCGCACCAAATACCCGAGCAAACTCCGCCGCCATTTCGCCTACATTTACTGAATGGCTTTG